>Ga0247839_1000018_pt1 | contig 238451 bp, 207 predicted proteins | sample LaCruzMarch2015__6_FD_192405 | JGI IMG/M metagenome (GOLD analysis project Ga0247839, IMG submission 192405) | Freshwater microbial communities from meromictic Lake La Cruz, Castile-La Mancha, Spain - LaCruzMarch2015_16m | ecosystem: Environmental > Aquatic > Freshwater > Lake | place: Spain...
CCTGTTTATCTGAAATGTGTTTACCTGACACAGCGCCTCCTAGTGGTTTGCTGTGCAGAACTCTATCAGATCAACTAGACAAGTTAATTGTCGCTAGACCAGACAAGATAATTGTCGCTCAATAACCAAGTAAGTGTGTCGTGCCGCAGGCTAAAATAAAAGCCCCGAATAATATAAAAATCCAACGAAATTCTAAATCTTTTCTACGCCAAATAAAATACGCTAAAGTAATAGGAATTGAGTAATAGGCAAGCATGATAAAGGCATCAGAAATGACGTAAGTCCAAAGTAAACTTGGCGTCCAACTGATGCAAAAACCATGTGGAAGTAAATTATTAGTGTTCAGTATATTGGATAGTATGTTCATTAAATCATTTAATTATTACGCGCTATCTTTCAAGAAAGCCCCAGATTGCTTACTTGATATAGCTTCTGAAACCGACAAAACTGCCTTACTTGGAAATTGCATAATAATATCACCCGTAACAGAGTCTGTTACTTTCACCACGGCAATACGACTGGCTTTATCTATACTAAAATCTAAATTGACGTCATTTTTTTTAAGATTCTGATTGATATTAGCAATAGAATCAGTGACCTCTTTAGCCGAAGCCTGCTTTACTTGTTTAACCGTTGGTGTGCTTGGCGTCTGTGCGACAAACGTACGCTCAACAGGTGCCTTAACCATGACTGGCGGGCTAGATACTACATTACTTACGCCTTGAATATCCATTTCAATTCTCCCATATACTCAAAAGAAGGAATAATTGATAAATCAAAAACTTTTAATTTATCAATTTCCTAATACATTCCAACATAAACACTTAACGGCAGTTTGCATAACAGCTTTAGTGAATTGTTAAGTATTTAGAAAAAATTTATTTGACTTGAAAGAAAATGAGATTGATTAAATTTTTATGCAAAGAATATTCAGCGCTGTCTAGACTATGAAACGTTCACAGATCACTGAGACTTTTAATGTGCGCCATCACGCTACGCCCCAAAGCATGCAAAGAATAACCGCCTTCCATTACAGAAACTATGCGACCTTCAGCGTGTTGTTTAGCAACTACTTTGAGTATTTCTGTCACCCAAAAATAATCATTCTCTCGTAAGGCTAAACCGCCCATATCATCTTCCCAATGCGCATCAAATCCTGCAGATATAAATAACATCTGAGGCTGAAAGCGCTCAAGCGCTGGCAACCATTTTTCTGTAACAGCATTTCGAAACTGTTCACCAGAGCTACCAGCAGCTAGAGGCACATTAATAATATGGTCATTACTAGTATCTGCCCCACAATATGGATAATACGGATGCTGAAAAGTGGAGCACAACATCACGCGGGGATCATCATGAAAAATATCCTCGGTACCATCTGCATGATGCACATCAAAGTCTGCTATAGCCACGCGCTCCAAACCATAATGTTCAAGGGCATATGCAGCGGCTACAGCAACATTATTAAAAATACAAAAACCAGAAGCACCAGCTCTTTTCGCATGATGACCCGGAGGGCGAACATTACAAAAAGCATTATTAACTTGCTTTGACATTACCAAATCAACACCCATCACAGCAGCACCTGCAGCATATAAAGCAGCATCTAGCGTGTAAGGGTTCATGGAAGTATCTCCATCAAGATCAATGAGTCCTGAATCTGGAGATTGGCTAAACACCCATTCAATATACTCTTCCACATGCACCGATTTCAAGTGTTCTTTACTAGCTTTAGGCGCTTCATAATGACTAAGATGATCAAGCAAGCCCGAGGCAATGAGTTGGTCATTTACAGCATAAATACGCGCGGGACATTCCGGATGGTCTGCCCCCATGTCATGCTTGAGAAATTCTAAATGTGTGATGTAAGCAGTATGCATATTATTAGGCTACAGTTTTTTATGCACGTTTTTGATGTTACTGTCTTCTAGATTAGTTGAGACAATAAATCCTAAACGTCTCATTAATTTTAGCATGCTGGCATTATTTTTAAGCACTTCTCCTTCAATGCTTTTCAATCCCTTAGTCCGTGCTATATCCATCAATGCTTCAATTAATTTTTGAGCAAGCCCCTTACCTCTCATTGTATCTGCCACCACAAGAGCAAACTCACAACTTTCGCCATCGGGATTAATTGCATAACGTGCAACGCCTAATTCAACCTCTTTCTCATGCTCTTCATTGACCGCGATAAGCGCCATTTCACGGCTATAGTCAATTTGTGTGAAACGCACAAGCATTGATACACTTAATTCCTCAACGCTCTTCATGAATCTAAAATAGCGTGACTCTTCAGATAAATTTCGTACGAAGTCCTTCACCATCCAGACATCTTCTGGACGAATCGGCCGAATAACAATGTTGGATCCATCTGCTAACTGCCAGTGACTAACTAAATGTGCAGGATATGGGTAAATCGCCATGTGCGCATAACGATCAGAGCTAGCAGTGCGTGTGCCAAGCACTATTCGCGCATCTGCAGCTAATATCCCATTTTCATCAAGTATCAAAGGATTAATATCCATTTCCATTAACATCGGTAATTCACAAACCATTTCAGATACGCGAAGCAATAGACATTCCAAGGCATCCATATTAACAGGAGGCATATTACGAAAAGCACCCAACATTTTAGCTACATGTGTGGCTTGGATAAGATCTTTGACCAAAAAAGCATTAAGCGGCGGTAGCGCTACAGATTTATCCGCAATAATTTCTACTGTTGTACCGCCCGCTCCAAATGTAATCACTGGGCCAAAAACTGGGTCATTAGTGACGCCTACCATCAGCTCACGCCCATTTGGTTTTACAATCATAGGTTGTATTGATATGCCGTTAATGTGCGCTTCTGGGCGACTAAGTGATACTCTCTCGATTATTTCATGATAAGCCGTGCGCACTTCCAGTGCACTGGCAAGATTCAGTGCGACACCACCCACATCTGATTTATGCGTGATATCAGGTGAATTAATTTTCATCGCTACTGGAAAGCCCAATTGTTGAGCAATCAACAATGCCTCATTGGCTGATCGGGCAACCATCGTCTGCGCGACTGGGATATGAAAAGCTGACAGCAACGCTTTTGATTCCATTTCACCTAAAATTTTACGCTTATCCTGCAACGCACCTTCAATAATCATGTGTGCACTTTCTATATCAGGCTCACTATGGTGAGAAAGTGGCCCAGGTACTTGCATTAAAAGTTTTTGGTTTTCATGATATGCCGCTAGAAAAGAGAAAATCTCAACAGCTTCTTCAGGCGTTCTAAAGCTAGGTTTTTTTGCACGATTAAATAAAGTCCTAGATTCATCAACCTGCTCCTCCCCCATCCAAGCAGTAAGTAAGGGTTTGTGATATTGGTTAGCAAGTTCTATCACAACTTCGGCAACTTGAAGTGGCTTAGTCATAGCTTGCGGCGTTAATATCGCCAAAACACCATCGACATCAAGATCTTCTAGACATGCTTTTACTGCCTGCTGATAACGGTCTGCCTGCGCATCACCAAAGATATCTAAAGGATTAGCATGCGACCAATTACTTGGTAGTGTCTGATTCAGCTTTTCGATAGTACTATCTGACAAAGTAGCTATAGTTAAACCTAAATCAATCGCGCAGTCTGTAGCCATGATGCCTGGGCCGCCACCATTAGTGACAATTGCCAGTCGCTTGCCAGTTGGAACAGAACCATAAGAAAGTACTTTAGCAGCGGAAAACAGTTGGTTAACAGTTTGAACGCGAACTACGCCAGCTCGGCGAACTGCCGCATCAAAAGCATCATCTGAACCGGCGATCAAAGCGTTATGCGATATTGCTACTTTTGAAGCGACTGCATGACGTCCCACTTTAACTAAAATAACGGGTTTAATACGTGCTGCCGCACGAATTGCACTCATAAAACTTCTAGCGTTGTGAATGCTTTCTATATATAACAGGATGCTATGTGTTTTTGAATCCGAGATTAAGTAATCGAGAATCTCACCAAAATCTACATCCAATGCATCTCCTAACGATATCACACTGGAAAATCCTACATCGTTGAATTTTGCCCAATCCAAAATAGCAGTGCACAATGCACCAGACTGTGAAATAAATGCTATGTTCCCAGCTACTGCACTGGCATTATTGAAAGTAGCATTGAGTCCAATGTCTGGTCGCATCACGCCCAAACAATTCGGACCAATAAGTCGAATGCCATAATGCTGAGCAATTTCTAGCATGGCTATCTCCAAGGCTTTTCCCGCAGACCCTGCTTCTCCAAATCCTGCTGTAATTATTACAGCTGCCTTGACTTTGTGTTTTCCACAGTCCTCAAGAATAGTCAACACCGACTCTGGGGGCGTAGCAATCACAGCTAATTCAATTGGCGCCGATATATCTGAGATTGATGAATACGCCTTATAACCCTGAATTTCTGAATGACTGATATTGATTGGGTAAAGCTTGCCCTTAAATCCGCATTTAAGCATATTTTGAAAGACAATTTGCCCGACCGTATCAATATTATTGCTCGCACCAAATATGGCCACAGAATTAGGTGAAAACAAAGGCTTGAGATGGTGCTGACTCATGATTTTCTAACTTTTTTCAGTTTAAAAGTAATCAATATATTAGCGCATAAGAATCTATTTATTTGATTAATGCTAAAGAAATCAATACTTACACATAGCCTTAATTATTGATTACTTACAATGGTTTTGCATTTGCAATATCTTATATAAGACATAAGATATATGATTAAATGTATACTGACATACTAATGAGATTTTGTCTAAAAAATATTGGATTTTAGGAATTATTTAAATACCATATTTGCAACGTTCAAGCTCAGTGAATCATAAATATTTAGATTATCTAGAAAAATAATGCAATTTATAGTTGACAAGTATTACTTTTGTAATACAATAAGAATACTTTAGAAACATTAATTGGGATGACAATGGCACTTAAACCTATCACTATCAGGTTAGACGAAGAAGAATACGAAAAACTTAAAGCTCATTTAGAAGCTTTTGGTGATCCAGATATTAACGTTGCATACGTTGTGAGGTCTTATATCCGTGACCTCAATAGGTCCTTGCCATTCATGCTTACCTCAGGCTGGGATTTGAAAAATTACTTTGGAATGCTGGGTTCGTGGCTTAAACAATTCGGTGCGATGAAAGATGCAGACATGTTTAAGATGATGAGCAATCCTTGGCAAATGTGGTCACCTAGCAGCTCTGGGCAAACGACCGATGATGCGAATTTAGATCAAACATCTAAACCAAAACAAGCAAATTAATAAGGAAAATTAGCCATGATGACAGACCAACAAATGCGCATGATGATAGAAATGTTTTCTAATCCGATGTTTAAACAAGGTGCAAATGAGTTTTTGAAAATTGCACAGCAACAAGGCATGGAAGCAGCAAACAAATTTTGGGGAATTTCCTCAGAATCACAAACGTTTCCAGGAGTAGACAAAATGATGGAGCGTATGGCTGATTTCTACCAAACGTTAGGTTTTGTGCCTCAAGCAAAGTACGACGAGTTAATGAAGCAATATGCAAGCATTAAAGCTGAGAACCAACTATTAACCGACACCATTCGTGAATTACAACAACGCTTTATAGCAGAAAATAGTGCTAAAGCCCAACAGGCATGGCAAGAGGTTGTTGACAAACAACTGGAGATGAGTCGTGAAGTCACTAAGAGTTTTTTTGATGTACTAAAGCAATCTTCGCCCGCCAAAGGCGAGTAATATTTTTTTAACTTTGAAAGGAAATAAAATGATAGACAAACAACTTGAGTATTTTGATGCTTTAACTTCAACACAGAAACAAGTGTTTAACAATCTTCTAAACGCTCAAAAAGATTTACGCGTTCAGTGGATGGATGCTATTGGCAAAACACATGCTGCATTCACTAGCATTCCTGGTTTGCCAGAAACACCGCAAACTAAAGAAGCATTGAATCAATTTAATACTTGGTTCAGCACAGTCGCAAGCAACTCACAAAGTGCAACTGAAGAAGCTCTTAAAGTTCAGGAGAATTGTATTAGCGCCTACGAAAAGCAATTAGAAATTAGTCGTGAAGTTTTAAAAAGCTTCATTGATATTGCTAACCCTGCTAAAACAAAAGCTAAATAAAAAAACCACCTAGTTTAAGTTACTTTCCGTTGAAGACCCCTCGGTCTCCAACGGAAGTTCTTACTAAATAACAAGCACCTAGACTACTGGGTGAGATAAAAAAGGAATGATAGTGGAAATCCCTAATGATTACTTTGACAGCTGGATAAAAACACAACAACAAGCTTTTTCTTCTCTGCGCGATCAAGCACTTCAAATGCAGTCGTTTTTCTCAAATAGTGGCGCGACATCTGATAACCCTTTTACAAATTGGGCTAAATCGGCATTTCAAGCGTTCCCAATGGGTGCAGATGCAAATTTAACCAAAGATACTTTTAGTAAAACACTATATGGCAATGAAGCGATGCAGAAGCTATATGAGCTATGGCAACCAATGCTAAATGCAATTAAAAACAAGACGATTGACCCAAACAATTACACTGATTTAACAGATCCAGCTAAAATCAAGCAACTTTTTGACAAGCTGTTTAGCTTTGATCTTGACGCAATGAGCCAATTGCAAAAACAAACCGCTCAATACGCTGATGCCTATCAACAATTTGGCAAACCTTGGGTTGATGCAGCAAAATCAAAGTCTAGCAATTTCACACAAAATGACTTTCAGCCAGAAGCTTTAATTTTACAGATGCAAGCTGCATACGCCATGTTTGAAAACACTACAGGCAAAATATTCAGCACCCCAGCAGTAGGTAAAGACCGCGAAAAAATGGAATTAATGTCGAAATGTGCTAAAGCAATGTCTAATTTCGCTGCGAACAATATTGAATACCAGAAAATGATGCAAGTGACAGGTCAAGAGGCCATGCAGACTGTGGTTAAAATACTGGCTGAAAAATTGGAAGCTGGTGAAAAATTTGAGAAATTTGACGAGTTTTTTGCATTGTGGATTGATACTAATGAAAAAACTTTTAATAAACTATTTCAAACTAAAGCATTCTCACAAAAACGTAATGCAATGACAGAGGCAGGCTTCAACGCTCGCAAACTTTACAACGAAATTATTGAAAATGAACTTGCGGGTTTTCCTATCGCGCGCCGTTCTGAAATGGATGAAGTTTATAAATTAGTCTACGATTTACGCAAACAAGTAAAAAGCATGGAATCGCAAATTCAAGAATTGAAAAATTCAGCATCAAAAACTAAGGAATAATAGTCATGAATAATCCATTCTCAAATATTGATGCTAAATTAACTTTGAAGCATTTAGGCGAATTTAATAGCAAACTCATGAAAGGCGTTGAATTACTTACTGACATTGAAGAAATTGACGTGGGCACAGCGACCAAACATTTAATCTATGAAGAAGATAAGCTCAAACTCTATCGCTATAAACCAGAAACTGATAAAGCTTGTGGCGTACCAGTTTTAGTAGTCTATGCACTGGTTAACCGCCCTTATATGTTGGATATTCAGCCAGACCGAAGCTTTATTCGCAACCTACTTAAACTAGGCCTAGATGTTTACATTATTGATTGGGGTTACCCGACACAACCAGACCGCTACTTAAGTATGGACGACTATATCAATGGCTATATCGACAATTGTGTAGAAGCTGTCCGTAAAAATGCAAAATGCGAGAAAGTTAGTCTAATGGGCGTATGTCAGGGCGGTACATTCTCAGCTATTTATTCAGCGTTGCATCCAGAAAAAGTACAAAACCTGATTACACTAGTTGCGCCATTTGATTTCTCGACAAATGATGGTCTGCTATTCAACTGGTCTAAAACAATGGACGTTGATGCATTAGTTGATGCTTATGGCGTAGTGCCAGGTAATATTCTAAACGATGGATTTTTAATGTTAATGCCATTCAATTTGAATATCAAAAAATATATTGATATGCTTGACGTGATGGAAGACAAGGAAAAATTACTTAACTTCCTACGAATGGAAAAATGGATTTTTGATAGTCCAGGCCAAGCTGGGGAATGCTTACGTCAGTTTGTTAAAGACTGTTATCAGGGTAACAAATTAGTCAAAGGCAAGCTTAAACTAGGTGGAAAAGCTGTTGATTTAGGCAAAATCACCATGCCTATTTTGAACATCTATGCTTCTGCTGACCATCTCGTTCCACCTGCTGCCACCAAGCCATTTAATGACTTAGTTGGCTCTAAAGATAAAACTTTGTATGAGTTCCAAGGTGGTCATATTGGTGTATTTGTTGGTTCACGCTCACAAAAAGAATTAGCACCTGCTATTTCTAAATGGTTAATACAGCGGGATGCTCCAGTTCCAGTTAAGGCCACACAGGTTAAAGATGTGCCTGCTAAAGTTACAGAAAAACTAGCTGAACCAGTAGCTGTAAAAGCTACTTTAATGCCTAAAGTAGCTGCTAAGCCTGTAACTGCTAAAAAAGTAAGTGCAACAAAAACACCTATTAATAAGCCGACTAAATCTTGATAAATTAGTTTTTTTCCCAAAACCAAAAGCCCCGCAAAATGAACTGTGGGGCTTTTGGTTATTACTTAGTCACTAATAAACTTGACTACACAATCAATTAACACATGTGTTGACCGCCATTAATAGCGATATTAGCGCCGGTGATAAAAGCAGCATCTTCAGAAGCCAAATACGATACCAACTTTGCGATTTCTTCTGGCTTACCTAAACGGCCAACTGGAATGCCAGAAACAATTTGGTCCCGTACTTCTTGCTTGATAGCCATGACCATTTCAGTGCCGATATATCCAGGTGAAATGGTATTCACAGTAATGCCTTTTGCGGCCGTTTCTTGTGCTAGCGCTTTAGTAAATCCATGCATACCTGCTTTTGCAGCAGAATAATTAGTCTGGCCAAACTGACCTTTTTGTCCGTTGATAGAAGACATATTAATCACACGACCCCAACCTGCCGCCAACATATCATCCACCACTTGGCGTGTAACATTAAATACGCTGTTGAGGTTAATATTAAGAACGTCCATCCAGTTTTCTAATGGCATTTTTTTAAACATGCCGTCTTTGGTAATACCTGCGTTATTTACTAATACACTCACGGCACCAACTTCAGCTTTAATTTTTGCTATCATCGTCACACATGATTCATAATTAGAAACATCACCCATGGCGATATGCACATCTCTTCCAGCCGCACGCTCTGCAACCAACCAAGCTTGGGCTTTCTCTTCTTCAGGCGCGATGTAATTCGCTACTACCGTAAAACCATCTGATGCCAGTTGTCTGCAGATGCAACTGCCAATACCACCAGTGCCGCCCGTTACCAATGCAATACGTTTAGTCATATCTCTCTCCTTGATTAGAATTTTTATATTAAATCTTTAAATATCAAAATAGTTTTTGTGTCTTATCTTTCAACGGCAAGTGCTACACCCATGCCGCCGCCTATACAAAGAGAAGTCAGGCCTTTTTTCGCATCACGACGTTGCATTTCATGTAGCAGTGACACTAACACACGCGCACCACTTGCACCAATTGGATGCCCAATCGCGATAGCACCACCATTCACGTTAACTTTGGCAGTATCCCAGCTCATGTCTTTATTAACGGCAATTGCTTGTGCTGCAAAAGCTTCGTTGATTTCAAGTAAATCTAAATCACCTACAGCCCAACCTGCAATTTCCAAACAACGTTTACTGGCAGAAATAGGGCCTATACCCATGATGCTTGGATCAATTCCAGTAGACGCATAAGATTTAATAGTGGCAAGTGGCTTCAAACCGAGCGATTTAGCTTTACTAGCTGACATTAACATCACCATAGCTGCGCCATCGTTAATGCCAGAAGCATTGCCAGCGGTGACAGTGCCTTCTTTATCGAATGCTGGGCGTAAACCTGCAAGCATTTCTATCGTAGTGCCATGACGTGGGTATTCGTCGGCATCCACAACGGTGTCGCCTTTTTTACTTTTGATTGTGTAAGGCACGATTTCTTCAGTAAACTTACCTGCTTTTTGTGCTGCTTCAGCCTTATTTTGTGAGGCGCAAGCAAACTCATCTTGCTCTTGGCGGCTGATATTATATTTCTTGGCAACATTCTCTGCCGTCACACCCATATGATAATCATTATAAACATCCCAAAGGCCATCAACAATCATACTGTCTATCAACTTGCCATCACCCATACGTAATCCATTGCGGGAGCCATTGAGCACATGCGGTGAAGTGCTCATGCTCTCCTGACCGCCAGCAATTACAATTTCAGCATCGCCACTTTTAATCGCTTGTGCGCCTAACATCACCGCTTTAAGGCTAGAGCCACAAACCATGTTAATGGTCATGGCAGGCACTTCTTTAGGTAAGCCAGCCTTAATCACAGATTGACGCGCAGGGTTTTGACCCGCCCCTGCTGTTAACACTTGACCAAGAACTACTTCATCAACTTGATCACCAGTCACACCAGTCGCCTCTAGCAGGCTGCGTATCACTGTTGCGCCTAAGTCTACCGCAGATACATTATTAAATGCGCCGCCAAACTTACCTACGGCAGTTCTCTTTGCTGCAACTATCACTACGCTTTCCATGTTGATCTCCCGAGTTCTAAACTAAAGTCTAAAAAATATTATACTAATCATCAGCAACTAAATAATACCATTAAAATTTTATCTTATGTTTTATATCTTATATAAGACATAAGTTGTACTTTCGTAACTTATAAAATTATAAACGTTTATAATTACTCCCAAAAAACTCCATCATCATAAAATCTTCTAGTCCCGCACTGTCTTCCGGCCTAGCTGATAAAACAATCGTACGGCCTAAACGCTGTGACTCCCAATTAAAATCACCCTGATAATGCTGACGTATAAGAGAAATCATTTTCCTAATCATCACCAATCTCACATCCTGGCCAGTAGGCGCCTCAACTTCAAAAGCTTCACGTTTTGAATTGCTATAATCGTTCGTCCAACCGCGAAAAGAAAATCCTGCATACCGACCACTTAAGCTTGTAATTTCAAATATACCATTGGTACCATTTTTAAAATTATTTTTGATTCTTTCATCTCTAACTTGTTCTGTACTAGGTCCAAGTTCACGCGCTACGGCCTCTAAATTTTGTTTGGCCGCGTCCGCCTCCATCGCATTGCGCTTAGCTTGCTGAGCCTTAACGTAAGAAGCCATATCAGTCGGCACATCATTTTCTTTACTTTCTTTGAGAGGAATAGCCTCTTGCAAAAGTTGTTTTGTCGAAATCACATCAGGCACCGAGAACGTAGAGGGTTTAGTATTTTTACTAGTTTTTTGTGTCATTACTTTGGGTGTAGATTTAACTACCTTAGGTACTGATTTTTCTAGTGGAATTTCTTGTGGTGCAGGCTCTATCACTTTAGGAGGAATTGGCGGTGCCAAACTTACTTCCAATGACCTTGATGGCAGCACTGAAGCGTTATCAAAATGAATCTGGGGCAGGACTAGAAAAATTATAAGCGCATGCACCAATATTGAAAAAATAATCGCAATCAAAGTATTACGGCTAATATGAATGCGTATCAACGAATCACTGCGATACACATGTGAACGAGGCCCTAGCAAAAACTCTTCAAAATGACGATTGGCGGATTGAATAGTTTCCATGAACACTTAATAACCCATATCTGTCCAAGTTTTTTCTAAGCGTTTGATTGAGATTGGAAATGGCGTTTTAAGTTCTTGTGCAAATAATGAAACACGCAATTCTTCTATCAACCAGCGATAATTTTCTACGTCCTGTGGAATATCAAGATGCGCTTGATTAAGTGCATTCAGTTTATCTTGCCATTTTTGCCACAAGACACCCACACTAGCGGAATTTTTACCATCACGGTCGGGATTAGCAGGTTGTTTTTCAATACGCAAGCGCAAGGCTTTCAGATAGCGCGGCACATGTTGCAACTGCTCCCAAGGCGTTTGGCTAAAACAATTTTTATAAACTAACAGCCCAATTTGTTGCTCTACATCTCGTTTTAAACGATTAACTGTAGCGGGCATTTTGCTTTGCTGCACTGTCAGTAGCTGATACTCAATAGCGATTGTCTGCGCTTGCCTAGCAACAGCTTGACTGACTGCGGGCAGACGCGTTCGCGCTCTAGCTTTTAACTTCATAAAATCGGCATTGCTGCGTGGCAAATCATCCTCTCCAATAAAGGCGCGATCGGCAATGGCAGCAATCATATCTTCACGTAAATCTTCTGGCGACATTACGTTTCTAAGCGTTAAGGCGTATTGATTAAAATTTGGCAGACTTTTTTCCAGCTGCTTCATTTGTTCTTTTAACTCAAAACGAATGAGTCGGCAAATACCTTTACGTAGATTTAAAGCCGCCTCGCGCTCAGTATCAAAAAGTTTCACAGAAACACTATCAATATCATCCTCAAGCGCAGGATAACCCACAACTTTTAAGCCATCGCGCTCAAAACTCAAGGTTTGCGGTAAATCGCCAAAATCCCATTGCTTTAAACCCGTTTTTTCAATGTCTGGCGAAGTGTTTCTAAAGGTAAGCTGAGCGGCTGAACCCAATTGTTTCTTGAGCGCATTCCAGTCGCGCCCCATGGCTAACTCTCGCCCTGCATCATCAACGACACTATAATTCATTAGTAAATGTGCCGGCATTTCTTCAGTCCAATCTTCTACCGAAATTTTCAAAGTAGTTTCACGCTGAATATGTATTGCTAGCATTTGCTTAATTGCACCTTCGCCCACCTTATTTTGGTCTAAAAAAACAGTCACAAACTCTGGTACAGGCACGCAAACGCGGCGGAAGGTTTTAGGCAATGCTTTAATCAAATAAGTCAACTTTTCACGCAGCATGCCAGGGACTAACCATTCTGTTTTCGTTGGGTTCAGCTGATTCAACAACGCCAAGGGAATAGTCGCCGTGACGCCATCCAACACATGACCTGGTTCGAAGCGATATTTTAGATGCGTTTCAACGCCATCCAACATCATCATTTCAGGAAACTGCACTGCAGTAATATCATCCGCGCCATGACGCATTAAATCATCACGAGTCAGATACAATAACTTCGGATTCTCCTTTTCAGCGGTTTCACGCCATTTTTCAAAAGTTGCTGCTTGAAAAATATCAGTAGGAATCTTTGCATCATAAAAAGCAAATAATTGATGCTCATCTACAAGGACATCTTGGCGACGTGCCTTATGCTCCAACTCTTCAACTTCGGCGATTAAGCGTTCATTTGCAGTGAAAAATTCAGCTTTGGTATCAAATTCACCACTCGCTAACGCTTCGCGAATGAATATCTCACGCGCCTCTTTAGGGTTGATTGGCCCATAATGCACACGACGTTTAGGAATAATCGTTAAGCTGTACAGAGAAACGCGCTCCCATGCATTGACCATGCCCATTTTCCTATCCCAACGCGGGTCGGAATATTGGCTTTCAGTCAAACCTCGCGCCAGCGGCTCTATCCAATCCGGTTCAATCTTTGCCACGCATCGCGCATAAAGCTTAGAAGTATCTACCAACTCTGCAGCAATCACCCATTTTGGACGCGTTTTCTTGAGACAAGAGCCAGGTGCAACATAAAAACGAATGCCACGCGCGCCAGAATAAGCATCATTATCGCCATCTTTAAAACCGATATTCCCTAATAGTCCGGCTAACAACGCTTTGTGAATTTGCTCAAAATTAGCTTCTTTATCATTAAGCTTGAACTCCATCTCATCAGTGATTTGCCTGATTTGGCTGTGTAGCTCACGCCATTCTTTTAAGCGTAAAAATGACAAGAAATTGCTGTGACATTGATTAAGCAAATCTTTGTTTGATTTTTTGTTTTTCAGCGCGTTTTCAAAAAAGTCCCAAAGTTTGAGGTAGCTCATGAAATCCGAGCCCTCGCCTGCAAATTTTGCATGTGCGTTATCTGCCGCTTCACGCTTATCCATGGGGCGCTCGCGTGGGTCTTGTATGCTCAACACGCTGGCGATAATCAATATCTCGCTCAAACAACTTTCACGCTTTGCGGCTAGAATCATGCGCCCTACTCGCGGATCTAATGGCAGGCGTGCAAGCTGCAAACCAATTTCTGTTATTTGACGCTTACCGTCAACCGCACCTAACTCCTGCAACAACTGATAACCATCAGAGACCAACCGACTACTTGGTGCTTCAATAAATGGAAAGTCAGCAATGTCCCCCAATCTCAGCGCAGCCATGCGTAAAATCACGCTGGCAAGCGAGCTACGCAGAATTTCCGGTTCAGTAAATTCAGGGCGGCCGTTAAAATCTTGCTCTGAATACAAACGCACGCAAATACCGCTTGAAACTCGTCCACAACGGCCTGCACGCTGTTTTGCTGCGGCTTGGCTAATCTTTTCTATCTGCAACTGCTCAACTTTGGCGCGCGTGCTATAGCGATTCATCCGCGCCAGCCCCGCATCAATCACATATTTAATACCTGGCACAGTGAGTGACGTTTCCGCCACGTTGGTAGCTAACACAATACGGCGCGAGCTGTGACTTTTGAAAATCTTTTGCTGATCTTCAATGCTTAATCTTGCAAATAAAGGTAGCACTTCAATATGCTTTAACTTCGCCGAACGTCCTTGATATTTACGTAAATGGTCGGCAACATCACGAATTTCGCGCTCACCCGGCAGAAACACCAAAATATCGCCATCGCCTTGACGCAGCAAGTCATCCGCTGCATCTAGTATCGCTTCTTCTATAGCTTCCTCTTCGTCATCCTCTTCCAGCCAGCGTGCTTCTGTTTTGGCTTTGCGGGGGATTCCCAAAAGATTAGCAGACCCAAAGTCTGTTTCATCTTCTAATTCAAACTGAGCATTTTCTGTTTCGGCTATTTCTCTAGCTCGGAAACCTGCTTTACCCAATGGACGATAACGAATTTCAACAGGATAAGTGCGCCCTGACACTTCAATGATAGGCGCGCCTATAAAGTGATTTGAAAAACGCTCTGCATCAATCGTTGCTGAAGTCACAATGATTTTTAAATCAGGGCGCTTAGGCAGTAACTGCTTGAGGTAACCCAACAAAAAGTCGATGTTCAAACTGCGCTCATGCGCCTCATCGATAATAATCGTGTCATAGGCATTCAGAAACTTATCACCCTGCGTTTCAGCCAGCAAAATACCGTCTGTCATCAGCTTGATATAAGTCGATTCTGTGAGTTTATCGTTGAACCTAACTTTGTAACCCACCACCTCACCTAGCGGACTTTGCAATTCCTGCGCGATACGTGACGCCACTGAACGCGCGGCAATGCGGCGCGGCTGCGTATGGCCGATTAAACCAGCAACACCACGACCAAGCTCAAGGCAGATTTTAGGGATCTGTGTGGTTTTACCAGAACCCGTTTCACCGCAAATAATCACCACTTGGTTATTGGTAATAGCCGCCGCGATTTCATCTTTTTTACCGCTAACTGGCAGTTCAAGCGGGTATTCTGGCTTAGGCAAACTGACTAATCGAGCAGCGAATTTCTGCTGTGATGCACGTACTTTCTGTGCAACTTCACCTAACATTCGCTGGGCTTTTGCAACAGATACTTCATCTTTTAGCTTTTGCAAATCTGCCGCATCGCGCAGCTTACGACGTAAAGCATGGCGATCAGCCAACATACAGCTTTGCAAAGCTGTAGTGAAGTTGGCAAAGCTTGATATTGCAGGAATTGGGCTTGCAGGTTTATTCACATTCATAGAATTGTATTTTAACACGCTAGAGAACTAGCCACTCCATCATTGCCAATTCTGGATAGGCCTGATTTAGGGCATTCAAACCTCGCTCCACCCTAAGCACCCAGCCTTTACCGCGCCCTTTTATGTCTTCCCATGCTGCTTCCACCTCCCATGAGCGGCGCTCTTTCATTAGCTTTAACAAAGACGCAGCTTGCAATAAATCTTTTGAAGCCTTTGCTACAAAAGCACCTTCTCGCTCGCTGTAAACAATCAACTTATGCAAGGCATATCGCGCTGGATGAGGTATATTCACCACCACCGCACCTTCTTTATTAAAGACGACGGCACGTTGTATTTGTACTAATGAAAACTCCATAAACTTCAATGGTTGAAGGCTGATATTTAAGCGTGGATGCTGATACGGAGCTTCAAACCCACGGTGCAAAGTGGTTAGAAAGTCCAATCTAAATGAAGGATCTTTAGGGCTTAAGTAGCTAGCGCCAGACTTGTTTGATAAACCTGATATTGGCAACAAACCCAACTCTAATGATTGAATCGCATCGTGCGTATTCACCTCAATATTTGAAGGTAACGCTAAAGAAATGCTCTTGCCAGCATGGGCAAAATCAATGTCCTGTGTGCGGGAAGCATCTCCCCACTGAACGCCAAGAATATTGCCATAAGCTTGAAAAGCATGCGTACCGATTAACACGCCACCTGCGCTAAAAAAGCCATATTCAGCAAGCCTAGAAACCACACGCAGATGTTTAGGTAGCATGTCGTTACACCCTAAAGCAACCGCAGAAGCCGCCAAGGGCTGCAACTGCTTAGAGATAGCCGCATCCGCCTTTTTAGCCATGAGCGACTTAACAGCATCGCTATCCGGGCCAACAAACACCTGCCTTAACTTACCTGAAGGCTCAGTATACTGAAAATACCAATATTTATGGCCTTTAACCGTTTTAGATGAAAATGTGCCAGGTAAATCTGCAACAGAGCGAAAATGCTCAGTAGATAAGGCAGCATCAAGCAACTGAGCATAGGCAGTCTGTGCGTTTGTGGCTAACTCAGAATAGAATATAGTCATAATATTTGGTTATACTAACTTTGTAGAAAAACAAGTATAACAAGAGTTATACTAAAATCAATGGAAACTTAGTATAACCAAACAACAAACTTCACCGTTTTTATATCCCCTGCTACCGCGCCGAGCAGCGCAAGCTTTATGGGAGTTGTCGGCAAGCGGCTGTTTGAGCCAAGAGATTTTATTGGTGAGTTTCCGATTGCCGCCCATAAGGCTGAGTAGCACAGGGGAAATGCGTTAGGGGGTGCTCTTTCTTTGGTTACTTACTTTTGAGCAAGCAAAAGAAAGTAACTCGCCTAGAGGCGAAAAAGAAAGTTACATTCGGCGAACTGCAAGCGAGTATGCCCTATGCTTGCTACGTCGGATTGCGGGCTACGCTTGCTAACTTTTAGAAGTGGCAAACAAGAACTGCTTTATTAGTAGTTAATTTATACAGCTTAGCTAAGTGTTTTTCTCTTAAATAAAACCCCTCACCTATTGCGCTACCCTCATTTTGAAAATCCTCCTTTTTTCCAGCAATAACTGGTACATAAATATCAGAGTCAGATAAAACATTAGATTTTCATTCAAAAGTAATAACAAATGCTAAAATTCAAAAATCAATTTTTTCATGCTGCTAACCTCCATCCATTATCATTACTTGCTTCACCCATCTTCCAGCCTGCGTACGGATTAGCTTGCGTAAGCCACCGCATGTTACATAACTTACGGCACAATACGCTTCAAAATCGATGCCCTGTGAGCCAATATCCATGCGGTTCGCATGGCATATGATTTCTTAGCTAAATGAACACTTAATCTGCAAAAACCATTTGCCATAAATCTTTCACAGCAACTGCATGCTCACTCACAGCCGACAATTCCACCCTTAAATGCGCCGCACCTTGCAGCTTGAGCATATGCTGTGTATGACGATAATCCCGATAAGCCAACACGACTTTATCAGCTAAATCTTGGTCGATGATGCTGAGTGATGCAAGCAACCTTAACAAGCCAATGTTTCCAATGTTGCCTGTGAGTTGTGGGTATTGTTTTGCATGTGCTAACACTAAATATTGCACTAAAAATTCCACATCGATAATGCCACCGATGCTGTGCTTAATGTCAAACATAGCTACTTCAATATGCTGTGCAGAGCGCATTTTTTCGCGCATAGATTGCACTTCTACTTTCAGTTTATTTAAGTCGCGCTGTTGGATCATTACTTCGATACGAATCTTTTCAAAAGCTTCACCAATTTTTTTATCACCTGCCACAAAGCGCGCACGGGTAATGGCTTGATGCTCCCACACCCATGCTTTTTGCATTTGGTACTCTTTAAAGGCTGCTACGCTACTCACTAGCAAGCCACTGTTACCATCTGGGCGCAATTGCATATCTGTTTCGTACAGCAAGCCTGCTGAGGTTAAGCTGTTAAACCAATTGTTGATGCGCTGTGCAAAGCGCGCGTAAATTTCGCCAGCATCGGATAATTCATCGTCATAAAGAAAGATAATATCTAAATCTGAAGCATAACCCAGCTCTTTGCCACCTAGTTTGCCGTAACCAATCACCGCGAATTTCGGCACATCTAAATGTTTGCCGCGCACGTTTGGCCAAATGACTTCCAAACTCACATTTAAAATTAATTCAGCGAGTTCACTTAAATAGTCGGATAATTTTTCTGGGCTTAATTCACCGTTAATATCTTGTGCGGCAAAGCGGAAAATATTAGCATGTTTAAAGTGACGGAATACGTCCATTTCACGCTCCACGTCGCCTTCAACTTCCGCTAATCGTGCTAACAAGTCTGCACGTAAAATGGAAAAGTCAGGCGGCGCATACAGCGTGCGCGTATCTAAAAGTTCATCTAAAAGTATCGGGTGCTGCGCTAAATAATTGGTCAACCACGGACTGCTACTGCATAATTTAACCAAAAGTTGCATGGTTTGCGGATGTTCGGCCAATAAGGCCAAATAACTTGCGCGGCGGCAGATGCTTTCTAATAAATCAATGACGCGCATCAACGTAGTATCAGCGTTAGGCATTTTAGCTGCTTGAGAAATCGCCAGCGGCATCAAGGCATCAAAGCGTTGACGACTGAGTTCTGGCAACTGACGATAACGGCTACTTTGATGCAGGGTATTGAGTCGGCGCAATGTTTCTGCCGCCTCAATAAAACCCATTTGTTGCAGAGCTGGCTCTAAATCTTGTTCGGCTATTGTGCCATTCCAAATGGACTTTTCAATTTCCAGCGCACCATTCTGACCATCTGAATTTGCATTAGCATTAGCATCGCTAAAAGTCTCATCAAAGTGCTGTTGTACTTGCTGGCGATACGCATTTAATTTGGCTAAAAACTCTTCCCAATCTGCAAACCACATCGCTTTGGCAATGCGCGATTTTGCTTCTTCTGACTTAGGCAGTTCTTGCGTTTGTGCATCTTCCAAGTACATCAGTCGGTGTTCTAAATTACGCAAAAATATATAAGCCTCCGAAAGCTCACTGACGGTCTTTTCAGGCAATAAGCCTTTGTTTTTCAATAACTCTAAAACTGAAAGTGTAGGTTTAACCTGCAGGCTCGCATCTTGCCCGCCGCGAATCAGCTGAAAAACTTGTGCAATAAACTCAATCTCGCGGATACCGCCACGACCAAGTTTAATGTTGTCGTGCATGCCTTTGCTATTTACATCGCGCTGAATTTGAATTTTCAAATCGCGCATACTGGCAAACGCGCCAAAATCTAAATATTTACGGAACACGAATGGTTTTAGTAATTTGGAAACTTGATTGCCACCTGTCACTTCATGGCCTTTAATCCAAGCGTAGCGCTCCCATTCACGACCGTTGTTTTGATAATACTCTTCAAGCGCATCTAAATTTGAAACCAACGCACCTTCACTACCAAACGGCCTCAAGCGCATATCTACACGAAAGACAAAACCATCTTCAGTAATTTCATCGATGGTTGCGATAAGTTTTTTCGCTAAACGCGTAAAGAATTCTTGATTAATAATGGGTTTTTCGCTTTGCGTTTCGCCCTCAGATTCATAGGCAAAAATCAAATCTATATCTGAAGAAACATTAAGCTCACCACCACCCAACTTACCCATGCCAATCACAATGAAGCTTTGCGGATAGCCTCGCTTATCTACAGGCTGTCCATACACATTCACTAACCATGTATTCAAAAAATCTATCGAAGTATTAATCGCACACTCGGCTAACTGAGAGGTTGTGCGCATTACCTCTTGCAAATCTGCTAAACCATTCAAATCTCTGACAATAATTCTCGCCATCACTTGACTTCGTAAAAGTCGTAAAGCACGTTTCAGTGTCACTTCATCAATAATATTTTGTTGTGCTAAAAAATATTGCATGTCACTTAACTGATAAGCTCGATGATGATTTTCTAGCGAATCATTCAGTAAAGTAGCATCTTTTGTGAATAATCTAGCGAGAAATGGACTGCAAGAAACTGCATGGTGTAAATAAGCCTCTCCACTAGAAAGGATGCGGGTTTCAGACAACAAATTATCAAGTGTTAGCATAGGTTTTTTAATGTAGTATGACGGTTACAATTGTGTTACAAAGTGTTTTGAATAAATAAAATTATAAATGTGTATTAACTCAAGGAGATTTTTAGCATGTCTATTAATTCAGTTCTTCAAGAAAACCGCGTTTTTGAGCCAAGCGCAGATTTTGTAAAATCAGCAACAATTTCAGGTATGTCAGCCTACAATGCATTATGCAAAGAGGCAACAGAGGATTATGAAGGCTTTTGGGCTAGGTTAGCACGGGAATTATTAGTTTGGCATAAACCTTTCACAAAAACACTCAATCAGGATAATGCTCCTTTTTACAAATGGTTTGAAGATGGAGAACTTAATGTCTCCGCCAATTGTTTAGATAAACACCTCAGCACTACCCCCAACAAAACTGCCATTATTTTTGAAGCCGATGACGGTAGCACAACCAGCGTCACTTTTAAAGAACTCTATCACCGTGTTTGTCAGTTTGCCAATGGATTAAAAAAACTTAATCTTAAAGCGGGTGATCGCGTCATTATATACTTACCAATGACCATTGAAGCAGTCGTAGCTATGCAAGCCTGCGTGCGTATTGGTGTGACACATTCAGTGGTATTCGGCGGTTTTTCTGCGAAAAGTATTCATGAGCGCATTATTGACGCGGGAGCTTCTGCCATCATCACGGCCGATGGTCAGTATCGTGGCGGCAAAACCTTACCTCTGAAAAATGCTGTGGATGAAGCAATTGCTATGGGTGGCTGTGAATCTGTCAAAAACATTGTTGTTTACAAAAAAACTGGTTTAGATGTTGAAAGACATGCGAATGAAATTTGGTGGCACGACCTTATTGCAGACGTTGCTGACACTTGCGAACCAGTCATGATGAATGCAGAACATCCACTATTCTTACTTTATACTTCTGGCAGTACAGGTAAACCCAAAGGTGTTCAACACTCTTCTGCAGGCTACTTACTTCATGCCATGAATACCATGCGCTGGACTTTTGATGTTAAAGACAATGATGTATTTTGGTGTACCGCAGATGTAGGCTGGATTACTGGTCACACTTATGTTACTTACGGTCCACTCGCTATGGGTGTAACGCAAATTATCTTTGAGGGCATTCCTACCTATCCAGATGCTAGTCGCTTTTGGCAGATGATTGCGAAACATAAAGTCACTATTTTCTATACTGCACCAACAGCTATTCGTTCTCTCATTAAAGCTGCAGATACAGCACCTAGCACACATCCAAATAACTATGATTTAAGTAGCTTGAGACTATTGGGTTCTGTGGGTGAACCGATTAACCCAGAAGCTTGGATGTGGTATTACGAAAACATAGGTAGAAGCCGTTGCCCTATTGTTGATACATTTTGGCAGACAGAAACTGGCGGCCATGCCATTACACCGCTGCCAGGTGCTACACCACTTGTTCCGGGCTCATGCACACTACCATTTCCAGGCATTGCAATCGACGTGGTCGACGAGACAGGCCAAGATGTGCCGTGGGGTACAGGCGGCTTACTGGTCATCAAAAAGCCATGGCCATCCATGATACGTACCATATACAACGACCCTGAACGTTACAAATCTAGCTACTATCCAATTGATTTGGGTGGTACAACTTACCTTGCAGGTGATGGTGCTGTGCGCGATGCTAAAACTGGCTTCTTCACCATTATGGGACGCATTGACGATGTGCTTAATGTTTCAGGCCATCGCTTAGGCACTATGGAAATTGAATCTGCTTTAGTTTCAAACCCATTAGTAGCTGAAGCTGCAGTGGTAGGTAAACCACACGATATTAAAGGTGAATCTGTCGTGGCATATGTTGTACTAAAAGGCCCACGCCCAGAAGGAGATGAAGCGAAAAAAATCATTGGTCAACTACGTGATTGGGTAGGTAAGGAAATCGGCCCAATCGCTAAACCAGATGAAATTCGCTTTGGCGACAACCTACCTAAAACCCGCTCAGGTAAAATTATGCGCAGATTGTTGCGAAGCCTAGCTAAAGGTGAAGATATTACTTCAGACATATCAACACTAGAAAATCCAGCAATTTTGGATCAATTGAAAGAAGTTGTGAAATAAAAATTTTTAAATAAATCATGAAAGGCTTGCTGGCACTAACTATGTTATTGCTGGCAACCTTTTTGATGCTTGGCAAGTAGGCTTGGCTTAACTTAGATGTCTTGCCTTAAATTCGAAGGCATGAATCTAACCTAGCATCACTCACACTCTTAGCCTTAATTACCGCCAGTAGCAACTTACGAGTTAATCAATATTTCGGGTAAAATGCAACCTTTGTATTTTTAAGCTCGGTTATTATTCATGTCTCTACAAGAAGAAATCAAACGCCGTCGCACTTTTGCCATTATTTCGCACCCAGATGCGGGTAAAACTACGTTGACAGAAAAACTATTATGGTTTGGTGGCGCAATTCAAGTGGCGGGTGAAGTGCGTGGCCGCAAAGCATCACGTCATGCAACGTCGGACTGGATGGAGCTTGAGAAGCAACGAGGCATTTCAGTGACTTCATCGGTCATGCAATTCCCCTACCGCGAGCACATGGTGAATTTGCTAGATACACCAGGCCATGATGACTTTTCTGAAGACACCTATAGAACGCTCACTGCGGTGGATTCTGCCGTGATGGTGATTGACGCGGTGAACGGCGTGGAAGCGCAAACCATCAAATTGCTCAATGTTTGCCGCATGCGCGATACGCCGATTATTACCTTTATTAACAAACTGGACCGCGAAAGCCGCGAGCCAATTGAGTTATTGGACGAAATAGAAACGACACTAGGCATGGAATGTGCGCCAATGACTTGGCCTATTGGTATGGGTAAAAGCTTTAGAGGCGTTTACAACTTGTATACTGACTCCATTTCATTTTTTGACCCGCGAGCTGATAAAGGCACTTCAGAAGTGATTGTCGGCTTAGATAACGCTCGCCTAGACGAGCTATTAGGCCACGTGGCAGCACAATTGCGCGTGGATATTGAGTTAGTGCGTGGCGCATCACACACTTTTGATGCGGCGCGCTTTTTAAGTGGCAAGCAAACGCCAGTTTATTTTGGTTCAGCCATAAATAACTTTGGTGTACAGTCGTTGTTGGATGCGGTAGTAGACCTATCTCCTGCCCCGCTTGCCCGCAACACCGCTACACGCCTTGTTGCGCCAGATGAAAATAAATTCTCAGGTTTTGTATTCAAAATTCAAGCGAATATGGATCCGAAACATCGCGATAGAATTGCTTTTCTGCGCGTTTGCTCAGGCCGTTTTGAACGTGGTATGAAAATCAAGCAAGTCAGCACCAATAAACAAATAGCTGTAAACAATGCCATTACCTTTATGGCGCAGGACCGCACCACGATGGATGAAGCCTATTCTGGCGACATTATTGGCATTCCCAACCACGGAACCATTAAAGTCGGTGATACCTTTAGTGAAGGCGAAAACCTAAAATACACAGGTATTCCATCATTTGCACCTGAGTTTTTTCGCCGTGCACGCATTAAAAACCCGATGAAAATGAAGCAACTACAAATCGGCCTAAAACAGCTGGCTGAAGAAGGTGCTGCGCAATTATTTCGCCCACTTTTAAGTAATGATTTGATTTTAGGCGCTGTTGGGATGCTGCAATTTGAAGTTGTTTCGCACCGCTTAGAGCATGAATACAGCGTGGATATGGTATTTGAACCATACGACTGCTACACCGCACGATGGCTACGCGGCAAAGATGCTGACCTAAAAGCCATTGCCGACAAATATGGCTTTAACGTGGCCTTGGATGGCGCGGATGAATACGTTTACTTAGCGCCAAATCGCGTGAATCTGCAAATGGCGCAAGAGCGGTATCCTGATATAGAATTTTTAGAAACGCGTGAACTTAATTAGTTTAGCTACTGCCTGCCCCTGCGAAAGCGGCAAACCATATTTTGCCTGCTGCGAGCCTTTCCACAATGGAATTTCCAACAACATGATAGCGCCCACGGCAGAAGCGCTTATGCGCTCGCGCTACACCGCGTTTGCATTGCAACTAGAAGATTACCTACTGAAAACTTGGCATCCAAACACACGTCCTACCGCACTTAACTTAGCAGAAGACACACCAACCAAATGGCTAGGTTTACAAATAAAGCACACTGAAAATACAAGTGAAACTACTGCAATTGTTGAATTTGTTGCGCATTATAAATTGGCTGGAAAAGCCACAAGACTACATGAAACCAGCCAGTTTGAACGCATAGATGATTGTTGGTATTACTTATCTGGCGAGTTCAATGCCTTAGCTATTACTGGAGCTATTACTAAGTAGGTCAGGATAATAATTAATTCATCGCCTAACACTGCACTCAAGCGGGACCGAGGCTAACGCACTCACCCTTAGCAATTCTTTACCTCTAACCTCAAGCTCTAAACATTTTCGAAAGCTTCACACAGTTGACTTAATAACTGTCCAAATAAAGGAATAACTTCTTCTTTTTCATGTGGGCTTTCATCATCTGTGCCTGCTATCACAAAAGCAACGGTTAATTTGTCTAAGTTTTCTCTGAACTCGCCCCAGTGCGAAACCTCTGCATCAGCAATCAATTGAAACTTTTGTAAGCCTGAATCAATAATCTCAACTAGCTCTGTATCTGGCAGGCCTGCAAAAAGTGTTTTTGCTATGGTGATTTGGGCTGTTTGAAAGTTTGGCGTGATTTCTTCTCTTGCTAGCGGGGTGGTAAAAAAAGCATACACCAATAGTGCATAAGCCTGATACACACTTAACATATCAAAGTTTTCAGTGCGTTCTGCCTGTGGCGAACGCTCAGCCGACTGAATGGCTTTAAACGTAATATAACAACTTAAATAATCGGCTGCCGCAAGAGCATCATAATCATTTAAGTTTGTATTTGGCTTGGCTTCTTCGTCACGTAATGTTTCTGCTAAGCACAAAGCATGCATAAGTTTGATGCGTTTTGAGTATTGAATTTCCATGTGAAGTCCTATTTATTAATTTTAATAATTTAGTTTAATCTAATGCTGGCATCGCTTCTAGCTGCTCTTGCAGTTCTAGCCAACGCTCTTCCGCCACCTCGATTTGTTTGGCTAACTCGGCCTGTTTCTTCAGCAGTTGCTGTAACTCCGTTTTTTCAGTTGCCGTGTAGAGTTCACTCTCATTTAAGCGATTGTCACAGATTTTTTTATCGGTTTGCCATTTGGCAATATTAAGTTCTAACTGTTCAATCTCTTTAACTAGCGGCCTGCGCTCAGCTATCCTCACCTGCCGCTCTGCTTTATTTGCAGCGCGATCTTTCTTGCTTGATTTATCATCGCCTATTTTATTTTCAATAGTGATTTGAGTTGCTTGCTTTTCTTTCAAACGCTGTTCATTTAGCCACTGGCTATAACCTTCTAAATCACTATCAAAAGGTTCAGCTTTGCCATCTGCCACCAAAATAAATTCATCACAAGTGGCGCGCAATAAGGCTCTGTCATGCGATACCAATATCACACCGCCTTCATAATCTTGTAGCGCAAGCGTTAAAGCGTGGCGCATTTCAAGGTCTAAATGGTTGGTTGGCTCATCCAGTAGCAACAAATTCGGTCGCGTCCAAATCAACAATGCCAAAGCTAAACGTGATTTTTCACCACCTGAAAAATTAGCACATGGCGTACGTGCCATATCACCCTTAAAGTCAAAACCACCCAAATAATTCATATGCTCTTGCTCGCGTGTCAGTGGGTCTAGCTTTAGCATATGCTGCAATGGCGATTCATCTGAGCGAAGCTGTTCAAGTTGGTGCTGCGCAAAGTAACCTATCTTCAGGTCTTTTCCTTCTACGCGTTTGCCACTTAATGGCTTTAAATCATTTGCCAGCAATTTAACAAGCGTGGTTTTACCTGCGCCGTTGCGCCCTAGTAAACCTAGTCGTTCACCAGGCCTAATGGTTAAAACAATATTCTTAATTAAGGCTACATTGTTGTAACCAACTGACATTTCATCTAAAACCAATAATGGATCTGGCGCGGCGAGTGGTAATCTAAATTCAAAATTAAATTGTGAATCAACATGTGCGGCAGAAATCATCTCCATGCGTTCTAGCGCTTTAATGCGGCTTTGCGCCTGACGTGCTTTGGTGGCCTGCACACGAAAGCGGTCAATATAGCTGTGTAAATGTGCAACCTTGCGCTGTTGCTTTTCAAACATAGCTTGTTGCAAAGCCAGCTTTTCTGCACGTTGGCGCTCAAAATCTGAGTAGCCACCGCGATACAGCGTGAGTGTTTGTTGTTCAATGTGGGCAATATGATTCACAATCGCATCTAAAAAATCTCTATCATGCGAGATTAATAAAAGCGTACCGCGATAGCTCTGTAACCAGCCTTCTAACCAAATCACCGCATCCAAGTCCAAGTGGTTTGTTGGCTCATCAAGCAATAACAAGTCTGAGCGGCACATTAGTGCTCGCGCTAAATTCAGTCGGACACGCCAACCACCAGAAAATGTAGAAACGGCTTGTTGTAGATTGGCTTGGCTAAAACCTAAGCCACTCAACAATTCTGCTGCACGAGCTTTTGCGCTATAGCCATCAATGTCCATTAGGCGATGGTGCAGTTCGGCAATCAATTCACCTTTATGATTCGCTTCTGCATCTGCAAGTGCCACCTCAATATTGCGTAACTCTGCATCACCATCTAACACAAAGTCGATGGCAGGTATTGCCAATGCTGGCGTCTCTTGTGCCACATGTGCAATCACCCATGTGGCAGGCATTTCCAAATCACCAGATTCAACTTGCATTTCACTACGCAACAAAGCGAATAGTGATGATTTTCCAGCACCATTCGCCCCAGTCAAGCCAACCTTATGACCAGGATGTAGTTGTAATGAAGCTGCTTGAATTAGAATTTTTAAACCACGAACTAAGGTAAGTTGTTTGAATTGAATCAAGTGAGAGCCTGTATTAAATATAAGTTGGTCAACCGAGTTTGACCAAAAACGCTATTCTAAATGACAAAAGGAGTTTTCATAATAATAACTACGGGAGTCTAAAATAACTTTTACTTTAACAGCTATTTAGCAAGCCAAAATCCAAGCAATTCATTCGTTATGCCTAATTTTGCAGTAAAATGGTGCTCAACATAATGTATTCAAGTTAAATCGGACAGATTCAATTCAAACTGCCCAAAAATTAAAGTCTCATTAAGCCAACATGGTCAAAAAATCTCTACTTTTGGTTTATCGCGTCATATTCTGGCTGGTGAGCATTGTCATCACCATTTTACTACTTGCAGCCCTTGCAATTCAGTTCTTAATTTTTCCTAATATTGACCAATACAAAGAAAATATCGCTAATTTTGCGAGCAAAGCGGCTAAACAGCGAGTAGTTATCGGTAAGATAAAAGCAGATTGGCAAGGGTTCAATCCGCATTTATTATTATCAAATATAGATATTTATGACGCACAAAATCGGCCAGCTTTACTACTTAAAAATACCGATTTATCGTTATCTTGGCTAAGCATCCCTTTACTTGAGCTACGTCTTGCAGGCTTCACTGTTCGTGCACCTGAACTTACCATTCGTCGCGATACAAGTGGTGATATTTTTGTAGCAGGCATCAGTATGCAAGGGCCATCTAAACCTGATTTACCGAACTGGTTATTACGTCAAAATAAATTCGAGGTATTGAATGCAAAAGTCATCTGGCTTGATGAATTGCGTGGTGCACCTGCGTTAAGTTTGGATAATCTAAATCTCCAAATAGTGAGTCCTCCTTGGAAAAGCTTTCTTAAAAACCACCGCATTTCGCTAAGCGCGTTACCTTCAATTGGCACGGATAAACCGATTCTCCTAAATGCTAATGTCTATGGTAATGATATAAGCCAATTAGCAGAATGGAGTGGTAGTGCAGATGCGCAAGTAAAAAATTATGACATTACAGCCTTTAAACCATGGTTGAATTATGCAGCACTCACGCATCCCATAAATGTGCAATCTGGTATTGGCAGTGCAGAGGTAAAGGTTCAGTTTGCTAAACGTCAAATACAGTCTATTAAAAGCAATGTGGCCTTAGATAATGTGCATCTTTTACTTAAAGCCAACACCGAGCCTGTGATATTAAAGAGGCTTGCTGGTGAGATAAATTGGAAAAATTCCAATTTGGATCAATCATTTAGCGTTAACCATTTAGTGCTTAACACTAATAATGGCTTGCAACTACAAGACACTACAGGTTCTTACATTAAGTCGTTAGATGGCAATGAATCGCTCACCATTAAACTTGCTCATATTGACCTAGCCTTTATTAAACCTTATTTAGTGCAATTGCCATTACCTGCAGAAATCTTGCAAAAAATTGTAAGTTTATCGCCTACGGGCAAGCTGGATGACCTTACGCTTAATTGGCAAGGGGAAAAATCAATCACAAAAACCTATCAATTAAATACAAAATTTAACGGCTTGAGCGTACTTGCCTATGAAAAAATTCCAGGGTTTGACAATTTAACGGGCGAAGTTAAAGCCAATCAAAATGCTGGAAAAATCACACTCAATACCTTAAATGCCAAGTTGGATTTTAAAGCACTGTTACGCTGGCCTATCCCTGTAGAAAAATTAAGTGGCAATATTAGTTGGAATACAAACACTTCGGGAACTAGTATTAAAGCCAGTCAACTCAACATTAGCAACCCACACTTATCAGGCACAATTAATGCGGCATATTTGATGGATGGTAATAAGGGTGGTCACCTCGATTTAACAGGCAAGTTTGGTAAAGGTAATGCTAAATACGCGCTTTTTTATTACCCGAAAACGCTAAGTGAAACCACACTGCATTGGCTAGACACATCTATTCTAGCGGGGCGTGCAGAAGATATTAATCTTACGATTAAAGGTCGTTTAGCTGATTTTCCATTTGTGGATAGTAAAAATAATTTAGACAAGAAATTAGGCTTATTTAGAGTGTCCGCAAAATTAAGTGACAGCCTCATAGAGTATGGTACTGACTGGCCTACGATTGATGGCTTCGGCGTAGACTTGTTATTTGAAGGCAATCGCATGGAGCTAAATGCAAATGCCGGATATATATCTGGCAATCAAATTATTAAAAGCAAAACCACTATTGCACAACTTGATGCTGACTATCCAATACTCAAGGTTGTTAGCGAGCTTAAAGGACCTGTAGTTAACGGTCTTAAGTTTGTGAATAGCAGCCCTGTTCGCGACGTGACACAAGGCTTTACCGATGATTTAAAGTCTAGCGGACTAGGAAAACTTAACTTATCATTGATCATACCCTTGCAAAATATTGATGCATCTCAATATAAAGGCTTGTATCAAATATCAAACGGCAGCATAGAAGCGCCAAGCGTTCCCATGCTCACTCGTATTAACGGCGTATTAGAGTTTACGGAAAGCAGCTTAACTGCAAAAAATATCAATGCCAGCGCATTTGGCGCGCCCGTAATTTTGGGTATTAATTCTGGCAAAGATAAAATAATACGTATTGCTTTAAAAGGAAAAATAAATGATGCCGCAATCAAGCAAGTACTTGTTAGTCAGAATGCAGGCACTCAAAACAGCAGCCGCTTATCAACCAATAACTCAACAATAGGTAACTTGGCAAAAGGAGCCAATTACTTTGTAGGCAGCACAGATTGGGCTGGTGATATCACTATTCAAAAACCAGTGGTCAATATTGCGATACGTTCAGACTTATTTGGCTTAAGTTCACGCCTGCCTAGCCCGTTTAATAAGTCTAGTAATGAACGTATAAACCTCAGAGTTGAGAAAAATCAGGCGCTAAATAACGATACGATTACAATTAATTTAGGTAGCCGGCTGGCCGCAAAAATCATGCGTACTGCTGAGAACGGCAAACTAAAATTTGATCGCGGCAGCGTTCGCATTAACGCTAGCTCTATCACGCCATCTGCCTCAAATAACGCCGCATTAAATAACAGTGAGATCAACACCAAGCTCGACTTAAGCAAAGGAAAAGGACTGCAAGTCTATGGCAATATGGATTATCTTGATGCTGATGCATGGCGCAATGTGCTGCATGACTTTTCAGGCGGAACAGAGTCGCAATCAACATTACCTATTCAAAAGCTCGCGCTTAAAATTAACACACTTGACATATATGACAGACGTATTAATCAATTAAAAATCACTAATAATACGGAAAAAGATGGGTTAAGAGCAACGATACAAAGTCGCGAAATTACTGGTGATTTGCAATGGTTAAATCAAGATAATGGAAAACTCATTGCTCGTTTAAAAAATTTAACCGTACCAGATTCCTCTCCGAATAGGATTAAAGTAGCAGAAGTTGAATCCTCAGCGAAAGAGTTTTCTAAACTGGAACAAGATTATCCAGCACTAGATATTATTGCAGATACCTTTGAGTTTAATAAGAAAAATTTTGGTGCCTTAGAACTCATTGCTTATCCACAAAGCGATAACTGGAATATACAAAAGCTCAAGCTCACTTCGCCAGACAGTGTGATTAGTGCTGAAGGCCAATGGAATAATTGGTATAGAAATCCAAACACTTATCTAAATATCACTTGGGATATTAAGAATTTAGGAAGAACGCTTAAAAACGTTGGCTATCCTGACACAATTCAAGGAGGTGAAGGTGTACTTTCAGGTCAGTTACAATGGCCTGGCAGTCCGCATGAGTTTAACTCAAGTGGATTAAATGGTAATTTGCAACTTGATATGAAAAAAGGACAAATTTTAAAAGTACAGCCTGGTGTTGGTCGGCTTTTAGGACTACTCAGCCTGCAAAGTTTGCCTCGCAGATTAACGCTAGATTTCAGAGATTTATTTAGCAATGGCTTTGCATTTGATAAAATAAATGCAACCGCTAAAATCAATCAAGGTGTAATGACTAGCGATGATTTTTTAATGACTGGTCCTGCCGCAGAGGTGAAGATAAAAGGCGAAACCAATTTACAAAAAGAAACCCAACATTTAGTAGTTAAAGTCCTGCCACATGTTAGCGACAGCCTATCTCTCGCAGCCTTAGCTGGTGGCCCATTGGCTGGCGCAATTGCATTTTTAGCACAAAAAATACTGAAGGACCCATTAAATAAAATCGCATCTAGTGAATATGAAATTGTGGGCACATGGGATAACCCGCAAGAAGTAAAAACCAGTAAAAACAATGAAGAAAACAATAAACCAACACCGCTCAATTAAATTGTATCAATAAACATATCGAATAACTGGGACTTATAATGGCTATTACCTCACGCATAAAAACCACTAAAGCTAAATTGAGCAAGTTAGATGTCAACCAAGACATCATTAAAATGGCGGCTATTCAAATGGCATCTGGGCCACAGGTTGCTGCCAATTTAAGCGAGGCTGAACGACTTATTGAAATTGCAGCAAATCAAGGGGCTAAGCTCGTTGTATTGCCTGAATATTTTGCCATTATGGGTCTAAAAGAAACAGACAAAGTTGCTGTGCGTGAAGAAGAAGGCAAGGGACCAATTCAAGATTTTTTGAAGAAAATAGCAAAGAAACATAAGATATGGCTTATTGGTGGCTCTGTGCCAATCGTCAGCAATTTTCCAAATAAAGTACGTAATAGTTGTTTGGTCTATGATGATAAGGGGAAGCAGGTTGCCCGTTACGACAAAATTCACTTATTTGGCTTAGATTTAGGCAATGAACATTACCATGAAGAAAATACCATTGAATCTGGTAATAAACTTCAAGTGGTTGATACCCCTTTTGGTAAAATCGGCTTATCAATCTGCTACGACTTACGTTTCCCAGAATTATTTCGCGCCATGGGTGATGTTAATATCATCGTTGTACCATCCGCGTTTACTGACACTACAGGAAAAGCACATTGGGAAACGCTCATCCGTGCTCGTGCCATTGAAAATTTAAGCTACGTAATTGCACCTGCTCAAGGTGGTTATCATTTATCTGGTCGTGAAACTCATGGGAATAGTATGATTGTAGATCCATGGGGTGTTATCCTTGACAGACTTCCGCGCGGCTCTGGCGTGGTGATTGCCGCAATGAATCCACAATATCAGCAAAGCTTGAGAAAAAGTTTACCTGCGCTCAAACACCGTACCATTTATTCAATATAAGCCATACTTTAAAAGTAAAATTAAATAAAACACTAATGAAAACTGAACAATTACCTACCAACACCAACATTACACTTGGCTCACACTTTGATGCAGCAACTGAAACTTTATTGAATCCGGCCAGTTTAGATGTTACAAAACTGCAAAACGTGCTGGGTGATATGATGTCACACAAAATTGATTATGCTGATCTATACTTTCAATATAGCAGAAGTGAAAGTTGGGGCTTAGAAGAAGGTCAAGTTAAATCAGGCAATTTTTCTATCGACCAGGGCGTGGGTGTTCGTGCAGTCAGTGGTGAAAAAACTGCTTTTGCCTATTCTGATGACATTACTTTAAGCGCATTGCAAGAAGCAGCAAAAACCACAAAAGCTATTGCCAGCTTTGGTGGCGAACAATCTACTGGCGCATTACTTAAACGCCAAACATCGCAACTTTACTTACCACAAGACCCGATTGCTTCGCTTTCAGCCGATACTAAAGTAAAGTTGCTTGAACGTTTGGAATCAATTGCCAGAAAAATTGATTCGCGCATTTCACAAGTTACTGCATCGATTGCTGGCGAATATGAAGTGGTCATGGTTGCGCGTCATGACGGTGTAATGGCGGCAGATGTGCGCCCATTGGTACGCTTATCCATCAACGTGATTGCAGAAAATAATGGCCGTCGTGAGCAAGGTTCAAGCGGTGGTGGTGGTCGCTTTGACTATAGTTATTTTACTGATGAAATTTTGCACGAATATGCAAAAAAAGCTGTTCATCAAGCCATAGTCAACTTAGATGCTCGCCCTGCCCCAGCAGGCAGCATGACGGTAGTATTAGGCGCAGGCTGGCCTGGCATATTGCTACATGAAGCGATTGGTCATGGATTAGAAGGCGATTTTAACCGTAAAGGCAGCTCAGCATTTAGCAACATGATTGGTCAACAAGTGGCTGCCAAAGGCATCACCATTGTCGATGATGGTACGATTCAAAACCGTCGTGGCTCACTTAGTATGGATGACGAAGGCAACCCAACAAACAGAACAGTGCTGATTGAAGATGGCATTTTACGTGGCTATATTCAAGATACACTCAATGCACGCTTGATGAATATGCCAGTCACAGGTAATGCACGTCGCGAAAGCTATGCGCATATTCCTATGCCACGCATGACCAACACCTATATGTTAAATGGCACAATACCACCTGAAGAGATTATTAAATCAGTAAAAAGAGGTTTATACGCCGCTAACTTTGGCGGTGGGCAAGTAGATATTACCAGTGGCAAGTTTGTATTTAGTGCAGCCGAAGCTTATATGATTGAAGATGGCAAAATAACTTATCCAGTAAAAGGTGCTACCCTGATAGGCAACGGACCAGAAGTGCTTAAACGCGTATCCATGATAGGCAACGACATGGCGCTTGATAGTGGTGTTGGAACCTGCGGTAAAGAAGGCCAAAGCGTGCCAGTGGGTGTAGGCCAACCAACCCTTAAGATAGACAGCTTAACTGTAGGTGGCACAGCTTAACTGCACTTTAAAAGTCAATGTTCAAATTTAGAAACTAGTAAAGTATCTATAATTTAAGAGCTTTGTTTAGAATAAGTTATAAACTCCAACATTCTAGTTGGCTGGAATTTAAGGGTATCCGTATTCCGCCATTTATTTTCCCATATCTGTTTACAGGCATTCCGATGGTGGTGACTATCGGCAACAAGGGGAAGTGTAAAAGAGACCCCTCAGATATAAAAGGCCGGCTTAGGTTTGACTTTTCTTTTCTATAAAGTTTGATACAACCGTTATAATCTAGGCTTTCAAAACTTCAACAAATTCATTCATGTCGCAGACTTCACTGCCAGTTCCAAAACTAGGTCAATCTCATCGCGTTGAGTTTTCAACCAATGGAGAAGATGGGCTAGCCTTGGCCGAACTAGCACTTAAAATTAAGAGTGCAACTCTTACAAAACCACTAGTGATTATCACTGCAAATGCGTTTGATGCGCAGCGACTACTTGAAGAAATCCCTTACTTTGCTCCCAGTCTCAACGTTAACTTATTACCAGATTGGGAAACTCTCCCTTACGACCAATTTTCACCACATCCAGATTTAATCTCCGATAGACTAACTACGCTTTACCTGATTAGCCAGAATAAGTGCGATGTGATTATTGTGCCATTGTCTACCGCATTGATTCGATTGAGCCCGAAAGCTTATTTGAGCGCGAATACTTTCATGCTCAAAAAAGGGCAGATATTAGATACCGAAGCCTTGCGACTTCAGTGTGCTGAAGCTGGTTATCATCATGTAACGCAGGTTATTTCGCATGGTGAATTTAGCGTGCGTGGTGGCTTAGTAGATTTGTTCCCGATGGGTTCGGCTCTACCTTACCGCATCGATTTATTTGACAACGAAATTGAAACGATTCGCACATTTGATGTAGATACACAGCGTAGCCTTTACCCTGTTCCAGAAATTCGGCTGTTACCTGCCCGTGAGTTTCCACTAGATGAAGCGGGTGTCGCGCTATTTCGTGGTCAGTTTAGAGAGACTTTTGAAGGTGACCCACAGCGTGCTAGGATTTATAAAGACGTGAGCAAGGGTGTAGCTTCTGGTGGCATTGAGTGGTATTTACCGTTATTTTTTGAACAAACTGCAACATTTTTAGATTATCTGCCTGCGGATTGTCTGCTTTGCCTACATGGCGACCTTGACCACAGCGCACAGCAATTTTGGCGTGAGGCGCAATCTCGTTACCGTACACTAGCGCATGATGTAGAACGACCTTTATTAGCCGCTGAAAAATTACTGATTAAAACAGAAGATTTTTTTAGTGCCACGCATGCATTTACACGCATATTATTGACGGCTAAAAACAAGTCTACGGGCTTACCTGCATTAGATATTGAACGCCGCGCTGAACGACCGTTGCATAAACTTCAGAGCTACATTACTGATTTCACAGGGCGTATTCTAGTAGCTGCTGAAAGTTTAGGTCGTCGTGAGACTATCTTACAACTATTTTCCGAAAATGGTTTGCAACCTGCAGTGATAGAAAGTTGGTCAGAGTTTAAAGACTCAAAACAAAAGTTCATGCTAGGTATTTCACCGTTGCACCATGGATTTTTTTTAGAAAACACTACTCCTGATAAATCGATAGCCGTTATCACCGAAGCTGAACTATACGCCGCTACGGTTCGCCAACAGCGCCGAAGAGAAAAAGAAAAAGCGCGTAGCACGGAAGGTATGCTCAAAGACTTATCTGAACTACGCATAGATGACCCTGTGGTGCATGAGCAGCATGGCGTAGGCCGTTACAAAGGTTTGGTAAATATAGATTTTGGCGAAGGCGAAACTGAACTTTTATTATTGGAATACTTTGGTGAAGACAAGCTTTACGTGCCTGTTTCACAGCTATTCTTAATCTCACGTTATTCAGGTGGCCCACCAGAATCTGCGCCGCTCCATCGACTAGGTAGCGGAAATTGGGAAAAAGCCAAGAAAAAAGCCCTTAAACAAATTCGCGATACGGCGGCAGAATTACTGAATTTATACGCCCAACGCGCCTCGCGCAAGGGTCATGCCTTTACTCTTAGCCTACAAGATTACGAAGCATTTTGCGAAGGCTTCCCGTTTGAAGAAACTCCAGACCAACTAGAAGCCATTGAAAATGTTATCAAGGACATGCAATCAGGTCGACCTATGGATAGGTTAGTCTGTGGTGATGTGGGTTTTGGTAAAACTGAGGTTGCCCTACGCGCCGCTTTTGTTGCAGTCTTGGGTGGAAGACAAGTCGCTGTTCTGGTGCCTACAACATTATTAGCGGAACAACATTTCAATAACTTTAAAGACCGCTTCGCTGAATGGCCAATTAAGATTGCGGAAATCTCACGTTTTAGAACTGCCAAAGAGCAAAAAGAAGCCTTGGCTGGGTTGGAAGCGGGCAATATTGACATTATAATTGGTACACATCGCTTAATTCAAAAAGATGTGAAATTCAAAAATATAGGCTTAGTGGTTCTAGATGAAGAGCATCGTTTTGGCGTTCGCCAAAAAGAGCAATTGAAAGCATTACGTGCTGAGGTTGATATACTTACATTAACAGCAACGCCAATACCACGCACATTGAGCATGGCGATGGAAGGGTTGCGTGAATTCTCAATCATTACCACACCACCCCAAAAACGCTTAAGTATTAAAACCTTCCATACCGATTATTCTGAAGGCATTATTCGCGAAGCCGCCATGCGTGAATTCAAACGTGGTGGTCAGGTGTATTTCTTGCATAATGAAGTCGATACGATTCATTCAATGCGTGAGAAACTTGAACGAATTCTGCCTGATGCACGCATTGCCGTTGCCCACGGACAACTTCGAGAACGCGAGCTAGAACATGTAATGCGCGACTTTTATAATCAGCGCTATAACCTACTACTTTGCACTACCATTATTGAAACGGGTATTGATGTACCTACTGCAAACACCATTATTTTGAATAAAGCCGATATGTTCGGTCTAGCGCAAATGCATCAATTACGGGGTCGTGTGGGTCGTTCACATCATCAAGCCTACGCATATTTACTGACAGACCCAGATCGTAAAATTACTGTTCAAGCACAAAAACGCTTAGACGCCATTCAACTGATGGAAGACCTAGGTGCAGGTTTTCACCTTGCAATGCACGATTTAGAAATCCGTGGTGCAGGTGAGTTGTTAGGCGATTCGCAAAGTGGTGAAATGCAAGAAATCGGCTTTCATTTATATTCCGACATGCTTAATCATGCGGTTAAACAACTTAAAGCTGGGAAAGAACCTGACTTAAATGCACCGCTTGGTGTGACAACAGAAATCAACCTGCATACACCAGCCTTGTTACCTACAAAATATTGTCCAGACGTGCACGAGCGTTTGGTGATTTACAAACGCCTAGCCAACTGCGTTGAAGATGACGATTTGGATAACATGCAAGAAGAGTTGATAGACCGCTTTGGTATGCTTCCCGATCAAGGTGAAGCGCTAATTGCTTGCCACCGATTACGCATTGCGGCTAAAACCATAGGTGTAATTAAAATAGATGCTTCAGATACCGTATTACAACTGCAATTTAACCCTAAAGCAGATATTGATCCAATGAAACTCATCAACCTGCTACAACGCGATAAACGCTGCCGCATGAATGGACCTGATAAATTAAGAGTGGCGGTAGGTATAGAAGACGTTAATCTGAGAGCAGATTTTGTAAAAGTATTGTTGAAAGAATTTATTTAGTAAATTTAAATCACAGTAATTGATGGCTGTTAATTAGTAACTGCATACTTTGAAATCAGTTAAAAAGTTATACTGAAATCAACCCATAGACGCATGTATACCTTATGAGCTTCTGCACTAGCATTTCTTAAAAAATTCAACTGAGTGAAATTGAAATGCTATATTGCTTTAATGCTATACTTCGCATCGTTTTGGCATAAATTTAAGCCTCCCATCTGATTTTTATAGAAACTTAATAATGGACTTCTCTAGCATTATCGACCTCTTTTTACACCTAGATAAGCATCTGGAAGTTGTGGCTGCTTCATGGGGAATGTGGATTTACGCACTTCTCTTCGCCATCATTTTTGTAGAAACAGGTATTGTTGCCATGCCATTTTTGCCAGGCGATTCGCTATTATTTGTTGCTGGGGCTGTGGCGGCGGTTGGAGGGATGAGTTTACCTACTTTAATGATTTTGTTATCGATTGCTGCTATTGCAGGAGATGCAGTGAATTATTCAGTAGGGAGATGGGCTGGCACAAGAGTTTTTTCCTGGGAAAATTCACGATGGTTTAACAAAGAAGCCTTTAACAAGACACATGAATTTTATGAAAAACATGGTCCTATCACTATTGTGGTAGGCAGATTTCTCCCGTTCATTCGAACTTTTACGCCATTTGTGGCAGGCGTAGGTCAGATGTCTTATCCAAAGTTTGCCCTATTTAATGTGATTGGCGGCATACTTTGGGTTTGTAGTCTAACTGCGTTAGGATTCCTAGTGGGCAATCATCCGTGGGTAAAATCTAACTTCTCATTGGTCGCGTTAGCAATGATTATTGTACCTAGCCTACCAACAGCCTGGGTACTTATAAAGCATTTCATAAAATCTCGTTAAAATTTAAATTCATTCACTTCCATCATTTAACTTGTCATTTACAATTCAACCAAACTCCCAACACTTAAGAAATAAATTGCATATTTTATCTGAAGTCCCTCGCTAGCAAATAAATGTGCATATCCTTCTAACTGTTGGCGATACTGTTCTGCGACGACAGTTAAATCTTCATTTTCATCAAGAGTAGTAAGTTTGTAATCTACAATCCAACGGATGCGATTTTCAACAAAAGTACGGTCAATCACAAGGTTTTTTACACCCGTATCTGTCAATAACATCACACTTAACTCACTCATTGCAATAGCACGAGGCTTTAAAACCCATTGCCCAGCTTCACTATCGATTGTTCTTTGCAAGGCAGTTTGCACTTGTACTGCGCCTTGCAGAGCACGCTTTGCTGTATGGCCTTGTAGCTCCAACCATTTCTGCATGGCGGGTTCACATTGTGCTAACCTTTGCTTATTCCATCTTTTCAAATCAGTTTTTGCAAATAATTCCATGTACAAATGCGCAAGTGTACCGCAATGTTTATGGAAATCTATACCAGTCAAAGGTTTGTTAAAGCTTGGTATTGAAGTGTTATCATCATCCATCGGCGCATATTGGTTATAATTTCTACTGGCATACAGAGGAAAGTCGTCAAAAAAATTACTCGAAAATTCACTGCTATACAAGCGTTGTAATTGTGGCTTAAATTTGCTAATGTCTAAGGTCTGCTTAGACACACCATTCAATGACTGCGGTGCTGCCATGTTGAAATCAGCTTCTACCGCAGGCCATAAGACTTGTAATAATGAATTTGCAACGGGCTTAATTTCATCGTCTTTATTAGCTTGCATGACGGCAATTAAATGTAATTGGCGACGAGCGCGTGTTGCGGCCACATATAGCAAACGCACCAGCTCATTTTCTGCACGTTCTTTTTCTATAATTTTAAGAAAGTCATAAACATCGGCACTCGAACTATTTTTATTGACGACTTTACTTTTTAATGGTGCTGCAATTAGATGCAGATGTTTATCTACCATGACTTCTTGCCATAACACTAACGCATTATCAGCATTTCTAGGCTGGCGATTTAACGCGGGCAAGATAACTGCATCAAACTCCAAGCCTTTGGATTTATGAATTGTTAAGAACTGAATGCTACCATCAGCTTCTATATCGGGTTTGGCATATAGTTTTTCCATGCCTAGTTCAAGAGCTGCAATATCCAGATACCCATTACGAGCAGTTTTTTCGACTAAATCAAAAAATACTTGAACATCGCGATTATCTCCTGCGTCCACCAAACATTTACCACCACCCAGTTGCAACCAAGTACTTTCTAACCAACGACGCAATGGCATGCGACCTTGTCCATAAAAAGCTGCTGTCAGCACGTCCTTAACATGTGCTAAGCGTAATTGACCGTCTGCACTGAGTTTACTAAATATCGCCTCATCCTGCATCAATTGCCAAATAGTCGCGCAGTGGTTATCAGCAGCTAGCGCGTGTAAATCGGCTAAAGTAAGACCGCACCAAGGCGCACGTAATATATTGAGCCAATGCGTTCTATCGGCACGATGATGCAAGGCGCAAACCAATGACAATGCGTCCTGCACAGTTTGCCTCTCATTCAGGTGTTCAATCTCCACTGCTTGAAATTTTAGTTGCGGATAATTACGTCTAATTTCAGAAACTAGTTCTTTTAAATGACTACGGCTTCTTACTAATACAGCAATGGTATTGTTTGCACCATTCTCTAAACGAAGTTTGACGATTAAATCCGCCACATATCTAGCCTCAATCTGCTTGGGATCAACTTTAGAACTTAGAACATCAACTGTTTCCAAAATCAATGGATGCAGCATTACTCCCTCACCTGCCACGACAGCATGAGTAGCTGTGAACTCTCTATAGCTAATCGCGCCTTGATTGATATTATCTTGGACTGGAAAAACCTGCTTGAACGCGCTATTAATCCAATCGACCACGGCAGGTTGTGAGCGATTGTTACGGCTTAATTGCAAACGTATGAGCGGTAAATGGCCAATACCAAATTCACTGGCCTGCAAAAACAGACTGACATCAGCTTTGCGGAAACGATAAATAGATTGCATTGGATCGCCAACACAAAATAAAGTCCGCCCATCATCAGGTTGCCAACCCTCAATGAGTTTTTCTATCAAACACGTTTGCACGGGACTGGTATCTTGAAACTCATCAATCAATAAGTGTGAGATTTTATAATCAAGCTTAAGTGCCAAATCGGTGGCGCCCTGCTCGTTTTCTAGCGCCAGTTGCGCACTTTGTGCAATTGCAACAAAGTCAACTTCACCAGCCGCTTGAAACACAATCCACAAATGTCGCTCAGCTAATATCAGCAGTTTAGTCAGCGCTTTTATCACCACTTCATTATCAATTATATTAGTTAATGCTGGCAGATTCACTACGCCTGCAATAATATGACTATTTTCCAGACCTTTAATCACTTCAAAGTATGCTTCTTTATAAGTTTTACCTACGTCGGTTGCAGGGAATCCAATATTTTTATTTAAGCTTTGTCGATATTTTTTCTCAGTTTTTGTAACCAAAAAATTTGCTAGCGCTTGCCATTCCAGCAAATATTGAGCCTTTGGATCTAAAGTCTGTTGCCAATCCAGTAAAGGTGCAATCTCTGCCTCTGCATCCAAATTACCCGCAGCATATCTTGCAATAGGCATCAGCAGACTTTGCACTTTAGGCGTAAGAATATTAAACACTCCCTGCAAGTTTTCTGATATTAGATGCTTCAACGCAATAGTCGTATGTTGAGAGACCTCTTCAATTTCTTTAGCGTGCAAATCAACAGCATGTGATAGCCATTGGTCTCGTCTAGCTAACATTTTTGCCAATAACTCAGTGAGTTTCTCACTATCATTATCTAAATAACGCAAGACAACAGTGACGGTATCTTTTGATTCAGTTTCATACGCGATATGTGCTATTGCTCGCCGAGAGGCCTCCATGTAATGGCTATCGGTATCATCACTCACCGCCGGTTGCCCACCAAACTTACTAAGCAATGGCATCTGACGAGTTAAGCTGCTGCAAAGGGCATCTATGGTCATAATACGCAAGCGACTTGGCTGAGCAATAACATCCCAAGCTTTATTGTTAGATTGTGTAAGCGCTGCATTTGCTAATTCGCGTGTTACTAACTTATGCGCAGCTGTTTCAGGTGTTTGATGTTGTGCATGTTCTAGACTAAGTAAAATACGATTGCGCATTTCAGTTGCAGCTTTGTTGGTAAAGGTCAGCGCAATAATTTCTTCAGGCTCGTTAACTGTTGCTAATAATTTCAAATAGCGCTGAGTGAGTAACTCGGTTTTACCCGCACCAGCAGGTGCCTCTACAATAAATGACGCATGCTCTAAAGCGCGAATTCGATTGCGGCTATCTAATGCGTTTAAGTTTGCTGTGTTTAGTTGATTAGTCATACACTATCGCCGTTCTTGAGGGTAGCTTGCATGTGCTCAAATTGCATTAATCGTTCAGGCAAACGCAATAAGGGCTTAACATCACAATAAACCAAATCTGCTTCATTATTGACTGTCACACTCGCAAGTCCTGCCGTAATCTCATGTGCAATATTGGTCAAAGTAAAATACCAGTGTTCCAGCAAAGCATCCCAATCAGCAAAACCATAAAAAGCTGAATTCTCTCTCACTTTAGCTAAAGCAATCACTTTTGGTAGCACGCCCTCTTCAGCAGATAAGCCAATAAACTTGGCTTCATCACTACGAATTTTCGCAAAACTTACTGCTACAACTTGTTCATACTTTAGCGCTAACACTGCGTAAATAGGCAATTGTGGCTCAGCAATTCGCTCTTCTGCCCAACTCGCATTAGAAACGATTGAGCTAGTTTTATAGTCAATTACCACCAGTCCATCTTCAGCAAGCCTATCAATGCGATCTATACTTAGATTGAGCTTAAATCCTTCCACTTCCAACTCAAATTTTTTCTCACATGATTCAACTATAAAATCCCTGCGTTCAAGCTCTAACGCAAGCCAAGCCTGCATAAGTTGACTGATTCTATGGCGTTCAATCTGCAATACTTGTGGTGGTATTTGGTAATTAATTTCACTATTTAATGCTTCTATACTTTTTTCAATCGCCGTATCAATTTTTTCGATTAAATTCGTCGCAGATAAAGCTTTTAAATTATTTAAACTCATACAATCTTGCCAAAAAAGTTGCAGAACTTTGTGAAGCAAACTGCCTTTTGACATTGTATCTAAACCATCAACCGGCGTTTCTAACTTAGCTGCACCAAGCCTGTATTGATAAAATGCCCACGCTGGACATTTAGCTTGAGCAGCAAATAAATTAACACCGCCACGCACCTTTTCATCGGGCAAAACCACAGGTGCAACAAAGTCATCGAACCTTTCCAGCCGCGCTGGTTGCGCAAGGCTTTCTGCAAGCGTTGTGATGGTGTATGGCTGCTTAAATATTGCATCATCTTGCAACAAAGGTGAAGGGCGTAATTCGCGCTCATCTTCTTTCATCGCATAGGAAAACACCACTTCAGGCGCTGAAGTCATTAAACGAGCATGCACCAACGAGGCAAACTGACTTTGCACAATAGCACTGGCATTCGGTGTACCGCGTTTTCGCTGCAAGTCAGCAGGCAGTAATGGATTAAGCTTTACCGCAGGCGGCCAATGTTGATCATTCATATTCAACATCCAAACTGCATCTAATTGAACTGCTGGCGTTTCAAAAAGCCCTAAAATTTGGATATGAATATCACCTTTGGCTTCTGCCTGAAACATCGTGGCGTTACAAAGTTCAGTAATTTTCTGTACTGCTTTGCTTACAGAAACATTGCCAAATATTACATCTAAAGCATTTAACTCCTTTAAACATTTGAAAAAAGCTTGCTGCGTTTGAAACTCATGGCTAGAAATCGAGCGTGTTTTTGCCCAATTCAATTCATCTAATAACTGTACGAAAAGCGCTACCCAAGCAGAAAGTTTATGACGCTGATTACCCTGCTGATTCTGAAACCTTAGAATCTGCGTTAAATTCTCAAGTAGCCTATCTAGCTGAATACCATTCGTTAGCAATTTGCTTGCCTGCTTGATAAGTCCATCCAAACTATAACTGGCACTCATATTTCTGCGCATATGCGCATCCAACTGGGCTCTGGCATCTAGCTCATTTTGGCAACCCCAATATATGTCTTGCAAAAGTGGCGTGACTTCATCAAAAATCAAATCTGCCTTATTTGCTGACAGTCGCAAAAGCTGCAATGCACTATGTACAATTGCGTATTCTGTAAGAGCTAAACCCAATGAAAAGTCATAACAACGCGCGCTTTCATATAGGCTGGAATGCAAGGTCTCGGGATGAAAAGTATCATCAAACAAATCAGCTAATTCTCGGCGAATATTACCCAATGATGGGCTAAAAATCGCCAATTGTGTTTTAGGATTTTCTGCCAATTTTTTCTTTGCCCAAGCCACCGCCGCGCGACATTCGCTATTTGCATCAATTGCAGCATAATATTCAGTAACCAAGCTATTATTTGTATTAATCACATCCATATCGACTAACACACCTAGCGACCTAAGCGTATCAAAAAAGCTTTGTTCTAATGGTGTGATGCGGTCAAATCCCGCAAGTTTGATATGTGTTGGAAATGTAATCTCACTGATTATTTGCAATTGAAATTGTGTGACGAGTTCAATTTGCAATGCGATAAAGCGCGACTCTTCCATCGCATTCTGTTTTGTACATAAGTCTTGAAACGTATGGCGCCAGCGTAAAAACTGCCGAGTTTCTTGCGTAATGAAATGCTGGGTAATATCCCCTTCACTCAACTGCCAATTCAGCATTAAATTGTTCGCTTCAATGGCAGACTTCGCCATGGCTCGAATATCAAATAAAGCACTTGCTTCATGCTTGGCAATGCACGTTTCTATTGCCTGTTCCCACAAATACACTTCTGCAACAGCACTTAATTTAAGTGTTGGCAAAGCATCACTAGGTAACAAATTCAATAATAAAGCATTGCTGATTAAATCATCAATCCATTGCTGAAAAGTGCAAATTTTGGCTACCTGCCATTGATGAACACCATCTTCTAGCGCACGCTGCTGATGTTGCAACACCAAACCACGCACAAGGCGTGCTGTTGAACAAATGGTGACTAAATATGGTGTAATCGGCATAACTAGATTGTAGCGCATGGTCATCATCATTCGTTATTGAATGAATGACTGTGTTACAAATAACTAGCTTAAGAATTTCTAACACAGGTATTTTTATATTAATATTTAAGTATCCTAACTTCTAGCTTAATAAATAGCATCTAAAAACGTCCTTATTCAATAAATGAGATTTTATAAAATAAGTCATGCTTAGCCACTAATTGCATCTACTTCTGAGTATTGCGTCTTTAGATTAATTTATTTTTAACATAAGTTGATGATTAAAAAGGTTTAGAAAATTGCGTAAATATTTTTATTACCTAGCCCTCGCGACTGTATGTACTCAAGCGTTAGCAGAAGATGTTGACGCTCCCAATCATGAGAACCTGCTACAAATTCCAATCGAGCAATTGGCGAACATGGAAGTTTTCAGTGCGTCAAAAATAGCCAGTCAAATAAGCGCGGCGCCATCAGCAGTGAGCATTGTTACTGCCAAAGATATCAAAGACAACGGCTACCACAATCTTGCTGAAATATTAGAAAGTATGCGTGGGATTTACATTACCAATGACCGCGCTTATTCATTCTTAGGTGGGCGTGGTTTTGGACGTCCAGGTGACTTTACTGGCCGCATTATGTTGTTACTCGATGGTAATCAGGTCAATAACAACGTCTACAACAGTGCAGGCCTTGGCTATACAGGCATTATCGACACTTCTTTAATTGAGCGGGTGGAATATGTTTCTGGGCCAGGCTCTACCATGTATGGCAACAACGCTTTCTTTGGCATTATTAACGTCATTACCAAGCATGGACACGATATTAATGGCACACAAGTAATTGGTGAAGTAGCTAGCCATAACAGTAAAGAGGCCAAAATCAACTTTGGTAAACGCTTAGAAAATGGCGCCAATGTGTTGCTATCAGCCTCTGGTTTTAATAGTGAGGGTCAAAACCTATACTTTCCTGGCGCACCAGGTGATGGTGTAGCACGTCATCTTGACGACCAGATAAGCAGACACTTCTTCGGCAAGATGGAACTCGACAGTTGGTTTGCGGAGTTGGCTTATACAAACCGTAAAAAAGACATTCCCACGGCACCTTATGGTGCTGACTTTAATGCGCCATACCATTATGAAGACACCACTCTCGAAGGTAGCATCAGACACGACAGTCAGTTATACAACCACCTACAAATGTCTTTGCGCACCTACTACGGCAATTACGAATACAAAGGACTTACAACTTATGCCACACCTTACGATGAAAAATCTACGGGGCAATGGTGGGGCATTAATGCACAGTTTGTTGGTACTTGGTTCCAAAACCAACGCATTTTATTTGGCACCGAGTTTAGAGATGATTTTGAGCAGAATTTAGCCATCAAATACCAAGGTGCACAATTGCTCGACAGCACGAATAATGAAAAAACTCTAAGTCTATATGCTCAAGATGAAATTACTCTTAGCCCGCACTGGATAACCAACATAGGCGCACGCTATGACTTAAACAGAGACGCTGAAGGTGATCGCCATAATAATTTCAGTCCACGATTGGCGCTGATTTACTCACCATTAGAATCAACGACTTTAAAGCTATCATGGAGCAACGCTTTCCGACGTGGCAACCCATTTGAGGAATACTACACAGATCAATCTAGCCAATTCCAAAATAAAGCACTCAAACCAGAGCGCATTGAAGCTACCGAATTAGTTGCAGAGCATCATCTTGACAAAGACACTCGCCTACTTGGCTCTATTTATCACTACCAAACGGAAGACTATATCCGCAATGAAAATAGACCATCAGGTGGTGGCAAGCAATTCCAAAATATCAAGGGTAGCAGCACTGATGGTGCCGAAATAGAATTTGAAAAACATTGGGATAATGATATTCGCTTGCGCACGAGTGCCGCTTACCAACATGCAAAATCTGGAGATAACAGCCCACCAATAAACTCACCGCGTAATGTTGGCAAACTTAACATTTCAACCCCACTATTTAATGCCAACTGGCGTGTTGCCTTTGAAATGCAAGCTTACAGTAAACGTCATACCGAAGATGCAACGACGACTGGTGGATATAGTTTGGCTAACTTCACCATTACAGCAATCAAAGTGTTACCTAATTTAGATGTAGCCTTTGGTATTCGCAACCTATTTGATCGAGATTATGGTCACGTAGCACCAAAAAGTAATGGCCTGCAAACCACAATCCCTCAAGATGACCGCACCTACTGGTTGCGTATGACGTACGACTTCAAATGACACGTCACCTATTATTCTTGAGTTTACTTTCGGCGGCCTGGCTAGCCTGCAGCTCCCATGCTGCAATGGCTGCAGCTGTGCCTGAGTATGAGATGAAAGCAGCTTATTTATACAACTTTGCCAGCCTAACCAGTTGGCCAAAAGATGTAGCACCGAACCGAACCATTAAGCTTTGCGTGCTTGGTAACGATAGTTTTGGTGGCGCCCTTGAGAAACTTACTCGCACTAACATCGGTAATCTACGCATGAGCTTGTCTTATTTAGCCAATATAAAAGATGTTCAAACATGTCATATGTTATTTATAGATGCTTCAGAAGTTAAAAATGCCGCAGAAATTATGGCTCAATTAGAAAAAACACCAGTGCTGACGGTAACAGATAGCTATGAGCTATTTCTTTCTGGTGTGATGATAGGCTTATTTTTAGACAATAAACGACTTCTGTTTGATATCAATTATGCGCGCGCTCAAAATGCACAATTGACGATCAGCTCTAAATTACTCCGTGTCGCTCGCACGGTACATCAGTAAATTAATCTATGTCGATACGAAAATCCATTCGAAAAGAGATTAGAAATTTAGCTGTCATTTCAGTCATTACGGTGCTTTTATTCACTTTTATTATTAATACTGTTTATAAATTCGTTCAAGAACGTGAAGAAATATTAAATGAATTTAATACCTTGGCCGAAATTACCGCACTTAATAGCCAGTCCGCCCTGCTGTTTAATGATCAAAAAATTTCACTGGAAACCTTAACCGCACTATCACCGCGTGCAGAAGTATTAAAAGCGGAAATCATCAATAACGCAGGTGAGTTACTTGCCAGCAAAACATTTGAAAGACATGGCATCAATGAAACTTTTAGTCGTGAAGTGGGTGAGTATATTTCACAGATATTCGGCGCGTTCTTTGGGCTAAAATCGACTCTCCAGATCACTCAACCTGTTCAACTCAATAATCAGGCGCTCGGTAAAGTCAGCCTAAGTATCGATACATCGCTCATTTGGAATGAGATATTTTTAGCTCTAGCCACCGATTTAGGTGCAATGATCATGGCCATACTGTTAGCTGTCCCACTTATTCGTAGAACAAGTAAACACATTATGCTACCAATATCTCGGCTTAGCGAGAGTGCGTCTCAAGCTGCATTGAATGGCCAATATTCGGACCGTGTTGAAAAGATGGAAGATGATGAACTTGGCACGCTAACAGATCAATTCAATCATATGCTTGACGAAGTTCAAAAACGAGATAAATCACTCATCACTAAGAATGATTTATTAGAAATTGAGGTACAAAAACGCACAGAAACTTTAAAAAAAGCCATGGATGAATTAAGTGAGAGTGAGTTCCGCTGGAAATTCGCAATTGAAGGTTCTGGTGACGGGGTATGGGATACTAATGAAGTAGATCAAACGATTTCTTACTCGCAGGCTTGGAAAGCAATTATCGGCTACTCTAAAGATGATGTAATTAACACTCTTGATGAGTGGGAGCGTCGAATTCACCTGAAGGATAAAGCTGCAACACTTGCAAGTGTGCAGGATTGCCTAGATGGCAAGATTTCAATTTACGTTAGTGAGTATAGGATTCTATGTGAAGATGGAAAGTATAAGTGGGTATTTGATCGTGGTGTGGTAGTCAACCGGAGTGAAGACGGTAAACCATTACGCATGATTGGAACTACTAGCGACATTACTGCGCGAAAATTGGCGGAAAATGACCTTCGCATCGCAGCTACAGCATTCGAATCTCAAGAAGGCATGTTAATTACTGACGCTAACAACAGAATTCTTCGTGTGAATCAAGCTTTCACTAAAATTACAGGTTACTCTGCAGAAGAAATCGTAGGCGAAAATCCGAGCATGCTTAGCTCTGGTAGGCAAGATGAAGTTTTTTATTCTGCGATGTGGGAAAGCATACATCAGACTGGTGCATGGGCAGGTGAAATCTGGAATAAGCGTAAGAATGGTGAAGTATACCCAGAGTATCTCACCATTACCGCTGTAAAAGATCCACATGAAATTATCACTAATTATGTGGCAACATTGACTGACATCACCGAACGAAAATTAGCTGAAGATGAAATTGAACATTTAGCATTCTATGACCCACTTACTCATCTGCCAAATCGGCGACTTTTAGTTGATAGACTAAATCAAGCACTGGCTTCAAGTGCGCGTAGTGGTAGAGACGGCGCTTTACTGTTTCTGGATCTTGACCACTTTAAAACGCTTAATGACACCTTGGGCCATGATATTGGCGATTTACTGCTTCAACAAGTTGGCACTCGTCTAACCAATGCTGTGCGTGAAGGAGATACCGTGGCTCGCTTAGGTGGTGACGAATACGTCATCATGCTGGAAAATTTAAGTGAATCTGCACTGGAGGCTGCAACACAAACAGAAGCCATCGGTGAAAAAATTATTACCGCGCTAAATCAACCTTATCAATTAGTTACACATGAATACAATTGCACGCCCAGTATAGGCATAGCTCTTTTCAGTGGTCATGAGCAATCCTACGAAGAACTGCTAAAACATGCTGATATTGCCATGTATCAAGCTAAAAAAGCTGGTCGCAACACTCTCAGATTCTTTGATCCAAAGATGCAACAAGCCATCCATGCCCGCGTAGATCTAGAACATGAATTACATAAAGCCATTGAACAGAAGCAATTTCATCTTTATTACCAAATACAAGTGGATGATTCTGGCTGTGCGATGGGGGCTGAGGCATTGATTCGCTGGATACATCCAGAACGTGGTTTAGTACCACCCTTCCACTTTATACCGTTAGCAGAAGAAACCGGGCTGATTCTGCCGATTGGTTCGTGGGTGTTAGAGACCGCTTGCATTCAACTCAAAGCTTGGGAGCAAGACTTAACAACTCGTGACCTTACAATTTCCATTAATGTTAGTGCCAAACAATTCAATCAGGTTGATTTTGTGTCGCAAGTGCAAACTGCCGTGCAGCATTATGCAATCAATCCAGCACGCTTAAAACTAGAACTGACAGAAAGCATGCTTGTAGAAAACATCGAAAGCATTATTATGACAATGGTTGCATTGCAAAGCATTGGTGTACGATTTGAATTAGATGATTTCGGTACTGGCTATTCTTCATTGCAATATCTCAAAAAATTACCCTTATATCAACTAAAAATTGACCAATCATTTGTAAGGGATATTGGCATAGATAGTAGTGATAAAGCGCTGGTACATACCATTATTACTATGGCACAAAGCTTAGCCCTAAAAGCGATTGCTGAGGGGGTAGAGACGCAGGATCAGCGTCAAATTCTGCTGGATATTGGCTGTAAATATTTCCAAGGATACTTGTTTGGCAAGCCAGTACCTGTTGGGGAATTTGAAGCGTCTCTTAGAAAAAAACAATAAAAACAATCACTTAGGCTGTCTTGTTAGATGATGCTAGATTTCTTTAAACTAGTCATTGGCTGAGGCGTCATTCATAAACACACTTGTAAGCCAATAGAATTAATGTATCAATTAATTCAGGCAAGCCAAATTTCTCTATTAAATTTTTAGGTGTTTGCTCATCAATTAAACCTTTCACTATTTCCAATTCATTTTTTCTATCTCTCCTAACCCCCAATCTAAAACATAAGCTACATATCCATTGTTTATCGCAGTCTGATACGAAACCTATTTTTTCAAAGGCTTCGTTAATTTCCTCTCCAAATCTTTTGGTTTCTTCAATAAATGCTTTTTTTAGTAAATCGCCATCAAATTTAAGTTTAAGCTCACGCATAACTACCCCTTTATTGCCCCATAAGAAGAAACCACACCAAGTGACTTAAGATTAATGTGTTCGCACGTGGTAATTAATCACGCGCTAGGTGTGGCTAAACTGTTAAGCTTGCTTAAATGGCATTACTTTCGCACCATCTCTAGCAATATCTAACTGATCACTCCACCATTGTGCAATTTGGTTACGCTCATTGTCATAAGTAGCTTGGTTATAAATTGCACTGATGGCATTTTTATCTTTATGCTGTAAAAATGAATCTATAGCCTCTTTTCTAAACAATCCGCATTCATTGGCTTGCGTACTAAAAAAATGACGGCATCCATGCGGAACGATATGGTAATCAGTAAATACAGCGTCATACGCATTGCTAATTGCTTTATCAGAAATAGGCTTACTGTTTAGCCTACCTGTAAACAAATACTCACTGTGACCTGTATATTCCTTTAGCTGTTTTAACGCGACTATGGCTTGTTTTGATAGTATGATGGTGTGAGGCTTAGTCATGTGCTTGCGATTTTTAGAGCGTTCTAGTGGCAATATCCATATTGCATTATCTAAATCAAACTCAACCCATTTAGCACACCTAAGCTCACTTGGTCGTTGTGCAAAACTTAACTGTAAATAAACGCATGATGCCACCTCAAAACTACCAGCATATTCAACTAGGTTGCGTAATAGCTTGCCAGCATCTGCCATTGATTGTAAGTGAGGGAATTTACCACCAACGTGTTTAATGAGCCGTTCGTCTTTTAGTGGAATTGGATTTTCAGATATGAGCTTGTCACTTAAAGCAAAATCAAACACGCTTTTAATCCAGCCTCGTGTTTTTTCCATAAACTCTAAAGCACCGCGTTTCTGCATTATCAATAAACATTTACGCACTAGCTGATTATCAATCTCACCAATGGGGTGTTTACCAATCACACCATAAACATTAGCGTTGAAAGTTTGTTTGATTTTTAAGTGAGTTGTTGGCGCTAACGTGCGCTCTTTAATTGCCAGCCAATCCTCTGCAACTTTCCTAAATGTATTATCAGCATCTTTAGCTTTTTGCTGTTTGACTAGTTTTGCCTCAAACACAGGGTCAACATGATCATGCTTTACTAGCTTACGCTTTTCACGAGATTGATCACGCGCTTCACTTAGTGACAATTCAGGGTAAGTGCCTAACTGAATTAGTTTTGCCTTACCGTGCAATGTTGTACGCAACTGAAAATATTTGCTGCCATTGGGGTGTATTAGCAAAAATAAGCCATTACCATCACGAAGCGTATATTGCTTCTCTTCAGGCTTTGCAGCTTTAATTGTTAAGTCGTCTAATAAGTCAGCGTTTAACTTTACCATATCAATCCGTATAAAAACGTATAAAAATTTAATCAGATATAGTTTTATACGTTTTTTTATACATATTGTAAAGCAACATTATGAAACGACAAAACACACTATGATGCGTGTAATGTGGTTAAGTTATTGTATTTATTGGGATTTGATACGGTATGATACGAAGAAAAACTATTACTTGGTGCCGACGGAGAGACTCGAACTCTCACGACCTTAGTCACAACCACCTCAAGGTTGCGTGTCTACCAATTCCACCACGACGGCATTTTGAGCTCGCGCTCTAACTTTTTAATTACTTTGGGATGTCTTTTGGGGTTGCGGGCTCTTTTGTAAGGTCAGCAGGCACTTCATTTACGCTATTTACCACACTAGTTTGTGTTGCCATTTTTTTTATTACACTGCCATCGCCTTCTTTATGGCTAGCCATGTAAGCAAGCGTTAAGCTCGTACTAAAAAATATCAATACAAAAACAGCCGTAGCACGACTCATAAAATTAGCTGAGCCCGATACACCAAACAGGCTTCCAGATGCTCCACTGCCAAAAGATGCGCCCATGTCAGCACCTTTACCGTGTTGCAATAACACTAATCCGATAACTCCTAGTGCTGCTAACACATGAATAACTAATACTAATTTTTCCATTTTCTCACCTAACACCATTTCCATCAGCCTATGTTAGGCTGTTGTACGGCATATTTTCTCAAATTCTTGCGCATTTAACGAACATTTGCCGATAAGACCACCGTCGATATCTTGCATAACCAGTAATTGTACCGCATTTTGTGGGTTTACGCTGCCTCCATAGAGGATTTTCAAGCTAGTTGCAGCTTGCTTATCCAGTAGTGCCACTTTGCCACGAATAAATTCATGCATACTCTGCGCTTGCTCTGCACTTGCCGCCAAGCCCGTGCCTATTGCCCAAATCGGCTCATAAGAAACTACTGCCTTAGCAAAAACTGTTGCGCCAAACATGTTGATAATCGTATCCAACTGTTTACCCACCACCATTTGCATGACCCCCGCTTCACGCTCTATGAGCGTTTCACCCACGCACAGAATAGGTGTTAAGCCATGAGATTGGGCTTGTATAAATTTTTTCGCAACATTTTCATCGGATTCACAATAAGCAGTGGCGCGTTCAGAGTGACCAATAATCACATAGCTTGCACCAAAGTCTCTCAACATAGAAGCGCTAACTTCTCCTGTAAACGCTCCCTCAGCATCCTTACTTAGGTTTTGTGCACCCCAAGCAATATGCGTGCCTTGTAGCAAAGATTGTGTTTGCGCTAAATAGGGATAGGGCACACAAACTACCACATCGGTATTTTTAAGTGAGGAAAGCTTTTCAATATAAGTCTCTAAAAGCGCTTTGTTTGAAGCTAAGTTGCCATGCATTTTCCAATTGGCAACGACTAATTTATGACGCATGTTAACCTTATCATTAAAAATTACAGTCGTAATTTTACGCTTTTGTAAGCAATTACTGTTAACTAAACTATTGCTGCTTAACTGGTCGCCAGCGTTTAAGCAACAATGCGTTAGAAACGACACTAACACTACTTAAGGCCATCGCGCCTCCAGCAACAATGGGGCTTAATAAACCCATTACCGCCAGTGGAATAGCAACAGCATTGTAAACAAATGCCCAAAATAAATTTTGCCTTATTTTTGCATAAGTAAGCCGTGAAATCTCAATTGCGTCAGACACTAGTGCGGGGTCTCCACGCATTAGCGTGACACCTGCTGCATGCATGGCAACATCAGTGCCGCTAGACATCGCAATCCCAATATCCGCTGCCGCAAGTGCGGGGGCATCATTAACGCCATCACCCACCATAGCGACTAAACCATACGCCTGCTTCAACTTTGCAATGATATTGGCTTTGTCTTCAGGTAGTACTTGCGCATAGACCTTATTTATACCGAGTTGCTTGGCCACATTTGATGCACTTCCTTGATTGTCGCCTGATATCAACACACTGACAATACCCTGTTCCTGCAAGCGCAAGACTGCATTGACGGCTGTTGGCTTGAGTGCATCCCCGAATGCTAATAAACCAAGTAAAGCAGGTTCTTTAGAGGACATTGAAGTGCAAAGCCATGAAACGCTGTAACCTTCCGCTTGCAGTTCTATTGATCGTGATTTTTGTGAAGAAAGCTCAACGCCTAGCTCTTCCATTAAAAGAGTGTTGCCTAAGTGTAGCTTCTTACCATCTACTACACCGATGACTCCTTTACCTGGCAAAGCTTGAACCTCAAAAACTGGCTGTAATAGCAGTCCTTTAGTTTTTGCTGCATTGACTACTGCTGTCGCCAGTGGATGCTCGCTACCCACTTGCAAACTGGCAGCCAACATCAGCAAATGCTCTTCATTATCGACATTGGATTCAAGCGCAACTAGTTTTGGATGCCCTTCCGTCAATGTTCCCGTTTTATCGAACGCTACAGTTTTAATGGCATGCGCTAACTCGAGCGCCTCTGCATCTTTAATCAAAATGCCATGCTGTGCGGCAACGCCAGTGCCGACCATAATAGCTGTTGGCGTTGCCAAACCAAGTGCACATGGGCATGCAATCACCAATACCGATACTGCATTTATAATAGCAACTTGCCAATCACCGCCAATAATTCCCCAAGCAATTAACGTTGCCAGCGCCACCATAATAACCACAGGAACAAACACCGCACTGACTTTATCTACAAGACGCTGAATAGGCGCTTTATTAGCTTGTGCTGACTCCACCAATCGAACGATGCGCGCTAGCACTGATTCCGAACCAATCGCGCCAGTACTAACTTGCAACAGCCCTTCACCATTTACTGAACCACCAGTGACCATATCCCCCATTTTTTTTGCAGAGGGCAGGTTTTCACCAGTAATTAAAGACTCATCTACCTGACTTTCTCCCTGTAGCACATAGCCATCTACTGGTATCCGCTCTCCAGGTCGAACTATTACAACATCTCCTACAACAACAGCGGTAATAGCCATCTGCAACTCTTGACCATTACGCATCACAATCGCCCTTTCTGGGCGCAACGCATTGAGTGCTCGAATCGCTTCGGTCGTTTGCATTTTAGCGCGGGCCTCTAACCATTTACCTAACAACACCAAGGTAATCACGATAGTGGAAGACTCAAAATATAAATGCTGAATGCCTTTATGTAATGGGTTGAGTAACAGATATACACTTAAACCATAGGCCGCTGAAGTCCCTAACGCCACAAGTAAATCCATATTACCAACACCTGCCTTAAGTGCACTCCAGCCAGCCTTGTAAAATCTCCAGCCCAACCAAAACTGCACGGGTGTGGCCAGAGCCAACTGCAACCACGTAGGCAATTGCCCTTGCCAACCGACCCACTCGGCGAACATAACCATCATCAAAGGTAGAGATAAAAGTGTGGCAAGCGCTACAGCTCGCCCGCCGTGAGTAGCAGATTGCTTAGATGTAGATTCATCTATCTGCTGAATATCAGGAAAAATTAGCGGCTCATTGCCTACTTCTTTAGCTTGAAAACCAGTAGTCACGACAGCTTCAATCAATTTTGATGTTGTCACTACATCAGCTGAACCTTTTACCTGTGCTGTTTCCATCACCAAATTTACTTCAGCTGACAACACGCCAGGTACTTTAAGTAGCGACTTTTCTATACGATTAGCGCATGAAGCACAACTCATACCCCCAATGGCAAGCTTCCACTCGTTGTTGTTGCTATTCGTCAAAACTAATTTTTCCTAGTGAATAAACCATGACTTGGTGTCAACCAATCAAATTTAACGTATTAATAATATTGCGAACTTCTTTCGCAACATCGGAAGCAGTCAATCCAACAGGGCCAATACCTTGTGCAACTAAAGAGTCCGCCGCCGCACCATGCGCATAAACGCCGAGTTTGGCCGCATCCAGCCCACTTAAGCCTTGCGCCATCAAGCTGCCGATGATTCCACTAAGCACATCTCCTGTGCCGCCGCTAGCAAGACTTGGGTTACCACTTGAATTTTCAAACCAAGCACCATTATGATGCGCGCATATACTACCCGCACCTTTTAATACGCAAGTCGCATTAAATATTTGTGCTAATTTAAGTGCACACTCAATGCGATCTTTTTGCACATGATCACTACTTGTAGCCAGCAACCTAGAGGCTTCACCGACATGTGGTGTGATTACCGTTTCAGCATGACGATTTCTGCAAATTGTTGCTAAAGATTGATATTGAGCAATTAAGTTAAGCGCATCTGCATCAATTAATAGTGGCACACATTGCTTCAACCAGAACTCTAACAATATCATTGCAGTATTTGATTGACCAAGCCCCGGTCCGATAACTACAGAATCCAGTTGCTGCAATTTAATCAAATCTTCTGTAGCGCGATACATAATTTCTGGTTGCATTAAATCTACAGTCACTGAGTTTTTCGATAACAAGGCAGCATAAACACGCCCAGCCCCACCAAATAAGGCTGCCCTTGAAGCCAAAACCACTGCACCGACCATGCCTTCATCACCGCCGATGATAGCAATACTACCTAATAACCCTTTATGCGCGTCATTGTTACGTGGAGGCAAAGCTGGCTGAAACATGCTTTGCACTAACCGCCGAGAGTTAGCTTGTTCATTTTTGATAATATTCACTCCAATATTGACTATGATAGAAACAGCCGAAATTTAGAACAACCCAAAGTTAACTTTCGATATACCTTAAATTCAATTGTACTTTTTGCACTCCATTGTAGCTATTGGTTTGTAATTGATAAGCCGCTTGAATTGAGCTACTTAGTAAATCAGAGTGGTTAAAATAAATTGCATCAATAACAGCCGTGGTATTGATTGCCATACTTTTTAATGTCAATTTAAGATGTTTTTCACTCAGCACACGCTGGCTCAACACTTCAAAAGCATCATAAAACAAGGGAGGAGCAAAACCTTGCCCCCACACTGTATTTTCTAATGCTAACGCAGTTGCAAAGTTCATGTCTGCACTATTTAAGCTACCATCAACTTCTAGTAAAGATTCTAAATCAGCTTCTGTAATCAAACTTTTTACCACAGATTCAAAACTTTTCTTAAACAGTTCAAAATCAGACTGTTTAATAGTGAGACCTGCCGCCATTGCATGACCTCCAAACTTTAAAATCAAATCAGGCTGATATTTGCTAAGTAAATCAAGCGCATCCCGCAAATGCAGACTTGCAATTGAACGACCCGAGCCTTTGAGCAAGCCACCCCCTGCGTTTGCAAAAACAATGGCGGGTCGATGATAACGCTCTTTAATTCGAGAAGCCAAAATACCAATCACACCTTGGTGCCAATCAGCATCAAAGATACTAATAGAAAACTGACTGGCGACATCAATATCTTCTAATGAAAGCTGAGCACCCTCTTGCATATTCGCTTCTATACTGCGACGTTGCACATTTAACTCTTGCAGTTTTTGCGCGAGGCCTAATGCATCAGTCTCTGTTTCCGCTAATAAACATTGTATGCCTAAGGTCATATCATCTAGCCTGCCTGCTGCATTCAATCTCGGGCCGACATAAAACCCTAGATCTTGAGCATTCGTCACTTGAGCTTGGCGGCCACTAACGCGCAACAAAGCCAACAATCCTTGTGAACACACGCCTGCACGAATTCTGCGTAAACCTTGCTCAACTAAAATACGATTATTGTCATCTAACTTCACCAAATCTGCCACTGTGCCGAGTGCGACTAAATCCAACAATTCAGCTAGATTTGGCTCTAACTTATTTGTAAATGCACCACGCTCGCGGAACTCGGCTCTCAAAGCCAGCAAGCCATAAAACATGACGCCAACCCCAGCCAGATTCTTACTGGAAAACATGCAGCCATGTTGATTTGGATTAACAATGCAAGCTGCTTCTGGGGTTTCTTTGCCAGGTAAGTGATGATCTGTTATCAGCACTTGAATGCCTAATGTATTAGCCGCAGCGACGCCATCAACACTGGCTATGCCATTGTCAACAGTAATGATTACATCAGGCTGACGTAAGGCGGCAAGCGCAACGATTTCAGGCGTCAGGCCGTAGCCGTATTCAAAACGATTAGGTACTAAGAAATCAACCTTTGCAGCCGACTCCAATATTTTACAAAACTGACTCAACCCTTTAACAGCAACAGCCGTGGCAGTGGCACCATCTGCATCGTAGTCGCCAATCACTAACAGTTTTTTATTAGCAACAATAGCATCTGCCAATAGCTTAGCCATTATCGTGTTATTCATGAGTGTATTGGGCGCTAGCAAATTGTTTAAATTTGCGTTGATTTGATTAAAATCGGTAACTCCGCGCGAAGCCAGTAAACGCGCCATGAGCGCAGACATTCCAGCATTCATTAAATGTTGTTCAGCTTGTACTTGAATCTTACGTTGAATCACTTTAGTCATTCAAATAATCCATCGCGGGTTTGAGGCTTCGCCAAAACTTGTAAGTGTCTAAAGGCTGAATATCAACACTTAGTGTCTTCTCGTAAAAACCTAAATTCAGCCTCAACTCTTTAATTTTTTTAATTTTTAATGCAGCTAATATTGGGTCGAACCATGCCTCATCTAAGCTCTGACCATTTAAGTTATATGTAGAAGGCAATGATAGACGAAGATGCTTTACTGGTTTTTGCAAACTGTATTTTTGTAAAATAACATCAAATTGCTTAGGCAAGGCTTGCAAAGGAAAATCAGCCCATGATGCTAAACCTTGATAAAATATATCATCGGCAACCAGCGTTGGTTTATCACCTTGCAAGTCTGCTACCTGAGGCATCACCCCTCCGCCAGAAAGCCAAATGCTATTCACAGCGACTTCTCCCAAGGACTCACGTGCGATATTTGCTGGATGTTCATGCAATAGCATTTGCACCTCGTTAAGCACCGCCAACCATTTAGAAGCATCTTCGCCTCGCGGTAAAAATTGATGAATATTTTTACCTACAACAATTTCAGGTAAGTTTGTTTTGATTTTTTGGAATTGCGCTACACGTAGATACCAAGTGCCTGAATGACCAATCATAAAAACTAAACCGTCTTGGTTAAAATGCTGATTAAGGCTAACAATCATGTCATCCGCATGTTCACATGCAACTTGCAGCGGAAAAGGTTCTGCTAGACTAAAGCTGTCGCGCTGTAATATCAAATGTACAGGATTAGCCCTAAACCAATAAGCATCACCCACATCTAAGCCATCAATTTTGGCTGAGATTGCGGCAATAGCATGATCAGGCGTTTCATTTAACCCGTACTGCTCGCAAATCAATGTGATTAAAGGTTTTTCAAACTGCGTGACTTTACCCTTAGACAATAGTTGCGCTAAAGCCCCTGCCTTACGCAAATCGTATGATTCTAAATTTAAAATACAATCTACTATAAGTTTCACGCCATGTTCTTTTTTAAAAATAATCATTTAAAAACTAATCAGACTTGATTTTACTTGTTCACTTAGATACATAGTTATATTTAAAAAAATAAAAAACCTAGCAGCTTATAGGGCTACTAGGTTGACTTACCATGCTACAAATTCATTAACTTTTAACTACGGGCGCCATGCAATCAATAGTAGCGGCCTTCATGATGACGACCCCAGCCTCGGTGCTTACCATGGTCACGATGTTCATTCTTATCATCCCAATTAGAATCATTATATTGATTCTGTTCTATATAACCAATCTGCGTCACCGCACGACTGTTGGGTGAAACAGCTACATTCACATCAATATATCGACCTGGGTGACTATTGGTTACCGTAGTATAGTTTCTACCGTTATATTCGTAAGTAACAAAGTAGCCTGTATTTACTGTTTGCCAATTATCTACTTGATAGCAACTTTCCACTGGCACTGTACGTGTACCGCCACCGTGATTATTTTGATTACCAATACGGTCGCCTGCTATAGCACCTACACCAGCACCAACAGCTGCAGCGGCTATGCGGCCTTTACCTCGGCCAATAGTATTTCCAAGCAAACCACCTGCAATACCACCAATCACTGCACCAGCAATTGACCGATCGCCACCATTGTTATAGCTTTGTTGTTGATACTCCGTTCGGCATTCTTGACGTGGCACATTCACACGCTCAGTTTGTGGTGTTGCTGAAATCACACGAGCAGTATCGTTATATTGATCAGTCGCCATAGCTGGTGCTGCAAATACTGTAGCCAATAATGCTGGTAACAAAACTTTAGCACGCATGTTTTTTGAAATGTTCAATTTAATATAACTCATTATATTTCTCCATTTTTTGTAGAATTTAAGCTTCTACTATTTAGGTTCTAAAATTTCATCTAGACCTTGGTTACGCTGAAATTTAGCGCGATTAATTGAATTTAAGTTTTCAATCTCTGCCAAAAACTGTGCAGATGGTCATACAACGCAGCACTTTTCCATTTAGACTACCTAACAATTGTTAACGATTTGTAACTAATGATTTTCATTAAAATAATTTGTATTGATGTTTATGTGACATAAGTTACCAAGTAACTATTATTAATCGCTAATAATGCGTTAGTTGCAAAACCATAAAGCTGAAAAATGGAGACTTATCATGAATACAATTAAGAAATTATTTCTGGTTATTGGATTAACATTTACCAGCGTATCTTTCGCTGGCGAGTTTGGCGACCATTGCACCACAGGCTTATCTAAAGGCGCTTTAGTTAGAACAAAATGTGATATTAAAGAAATATTTGGCGGTAAAACCTACTGCTTTGGCAGTGAAGGTGCTCGTGACTCATTTTTATTTAACCCTCAAAGTACCATAGATAAAGCCGCAGCTTTTTATGCGAAAAATGTTGAGCCTGAGCGTGAAAAAATTAGCCAAGCTGACGCGCTTAAACAGATTAAAAGTAAAACTTGTGATTTGCGGAATAAAGATGCGGGTTATTTAGTGTTTAATGGCATGAATTTAAGTCACTGCAATATGCAAAATGTAAGCTTTTTTGGTGCTGAATTAATGGGCGCATCATTGACAGGCGCTAATTTGCAAGGCGCATATTTAAATTTAGCGCGCCTTGAAAATGCTGATTTAAGTAACACAAATTTAACTGACGCTACTATATTTCAAGCGATTTTTGACAAAACTAACTTTCAGGGCGCCAATCTCACCAATGCACGCATGATAGGTACGCTTGGTAATGTGAATATGCAGGATGCCACAATCATCAAAGGTCGCTTCGGTCTAGATATTGGCAACCAACCGATGGGCGCAATGCGTTTTGATGCGATTGGTGGCAAGTTTTCCAATACCAATTTTGAAGGCGCAGACATTAATCGCTCTAACTTTAGATTTGCCGATTTTAGAGGTGCAAATTTACGAAATACTGATTTATTTCGCGCAGACTTTAGTAAAGCCGATTTAACTGGTGCTGATATTACTGGTGCAAAAATGGGTGAAGCCATTTTAGATGAAACCATTATGACGAATGTAAAAGGGTTAGAAGCCATTAGAGGCTATGAGGAAGCAAGAGGAAAATGTGTTGATTGCACCATCATCGCCAGCAAGCCAGAATCAAGTTCAAACCAAGCAATAAAGTTAAGTAGTATTGATATGATGGCAGCTGAAAATCCCGCCATGAAAGTGTGTAATGTACGTGGCGCTAGATACTAAGTAACCTTTAAATTTTAATGCCCTGCAAGGCAATTAGAATAAGGCTTGCAGGGCATTTTTTTAAGGCTAATATTTAATATCAATCTGGTTTTAATCTATATAAAAACAACTCAATCCCCATCACCCTCCACCACCAAATCTGGAATGTGCCCAAAAGCAATGCGCATGGGTGCATCTTTTAAGGCATCATGCGCGCCACCAAAATAAATCGTATTTTTGCCAAATTTCAGATTTAGATTATCAATGGCTTTATTCAGTTTTTTCTCATTCTCAAGCGGCTCAATCTGAAACAAATCACGCGCCACTTCATCTGCCGTAACCAACCCAGAGAACGACACGCCCACGGCATAAGGCTCGCTTATAGTTTTCGGGTATTGCTTTAAAAATGCTTCTAGTGCCTCAATCAAACGCAAAGTATTATCAGTGGGCGAAATGGCGCTTTCCATACCCCAACTCGGTACGGATTTATATTCAACAGCGTCTCGAAACTTCACTTTCACGCTGATTTTTGAAGCGAGCAAATCGTAACTTCGCATGCGCATACAAGCTTTTTGTAGTAATCGATGCAAAACAGCTTTAACCCCTGCCGTATTGCGCTGTTCTGGTGGCATCACGTGAGAATGGCCTAAGCTGCTACGTGCGTTTTTCACATAATAAGGCTCTAAACCGCGCAGTTTGTCGTACATGCGCTCACCCTCAATGCTACCCCATGCAGACTGTAACTGCTGACGGTTTGCTGCATACAATTGCTCAACCGTAGTAATTTTATAGCGATTTAAACGCGCCTCCATCTGCTTGCCTATGCCGGTTAAATCGCGCAATTTAAGCCCGTATAAACGCTGTGGTAGCTCATGTTGCTCAATCAACACACAGCCATCTGGCTTTTGCATATTCGAGGCCGTTTTTGCCAAAAAGGTATTGGGTGCAATACCGATTGAGCAACGAATATAATCGAAATTTTTAGCAATAGCACGTTTAATCTTGGCGGCTACTTTAAGTGCATTTTCAGGTACTTTTTGACTTCCCGTAAGCATGCAGACCATTTCATCAATCGAAAGCACTTTTTCCACATGCGTACAGCTTTCTACAATCTCAATCAACTTATGGTGAAACGTCACATAAACTGCTGGCCTTGCTTCTATAAAAATCATAGCTGGGCATAATTTACGTGCTTCACGCACACCAGTACCAGTTTTAATGCCAAATGCTTTGGCCTCATAACTCGCTGCGATACAGCAAGTGGTTTCTGCCATCACCGCCAACACACCGACTGGCTTACCGCGCAACTCAGGCACGAGTTGCTGCTCTACTGAAGCAAAGTAAGAATTAAAATCGACATAAAGCGCGTTTAAAGACATACTAAAAATATTGAGAAATTTGTAATCTTTTGGATGGAATGTTGACTAAGCATTGTAAGACGAATTGGCCATACTTTTATGACTTAATTCTTGAATGAAACATTAGGGTGGATTGTATGAAAAACGAAAAAATTGCAATTTTCGCATGCGGCTGTTTTTGGTGCACAGAGCCAGTATTTAGCCAATTAAAAGGGGTGAGCGAGGTTATCTCTGGCTACATTGGCGGGCATACTATCAACCCCACCTACAAAACCATTTGCAATGGCGATACAGGTCATGCCGAAGCGATAAAAATCACTTTTGATGCCGACAAAGTCAGCTTTGAAACTTTACTAGAAATATTTCTGGTTTCACACGACCCAACTACATCAAACCGTCAAGGCAATGATGTCGGCACGCAATATCGCTCAGCAGTGTTTTGCCAAAACGAGGCACAGTGTGATGCGGTAAAAAAAATGATTGCTGAGTTCAATGATGCGCAGATTTACGGAGCACCTATCGTGACGCAAATCAACGATGCCAAAACTTTTTATCCAGCAGAAGATTACCACCAATATTACTTTGACAAGAATCCGGGAAACCCATACTGCATGGCGGTTGCGGCACCAAAGGCAGCTAAAATACGAGCGAAGTATACTGCTTTGATTAAGGGCAGCGTCTAAGTCTTACTGCCTATCCATTGCCTACGCCAAAAAATCAATATCATTAACATCGCAATACCTACCATTAATCCAATCGCCCACCAAAAACCATTTTGGTCATTTAGCCACGGCATTTCATGAAAATTCATGCCAAAAATACCTGCTATCAAAGTGGCCGGCATAAATAGCATCGCCACTACAGTTAAAGCGCGCACTTCTAAATTCACACGATTACTCACACTAGCCATGTAAATGTCCATCATGCCACTTAAGCTATCGCGGATAGATTCTAATGATTCAATGAAATTCACTGTGTGATCATAAATATCGCGCAAATAGGGCATGGTAGCTGGGGTGAAAAAACCATTTTCATTGCGCGTCAAACTGTTAATTACCTCGCGTAACGGCCACACAGCACGGCGCAATTCTATACTTACGTGTTTTAGCTGATGAATGCTATGCAATTCGGTATTAGTTGGCTTGCGTAAAAGTGCATCTTCAAGTGCCTCGCTCTCATCACCCACATCTTCAAGCACCTTAAAGTACCTATCCACGATGCTATCCAAGAGTGAATAGGCTAAATAATCAACACCTAATTCACAAATATGCGCATGCGTAGCACGTAAACGTTGACGTACAGGCTCAAAAATACCCACCGAGCTCTCCTGAAACGTTAATAAGAAATTACTGCCGAGCACCAAACTTATTTGCTCAGAAGTCACAGACATGGTGTCTTTTTCGTAATTAAAACTACGTGTTTCAATAAATACGTAATCGTCAAACTCATCAATCTTAGGGCGTTGCTCCGTGTTGAGAATATCTTCTTGGACTAATGGATGTAAATGAAACAAATCCCCCACCAACTTAATCAGTGTAGCATCATTCAGCCCGTGAATATTCAACCAGATTTTCTTATGTGAATCTTTATAATTGTCTAGATTAAATGCCGCTAATTCCACACTAGTTAACACTCGCTCAGTCATCTCAACCGAGTCATATTCAATCAAACTGATGACTGGTTTATCTAGCTTAATTTCACCAATATGCACCAGCGAGCCTGGTGGCATACCAATTTTTTTAAAATGTCGTCTTTTATGTTTACGCATGTTTATTATGATAACTTATTCTGCACGCAATGCCTCAATTGGGTCTAAAAGAGCCGCGCTCCTTGCTGGCAAAACGCCTGCCAGCAACCCTATAACCGCTGACATTACTAATGCGCCAACGGCAAAACTCCACGGCGTGTGAACAGGGAATGAGGGCAACAAGAAACTTATTAATTGTGCCAAGCCCACTCCCAGAATTAAACCTAATAGACCCCCGAGTGCGGCAAGTATGATTGATTCGCTCAAAAATAGACCAAGAACGGTGCTGCGTCGCGCACCTAGCGCAACCAGTAAACCAACCTCATTAGTACGCTCGGTCACTGAAATCGTCATAATTGTGACGATACCTACTGCTCCAACCAGTAACGAAATGCCCCCTAATGCACCTACTGCCATGGTTAAAATATTCAGAATGTTAGATAAAGTTTTTAACATGTCTTCTTGCGTAGTGACGGTGAAATCTTCATGGCCATGACGAAGTGTGAGTCGTTTTTTGACGACCTCAGCCACAGCAGAGGAAGATGCGTCCTCCTCATACATCACATGAATCTCCGTCAATCCTTCTCGGTTATAGAGTTCCAGGGCACGCTGGGCGGGGATAAACGCCGTATCGTCTAAATCAATACCAAGAAACTGACCCTTGGGTGCCATTACGCCAATCACTCGAAAATGTAAGCCACCAATACGGACTTTTGCACCTAAAGGATTAGTCGCTCCAAATAACTCACTGCGCAATTTGCTACCCAGTACCACAAAGGCACGTGCACTACCTGCTCCCTCACGAGGCAGAAAACTGCCAATTCTTACTTTAGAACTAAATACGCGGGGGAAATCTGCATCTACGCCATAAATAGTGGTGCGGCGCAGACGGCCATTGCCTTCCACTTCTGAATTACCCCACACCGTTGGTGTTGAACCTATGACATGCGGCAACTGCTTGAGTGACTCAGCATCTTCCATTGTCAACAATCGCGCTGTGGTTGGAATGCCAGTAGGCGGTTGTCCACCAGTTTTTACCTTACCAGGCGCAATACCAATGACATTAGTGCCAAATTGCGTAAACTCTGCTAATACAAAACGATGTACACCTTCACCAATGGATGTCAGTAATATCACCGCTGCAATACCTACAGCAATACCAAGTAGTGTTAAAAAACTGCGCATCCGGTGTGAAGTAATGGCTTGCAGGGCAAATCGGACAGAATCAGCGAATAGCATGATTATCTTTTCGACAAAGCTTGAATTGGGTCAAGTTCTGCAGCACGGCGTGCCGGCATAACACCAAAAACCAAACCTGAAACCAATGCAGTGCCTAATCCTGCCAGTACCGCCCAAAGTGGAGGGTAGGCAGGAAAGGCAGGGTAAAGATAACGTAAAAAAGCCGCCCCTAAGTAGCCCAAACCAAGGCCTACGATGGCGCCAGAAAGCGATAGCAGCACCGCTTCCACCATAAATAACTGGCGCACAGTCGCGGAGGTAGCGCCTAAAGCTTTAAGTAGTCCAATTTCACCCGTGCGCTGGCTAACCGACACTAGCATGACATTCATCACAAGAATACCTGCCACAGCTAAGCTGATAGCGGCAATACCGGCAACACCAAGAGTTAGTACATTCAAAATCTTATCAAAAGTTTGCAGAACAGCATCTTGTGTAATCACGGTAACATCTTCCTCGCCTTCATGCCGTTGAGTAATCATTTTCAGAACGCGCACTTTAACTTCTGCAATCTGCTCTCGACTACGTGCTTCTATCAAAATGCGAAACAGCGTATTGCTGTTAAGCATTGCTTGCGCAGTGGCCACTGGCACAATGACCAACTCATCGGTTGTCATGCCCATGCCACGACCTCCCTCGCTAAGCACACCGACCACGCGTAACCGTCTATCACCGACGCGCACCGTTTTACCTAATGGATTTTCTGTGCCAAAAATTTCACGTCGAATAAGCGCCCCAAGCACAACCTCTGCTGAGCCATGCCCAACTTCATCTTTAGACAAAAATCGTCCTAGCCCCATTTTTAGTTGGCGTACCCGAATATACTCATCATTAGTACCAAGTAGCATGGCCTCACGCAACTTACCTGCAGCATTGATTTCCGTTGTTGCAATTAGAATAGGCGCAATCCGTTGTACCTGCGGCAATCGAAGTAAAGCAGCAGCATCATCTACTGTCAGGTCGCGCGGCGTACTGGTGATAAGATTAGCCGGATTAAAGCCGCGTGTTTCTGAACGACCTGGTAATACGATGACTAAATTACTACCAATAGCAGAAAACTCACCCATCACATAGCGGCGGGCACCATCGCCTAGTGCCGTTAATATAACCACTGCGGCAACACCAATTGACATCGCCAAAATTAACAATCCTGTACGCAAAGGTGAGCCTGTAGCGGCATCACCTGCATAACGAAATGTATCGATGATTTTCAAGTTGTAGACGCTCTAAATACTTGCTGGATTGGGCATATTGGTCATATCACTCACAATTACACCATCCTCCATCCTTATCTGGCGCCGCGCACGTGCGCCGAGCGCTTGGTCATGCGTCACTATAATCAGCGTCATCCCTTGCGTATTCAGTGCTTCTAGCAATCGAATCACTTCTTCACCTGTAGCACGGTCTAGGTTACCCGTAGGTTCATCTGCCAATAGTACCGCTGGGCGCAGTATAGTAGCGCGTGCAATTGCCACACGTTGACGCTGCCCCCCAGAAAGCTCATTCGGACGATGGTGCGCCCTATCCGTTAAACCATATTCTTTAAGTGCCTGCGATACACGTTTTGCGCGTTCAGATGCAGATATGCCAGATAATGTGAGCGGTAGCTCTATATTTGAAGCCGCTGTTAGACGTGGTACTAGATGAAAGCTTTGAAATATAAAACCAATGCGTTCACTGCGCACCTTGGCCTGTTCATCTGGGTTGAGCGTTGTCACATCGCGCCCTTCTAACTGATAAGTTCCAGTGTCGGCACGGTCTAACAAGCCAATCAAATTGAGTAGTGTAGATTTTCCAGAACCAGACGAGCCCATCACGGCGATATAGTCGCCCTGTGTAACCTTCAGGTTAACGTTACGCAAGGCATGTACTTGGCTATCGCCAAGCTTAAAAGTGCGATTAATGCCATCGAGTTTTATCAAGCTTTCATCAGGCATGGAGTGCTATTTTGCCTTGCTGGCTTGCGAACTAGCTTGCGTGCTTGTTGCAGGCGTTTTTTCGGGTTCAACAATCACTCCCGCCTTTACGCCTTCGCGCTCTAACGTTGCCACGATACGGTCACCCTGCTTGAGTCCATCTAATATCTCAGTGTATTCCCAGTTAGTAATACCTGCCTTAATGACACGTTCTTCAAGTTTTTTGGTAGCTGACTGATAAAGCAACACTTTATTTCCTTCAAGCAGTGTTGATGTCGGAACGCGCAATACGCCGTCATGACTATCCAACAAAATTTCCACATCTGCACTGTAGCCTACCAACAATTGTTTATTATCATCAGCGTTATCTAATGACACTTCCACGTCGACCGTGCGCGCTTGTTTTTCTACAGCAACCACATAAGGCGCAACGCGTTTCACATGCCCAGCCAGCGACTTTCCAGGTAGCGCATCTAAAGAAACGCGTGCAGATTGACCAACACGAATCTTGGGCGCATCCACTTCATCCATTGGCGCCTCAATATATAGGCAAGAATCATCAATCAAATCAATCGCTGGTGGTGTAGCTACACCAGGTGGTGACGGCGTGGTGTATTCGCCCAGCTCGCCAACAATATCTGCCACAATGCCATCAAATGGGGCAACTAATACCGTGCGATTTTGCTCCACTTTTGTCACATTAACGCGCGCCTGAGCCTGAGCAACATCCGCCCGCGAGGCTTCGCAAGCTGCGCGACGAGATTTAGCTTCATAACGTGTTTTTTCTTCGCCGCCCTCAGAAATAAAACCTTTTTCTCTGAGTTTGCCCATACGACCAGCTTCGCGCTCAGCGTTATCTGCCATCGCGCAAACTTCTGCAATGCGTTTTTGGCTACTAGCCACCTGCGTTTGCGCTAAATTACTTTGCGCCTGCTGATCATCGTTCCATAAACGCAATAACACCTGACCTTTTTTAACGTGATCGCCTTTTTTAACGCCAAGAAACGCAATACGCCCACCGCTAATTGGCGATAGCCGAGTTCGCAAACAAGCTTCTACGCTGCCTGCGCGCGTGTTTGCCACGCTAGATTCCACTTTGCCTCGCCCTACTTCAATCAAGGCAACAGTAATTGGCTTGGGACGACTAAACCACCAAAACGCAGTACCCGCGCCAACAATGAGTAATAATATTATAATGATGCGTCGCATAAGCTTCTCTAGTTTTAATACGATTAGCGTATCACTTTAGGTCTGGTTATAGTTTGATATAAGTCTATTGTATTGAGTTATTTTTAATATTGACTAGCGATCCAGCAAGATTTTCACTTTTATATCAACTAGATAGATGATTTTATTGCTTCACCAGTAACGAAAAACGCCCCGCCGGCAATATGGTGAATGGTGCGCAGGTTATCAAAGCCTTCAAAACACCAATGGCCATCTGTAAATACTCGTTCATCAGCCTGTGCCGACACTACTTCTGCAATAAATAAATCATAAGTGTTTTGATTATGCGGCTCGGGGATAAGCTTACATTCCAACCACGCCACGCAGCCTTTTAGCAAAGGTGCATCAATTTCAGTGGCTGGAAAAGTCTCTAAACCGTATTGTGCGAATTTATCGGTATCAGCCAAATCACGCCCAGAAGTTGTACCCACTTTTCGCACAATATCAATCTGCATCACACAAGGCACATTAATGGCAAATGTACCAGAAGCCTCAATCAACTCACGGGTATAAGCGCTTTTATCAATCACCACTGTGATTTTTGGTGGATCAAAATCTAGCGCACAAGCCCACGCCGCTGCCATGATGTTTTGTTTGCCATTTTGGCGAGCAGAAACGAGGATAGTTGGGCCGTGGTTTAGAATGCGGTAGGCACTTGATTTTTCAATTGTATTTACCATCAAATTTAAACCCTATAATTAAGAGGTAACAGATTGAGTAACTACCAAAAGGCGTTTTAATCTTTTGCGTATCAGCGTCAATACGATAATTCCTATTCTTAACGATAAAATACAGCACCCTAGACTTCCAACTAAAATACGGCACACCGACTCAGAGTTTGGCGTAAACAACCTTAGATCAGACTTACGATATGCATAAGCTCCTCAAGTAATGGATAACAACAATTCTTCAGATGAACTTGGGAAACATAATGTTCAAGGGGAATTATTTCTGCCAAGCATCCTTCAATGTCACCGTTCTGTTAAATATAGGCTTACCTTCCACACTGTCTTTCTTATCAGCAACAAAATAACCATGGCGTTCAAATTGGAAGCTATCTTCAGCTTTAGCATCTTTTAAGCTTGGCTCTAATTGTGCAGTAATCACGGTCACTGAATTTGGGTTGAGGTCGGTTAAGAAATCTCGGTCACCTTCACCTGGATGTGCTTCTTTAAACAGTCTGTCGTACAAGCGCACTTCACATTCGTAAGCGTGTTGTGCGGAAACCCAGTGAATATTGCCTTTTACTTTTACGTTATCTGAACCCGGTGTGCCTGATTTGGTGTCTGGCAGGTATTCGCAATGCACTACAGTGACATTGCCGTTGGCATCTTTTTCACAGCTTGTGCATTTTACCACGTAGCCGTAACGCAAGCGCACTAAACCATCAGGCACCAATCTAAAAAATCCTTTGCTTGGCACTTCCATAAAGTCTTCGCGTTCTATCCATAGCTCGCGGGTAAGCGGCACCACACGTTTACCAAGTTCCGGTTTTAGCGGATGGTTTGGTGCGAAGCAGTCTTCTACACTATTTTCAGCATAATTATCAATAACCAGTTTAATTGGGTCTAACACGGCAATACGGCGTTCTGCGTTTATGTTAAGCACTTCGCGCATGCAGTCTTCAAAGGTTGAATAATCAATCCATGAATCTGCTTTGCTTACGCCGATGCGGTCAGTAAATAGCTTAAAGCCTTCTGCTACATAGCCACGGCGGCGAGCACCAGCTAGTGTTGGCAAGCGTGGGTCATCCCAGCCGCTGATGTGTTTTTCTTCTACCAATTGTATGAGTTTGCGTTTTGATAGAACCACATAAGTAAGGTTTAATCGCGCAAATTCGTATTGTTTTGGTAGCGGATGCGCTAGCAAACCAGCTTCGGCAAGGCGCTCTAATAACCAATCGTAGAATGGGCGTTGGTCTTCAAATTCCAATGTACAGATAGAGTGTGTGACTTGTTCTAACGCATCCTCAATTGGGTGCGCAAAAGTGTACATCGGGTAGATACACCATTTATCGCCAGTGTTGTGGTGATGCGCACGGCGTACACGGTAAATCGCTGGGTCACGCAGGTTAATATTGGGCGATGCCATGTCGATTTTAGAACGTAAAATCAAACTGCCATCAGCATGTTTGCCATCGCGCATTTCGCGGAATAGCGCAAGATTTTCAGCCACCGTGCGGTCGCGCCACGGTGAGTTTTTACCAGCTTCAGTCAGTGTGCCGCGGTTAATGCGCATTTCTTCGGCGCTTTGGCTATCTACGTAAGCATGACCGTTTTCAATCAGGCTTTCAGCTGCGCGGTACATAAAGTCAAAATAGTTGCTGGCGAAATATAGATTACTCTCTCCGCCATTCTGCCAGCCGAAACCAAGCCATTTAACAGAATCGGTGATGCTGTCAACGTATTCTTGGCTTTCTTTTTCTGGGTTGGTGTCATCAAAACGCATATGGCATACGCCGTTGTAATCACGCGCTAAACCAAAATTCAAAAAGATACTTTTGGCATGGCCAATATGCAAGTAACCATTGGGCTCTGGCGGAAAGCGGGTGCGAATCTTGGCGGGGTCTGGCTGACCTGCTGCTTGATGAGCAGCATCGCCAGGACTGCCTGCCCATTTGCGAGATGCATAAACACCTTGTTCAAGGTCTTTATCTACAATTGCTCGAATAAAATTAGAGCCTAATGGAATGGGTGCTTTTTCAGATGACATTTTTTTAACTTAAAGTTTTAAATCGAAATAATTGTGCATATTTTACACTGTTGAAGCACCGCTTGGCTTAACTTACTTTACCCTATGTTTTATTTTAACCTTGCGGATTTAAATTTGCGCTGTGCTAAACTTCTTACCGCTATGAATGAACTCACTTTTCCTATTTTACGACTTCTCACCGATGGTAAATTTCACTCTGGCGAAACTATTGCTCAACAGTTCAAAGTTTCGCGAGCTACGGTTTGGAATGCCTTACAAGATGCTAGCAAACTTGGAATTGAGATTTTCTCAGTTCGCGGACGCGGTTATAAACTACCGCAAGCTGTTACATTGCTAGATGAACACTCTGTATTAAACGCTATTGGTGAGCAGCGCGCTTGCTTTAAGTTAGAGATTCATGACTATTTAGAATCTACCAATACTTACATGATGAAAAACCTAAGCAACGGCCAAGCACATGCAAGCTGTGTTGCGGCCAACTTACAAACCAATGGTCGTGGTAGACGCGGCCGCAGTTGGCAAGCTGGCTTAGGTGCAAGCTTAACATTTTCATTATTGTGGCGATTTCAATGTGGCGCATCGGCGCTGTCTGGCTTGAGCTTGGCGGTAGGCGTTGCTTTAATTCGCGCCCTACATAGCTTTGGCATTTACCAAGCACAACTGAAATGGCCGAATGACGTGTTAATTGTAGATAAGAATCAGCAACGTGAAAAATTAGCGGGCATTTTAATAGAGCTACAAGGCGATATGGAAGGACCAAGCGCCGCAGTGATAGGTATTGGCATCAATCTTAATTTACCACCTAAAATCAAACAACACATTGACCAACCAGCTACAGATTTAGCTAGTGTTTCCTCAGAAACGATTAATCCCAGCGAATTGCTCGGTGTCTTACTAAAACAGTTAGCTGACATACTCAGTAACTTTGAGCAACATGGCTTTACCAGCATTCGAGATGAATGGATAAAGTACCATGCATACCATCAACAGGTCGTTAGGATGTTACATCCTGATGGGAGAGAAACGGTTGGAACAGTGACTAATGTGGCGGATGATGGCATATTATTAATCAACACAGCATTAGGCGAACAGCGGTTTTCATCTGGGGAAATTAGTTTGCGTGGTGTTTAAACCACACAAACTAAATTTGATTGAATTTGCTTAATTCACCTTAATACTTCAGCGTTAAACCTATATTCAAAGAACGCCCCATACCTGGTACAGAATTACCCCAAAGCGGCACCGAGCCGGTTGGTAAAAGCGCGGTCGTCATTGTTGTGCCTTGACCAACATACGCGCCACCGAGCGGCAAGTAATAATGTTTGTCAAACACGTTCTCAACACCAAAATCTAAACGTGCTTTCTTCCAGTTGTAGCTAGAACGCAAATTCACCAAGCTGTAGCCGGCGGTCTTTATTTCATTTCGTACATCAGAAACGTTATCTTTAGCCTTTACCATCTGCAGTTCTATGCCATTATCCCAATTTTCGTACTTATGAGTGAGGGTAAGCATCGTGTTAAGCGGCATAATATTGTAAAGCTCATCGTTAGTGTCACGATTCTTGCCGTTAGTGTAGCTAAGTAAGCCCTTGATGCCAAAAGCGCCTGCGCTAGTTTGTGCCAAGGACATCCGTCCTGAAAGATCTAAACCATAGATACGTGCTGACTGGTTGGTATAACGCAAAACGGTAAACTGATTGCGCAACAACGTGGTACGGGCGGAATTTGTCTGAGTATTCCATTGCGTTGCGTCGATGAAGTCAGTTACACGAGTAAAATAAGGTGTAGCTTTAAACTCCCAATCACGGTCTGCAGCATGCCAATCGAAAGTGCTAGAAATTGTGTGTGCTTTTTCCGGTTTAAGATCAATGTTGCCAAAATAGCCATTACCATCGCCAACGGTATTATTCATTAATGCGGCCATCTGAAAGGTTGACCAAGTGTAGCGTTCGTATAAATTTGGTGAGCGCACCTTGCGAGCTAAACCAAATTCAATGTCCATGTTTGCATCCTTGGTATAACGTCCAAGCGCTGTAAAATCCCAGTTATTATCAGTTTTATCATGATTCTGGGCATTGAAAGCAGAGCTATCTCGCAACTGGTTTGTGGCGTTAGGAGGCGGTGGAGGAGTGTTGGTGTCAGAATAACCATGAACATTCCCAGCATCGGTTTTTACATGCTCATAACGTACACCGAATAACGTCATCCATTGCTGATTGAGGCGATTTTCCCATTCCGCAAAAACTGCGGTGCGGTCACGCTCACCATTATGGATATTCAAGAAGTCGTTTGGACGCATCATCGCACCTGACGGCTCCCACCAGTCATCTAAGCCATAGCGTTGCAACTCAGCACCCACTCGTAGCATGACTTGCTGGCTAAGCTTAATATCACCCTTAGCAGAAGCACCAGTGGTCTTACCTTCACTGTACATCGGCATGCCATTTGCACAAGTTGCGGTTCCTACAGGGGCGCAAACTGCTCCATTACCAGAGCCACCAACGCCTGTATTGCCGCCAGATGCAGCGCCATACCAATACCGCTTATCTGCACCAAAATCCATAAAGTGATCAACTTTTTCATGGTATGCACGCGCATCTAGCTTACCCCAATCAAAATCACCCGTATAACTCAGGTTAACGCGTTTTTGCTCATTATCTAGCAAATCCATACGCTGGTTAGGGTAGAGCTGTTCAGGCATGTCTTGATAGCCAAACTTAGCTTCAATTAGATGACTGCCGCTTTTAAAAGCTAAACCAAGCGTTTGATTGCTAGTTTCATAAGCCGTAGATCCAACTTCATCAAGTGGCAGTGTATGACCTATGCGACCTGTCACTCTAGAGTTTTTGAAGTTAGCGCCTGCGGTGTAATTATCTGCTTGGGAGTAAGCGCCAGTGTAATTTACATTCACATTCTCAGTAGCGAAACTAGCGGAAATATTACCGCCACGGGCGTCATTGTTACTGCGATAAAAAACACCAATTTGCCCTTTGACTAAATTATTTTCACCAGGCGCAGCAAACTCTGGGGCTGCTGAATTAACGGCTATCGTACCGCTCAAACTATCGCCGCCCACGCTCACAGGAGTAATACCCGCATACACTTTGATGTTATCAATATTCGTTGGGTCAATATATGAAAGTGGCGGATTCATGTGATTAGGGCAAGAAGCAATCAAATCCATACCATCCACTTTCACGCGCACACGATCATCGGCTAAACCGTGAATCGCCGGTAGGCTAGATACACCGCCAGCACGATATAAACTGACTCCTGGCTCCTCACTTAATAATGAGGCTGTATCACTGCTATTCACTGACGACACACTGTTTTCTTCTATTCTTTCAGCATGCACTTCAACACTTGGCATAGCAAATTCTTCTGCGCAAGCAATCATGGGTGCAACAGCCAGCAAGCATGGTGTTAGAATGCTACGAATGAGAACATATTTTTTTGAATACCTAAACAGCATGGCCTTACCTTTAAAATGGTTTTAGTTAAAATCATATGTTATAGACTTAATCATCCGCTGAAAATGTGGCAAATTGTCGCACCAAGGGGCGTCATGTGTTATTAGCAATTGATTGTGGTAATACCAGAACCAAATGGGCAGTATTTAATTCAGCGGGTGAAATTCAGAGCCAAGGTGCCTGCTTGAACGCAGAACTCGGCACAATAGATTTTTCACCTAGTATTTTATGTTATGAGCGTGTGGTAATTTCTAACGTAGCTGGTGAGCAATGCGCTTCTACATTGACTAAAAAATTCTCACCACTTCCAATAGATGTATATTGGATTAAGTCCACACCACAAATATGCAATGTGATTAATCACTATTCAAATCCTGAAACTTTAGGTACTGATCGCTGGGCTGCGCTAATCGCAGCTTGGCAGATTAAGCAATCACCCTGCGTAGTTGTTAACGCTGGCACAGCAGTGACCATAGATGCATTAGGTGCTGTTAACAATCAAGCTGAGTTTATCGGCGGACTGATACTGCCAGGGCTCAATTTAATGCAGCAAAGCTTAGGTTGCGCTACCGCACAATTACCCATGCCTACACTCGATAAAATTATCCAACACCAAGGTAAAATTATCCAGCACCAAGATATTTTTGCTAAAAATACAACTGATGCCATGATTATGGGTGCGATACAGGCGATTACTGGTGCTATTTTGCTGATGGCGAATGCACTCCAAATCAAATACAAACAACCCCCTACTATCATCATTAGCGGTGGCAATGCAAAGCAAATTAAAGATAATCTTTTAGGTAGCGTGACAAACCAAGCGCTAATCGTAGATAATTTAGTACTGCAAGGCCTGTATCTGATAGATAATTTTATGCCTAAGCAAATTAGGCGGGATGAACAGTAATGAAAAAATTGGTTTGGCTATTGATTTTGATTAATCTAGGTTTATTAACTTATTTTAACTTAGACCTTATTTTACCTAACACTTCAAAAGTGGTGAACTTAGCGATAAGCCCTGAAAAAATCAATGTGCTAACTCAACAACAAATAGAAGCGTTACCAAAAAAAATAGTTGAAATACCTACTACCGCAACCCCAGTACTTGTCGTAGACCAAACAATTACAAATATCAACGCGACGCCAACCACAATCTTACCAAAAAGAATCGCTTGCTATGACTGGGGTGTATTTTCATCTGCTAGAGTAGTTGATGCGCAAATAGCATCATCTAAATTATCACTACAAGCAATAGTGAAAGAACAAACTTCTTTAGAAGCTAAACGCTTTTGGGTATATAAGCCCCCCCTCAAATCAGCTGAAGCCGCACAAGCAAAAGCTTTAGAATTAAATGCGCTAGGAGTTGAAGATTTATTTGTTGTGCAAGATACTAAATGGAAAAATGCAATTTCATTTGGTGTTTTTGAAGACGAGCAGCTCGCTACCAACTTAGTCAAAGAACTGAAAGCTAAGGGAATAAAAGATGTTGTGAAAGCCTTACGCAATCAAGGTAAAGGACACGCGAGCCTAACATTCAAGGATATCTCCGAGGACAAAATTCTAGCTCTTAAAAATTTAAAATCTGATTTCCCTGAAGCAGCTCTAAAAGAAATTAGTTGCAATTGATAGAGCATTTTAACAATTTTGCGCGGAAATCTTTGCCGTTCACGGCGGAGATGGATAGCGCGGATAACGAAGTTATCCAATACTTAATGTAAATATAATATACAATAACTCATGCTAACCGCTACCAAAATACGCATCTACCCAAACATTACGCAAGCTGAGAAATTAGCTAAAGCGTTTGGTTGTGCGCGTTGGTACTGGAATAATAGTTTGGCGGAAACGCAAAAAGTTTACATGGAAACAGGTAAAGGCTTAGGCCAGTTTCAGTTAAATGCACGGTTGCCGCAGCTTAAGTCTGAAATCACTTAGTTAAGTGAAACACACAGCCAGGTATTGCAGTCAGTCAGCTTGCATCTCTCACGGGCTTTTGTTAACTTCTTTGAGCGTAGAGCAAAATACCCTCAGTTCAAGCACAAACATCGCAAACAAAGCATCCAGTATCCACAAGGCGTGAAGATTGTGGATGACCGCAAAGTATTCCTGCCTAAGATTGGACACATTAAAGCGGTCGTACATCGCAAATTAGTGGGTGTCATTAAAACAGTGACCGTTAGCCGCGACCCTAGCGGCAAATACTTTGCATCCATTCTGGCTGAAGACGGTACTGCCGCACCTACCGTTGTTCTAGATGGAAAAGTATTGGGCATTGACGTTGGCTTATCTGATTTAGCGGTCACTAGTGATGGATCTAAATTTGACAACCCAAAACACTTGCGTCAAGCGCAGAAGAATTTAGCAAGAAAGCAGCAACACCTAAGCCGTAAGGTGAAGGGTTCTAATACTAGAAACAAAGCGCGATTGCTCGTGGCCAAAGCGCATGAGCGTGTATCCAATGCGCGAAAAGACTATTTGCACAAACTATCGACACGGCTGGTGAACGAAAACCAAGTCATCGCCGTGGAAGATTTGCACGTCAAAGGCATGATGAAAAACCACAACCTAGCACGCGCCATTGGCGATGCTAGCTGGGGTGCTTTTACCAATATGCTGAAGTATAAAACTGCTAGAGCAGGTAAAGGCTACATTGAAGTGAATCGCTTCTTTGCCAGCTCTAAAACCTGTTCATGCTGTTTGCATGCTCAAGCTAAGATGCCTTTAGAAATAAGAATGTGGACTTGCGATCAATGTGGGGTGAGGCATGACCGAGACATCAATGCCGCCATCAACATTCGCAATGAAGCACAACGCATGATAACGGCTGGAATAGTCGTTACTGCTAATGGAGGCACTGTCAGTCGAGGTGCTGGGCGTAAGTCCAGCATTGCGCTCGTGCCGTTGAAGTTAGAAGCTCCGTCGTTTACGGCGGGGTAGTTCACCAATGATTGGAATTCACAGTTAATTCAACTCTTTTCAGCGCTTTTTAGATAAGGTGCGTACTAAACACACCGACTTCTACTATAATTTGTATATGAAAACGCTCTCTTTAAGTCACGTATGAAAATACTACTCTCCAATGATGATGGTTATCTTGCACCAGGCCTGAATATCTTGGCTGAACACATTGCCAAAATTGCCGATATTACTGTGGTTGCGCCCGAACGCAATAGAAGTGGTGCCAGCAACTCGCTCACATTAGATCGTCCTTTAAGCGTCAAAAAAGCAGCTAATGGTTTTTTGTATGTCAATGGCACACCGACTGATTGTGTGCATATTGCCCTAACTGGTCTAATGGACACAATGCCAGACATGGTCATCAGCGGCATTAACGACGGCGCTAATATGGGTGATGATACGATTTACTCAGGCACGGTTGCTGCTGCAATGGAAGGTTATTTACTAGGCATTCCATCCATTGCAATCTCAATGTCTCAACACAACTCCACCTATTTTGAAACAGCTGCTAGAATCGCTGTTGAGTTGGTGCAACATTACCAAAAAAATGGCTTCAAATCACCCACTTTGCTGAACGTAAATGTACCAGATGCTCCATACAACACACTACAAGGTCGCGTAGTGACACGCCTAGGTAAACGCCACAAAGCAGAACCTGTCATTCAACTAAAAACGCCACGCAATGAAATCGTTTACTGGGTTGGTGCAGCCGGGCAACCCAACGATGGTGGCGATGGCACTGATTTTTATGCAGTGGCTAACAATCAAGTTTCCATCTCGCCAATTCATGTTGATTTAACCAATCACGCTCAACTTAGTCAGGTAAAAGACTGGTTAAGCCTAGAAAATAATCTTGTAGGAAAGCAGAAGTAAGTTGGCAATTCTAAGATCATCAACACAATCTGGCATAGGTATGACTTCACTACGAACGCGTGAGCGGATGCTTGTGCGTTTGCGCGAACAAGGCATTAAAGATGAAGTAGTGCTTTCCGCAATCTCCGCGATTCCAAGGCATATTTTTGTAGATGAAGCACTTTCTATTCGCGCCTACGAAGACGTGTCACTACCCATCGGCTTTGGTCAAACTATCTCTCAACCTTACATTGTGGCGCGCATGTCAGAAATTTTACACAATGCCAATGGCTTGCTCAAAGGCAGAGCATTAGACAAAGTGCTTGAAATTGGTACAGGTTGTGGCTATCAAACCGCAGTATTATCTAAACTAGCAAAAGAAGTCTATTCAGTTGAACGTATTCGACCGCTAGTAATGAAAGCTAGAGGACATTTACGTGAGCTAAAGTGCATAAACGTAAAGCTAGGTCATGCTGATGGCAATATGGGGCTCACAGAATTTGCACCATTCGATGGAATTATCGTCACAGCAGCCGCAAGCCATATTCCTCAAGACTTATTAGATCAGCTCGCCATCGGTGGTCGTTTGGTGATTCCTGTTGGCACGGACGATCAAATTCTATATTTAGTCGAGAGATTATCACAACTAGAGTATCGTCAAACAAAACTAGAAGCCGTAAAATTTGTACCCTTATTAGGTGGCACTTTATAAAAATGCGTATAACAATTCGTCGCACTTTTTATTTATCTATATTTTGGCTATTAATCAACCTTGTGGCGTGTGGTAGCAATCCTCCTGCCCCTGTTATTGACCGCTTACCTGCGAGCAAATCTAGCACTCAAAAAAACACCGTGGCAACTAGGCCTACCTATAAAGCAGGCGACTGGCGGCCTGATACGTATGTTGTGAAAAAAGGTGACAATTTATTTAGTATCGGTCTTGAGCATGGGTACTACTATAAGGATATTGCTCAAGCCAACAATATCGTGGCACCCTACAATATTCGCGTAGGACAAATACTAAAATTCAAACCATTAAAAGATAAAGTAATTACGGCCGAAACCAAGCCAGATCAGCAGAACATGATAGGTGACGTAGTCATTACTCCAATCAACACAGAATCAACCACTACGAATATCACTTCCTCAACACCAGCAGTCATTGCAATTACCGAACCAAAAGCAATTCGTGAACCTTATACTGAAGATGCCCTAAAAAAACCACTTCCAATCGCAAAACCAATAACGATTACAACTGCACCTAAGCCAGCCATCACAACCACTTCCGAAGCGACTAATAAGCCGAGCATTGATATCAAACCAGAAATTAAAGCTGAGCTAAAGTCTGAGACTAAACCTAATGCTGAATCATCTGAAGATATTGATTGGGCGTGGCCAACGAAAGGTAAAGTTATTGCAAACTTTAATGAAGCTGGCAACAAAGGTGTAGATATTTCAGGCAGTGCCGGGCAAAATATAAACTCTGCGGCTTCAGGTAAGGTTATTTATAGCGGCTCGGATTTGCGTGGATATGGAAAATTAGTCATTATTAAACATAATTCGACTTATTTATCAGTCTATGCACACAATAGCCTAATTGTAGTAAAAGAAGGCCAACAAATAAGTCGTGGTCAAAAAATTGCTGAGATGGGCAATTCGGATAGTAATTCAGTCAAATTACATTTTGAGATTCGCCGTCAAGGTAGATCTGTTGACCCTACCAAGTATTTGGCGGCTAATTGAGATTTGTTATATTAAGGGGTATCAAGTATGGCTAAAGTGGATCCGAATAAATATAGTAAAAATAAAGACATTAAACCAGAAAGTCATTTTAGCTCCATGGCCGCAACGGGACGCATGGCTCTAATGCTGGTAGGTATAGTTGGGATTGCGATGGAGCTATTTCGTGAAGATGGCTGGCTTAAAAAAGGTCTTGCCAAATTATTTGAATCTACGACCAGCATGATGTTTATCCCCATTATTATTTTCGCTCTTTGGCTACTTAATCGCTGGATGAGTTCTGCAAGCAAATCTGAAACTAAAAGAAGTGGTGATGTACCAATGTATTTAATGATGGCTGCTGGTGCATATTATTTATTCATGCTTATAACAACAGGTTCTTTCTAAGACAAATTATGTCAAAAGAAACAAAAAGCGGTTTATGAACCGCTTTTTTTATTGCTTTAGGAGGGCTAGATTGCTTAATTGGCCTTCTGAGATTCAGCCTGATAATACGCACGTACTTCAGTCAAATCAAACTCACGCGCCCATTTGATAATTTCATCAAAAGCTGGCGCACCAATTTCACCTACTTGCGCATGAATGCCTGCTTGCTCACGAATCACCAAAATACCTGGAATCTGCTTCACTTCAAAATACTCACTAATTTCAGGGTCAGTTTCAGTATTAACCATCGCAAATACAATATCAGGGTTTTTAATGGACGCCGCCTCAAATGTAGGTGTAAACGCTACACATGGGTCACACCAAGGTGCCCAAAAATCTACAATCACAAAATTGTTTTTCTCAATTGCATCTTTAAAATTTTCTTTATTTAACACAACAACTGCCATAACTGAATCCTAAATTTAATGGGTTAACTTGATATTCTTAATCACTTGTTGAGAGTTTAGCAGACCTAGCCATATTAGTTAAGCAAGCCTATTCTAAATATCACTCGATTGGTTCATTCCAACGCCCTGAGAAAAATAAATCATTGAATGCTCGACGTTTTCGTGGAGCCGTTTCACGCGCTAATGTATCACCATCCAAATTAGCTAGCACCTCCTGATAACCCACACTTATCATGGCCATTAGCGTAAATTGCACTGGTATATTGAATTTTTCACGCGCTAAATCTGCATTAAACCCTCCCATTTGATGTGCCATAAGCCCCATGCTACTGGCCTGCAAACATAAGTTCTCTGCTGCTGCGCCTGTGTCATACTGCGCCCATCGGTTGGCTTGCTGGTTATGGCTAAACAGAGTGTCGGCACATACCAACATAAGTAATGGCGCATCTTTAGCCCAAGCTTGATTACTTGGTGCTAAACAATCAAGCGCCTGTTGCCATGCATTTGAGTCAATATTATTGTTCCAAACAACAAATCGCCATGGTTGGTCTCCAAAACAAGAGGGGGCCCAACGGGCAGCTTCTAACAAGGCAGTAGTTTGCGCTTGAGTAACGGCTCGGTTAGAATCAAAGGCCCGTCCACTCCAACGATTTGCAATAGTTTCATCAATTAATACTTGAGTAATTGTGGGCTTATTCATGATGGTTTCTCTTAAAAAATTAGGCGACTAAAAATGGATAATCAGTGTAGCCTTTTTCAGATCCACCATAAAAAGTTTTGCTATCAGCTTGGTTAAGTGGTGAATTTTTTCTGTAACGTTCCACCAAATCTGGATTGGCGATAAAAGGTACGCCATAAGCAATTAGATCAGCATGGCCACTTGCAATCGCATCGTTGCCGCGCGCTTTATCATAGGCTAGATTAGCCATGTAAGCGCCTTTCCAATGTTTTCGTAACATCACAAAATCAAATGGATCGGCAATTCCACCGCCATGAATTCCGCCCTCAACCACATGTAAATAAGCCAAATTAAATGGATTCAGCGCTTCAACAACATAGTTAAACAAGGCCTGAGGATTACTATCTCTCATATCATTGAATGGATTAACGGGTGAAATACGAATACCTACTTTTTCTGAACCAATCACTTCTACAACTGCTTTTGTGACCTCTAGCAGCAGTCGTGTACGATTTTCAAAACTTCCACCATAATTATCTGTACGTTTGTTTGTCCCATCTCTCAAGAACTGATCTAATAAATAACCATTAGCTGCATGAATTTCAACACCATCAAAGCCTGCGTTAAGCGCTGATTGAGCGGCGTGTGCATAATCTACAACGATGCTTGGCAACTCGGCTGCATCCAATGCCCTAGGCATTACATAGTCGACTAGACCTTCGTGAGTAAAAGCTTTTCCCTGAGGTGTAATGGCTGAAGGTGCTACCGGCTGCGCCCCGTTTGGCAACAAGCTTGGATGAGAAATCCTACCCACATGCCAAAGTTGCAAAACAAACTTACCACCCTTTGCATGCACCGCATCAGTTACTTTTTTCCAACCTGCAACTTGTGCATCCGTATAAATACCAGGCAAAGCCGGATAGCCATGCGCCATTGCAGAGATGGGTGTTGCTTCACTAATAATCAAGCCTGCAGTTGCTCGCTGTTCGTAATAAACAGTATTGATTAATTGAGGTACGCCGCCCTCTCCCGCTCTATTGCGAGTCAATGGCGCCATCACCATGCGGTTTTTGAGGCTAATAGCACCTATTTTTATTGGGCTAAATAAATCTAACATTTAATTCTTCCTTGGCTAACATTAATAATTATGGGGATTTTTAGCAGACATATACCAGTCGTTGCATGATTTTTAGAAAAAAGAATGCGCCCTATCGCCATTTAACTTTAATCTTATCCGCGATTAGCATAAACATCACGGTGTTTTAGCGAAACAAATAAATAGAAATATTATCGTGCTGAGCGCTCCGATGCGGACTAAGCAAGATCCTGTCACCTCAAATATTTGAATCAAAAATAATCTTTTCTGTCAGACAAGCAACTAAGAGAATATGTTCATTATTGTTGAAGTATATCTATAGATTCGTGCAAGGGTAAATCAAACAAAAGCAATTCTACTTGTGTGATGGACTTAAATACTAGCATGGCTCCGTCTTCTATTGAAGAACCATCCAACATTACAGCATCACCTGTCTCTAAGATGTGTCCATTAATCTCTACATCACCTCTTACTACTTGAACATATGTGCTACGGTTTTGGTGCAATAGATATTCCAGTAACTTATTCTCATTCAAAATGGTCGCAAAAAGTGAAATATCTTGATGTATTTTTAATGAACACTCACGGCCATCGCCCGAAACTATTAAGCACCATCGATCTTTTTTTTGCGCATATTTAAAGTTTTTTACACTATAGCTCGGTTCTAATAATTTCATATCAGGAAATATCCAAATTTGAAGCATATGGACTTTATCTATATCTGAAGCATTGTATTCACTATGCAGAACACCTGTACCAGCCGTCATGCATTGCACGTCACCAGCTTTAATATCTGAACTATTCACAAGACTATCTTCATGCCGCAATTCACCCTGCAATATATAGGTAATAATTTCCATATTCTTATGAGGGTGCATGGCAAATCCTTCTGCAGGATCAATAATATCTTCGTTGATTACGCGTAACACAGAAAAATTCATTTGCGCCGGATTGTAATACCCAGTAAATGAAAATGAGTGATAGCTATCCAACCAGCCATGGTTAACGTGACCTCTATCAGTTGACTTTTTTATTCTCAAAATATTTCGTCTAGTTTTCACAAAATTACAACCCATTCCATTTTGTTCAATTTACAAATCACATTACTTACTTACATAATTTTTTAACCAAAACATCTTACAAGCCATATTAGAATTGGATATTTCAGCTAACATTTAATGATTTTTTTCACTATATTTTAGATTGCTAGTGTCTAATAGCGCTCTTTTTTGCATATATTATTCAAAATAATTGATTAAGATTTAACTTTTCAACTATTGTATTCAACTACTATAATGAATTATGAGTATAAAGTTATCCTTAGAGTCCCTTGAAGTGCTAGACGCTATTGACAGAAAAGGCAGTTTCGCCGCAGCCGCAGAATCACTATTTCGTGTCCCATCTGCGGTTACTTATACTGTCCGCAAGCTAGAGGATAGCTTGGGTGTAGCCTTATTTAACCGTAGCGGTCATCGCGCCGAACTTACCGAAGCCGGGGTAGAACTTTTACGTGAAGGACGTTATTTACTAAATGCGGCTAGTGAGCTTGAGTCTCACGTAAAACTGATTGCCAGTGGCGTGGAAACCGAGTTAACAATCGCCATTAGTGAATTGTTTTCACTGGATGCACTTTACAAAATTTTACATAAATTTTATGAGCTAAAATTTTCTACCAGAATAAAAGTCATACGCGAAGTATACGGAGGCACATGGGATGCATTAGTCACAGACCGAGCTGCAATCTCCATTGGTGCGCCAGGCGAGCGTCCGTCAGCAAGCTATACAACCAAGCCTATCGGCACTTTGGAGTTTCATTTTGCTGTGGCAGCCAATCACTCATTAGCCTCTTTAAAAGAACCCTTACAGAATTCAGACGTTATGCATTATCGAGCAGTAGCTGCGGCTGATAGCTCACGAGTTTCAACTCCATTTAGCTCTGGAATTTTAATCGGGCAAAACGTGCTGACTGTGCCAGACATGCAGGCCAAACTATTAGCACAACTGACGGGCCTTGGTGTAGGTTATTTACCAAAGAAAATGGCCGAACGATATGCTGCCAGCGGCGAGTTAGTCATTAAAGAAATAGAAGGTACTAAACCTAAAATTACCAGTTATTTAGCTTGGAGCAATAAAGGTGGGAAAGCACAACAGTGGCTGATAGAAGAGCTAAAGTTGCTCACATTAGATGATCTATTAACCTAATTAGTCGCCTGAAAAATATATTAACCAATTGATTTAATTAAATGATAGTTAAATTTCTAATATAATTTCACCATAAACCCGATATCAACACTTTGATTTTTTTGCAGATTTCAGAATGTTTTTATATACCTAAACGCCAGCATCCTGACTTCGATGCGTTATTTCAATAGCAATTGTGATAGCTTAAGCTTTACTTACTTGCAAACTGAAATCAAAAACAAGCATTTAAATAGTTTTTATCTGTATCATCATGTTTTATATATCATGCTTTAAATATGAATAACATGAAAAAAATAACAGATGCAATTATTGCTAAAACCAGTGAAGTTATTTTAGGCAAAGAACAACAAATTAAGCTTGCATTAGCCTGCATACTGGCTAAAGGACATTTGCTAATAGAAGATTTGCCAGGCATGGGCAAAACAACCTTAGCACATACTTTAGCGCAAGTATTAGGCTTGCAATTTCAGCGGGTGCAATTTACTAGCGATTTATTACCCGCCGACGTGCTTGGCGTTTCTGTTTACGATAGAAATACAGCGAACTTTAAATTTCATCCTGGCCCTATATTTACCAATGTTTTACTGGCTGATGAAATTAACCGAGCCACGCCTAAAACACAAAGCGCCTTGCTTGAAGTAATGGAAGAGGCCCAAGTAACGATAGATGCAGTGACATACACTCTCCCTCAGCCGTTTTTTGTTATTGCCACGCAAAATCCTAGTACGCAGATTGGTACTTTTGCATTACCAGAATCACAGCTTGACCGCTTTTTAATGCGCATTACCTTAAACTACCCTGATGCGATGTCTGAACGCAAGTTATTACAAAATAATGGTGGTCGTGAGCAATTAGCAAAGCTAAACGCCATGATTGATAGCAAACAATTAAAAGAACTTCAATCTTCATGCCAAGAAGTCCACGTTTCTGATGCTTTGCTAGATTATTTACAAGCCATATTAAAATATACGCGACAATCTACGCAGTACAATGCCGGGCTATCTCCGCGCGCGGGCTTGAATTTAAAACAATGTGCGCAAGCTTGGGCGCTGTTAGAAGGTCGAGATTATGCGATTCCTGAGGACATACAAGCAATATTACCTAGCGTGACTGATCATAGATTGATTAGCAACAACACCTTAGCCAGTAATGCCGATAAAATTGATTCTCTGCTAAAAGCAGTTGCTGTTTAAGTCGTCATCAATTCACTTTTTTAAGCATCAATATACTCCCTACTATGGCTGATGGCATAAATTTACCCAGCAACTTCAAACTCAGCTCTCCAAAAACTTGGTTTCGCGTCAGCACAACAATAGAATCAGTCACAACATTAAGTCGCAGATATATTTATATATTACCGACTCGTTTTGGATGGCTATTTGGATTATTACTAATAGGTCTGCTTACAGGCTCAATCAATTACGCTATTAGTCTCGGCTTCGCTATGACATTTTTATTGGCAGGTCTTGGATCAGTTAGCATGCTACATACATGGCGTAATTTAGCGAATTTAAGAATATCAGTTCGCACTACAAAGCCAGTATTCTCTGGCGAGCATGCTTTGTTTGAATTCTCGGTAAACGAAGATAGTAATCGTGCTCGTTACAGCATTTTTGCAAAATTTGCAGCGCATGAACCTGATATTCAAGACATCGCTGCTCTAGGTGAAAGTACATTTAAATTGCCTTTACGCAGTGAAAAGCGTGGCTGGTTAAAAGCACCTCGCGTTACTTTTACCACAGAATTCCCTATGTCACTTTTTCATGTTTGGGCATATGCCGAAACCGAAAACAAATGCCTGATTTATCCTAGTCCAAGCTTACATGACACAATATTTCCCTGCTCAGATGCCGATGAGGCTTTTGGCCAATCGTCTACAGCACAGGGTGACAACGACTTCGCAGGACATCGCAACTATCAATTTGGTGATTCACCTAAGCACATCGATTGGAAAGCTTCTTCACGGGAACAAGGCTTATTGATCAAACAGTTTCATGGCGAAACTGGTTCAGCATTGTGGTTAGATTTTAATGCGACCACAGGTAACAATATTGAAATACGAATCAGCCAACTAACGCGTTGGGTAATTGATGCCGAACATCAAAATTTAAAGTATGGTTTACGCTTACCTAAACTAAGCATTGGCCAAAGTTCTGGTGACAGTCATTTTCATCAATGCCTAACAGCGTTAGCTTTAATGTAATGACAAACGCTGCTGCTTCATATGCTAAAAACAATGGGCAAGCCAGTATGCAAGCGATTGTGTGGCTATTACTATCGCTTAGCATCACGTTTACACTTTATGCATTCAATTTAAACTATTGGGTGCCAGCCTGCTTTGCGATATTTGCCATTTGGCGCTATCTCATTGAAATGAATAAATGGGCTTATCCTAAACTTTGGCTACGCCTACCCATGACAATCGCTGGTGGTATAGCCATTTTAGCTTCATATGGATCACTATTCGGTCGCGATGCAAGTGTTGCGTTACTTGCGGTGATGATTTCAATGAAATTATTAGAAACCAAAACAAAACGTGACTTCATTGTCATGGTTATCTTAAGTTATTTTCTCACAATAAATAACCTACTTTTTACACAAGAAATTTGGGCGTTTGTAGCGATACTCTTCGCCACACTAGGACTGACTACTTGTTTAATCACTATAAGCCACCAAAGAAAGCAAACTCATAACAACGCATACCTATGGAAAACTCAAATAAAACTAGCAAGCAAACTACTATTGCAATCGCTACCTATTATGTTGGTATTGTTTATTCTTTTCCCTCGTATCCCTGGCCCTATTTGGGGTATCCCGCAAGATGCATTTAGTGGGATGACGGGGCTATCGGACAGCATGGAACCTGGTAATATTAATCAGCTTAGTTTGTCTAGCAAAGTGGCTTTTCGCGTTGAATTCAAATCAACTATTCCAGCAAATAATCAGCTTTATTGGCGTGGTCCAGTATTGTGGCATCAGGAAGGTCGTCGTTGGACCATGATTAGTGATAAATTAAATCTATCCGCCGAGACCATAGAGACCTATGGCGAAGCCCAGAATTACACCATTACACTTGAGCCACATAATCGCAACTGGCTTCTCATGCTGGACTTACCAAATCCTACAGCGCAATCCCTACCGCCAAACGCATCTTTCAATCATGACATGCAGGCACTATCAAAAGAACCAATACGTTCAAGAATACGTTATGAAGGCCATTCTTACCTAAGTTACAAACTTGGCACTAAGCTAAATGACTACGAGCGCACTTTAGCATTGCAACTAATGGATGATGAAAATCCTAAAACAAACCAATTAGCCGCTAAATGGGTAGGCCAAAATAAATCGCATGCAGAAATGATCGAACTAGCGCTCAAGATGTTCCGAGACCAGCCTTTTGTTTACACACTTGCTCCGCCGATATTAGGTAGAGAGCCTGTTGACGACTTTCTATTCAACACCAAACGTGGCTTTTGTGAGCATTATGCTAGTAGTTTTGTCACTCTAATGCGTGCGGCTGGAGTTCCAGCCCGCATTGTTACGGGCTACCAAGGGGGAGAGCTCAACCCCAATGGCAATTATGTCATCGTTCGGCAATCTGATGCGCACGCATGGGCTGAAGTCTGGCTGACCAAGCAAGGATGGGTGCGAATAGACCCGACATCTGCAGTATCACCTGATCGCATAGAGTCTGGAATTGCATCTGCATTACCAGACTCAGACTTATTACCTTTGCTTTCACGGCAAGATTATCCTGTATTAAAAAATATGTATCTCAATTGGGATACAGTTAATAATGACTGGAATCAATGGGTATTGGGCTACGACCAGCAAAAACAACTAGAATTTCTTAAAAATAGCCTACATAAAGATATTGTTTGGGAAGACTTAGGTTTGATATTAGTCAGCGCATTAATTCTGTTAATGCTTATCATAAGTTATTTTTTACTGCGCAATAATTCCGTGGCATTAGAACCCATTAAAAAAACATACCAGCAGTTTCTTAGAAAACTATCTAAAGCAGGTGTTATAAAATCTGCCCATGAAGGTCCAATTAACTTTGGCAATCGCGCTGCAAATGCATTGCCAAATCATTCTGTTGAGATTCAGAAAATATCAACGCTATACTCATCAATTCAATATAGCCAACCTAAAATAGATTGTTTAAATAAAACCACTCTAAACTTGCTCAAACAATTAGTGAAAAATTTAAAGTTAAAATGATAAATGACTTAATTATCTCAGCAAAAGGCGAACATCTTATGGATGAATTCTATATGCGACTCGCTTTAGAACTCGCACAACAAGCCGCACAAGCTGGTGAAGTGCCTGTAGGTGCAATACTTGTGAAAAATGGTGAAATTATTGGTCAAGGTGCAAATGCGCCAATTGACACTAATGACCCGACAGCCCATGCAGAGATTGTTGCGATACGTGATGCCGCAAAACACTTAGAGAATTATCGACTAGTTGACTGCACTTTATACGTAACGTTGGAACCTTGCGCCATGTGTACTGGCGCTATTCAACACGCACGTATTGCCAGGTTAGTTTACGGGGCAAACGATCCTAAAACAGGCGCTTGTGGAAGCGTGGTCAATTTAATGGCCGAAACCAAACTAAATCATCATACTGAAATTACTGGGGGCGTAATGGCTTTCGAATGCGGATTGGCATTATCTAATTTTTTTAGTGAGCGTCGAAAAAAATAACAAAAAAAACCCGCATTTCTGCGGGTTTTATGCATGCATTTTAATAAATCTACTTAATCATTACTGCCCATTAAACCCATTAATAATTGAAGCAAACTAGTAAAGAGGTTGTAAATACTCATGTAAAGACCTAGCGTTGCCATTACATAATTAGTTTCACCACCATTCACAATACGGCTTACGTCGTACAAAATAAAGCCTGAGAATAAAATCACACCAATTGCTGACAATGCTAATGCCATGGCTGGAATTTGTAAAAAGATGTTGGCTAAAGAAGCCACAATCAGCAAAATAATGCCAACCAATAAGAATTTTCCCATAAAGCTAAAATCTTTTTTAGTCGTAGTTGCGATACCCGCTAGAGTTAAAAGAATAATACCTGTACCTCCGGCTGCTAGCCCTACAATTTGAGCTCCATTTTGCAAATGCAATGCATGCTGCAAAATTGGCCCAAGCATTAAGCCCAATAAAAATGTGAGTCCTAATAACAATACAACACCAAAACTGCTATTACGATTAGCTGAAATTGCTGAAAACATCCCAAACATCACTGCCATTGCACCAATCGCAAAAATAAACGGATGCTCAGCTGCAAAAGAAAAATTAAGGCTCATACCAATAAACGCACCTATGACGGTTGGAATCATTGTTAAACCTAACAGCGCATAGGTATTTCTTAAAACCTTATTAACTGCCAACTCAGCTGATTCTGAGCGGCCTAAAACCGGGGTATTATCAAACATTGTTGATTCCTTTATGTAAATAAAAACTATACAGGTGCTAAGATAGCGATTATGCGAAAAAGTTTCAAGTATTTAATTGTTACAATTTGCATTTATAAAACGGCTAAGCAAACAACTCACCCTCAACAACACCCACTAGTGCCACTTGATGCACCGCTTTTACAAACTCTGCCGTTTCATGCAATTTATCTAAACTTAGCGGGTTTCTTTGCCCGTGCATGCGGGCAAGCCTTGCAATGCTTTGTGCAGAAATCGACCATTTAAGATTCGCCAGCAATTCATCTGCCATTGCAGGTTGATTACATAGTAGCACCATATCACAACCCGCGTTTAAAGCGGCTAATGCACGAGTCGTTACATCGCCTCCTGCGGTAGCCGCTTCCATACTCAAATCATCACTAAAAATTACACCATTAAAACCTAAACGCTCTCGCAGAATTTTTTGTAACCAGCGCGTTGAAAAACCTGCTGGCTTGTCGTCTACTTTAGAATAAATCACATGGGCAGGCATAATGGCTTGTATGCCGTCATCTATCATCATTCTAAATGGTTGCATATCGTGTTGAGCAATGTGGTCAAACTCCCTATCATCCACAGGCATGCTCACGTGAGAATCCGCCACTACAAAACCGTGTCCAGGAAAATGCTTACCAACTGCAGGCATACCACCTTTTTTAAGTCCTTGCATGAGCGCAAAAGCTAAGTCATTAATGGCTTGCGGATTCAAGTGAAACGCTCTATCGCCGATCACCAGACTATCGCCATAGTCCATATCCAGCACTGGGGTAAAACTAAAATCAATGCCGTGCGCACGAAGTTCTGCCGCTAAAATCCAACCAGCTTCAGTTGCCAATTCTTTCGCTTTTTTAGGATTTTTATCCCAAATTTTACCAAACTCACGCATAGGAGGAATTTTAGTAAAGCCTTCTCTAAAACGCTGTACACGACCACCTTCATGATCAACAGCAATTAAAAGTGGTGGCTGTCTAACAGCATGAATACTAGCCGTCAGCTCATCTAATTGCGCATTATTCTCATAATTCCGCTTAAATAGAATAACACCACCGACTAATGGATGCTGCAAACGACGAATGTCATCACCTGTTAGCTCAGTTCCGACAACATCTAACATAATAGGACCTAAACTCATGCTACCCCTTTAATATTCTTCAAATTCTAACTTTCTATTCTTACGTCTAATTTATCGCGCAGATAATCGCCACCTAGGTTAATCGCTAAAATCAAACTCATCAAGCTTAATCCCACAATCAACACATAATGCGGAGCAATCAACATATACCTTACACCATCTCGTAACATCGCACCCCAAGAGGCATTCGGCGCCTGAATACCCAAACCTAAAAAGGATAGACTCGCTTCGGCAATCATTACGCTAGCTAAGCTATACGTTGCTTCTACCACTAAAATTGAAGCTAATAAAGGCAGAATATGCCGAAATATCAAACGTGGCACACCTGCCCCCAAAGATTCTGCTGCTTGTACATGTTGGCGATTACGCAAACTTAATGCTTGCCCGCGAGTGAGTCGCGCATAACTAACCCAACCAGTGATGCATAGCGCAATCATCAAATTACCCAAACCCGGGCCCAAAACAGCGGCAAAAGCAATTGCGAGCAAAATGCCTGGAAAGGCTAAAAAAATATCAGTGATTTGCATCAATATTCGGTCTATTTTACCGCCATAAAATCCAGCAATAAGTCCAACGAATACGCCGATAGCCATAGTAACAGTCGTAACAACGACTGCCACTAGAAATGAGACTTCCACGCCACGCAATAGTCGCGCTAAAATGCTACGCCCAAGTTCATCTGCGCCTAATAAATAGGCGGCATCAGGCAATCTTAAAATTGCAGTTAAATCAATCTGGTTTGGATTTAGCTGAAATAATCGGCCTAACATTACGGCAATCACCCAAAACCCTAAAATGATAAAAGAAAGTTTTTTTAGCATTGCTAATTCGCAAACTTCACGCGTGGATCTGCAAATCGATAAAGAATATCCGTCAATAAATTTATCAGCACATAACTTAGTGCAACAATCAATACACAAGCTTGCGTCACTGGATAATCTCTTTTTTCAATACTCTCCACCAACAAACGTCCAATACCATCCCAACTAAAAATCGTCTCGGTAATCACCGTACCTGCTAGCAAGCTACCCATTTGCAAGCCAACAATGGTGATAATTGGTAAAAGTGCTGCGCGTAATGCATGAAAAATAATTACCCTAGGTTCACTTAATCCCTTAGCGCGGGCAGTACGGATATAATCGTCATTTAACACTTCAAGCAAACTTGTACGTGTCATACGTGTGAGTATCGCGCTTAAGCCGAACCCCAAAGTCATTGCAGGTAGTAAAATTGAAGTATCAGATTCCATGCCGCTGACAGGTAGCCAGCCCAGCCAGACCGCGAATATCAGCATCAGCATTGGCCCTAACCAAAAAGCGGGTATGGCGGACAGCCTTACTGAAACCAATGTCACCACTAAATCTTGCCAGCGATTCGCCTTCAGCGCGGCATAAATACCTAATGGAATGCCGACACACAACCCGATTAATAGCGACAAAAATGCTAGTTTAAGCGTTGCGGGATAACGCACTTTAATCAAGTCTATAATAGGCGTTTTAGTATGGATAGATTGTCCGAAGTCACCATGTGTCAACTTATTTAAATACGAGCCAAATTGTTGAACGAGCGGCTGATTCAAGCCTAAATCTTCACGTAAAGCCACGCGGTCAGCCGTGCTGGCAGATTCTCCCAGCATCACTTCCACAGGGTCACCTGGTACTAGATGAATAAGTAAAAAGGTAAGTAGCAATACACCAAAAATGACGGTAGCAAAACTAGATAATTTTTTAATTAAAAACATGAACTACCCTAGCTCGCCATCACATACTTAACTATCACCCTGAGCTTAGCGGAGGATTTAGCACTTTGGTTATAAAAAGCTGGATTCTTCTCTTCGTTCAGAACGACTGACTTGGATTGGCAATTCATTCAATAATCACCACAGGTGTTCCAACTTCCACCAAATCAAATAACGCAATCATCTCACTATTACGCATACGCACACAGCCATGCGAGCCAATCTTTCCCATTTCCGTGCCATCTGGCGTGCCATGAATATAAATATAACGTTGCATCGTATCCACATTACCCAGCCTATTTTTGCCAATTTCTTTGCCGCTTAACCACAAAATACGCGTCAAAATCCAATCTCGCTCGGGGAATTCCGCCATTAGCTTTGGCGTACAAATTTCACCCGTTTGTCTGCGACCAACGAAAACTGCATTTGCTTCAGCACCAGCTCCAATTTTAGCTCGAATGATGTGCTGCCCCAATGGTGTACAGCCACTGTTTTTTTCGCAACCTGCACCATTTGCAGCAGTGGATATGCTGTATTTAGCTTTTACGCCGCCGAAGTTATCGAGGAGGATAATAGTTTGATTGGAAATAGAGATTTCAATGCGCATAACTAATTGTACCCAAATCATCCCAATTTCCATCAGGTTTTGCGTTGTAATTGGCAATGCCTTTGCGCATGGCAGCGAACTGCCCTTCGTACCACAACGGTATATAAGGTAATTGTTGACGAATTCTGGCTGTTGCAGCTTGCCAGTTTTCATCAGCTAATAATTTATCAAGCTCAGCATCTGCGTATCTACCACGGTTAAAACCAATGGGTGGCGTGCTTTGTGAGCCAAAAGCTTTTGCGTAAATTTCAGGTGTTTTAATACCTACCCATGTGAGACCATATAATTGAAAGTTACCTTGTTTTACGTCCGCAAAAAATGTACCCCAATCTAAGCTACGAATTTCAAGATCTATGCCTGCCTTAGCCATTTGGGCTTGCAATATAGTAGCAAAGCGTACGCGTTGCGCATCGGTAGAGGTTTTATAAACAAGTTTAAGTGGCAACTTAACGCCTGCTTCTTGTAAAAGTTTTTTTGCTAAGACTGGATTGTAGTCGTTTGGTGTTATAGCCTCACCATTTTGGTTCGTGTAATGTTCTGGTGGCAAAATCATATCCGCTTCACGGCTATGTTGAATCATGGCTTTTGCGATGATTTGTTTGCGGTCTATAGCATGCGAAATGGCTTGCCTGACTTTAAGTTGTTGCAGAATGGGGTCTTTAAAATTCAAACCTAGATATGAAAAATTAGCGCCTAAGCTGGTTTTTACAGTGATGTCTAGCTTAGATTTTAGGTATTTGACTAACTCTGGGGGCAATTCGCCTTGCAATAAATCCACCTCGCCATGCAGAAGTTTTAACACACGTACAGTGGGGTCTTTTACTTCTATCAGGCTAATTCTTTGGCTATCTTTTACGCGTTGCAAAGTTAATTTATTACGCCAATCCACAAACTTTAAAGCACCGCTACCTATCGGCGCATGCGAGAAATCATGATTTTCTGCTATTTTCTTTGCGGGCAATATGCCAATAATCAGCTTGGCTGGAAAATGCTTATCTGCCTGATTTAGCTCAAACTCAAACGTATCATTATTTATAACTATGATATTTTTAACATTGGCGAACTCGGCAGTATTTGGCGAGTCTGTTAAAGTAACTAAAGAATCGTAAGTAGCTTTTACATCGTTGGCAGTCAGCGGAGTTTGGTTGTGAAATAGCGCACGATTTTTATTCAGGGTGAATCGAAACACTGTTGGACTGATTTCTATCCACTTAGCTAAGTTAGGCGCTGGCTTAGATTGCGTATCAAAATCGACCAGACTTTGATATACCAAGCGATTAACCCGCTCTGAAGCAGCATCAGTTGCATAGCGTGGATCCAAGTTAAGAGGCGCCTGAGCAATTGCAAAAGTAATTTCATCATTACGCTGATTACTTTGGACTTGTTTTCTGCAAGCACTAGAAAAAACAATTAAAGTAATTAAGAAAAATAGAATTAAAACTTTAAATACATTCATATACATTGATTCTACTAGATTATTCGCTGAGTTAATGCCCTACTTAGCCGAATTATTTAGTATGATTATATATGTAAGATTTATGGAAATTATTAGCACCATGATTTTACTCAAATCTAAGCGACCATAAACTTGAAATTAGTGAATAATAATGTAGCATTCTGCATGCCTTTTGATATTTATCAATATGGCTATGGATATAGTGCGACAAAATGTCACGTGTGAAACTCACAAAGAATTATCAATTAGCAATATGGGGGGAATCAAATGCAAGATCATAATATAGAAGCAAATACGTATAGCGATGGTGTTATACGACAGTTTTCAATCATGGCCGTAGTTTGGGGTGTGGTTGGTATGTTGGTGGGTGTAATTATCGCCTCTCAACTTGTCTGGCCAGAACTTAACCTTGGCTTACCGTGGACCAGTTTTGGTCGTTTAAGACCACTTCATACCAATGCGGTAATTTTTGCATTTGGTGGCTGTACTTTATTTGCTACGTCTTATTATGTCGTGCAACGTACCTGCCAAACAAAACTGTTTATGCCAAAACTCGCAGCCTTCACCTTCTGGGGCTGGCAGTTAGTAATTCTTTCGGCGGCGGTTTCATTACCATTGGGTTTCACACAAGGTAAAGAGTACGCTGAGTTAGAGTGGCCAATTGACTTATTAATTGCAGTAGTTTGGGTGTCATATGCGGTGGTGTTTTTTGGCACAATTGCAAAACGCAAAATTAAGCATATCTATGTAGCTAACTGGTTCTTTGCTGCATTCATTATTACTGTTGCTTTATTGCACATTGTTAATAGTGCTGCCATCCCAGCAGGTTTCATGAAATCTTACTCAGCTTATGCTGGTGTACAAGATGCGATGGTGCAATGGTGGTATGGTCACAACGCGGTAGGCTTCTTCCTAACTGCTGGATTCTTGGGCATCATGTACTACTTTGTTCCTAAGCAAGCTGGTCGTCCAGTTTACTCATATACTCTTTCAGTTATTCACTTCTGGGCACTGATTTTCACCTACATGTGGGCGGGTCCTCACCACCTGCATTACACGGCATTACCAGATTGGACTCAATCTTTAGGCATGGTGTTCTCATTAGTTTTATTAGCTCCAAGCTGGGGCGGTATGATCAACGGTATCATGACAATGTCTGGCGCATGGCATAAATTACGTACTGATCCTATTCTCCGCTTTATGATTGTTTCATTATCTTTCTACGGCATGAGTACGTTTGAAGGTCCGATGATGGCAATTAAAACAGTGAACTCACTTTCACACTACACTGACTGGACGGTAGGTCACGTTCACTCAGGTGCTTTGGGTTGGGTGGGTATGGTTTCTATGGGTGCTTTATACTTTATGATTCCAAAATTGTTTGGTAAAAAAGAAATGCACAGCATTAAAGCCATTGAGTTGCACTTTTGGCTAGCTACGGTTGGTATCGTGCTATACATTGCTGCACTTTGGATTTCTGGTGTGATGGAAGGATTAATGTGGCGTGCAATTAATACTGACGGCACACTTACTTACACTTTCGTGGAATCTGTAAAAGCAAAAACTCCTTACTACATCATCCGTATGTTAGGTGGTCTGCTCTATCTAAGTGGTATGTCTATCATGTTATGGAATGTCATTAAAACGGCAACTAGCGGCAAGCCTGCTACCGTGACTATTCCTGCTGTTCATGCACACGCTTAAGGGAAAACATTATGTCTAATCATGAAGTAAAAAGTGGTAATAGCCACGAAAAAGTTGAAACCAATAGCTTTCTGATGATTGTTTTGATTCTAATCACAGTAGCGTTTGGCGGTTTGGTGGAAATTGTGCCACTGTTCTTCCAGAAATCGACGACTGAGCCGATTAAAGGTTTAATGCCTTATACGTCATTGCAGTTAGCTGGACGCGACGTCTACATACGTGAAGGTTGCTACAACTGCCATTCACAAATGATACGTCCGTTCCGTGCTGAGACTTTAAGATACGGCCATTACTCAGTAGCTGGTGAATCTGTATATGACCACCCATTCCAATGGGGTAGCAAACGTACTGGTCCAGATTTAGCTCGCGTTGGTGGAAGATACAGTGATGACTGGCATCGTCTTCATTTGATTCAACCACGCGATTTAGTACCAGAATCAATAATGCCAGCATATCCATGGCTAGAGAAAGACTTAGTCGATGCGGAAGCAATGCCATCACACATGAAGGCACTGCGAACTGTAGGTGTACCTTATACTGATGCAGACATTGCTGGTGCAACGGAAGCGGTCAAAGGTAAAACTGAATTAGATGCCGTGATTGCTTACTTGCAGGTGCTTGGTATAAATTTAAAGTAAGGAGAGGACATTATGGAAATCAATACGCTCCGCATTTTGGCCACAGTTGCTAGTTTCATTGTATTTATTGGCATCATTGTTTGGGCATGGCGGAATCGTAAGTCTTCAGACTTTAAAGAGGCAGCTAACCTGCCCTTTAAAGAAGATTAAAGTTAAAAAGCTGATAGCATAAAACTAACAGTTAAAAACTAAAGGAAAATAAAATGAGCGATTTTACAAGTAATTTTTGGCCGATGTTTATCACGGTCATTGCTGTCGGGGGCATTTTAGCTTGCGGACTAGGCTTATGGCTTACCAGCAGAATGAAAGTTGCCACTAAACCAGGCGATGATACCAGCGGCCATGTTTGGGATGAAGATTTACGTGAAATGAATAATCCATTACCACGCTGGTGGGTATGGATGTTTGTTTTCACCATTATTTTTTCACTGTTCTACCTTTTGGCCTACCCAGGTGCAGGCAGCTATGCAGGGAAATTAGGCTGGACATCGGCAAATCAGTATGACAAAGAAGTAGAAACTGCTAATAAGGCATTAGAACCTTTATACGCAAAATTTACAGCGATGAATGCGGAAGAATTATCTAAAAACCCTGAAGCTAAAGCCATTGGTGAGCGTCTGTTCATGAACAATTGCGCGCAATGTCATGCTTCTGATGCAAAAGGTAGTCGCGGATTTCCCAACCTTACAGATAGTGACTGGATTTATGGTGGTAGCCCTGAGAAAATTCATGAGACCTTAGTCGCTGGTCGCATTGGTATGATGCCTCCTATGGCTGCGGCAGTAGGTACTGCGGAAGATGTTAAAAATGTAGCGAATTATGTGCTTAGTCTTTCTGGTAGCATGCACGACTCTGGTCGCGCGGGTTTGGGTAAAGAGAAATTTGCAACTTGTGCTGCATGTCATGGTGCTGAAGGTAAAGGTAACCAAGATATTGGAGCCCCCAACCTGACTGATAATATATGGCTTCATGGTGCAGGTGAGGCAGCAATTATCAAGCGCGTAAATGAAGGTAAAGTGAACCAAATGCCAGCTTGGGAATCCAAGTTTACTCCAGCGCAAATACAGGTGTTGGCTGCATATGTTTGGGGTTTGTCGAACAACAAGTAATATTTAGTTGCATAATACAAGCCCCCATTAATTCACTAGAAATTTGATGGGGGCTTTTTCAATCGTACAAGTCTAAGAAAGATATTCTAATGAGTGAATCTCCCGTTGATAAAATCCCAGCTAGCAAAGCTACTGAAGTCAAAATACCCTTAGACGAGGTCATGACTTCATTATATGCTGCGCAAGAAAAAATTTATCCACGCAGTGTCTCAGGATTTTTTACCAGTTGGCGCTGGGTGATGATCTGGCTCACACAATTATTCTTTTACGGCGTTCCCTGGTTAGACTGGGGTCATCGTCAAGCGCTATTGTTTGATTTGGAAGCTAAGCGCTTTTATATCTTCAATTTAATACTTTACCCTCAAGATTTAATTTATCTCACAGCAATACTAATCATATCAGCACTATCACTCTTTCTTTTCACTACAATTGCAGGACGCCTATGGTGTGGATTCACCTGTCCTCAAACGGTTTACACCGAAATATTCATTTGGTTTGAGCATAAGATTGAGGGTGATCGTGCGGCTCGCATGAAGCTTGATGCAGCGCCAATGTCGAGTAAAAAGCTGTTCAAAAAATCTACCAAGCAATTTGTTTGGATTACCTTTGCATTATGGACTGGCTTTACTTTTGTAGGTTATTTCACTCCAATAAGAGAGTTGGCTGCAGCAGTATCAAATTTAACCCTGGGCCCATGGGAAACTTTTTGGGTGTTATTTTACGGTTTTGCCACCTACGGTAATGCAGGCTTTATGCGTGAGCAAGTCTGTAAATACATGTGCCCTTATGCACGCTTTCAAAGTGCAATGTTTGATGATGACACCCTAATTGTTACTTATGATGAAGCGCGCGGTGAGCCACGCGGTGGTCGTTCACGTAAAGCTGAGGCTAATACAAAACAATTAGGCTCTTGTATTGACTGTAGTTTATGCGTTCAAGTATGTCCAACAGGGATTGATATTCGTAATGGTCTGCAATATGAGTGTATCGGCTGCGGTGCCTGCGCTGATGTGTGTGATTCTGTTATGGATAAGATGGGCTATGAGCGAGGCTTGGTTAAATTCTCAACCCAACATGGTATAGCCAACAATTGGTCACGCAAGCAGATTTTGCAACATATTTTACGGCCTCGCGTCATTATCTACGCGTCTATTCTAATTGCAATTATCTTGGGCTTGATCATGAGCTTATGGCTAAGAACCCCTTTTAGAGTTGACATAGAACGTGATCGTGGCGTGATGGCGCGCTTAGCAGATGACGGGATGTTAGAAAACGTGTACCGCTTGCAAATCATGAATGGCACAGAAGCAACTCAGCACTATCAAATTAATGTCAGTGGGCTTACAGGTATAGTACTTGAAGCAGAGGCTGCGAAAGATAACGAAGAAGATGATGAGGATGAGGATGATAATCACATTAAGACGGTTACCGTTAAGCCCGCAGAAGCACGCTGGGTTATTGTTAATTTAAAAGTTCCTGATGGCACTGTTGAACCAGGTTCTCATAAAATACATTTTGAGATTCAAGCAGTCGAAAGTAAAGAAACCGTAACAGAGAAATCAATATTTATGGTTCCTAGATAGTAGGCAAAAATTACAGAATATAGGGGACCTTTATTATTTCAATTTTTTAAGTCAGACTATGCGCGCATAAAAAATTAGGACGCGGTATATATCTAATATGTACGGATTATTCTTTTGTGAGCAGCAACATTTGACTAAAAAATTGAATTAATAGAGGTGCCCTACAAACTTAAGGAGCAGAAAATGGAAGTATTAGATACTAAACCTTGGTGGAAATATGGGTATGTTTGGTACATCATCGCAGGCCCGTCCCTAGTGATTGTGGCGGGATTCATTACTTTGTACCTTGCCATTACTAGACCAGATCCTGTGATAGATGATAATTACTATCGAAATGGCATAGAAATTAACAAAACACTAAACGCAGAACGTGATAGCCTTGCCCCATCTGGCCAGGCGAGAAATCATGCGGCAACAGGCATTAAACCGATGCAAAATAGACCGACTAATCCTTAAGCTATGGTGACAACCACCGATATTGCAATTATTGGAGCGGGGCCAGCTGGCTTATGCTTTGCCAAATCAATTGCTGAGTCTGGTCTAAAAGTGATTGTTCTCGAACGCCAATCAGAAGAGGCTTTATCTAGCCCTGCATTTGATGGTCGAGAGATTGCACTCACGCATCATGCAGTTCAACTAATGCGCGAGTTAGGTTTGTGGGCGCGTATAGACCCCCTGTCAATTTCAGCTTTACGTGATGCCCGTATATTTAATGGATCCTCTTTATCCACCTTAAATATTAGTCATCAAGACACGCTGCAAGGTAAATTAGGTCACTTGATTGCCAACCATGTCATCCGCAAGGCAGCCTATGATGAAGTTAAATCATCCCCTGCAATCACGCTTAAAACAAACGTACAAGTCAAAAACATACAAAGCAATACAAATGACATACAAATAACACTTGCTAATGATGAAGTGATTCAATCCAAACTGCTGATTGGTGCAGACAGTCGTTTCTCCGAAACACGTCGTGCAATGGGCATTGCGGCTGATATGCATGATTTTGGTAAAACAATGATGGTCTGCGTCATGGAACATAGCATTTCTCATGAGCATACTGCATGGGAATGGTTTGATTATGGCCAAACATTAGCACTACTTCCGATGAACGGATTGCGCTCATCGGTGGTTATCACTCTTGCGCCGGATGAGATGAACCGTTTGATGAAAATGCAGGAGAACGATTTTAACCAAGAGGTTTCTGCTCGGTTTAAGCACAGGCTTGGACCAATGCATTTAGTTTCCACTCGCCATGCTTATCCGTTAGTCACCGTGTATTCTAAACGTCTTGTTGGGCAACGCTTTGCATTAATAGGCGATGCTGCCGTAGGCATGCACCCAGTGACTGCACACGGTTTTAATTTTGGTTTAAAAGGTATCGCAACATTATCGGAAGAAATCAAAAATGCCATTGCTTCAGGCCAAGATATAGCATCGAATAGTCTGTTGTTACGCTACGAACGAGCGCATCGAGGCGACACTAAACCATTGTTTTTTGCTACGCACGCCATTGCAAAGCTATATGCAAGCAACAGCCCACCGGCCCGTTTATTGAGAGCCAGTGCCATAAAGATAGGTAACCGCATTACTCCGTTCAAACGAGCAGTAGCAGGATTTTTAGCTTAAAACCTTCTTAAATACTGCTACAAACAAACATTATCTCAATTTTTCTCATACCAATTTGTCTAGAAGTTATCACAAGCTAAGGACTGACATGTACAACAAGATCTAAATCGCGTATCCGTTTCGCTACAGTCTCGAGCCATTCTGACGGCAAACGGCTTAGACGTGGTGCTTCTACCTGATAAGAAGGTCTCGCTAATCCATATAAATGCACGCCTTTAACAATATGTTTAACCTGACTAATTAATGCTAGATATGCTACGACATCCCCCTCTTGTGGTGGCTTACCATCTATTGCAACCATGCAAGTTTGTATCCATGTCGGACAGACTTCTGCACAGCGCTTAAGTCTTTCAATATGGCTTTGTGGATTAAGATTGACATCGTTGATTCTTGCAATACCAGCTTTTGTTCCAGCATCCAACTTAAACCAAACCTCACCATTACACCTCGCTAGGTGACTTATACTATTTAGAATCAGCCGCTTATCCATTAAGCTACCATTGGTAATCAAACGTACTTTAATTGGATTTAGTTGATTTTCATCTAACAAATTAAACTCGTGTAGCACTTTTTCAACTAAGGAGATGACTTCAGGAAACTCTTTTGCACTCGTTGGTTCGCCATTGCCAGAAAATGCAATATCTTTTAATTGTCGATCTTCTGCAGCTACATATCGCTCCATAAAATCTCCATGCAGTGCATGATTCAAAAATGTGCGTAACTCCTGTTCTAACAAGTCCAATTCGATTGGTGGTGGAGTGCCTCGTGTCAGGTTTGGCACCTGACAATAAACACAACGCCAATTACACGCATTGTTAACATTAAGATTAATTCCAATTGAAACACCGCCTGCACGACGCGAAACTACGGGGTAAATATATTTCATGCCACTTACATCGCGGTTATGATCTGAAACTGTAAGGAAATTATCTATGGACATACGATAGTGAGCCACTTTTGTGCATTTATAATGAGGCTTAAATAGCCTAGTTTTAAGTACTAAGCTTTTCTAAAAAAGATCTCTATTTATTTACAATCTTCTTTAAAGCTTCTGGTTGCAAAATAGATACATAGCGTTGCTTAACATCAATAACACCTTCATCGCTGAATTTTGAAAAAGCTCGACTTACGGTTTCTAACTTCATACCAAGGTAACTGCCGATTTCCTCGCGGGACATTCTTAGTGTAAGCTCAGTTTGTGAAAAGCCACGAGCATGTAAACGTTGCAGTAAATTTAATAAAAAAGCCGCTAGACGTTCCTCTGAACGCATACTGCCAATCAGTAACATCATGCTATTTTCGCGCACAATCTCACGACTCATAATTTTATGTACGTGACGCTGCAATAGAGGAAACTCTCGTGATAATTCTTCAACATTTGCAAATGGCATAACACAAACCTCTGCATCTTCAAGTGCAACAGCATTACAACTGTGATGGTCACTTACAATACCATCCAAACCAATAATTTCACCTGCCATTTGGAATCCAGTCACTTGTTCGTGACCATCTGCCGATAAAATACTGGTTTTAAAAAAACCATTTCGTATTGCAAAAAGCGATTTAAATACTTCTCCCTCTCTAAATAGCAACTCCCCCTGCTTCACTCGGCGCCGCGTAGCTACTACCTCATCCAGTTTTAACATATCTTGCGGATCAAAACCAATTGGCATGCAAAGTTCTCGCAAATTGCAATTTGAGCAAGCAACTTTAATTGTTTCTGTATTTAATTCTGAATTCATATTTTCTTAGGCAACTGCATGTTTCGCTAGCATAGCGTGTTCACTTCCAGCTTACTAGAGAATGTGGCTGACTTTAATGATTTTTGTTAAAAATAATAGATAATTCTCATAAATTAATCCTAATAATGAATTACCAGTCCCTTGATATGTATCAAAGCAATGAATAAGTAAAACTGGCATATTCACATACTGGACGAAAAGTAGGAACACTAACATGACCATCAACGAAACTTCACCGACATCCATTAAAAGCTTAAACAGCATCATGCCTGGCGTAACAACAGAAACACTAAAAAAGTATGACGTTTCTGGGCCAAGATACACCTCGTACCCTACTGCTGACCGTTTTGTAGAAGCTTTTACCCAAGATGCCTATAAGCTGGCCTTAGAGCAGAGACATGCTGTGGGCTCGTCACTACCTTTATCTATTTACGTCCATATCCCATTTTGTGAGTCACTTTGCTTTTTCTGTGCCTGCAACAAAATTGTAACTAAACATCATGAGCGTAGCGTTGAGTACTTGCGTTATCTTAGTCGTGAAATTGATTTACATATTGAACACTTAGGTGCTGCACAAACAATTTCTCAATTGCATTTGGGTGGCGGTTCGCCAACTTTCTTTTCAGATGATGAACTATCTGAACTGATGAGCATGCTAAAACGAAACTTCGTGTTTGCTGAAGGCGGTGAATATTCAATTGAAATTGACCCGCGTACCGTTGATGAGCAGCGCCTAAAACATTTAGCTGAACTTGGTTTTAATCGCTTGAGTTTTGGTGTACAAGACTTTGACCCAGAAGTTCAAAAAGCAGTCCATCGGATCCAACCTGCAAAGCAAGTCTTTTCACTCGTTGAGGCGGCACGGCGATTAAAATTTGAATCTGTCAATGTTGATTTAATCTATGGCTTACCAATGCAAACTCCTGAATCTTTTACTAAAACATTGGCGCAGGTGGTCGAACTTAGACCGAACAGAATTGCACTTTACGGCTATGCACACTTGCCAGAACGATTTAAGCCACAACGCCGAATCAGTGAATATGAGTTACCTGCCGCACAAGATAAAATCACCATGCTATCAAGCGCTCTCACCACATTCATGAATGCAGGTTATGTTTACGTGGGAATGGACCACTTTGCATTACCAGATGATGATTTAGCCATCGCTAAGCGTCAAGGCAGGTTGCATCGTAACTTTCAAGGTTATAGTACACAGCCAGATTGTGACTTAATCAGCTTAGGTGTTTCTGCAATAGGTCGTGTTGGCGCTACTTACAGTCAGAATGCTAAAACAATTGAAGAGTATTTCGACTACCTGAATCAAGGCCGTTTCCCCGTAGTTCGTGGACTAGCATTATCACGCGATGATTTAGTGCGTCGCGCCGTCATCATGGCGATTATGTGCCAAGGAGCGCTGCAGTATGAATCTATTGAACTCGCTTATGTGCTCGACTTTAAAACCTACTTTGCAACTGAGCTAGAAGCACTTAGAACGCTAGAAAGCACTGGCATGGTTGTGTTAGACGATAGCGGGCTACAAGTAACCGATACAGGTTGGTTTTTTGTACGAGCAGTCGCGATGCTGTTTGATAAATATTTGCAAACCGACCGTAATCGCGTGCGCTTCTCTAAAATCCTCTAAATTTCACATGCCTTGTAAAATGACTCTGGGGAAATTAACCCCAGAGATCTTTTGCATTTATTTCCTAAAATTAAAAAATCGCTTCTTTTAACATATCAAGAAAAATCCATAAAAAAAGCCCTTATCGAAAACGATAAGGGCTAAAGTGGAACCTAAAATTCTTAAATAATTAAATTATTCTTAGAATTTTTTACCAATACCGATACCAAATACCCATGGATTGATATCAAGTGAGTCGATTTTCACCCATTGCCCAGTAGCAATAATTTTCGTTTTAACATCAGTGTCAATTTGAACATACTTTACATCAGCATTAATTAACCAGCCATCTTTCAAATTGATATCAAAACCAGCCTGTGCAACTAAACCCCAGCTATCGCTATCAATCTTAATCTTACTCACTGGCAAGGCACCCTGACTAAATTTCAAGTTACGATCTAATACGTGAGTGTAGTTAATACCAGCACCAACATACGGATCGAAAGTTTGGTCTGGGTTAAAATGCCATTGTGCAGTCAATGTTGGTGGTAACAAATCTACTTCACCTAGATTTTGATTTACAACAGGACCTGTAGACTTAATTACGCTAACATCATGCTTTGTACCTAAAGCTAGAATAAGCTCAAGCGCGATATTTTTAGTAACGTAGTAAGAAATATCAAACTCAGGAATTACATTGCTATCCACTGACAATTCAGCACCTGTGTTTATAACCGCGCCTAAATTCTCATTGACATATTTACCCAAATCACTATCTTCATTTGGACTAACACTTACCGCACGTGCTCGAACAACCCAATCACCTGCTTCAGCTTGCGCTAATACAGGAGCAAAAGCAGCGGCAATTGCCAATACTAATAACGATTTTTTCATTTTAAACTCTCCACTTGTTAAATAATACAAACATAAATTTGATAAGCCATATTATATATGGGGTTAATAAAGCTATTTGATAAATATCAAATAGAATGCTAAAAATTAATAGATTGTTGTATTTTTACAACGTTATTATGCTAATTTAATACAGTGCTAAAGATATTATTAAACTCTTTAATAATCACAACTCAAATAGCGCAATCGACTCCACATGTGATGTGTGCGGAAACATGTTAATCACGCCTGCTGCCTTTAATTTATAGCCTTTTTCATTCACCAATACACCTGCATCGCGCGCAAGTGTGGCGGGGTTGCAAGAAACATAAACAATGCGCTGCGGACTATTATTTGCGTCCAATGATTTAATCAACTCAAACGCGCCATCACGTGGAGGATCGACCAACCATTTGTCAAATCGGCCTAGCTTAGTTAAATCTTCTGGAGTCATTTTAAATAAGTCAGCCACTCCAAATTGAGCATTGCCAATCTGGTTTAATACTGCACCTTCGTTGGCTCTATCAACTAAATTAGCCAAACCTTCTAAACCCAGCACTTGTGCGCCACTGCGGGCAATCGGCAGCGTAAAGTTACCAATACCACAAAAGAAGTCAGCAATTTTCTCATGCGCTTGCGGTTCAAGCAATTGCATGGCCCGACGTATCATTACTTTATTAATTTGCGGGTTCACCTGCGTGAATTCATTCGGTTTAAACGGATAGGTTAAATCAAACTCAGGCAGGCTATACTTCAATTCTGGCAATTCAACCGCTAAAGATCTGAGCGGATAAAAGGGTTTTATCGTGTCAGGACCTTTTGTTTGAGTCCAAATCTGTACAGCTTGATTATCCGCAAAAGCTACAAGTAGCACTTCATCTTCAACCGTAAATGGCGCCATAATGCGCAAAATCAGTACAATAATCAGTTTATTACTAACAGCTTCTCCAACAGCCAATTCAATCTGCGGAAGCTTATCTCTTATACTTAGTTGAACAATAAGCTGCTGTAAGGGCTCAATCAGTGCCGAAACTTCTGGCACCAGCACCTCGCAACTATTCATATCTGCCACATAGCGCGTCGCTTTTTCATTGAAACCTACTAGAACGCGTTGTTTTTTTTCCACATACTTAACGCTTAATCGTGCTTTATGGCGATAACCCCAGATTGGGCCATAAATAGGTGGCAGCATGTTTTCTGGCTTCACTTTGCCAATATGCCATAAATCATTTTCTAACAATCTCTGCTTAGTTGCCACTTGTGCAGAGAAATCTAAATGTTGCAACTTACAACCTCCACAAAGACCAAAATGCTTGCACTTTGGTGTTACTCTTTGATTGGATTGCTTTAGCACGTCAATGACATTGGCGACTTCGTAACTTGACATAATTCGATGTGAGCGGAAAGTGACTTTTTCACTAGGCAATGCACCATCAATAAAAATGGTTTTCCCATCTAGACGTGCTACGCCACGCCCTTCTTGGTCTAATGATTCAATTGTGGCGGTTAAAATTGGAGCCAGTAAAATGTCTGCTGCAGACTTATTGCGTCGTTTTCTCATACGCGTTATTTTAACTTAGCCACAAACATTGATGGTAACGAGATTAGTGTAAATTAGCTAACTTTGATAAACTTAGTCATTATTAGCGTTTAAGACGTTAGAAATTGAAGAAAATAGGTGAAAAAATGAGAAAATTATTTAATATTTCCAATGTCGCGATTTCTAGTATCGCGATTATTTTATTCGCACTAAGCTTAAGCGCTACTGCTCAGGCAGCGCCGCCGCCAATTCGCATCTCCGCTGGTGGTTTGAATTACATGTCAGGTGGCATTGGTCATGACGAGGTGCTGGAAATGCGTCCTTTTGCCAAAAAATTTACGCTTAATCTGTTGTTTTCTGAGGGCGCTAGGGGCCGCTCTGTCACAGACGTCAATGTCAACATTTACAATGAGCAAGATGAAATGGTGTTTAGGGTTAGAGGGTCAAAACCTCTGCTTTATATAAATCTGCCTGCGGGCACTTATACCATTTTAGCCAACAATAATGGCTTAAAACTACGCCATAAACTCAGCATTGAAGAAAATATCAATCAAAAAGTAATTTTAAATTGGAAAGACGAAGTAGAAGAAGATGCGTTAATCAATGAAGTAGCTAATTAAACTATCAGCTTTATTTCCAAGCTGCCAGAAACTTCGCCCAATGTGGTGCGCTATAACTGGATAAGGTATTGCGCACCAGTTCGATTTCAGCATCGTAAGCACTTTGACTCAACTGCCCACGCATTAACTTAAAACGCAAGAAGACCAAGTGCGTATTTGCGACATCAGTCTCACAATAATTACGAATATCTTCTATTTTTCCAGTTTTATAAGCATCCCACACCTTGCTGCCGTCCATACCCAATTTACCTGGGAAGCCACATAACTTGGCCAAATCATCTAAAGGCGCATTTGCACGCGCATTAAACATCGCCATAATATCCATTAGGTCTAAATGGCGTGTGTGATAGCGGCTAATATAATTATTCCACTTGAACTCTTTATCATCTTCGCCTAAATCCCAATATCGACTTGCGTTGATAGCATGAATGAGCCCGCGATAATGCAAAACAGGTAAATCAAAACCACCGCCATTCCACGAAACAATTTGTGGCGTGTATTTATCTATACCATCAAAAAAAAGTTGGATGATTTCAGCTTCTGATGAATTCTCATCACCAAGTGCCCAAACTTTAAAGTTTTTACCCTCGCGCAATGCGCAGGATATTGCGCAAATACGATGCTGATGCAACGGCAAAAAATCTGTGCCATTTTGTTGACGACGTTGATGTAACGCAATATTAGCAACATCTTCTGCTGATGTTTCTGCAGGCAGGTTGTACAAAACACGAAGTCCATCGGTATCTGGAACAGTTTCAATATCAAATACTAGGGTAGGAATCATATTCTATAGGTCAATTTTTACATAACAGTCAGGCTAAATAATTTTGCGCGATCATTAAGGTCAATCGAAAAATAACTATCTTTATTTCTTTACCCAACCACTGTCATTCTGATAGTACCAGCCACTTTGTGCTTTATCTATCCAACGCCCGGCAAATGTACCTTGGATGTCTCCTTTCCATTCTGGGTGGCCATTCCCCACAGCAATCTCTTTGTACAACGCATTGCGATCGCCGTTTTCTGCAGCGACTAAAGCATTAATGCCTTGCCTGTCTTTAAGCGGCACAGCAGTGGTGTCGCGTACTGCAATTAAACCATCTTTCGTTAAGCCTATAGCGCCACTTGCATAGTGCGCGGCAAGTTGTGAATGCCTGGACTGCATGCTATTTTTTACTGCTGAAATAGCTGGAGTATTCACCTCTAGGTCTGGGGCGGCATATGCCCAATGACTAGAAAATAGGGTTGTTAGAATAACTAAAAAAAACATAATCTGCTTTTGCATGACGATTCCTTATTAATATATCTAATTTTTAACTGGCGCTTCTTCAGACTTAGCAGTAGGTACTTGTACACCATCTTTTAGCTGCCAAACATCATCGATAATTTTATCAGCGGCTTTCTCAGCCGCCGCTGCGGGAAAGTATATATTGATAGTGACGCAGGCAGTCAACATGACAACGCCAGAGAACAACCCTAATAACTTCTTCATTCTTTAATTCCTTTTTCTAACAATTAAAACGCTAATCACGACTTATGGATGCCTCTATTACTTTACTACCGCCCTAGTATTACCATCAGTAATTCGTTTAATTCTACCTAACAAATCAGATAAACTAATCTTTTGCGTATAACCATTAACATTAACTGCAGGCAAACCTTTACCTTTAACGATAACATAACCAGTTGCAGTTGACTCAACCCCACCCATTTCGCATACATCTTGACGCAATTTACAGCTTAAACCTATCTTTTCATAATTAAATTCTTTAAAAAATCGTAAAAAAGTACGTTGCAGTGCTGCTGCCGTACCTTCTCCACCTAAAGCCGTAATATTTTCTACCGCTCGTTGTGATATTTTTTTAAGATGTTTGCCGTCACTAGTTTGTATAGACGCATCTAAATATACGGGTTTCCAGTTTTCCAACATCATATTCTTTACGTCACCATCCAACTTACCTTCTATATTACCGAAGCTGAATGTGCGCGTTAATTCGCCTAAATCTAGATTTCGCATAAGTAAATCTGCGCTTAACCGGGGCACCACACCTAAAGGATCATCAATTTTTAGATTATTCATGCCAATCGTGCCATTAAATACACTAAAGGTCATCGCACCATCCATGCTCAACTGTTTGCCGGCATAACTCACTTGCGGCACCTGCCCAGATATTTTGCCTTGCATGATTGGCCAGTCAAGCGCCTTACTAAATTCATTCATAGAAATTGGTGTTAACCCCATACTTAAATGCCAGTACCAGTTATCACTAATCATTGCTGCAGATAAATCTGTAAAATTAAGTGCGCCATCTAAAATTGGCAATGTGAGCTTAGGGGTTGTCACTGAATAGCGATTAATTTCTGCATTTAAATTAGTGTCGCCTAATGGCATTTTCAACAAATGACCACTTTTGTAACTAAGATTAACTGTCTTAGCCATTTCGTAATCCCAAGGCAGATGCGCATTGATATGATGAAAGGCAAACTTTCCATTTTTATCATCAATATTTGCGTCATGTAGGTTTAGCTCAAAACTGCTGGGCGCTAAGTTTTTAATCTCAAACTGCCAATCAGCCTTACCTGAAACATCAAGGTTTCCAAACACTGATTTTTCTGCCATTGGTTTTAAAAAAATAGAATAAAGCCCTGCAAAATCAACATTTTTTGCACTGACTTTAATATCGTCTAAAGTGTTGGCTTGCGTGTTAATTTGTGCATTTGCGGTCATTTTACCCACCTCATTGACTAGCAAACTAGCATTTTCAATATTGAGTAGAGGCGCCTTAAAGGTTCCATTCACTTCAAACTTATTACCCGCTTTTCCAAAATAAAAAGGCTGCCAAAATAATTCGCCTTGATCCCAGCTAATCAGCCCATTCCACGTCCAACTCTCACTAATTTTACTCGCTGCAAGTTTGACTTGCCCGGTCAGTTTTTCACCTGCATGCAAGCCTGCTTCGTCACTAAAACTTGCTGCGTTAAATAAAATATCCAAAGAGAAATCATTCGGATAACTGACAAAATGGAAGGAGAATGGCGCTTTAATTTGCTTTGAAATCAAACTGCCATTGAGACAGTCTATTTGACCAATTTTTTCGGTGTTAAATTGCCCGCAATTTAAATTGAAAGAAATAAATGTTTTCTCATTGCTGGGTTTAACTTCAGCTTGTAGTTTCAGTGTTGGCTCTTCGCCCTTTAAGTCAACTTTAAATTGTGCGTTTTTAAGAGAACCTGCGGGCGCATCTACTTGACCTACTTGAATATGAATAGTACTAATCGCACTTGCATGTTGGCAAAAAAAACTTACCCATAAAATCAATACTATCAATAATTGGCGAGGCATTTTAGGCAAACTTAAGCAGGAAAAACTCCGGTTGACAAGTATCGATCCCCACGATCACAAACAATCGTTACAATCACTGCATTTTCCACCTCTTTAGAAAGCTGCAACGCTGTATAAAGCCCACCACCACTTGAGATACCTGCAAAAACTCCTTCTTCTGTTGCTAGTTTTCTGGTGATATTTTCAGCATTTTTTTGGCTGACATAGCGTAATTCATCGACGCGCTTAGCATCATAAATTTTGGGTAGGTATTGCTCCGGCCATTTACGAATACCAGGAATCTGACTGCCTTCTTCAGGTTGCACACCAATAATTTGTATATTGGGGTTTTGCTCTTTTAAGTAACGCGAAACCCCCATAATTGTACCAGTCGTCCCCATGCTAGATACAAAGTGCGTCACCTTATTCTCTGTATCTCTCCAAATTTCAGGGCCAGTTCCTTCGTAATGTGCTAACGGATTATCACTATTACCAAACTGATCTAACACGATACCTTCGCCTTCAGCTTGTAGTTTTAAAGCAATATCTCGCGCCAGCTCCATACTGCCATCTTTAGGCGTTAGCACCAGCTCGGCACCATAAGCTTTCATGCTTTGGCGGCGCTCTATACTTTGATTTTCAGGCATGACCAGTATCATTTTATAGCCGCGCATTGCAGCAACCATTGCAAGTGCAATGCCAGTATTGCCGCTAGTTGCTTCAATTAAGGTGTCGCCAGGCTTAATGTCACCACGCGCCTCAGCTCGAGTAATCATGCTATAGGCAGGTCTATCTTTAACCGAGCCCGCAGGATTGTTGCCCTCTAACTTCAGTAAAATAGTGTTGCTAGTGTTGCCTGCTAAGCGTTGTAATTTCACTAATGGCGTATTACCAACAAAACTATCTATCGTTTTAAAGTTCATATTTATTTTCTACCATTCAAATAGAGCGCGTAACCAGCAAAGCTAATATACGCAATCAGTGACATTTGAGGAATACTTAAACCAAGCAATGTCCAATCAATCGCCGCGCAGTCCCCCGTACCTTTGAACACTAAAGTAAGTGCTTTTTGTAAAGGGAAATTATCAAACATATAATCAAAACCTACTCCGCAATCCGCAATCATACTTTCGCGATTTGCTTGTAGCCACCAATGTCGCGCTGCAACGCCTACGCCACCTAAAGCTGTTAATACCATCAGCAAGGTCATTATTTTTTTTAGCATTGTGCTTGGTTTAACGAATGCCGCAAATAAAAACAACAATCCTAAGCCTAAAAAAATAATACGCTGAGAAATGCATAGCGGGCATGGATTTAAGTTGTAATGTGTTTGTATCCATAAGGCCAACCCCACTAAACCAAAGCTAGAGATAAATCCTAGCAAATACCCTTTTTTGCCACCTAATAACTTATTTAACATGTCGATGTCCTTGAATGTATTGAATGTACGCTTATAATTGAATCAATCAAATATTGTAATTGATAACACGAAATGACTGAACCAACTTTATTTAGCAATAAAAAGATTTTGACTGTGAGCGAGTTAAATCGTTTAGCAAATCAGATATTATCGCAAAGTTTTCCGCTGTTATGGGTATCTGGCGAAGTATCTAACCTTACACGTGCGGCTAGCGGTCATTGGTATTTTTCACTGAAAGACGCGGGAGCACAAGTGCGTTGCGTGATGTTTAAAGGTAGAAATAGTTATTTGGACTGGTCACCTAAAGAAGGTGACAAAGTTGAGGCGCGTTGTACGGTGACACTGTATGAAGCGCGGGGCGACTTTCAGCTCACTATTGAATTTTTACAACGTGCAGGTTTAGGTGCATTGTTTGAAGCATTTGAAAAATTAAAATCCAAGCTTCAACAGGATGGTTTATTTGATGCCAATCAAAAAAAAATATTACCTTCACATCCCAAACAAATTGGCATCGTCACCTCGCCAGATGCAGCAGCCCTTAGAGATGTTCTGACGACACTTAAACGGCGGATGCCTAGTATTCCTGTTATTATTTACCCCACTCCAGTTCAGGGTAAGGGCGCGGCCATATTAATAGCAGATGCTATTCAACTAGCTAGCGAACGTGCTGAATGCGATGTACTGATTATTTGCCGCGGTGGCGGAAGTATTGAAGATTTGTGGCAATTTAACGAAGAAATCGTCGCCCACGCTATTGCGGAATGCTTAATCCCCACCATCAGTGGCGTTGGCCATGAAACCGACTTTACTATTTGTGATTTTGTCGCTGACACACGCGCCGCTACGCCAACAGCGGCAGCTGAACTAGTCACACCTTCACGTGAGAGTATTCTCGGTGAGCTTGACCAATTAAAACTACAATTAGCAAGGATGATGCAATTTTTTCTAAACCAGCGCTCCCAAACTTTAGATTACCTAGCACGCAGGTTAATTTCACCATTACAACTTATTGAACAACAAAAATATCGACTGACTCAATTGAACTTTCGCTTAAATACCGCTATTAATCAGCGACTAAAAACCAAACAACATCACTTGGTTCGCCTTGGCCAAAACTTAAAGCATCTTAATCCGCAAGCTGTTCTGGAGCGTGGTTATGCATTTGTGCAAAATAACATGGGTTCAATTATTACCTCAAGCCGGCAATTACAAAGTGGGGATGAGGTCTTGCTAACTTTCGGCATAGGCTCTGCTGAAGCTAAAATTATTGATGTGCTCCCCGTATCACAAAAGCCATCTAGCGTTTATGAAGGCGAGTTAGATAACCTTAAGAAAGCTAGCAGAAATAAAACTTAATTCAAGACTAATTAACGATGACATTTTTATGAAACAAGCAACTTACGAAAAATCGTTAGTTTGGCTAAGAAGCAACCCCAATTTTGATGATCTTTGCGCCAAATATCCAGAGGAATGGTTAGTTGTGCAGGATGATGTTTCTAGAATTGTTGCACGTGGCATTGCTGATGAATTGAAAGCATATTTAGATGAGGGGTTTAAACGCACAACACTTACCCAAAATACATTAGGAGTAAGACAACTGAGTCTAGAAGCCAAATTGTCAGTGGTTGTCCGAAATCGCATGGCGCGTGAAGCAGTCAAGAAACTTTGCCTAACAACACTAGCCACTGATAGTGGCGTTAAAAAAGGCAAACTACGTTTCAACCTCTTGAATGGCTATGTTATCCAAAAGTTACTATTTACTAGTGGGTTGGAACGCAAGCCAGCTTCATTATTCTGGTTTAACCTAATCTGGCCTCTTGTCTGGCAGAAAAAAAGATTGATGGCATTAGTGCAACCTAAAGGAATTTATTGCTTTTATTCAATCGCACTGATTGACGCACTAACTGAAATTATTGCTTCTAGAAACTGTTTAGAGATTGCCGCTGGAGATGGCACATTAAGCAGATTCCTTCAAGGTAATGGTGTTCTGATTACGGCTACCGATAATCATGATTGGAAGAATCTCGTTAGTTATCCTGAATGGGTCGCTAAGATTGATGCTCGCGAGGCTTTATCTACATATACTCCTGAAGTTGTCATCTGCTCTTGGCCACCTTCAGATAATGATTTTGAGCGCTCTGTATTTAATACCTCCAGCGTACAACTTTACATCGTAATAGGCAGTCAACACCACTTTGCCTTTGGCAACTGGAAAGATTATAAGCAACAAACAACATTTACGCTTGAAGAGGATGCTCAATTAGGTGCGCAACTCTTGCCTCCAGAACTAGGATCTGCAGTATATGTCTTTCGAAGAAATCCCATTGCCGACCCAATTCGATAGACCTTCTATTTTTTGATACTTAACTCATCATGGATGCTGTGAACACCTTCGATGCTTCGAGCTATTTTTTTTACATAATCAATTTGACTTTGATTGTCAGCGAGACCCGTCAATCTGACATCGCCCTTCAGTGTGGCTACAGCAACATCGAAACCACGTAACTTTTCGTCATAAAGCAAAGCCGCCTTAACTTTTCCTGTCACGTCTTCGTCTTTAATCTCTGTTTTTAAAATGCTATTTGGCTTTAATAAAGTGGTGGCATCTTGGGGTTTATTGCAACCAGTCACTATCGAGGTGATAACAACTGAACACAAAAGAAGTCTTGCAACACGTACTATCATCTTAGATATTCTCCATTAGTATGACATCAACATTGATGGGGTCATTATTCATGATGAAGCTTAAGGTTTCCTTAATTGTGTATAGATGCCTCTATTAATAACGATGATGTTGTTAGTTTAAGTAATCCTTAAGTTTTTATAGCGATAATTTTCATTAACCCACATTTTCTCAGGCGGGACGGAAATATATACACTACGTTGGAATGGATTTAATGTATGGAATCGCATAGATTAGACATTCATATTAAGTTTACTTTCCATCCAAGTTGATGCAAATGAATATGCTTAATATACTTAATATTCGGAATGAAAAATACGTAGAGAACCTATTAAAGCAAGATGAAAAGTGGCAAACCAATGGTGTACTTCGCAAAGGTATGAAAAATATCCATCACGCAACTATTGTAAGACAAGACAGTATAGAAAAAGCACTTTAGCGTTCAGGACTTTTAACAGTTAGCTAAAGTTATAGATAAGAATGTAATGGATATTTAAAAACTGCAGGATCTAAAATAAGGCGGGTAGGACTTTTCGTAATATCATCTTAGCTGATTTATCGGGATACGCTGAATTGATGTTTACATCGCCTGAAGCTTGAGTTTACCTAACTTGTTAGGATGTATGGCATTTTTTAGGCAATTATGGTGAATATTTTCGGCACCCTGGCTGGAACTTTGGCATGACGAAAATTATTAGACTACTCGCTTAATTCGATAATATTATAAAAATAAATTTTTAATGCCTCCTAGATTAATTCTACATATAGAAAATATCAGGCTTATGCTACGTACTCAGGTATTATTTTAAAATGACTTCATCCAATTTACTACTCTTGATAACTTCTGGAATCGCGCTACAACTGTTTATTTACTTAAGCATAGGATTCTGGCGTAAATTGATGGATTACCAAGCCATAGCACCCAGTGGTGAGATGTTAAACGTTTTGGAAGGTCAGGATTCATTTAGCAAATTAGAGAATAAAATAACTTCTGGCTGGACAGGTTTTCGCACATTCATAGTCAGCAGCAAGATCTTTGAAGATGCTGCTCAATCTATTTGCTCTTTCTATTTGATTTCTGAAGACGGACAACCTCTCCCATCTTTTCTACCTGGGCAATTTCTAACTTTTCGTCTTGATGTACCAACCAAGTCAGGTGGAATCAAGCAGATAATTCGCTGTTACTCTCTGTCAGACGCACCTCATCCTGAATACTACCGTGTATCAATTAAGCGCTTACAACAACCCATTGGAATTGATGTTCCATCTGGATTATCTTCCAGCTACTTTCATGATCACATCGAAGTTGGTAGCCATTTGCAGGTGCGTATGCCTTCAGGAAATTTCCATATTGATAAAATTAATGCCCCAGTCGTGCTAATTGGAGGTGGTATTGGTGTCACTCCTATGTTGAGTATGTTGAATTGGTGTCTAGCAAATCAGCCTAATCGTGAAATCTGGTTATTCTATGGTGTGCGAAATAGCCAAGAGTTAATGATGCAATCTCATTTGGAAACTCTGGCCAATACACATAGCAACTTTCATTTATGGATTTGCTTTAGCAACCCTCTGCTGGAAGACATGGCTAAGCAAGATTATCGCTATCATGGGCGAGTTGATATCAATCTGTTACGCACTCTGTTACCGCTCAAGCCCTATCATTTTTACATTTGCGGCTCTACTCCAATGATGGAAAGTCTTGTACCGGCGCTAGATAATTGGGGCGTGCCAGATGAAAATATCCATTTTGAGGCTTTCGGTCCAGCTACAATCAAACGAAACAAGGCATCAACCACTATTACTGCCGTTCAGACTAATGAGACTGTTACTGACATCGTTGTAAATTTTGCCTCGTCTAGTAAGCATTTGCAATGGCAATCCTCGGCTAATAACCTTTTAGAGTTTGCAGAAGATAATGGCATTGTAGTTAGCTCTGGATGTCGTGCGGGTATCTGCGAAACCTGCCAAACGACGATTCGTTCAGGTGAGGTAACTTACCACCAAACGCCTGATTTTCAACCTGAGCTTGGTACATGCTTACCCTGCATCTGCTCGCCTAAGACCAACTTGACACTGGATTTATAGATGACAACTTCACTCTGGCGCCAACATGTTCTGCCCTTCACTATGATTCTTGGGGTGCTCGCCACAATCACACTGGCAAGTGATTATTTCTTGCATCTTTTGAATCTGGTGTGGGTTGGCCGTTATCTCGGAATTCCTGGTACGATTCTTATTATTGGTTCGCTAGTTTACTCACTGCGCAAGCGCAAATACATCACATCAGGAAACCCAAAATCTCTGCTTACTCTCCATGAATTCATGGCTTGGCTTGGGTCATTGTTCGTATTGATTCATTCAGGGGTACATTTTAATGCGATTCTTCCATGGCTAGCCACGGTGGCAATGAGTGTAAATGTAGTGAGCGGGATGGTGGGCAAATTTTTGCTGAATCGTTCACGCATCCATATTCAAGAGCAACGACAAGACTTTCAGCGGCGCGGCCTGCAGCAGCAAGAAGTAGAACATGCTGTATTTTGGGATGCCGTTACACTCGAGGCTATGACTAAATGGAGAAAAATACACATTCCAATCTTTATTGTTTTTGCGGTACTTGCATCAGGCCACATCATTAGCATTTTTCTATTCTGGGGATGGGTATGAGCCGACTTCTCAAGTTCATTCTAGCCGCCAATCTGATTGCTCTTGCAGTTCTATCTTTTGTCTACCCTCACTTGATGATTGGACCTGGCAAGCTAATCCCAGCGCATAAAGAATTGAATACTGATTGCTTTGCCTGTCATGCCTCGCTTACGGGAGCAAATTCCGAACGTTGTATTATTTGTCATAAACCAGCAGAAATCGGTAAGCTAACTTCCAAAGGGTTGAAAATCGCAAAGCCACTCTCTTCAACTCCCTTCCATCAGCAGTTAATAAGTAAAGATTGTGTAGGCTGTCATAGTGATCATGCTGGAGTGACGCGCTATAAACAACATGGGCACTTTAATCATGCATTGCTTAAACCTGATTCGCGAGAGCAATGCAAAAATTGTCATAAATCACCCAATGATTCTCTACATCGGCAAATCAACGCAAACTGCTCCCAATGCCACGGGCAAGAAAAATGGATACCAGCGACATTCGACCACGATAAGTATTTTGTATTAGATAGTGACCACAATGCCCGTTGCGCGACGTGTCATGTGCGCGATGATTTCAAACGCTATACCTGCTATGGTTGTCATGAACATTCACAATCCAATATTCGTAGAAAACATATTGAAGAGGGTATTCGCAATTTCGACAATTGTGTCAAGTGCCACCGCAGTGCCAATGAAGATGAAATCCGTGGCGGTGAAGGAAGCGTTGAGGGGGATGATTAAACAAGCTCATCTACAAGCAACTTTGAACTAACCAATAACAAAATTGACACGCCCAAGCATAATAATATGGGCTAGTGTTGCTATTTGCGTACGATCATACTGCTGTTTGAATATTTCAAGGTTTGATTTGGTATTCATATAAAATTTTAACAAAGATTTTCAGCTCACAATTGAGTCTTAAGTTTTGCTTAAGAAAACTCTGCTTTAATAGCATAGTCGTCATAATTCAGGCGCACTATTTAACCAAGGAGATATATTATGAAGAAATTATTAGTTATTATCGCTGCTACTTTTGCTGCCACAACCGCCTTTGCTGGTCCGACTTGCGATGTCCCAAAAGAAAAATGGATGAAAGAAGCAGACTTCAAAGCAAAGATAGAAAGCCAAGGCTACAAAATTAAGACGTTCAAAGTGACAAACAAGAACTGCTACGAGATTTACGGTACTGACAAGAATGGCAAGAAAGCAGAAGTTTATTTTGACCCACAAACGGCTGAAGTGCTCTTGGCGAAATAAGCTAATCACAACATGACAATCAAACTTTGCCTCGGGGATGGTAATATTTATTCTCCAAGGTGAAAAAGGGTAATCAATCAGAATGAATCTAGACGAACCCGTCAAATCTATTTATGTATGGGACCGTTTCGTGCGTGTCTTTCACTGGAGTCTGGTCGGTTGTGTGCTACTTGACTACTTTGTGATAGACGATGGAGAAACTGTCCATCAGTGGCTGGGTTATTCCGCCTGCGTACTTGTGTTGGCTCGGATAGCGTGGGGTTCCCTTGGCTCGAAATATGCGCTTTTTTCAGACTTTTTCCCCACTCCGACACGAATTATAAACCACTTGCGTCACATTATTAATGGTGAGCATGATATGCATGTTGGCCACAATCCTTTAGGTGCCATGATGATGTTTGCATTGATGGCGCTAGTATTGGCTTTAGGAGTGACGGGCTTTATGCAAAGCCTTGATGCCTACTGGGGTGAGGAATGGCTAATGGATTTACATAACACGATTGCCAACATTCTAATTGCTCTCGCTGTCATACATGTAGCAGCGGCAATAGCCATGAGTTTTATAGAACGAACGAACCTTATTAAAGCGATGATTACTGGCGTTAAAGTCTTTCATTCCACAGCCAATAAAGAAACTAAAATCAAATAATTGATTGGATCTTATTCCTGATGCAACTGGCGAACGCACCTGAAATTGACTTCAACCCCTATATTTTCTGGGGTAAAGCGGCATCTTGCTACTTCGTGAATTACTAATTTGGTGCCCGGAGCCGGAGTCGAACCGGCACACCCATAAGGCGAGAGATTTTAAGTCTCTTGTGTCTACCAATTTCACCACCCGGGCGGATAGTAGGTCTACATCAAATTGCGGAGCGTATTCTAACACCTAAATTGACGTTTTTATAAGTAAAAATTATGTTTTTTTAACAATTAGGTAAATATAATAGAAGCTAAGCTTCCGTTATATTTACCGAGACATTTACTTCTCTTGACGAATGAGTTCTACACGGCGATTAACATTACTGCCTTGTTTAGGGTCATTTTCGGCAATAGGCTGACTAAATCCGTAACCTTTTGCTGTAAATCTCTTAGCATCCATACCTTTTTTAACCACATATTCAAGCACTGCTTTAGCGCGCTTTTCAGATAATTTTTGATTATATTCAGCTTTAGATGTATCACGCTGATCTGTATGCCCAGCTATTTCAACGCTTGAATCACCCCATTCTTTCAGCGTATTAATTGCGTTATCTAGAACAGGATATGACACTGCTTTAATCTTAGCGCTATTAGTTTCAAATTGAACATCTGGAACAACCTTCTTGGAAAGCAACTTCACCTCTGCTTTAGGTAGTTCCATCACCTTGGAGGGCTCGGTTGCTTTAAGAGAACTGTAAGTGGCACTCAGTGGCTTAGCATCCGCCAGAAGCGCCGCCTTATCTATAGAAACTTGTGTTGGGGCTACTGACTGACATATATTTTCATTGTCCATATAACTTTCACGCACATACTCAGGTAAGCCCCCACGTGCAGCACCTATTTTCTTCAACAATTCACCTTGCCCTGCATATGTTCTTGCATAAGCCGTTTGAATATCATACTGCGTATTGGCTAATGTGCGCTTAGCTTGAAAGTATTCATTCTCGGTATCTAACAAATCTAGCAAAGTACGTTGCCCAATATCAAATTGTTTTCGGTACGCCTCACGTGCATTTTCAATAGAGTTTTTATGTTCTGTACGATACTTTTCTTGCTCTTTAAGTTGCTCAATATCATTGTATGCAATTACTACAATCTGACGAGTATCCACACAAGCTTTATCACGTAAATCTTTGGAGTTATTTAGCTTTTCCGCAGTCTGCTTGACTGAGTTAAGATCAGAAAAACCATTGAATAAATTAAAGTTCATTGTCAGTTCAAGCAAATCTGCCGCACCTGAGCTAAATCGCCCGTCTGAACTTACGCCTAGATTTTTACGAGCTTGCAAATCTAGTTTTGGCATATAGCGTGATTCTTTTGTTTTCACCTCATCTTGGCTGGCTTGAATATCTTCGATAGTTGAAAGTAAATCTGGATTTTGGTTGTAAGCAACTTTTAAAGCTGCACTAGCGGTAGGCTCTACACCTGCATAAAAAAATGTAGGGGCTTCTAGCGTTTCTGGAGGCAATTCACCATACAGCCTTTGCAAACGCGCTGTTACATCATGTAAGTTTGTTGTTTCAGTCAGCAGATTCGCTTCAGCTAAAGCCAATCGGCCAGTTGCTTGTTCTAAATCAACTTTTCTTGCGACGCCCGCAGTTACGCGCTCTTTAATACGATCAAAAAGCTGTTTATGTACGACATAGTTATCTTTTGCAAATTGGCTCAATTCACGATAACGCATTGAATCTATATAAGCACGCATAAACTCTAGCGTTATATTTTGCATTGCACTTTGCAATTCATAGTAGCGCACTCGATTTGCGTGACCTAGTCGATTCACTTCATTGCTTGTTGCAAAACCATCAAAAATCATTTGCCTTAATACCAATTCATTATTGAAGCGGGGTATTGCCGTGCCATCTCCAGCTTTAATAAGCTCCTCTTGTTTTCTATAAGTAGATACGATATCAGCTTTTGGCAAAAATCCACCGCGTACTACTTTCTGCTCAAAGCCTGATTCTAGAAATCTGTGATAACGTGACTGCACTTCAGGATTTGAAGTGACGGTTTTTTCAACCATTTCCTTTAATGTGACTAAAGGCTCTGCTGCAGAGGAAAAATTGCTCACTAAGCTAGCTAGGCAACCTGCCAATGCCACACTTACTAGCTTGTAATTAAAGTTATTCAAAATTTGACTTCCTGATATTTTATAAAATTAGTGTTCGCACAAATATTTAAAATAGAACCTATTTTAAGCAAGCACTTTAACTATTGATGTTTTTGCGTAAATCGACTGCAAAACTCATGCCAAGTTAAATTTGCACCAACCCTTACACATCTAAATACTTTCATTAAAAGCGAACACTTGTTAAAAAGTGCACATATAATTTAACTTAATTCAACTAGAAAGGATTCTATATAGCTAATTAGCTTGAATCAATAAGCAATTGTTTTGTTTAGAGAAAGTACATCTATTTTTTACAATAATTTACATTACATTATATAAGCTTATCCAAATAAGAAACCTATCTATGGCGTGTGGAATATTTTCTATTTAATCAGATGTAGTTAATTAAACACGACAAGGGCTAGCCGAATAACCAGCGTAATTTCAATGCAATACTGTCAGATTACGAACAAATGAATGGCGAGGGTTAAGTTTAAGTTTAAGTCAGCATCGTTATTATTAATATTTTTTTATAAATCTATTGGATTCGCATTTAAGTTGGTTGATAATAACGCTCTCACCAAATTAAATTGTCATTTTAATGTCATCTCCTACTGGCAATAAAACAAAGCTTTCTGCTATCACACTTGCCGCTCTAGGCGTGGTATTTGGCGATATCGGTACGAGTCCGCTATACACAATGAAAGAGGTATTTTCTGTAGGCGCCCACCCAGTCCCTCTCACAGAAGTTAACATGTATGGCATTTTATCGCTTATTGTTTGGGCGCTAATCATGGTTGTATCAGTGAAGTATGTGGCCTTTATTATGCGAGCAGATAACCGTGGCGAGGGCGGCATCATGGCTTTACTTGCGCTGGCAAGTCATAATGCAGCTGGTGATTTAAAGAAGCAGCATACGATTATGCTGTTAGGTATTTTGGGGGCCTGTATGTTTTATGCAGACGGCATGATTACCCCCGCCATTTCTGTATTATCTGCGGTTGAAGGATTAGAGTTAGCGGCACCCACTCTGCACCCGATGATCTTGCCAATCACATTAGCCGTTCTATTCATTTTATTTTGGGCACAAAGCAAAGGCACCGCATTAGTCGGTGCTTTTTTTGGTCCAATTATGCTACTCTGGTTTGGCACTTTGGCTGTTTTAGGCGTTTTAGGCATTATGCAAAATCCTACTATTTTGCAGGCACTAAACCCTATCTACGCCGTAAATTTCTTTATTTTAAGTCCATGGATAGCATTTGTGGCGCTGGGTGCAGTTGTTTTGTCTGTCACAGGTGCTGAAGCTTTATATGCCGACATGGGCCATTTTGGCCGCTTCCCGATTCGTTTAGCCTGGTTTGGCTTCGTGTTACCTTCATTAATACTTAATTATTTCGGGCAAGGTGCGCTTATATTGCAACATCCTGAAAGCGTTAAAAATCCTTTTTATTTACTAGCACCAGAATGGATGCTTTTTCCTTTAATTGTATTAGCTACACTGGCCGCCGTTATTGCATCTCAAGCAGTAATTACAGGCGCATTTTCGGTATCTCGGCAAGCGCTTCAATTAGGCTACTTACCTCGCATGCATGTTGAACATACTTCCGAGAGTCAAGAAGGTCAAATATACATGCCTCGCGTCAACTGGGGCTTAATGATAGGTGTCATGGTACTAGTTCTTAGTTTTAAGTCATCTGGCAACTTGGCTGCAGCCTATGGAATTGCCGTTACAGGGGACATGATCATTACTACCTTGCTAGCGGGTATTGTATTTCATCACATTTGGGGCTGGAGTAAATTACGTACAGGCTTACTAGTTGGAATTTTTTTAGTCGTTGATGTTGCATTTTTTAGCGCCAATATCCTGAAAATACCTGATGGCGGATGGGTGCCATTAGCTATTGGTATCGTGATTTTCACATTAATGCTTACTTGGAAAACTGGGCGAACCATGGTTTATGCAAGGCTTAAAAATGAAGCTATGGAACTTGAACCTTTCATAGATGCCGTTGGTGCTCATCCTCCAACCCGCGTCTCTGGCACGGCATTATTTATGACACCTAACCCTGAGGGTGTGCCGCATGCAATGCTTCACAATCTAAAACATAACAAAGTGCTACATGAAAAAATGGTACTGCTCACCGTCAAATTTTTAGACTTTCCACATAGCTCTGATGAAGAACGCGTATCAGTAGAACCTTTACCTTACGAATTTTATCGCGTTACTATCCGATATGGCTTTAAGGATGAGCCTGATTTGCCAAGAGATCTGGCAATGTGTGCCGAGCAAGGCTTAATGTTAGATGCAATGGACACTTCTTTCTTTGTAGGAAAAGAGATTCTTATTGCCAGTAGCAAATCAGGCATGGCTTTATGGCGTAAAAAAATCTTTATCGGCTTATTTAGAAGCGCTGAAACCATTACAAATCAATTCAAACTGCCACCCAACCGAGTGGTTGAATTGGGCTCACAATTAAAAATTTAGAACAAGTTCAAAATATGGATTAGCTTAGGATAACTTTGCTTGATTAGGGTAAAATGGCATTTTAGCTTTTTTACCCTTTTTTACGTTCTTTAATTTTGGAATATTATTTACATTATCATGAGTCATCTACAAAATATCATCGAAGCCGCATTTGAAGACCGCGCAAACATTAACCCAAGCAATGCTAGCCCTGAATTAAAAGAAGCTATTGCCAATGTGATTGCAGATCTTGATTCAGGCGTTTTACGTGTTGCATCGCGTATTGGTAATACACAAAACTGGGAAACACATCAATGGCTTAAAAAAGCTGTGTTACTTTCATTCCGCCTTGATGACAACGTCTTACTAGATGGAGGTTGCACTAAGTTTTTTGATAAAGTACCACCAAAATTTGCCAATTACACAGATGAAGACTTCAAGTCTGGTGGGTTCCGTGTTGTACCAAATGCAATGGTCCGCCGTGGCTCATTTATTGGTAAAAATGCAGTTTTATTACCTTCATTCGTCAATATTGGCGCCTATGTAGGTGAAGGAACGATGGTCGATGCTTGGGCAACCGTTGGCTCTTGTGCGCAAATTGGAAAAAACGTTCACTTATCAGGTGGAGTAGGTATCGGTGGCGTACTAGAACCCGTCCAAGCTGGTCCAACCATTATTGGCGATAACTGCTTTATCGGTGCTCGTTCTGAAGTTGTTGAAGGTGTCATCGTGGAAGACAACTGCGTTATCTCTATGGGCGTTTACATTGGGCAATCAACTAAAATTTACGATCGTGAATCAGGTAGCGTCACTTACGGCCGCATCCCCTCTGGCTCAGTAGTTGTTTCAGGAAACTTGCCTTCTAAAGACGGGAGTTATAGTTTGTATTGTGCAGTCATTGTTAAAAAAGTAGATGAAAAGACACTCGGCAAAGTCGGTATAAATGAATTATTACGCGGCATTTGAATGCCTTTAGCTTTTTATTAAATGAATTTACAACGCCAAAATGTCGTAATTTCGACAGTTTGGTTGTTGAGTATGCAATGTTATTTTAACTAAAAAAACATTTCTAAACGGGCTGCAAGTAAGCATTGTCATGCTTTTGCGGCCTTTTTCATGCCCGTAAAATTAAATGGCATAGAGTTTGCATTAACTTCATTCATCTAACTTAAAAGAACTTGTCTTATCTAACTTAGTATTAGGCAAGCTAAAGAAAATGAATCATTACAATATAAAATTAATTGCGATCTCAATGTTTTTGGGCTATTTTGCAATATTGCTCACATTTTCTGCAGTCCGCAAACTATATAAATCTCAAGCTAACGAGAGAAGCTTTTTGATTACTTACAGTGCGCTCGCTGTAGGGACTGGGCTGTGGGCTATTCAATTTCTTAATTTACTCGCTTTTCCAGTGATTAAGTCAGCGGGTTATGAGTTGGCTTATGTTTTCTTGTCATGGCTTGCTGCCTTTATATTTGCTGTAATCATTTTGCATGTATCTAGTCAAAAAAAACTCCCTATAAAATCTTTATCTGTTGGAGGAGTTTTAGCCGGCGCCATCGCTTTCGTCATGTTTTCTTTAAGTATTCTCTCGATGAAAATTCTGCCAGCAGTCTCATTTTCACCGAACATAAGCCTACTAGCTATCATAGTTTCTATAGCGGTCACCACTATAGGCATCATGATTTTGTTCTGGCTTAAAAATTATTCGGGTGAATATCCGTCAGTAACAAAATCTATATTTGCCATTGTCATTTCACTAGCAATCACTAGCGTCCATCTAATATATAAGGCGACTATTGAAATCCCACTCAATGCTATCAGTAGCACCCCACTTCATTTTAATAGCACCCTATTGGGCATAACCGTTGCGCTAGGGTTAATCTGCGTATTTTTAGTATTATTTATAATCGCCATTTTTTACGATAAATTAGGCTACGATACGTTTAAGTTTAACCTGTTTAAAAAAGAAGATTTAAGAGAAATTAGCCAACAAGCACTTCTAGACACGCTGACACAATTACCAAATCGCAGAGCACTAATGCAACATTTAGAATCTGCAACAAAAAGATGTGAGCGTAGCGGTACTGGCCTTGCAGTAGCGTTTATTGATGTCGACAATTTCAAACAAATTAACGACACATTAGGCCATAAAGTAGGTGACCAAATTTTACAAAAAATTGCTTCTAGGTTAGTCACGGCAGTGCGTGGCTGTGATGAAGTTGCCCGTATTGGTGGAGATGAATTTATAGCAATTATTGAAGGTGTGGAAAGCACTGAAGACTACATTGCTGTCGCCGAGCGTATGGTTAACTCTGTTCGAGCATCATGCTTAATCAATAACGCTGAGATGAATCTCTCAGTTTCAATTGGCGTTGCCATGCATACAATTGGAGTGAGCATTGAGCAACTTATCAGTGCTGCTGATATCGCAATGTATCGGGCAAAAAAAGATGGTAAAAATCAATTTCGATTCTTTGATGCTGAAATTGCTTTGGCTACAGATCAGCTACTTGAGATTCAATTTGATTTAAAAAATGCACTGGCTAATGATGAACTACAGTTATATTTCCAAATAAAAATTGATAGTGTGACTAGAGAGCCTGTCGGGGCTGAAGCTTTATTACGTTGGCAGCATCCAGTCAGAGGGCTATTACATCCTGCAGACTTTATGCATGCAGCAGACAGATTTGGCTTAAGTTATGCCATTAGTGACTGGGTTATTGAGGAAAGTTGCCGTACTTTGCATCAATTAAATTATTTACATATCCCTTTTGATATCTCAATCAATTTGTCACATAATCAAATTGCTAATACAGGTTTTGTTACGGATGTTACTCATATGCTTAAACGCTTTGACTTACCAACATCTAGCTTGATTTTTGATTTAACTGAATCTGCCGCACTTAAAAACCCGTCACAATTCAGCAATCAGCTAGCCCGCTTTAAAGAAGCTGGCATTAGGATTGCTATTGATGACTTTGGTACATTCTCATCAAGTATCACTAATCTGCAAAACTGGCAGGTAAATGAGTTGAAACTTGACCCTGCATTTACTGCAGATATAGATAGTAATCATAAAACACGTGGGATTGTTCAAGCCGTGATTGAGCTTGCCCATGTGCTTGAGTTAAATGTAGTCGCTGAAGGTGTTGAAACTGAAGGTCAACGTAAGATGCTTGCCGAGCTAGGCTGTGATCAAATGCAAGGCTTCTTAATATCACGTCCCTTGCCTGAAGAAAGACTCATCAACTTACTAAAAAATCTAAGTGCTCGTTATGAAGAAACTGGGCAGTTTTTTATTAAAGATATTAGGCATTCTTAGGCCAGCTCATTATTAAGAGCTGCCGCAAGAATCACATCAATTAACAAATTAGATCCATAGCTACATTGGCCCTATTTTGCCATTATCACAAAAGCATAATTTCTGCACTTTACCGTAATACTGTTAAAATACTGCTTTAATTAAATTGATGGCATAAAACGTCAATCGAAAATTCTATTCTTATGCAGCTATTTGGGATTCCCAACTGTAGTACGGTCAAAAAAGCCCGAGACTGGCTAAGTAACAATAACGTGGCTTATGAGTTTAACGATTTCAAGAACAATACCATTAACCAAGGTTTGCTTGAAAGCTGGTTAAGTCAAATGCCATGGGAAAAACTAATAAACCGTTCTGGAATGACTTGGCGGAACTTATCTGATACTGAAAAACTGGCAGTGATTGATGCTAAGTCTGCAATTAATTTAATGCTAGAAAAATCTTCAGTCATCAAGCGCCCAGTGTTGGTGAAAAATGGGAAAATCCTTTATTTAGGATTTACTGAGACCGCCTACAAAGAGCTACTATGAAAAACTCAAACAGCAAAACATTAAGCCTTGCAATTGATTTACTTAAACGTCAATCCAATACGCCTTTAGATGCAGGCTGCCAGGAATTAATGATTTCACGCCTAGAACCGCTAGGTTTTAAAATTGAACGTATGCGTTTTGGCGATGTTGATAATCTCTACGCTAGACGAGGATCAACTAGCCCCTTACTTGTATTCGCAGGGCACACTGACGTCGTGCCTACTGGACCACTCGAAAAATGGCAGACACGCCCATTTGAGCCGACAATTAAAGACGGAATGCTTTATGCGCGCGGAGCAGCTGACATGAAAACTTCGCTGGCAGCTTTTATTACCAGCATTGAAGATTTTGTCGCAGAAAATCCAAATCATGCTGGCTCAATTGGCTTGCTGATTACCTCAGATGAAGAAGGCATTGCAGTAAATGGCACGGTTAAAGTCGTTGAAGCATTAAAAGCACGTGGAGAGCTGATTGACTATTGCATCGTTGGTGAACCTACCAGTAATAAAGTGGTTGGCGACATGATTAAGAATGGTCGTCGCGGCTCTCTATCTGGCAAGCTTTCCGTCAAAGGTGTTCAAGGACATATTGCCTACCCGCATTTAGTCAAAAATCCAATTCATTTGGTGGCTCCAGCCATTAAAGACATGGTTGATACTGTTTGGGATACTGGAAATGAATACTTCCCACCTACTTCATGGCAAATATCTAATATGAATGGTGGCACAGGGGCAACCAATGTTGTGCCAGGCGAGGTGGAAATTTTATTTAACTTTAGATACTGTACCGCAAGTACAGAAGCTAATCTTAAGCAGCGTATACATAAAATTTTAGATAATCACAAACTGGAATATGACTTAGACTGGGAACATTCCCCTTCCTATATTACGCCTCGCGGCAACTTAGTAGAAGCAATAACCGAATCAATTCAACAAGCATTTGGTGTAAGCCCTGAATTATCGACTACTGGCGGTACATCTGATGGACGCTTTATTGCAGACATCTGTAAACAGGTAATTGAATTCGGCCCATTGAATGCGACTATTCATAAACTCAACGAATGTGTTGGCGTGGCTGATATTGAGCCACTGAAAGAAACTTACAAACTAACGATGCAGAAACTACTTAAATAAAGAACTTCATGGAAAACAAAATGCAAATATTAGCATCTAATGAGCTAGTTACTATTCGCGACTGGATACGCTACGCTGTAAGCAGATTCGAAGCATCTGACGTATTTTACGGTCATGGCACAGATAACGCTTACGATGAAGCTGTTTGGCTTATCATGAGCGGATTACATCTGCCTATGGATACTCTTAATAACTTTTTAGATGCACGCATCACGTCAACTGAACGCAGAAAACTCGCTGACTTTATCGAACTGCGCATTGGCAAAAATACACCAACTGCATATCTGTTGAAAGAAGCTTGGTTGCAAGGTTTGAAATTTTACGTTGATGAACGCGTGCTGATTCCTCGCTCATTTATTGCAGAGCTTTTAGCTGACGGTTTAAGCGCATGGATTGAGTTTCCAGAAATGGTAGAAAGTGCGGCTGATCTTTGCACTGGCAGTGGCTGCTTGGGCATATTGCTTGCCAGCGTGTTTCCGAATGCAAAAATAGATGTCATTGATATTTCACAAGATGCTATTGATGTCGCCAATATCAATATTGCAAACTACAGCTTGCAAGAACAAGTTACGGCAGTTAAGTCTGACATGTTCACAGCACTTAAAGGCAAAAAATATGACTTAATCATCAGCAACCCGCCATACGTCGACGCGCCATCAATGGCGAAATTACCTGCTGAATATCAGAATGAACCACAACTTGCACTAGGTAGCGGTGTTGCAGGCCTTGACCATACACACACTATTTTGCGAGAAGCAGCAAACTACTTAAATGATGATGGAATATTGATTGTTGAAATCGGCCATAATCGTGATGCACTAGAAGCGGCATATCCAAACATGATATTTACCTGGCTAGAAGTTTCATCAGGCAATGAATTTGTATTTTTACTCACTAAGTCTCAGCTTACATAGGCATCATTTTGAACCCAACACCCCAAATCATTAGCAACAACATCAACTGGCAAGAAGCCAATAAAACAAAAACCGGTATATGGCATTCAGAAAATGCCGCGCCAGTGCCTAAGCGTGTCCAAATTGCTGACGACACCACCAAAGCTGACGATGCATACAAACTTTGTTGCGAAGGCACTGCCCTACTATGGCGTGGTGATTTTCAAAATGCCAAAATGCTGATGCAAGCACTATCCCGCAGAATTGACCGCCCAGGAAAAAAACCAAAGCCATCTGCAGCTTCTATGCTTGAGGCATTTCATTTACACCGCCAATCACAATCTCAAAAAGCACGTATTTTGGGCATGCTGGTCATTGAATTAAATGTTGGCTACAACATCAACCTACGACGCGCGCCTGATGTAAAAGCTGCTTGCGAGCATGCTTATGGGAAAAGTACGCAAACTATTGTGGTGTCATTACGTGAAATTTTAGGTTTAATTGGCGCATTCGAATGGAGTAAAAATGGCGTAGATATTAGCGTCATCAATAATAAAATATTCCCAAGCTATGGTGTTTTTTCTCCCATTCGTGGTGAGTACCTAGATTTAGTCGATGTCACTCCATTACCCGTACCTTGTAACTTAGCCTTTGATATTGGCACTGGCACTGGTGTGCTGGCCGCCATACTCGCCAATCGTGGCGTGACTAAAATTGTCGCCACAGACAATTCGCACCGCGCATTGGATTGCGCGCTTAAAAATGTTAATTTGTTAGGTCTTAAAACCAATGTCTCGTTAGTTGAGGCTAATCTTTACCCAAAGCCGGAATATGGAAAAGCGGATTTAATTGTCTGCAACCCTCCTTGGTTGCCTGCACACCCAAGTTCAGCATTAGAATCTGCAATATATGATGAAAAAAGTAAAATGTTGAAAGGATATTTAAATGGCTTAGCTGAACATTTGAGTAATCATGGTGAGGGATGGCTAATACTTTCAGACTTTGCCGAACTTTTAGGCTTAAGAACTCGCGAAGAATTACTGGGCTGGATTACCTCAGCAGGATTAAAAGTCATTGATAGAACGGATACCAAAGCTAGACATAGCAAAACTCTAGACGCTAGCGACCCACTCCATGTCGCACGCAAAGCTGAAGTCACTTCGCTATGGCGCTTAGGTAAACAATAGTGATTAATGTGAAAGATTTTAATTAACTATGTCAGGCACAGTAACACATCTACTAGGCATTGCTGGGGTCAACCCAAACGAGCGAGCTATTGCCGTGACTTGGGCACAACGGCTTGAATGGCCTGTACTCTTTGTTGCTCTTTGGATCCCTGTACAATGGTATTTAGAAGAAACTGGCACCGTTAACCTTACTACGGCCCGCTGGTTTGATTGGGCAATCTGGCTTGTCTTTCTGTTTGAAACATCACTATTAACCTCACTAGTAAACGACAAAGAAAAATATTTAAAAGCTAACTGGATGAACTTAGTTATCATCTTGGCAGGAGTTCCTTTGGAGTGGTCCTACACGCCTTTGATTGGCATACTGCGAAATCTACGTTTACTACTTATGCTGTTTTTACTCGTACGCCTGTCGCACCGCATCCGCGACTTTTTAGCTCGTGGCCATTTAGGTATCATGATGTTAATCACTGGCATCATAGTTGTATTGGCAGGCATCATTATCAGTCGACTCGACCCTTCGATTGGCTCTATCTGGGACGGCATGTGGTACTCATGGGTAACAATATCACATACGGGATATGGAGATATTGTTCCAAAAACTGCCGCAGGGCGTTTCTTTGGCGGCATTCTTATTTTTCTTGGCGTGGTATTAGTGACAGTATTAACAGCTAGTTTGTCAGCATTTCTAATTGGCGGTGCAGGAGGAAAAGTAACACGTGGCGTAAGAAAAGTTGATAAAGATTCAGAAGTAAATATGCAAGAAATAATAACTAGACTTGACCGAATAGAACATCTATTAGAAGATAAGCAGAAGCGCTAATTCTATTTATTTCTACACCAATCCACTTGATTGGGCTAAGGCAATAACTTTAGCCACGGCCCCTATTCCTGTCGCTCTTTTTCTGCATTGCAGGCGCGGTTAAGTCGCTAGTCTGGCGTACACGTCGATTCTCATTTTTTCTTGGTGTTGGTTTTTTAGCGATAGGATTATTTCGCGCCGCATCTGTTTTTCCTCGATACGGTCTTGCTTCGCCATCTATGACATCACGTGGTGGCCTGTCTAAAGCACTGATGCGCTGCTTACGCACTTTAGGCATAAATACTGTAGTGGCCTTCAGTTTTTCACGTTGTGTAAGTTGTCTCAGCGGTGCGCTTGGTACTGGCAAATCTGCCCATTCCAGCAATCCAACCACTTCTTTTTGTTCTAGCTTTAACATTGTGCCGCGCTTAACACGAGGTGGTAAGTTTACCGGGCCAAAGCGTACACGCATCAAACGGCTTACTGGTAGCTGAAACGCCTCGAACAAGCGACGAACTTCACGATTACGTCCTTCACGAAGAATCACTTGATACCAATGGTTCGCACCTTCTCCACCTTGGGCTTTAATGCTATCAAAATTAGCTGGGCCATCTTCCAACTCAATACCTTCTTTAAGTTGTGTCATTTGACCTTCAGTTAATTCACCGAAAATACGCACAGCATATTCACGCTCAACTTCGTAACGTGGATGCATAAAACGATTTGCTAGCTCACCTGACGTAGTAAATATCAATAATCCACTGGTGTTCATATCTAAGCGGCCGATAGCAATCCATTTGCCATTTTTGATTTTTGGCAATTTATCAAACACACTGGCGCGACCCTCTGGGTCGTCCTGACTAACGATTTCACCTTCGGGCTTATGGTAAATCAATACTTGTGGCAATTCAGCCACAAATGAAAGTTTTACTGGGCGACTATCTAAGCGCACCGTATCATGCTCTGTCACACCTTGGCCTTGCGTGGCGGGTGCGCCATTTACCGTTACACGACCGCTAGCAATCAGTGCTTCCATATCACGACGCGAGCCTAGCCCAGCTAGCGCCAATAGCTTATGCAGCCTTTGTGTAACCTCTGGGGGCGCGTTTTCATCAACAGCTAATTTAGTAAAGCTGGTTTTGGGGCGTCGAGGCATAGCCTGCGGATCGCGTTGCGTTTTAAAAGGACGTGCCATATGGATAAAGTATTGATTGTAAGCGCGTATTTTACCGCAGTTAAAGTAAATCACCGCAGTTTAAATAGTCATACTTATAAGTGATTGAAAGAGAGTCTTATAAATCCAACTGCACGTCTTGCTGCACAAAGTCTTCCATTGGCGGCAGTTCGGCTAAAGAACGCAAATTAAGATCATCTAAAAAAATTTTAGTTGTTGCATATAATGATGGTCTTCCTGGCACCTCACGCTGACCAACCACATCAATCCAATCTCGTTCTTGTAACTGGCGCATAACATTCGGATTAACTGCAACACCTCGAATTTCTTCAATATCACCACGCGTCACGGGTTGTCTGTAAGCAATAATTGCCAGCGTTTCCATGACTGCACGTGAGTATTTTGACTGCTTTTCAGGGTTTAATCTTACTAAAAATTGGCTATATTCAAGCCGCGCTTGAAAGCGATAACCTGTTGCCACTTGTACCAACTCCATAGTGCGAGTCTCCCAATCTTGCTTAAGTTCATCTAACAACATACGCAAAGTGGTTCGTTCCATGCGGTCTGCAAACAATTTCTGCATGTCATCTAAGCTAAGTGGCTGAGTTGAAGTCAATAAGGCAACTTCAAGCACTTGCTTCATTTGCGTGGAGTTTTCTAGTTCATTCATAAGAATTATTCGCGAGAATTCAATTGTACATAAATGGGCGTGAAAGGAGCTTGTTGCGTCAATCGTAATAAACCTTCACGCGCAAGCTCAAGAATTGCTAAGAAACAGACCACTAGTTTTGGAACACCATCTTTCGACACATCAAATAATTGCGAAAATTCCAACAAATTATCGGCTTTTAATCGGCGCAATATAATACTCATATGCTCACGTACAGAAAGTTCAGCTTTACCAACTTTGTGATGTTTAAAGTGGCTTGCGCGTTTCAGTACATTGCGCCAGGCTTCGGTTACATCTTCCAAGCTCACTTCAGGCGGTTTAATATCACTAATATGTTGATAGTAAGCACTTGCGATTGCAATGTCCTCACCAACTTTGGGCATTTTATCAAGGCGCTGCGCAGCCAACTTGATGGCTTCATACTCCATTAAACGGCGCACTAACTCTGCCCTTGGGTCATCCTCAGATTCAATCTCAGCAGGTTTAGGTAACAACATGCGTGATTTAATCTCAATCAACATAGCAGACATTAGTAAGTAATCCCCTGCTAACTCAAGCTTAATCGCCTTCATTTTTTCTACATATACCATGTACTGGCGAGTTAAATCGGCCATGGGAATGTCTAAAATATCAAGATTATGCTTGCGGATTAAATATAGGAGTAAATCGAGAGGACCCTCAAAGGCATCCAAATAAACCTCTAGTGCGTCTGGAGGAATGTAAAGATCATGTGGGACTTGTGTAAAAGCTTCACCGTGAATACGCGCATCTAGAGTGAGCTGAGTTTGCATATAAAGCTTAATGCTCCACAGACTTTGAAAACAAATTAATAATAATTACGCCCCCAATAATAAAAGCTAACCCTATAATTGCAGGCGTGTCTAAAGTTTGCCGATAGACTACCCACCCCAAAACTGAAATCAGCACAATCCCCATACCCGACCAGATGGCATACATAATACCAACAGGCAGAACACGCATGCTAATTGACATGAAATAAAATGCCGTGCCATAACCAACCACAACAATTAATGACGGTAATAGCCGTGTAAATTCGTTAGAGGCCTTAAGCGCCGTTGTGCCTATAACTTCTGCGACAATTGCAATTGCAAGTGCTAACCAATGGCTCATCTAAGCCCCAAAAAATTAATATATTTACTAAGAATAATTCAAACCCATCGCATCACGCACATCGCGCATAGTTTCACGTGCCAGTTTACGGGCTTTTTCACAACCCTCAGCGACGATGTTTTTCACTAGCGTAGGATCTTCGGCATATTGTGCAGCACGCTCTTGAATTGGTTTCAATTCAGCTAACACACCTTCAATCACAGGGCCTTTACATTCGATACAACCAATACCTGCGCTCTTACAACCGGCTTGAACCCAATCTTGAGTGGCTTGATTTGAATAGATTTGGTGCAATTGCCATACTGGACATTTAACTGGGTCACCTGGGTCAGTTCGACGTACCCGTGCCGGGTCCGTTGGCATGGTTTTAATTTTTTTTGCCACTGAATCGACATCTTCACGCATTGAAATTGTGTTGTTATAGGATTTAGACATTTTTTGACCATCTAAACCTGGCATTTTTGAAGCTGGCGTGAGCTTATAATCTGGCTCTAGCAAAATCATTTTGCCCCCGCCTTCTAAATAACCAAGCAGACGCTCTTTGTCTCCCATACTCATACCCTGCTGTTCTTCAATCATGGCGCGCGCTGCATCTAATGCTTCTTCATCTCCACTTTGTTGATAAGCATTACGCATTTCTTTATACAAAGCACCTTTTTTGCCACCTAGTTTTTTTATGGCGGACTCTGCCTTCTCTTCAAAACCTTTTTCTTTGCCGTAAATATGATTAAAACGTCGAGCGATTTCACGCGTGAATTCAATATGTGGAATTTGATCTTCACCAACAGGAACTTGTGTGGCTTTGTAAATCAAGATATCCGCACTTTGCAATAATGGGTAACCCAAGAAGCCATAGGTTGATAAATCTTTACTGCTTAGTTTTTCTTGTTGATCTTTATAAGTTGGCACTCGCTCTAGCCAACTGAGCGGGGTAATCATTGAAAGCAAGGTAAACAACTCAGCGTGTTCTGGAACGCGAGATTGTATAAAAATTGTCGCATTTGCAGGATCTACACCAGCGGCCAGCCAATCTATCACCATCTCCCATACGCTTTCTTCAATGATTTCTGGCGTATCATAATGCGTAGTAAGTGCATGCCAGTCCGCGACAAAGAATAAGCATTCGTGCTCATGCTGGAGTTTAAGCCAATTTTTAAGTACGCCGTTGTAATGCCCTAAATGCAAACTACCTGTAGGGCGCATGCCTGATAAAACACGTTCTATTGCCATGTGATGAAAAACCTTAAATTTAGTATGTTGATATTATACAAACAAGCTTATTAAATTAAGTTATTTATTAAGCTATACACCACATTAATAAATGGATCCAAAATTTTACTTAATACGCCCGTAAATAAGAGTGCTATTAGAATAATAAAACCAAATCGCTCAAGTTGCGCAAATGGCCTAGCCAAGTGCATTGGTAGCAAACTAACAGCTATTCTCCCGCCATCCAATGGCGGCAAGGGCAATAGATTAAGCACCATCAACACAATATTAATGCCAATACCAGCCTTTGCCATCAATACAAGTGGATAAGCAATCACTTCTGGAGCCGAGCTAGAGAATTTGATTACTAAAGCCCAAAAAATAGCCATTAAAAAGTTAGATGCGGGTCCTGCCGCGGCAACCCATAACATATCTTTTTTAGGATTGCGTAATCGTCCAAAATCAACAGGTACTGGCTTAGCCCAGCCGAAAAGGATTCCGCCTAATAATATCGTTATTGCTGGCACCAAAATAGTGCCAAAAAGATCAATGTGCTTGATAGGATTTAAAGTGATGCGCCCTGCTTTAAAAGCGGTCAAATCTCCGAAATACTTAGCAGCATAGCCATGCGCTGCTTCATGCACAGTAATTGCAAATATGACAGGTGGCGCGTAAATAACAATTTTTTGTATCAGTGACAATTCCATTGCTTACTCTTTTTAAAAATATATTGGTACACATCTGCGTTCAAAGCGAAGTAAGAAGCGCAGCATTCATTTGAAAGACCCTGAGAATTAAAGCCCAAAAGGCGTCAAATCGCCCATGCCTTCACGTATTAATTCTGGCGCTTCCCCTGTTAGATCAATAACAGATGTTGCTCCTGCAACACATTGCCCTGCATCAATCACTAATTCAACTACATGCTCAAGTTTATCGCGTATTTCCCAAGCCTCACTCAACGCTCTATCGTCATCTGGAAAATATAGTGTCATACTTAGCAATGGTGCGTCTATCGCTTCTAGTATAGATTGTACAACGGCATGTGCTGGCACCCGCAACCCTACTGTATTACGTTTTGGATGCTGCAATTTACGTGGTACTTCACGTGTGGCATTTAAAATAAAAGTATACTTGCCTGGGGTATTGGCTTTAAGTAAGCGAAACTGACTATTGCTCACAATAGCGTAATTTCCCAGTTCACTTAAATTACGACAAACTAAGGTAAATAAATGTTTATCATCCACACCACGAATTTTACGAATGCGCGTTTGCGCATCACTATGGCCAATCATGCATCCTAATGCGTAGCCTGAATCGGTTGGGTAGGCAATCACTCCACCATTACGCAAAATATCTGCTGTTTGCAGAATAAGTCGTTGCTGTGGATTTTCTAGATTGATATTAAAAAATTGTGACATATTTTTATTGGTAAACTTTCAAATAGCTTCCACAGACATTTCATCTGTCAAATTAACCGCTGACATCTTTCTACTTGGCAATAACGCTTCAGGCCAATCATGCCAAACAGGCACGCAATTACTAGGCAATAAGGGTAAGCGGCCCATTTCCATAAAACTTAAACCTTTACCGTGATAATCAGTGCCTACCGAAGATTTAAAGCCAAACAATTGGGCATACTTCGCAAACTCAATATATTGCGCGCCTGTGTGGCTTCCCGTAACAACCTCAATAGCGCTACCACCTAAAGCTCTAAACTCTTCCAACAAAACTAGCATACTGGTTCGGCGCAAATCGTATCGGCCTGGGTGAGCAAGAACTGCCACCCCTCCGCTATCAACAATCCAACTTACCGCATCAGCTAAGCTCGCCCATTCATGCTCAATATAACCTGGCTTACCTTTAACTAAATATTTTTTAAACACAGTTTTGCTATCTTTAGCAATGCCATTGTTTACTAAATATCTAGCAAAATGTACTCGACCAATAATACCTTCCCTTGCATATTCGTACGCCCCTTCTAAGCTTCCCACAATGCCAACTTTATCTAATCCAGCAGCCATTCCCACTGCTCGCACATGACGACCAGCACGAATAGAAGCCAAGCCAGCTTTTAATGGCGGATATTCTGGGTCTATTTTTAGACCAACTACATGCAATGTACGTTTTTTCCATGTGACTGAAATTTCTACGCCATTAATCAACTGCAATCCGCTTCGCTTCGCTTCATGCGAAGCCGCTACCAATCCGCCAGTATCGTCATGATCAGTCAGTGCAAGGACATCTACGCCGTGCGCTACGGCATGCTCAACCAGCTCTGTAGGGCTTAAAAGGCCATCAGAGATATTAGAATGGGAATGTAGATCGAAGATTAATGACATGAACACTAAACATAAATAATTAGAAAAATATCTTGAAAATTAAACCTTGTGGCACAACATCAATCATAGCAAAATAACGACTTACGCTAAAGCGTTGTTACACATTGATTTTTTTAATGCAAACCCATCTTAAATTAACGCCCTTTAAATAAGCACCACTTAAGAAAGCGAAAAGTACAAAACCATGAATAAGTTTTTATTTGACCTGTTTCCCGTTATTTTGTTTTTTATTGCATTTAAGTTTTTCGGTATTTTTACTGCAACCGCAGTTGCAATTGTTGCTACGATTGCACAAATTATCTACAGTAAAATTCGTTATGGAAAAGTTGAAAAAATGCTGCTTGTGAGTGGTGCCCTTATCAGCATACTTGGCGGCGTTACCTTACTACTACATGATAAAACTTATATCATGTGGAAGCCAACAGTACTCTATTGGATACTTGCATTAACTTTACTTATTTCCAACTTAATTTTTAATAAAAACTTTATAAAACAGATGATGAGTAAAATGATAGATGCACCAACTTCTATCTGGAACAAATTAAATTGGGCTTGGGTAGCGTTTCTTGTGCTGTTAGGTTTCCTTAACTTATACGTCGCTTTTAACTTTACCGAAAATACTTGGGTAAATTTTAAATTATTTGGCGTTACCGCCATTATGTTCATTTTCATCATTGGGCAAACTCTAGCACTAAAAGAATACCTTATTGAACCCATTGAAGATAAAAGCGAGAAAAAATAATGTGGTATGCAATTATGGCGGAAGATGTGGCTAATAGCTTAGACAAGCGCTTAGCAGCAAGACCTGAACATCTAAAGCGCCTGCAAGCACTGCAAGAGGTTGGCAGATTATTGCTAGCTGGGCCTTTCCCCGCCATTGACAGCACTGATCCTGGACCTGCGGGGTTTTCTGGAAGTTTGATTGTGGCTGAATTTTCTAACCTAGATGAAGCAACGATATGGGCTAACAATGATCCGTTTGTCATCTCAAATGTCTATAAAAGCGTTACTGTAAAACCTTTTAGAAAAACCTTACCTAATTAATATTTGCCCCAAATGACCTTAGCTGAAGAAATAACAAGCCGCCTACAAGCAATAACGCCACTTACAATTGATATTGAAGATGAAAGTTCCATGCATGCTGGGCACCCTGGAAATTCTGGTGGCGGCCACTTTAAACTCAAAATAACAAGCTCGCATTTTTCTGAAAAATCACAGATAATGCGACATCGCATTATTTATCAGATACTTGCCGACCTTATTCCTAGTAAAATTCACGCTTTGAGCATAATTGCTGTTGCACCAAATGAACTTTAAAACCATTCTAACAACTTATTATTCACTTTTCATAACCTTGAGGATTTTTGCATGAAATTCACCCAAACATTAATTGCCGTAGCGATTCTTTCATTAGCGCCATCAGCATTTGCCGCGGATGCAGTGGCAACCGTCAATGGCAAACAAATCAAACAGTCAGTTTATGACTACATTGCTAAAGATGCTGCTTCGCGCGGTCAAAAAGTTGACGATCAAGTCAAGCAAGCGATTACAAACAAATTGATTGACTCAGAACTTGTATACCAAGAGGCGCAAAAAGTCGGCCTTGATAAACAAGCTGATTACATCGCGCGTGAAGAACTTTCACGTCGAGAACTACTAACATCAACATTTCTACAAGATTTTATTAAGAAAAATCCAATTCCAGATGCTGAGATTAAAGCCGCATACGAGCAATATAAAAAGGCATATGGTGACAAAGAATACAGCGCACGCCATGTTTTAGTAAAAACAGAAGCTGAAGCAAAAGAAATTATCGCTCAACTTGGCAAGGGTGGTGATTTCGCAAAAATTGCAAAAGAAAAATCAATAGATCCAGGCTCTAAAGAAAAAGGCGGCGATTTAGGCTGGTTCTCACCAGCAACCATGGTGAAACCATTTAGCGATGCCGTTGCTGGCCTACAAAAAGGCGCAGTATCAGCCTCTCCAGCTCAAACCCAGTTTGGTTGGCATGTGATTAAACTTGTAGATACTCGTACTTCACAACCACTTGCTTATGAAAAAGTAAAAGAAGGTCTGCAAAAAAATCTACAACAACGTAATCTAGAAAAGATGATGGCCGACTTGCGCGCTAAAGCAAAAGTAGACATCTCAAAATAAGTAATTTTAATGTAGCTCGCTTAGGAAAGGCTCGGAAATTAATCTGACCCCCAAAAGTTAGACATTAAGCCTGATTTAAAAATAAGGACTGATTTCTGTATTGCACAGAACTCAGTCCTTTTAATTTTGCCTTAATCCTTTATTGATTGTAATACCAAATATATTTTTAGTTCTTCAATGAAGTCATTTGCACCCTTATTTTTCTTGGTGTGATAGAACTCTGACATAAGCACTCCAAAGAAACTCCCCTATCGCAGCTTTTTCTAGATAAATACCATTCTCGACATGCTATGTTGTTTCAACGCATGTTGATAGCCTAACATTTGATATTACCAGCATTGATTACCGTGCACCATGAAGTCTTTACAACAACACCCACTTAAAACTGCACCTTAACCAGTTAGACATTAATGTCCAAATTAAGGTGTGCAGTTAAAATTCCGAGCATTTTTCTTTTCAAATCTGGGTGGCAATATGTGAAATAATCATGAATTGCACATCCGCATAGATTTATGCGATAATAAGAATCGTTATCATTTAAAAAATAAGCGAACCAAATGCAACTCTTGTCTCAATTAAAAATAGGGCAACACGCTATCATTTTAGCAATCGAAGCTGAAGAAACACTATTTCATCGTTTATCTGCATTAGGTTTTCGTGTAGGCAAGCCACTTAGTCTAATTCGACGCGCTAACTTTAACGGCCCACTTCATGTGCGTTTAGGTACAACAGATGTAATCTTACGTAGTACAGAAGCCGCTCGCATTCGCATTAATTCTATATAAGATTCACTGACGCTAAGAATAAAACTTATGAAACGTATCGCATTATTAGGCATGCCCAATACAGGGAAATCCACCCTATTTAATCGCATCAGTGGCGCATCAGCAAGAGTGGGGAATTGGCCTGGCATTACGGTAGACTTAATGAGCGCTAAAATCCTCATCGGTGGTCACATCGCCGAGTTAATCGATTTGCCAGGCATTTATGATCTACATGGATTCTCTGAAGACGAGCAGGTAGTAAGGCGTTTTTTGTCAAACAATTCAGTAGATTTAATTATCATATTGTTGAATAGCTCTCAAATAGACCGCCAACTTTCACTCGCATTACAACTTAAAAAATTAAATCTACCAACCGTAATTGCGCTAAATATGGCTGATGAGGCTAGACAGTCTGGTATTACCATTGATACAGATAACCTAGCCAAAGATCTAAACGTGCCTGTGATACAAATTAGCGCGAAATATGGCGACGGCTTACCTAAGGCACTGCAGGCGGCCACGCTAATTATCAATAAAAATCAGCGTGCAAGTGATCCGCAAGTGATTAGCCAATTATTACAAGAAGACAATCAAATAGAACAAGAAATGGAATCTTTGATCCAACATCATGTTCAAATTCCAACGACACTGAGTAACAATACGACCGATAAAATTGATAAGGTTTTTCTGCATAAGTGGTTTGGTCTACCCTTATTCTTTTTAGCGATGTTCTTGTTATTTCAGTTTATTTTTACTGCTGGAAAACCTATGCAAGATGGCTTAGCTTGGGCATTACAGCTACTTCGATCAAGCCTTTTAGAGCCCCTGTTTATTGCCAGCCCACCTTGGTTAAGCGGATTAATGTTAGATGGCATTTACAACGGCATAGCTACTGTAGCTGCATTTGTGCCGATTATTGTCCTGTTCTTTTTAGTGATGTCTATGGTGGAAGATAGCGGTTACCTATCACGAGCAGCATTTCTTATGGATGCACTCATGGCTAAAATGGGCCTAGATGGACGTGGTTTTGTGATGATGCTGATGGGATTTGGTTGTAACGTTCCGGCGCTCATGGGTACACGCATCATGCGCTCGCGCCCTATGCGCTTGCTGACTATGTTAGTCATTCCACTGTCACTATGTTCTGCGAGGTTACAAGTATTTATTTTTATGATTACAGCCTTATTTACAGCAAATCAAGCGCCGTTTATATTGTTTGCGCTGTACGTGACAAGTTTTTTAACTATGTTTCTGACTGCGGTACTTTTTCAAGGTCAATACAAGAATTCTGAGCCCTTTATTTTAGAATTACCACCTTACCGCTTCCCAACCTTACGTCAAATTCTGTTGCGAGGCTGGCATGAAGTGAAACACTTCCTTAATCGTGCCACTAAGTTTATTATAATTGGAGTGGTGCTGGTTTGGGCCTTAACAAACTTCCCCAGCAATGTACCACCAGCCAGCATAGGTACATTTGCAGGTCAGATTGGCGCATTCTTTTCCCCAATACTTGATCCAATAGGTATTAACAGTCAGCTAGCTATCGCTTTAATATTTGGTTTTGTCGCTAAAGAAATCGTGGTAGGTGCGCTTGCAGTGATTTACGGCTTACAAGGTGATGCGCTAATGGCACAAATGGCGACCCAAATAGATTGGGTTCAAGCAGTAAGCTTTATGCTGTTTACCCTGATATACACACCCTGCCTGTCGACCATCGCTACGCTTAAAAGTGAATCTAAAAGTAGCGCATTTATGTGGCTTTCCATTGCTTGGTCGCTAGGGTTGGCATGGATTGTCAGTTTTGTGTTTTATCAAAGCGCACGCTGGCTAGGTTTTTAATAGCAAATAATTCAAAGCATTTCTTTGCTAAACCTTATTCTCAACACTTTTTTCACATTGATTTTAAGGTGTTCGTATCATGCGAGGGACATGGATACATCTGAAATTGTGACAGAAGGTGGCTGGCATTGTGAGTTTGCCAACCTACAAAGTAGGAGTGACCCACGCCGCCTTTAGCAAAAACTTTATACGGCTGATTCGCCTGTTTCACCAGTGCGAATACGTACTACCTGCTCTACTGAACTGACAAAAATCTTACCATCACCTATTTTACCTGTATGCGCAGCCTTAATAATCGCATCCATTGCAGAGTCTACAATATCATCAGCAACGACTAGTTCTAATTTAATTTTAGGTAAAAAATCAACTACATATTCAGCGCCACGATAAAGCTCTGTATGGCCTTTTTGGCGCCCAAAACCTTTCACCTCAGTCACGGTTAAACCATTTACGCCGATACTTGATAAAGACTCACGCACTTCATCTAATTTGAATGGCTTGATAATTGCTTCGATTTTTTTCATGCTGTTTGAACTCCCTAAAATATATTACTAAATCGTTTAATCAGTATAGTTGTTTTTTGAGTCAAGCCCATATTTGACTGACTATTTATGTAAAAATATTACTTCGCCTAACTCAAATATAGTTTAAAAATCTAGTTTCACGGTAATAGGATAGCGACGGTCTTTACCAAAACTTTTTTGTGTAATGCGCACCCCTACTGGCGACTGACGCCGCTTGTACTCATTTCTATCAATCAAGTTAACAACACGATTAACGTCGACTTCCTTAAAACCCATGGTGATGATGTCCGCTCGTCCCAAGTCATTTTCGACATAAGCTTCTACAATCGCATCTAGTATTTCATAAGGTGGCAAACTGTCTTGATCTTTTTGACCTGCACGTAATTCTGCTGATGGTGGCCGTGTGATAATCCGTTGAGGAATAACATAAGTCATGCTGTTACGATAGCTACAAAGTCGATATACCAAAGTTTTCGGCACATCCTTCAATAAAGCAAAACCGCCCGCCATGTCCCCATATAGGGTGCAATAGCCAACGGCCATTTCACTTTTATTACCAGTTGTAACAACGATACTACCAAATTTATTTGATAATGCCATCAGCAGCATGCCGCGAATTCGCGCTTGCAGATTTTCTTCAGTCGTATCAAAAGGTAAACCAGAAAACTCACTAGAAAGCGCGCTTCTAAACTGTTCAAATAAAGTGACAATAGGAATTAAGCTGTATTTCACACCCAATAAATTTGCCATTTCCACCGCATCATCAACGCTCATATTGGCAGTAAACTCTGATGACATCAGTACTGCATGTACGTTTTCGGCACCTAACGCATCTACCGCTATTGCGAGTGTTAAGGCGGAATCTACTCCACCAGACAAGCCCAGTACAACACCAGGGAAGCCATTTTTATGCACATAATCGTGTAAGCCGAGCTTTAATGCATTATAAACGGAAGCTTCAACACTCAAATGCGGCGCGATTGCAGCTGCTAGAGGTTGCAAGCCAGTAAACTCATTAATGGCTAATGCTGATTCAAAAGCCGGTAATTGATGTGTTAGATTGCCCTCTGCGTTCAAAACGAATGAGCCTCCATCAAATACCAGTTCATCTTGCCCACCCACCATATTGGCATAAATAATGGGCAATTTAGTTTCGACAGTGCGTTCACGTAATACTTCTATACGGATTGATTGCTTTTCCATATGAAATGGTGAGGCATTTAATGCCACAAGCAGTTCTGCCCCTGCATTTTTAGCTAAAATTGCAGGGCTAGATTCCCATACATCTGCACAAATAAGCACGCCGATTTTAACGCCATGATGCTCAAACACGGTAGCTTCATCGCCTGCTTTAAAGTAACGCTTTTCATCAAACACACTATAATTGGGTAGCGCTTGCTTATGGTACGTTGCAATAATTTTACCATCTTGCAAAATAGAAGCTGCGTTATAACAAGACTCACCGACTTGATGTGGATGCCCGACAATAACCGTCATGCCATTCAAAGAAATGCTCAATTTTAGCAGCTGAGTATGACATGCTTCTAAAAAGTCTGAGCGTAACAATAAGTCTTCAGGAGGGTAACCGCATAATGACAACTCGGGTGTAACTAGCAGTGTGGCACCTTGTGCCTTAGCTTGATTTGCACTCGCGATAATTTTCTCTGCATTGCCTGCAATGTCGCCAACCATGCAATTAATTTGCGCAATGGCAACTTTCAATAAGAACCGCCTGCATCTTTAATCAGTTTAATAATCTCCGGATGCTGACCTTTAAGTGCATAAACTAAAGCCGTTAAACCATACTTGTCTTTAGCTTTCACTTTTGCATTATTTTCAAGTAACAACTTAACAATGTCAGTTTTGCCGTTACCTACGGCAATATGCAACAAAGGCGTGCCTTCAGAATCTAAATTATTCACATCAGCTCCCGCGGCTATCAATGCATTGACAGCTTCAACATTCGACTTTTTAACTGCCCAAGTGAGTGCAGTCCATTTTGAGATGTCCTTTTGATTAACAACCGCACCTCGCTTTGCCAGCAACTCTACCGCTGGCGCGTGGCCTTCTCGCGCAGCTATCATCAATGCGGTAGTACCTGAATTATCTTTTGCTAATATATTTGCTTTGTTATCCAGTAGCGCAGTAATGGTTTGAATGTCGCCACTTTTTGCAGCGTACATCAATACAGTTTTACCATTATCACTTTTAGTATTAGCATCAGCGCCATGCCTAACTAATAGATAAACAGTTTGTGAGAATCCAGAAACTGCAGCCATGCCTAGAGCGCTCCAGCCAGCAGAATCGCGTACTTTAACATCTGCGCCCTTTTCCAATAAGACAGCGACGGTGGCTACGTAATTTTTCTTGGCTGCAAACATTAATGGTGTCCAGCCGCCTGTATCTATAGCATTAATGTCTGCTCCATTACTAATCAGCGCAGAGGCTACATCGGCTTTGTCTTTGCGGGCTGCGTACATTAATGCGGTAATACCATCTTCATCTTTTGCATTGGCACTTGCACCGCTGGCTAACAAGCTATTCACCATCACCAAATCGCCCTTAGATGCCGCTGTAAGCAGGTAAGATACAACCTCTTCCGCCATGACTGGTGACATAGCAACGCATACCAATAGACTTATTAGCAAGCCATGAGCGAAAAAAAAGCGCTTATGCATAGTATTCATATTATTATGGTCATCACTTTATTAAGATTAACGCGTATTTTTAAGACTTATCGCAGCGAGTACGGCTTCACCCAAACCTGCTGGTGAAATTGCAACAACCGCACCAGCCAACTCCAAAGCACGGATTTTATCCGCAGCCTTGCCACTACCGCCAGAAATAATCGCACCAGCATGCCCCATACGCTTACCTGCCGGGGCAGTTTGCCCTGCAATGTAAGCCGCAACCGGTTTAGTAACATGGCTTTTGATATATTCAGCGGCGGCTTCTTCATCTGAACCACCAATTTCGCCGACCATAATAATGGCTTCAGTTTCATCGTCAGCTTCAAACATTTGCAAGCACTCAATGAAATTTAGACCTTTAATCGGATCACCACCAATGCCCACACAGGTACTTTGACCTAACTTTAATGCAGTCGTTTGATGAACCGCTTCATAAGTTAGCGTGCCTGAACGTGAAACAATACCAACTTTGCCACGCAAATGAATGCTACCCGGCATGATGCCGATTTTGCATTCATGTGGCGTAATCACACCTGGGCAATTAGGACCGATTAAACGAGCCCCATTTGCTTTTAAGGCGGCTTTCACATTCAGCATATCCAATACGGGGATGCCTTCAGTAATGCAAATAATCAAATCGATACCCGCATCACAAGCTTCTAAAATTGAATCTGCTGCAAATGCTGGAGGTACGTAAATCACACTAGCACTGGCGCCCGTTTGGCTTACGGCGTCACGCATAGTGTTAAACACTGGCAAACCTAAATGTAACGCACCACCTTTTCCTGGCGTGACACCGCCCACCATTTTGGTGCCATAAGATAACGCTTGTTCGGAATGAAACGTGCCTTGTTTACCTGTAAATCCTTGGCAAAGTACTTTGGTGTTTTTATTGACTAATATACTCATACTACGGCCTTTACTGCCTGCACTGCAGCATCAGTTAAATCATCGGCAGAAATAATATTCAGCCCACTAGATTTCAACATTTCTTTACCTAAATCCACATTAGTACCTTCTAAACGCACGATGACCGGAATTCGCATACCAACATCTTTCACTGCTGTAATAATACCTTCTGCAATAATGTCACAACGCATAATGCCACCAAAAATATTGACTAAAATTGCCTTAACATTACTGTCTTCCAAAATAATTTTGAATGCTTTAGTCACGGTTTCAGCTGTTGCACCACCACCAACATCTAAGAAGTTAGCTGGCGCACCTCCATGCAACTTGATTAAATCCATGGTTGCCATGGCTAGTCCTGCGCCATTCACCATGCAACCGATATTGCCGTTAAGTGCAATATAATTTAAGCCCGCATGATGGGCGATAGCTTCTTTGCTGTCTTCTTGCGACCAATCGCGCTGCTCAGCCAAGGCTTTTTGCCGATATAAGGCATTATCATCCACACTCATTTTGCAATCTAACGCAAATAGCTTACAGTCTGCCGTCACGACTAATGGGTTAATTTCAAGCAGAGCCAAGTCATTTTCTTTAAACAAGCGATACAAGCCTTTAAGTATTCTGGAGAATGCGCCTATTTGCTCACCCACTAAATCTAACTTAAATGCTAAATTACGTGCTTGATAATCCACCAAACCATTTAATGGGCTACATACTTCCTGCAAGATTTTTTCTGGGCTTGTTTGTGCAATTTCTTCAATATCCATACCGCCAGCACTAGAAGCCACTACAACAACGCGCTCTAAAGTTCTATCTACTAGCATTGACAAATAAAGCTCACGTGCTATTGGTAACGTTTCTTCAATCAACACTTGATTAACAGGTTGACCATCGGGTGCATTTTGATAAGTCACCAATGTTTTGCCCAGCAACTCACTCGCAACGTTTTGCGCTTCTTCAGTGGATTTAACCACTCGCACACCACCAGCTTTACCACGACCACCCGCATGCACTTGCGCCTTAACTACCCAAGCATTACTAGCGATTTCAGATGTTACCACTGGCGTTTGTCTTGCAACCGAAATGGCTTGTCCACGTGGAATAGGAATGCCGTATTTTTGCAACAAGGCTTTGGCTTGATATTCATGCAAATTCATAAAAATACAATTCAAAATAAAGATTATTCACATTTTCGCGCAAATCAGGCAAATGCGCTAGCACTAGCCTTGATATTCTGTTGGTTTAGACTAACAGTCAGCGTTGCATTTTAATCTCAAGTGTATAATTCTTATTTTTAAATCAAAGTAATTTTATGCGTTTAGTTATTCAAGGCTCTGCCATCACATATTCACATTTATCGCATATCCATCAACTATGCAGTACTAGTGTTCAATTTGTACAAATTTCATTGCATGCTTATTACTTAGCCAATCAATCAAGAATTTTGCCTACGGTGCAGGAATTTTGTGCAGAACACCATATAGATTCTAGCTACGTGCAAGATACTCATTTGATTAATAAATTTGGCTTATGTGTGATGGATATGGATTCCACATTAATTAGTATTGAGTGTATTGATGAGATAGCTGATATGGTTGGCATTAAACCACAAGTGGCAGCCATCACTGAACGTGCCATGCAAGGTGAATTAGATTTTGCTCAAAGTTTGCGTGAACGTGTCGCCTTATTGAAAGGCCTAAATGAATCTGACCTAATGCGCGTACTTAATGAACGACTGACACTTAACCCAGGCGCCGTAGAATGGATTAATGCCTGCAAGAAAAATAACATTACGACGCTACTTGTTTCTGGTGGCTTTACTTTCTTTGCGGATCGCGTAAAAGCGATGCTGGACTTAGATTACGCGGTGTCTAACAGCTTAGAAATTATTGATGGAAAACTCACTGGTAAGGTTTTGGGTAGCATTGTGGATGCACAAAAAAAAGCCGATGAACTCACAAAGTTACTTGATCAGTTAGGGCTTATTAAAGCACAAAGTATTGCCATAGGCGATGGCGCAAATGACTTAAAGATGATGGCAGTAGCTGGTATTGGCATTGCTTATCATGCAAAACCGATTGTTCAAGCTCAAGCAACTTACGCCTTGAATCATGTTGGTCTAGATGGCGTGATTAATTTACTGACAACTTAATAGTGGCCTTTGCAGGAAGCTGAATTGGCGGTAATTTAAAATCAAATCCTTAGTTATCGTCATTCTGAGTGCAACGAAGAATGACGCATAATAATTTGCGACTACATCGGATTGCATAACGGAACAGCTATCAGTGACGTTTACACTAAACGTGCTAACTCGGCCTCAGTAAACCCAGCGGCACTTCTAGCTTCTAAATTAAAAGGTCCACGTAGTTTGGGCGCTACATAAGTGTTACATAACTGCTCAAATGTACTCAAAGGTTCTAAATCTTTTTGTGTACACAAAAAATTAAACCAATAGTTACCAATCGACACGTGACCTACTTCATCACGCAAGGTAATATCTAAAATCTCTGCGGCTAGCATATCCCCAGCCTGTGCAAGCTTGGCACGTAAGGCGGGCAAAGCATCCAAGCCACGCGCTTCCAAAGTGCGTGGCACTAAAGCCATACGCGCCAACACATCACCTTTGGTTTTATCGACCATTTCCCATAGACTATTATGTCCAGAAAAGTCGCCATAAGTGAACCCTAAAGTTTGCAGATGTGCATTGAGTAATGAGAAGTGGTGCGCTTCTTCACATGCGACTTTTAACCAGTCTTTATAATATTGTGCTTGCATGTCATTAAAGCGCCAAATTGCATCTAGTGCTAAATTTATCGCGTTAAACTCAATGTGCGTTAATGCATGGATTAAAGCGGCACGACCTTCAACCGTGCGCATAGAGCGCTTTTTAACTTGCAACGGAGAAACTAATTCTGGTTTGATTGGAATACCTGGAACAGGTAAATTTGGTATAAGTACAACATTAGGGTCTATTCGTAACAACCCTGCTTGCAAGGCTTGCATAAGCGCGCTAAGGCCTATCATTTTTTCACTAGCACTACATGACACTAACAAATGTAGCGCCTGCTGCCTTAGCTCCACCTGATATACACCAATTGCTTACTTAAGTGGAATAAAGTCTAATTCGCCGGCCTTCATGTCAGGCACCATTAAATATTTTTCATCTTTGGTCGTGGCAATATCGGCCGCTGATTGATAGCCACTTTTTAGTTCAGAAAGTTCGCCTTTAGTGCTCAAACTAAATACTTTTCCTGTTTTCCAGTCACTCAAATACATGTTGCCGTTTGAGTGATGCGCAACGCCATCGCCTCCGCCAAAGCCTTCGGCAATATCAACTAAGGCTTTAGTTTGTTGATTGTAGCTATACAACACACCTGAAGTAAAATCTACATAAATCAATATGTTACTGGTGTCATCCGCCAACAAGCCGTTAGGCGCCATAACGCGGGCATCTTGTTTACCATCAATAAGTAAAGTGACTTTCCCAGTGGCATTAATTTTATATATTGCGCCGCCTTTACCTGTACCCAAAATATCTCCGCTGTCAGACACATACAAATTGCCTTGCGGGTCGGCTTCTAAGTCATTTAAAAATTGGGGCGTTACTGGGAACGCACTAGTAGCCGCAAAAACAGTAGCTTTGCCATCAGCAAGCGAGATTTTTAGGATCTTTGTTTTATCTGCCACATATAAATTATTACCAATAATGCTCAACCCTTTTGGATCATCTAAATTTTGCGTAAACACGCGTGCAATGCCATTCTCAATCACAGAAATTTGACCATCACCATCTTTACCAAAGCCATTAATCTCAGAAACAAAAATACGCCCGTCTTTGTCCTGCACCACAGATTCTGGTGTTTTTAGGCCCGTGACTTTTTGCATGACAAGCTGATTCGGTTTAATTGACTTTACACAACCTGCACTTACTAAAGCCATAAATAACATACTGACTAATATACTTTTTTGCATGGGGTTCTTTCGGCAATTTAATTTAAGTTTAAGTGCAATTATAAACACTAGTACGCAATCAAACCAAACAAATTAAAAATTCAAAGATTACAGGCCTATGCCACGCAGTTTTTCAAGTAAATCATCACGCAATGCATACAGTTCAGCTATTCTTTCAATCGCTTCAGCATGATGACCATTGCTTTTAAGTTCAATCAACTCATGAGCAAGTGCATGCACCTGCAGATGCACGGTTTCTAAATCATTATAGGATGCTGTTGATTTGTATGGATTAAGCATCTCCGTTGCCAACCATTGACCAAACTGGCAATAGTTTGAATCTAACTGAGGGGACAATTCACGTTCATCTTTAAGGTGTTTAACGATAGCTGAAATCCACGCGCGGTGATTTACAGTCGCAAAAACCACAGATTGATTATTGTGATTATCCATAGCTTGCTTTAGCCACGATGCGTCAGGCTTCCATTTCGTAGACCAACTTGGTAACTCTTGCGCTGGCATTGGGCGAGCTATGCCATAGCCTTGTGCGAGTTCACAGCCAAGTTGCAATAGCGCGGCGCCGTGCTCTATAGTTTCCACCCCTTCTGCAATCACTTCTCTGCCAAAAGCATTGGCTAGGCCAATTACTCCTTCAAGAATGGCAAGATCGTCTGGGTCATCCAGCATGTCACGCACAAAAGACTGGTCAATTTTAAGCAAGCTTACAGGTAGCTGTTTAAGGTAAGTGAGAGATGAGTAGCCCGTGCCAAAATCATCTAAGGCAAAACTAACCCCAAACTCACGGCAGGATTGAATGATTTTAGATACATGAGTCACATCTTGCAGAGCACTGGTTTCAAGTATTTCCAGCTCCAAATGCCCCGCAGGTACATTTTGATGGGCATCAAGGACGGATTTAAGGCGCTGGACAAAGTTCTCCTGCTGTAATTGTAGCGCCCCAACATTCACACTGATTGGAATGCTCAAACCATCCTCTCGCCATAAGCCTATCTGTTTAAGTGCTGTATCAATTACCCATTCCCCAATTTCTATCGCTAAGGGATGCTCTTCAATCAAAGATAAAAATACCACGGGTGGCAACAGTCCTTTTTCTGGGTGCTGCCAGCGAATAAGGGCCTCGGCGCCAACAACCTTGCCATTTCTCATATTTACTTTTGGTTGGTAATACAGCACAAACTCATTTTTACTCAAGGCACAACGAATACGATCTATATCTTCATTTTGGTTACGTACACTCTGGTCTTGTTCTGCATCAAAAATTTGGAAGCGATTTTTACCTGATTGCTTGGCTTGATACATTGCTTGATCGGCCTGACGAAACAGCTTATCTGCATCCACATCATCTAGTTGCGGATAAAAGGTTACGCCAAGACTAGCGGTAACATTTAAAGTAAGGTTATCGATGTAGACTGATTCAGCAGCTGCGGCAATCAATCGCTTGAGCATTACTTCACTGGCATTGGTATCGTCCAAATCAAGTATTACGGCGACAAACTCGTCCCCACCAATTCTAGCGAGAGTATCACCTTCGCGTAGCGCAAGCTTCATGCGGTTTGCCACCGTCATTAAAAGTTGATCGCCAACAGCATGGCCGTGTGTATCATTAATGATTTTAAAAGCATCAAGATCTAGAAAAACAACTGCCAGCTTTTGATTTCGCCGTTGTGCCTGAGTCATGCCTTGGCGCAAGCGATCAGCAAGCAACACTCGGTTTGGCAGGCTTGTTAATTGATCAAAATGTGCGATATGTTCAAGTTGGCTTTCATGCTCTTTAAGTTTAGTAATATCCGAAAATAGTGCCAAATATTGTTGAATATTACCTTGAGCATCTCGCACTGCACTAATTGTCTGCATCACAGCATAAATATTACCGTTTTTATGCTTATTCCATATTTCGCCATACCAATATCCTTTCTCAATCAAATCACCCCAAACAGAAACGTAAAATTCTTTTTTATGCTGCCCAGAACTAAGAATTCGCGGATTATGCCCGACAGCTTCATCTCGTCTGTAGCCTGTAATTCGACTAAAAGCGTCGTTGACCTCAATAATCGTCCCATCAGCGGCCGTAATTAAAATGCCTTCCCGTGCATACGTAAAAACATTTGCCGCGAGATGTAGTTTAACTTCCGCTTGCTTACGTTCAGCTTCATGCGCAAAATTATCTAACGCAAAACTAATGTCAGTTGCCATATCGACAAGTAGGCTACTAATTTGATCATCAAAAGCATTCACTTCGTTAGTATATAAAGTGAACGCGCCTACAACTAAGCCATTACAATGAAGCGGGAGTGATGCACATCCAGCCCAATCAGATTTTTTTGCGAGCTCACGCCATGGCAGAGTACGTATGTCATTCACGAAATCCTGAATCCAAACAGGCTGATTATCACGAATGGCGATGCCCGTTGGGCCTTGCCCAAAATCACTTGCAGCTTCTACGGTAATATTAATATCGGCCAAATAGCTTTTTTCATCGCCATAGGAGGCCACAGGGATGACATGCAAGCTAATCTCATCGGCCAATCCAATCCAGGCCATTTTTAACCCACCAAAGCTCACTACGTCTTGGCAAACTTGCTGAAATAACTCTTCTTTATTTTTACAATGCACAATCGCTTGGCTACAGCGACTAATTGCTGCATATAGTTGTGAAAGTTGCTGAATTTTGGCTTCAGCTTGTTTACGTTCGGTCAAGTCGGTATTGGTGCCCGATACACGCACGGGTCTGCCACTGGTATTTCTTAGAATGAAACCTCGAGAGAGCACTGGCACATAATGGCCATCTTTATGTTGCAGACGAAATTCAATTTCATAGGATTCTGAATCTGTTTTAATTACCTGATCAAAAGACTGATTCACTCGTAATCGATCATCGGGATGTACGATATGCTCCCAAAGGCTTGCTCCAGTGGGTAACTCGTTGTCTTCATAACCCAGCATCATCCACCAGCGTGGCGAGTAGTATAGATCGCCACTTTCAAGATTCCAATCCCAAGGAGCATCGCGTGAACCGCGCAACACTAGATGTAATCGCTCTTCTGACAGTTTTAGTGCCTCTTCTTCCAACTTTCGGTGAGTAATATCGTGTGAAATGCCAAATAATCCAATCACTTGACCACTCACATCACGCATGGGTCCTTTAGTCGCTGAATACGTGCGCACACCTATGGCTGTCGTCAACGTTTCTTCATAGGTACTCGTATGATTTTCAGCAATGATTCGACGATCATTGCTGAAAATCATTTCCGCTTGTTCTTGCGGGAAAATTGCTGAATCGTCATTGCCTATTATCTGCTCTATCGTTTTATTTAAATTCTTCGCGGCTTGGCGATTGACCTGCAAATAACGGCCTTCTAAATCTTTAATGTAAATAGCATCAGTCGAGCTATCTATCAAGGTAACTAACATCTGATCATCTTTATTTTTTAATGCCAACATTGCCATTTTCTGCGTTTTAAGCTGCTGTCTCCACAATTGCAATAAGCCCATCATGATTGTTGAAATGGCAAAAAATGTGATTAGACCAATCCAATACAAGCTTTGCCATAACGGGCCAAGCACTTCATTACGGTCTACTTTTGCGACAATACGCCAGTCTGAACCCGCAATAGAGCGGTAAGCCGCCAACACTTCAACACCTCGATAATCCCTGCCAAGCACATTGCCTGGTTTGCTTGAATTTACTGCAACTGTTGCGGTCAGATTTTTATTATTCATTGGAATCTTAAGTACTAATGCAGCGTTATGTCGATGGCGTAAATCGTTAAGATAGTGAACCGAATCATTTTCGCGACGCACCAATAAAGTTTCAGCACTAGCGCTTGCAGTCGGCCATTTTTGTAAAAGTGGAAATAGAAATTGATTGGCCGACACACGTAACAAAACAATCGCAACTGCTTGCTTACCTTGTGCATCAGAGCCAAATACTGGTACTGCCCAATCAATATTCACAATAGCTAAATCATCTCTATGCAATCGGCTGCGCTGAATTTGTTTGCTACGCATTGCCAAGACCGCTAAATCACGACCATTCTGGTATACATCCAATGCATTGCCTCGACCGACCAACACTTTACCCTGCGCATCAACTAACATAATGCTGTCATAGCCTTCACTATCAATCAAAGCTTGAAAGCGATTGAGTACTTCACGAGTTTCACGGCTATTCGCCTTACCTTGTGCAAGCTTGAGAAATTGTGCATTTAAAACTGCAGATGTAAGCAGCATCTCTGCATCGCCACGTTGCTCTGCCAACCAGTGTTCAATTTGTTGCGACTTGAGCTGGGCAACCGCTTGAAGGTTAGCATAAGCATCACGTTCAATTTGAGTGCTTTGTAGTTTATAAAACGCAATATTAATTAAAGGTACAAGTAGCGCCAGAGCCATAAATACTAAAGATAGATGACTAGTTGAGTGCGCTGCACTTTCTAAATCCAGCGCGTAGTTTTGGTCAACCTGCCTTTCACGCCAATTTTTAAGTAGTAGAAATATCAAACCACTAGTAACAACGACAAACAAGCTAGCCTTTATAGAGCTAGCCAAAGCTATTTGCGAGGGGAGAATGAATATCCGCGCAACTATATTGTCAGAGAATAGTATCCACAAACCTGCAAACACTGCGTAGATTAGCGCAATGGCAATTGGAGAATATCTATTAGACATGATTGCTGCAGAGGATCAAACACATAGAAAATCCAAGTTAAACCTAATAGTCTCATTATGTCATAAGCATAGTAAGACATAATTTCCCAAGCTAAGGTGGATTTACCTCGCTATTTAATCTATCTAGCTAACATAAAGCTTCCTTTCAATCCTTAAAGAGCACTTTAAGAAGCGTCATATTAAACTCTGTAATTCTTGTAAGACAAACACCTATATCAGCGTTACGCATTGTCTTACGCAATAAATAGACAATACCCAATAGTAAATAATCGTTAAAAAGTTCAAAGTACGCCTGAAGAGAAAATAAAAATATTTAATTAAAACAATAGATTGGGAAACTAAATGAATGTAAAAGATATGATGTCAGAAATTAAAGATGCCAATCTTAACTATTTAATGCTTGCCCAACAATTAATTCGTTCAGATAAAGCATCGGCAATCTACCTTCTAGGGGTCAGTAAGGAAATAGCAGATTTGCTTGAAGGTTTAAGTAACTTGCAGTTAGTAAAGCTCAGTAGCACAAATATGCTGTTAGCACGCTTTCGTTTTGATGATAGCGCAATACTCAGCATGCTAACCAACTATACCAAGAATAGCTCACAAGCCCATTTGCACACGGCGCTTTTATTATCAAGCCAAGTTGCGGAAGTTATAAAATAATTGGCGCGGTTTAATATAAATATTGAGTTTCACTGCTCACTATAATTTAAAGTCACAAAATATAAGCATTATCAGTAACACTGAAAGTCAAGTATGAATCTTAGAAAATTTTTTGGAAAAAACTCACGTGAGGCCCTAAATATGGTTCGCATGGCACTCGGTGATGATGCAGTCATCGTCTCAAACCGCGCGGTAAATGGTGGCAATAAAATCATTGCATTCAAAGAGCAAGAGTTAGACGAAATTGTTGACAATGAATCATACCAACGGCACGTAACTGGAAGTGGTAACAAAGAAACTTCCACATTATTATCTGTTCTGAATCAAAAAATCGAGGGGTTTCATTCGAATCAAGCTGAGCCTTTCCAAGCAGAAAATTTACAAACAGAACCATTCCATGTAGCGCTAAATGAATCAGAAGCAACCTTTAAACCTTCTGCCGCGCGACATAACCAAGCGAGCTCTGTACAATCAAACTCTGCGCCTATAAAAGATGTTGATAGCCAACAAATGACTAGGCAAATTATTGAGATGCTCGGTGAAATGCGCAATATGCGTAGCGTAATTGAGTCTCAACTCACTAGCATTGCTTGGGGCAATATTCAGCAACGTGACCCGGTAAAGTCCCAAGCATTAAACACGCTTTTATCTGCTGGCTTTAGCGCAGCACTCTCTAGATTGTTAGCTGAAAAAATGCCTGCTAATCTTGATGCAAACAAAGCAACGGTTTGGATTAAATCCATCCTTAAACAAAACTTACACACAATTGAAACTGAAAATGAACTGCTTAATGAAGGTGGAATATTTGCCTTAATTGGTCCGACAGGTGTAGGTAAAACCACAACGACCGCCAAACTTGCTGCACGCTATGTAATGAAGCATGGCACGCAAAACCTTGGCATAATCACCACTGATGCATATCGTATCGGAGGGCATGAACAACTACGCATTTACGGCAAGATTCTTGGTGTAATGGTACATGCAGTAAAAGATGAAGCTGATTTAAAAATTGCACTGAGCGAACTAAAAAATAAACACACTGTTTTGATTGATACCGTGGGTGTAAGTCAGCGCGACAGCATGGTTGCAGAGCAAGTGGCTATGCTTTCAAACACTAATAATCGTATAAAAAAACTGTTATGTCTCAACGCAACCAGTACGGGTGAAACCTTAACCGACGTTATTAGAGCCTATAAAGGCAAAAGCTTGGATGGGTGCGTAATTACCAAGCTAGATGAAGCTGCAACTATTGGCAGCGCGCTAGACGTAATGATAAGAGGAAAACTAAAACTCTATTACGTTACCAATGGCCAGCGCGTGCCAGAAGATCTTCATATTGCAAACAAACAGTATTTAATTGAACAGGCTTTAAAGCAAGGCACTATTAACAACAAACCTTTACAGTTTCAGTCGGATGAGTTGCCTTTAATCATGGGGCAAGCGGCAGATAAAGGCATTCGTAAATTCGCGCCTATTGACCTAGTTTAAGCTATGGTTGACTTTAAAAATGATCAAGCAGCTGGGCTGCGTCGCATCATGGCCACCCCGATTCCTAGAATCGTGACTATTATCTCGGCTACTTCTATTTCCGCTTCACCAACGCATAATCAACCACGTATGATTGCCAACTTAGCAGCGTCTATTCGCATCCAAGGTTCTGAAGTGTTAATTTTGCATGCGTCCTCCATATCAAGCGCTGCCAGCTATGAAATCAATCAACAGCCCACTTTGTTTGACGTTGCTAACCAATTAGCCACCTTGCCTGATGCAATTAGAAATACAAGCCAAGGACTGTCTGTTGCTAGGTTACTACATAAAAATCAAATCAATATTCCACTGGACAATAATGTCAGCGAAGTACTTAACGACATATTTGATGAATTAGTAAGACAATATGAGATAGTCTTGGTCGATGCAACTCTGAACAATGAGCAACTACTGCCATTAAAAACACTGAATAACAGCGAAATATTGATTCAACTCTCACGAGATCCTGAATCGATTAAAAATGCCTACTCACTCATAAAGCAAATCTGCAGTCAGTTAGGCAGGCGTTCATTTGGCATCATTGTGGATGACGCAACTGAATCTCAGGCTCAAGTTGTATTTAAGAATATAGCGCAAGTAGCAAGGCGCTTTATGCAAATTGAGTTGGAATTCTTTGGGGAAATTCCAAGGGATGTTCACCTGAACAAAGCTGCAAAACTTGGTCGCTCGGTAGTCGATGCATTTCCAATGGCTGCCGCATCTAACGCTTTAAAACAGCTTGCAAAACGCTTAGATAATAAACATGGGCTTGCTAAATAAACCAATTAGGGCATCTCTAATAAATGGCTTGCCTCAATAAAAACTTATCTTCGGTTCCGTTTGTGCGCCAATGATGCCACAAGGCAACTTAGTTTCAGCCTTTGCCATTTCAGTCAACTGAATACTTTTCAATTTTGTCATTAAATCTTGCATAGCCGAAGCATACGCTTTATTTAAGTGCAGTTGGATGCCATTATCTACGCTAGCAAAACCTTGTTGCTGTGCTTCCCCAGTATAAGTACCTAACACATGACCCGCCCCAGAATAAACCGTTGCAACCAACCTACTATGATAAACATGCATTTGTGGATTGTAAAATAGGCTAGGTTTAATGCGAATAATATTATCAGCTGTTTCATTTGACGTGCACATAGCAAGCATGCTGTAATGATCTTTCAATACTTCAAGAGCGATAAGTTCAACTATTGGACCTTGAGCAAACCAGTAATCATAGTATGGATGTAATAAACGAACACTATAGTTATAATCATGTGGGCTGATATATAGCAGTGTATTCGCCTGAGATTCAGTAGCATAGGAACTAGTAATTGCAGTTGTCACTGCAAATAAACTCAAACAATAAATTTTATTTAATAGAACTTTCATACCCGCTCCCGCGTAAGTTTAATCATATTCCTCATTGCATCCACACTTTCAGAACTATCATTCAAGACGATGCTCATTAGCGCATGTATTCTCAGTGTGTAACGATTATTTAATCTGGTCTTTAAGGCTTCCCCAGATAACTAATACGATAAACAACACCCACTTTATCATCAGTTACATATAATGCTTGATCAGCACCCACAGCGACATCTACAGGCCTCCCCCAAGCATCGTTATTTTTCAGCCAGCCCGTCGCAAAATCTTCTACTTCGACAGCTTGATTGTTATTAAACTTAATGCGTACTAGCTTGTAACCTGACAGCTGTTTGCGATTCCAAGACCCATGCAGTGCAATGATGGCGTCTTTTTTGTATTCAGAAGGCCAATTTGTTTTGTCTAAAAAACTAATGCCTATTGGGGTTGAATGCGATGTCAATGTCATTTCCGGCGCTTGCGTACTCTTACAAAAATCAATACTTGCCTTAAAGTTTGGGTCTTCAACTTGAGTTTTACTATTGTTTGAATCACCCCAACAATGTGGCCAACCATAATGTTTCCCTGCTTCAATTTTATTGATGTGCTCTGGAGGCAATTCATCATTAACAGCGCCATTTTTAGTGGCGGAGCGGTTATCTGCACCATTATTAGTAGCATACATTGCGCCTGTTTGCGGATGCCAAGCATAGCCCTGAGAATTGCGTAAACCGTTTGCCCACACTGCTGATTGCTGATGTCTACCTAGCGTCAATAGTGCACCAGCAGGTTTACCATCTAAGGTATAGCGCAATATTGCTGCGCGGGTTGAATCACTTTCAATACACACATTACAACTAGAACCAACATTGATAAACAAGTATCCATCTGGGCTAAGCTTAATATTTTTAAGGGCATGTCCACCAGAAGGCAAGTGTTTTATAAAAGGTGTCGTGTGGTCAGCCCATCCATGCTTAAAAGAATTGCTTAAAACATTAGTCGTAGCTTTTTTCTCTAATTTAACCACACCATCTTGATTCGCAATCAGTAACGCATTCTCTACAAAAGCCAAACCTTGTGGTGCATTGAGATTATCTGCAACCAATATTACTTCATCTGCGACACCATCTTTATTCTTATCTGGCAGCATAAGTACTCTGTCACCCTTGGATGAAGATACATACAAATGACCACTACTATCGAACGCCATAAATCTGGCGCCTGCAAGTAACTTACCCTGCTTAGTTTTATCATCGGCAAATATATCTATCTTAAAGCCTTCGGGAAGTTTGATGCCAGCCAAATCTGGCTTTGAGTTAGCGGTCTGTATCCCTAGAAGAATGAAGGCAACTAGGGCAGTAAAAATACAAATCCTTAAAGACTGCTGCATTATACTTAGACTCACATCAATTTAAATTTGTAACATCATTATGTTAGCGTATCAGCCCAAATATTTTGCGCCCAACTTTGTGCATAAGCGCCTTCTTTCTCACTTGGACTCATGGAAACACCGCCACCTTCGGCAGAAAGCATTAGTTTTTTATTTGCATCGTAACGAAAAACGTTGGCCACGTGCATCGCTTGTTTGTCATCTACAAAACTGTAGCAGGTATTAGCGAATATCGGCATTGGATCTGGTGCCTGTCCAGCCATCAACTGCACAATCGCATTGGCACACACTTTGGCTTGGCTAGTCGCCATGTGCGCCGATTTTGGCTGCCCTGCGGCTACGCTATCGCCTAACACATGTACATTTTTTTCAAGCTTAGATTCATAAGTTAAAAAGTCCACCTCACACCAAGGGTAATCTGGCTCTATTAAATGAGCCAATTGCGCTATTTTGCCTGCACGTTGTGGTGGAATAATATTCAATACATCAGCTTTGATTTTATCAAAATCAGTGTTGATTATTTTAGTCGCCACATCAATACCTGCAATAGCACTATCTGCACGATAATCCACAATACCTGAATATGTTTCATTAAAAACTTTAGCGAATAAACCTTTTTTAGAGATAATTTCAGCGTTAGCATCTAGCACAATGACTTTAGATTTTGGTTTGCTATTTTTAAGGTAAAAAGCCACTTGGCAGGCGCGTTCATAGGGGCCTGGTGGGCAACGATATGGCGCTTTAGGCACATTCATTACAAATACGCCTCCATCTGGCATAGTCTCTAATTGCTTGCGCAAATTCACAGTTTGCCAACCTGCTTTCCACGCGTGGGGAATTTGTCGTTGGGCTTCGGCATTCGCTATCATGGGTAATGAAGAGTAATCAAAATCAACGCCTGGCGCGACAATGAGCCTGTCATATTGAAGCTCACCGCGCAGCATTGTGATTTTTTTCGCGCTAGCATCAATGGCGGTGACGGTATCTTGCACCCATTTAATGCCATGGTTAGCTTTAAGTGCATCATAGCCAAAGGTTAAATTGTTAATGCTTTTACTGCCACCTAGCACCAAATTACTTAATGGGCATGACACAAATTGTGCGTTTGGCTCAACCACAATAACTTCAATATTACCCAAGCTCCAAAGTCGTAAATACTTAGCGACGGTAGCCCCTGCGTAGCCGCCGCCCACCACCACCACACGACCTAGTGGCGGTTTAGAAGCGCGCGAAAAAGCAGCATTACTGAGTAACAGTGCACTTGCCGCGCCAGTGACTTTAATAAAATCACGGCGTTTAAAATGATGTGAGCTATTCATGGCTAGCTTTCAGTGTTTGTGATTTTATTGGCGTAGCCACAACACGTTTTTGTTCAGCATAATGTACTGCAAGTTGATCAATTTCATCCACCGTTAGACCTTTTGCATGATGATGCATCACTGTGGCTTTGCGGCTACCATCTTTAAAACCTAGCATTTTTTCTTTAAAATCAGCAGGGTTCATGCCAGCAAGTGTGGCGTTTGCCCCACCATTAGCATCGGCGGCTTGGTTAATAGTAACAGCGTTTCCAAACGTTCCATGGCAAGCTGCGCATGAAGCTGCCAATACATGTGTATGTAGATGAATAGCGTCAGAAACGACAACATCCTCAACAGCTAACCCTAACGCAGGGTAAACAATTGAGGATGTTATGAAAATGTAGGGAATTATTTTTGGTATTGCTGTGTATTTTTTGTGCAACATGGTAATACCCTATCAATAAAATTACTCACGTCTCATTGTAAGCACTTATTGCTCAGCATTGGTGACTTATGTCACCAATGCTGACTCATTCTAGATACTAATTGTTAATACTAATCTCCACCTTCAAAGCATCTTTCATCTTTACAGCCATCATCTTTTACACCTAAGCCTGTTAGAAATTCAATCATATTGTTATTTTCCACATCACGAAATGGACGAATTAATGAAACATTGGCTTTAAGCTTATGATTTACATCAGCACCACTTTGCGCTAATAGTGTCATCATATCTCTATAGTTACCAAATGCAGCTAAGTGAAAAGCAGTGTTTTTCGATAGCGGGTGCGCGTAATTCAACTCTGCACCTTTACTAATTAAATATTTTGCCACTTCAATTTGACCTTTGTTAGCAGCCATTTGAATAGGAGACCATGCAAACGACTTATAATTTACGTTTGCTGCATCAGCTTCTATGAATTTTTTAACCGCTTTTATATCTCCGCTAGTAATTGCATTCACAAAGTCCAATTGCTCATCATCAGTAATAGCTGACGCATTAAAAGAAAAACTCAATGCCAATACTGCGAGTAACGTTTTAATCAATTTCATATGACTACATCTCCAAAGTTAATAAACTACCATTAAATTACTATGCTACATGCTTTCTTGCATTACGGAACATCCGCATCCAAGCACTATCTTCACTATCCGCAGAACGTTGCCAAGTGTTTTGCACGTTACGGATTACCCGTTCAGGGTGAGGCATCATAATACTAAACCGTCCGTCTGTGCTGGTTAATCCTGTAATCCCCTGTGGCGAACCGTTTGGATTAAACGGGTAGCTAGTCGTTGGCGTTGATGAATGATCGATAAACCGCATCGTCACCAATTTTTTCGCTAACACTTCGTTGACCATAGAACTTGGAGAAGGTTCTTTAAATTCGGCATAACCTTCACCATGCGCAACTGCAATTGGCATTTTGCTACCTGCCATGCCATTAAAGAACAATGATGGTGACTCTAAAATCTCAACCATGGCTAATCTTGCCTCAAACTGCTCAGATTTATTTTTTACAAAATGTGGCCAATGTGTCGCACCTGGAATGATGCTTTGTAAGTTGCTCATCATTTGGCACCCGTTACATACGCCTAGTGCAAAACTATCTTTACGGTTAAAGAATGCTGAAAATTCATCTCTTGCACGAGCGTTAAATAAAATAGATTTAGCCCAGCCTTCACCAGCGCCTAGAACGTCTCCATATGAAAAGCCACCGCAAGCCACAAAACCAGCAAAATCTTTCAACGACACACGTCCAGCAATAATGTCGCTCATGTGCACGTCGAAGGTATCAAAACCAGCACGGTCAAAAGATACTGCCATTTCTACATGACCATTTACACCCTGTTCACGCAGAATTGCCATCTTAGGGCGCGCGCCTGTTGAAATATAGGGGCTAATGCCCGCGTTGGTATAAGGTGCGGCAATGTTTTCACTAGGCTTGTAAGTTAGTTCGGAGAATAGTCCTCGATTGCTTTCATCTAAAATACGGTCATACTCTTGCTGCGCACAAGCTGGGTTATCACGTAGCTTTTGCATGTGATATGTTGTTTCAGACCACATGCGATGCAGGTTAACCCGCGTATCACTGAAAACAACTTTACCGTATTGTTTAATTTCAATTTGATTACCTGTAACAACTTCACCAACTACAGATGCCAAGCCGTTAAATTGCATAACGATTGCATCTGCATTAGCGGCTGACACTTGAATGACGGCACCTAATTCTTCATTATACAAAGCACTTGCCGCATCGCCTTGCAAACTTGAAATATCGATATTCAAACCACAATGACCCGCAAAAGCCATTTCAACCAAAGTAGTAAATAAACCACCGTCTGAACGGTCATGGTAAGCTGAAATTTTGCCAGTTTTATTCAATTGCTGAATGGTATTAAAGAAATGCTTGAGTTGCGCTGCATCATCCACATCTGGCGCCACATCACCAACCGTGGCATAAACTTGCGCCAAGCTCGAACCACCCATGCGATTTTTACCTGCACCTAAGTCAATTAAAATCAGCTTAGTTGCAACATCAGTTTGTAATTGCGGGGTTAGCGTTTTACGTGCATCTGGTGTAGTAGCAAAAGCCGTTACAACCAATGAAATTGGCGATGTCACGGCCTTATTGATACCATCTTCATTCCACAAAGTTTTCATGGACATTGAATCTTTGCCTACCGGAATGCTAATGCCTAGTTGCGGACAAAGCTCCATACCTACGGCTTTTACTGTGGCATACATCGCGGCATCTTCACCTGCATGCCCTGCTGGCGCCATCCAATTGGCTGACAGCTTCAGTACGCTTAAATCATCAATCAAACAGGCGGCTATATTAGTAATTGACTCACCAATTGCCATGCGGCCAGAGGCTGGCGCATTAATCAACGCTAGAGGTGCTTTTTCACCAATTGCAAATGCTTCGCCTACGTAGGTTTCATAACCAGCAAGTGTTACAGCAACATCAGCCACAGGAACTTGCCATGGACCTACCATTTGCTCACGCGCCACTAAACCAGTCACTGAGCGATCGCCAATAGTAATCAAGAATGTTTTATCAGCTACTCCAGGCAATCTCAATACACGCGCTGCTGCATCATTTAAATCAATTTTGCTAGTATCAAAAGCCTGCAATTGTCTAGCAATGCTTTTTACATTGCGCGTCATTTTTGGCGGTTTTCCTAGTAATACTGACAACTCCATATCTACTGGCTTATTGTCAAAATGACTATCAGCTACAGTTAAATGACGCTCTTCAGTGGCAAAACCCACCACAGCAAATGGGCAGCGCTCACGTTCACAAATGGCTTTAAACCGTGGCAAATCTTCTTGCGAAATTGCCATCACATAGCGCTCTTGCGCTTCGTTGCTCCAAAGTTCGCGTGGAGACATTCCTGGCTCTTCATTATTCACATCACGCAATTGGAAAGTCGCGCCCACTCCAGCATCATTCACTAGTTCTGGGAAAGCATTTGAAATACCGCCCGCACCTACGTCATGAATGCTCAAAATCGGATTTGCATCGCCTAGTTGCCAACAACGATCAATGACCTCTTGCGCTCTGCGCTCTAATTCTGGGTTGCCACGTTGCACAGAATCGAAATCTAGATTTTCAACGTTGCTACCTGTGTCCATACTTGAGGCCGCACTGCCACCAAGGCCAATCAACATAGCTGGACCGCCAAGTTGCACTAAAGCGGCGCCAGCTGGAATTGGGTTTTTTTTAGAGTGTATTGCAGAAATATTACCTAAACCACCAGCCAACATAATGGGCTTGTGGTAACCGCGCATCTCGGCTCTACCATTTGAATCCACTGATTCCAACTCAAAAGTACGGAAATAACCTGCAATATTGGGGCGACCAAATTCGTTGTTGTACGCCGCGCCACCCAACGGGCCATCAATCATGATTTGGAATGGAGATGCAATACGGCTAGGGCGACCGTAAATTTCGCCTCCATCCGAGGGATGACCGGGGGAGGTGAGAGCGTTATCAGATTTCTGATAATGCTCCCAAGGTTGCTGAAAGTTAGGGATATTTAAGTTAGATACTGAAAAGCCAGTTAAACCAGCTTTGGGTTTAGAGCCACAACCCGTTGCACCCTCATCACGAATCTCTCCACCGGCACCCGTTGCCGCGCCAGCGAATGGTGAAATCGCCGTTGGATGGTTATGTGTTTCCACCTTCATTAGGTAATGCATTTCTTCTTCAATAAAACTATATGCACCATTTTCACGCGGGTAAAAACGCTTGGTTTTTTCGCCTGACTGCTGACCTTCAACAATAGAAGAATTATCAGAATAAGCCACTACAGTACTTCCCGGGTTCAACTTATGGGTATTGCGTATCATGCCAAAGAGTGAAAACTCTTGCTGCGCGCCATCAATTACCCAATCTGCATTGAAAATCTTATGCCGGCAATGTTCAGAGTTGGCTTGTGCGAACATCATCAACTCAACATCAGTTGGGTTGCGCTGAATTATGGTGAAGTTATCAAACAAATAATCGACTTCATCTGGTGACAAAGCCAAGCCCATATCGATGTTGGCTTTAACGAGCGCTTGCTTGCCACCCTGCAAAATATCTACGGTACTCAGGGGCTTTGGCGCATCTGTGTGATAAAGTTTTTCTGCATCATTCAAATCTAAGCAAACCGTCTCGGTCATGCGGTCATGAATCAATGGCAAAAGCAGTTGACGTTCAGCCTGCGTTAATTTTTCACCATTTTGCGTTTGCACATAATAAGTAATGCCACGCTCTACACGTTGGACAGCTTCCAAGCCACAGTGCTTAACTATATCTGTCGCACGCGAAGCCCAAGGCGAAATCGTGCCGATACGAGGTATAACCAAAAGCAAGTCACCCTTTGGATCTTCTACCTGCATAGTTGGACCATAAGTCAGAATTTCTTTAAGCGTGTTTTGCTGTACGCCACTTAATGCAACATCGGCACCACTATTTTCAAACCAGATAAAATGCCTAAACTCAGCATAAATATGCTTAATATTCGCAGCATTTTGGCTCAGTTGAGATTGAATTTTCGCGATGCGGAATTGAGATAAAGCGGCGCTGCCACGCAGACATATCATTTGATTGTGGTCTTTAGATTGAGTCATTAAAATTCAGCTAAATAAATACGTTTTTCGAAAGCTGAATTCTATCAGATTGGTGGCAATTAAGCCTCTAATTGCTTATTACCACCCTTCACTTTACTACGTACCTAATCTAATTACTACTTGCCTAATGCACCAAATACTTTTTTCAGCAAGCCACTTGCTTGACCCACAGGATCTTGGCGAATAGCGGCTTCCTCTTTTGCCATCATTAAATACACGCCATCAAGCGTCTTTTGTGTCACATACTGCTCTAAGTTCACTTGATCTTTTTGTACCAAGCCATATTTACCACCCATTTCTGCAAATTTATTGTATTGCTGAGCCAATTTCACATTTTCTGTGGCCTTTTTCACAATAGGTAAAAATTTATCCGCCATAGGTCCTGATGTCGTTTTTTTAAAATACTGCGTTGCCGCATCATTACCTCCAGTCAAAATTGACTTAGCATCAGCAACACTCATTTTTTTTACTGAATCAACCAACAAAGCTTTTGCCTCAGGGACTGCAGCTTCTGCGGCACGATTCATTTTCAAAACTAGCTCATCCGCTTGCTTACCCATGCCGAACATACGCATAGCTTTTTCAGCTTTTTTCATTGAACTTGGTAATGGTATTTTCACTTCTTTGTTGCCAAAAAATCCATCTGCAGCACTTAACTGGCCTACAGCTTTGCTTGCACCTTGAATCAACGCCTCCTTAAGACCTCCACTAGCTTCAGCATTACTCAAATCACTCAAACTAAGTGCGTTGGCATGCGTTGCAAATAAAACAAAACTTAAAACTGTGGCTAAAAAACGCATTTTCTTTCTCCAATGATGTTTTTCTAAAGAATTTAAGCTTACCGCAAATTATCACTTTTGCATCAATGCTAATAATATTTTACGTTTGCATTTCACGCATACAATCAGGCCACTTTAAATAGTGACATTTAAAGTGGCCTGATTAAATTAATAATTATATTTTAGCGTGCTAGTTTCGCGCTTTGGCAATTACACTTATCTAACTCACTAAGATACAGTTTTGCTAGAGCCAACATGCCAAATGTTATTAGCATAATCACTAATTGCCCGATCACTAGAGAATTTAGCCATATTAGCCACATTTAATATAGCCATGCGCACCCATGCATCCTGATTTTGATAAACTTTACCCACTTTATCTTGCATTTCAATATAGCTCGCATAATCTGCAAGTAATAGATATTGATCACCGTTATTGAGTAAGTTATCTACAATCGGCTGATAACGATTTGGCTCTTCCACTGAGAAGAAGCCACTTGCAATCATATCCAATACCTCTTTAAGAATTGGATTCGTGTCATAGTAATCACGTGGGTTATAGCCATTCGCTTTAGTTTCTGCAACTTCTGGTGTAGTTAAACCAAAAATAAAGATGTTCTCAACACCCACTTCTTCCATAATTTCGACATTTGCCCCATCTAATGTACCGATAGTGAGCGCGCCATTAAGTGCCATTTTCATATTGCCTGTACCGCTTGCTTCAGTACCAGCCGTAGATATTTGCTCAGACAAATCACTACCTGGGAATAAAATTTCAGCGGCTGAAACCTCATAATTTGGGTAATAAACAACTTTTAATTGCTCACCCACTGTTGGGTCATTATTCACAATGAGTGCAACATCATTAATTAGGCGAATAATCTGTTTAGCCATCCAGTAACCAGGTGCGGCTTTACCACCAAAAATCACAGTGCGCGGCGTAATTCCTTTTTCACCTCGGCGAATACGATTGTATAAGGTTATAACGTGTAACACATTAAGCAATTGGCGTTTATATTCGTGTATACGTTTAATTTGCACATCAAACAAGCTGTTAGTGTTAAGTTTTACACCCGTTTTTTGTTCAATTTTAGCTGCTAGCCTTACCTTATTGGCATGCTTAACAGCTGCAAAGGCTTTTCTAAAATCAGCATCATTTGCCAAAGGTGTGATTTTTTTAATTTGAGTCAGGTCTTTTTTAAAACCCGCACCAATTGCCTTTTCTATCAAACTTGCCAATGCAGGATTCGCTTGATTCAACCAACGACGCGGTGTAATGCCATTAGTGACATTGGTTAATTTTCCTGGATAAATGCGATCGAAATCAGCAAATAAGAATTTTTTCAATAACTCACTATGCAGAGCTGCTACACCATTTACTGTATGACTACCAACAACGGCTAAATGTGCCATGCGTACCCGACGACCATGTGTTTCATCAATAATAGATACACGAGTCAATAAATCAGTGTCACCTGGGAACTTGTGATTCACCATATTCATAAATTCATTATTAATTTTGAAAATAATCTCTAAATGACGCGGTAGCAAGCGTCCAAAAAGCTCTACAGACCAGGTTTCTAAAGCTTCAGGCATTAATGTGTGATTAGTGTAAGCAAAAATTTTGCCTACTAATTCCCAAGCAAAAGCCCAAGGCAATCCGTGCCCATCAACCAATTGGTACATCATTTCGGCAACACCAATAGATGGGTGAGTATCGTTCAATTGAATTGCGATTTTATCTGGCAAAACCTTCCAGTCGGCTTGCTTTTTAATTTCATTGGCACTTAAAAAGCGGCGCAAAATATCTTGAATGGAGGCAGAAACAAAGAAATATTGTTGTTTTAGACGCAACTCTTTACCTAGCACTGATGCGTCATTTGGATAGAGCACTTTAGAAATACTCTCGGTTTCATTGCGCTCCTCTACTGCTTTTTCATAATTACCATCATTAAAATGACGCAAATCAAACTCGCGTGCAGCTTTAGCTGACCACAAACGTAAACTATTGACGGTCTTTCCGCCATAGCCCGGAACTGGCATGTCATAAGCCATAGCGATTACATGCTCTGCATTGACCCAATGCTGAATGTTCCCAGCATCAGAAGGATAGCTGACTAAATGCCCATAGAACTTGATGTTGTAAGTTGCTTCTGGACGTTGAAACTCCCAAATATTACCGTAGCGTAGCCAATTGTCAGGATTCTCAACCTGCTGTCCATTTTCAATAGTCTGCTTAAACATGCCATACTCATATCGAATACCATAACCCGTTGCTGGAATATCCATAGAGGCCATAGAATCTAGAAAGCAAGCAGCAAGGCGACCCAAGCCACCATTGCCTAATGCAGCATCCGTTTCCATTTCAACCGTATTTTCTAAATCACGACCTAGCGAAACCAAACCATCTTTCAATTCATCTTTAATGCCCATATTTAGTGCAGCATTACTCAACATACGCCCGATTAAAAACTCTAACGATAAATAATAAACACGTTTTGGGTCATCTCGATAATATGACTCCGCCGTTTTAGCCCAACGCTCAACGACGTGATCGCGCACGGTATAACTGGCAGCATCGTACCAATCCCTAGGTGTTGCAGCATCATTCGTTTTGAAGCTAGAAAAAATTAAGTGATTTTGTAGTGCGTGTTCAATGGAAGGGAGCTTAGGTATTGTACTAGCTTTAGATTTTGCTGTTTTCTTTGGTTTTTCTAAAGTAGCTGATTCTGCTTTAGTTTTATTTACTGCTTTAGTCTTGGTTGGCTTTTTCGCAGGAGTTGTCATGGGAACCTTTAATTACAATCAATAATTATCAATCTTATGTGCGTATTCTAGCAAAAAATGGGCCAGTTTAAAATCGCCGCGAGAAGCGCAGCTAATAATTAACATAAAAAAACCGCCCAAATATCAACTGAGCGGTTTTTACTATTACCTAAATAAGCCAATGATTAACTGATTAAACTATTCATCCGCTTCACGAAGCTTGCAGGATCATCTAAGGTGCCGCCTTCCGCCAACAAGGCTTGATCAAACAATACTAGCGCCAAATCACCAAATACTGCTTCAGCAACTTCATTTTCAAGGCGTTTAACCAATTTATGCGCTGGATTTATTTCAAGAATCGGCTTAGCTTCAGGCGCATTTTGTCCCGCAGCTTTTAGCATGCGCGCCAAATTACCAGACAAATCATGTGCATCACTGACCAAGCATGCTGGAGAGTCAGTTAATCGATGCGTCACACGTACATCTTTGACTTGATTGCCTAGAGAATTTTTAATTTTCTCTACCAGTGTTTTTGCTTCTTCTTCAATTTTCTTCTGAATTTCTTTTTCAGTGTCTGATTCAAGCTTGCCTAAATCCAAATCACCTTTAGCGATAGATTGTAATTTCTTACCTTCAAATTCAGTCAAACTGCCCAATAGCCACTCGTCTACTCGATCATACATCAACAACACTTCGATGCCTTTTTTGCGGAAAATCTCTAAATGTGGGCTGTGTTGTGCTGCGGCAAAGCTTTCAGCTGTGATGTAATAAATCGTATCTTGCTCAACTTGCATGCGTGCGATGTAATCTTTTAGCGAAACTTCCTGAACATCTGTATCTGCCTTGGTTGAGGCAAAGCGTAGCAAGCCTGCTATCTTGTCTTTATTGGCATAATCTTCGCCTGGGCCTTCTTTTAACACACGACCAAACTCAGCATAGAACTTTGTATAGTCCTCAGGGTTATTCTCGGCCATGTCTTCCAACAGACTCAAGACCTTCTTCACAGAACCTGCTTTAATCGCATCCACATCGCGACTTGATTGTAAAATCTCGCGTGAGACATTCAATGGTAAATCTGAGGTATCAATCACGCCACGTACAAAACGTAAATATTGGGGCATCAACTTTTCAGCATCTTCCATAATAAATACACGTTTAACATATAGCTTAATACCATGACGACGCTCACGGTCATACAAATCAAATGGCGCTTTGCTTGGAATGTAAAGTAGGGAAATATATTCTTGCTTACCTTCTACACGGCTGTGCGTGTAAGCCAACGGGCTTTCAAAGTCATGAGAAACATGTTTATAGAACTCTTGATATTCGCCTTCAGTAATATCGTTTTTATTACGAGCCCATAGTGCAGAGGCTTTATTAACAGTTTCTTCTTCATCTGTTGCAACTTCTGCACCATCTTTCCATTCGGATTTTTTCATCAAAATAGGCAAAGTGATATGGTCAGAATATTTACGGATAATGGTTTTTAACTTCCAATCACTCAGGAATTCATCTTCACCTTCACGCAAATGCAATACGACCTCAGTTCCACGGGTAGCTTTATCAGCCACCTCCAGCGTAAAGTCTCCCTCACCTGCAGATTCCCAACGCACAGCTTCTGCAGCGCCAGCGCGACGTGTCGTTAAACTGACCTTATCGGCAATAATAAAAGCCGAGTAAAACCCCACACCAAATTGGCCAATCAAATTCGCGTCTTTGGCTTGGTCGCCAGAAAGTGCGTTAAAAAATTCTTTAGTCCCAGATTTGGCAATCGTACCAATATTAGCTATCACCTCATCACGGCTCATTCCAATACCATTGTCAGAGATTGTCACGGTTCGGGCTTCTTTATCAAATGCCACATGAATTTTCAATTCACTATCACCATTATAAAGTGCACCATTAGCAATGGCTTCAAAGCGTAATTTATCCGCCGCATCAGATGCATTAGAAATTAACTCGCGCAAAACAATCTCTTTATTGCTATAAAGTGAATGAATCATCAATTGTAATAGTTGTTTAACTTCCGCCTGAAAAGGCATTGATTCTTTAATGTGCGATTCTTTTTGAGTTGTCTCTGAGGACATAGATTAAGCTCCTAAAACTAGTTAATTGAAAGCAATAGGGTTTCAATGGGGATAAATTAAAATATTTCAAGCTAAATATTTTTATGTCACGTGTATTTGTTAGATTTAATTCATCTTTGTCATCAAACTTTCAAACTATAATAGCAATATAAACAATATTATTGTTTTCAAATTCTTTCAAATTAAAAATCACATATCATATATCCATGGAAAATATCCCAAACATACCAGAAGACAAATCTTTATTAGCCGCGATTGATTTAGGCTCAAATAGCTTTAGATTGGAGATTGGCCGCCTTGATAGTGGACATATTCAGCGCATTGAGTATTTAAAAGAAGCTGTTCGCCAAGGGGGTGATTTAGATGAAAACCGCAATCTAACTCCCGAGTCTATAGAGCGCGGCCTGCGTTGTCTAGCTAGGTTCGGTGAGCGAGTAAAGGGTTTTCAGCCCACACACGTGCGGGCTGTAGCTACACAAACGTTGCGCGAAGCAAACAATCGTGATGTATTTATCAAACTTGCCAAAAAGGCATTAGGCTTTGACGTGGAAGTGATTTCTGGCGTAGAGGAGGCTAGGTTAATTTATCAAGGTGTGAGCCGTTTTTTACCGCAATCTAATGACAGACGTTTAGTGATCGACATTGGTGGTCGCTCTACTGAATTCATCCTTGGCCAAGGCTTTAAATCTCATCATACAGCGTCTTTACATGTAGGCTCAGTTGCATGGTCACTTAAACATTTTGGTACGGGTGATTTAACTGAAAATGCATTTACCCGAGCAGAGATTGCCGCTGAATCTATTTTTGATACATTAGGCGTTAACTTTAGTAATAAACATTGGGATGTTGCCTACGGTGCGTCTGGCACAGTAGGCGCAATCGCGGATGTTTTAGTGCAATACGGCAGGCCCTTAGATACTATTACTAAAGAAGGTCTGCTTTGGCTTCGCGACGAGTTGTTACGTGCTAGACACACCGATAAATTGCGATTACTAGGTTTAAGGGATGATAGAAAAGCCGTCATAGCAGGTGGTTTGTCGATTACGCTCGGAGCATTTGATTTCTTGAAAATTGAAACCTTGAATGTCGCAAAAGGCGCATTAAGACACGGCTTGTTATATGACATGCTTGCACGTGAAAACGACATGGTGGATCTAAGAAACGCTTCTGTACAACGATTAGCGCGCAAGTTTGATGTAGATGAAACACATGGAGCAACAGTAGCTGATGTTGCTACTAAGCTATTTGAAAAATTAAGTGATGATATTCAATTTGCACAGGGCGAGCAACAAAAATACGCACGCAAATTACATTGGGCGGGCTTATTACATGAAGTTGGTGGCATGGTTTCACCTATTGATGTGAATTTGCACGGTGCATACATACTTGAACATGCGGAGCCACTTGGTTTTGCTCAAAGTGAACTACATTGCTTAAGTTTATTAATATTAGGTCACAGAGGGAAATTAAAACGTTTAGAAGCCGATTTTTCTAACCGCATATTAGTCATGCAACTTGCATGTTTACGCTTAGCAGTAATTTTATGCCATGCCCGCATCATGCCAAATTTACGTGGTATTCAACTACGCTACGATCATAATACTATTTTGTTATCTCTACCAAAATCTTGGCCTGAAAAATACCCACAATCATATTATTTATTAGATGAAGAAAGATTGGCTTGGCAAAAAACAAGTTGGTTATTTGAAATTAACGTATCATAATGATATAAAACATTAAAACTGTATTGCAATTTAGCACAAACGGTATAAACTATTTATACCGTTAAATAAGGAGTTTCTTATGTCAAAAATTATTAAAATACAAGCCACTGCGTTAACCGCACCAACTAAAGCTACTGAACCATCTAAGGCTGCCTCCAGCAAACCAGCAGCAAAGCCAGTTGTAACAAAAACAGTCGTGGCGAAACCAGCGACTGCCAAACCAGCAACTGCCGTTAGTAACGCTAAAGTCACACCAAAAAAAGTAGTTAAGGCTGTAATTTCGAAAACAAAACCTGCAAAAGCAGAAAAAACACCCAAATTAAAAATGGAGCGCGACAGTTTCACAATGCCTAAAGTTGAGTATGCGCAATTTTCAGTATTGAAAGAGCGTTTAATTAAATTAGGTCAGCCTGCGAAAAAGAGTGAATTATTACGTGCTGGCATTATGCAATTAACCGCAATGACAGATGCTGCTTTAAAAGCCACGATGGCTAAAGTTCCTACAATTAAAACTGGTAGGCCAAATAAGAAATAAACTTGTTACCTAGCTTTTCTTGAAAGTCTTACTTAATATAATCTGGATGTTGCAACATGAATAAATAAGTTTGCGTTGCACATTCAGAATCATTTGAAATATTTCGCTGACGTAACCACCATACTGCGCCTTTTTTCACTACACATGCAGAAGCACGCATGCCAAGTAATTTGGTAATTAATAAGCCTAAATTTGGTTGATGCCCTACAATTAATATTGTTTTACTGCTATCTTCATTTAAGATGTTTTTAGCAATTATTTCCACCGTACTATCAATACTCAAGAAATCAACCACTTTAATTTTAATTGGATTGAGTTTTTGCAAAGCAGCTACAGTTTCCAAACAGCGCTTTGCTGGGCTACAAAGCACTTCTGTGTTCAATGGCAAATGTTGGCTCAACCACTTGGCCATTTTAGCGGCATCTTTATGGCCGTTTTTAGTCAATGCCCTGTCAATATCGGCCCCAGTATTGTAATGGTCTTCTGCTTCAGCGTGTCGCCATAAAATCAAATTCGCCATTGCGCAATACTAACCTTAAATTTCCCTAGATTAATCTTCGTACTTTTTTAGTAACTGTTGCTGCGCGCTTAACACTGGCTCTATTACTTTAGTTTTAGATTGAGCTAAATTAGCCATGTGTAATGTGTAAGTTCCATCAGCGTTTAGTAACCATGCATCTTTATTGTCTTCCAAGTACAGTTGACAACACTCTTGCAAAATACGTGCTCGATTATTAACATCCACAATTGGCCATGCAATTTCAACGCGTCGCATCATGTTACGGTTCATCCAGTCTGCACTTGAAAGCCACATATTTTCTAATTCACCTACTTTAAAATAGAAAACGCGAGAATGCTCTAGCAATCTACCAATAATAGACCTCACCCTTATACGTCCATCTAAACCAGGTGCGTCGATAGGCAAGATACATGCTCCACGTAATATCAAATCAATTTCTACTCCAGCTCGACCAGCGTTCACCAATGCCTGCACCAAGGCAACATCTGTGAGCGCATTCATTTTCAAAATGATTCGTGCTGGCTTACCAGCTTTAGCAGCTAGTTCCGCGCTTCTAATCTTAGCTAACATTTGTCTATGTAGATTGAATGGTGCGACTAGCAGTTTCTGCATGCGGGGTAATTTTATTTGGCTGGCAATATGTCTAAACAAATATTCCATATCTCGCGTAATCTGCGGATCAGCAGTTAGCATACTCACATCAGTATATAAACGGGCAGTTCTTGGATTGTAATTGCCGGTAGATACATGGCCATAATGTTTTAAACGAGATCCTTCTCGACGCATGACCAATAACATTTTAGCGTGTGTTTTTAAACCCACAACACCATACACTACTTGCGCGCCAACTGACTCTAAATCTTCCGCCCAATTGATATTAGCTTCTTCATCAAATCTTGCTTTTAGTTCTACAACTGCCATAACTTCTTTACCGCGACGCACTGCTTCTTGTAGTAATTTCAACATGCGTGGATCTGAGCCTGTACGATAAATTGTCTGCTGAATAGATAACACGTCTGGATCATGTACTGCTTCACGTAAAAAATCTATGACTGATTCAAAACTCTCATATGGCTGATGGATTAATATATCTCGCTGCTTTAACTGAGTAAAGAATGATTGATTAGCAATTAATTGTTCACTAACCTTTGGTTCAAAAGGCCTGAATTTTAATTCATTACCTTCTGCCAAGTCTGCCAACTGCATCAGCCGCGCTAGATTTACAAGACCATTAACTCGATATAGTGATTGTGTTGGCAAATCAAATTGTTGCAATAAAAATTTTGCTAATTTGTCATCACATCCATGAGATACCTCCAAACGCACTGCATCACCAAAATTACGTTGAACCAAACCTTGCCTCAATGCGGTTCGTAGGTTTTTTACATCATCTTCATCTACAGCTAAATCGGAGTGACGTGTGACCCTAAACTGTGCGAAATTGAGTACCTCTCGTCCAGTGAATAAACTAGCCAAATGTGCCCGAATCACACTTGATAAAGAAACAAATTTTTGTTGTTTATCACTTAAATTTTTAGGTAGTTTAATCAGTCGCGGTAGTACTCTAGGTACTTTTACAATCGCGATATTGTTGTCACGACCAAATGCATCTACACCACCTAACAATACAATAAAATTAAGTGCTTTATTGGCAACAAGCGGAAATGGATGTGAAGGATCAAGTGCCACAGGCACTAACAGTGGTCGCACTTCAGATTCGAAATACTTAGCAACCCACTTACGCTGTTCTAGCGTACGATCTCCATGTGAGACCAAATGCACACCTTGTTTAATAAGCGCAGGCATTAATTCAGAATTGAAAATGTGATACTGCTTGTCCACCAAGCTATGTGCTACTTCTGCAATTTCCTGATAGCTTTTTACGTTAATATCTGAGTTCTGCTCATCCGCACGCATTGCATCCACGTGTGGTGCAGCACGCACTTCAAAAAACTCATCTAAATTTGATGAGACAATACAAAGGAATCGCAAACGTTCAAGTAATGGGTAATCTGAGTTTAGAGCAAGACTTAATACCCGCTCATTAAATGCTAGGATACTAGTGTCACGGTTAAGTAATTTCAAAGGCGGGAAGGCAATGCGCATAGAATTTTCTTTTTTAGATATTCATTCGATATTATGCGAGATTTGTGACAATTTGATGAATTTATAATGAAAAAATCTTTTGAACCAATGCGAATATGGTCTTATAGCAATCTACGAATTTAATCATATCATCTTTCATAAGCCCCATGCATTACTGAAATTTAAATGAAACAATCTTCACTCACAATACACTATATTGATTTTTTAGCTAAGGTAAAAAAATAATGGTGTATGAAAAATCTTCGCTTGGTTTTAGTGAATTTTCTTCAGGAAAACGTAGCTTACATTTTAGAGAGCGGCAAGTATTATTGCTAATCAACGGGGTGAGAGATATCAATGAATTAGAAAAGTTTTTCAAAAAAGAGTTATTGTTGGAAGCGATAATAAAACTTGAAGTTGGTGGATACATTCTAAAACCAAGCGGAGCACGTACTGAGAAAGTGGATTCAACACCCATTTTATCCTTATTTAATGCTGAAATTACAACAACGCCAATCAACCCTGCAAAAATGGCGTTTATTAAAACCATTTTGGTTGAAGCAACCGATGATTACCTCGGAATTATGGGGCGCAACCTGAAGGATTCTATTACTATTTGCGACAATGAAAAAGATTTAAGAGCTTGTATTTCTAGCTGGCACATGGCGATGCGCGAGTCTAAATTAGGTCGTGAATCTGCCAGTTTTTTAATGGAGCAAATTCTTCAAACGCTAGAAAATGAAATTTTAGATGCTGATGTACATACCCACTAAGTGAGGGCTAGTTAAGCGTTAATGATTTGTTGCAGTAGCAAGCCTGCCGCGGCAAAGCCAAATGGCGCAGTTACACACACACTTGAGCCATAGCCAGCGCAATTTAACCCTGTAATGGCAGCATTATCGGCCTCACATAAACCTTGAGGCTTAATGGCCTCCTCATCAGAATACACACATTGGATGCCAAGTTTTACTGGTTTATTTTTTTCGCTGATAACTTCCGAAGTTCCGCTAGCTTTAGCAAATCCATAGTCTCGGCGCAATAAATTACGTACTTTCGCAAGCAATTTATCATGACTTACAAAACTCAAATCCTCCTGCTTAATGCGTGTAGCATCTAAGCGCCCGCCTGCCGCACCAGTCATTACTAAAGGAATATTTTTTGACTTGCAAAATGCCGCTATCGCGGCCTTGGCTTTAGCATCATCGATGCAATCAATAATGCCATTAAACGTCTGATTAAGCATTTCTCTTACGTTCTCAACCGTCACAAATTCTTCTATTTCAATAACGCTTGCACTTGGGTTAATTAACTTAATACGCTCTGCCATCGCCGTGACTTTAGCCTTACCGAACGCGCTATCAACCGCGTGTAATTGCCGATTCACATTACTTTCTGCAATATTATCTAAATCAATTAAAGTAATCGTGCCAACCGCATTGCGAGCAACAGCTTCTGCTGCCCAAGATCCCACACCACCAATACCAATCACACAAATGTGTGCAGTTTGCAACTTGGCCAAGCCTTCAATGCCATAAAGTCGTGAAACGCCACCAAAACGGCGCGTAAAGTCTGGTGTATCACTCATATTTCTAGCACGACAAAAGCAACTGCTAAATTCTTCTCATCACTAATGCTAATATGTGTTTGCGTAATTTTTTTAGATAGTAAGTATGCTTGCAACTCAGTTGCCAAAACTAAAATTGGTTTACCTAACTCATCGTGCGAAATTGCGATATTTTGAAAAGTCGCAGGTGCTCGCAAACCGGTACCCAATGCTTTAGAAAAGGCCTCTTTTGCAGCGAAACGTTTAGCTAAAAACCGTGCTTTGATTTGAGATTGTGAATAACCTAACAATTCACTTTCAGCAAGTAAGCGCTTTGCAAAGTCGTCGCCAAACTGCTGAATTGAGGCATCAATGCGAGTGACTTCTACTATATCTGTACCAATACCAAAAATCATCTTTAGGCCACCTCTATTCATTCAATTTCGTTGCCTTACATCGTTGCTCATAAGAAATTATGCCATATATATCAAACATATATCGCATCCTAATTATCTACTCACGCCTTATCTGACTTAAAAACTTGAATTAATAGAGGCCCCCTTTAAGCTACTTAAAAGCAAACTCTTTCATTAACGCTTTCATCTCTCGTACGGCGCTATCCCAGCCTACAAACAAAGCATGAGCGACAATAGCATGGCCAATATTCAGCTCGTCTATACCTTCAATTGAGGCAATTTCATGTACATTATGATAATGCAAACCATGACCCGCATTCACTATTAAACCTTGTTTCAATCCGTGTTTGACAGCATCTTTGATTCGATTCAGTTCACGCTCTTTATCTGAAATACTTTCAGCATCAGCAAATGTTCCTGTGTGTAATTCAATCACGGGGGCGCCTGCTTTTTTTGCAGCATCAATTTGTGAGAAGTCTGGACCAATAAAAAGTGAAACTCGAACATTTGCTTCACTTAATCTTTTAATGGCTTTTTGTACTTTCGTAAAGTTACCTACAACATCGAGCCCACCTTCAGTAGTACGCTCCTCACGGCGCTCAGGCACTAGGCAAACATCTTGCGGTGCGACTTCTAGCGCGATGCCTATCATCTCATCAGTCACTGCACATTCTAGATTCATTCGCGTTTGCAATAAGCTACGTAAAGCGCGCACATCAGCATCTTGCATGTGACGTCGGTCTTCACGCAGATGCAACGTAATGCTATCCGCGCCCGATTGCTCTGCTCTTAAAGCCGCCTGAACAACACTTGGATATTTTGTGCCACGTGCTTGGCGAATTGTTGCTACGTGGTCAATGTTGACACCTAATTTAATCATTATTTATTTTCTATCTTTTAAGTATATAAAATCACTCAGACTCAAAACCCTTGTAAATCAATTAGTAATTGCCGTGTATGCAGGGGCTTTTCACCCAAATAATGCATCAACAAATAGCGCATCAACTGTTTGCTTTGTTGTTGCGTTTGTGGGTGACTGTAATCGTCAGCAACCATATCAATCAAGGTTTTACCGAACAATTGTACGCCACTTTTAGGCCGATTTATTAAGCCATTTAATCTAGTAGCTCCTTGCTCAGCTACGTATCGATAATTTTCTATTTCTAGTATTTGCTCATTTCTTGAATCGCAATGCAATGGAATTGCATAACCTAATTCTTGTAATAATTTCAGCTCAAAGCGTCTAAGTGTTGTTGCTAAATTTGCTCCGCTTGACAGTATTTTTAATGTTGCACTGTAATATTCAAATAACGCTTCGTGAGAATCTTCTCGTGGCAATAAACGCAACAATAGTTCGTTGAGGTAAAAACCACACATAAGCGCCTCACCTTTTAACAATAGCAATCCACCTCCCCACTCTAGGCTATGCAAAGTTTTAAGCTCCAGCTTGCCAGACCATGTCGCAATTAACGGTTGAAAAGACTGAAGCATGCCTCGCATAGCCGACCTTGGACGTCTAGCACCTTTTGCTGTGGCGGCGACACGACCAAAACCATGAGCAAATAACTCAACAACTAAACTGGTTTCTTTGAATGGATAGGTATGCAGTACATAAACTGCCTGATTGTCTTGGCGGTGCGTATTTACTAAATTCATCAATGTTTAGGGTAACTCTATACTTGCAGTCACATTGTGTGCGATGCTAATAACCTAAAGATTTTAGCGCTCGTTCGTCATCCGCCCAACCACCTTTTACTTTCACCCAAGTTTCGAGATAAACCTTACTACCAAATAACTTTTCCATATCTTGGCGTGCTTCGGTGGAAATTTGTTTCATTTTTTCACCATTTTTACCGATAAGCATTGGTTTTTGGCTATCTTTATCAACAATAATGGCGACAAAAATGCGACGTAAGTTGCCAACGACTTCAAACTTTTCAATTTCAACGGCAACAGCATAAGGAAGTTCATCACCAACCAATCTGAAAATCTTCTCGCGTACGAGTTCAGCGGCTAAAAAGCGTTCATTTTTATCAGTGAGTTCATCTTCAGAATAAATTGCTTCTTGTTCTGGTAGATATTTACGTATAGTTTGTAAAAGCTCATCTAAATTGAGACTTTTTTTAGCACTCACAGGCACGATTTCACAAAATGGAAACTCCAAATCAAAATCCTGAATCAAAGGCAATATATTTCCTTTGTCACCCATTAAATCTAATTTATTAACTACCAAAAATGTTGGTGTTTTTTCGGAAAGTAAGGCTAATACTTTTCGGTCAGCATCACCCAACTTCATAGGCTCAATTACAAAAAGAACTACATCAACTTCAGTGAGTACTTGTGTAACAGTTTTATTCAATCCTTTATTCAGTGCATTTAGATGTTTTTGCTGAAAGCCAGGAGTGTCTACGAATAAAAATTGTGTATCTTCTGTTGTATGGATACCTAACAAGCGATGCCGTGTTGTTTGCGCCTTACGCGAAGTGATTGCTAACTTCATTCCTAAAATATGGTTTAGTAAGGTTGATTTACCTACATTGGGCCTGCCTACTATGGCGATAGTTCCGCATTTGAATGTAGATTTTGTCGCTAAATCTGAGTCTAAATCTGTCATATTTTATTAATATCCAATCTATGTTGATGCAATACGGCTTTTTCCAAAGCTTATTTTTTCTAATGCTTGCAAAGCAAATTGTGCAGCCTGCTGCTCTGCGATTCGCCGGCTAGCACCTTCACCAATCGTACGTATATCCATTTTTTGTATAAAGCATTCCACAATAAATACTTGGGCGTGCGCCTCACCCCCAGTGTGAACAACGGCATACTCTGGTACAGCTACTTTTTTACCTTGTAGAAGTTCTTGTAACAAGGATTTAGGATCTTTATCAATCACCTTAGGGTCAATAGTACTAAGCTTTTCTGCATACAAATGCAATACCAGCGCTTCAGCTGCTAAAAAACCACCATCTAGATACACTGCGCCGATTATGGCTTCGAGGGCATCCGCTAATATAGAAGGTCTACGCCAACCAGCGCTTTTTAACTCACCTTCACCCAGTTTGAGCGCATCACCTAGATCTAGCGAAAATGCAATTTCACTGATGGTAGCTTCTTTCACTAACTGCGCACGTAATCGACTTAAATCACCTTCATCTAAAGCGAAAAATCGCTGATATAACTGATTGGCAATAATAAAATTAAGCGCACCATCGCCCAAATACTCTAAGCGTTCATTATTTTTAGCACTATAACTACGGTGTGTGAGTGCTTGTGATAGTAGACTCTGGTCTACAAATTTGTATGGGAGCCGCTTAGAGAGAGTCTGCAGAGTCATTGGTAACGAGAGAAAAGTTGGCTTAAATTATTTACCATCGGCCGAAGTTTCAAAATCAATTAAAACACTAACATTGCCAAAAAGAGGCTTAATCACTTGATACTGTACTGAAACCACCGTTTCTCCAGCACCATTTTTATCAATGGTTAGGTCGCTACCTGAAACTACATCTACATAGCCAGTATCTGCACGTCTATTAAATGAATCTTGAATTTCTTTTTTACTCATAGAACTTAAAGGCTCTTTATTCAGCGCCTTAATAACCGTTTTAACAGAAAAATATTCTTGGTACGCAGGGAAAACTTTCATGGCAATAAGCGCAACAAGTACAACGGCAGCGCCAACAAACAACATGCCTATAAATGTAGCTCCAGCTTGCTTCTTATAACTAATGTATGTATTTAATTTAATGTTAAGCATTATTTTCTCCAATTTTTAAGTCATATATGCATGTTATCTTTAACGTATCGCATTGCCAATTCTGGAACCTTGATCAAAATTCATCCAGATGAAAAATGCTTTACCTACTAAATTTTTCTCTGGGACAAAGCCCCATACGCGACTATCCGAACTATCATCACGATTATCACCCATCGCCAAATAATGTCCAGCAGGGACGACAATCTCTTCATCGTTGGCAAATTTTGCACCAATCGCATCAGAATCATAACTACCTACCCATTCATTAATCAAAATATCGTGACGCAAAATACCTAACTGCTCTTGATACTGTTTTGCCGTAACCATATTCAGCCCTGGTTTCACATATTCATAATTGCCTACATCACTTACCTCCAACAACTTTCCGTTAATCGTTAGTCGTTTATCAAGATAGCGAATTTTGTCGCCAGGCAAACCAACTACCCGCTTAATATAATCTACAGAGGGCTCTGGTGGAAAATGAAACACAAATACATCGCCACGGCTTGGCTTATTAATTTCAAAAAAAGTGTTATTTAAAATTGGTACGCGTAAGCCATAAGTAAACTTGTTTACTAAAATATAATCTCCTGCCAAAAGAGTAGGCATCATTGAGCCTGATGGAATTTTGAAAGGCTCAACAATAAAAGAGCGTACAAAAAACACCACAAAAATAACTGGGAAAAAACTTTTTGCATACTCTACGGCTATGGGCTCAACTGCGCCTGCTGGGCGTTTTTTACGCAATACAAAAATATCTAGTAGCCAAATAAAACCAGTGACTACAAGTATTGCCACCATGAACAATGCAAAATACATTATTTATCCTCTACACGTAAAATAGCCAAAAATGCCTCTTGCGGAATTTCAACATTACCTACTTGCTTCATGCGTTTTTTACCTTCTTTTTGTTTATCTAGCAATTTACGCTTACGGGAAACATCGCCTCCGTAACATTTAGCAATTACATTTTTACGCATAGCTTTGACAGTTTCACGCGCAATAATATTCGCCCCAATAGAAGCCTGAATGGCTACATCAAACATTTGGCGAGGAATCAATTCCCGCATTTTTGCCGCCACTTCGCGACCACGATGCACACTATTTGCTCTATGTACAATCATACTCAGTGCATCAACTTTTTCACCATTAACCATAATATCAAGCTTCACTAAATCTGCCGCACGAAATTCTAAAAATTCATAATCCATTGAAGCATAACCACGTGACACTGATTTTAATTTATCAAAGAAATCTAGCACCACTTCATTTAATGGCATTTCATAACTCAACATCACTTGCCGGCCCATGTATTGCATATTTTTTTGTATGCCCCGCTTGTTATTACAAAGCGTCATGACTGGCCCAACGTAGTCTTGCGGCATTAATAAATTCACATTAATAACAGGCTCTCTCGTTTCTTCAACTCTCGAAGGTTCAGGTAGCCGTGATGGATTTTCAATCTGAACAACGGTACCATCTTTAAGCAACAACTCATAGACTACTGTTGGCGCAGTAGTAATCAAGTCCATGTCATACTCACGCTCTAGACGCTCTTGCACGATTTCCATATGTAGCAAGCCTAAAAACCCACATCTAAAACCAAAACCTAATGCCGTTGAGTTTTCTGGCTCGAATAACAAACTTGCATCATTCAAACTGAGTTTCTCAAGCGCTGTTCTTAACGCTTCAAATTGATTTGATTCTACTGGATACAAGCCAGCGAAGACCTGCGGTTTCACTTCCTTAAAACCCGCGAGTGGTTCTGCTGCTGGTTTATTAACCAAAGTAACAGTGTCACCTACTTTAGCGCTCGCCAGCTCTTTGATGCCCGCAATAATAAAGCCTACTTCACCAGCTGAAAGCGAGGGTTTTTGTAAAGATTTTGGCGTAAACACGCCCACTTGCTCGCATAAAAAATCAGTATGCGTTGCCATTAAACGTATTTTATCTTTTGGCTTTAAAACGCCATCAATCACTCGAACCAACATAACAACGCCAACGTAGTTATCAAACCACGCGTCAATGACTAATGCCTTCAGTGGCCCATCCACATTACCTATTGGTGGAGGAACTTTAGCAATTACTGCTTCTAAAACATCACGCACGCCCAAACCTGTTTTAGCTGAACACAGCACTGCGTCGCTTGCATCGACACCTATTACATCTTCAATTTCCTGCTTCACACGCTCTGGATCGGCTGACGGCAAGTCAATTTTATTCAGCACAGCAGTCACTTCCACACCCAAATCTAAGGCGGTGTAGCAATTAGCAACACTTTGCGCCTCAACTCCTTGAGAAGCATCTACAACGAGCAATGCTCCTTCGCAAGCAGAAAGCGAGCGAGAAACCTCATAACTAAAATCTACATGTCCGGGTGTATCAATTAAATTTAGATGATACGTCTGACCGTCATCAGCCTTATAATCCAAAGCTGCCGTTTGCGCCTTAATGGTAATGCCACGCTCACGCTCAATATCCATAGAATCAAGCACTTGAGCTTCCATTTCACGGTCTGCCAAGCCACCACAAAGGTGAATAATTCGATCAGCTAGCGTTGATTTACCATGATCAATGTGAGCGATAATAGAGAAGTTACGAATATTTTTCATTTAGTCTTTAAGCTTTTATACAAACAATTAAGGCGCAATTAAGCGCCTTTTCACAATAGTTGTGATTTTACAACAAATGCTTGATTATTTTGTAATTAATTGCTTAAAAAGCTTATTGTTATATTATTAACATAATGACAAACTGCACACTTTGGGTTAATTTTGCACAATTCACTTCGCATTGCTACATTTAATATTCATAAAGGCTTTACGCACTTTAACGCCAAGTTCTCCTTACACCTGCAACGCGAAATGCTGCGGAAACTACATGCTGATGTGATTTTTCTGCAAGAGGTACAGGATGTACATACTAAACACATCAAACGCTTTGCTGCATGGTCAACCTCAGGGCAAACTGAATTCTTGGCAGATTCAGTTTGGCATGACTATTCCTATGCTAAAAATTCGGTGTATCCTGCTGGCCACCATGGGAATGCCGTGCTTTCAAAATTTCCAATACTTTCAAGTAATAACCAAGATATTTCAGCCCACGCCACTGAACAACGTGGTATGTTACATACCGAAATCAGCATTCCGCATTGGGAGGTACCATTGCATACTATCTGTGTACATCTTGGATTATTTGCTCGATGGCGTCATCAGCAATTACTTTCGATATCAACTTATATTGAGAAGCACGTTCCTCCTCAATCTCCTTTAATTATCGCAGGTGACTTTAACGATTGGGGTATGCGTAGCGGCCGTAGCTTTTCTGAACGATTGGGATTGCATGAAGTATTTGAACAGCATATTGGTATGCCTGCACGAAGCTTCCCTTCTTGGTTGCCAATACTAAGACTTGATCGCATTTATGTTCGAGGCTTTGACATTAAACATGTTGAAGTACATTCTGGGCCAATGTTTCTTAGATTATCTGACCATGCCGCCCTCACCGCGACTTTAAGAAAAATATGATTAATTTTATTGGTGGTAATCAAATAAAATTACTACGTAGTGGTATTGAATATTTCCCCGCACTTGAGACCGCTATTGAAAGCGCTTCACACGATATCTATATTCAGAGCTACATATACCAAGCAGATACTGTCGGCGTTAGCATTGGCAACGCACTAGTTAGAGCAGCTCAACGTGGTGTGCTTGTGAATATATTATTAGATGGATTTGGAAGTAAAGATTTACCTAACAATTATATTAAGGGATTAGAGTTTGCTGGAATAGAAGTGATATTTTATCGCCCAAAAATATCACTCTGGTCACTAAAAAAAAATCGATTACGTCGACTGCATCGCAAGGTGATTGTCATTGATAATAAGATAGCGTTTGTTGGTGGCATTAATATTATTGATGACTTTGATTTATCAAACAGCGAACAAAATTACATGCATCCCCGTATGGATTATGCTGTGAGGATAGAAGGTAAATTGTTACCAGTTATAGCTGAAAGTGTCCATAAACTTTGGCGGAGAATGGCATGGATTCATTTTCTATCTATAAAAAATCATTCCAATAAATTTAGCGATGAGATAAAACTTCAAGCTAAGTCATCAGATATGAAAGCCGCTTTTGTAGTCCGGGATAATGTATTACATAGAAACGATATTGAGGATGCATATTTAGAAGCAATTAATGCCGCTAAATATGAAATAATTATTGCAAATGCATACTTTGTTCCTGGAAGAAGATTTCGTAAAGCCTTATTAGATGCGGCCAAACGTGGTGTGACAGTCAAGCTTTTATTACAAGGACGCATGGAATATTTTTTAATGTTTGCAACGCATGCCTTTTATAGTGGTTTTTTAAAAAATGGTATTGAAATTTATGAATACCGTAAAAGTTTTATGCATAGCAAAGTCGCGGTCATTGACAACGATTGGGCTACTGTGGGGTCCTCAAACATCGATCCATTTAGTTTGTTACTAGCGCGTGAAGCTAATGTAATAATAAAAGACGTGACGTTTTCAACAGAATTACGTGAAGATATCATCTTTTCCATTCAAGATGGCGCTACTCAAGTCTCGCCTAAAGAATGGGCAAAGGGAAATATCATTAAGCGCTTTGCTTCGTGGATTGCTTTTGGCTTAGTTAGAATATTTTTGGGTGTAATTGGTCAATCAAACGAACAATAATAGAGATGTCCCCTAGCGAAAAGGTATCACTAAAAATATAACAATCACGAATAAATGCAAACAACAAAAATCTAAATATAAAGTTATGTATTTAAAATAGCCACGTAAATTAAATCAAAACAGCCCGCTTGACCCACCTCTTACCTCAAAACTGGTTCGGAATTCGGCTAAGAGGGGGAATGCTCGGGCAAATGTTCATTATTTAAATTCGATTTTCGTATTTTTAGCCGCCATATTTTTAGTGGATGAGCAATAGTTTTTAAGTTAAAAACTACTTAACTATTTTAATTGGCACATACAAGGTATTTTCAGCACGTTGCACTAACACTGCCACCGTTTTACCTACTGCCACTCCATTAATTTGCTTATTAAATTGCTCGACACTTTGTGTTTCGCTGTTATTTAAGCCCAATACCACATCACCTCTGCGAACTCCTGCTTGGGCAGCAGCGCCAACACTATCTATTACCAACAAGCCATTTTTACCATTCAGCTTTTTCTTTTGTTGCGCTGTGAGTTCTTTTAGCGTTAATCCAATTCTATTAGCCTCTGCTTTAGGTGTGGGCTTATTCATCTGAACCGCTTCATTAGAATCACTCGGCATTTCACCAATGCCCATACTTAGTGTTTTTGCACTATTTTTACGCAAAATTTCTACAGCAACTACTTTGCCGGGCTTGGTCGCACCAACCGCACGAGGTAAGTCAGCTGAAGTCACAATCGGTTTCGCATCAAATTTGGTAATCACATCTCCCGCTTCTAGGCCTCCTTTATCTGCAGGGCCATTTTTTTCAACGCTGGCAATCAAAGCGCCATCGGTATTTTTCATACCAAATGAGTCAGCGAGTTCTTTGGTAATTTCTTGAATAGCGATACCTAGCCAGCCACGTCTGATTTTTCCAGTCGCTTTAAGTTGATTAGATACATCAATAGCTACATCAATTGGTATCGCAAATGACAAACCCATAGACCCTCCACTACGACTATATATCTGTGAGTTTATCCCTACGACTTCTCCTGCTAAATTAAACAAAGGCCCACCTGAATTCCCAGGGTTAATCGCCACATCGGTTTGAATAAATGGAACAAAATTTTCCTGTGGTAAAGCACGGCCTTTAGCACTAACAATTCCTGCAGTCATGGTGTTTTCTAACCCAAACGGCGAACCGATGGCAGCGACCCACTCACCAACTTTCAATTTGGCAGGGTCGCCCACATCTACTTTGGGTAATCCTGTTGCTTCAATTTTTACCAGTGCGACATCGGTACGCTTATCGGCACCAATAATTTTTGCCTTGAATTCGCGCTTATCTGACAATTTAACGATAACCTCATCTGCTTCATTCACTACATGCGCATTCGTTAAAATATAGCCATCGCTACTAATAATAAAGCCTGAACCTAAAGATTGTGATTTGTAGTCTGGCTGTACTCCACCATTTCTTCCAGGCATACCTGGCATATTAGGAATGCCGAAACGCCGAAAAAACTCCTGCATTTGCTCATCACCCTCTAAACCAGGAAAAGGCAACATTCCATTGCTTTGCACATTTTGTGTCACACTGATATTGACAACTTCTGCACCATGTTTTTCGGCCAGTTCGGTAAAGTCTGGCAAATCTTTTGCGTAAGCTTTTGTACTCATCGTTGCGACTAAACTTAATCCAATCACAGCAATCAAATTTTTTAACATCGTTTTACCTCGTTTAACTTTAAAAAAATATATTAAGATTACAGCCCTAATTCAATGTCGCTCATTTTACTTTTGGGTCAGCACTTAATTTTTCAAGCCCTGCGTCATCATCAGCAAAGCGTAAAATAACTGCTTTATATTTTCCCCCATAAGCAACACCAGATTTATCATGTCCAATCAAATGCCTTTTTACCCATAAAAACCCAATCAGCAAGCCTGCAGTAGCTCCAAAAACCACATAAATTTGACTGCTAAAAAAATAATCACTCAAAACTGTGCCCAGAAACAGTCCAATTAGCGGCACAACATATAGATAAAATGCTGAATGTAAAACTGCATGCTCATCAATGCCAACAATAACGCTATTACCCACGGTGGCGTTGACTGGATTTTCTGCAATAAAACTATGGCTACTATGTCCAAGCAACTTACCCCAAGTAGCATTACCGCATCCACGTTTTTGACCACAAAGCCCACATGCAGTTCGCCTTTCTATTTCAAGCATAACTTGCGCACCTTTTTTTTCGACGACAACGGCATATTCTTCAATCATGATGGCTATTTGTTACTTTTTAAAGAAGGTTGAATGAATTTCTACATTTTTATTTTATAAAGACCACGGCATCTGCAATCTGGGCAACCGTCGCTTCAGGCACTTCACCTAATACAGTTAACTGCAAATATCCTGCAACGTTAGAATAAAAACTCGTATTTCCAACAGCACTTCGGCCCAATCTAGGTTTAACACCTTTTGCAATAGGTTCAATAAATAAAGAGACCGAAGCTAGACCATCTGAAAAAACAACATGCGTAATGGGTAAAGATTTACCATGCCCCTTACGAATCATTTGATCTACCTTAATATATCCTGTTGGCAGTCCCTTTAGCTTCCAATGTGGGCTTACACTATTGTCAGGGGTTGCGCTTACTTCATCTTCCATCACATAACTTTTTTTTCCATCTATTTTAGGTTTGAACCAATCCAAATCAACGTTGTTCATTAGCCCCAATTGGCTAAAAGCAATACTATCTAGCATTTCATTTTTACTATTAAACATGGCTGACTTAAGTAACAGTCCATATTCAATATCCACCCAAAATTTATAACCGTAACGTAAGTTATCTTTGGGATCTAAAATTAGCATCTGCGCTTGGCGATCCGCCACACGGTCAATTTCGCCTACTCGTAATGTATAGCTAGCCTTAATTGCATCCAACTTTGTTGGTAAAATCGCTGGAAACATATTTTGTCCACGACGTTTCTCAATAACTATTTTTTCGTTTTTAGGATTATAAATAACTAGATCGCCACCCTGACTCAACACCTCACGGGGGGAACCATCCAATAAGACGTTACGTGTAAATTCAAACTGCCCATTAAATAGATGTTTAATTTGAACTGATTTTGATTGTTGGCCTGATTGACAAACAAAGATACCTTCATAGCTTAATGCATGGGCTGCAATCGCTGCTTTTTGCAACATTTGCCACGCATCTTCATCATTAGCAGCCTGAACACTTAATGCAGAACCAGCCAACATGCAAGTTAGAACAAAATTCTTAAAGCTCATTTGCAAACCTCTAAAAATACAATACCTAAAACGCAATTCTAGAAGCACTCATTACTTAGAATAACTCGCTGATTGAATATAGTAAGAACTAGCTGTTGGCGCGTATGCCTGATGTGCTGTAAGATATTCTGTAGGAACAGTCTGCTCTTCTAATAGTTCATTAGAAACCACCAATGCAGACTTAGCTGGCGTAGTTACAAGCTGTGCAATTTCAACAGGCATAAAGTCATTATTCACATGTGTTTGCAAAACCATCCAACCCACAACCATTACTGCAGCAAAAGATGCGGCAATCGACCATGCTGATGGCATTTTAAAGTGAGTATTTAAGGCCTGTTGCAAAACACCTTTTTGATTAGTTGATGCTGCATTAGGTGACAATACTGTCGGCTCGAGTTCAATCTTGGACATTAAGTTTTGCTTAAAATTTTGGCTTAGCATACCGCCACCACGCATCACATCACCTATTAAATGATAGCGACTCCAGACCTCTGTATTTTGGCTATTTGCAAGTATGGAAGTCAATAAATGCTCGGTATCATCTAAATCCATTTCATCGTCAGCTAAGGTGGAAATTTGTTCAGTCATTATAAACTCCAAGTAGTCCTGTAAATATGGGTTTTCATATGTTTTTTATTTTAAAATTAAGTCAAGTACTGCTAATAGAGCTCTAGTTACCATCTTTTATTATCTGGTGTATCTAATAGCGGTTTTAATTTAAGTGAAATCGTATCGCGCGCTCTAAAAATACGAGATCTTACGGTGCCGATTGGGCAGTTCATAATTGTGGCTATCTCTTCGTAACTTAAGCCTTCAATTTCACGCAATGTAATCGCTGTGCGCAATTCTTCTGGCAGACTAGCAACGGCTAAATTCACTGTTTCAGCAATTTGTTTAGTCATCATGGATGACTCTGGTGTCTCCATCGTTCGCAACTCATCACCGTCTTCAAAGTTTTCGGCATCTTCAATTTCAATGCCAGTACTCACCGTCGGCCTACGACCCATAGAGACTAAGTAATTTTTTGCTGTGTTAATACCAATTCGGTAGAGCCAAGTATAAAAAGCGCTATCCCCGCGAAAGTTTGGCAAGGCACGATACGCTTTAATAAACGTATCTTGCACAATGTCTTCAATTTCAGATTGATCACGTACCATACGAGATAACAAACGCGCCAGTTTGCGTTGATATTTATCGACAAGTAATCCAAAAGCACGCTTGTCACCACGCTGTGCGCGTAAGACCAACTCATGATCTATCTCGCGATTTCCAGTTGATGGATTAACAGACACTACGCTTAGCTTTCCTGTTGATATAGTATTGTTGATTGAGCGTTCATGCGGACTAATTTCATTGCTGTTTTTTTGGTGGCTTTTTTTTGAAGTACTTGATTCTACTATACTTGAAGTATAACCTTGCGCGGCGGGTTGCACTAAATTTAGTTGAGTAAATTCAATTATTTTACCAAGATGTATCATTATTCTTTCCTCTTAACAAAAATACAAAAAAACAATCTGCTTATTTAGCATGTTTAGTGCCATTTCTATTGTGTTTTGTAATGACAGCGATACACTCTCATTAGTTCCAGTATTTACATTTCACATTATGCAAAATGCATCATAAAAAATTTAACCTTAATAGAAATTAAATCTAAAGCATGCAGCAATTTGATGTACTCATTATTGGCAGTGGCCTCGCAGGCTTAACCCTCGCTCTACGCACAGCAGAACATAAAAAAGTCTGCCTTGTGAGCAAGCGTAGTATCAACGACACGGCCAGTGACTGGGCGCAGGGTGGTATTGCTGCTGTACTTAATGATGATGATTCAATAGAAAATCATGTTCGAGATACATTGATTGCTGGCGGTGGTTTGTGTGATGAAGCCGTCACAACAATGGTGGCAATGCGCGCCAAAGGGGCTGTTGAATGGCTAATTGAACAAGGCGTGGGCTTCACTCGTGATCATGACAATACTGGCTATCATTTAACACGCGAAGGTGGCCATAGCCACCGCCGTATTATTCACGCGGCAGACATGACTGGCCATGCAGTTCAAATCACTTTGTCAGAAAAAGTAAAGCAACATCCCAATATCACCGTGATGGAAAACCATATTGCCGTTGACCTGATTACAAATAGAAAAATTTCAGCAGGTAAAATTTTAAAGACTGAATTTCAACCAGCCAATGAAAAATCTAGTGAAAACAACGATAACAATTCTTGCTTAGGTGCTTATGTTTTAGATAAAAGCACAGGAAAAGTCATTACTATTGCTGCACAAAATACTATTTTAGCAACAGGCGGAGCTGGTAAAGTCTATTTGTACACCACCAACCCTGATGTGAGCACAGGCGATGGCATTGCCATGGCGTGGCGTGTGGGCTGCCGTGTGGCAAACATGGAATTTATTCAATTTCACCCTACATGCCTTTTTCACCCGCATGCAAAATCATTTTTAATCAGTGAAGCTGTGCGTGGTGAAGGCGGTCTTCTTAAACTGCCTGACGGTAATAGATTCATGCCGGGGCACGACCCACGGGAAGAGTTAGCACCGCGCGATGTTGTCGCAAGAGCAATTGACTTTGAAATGAAAAAACGCGGTTTAGATTGCGTACATTTGGATATTACTGACAAACCACTTTCATTTATTCAAGAGCATTTTCCTAATATCTACAAGCGCTGCTTAGGCTTTGGCATAGACATCAGTAAAACGCCGATTCCCGTTGTGCCGGCAGCACATTACACGTGTGGCGGCGTAATGACTGACGATAAAGGCCGCACCGATATTAAAAACTTGTATGCTATTGGCGAAACTGCCTGCACAGGCTTACATGGCGCCAATCGGCTAGCAAGCAATTCACTACTTGAATGTTTAGTATTTGGTCAAGCTGCTGCTGAAGATATTCTTAATCAACCAAGCCAACCTTCACCACAATTACCCTATTGGGATGAAAGCCGCGTGACTGATGCAGATGAAGAAGTGCTCATTACGCATACTTGGGATGAATTGCGCCGCTTTATGTGGAACTATGTAGGTATTGTGCGTACTGACAAACGCCTCAGCCGCGCGCTGCATCGCATCCATATGCTACGTGATGAAGTATTTGAGTTTTACAGCAACTTTAAAGTAAGTAACGATTTAATCGAACTGAGAAACTTGTTGCAAGTTGCTGAATTGATTGTTGAAAGCGCCATCTCTCGCAAAGAAAGTCGAGGCTTGCATTACAGCAAAGACCACACCAATACTGATGCTGAACCAATCCCGACTATACTCGAACCATCAAACTATTATAGTTTACTTGATCAATAAATAAACCATTAGCATGTCGCAGAGTATTCAAATGATGTTGCAATTTACGAAGTTGCAGAAAATGCACATAGACTTACACTGGATTTTTGAATAAATGAAAATCCTACACCGCCTTGGGTTTGGCGGCATATCCATTAAATATAAGAAAAAGTATTGAAATTCAAGTTGTAAAAATCAAGTAAATAGTTTGTAAGTGCCTGATATTGCAGAGCGTAATTTTGTAATTACAATCAAAAACTTGTTAAGTTATTCACACTAGCTAAAGTTTTACTTTAAGTGTGCACTCCAACTTTTATCGAAAAACAATGCACGCATAACCATTTGATTTTTATGAATAAAATTAAACGATTACTATTTATACGATTTTTATAAAACCCTTATAGAACGCCATGTTACGCTTTTATTTCACAGATAATCACAGAGTTATCCACAGATATTGTGGAAAGTACTTTTGTTATAAGCCCAGATAAATTAGTCAATCATTTAATTTAATTATTTGCTAAATTTAGGTATTGATTTTTAAAAATTATATTTTCTATATCAATTAAAACTAATATCTATTTCTAGCTTTAATTAAAATTCATCGTATAATACACGAAGAATTATCAGCCCTATGCCAACCAATCAGCATAGCGGTCTTTACCCTTAGTCTTCTTGATTATCAAATCACCTGAATGATTATTACATTTGCCTACCTCGATTGGTGTTGCTTCATAAGTAATAGGTCGGCTTAAATTCCAAGCTGGAGCTTTATACTTTGACAAATGAAACAATCCTTAACTTTAACGAGTTAGGCTTATCTGAACCCATTTTGCGTGCTATTAATGACGCAGGTTACACCACACCAACTCCAATTCAAGCCAAAGCCATTCCGCAAGTACTAAGCGGCGGCGATTTGCTGGCAGGCGCGCAAACAGGAACGGGGAAAACTGCTGGTTTTACACTTCCAATTTTGCATTTACTTAGCCAAAAACCTTTGAATGATGTCGCAAAAGGACGCCCACGCTGCTTAATGCTCACTCCAACGCGTGAGCTTGCTGCGCAGATTGAGGAGTCTGTTAAAACTTATGGCAAACATTTGCCACTGACTTCTACCGTGATTTTTGGCGGCGTCAATGCAAACCCGCAAATCTCGCGCTTGAAAAAACCATTAGACATATTAGTAGCAACGCCTGGCCGGTTACTTGACCATGCCAATCAAAAGAACGTAGATTTGTCAGGTGTTGAGATTTTAGTTCTAGATGAAGCTGACCGCATGTTGGACATGGGCTTTATACGCGACATCAAAAAAATTCTCGCTATGTTGCCTAAGCAACGTCAAAACTTATTATTTTCAGCGACATTCTCAGATGAAATCAAAGCGTTAGCTGATGGCTTACTCCACAATCCAGGTTTTGTTGAAGTTGCACGTCGCAATACCGCGTCTGAGCTGGTTGAGCAAACTGTGCACATGGTTGCGCAAGGCCATAAACGCGAGCTAATGAGCCATCTCATTAAGCATAACGACTGGAAGCAAGTGCTGATATTTACTCGCACAAAGCACGGCGCGAATCGTTTGGCAGAAAAACTAGTCAAAGATGACATCCAAGCCGCGGCTATTCACGGCAATAAAAGCCAAGGTGCCCGCACTAAGGCTCTAGCACAATTCAAAGATGGTAGCATGCGCGTATTAGTAGCGACAGATATTGCTGCACGTGGTTTAGATATTGATCAATTACCGCAAGTGGTAAATTTTGAACTACCTAATGTGCCTGAAGATTACGTGCATCGTATCGGCCGGACTGGCCGTGCAGGCAGTAGTGGCGCGGCAGTTTCATTAGTTGACCGAGAAGAAATGAAGCTACTTAAAGACATTGAAAAGTTGATTAAACGCGAGATTCCAAAAGTGCATGTTGAAGGATTTACACCTTCCGACAAACCAGAACCTGAAGCACCACGCTCAACTCAGCCTCATGGCAGACCGCAACGTGGACATGGCCAAGGACCACAGCGTAAAGCGCATGTAACTTCAAATAATGACGGCAGCGGTGCAAATTCGAACGCTGGTCGCAATCAAAACAGAAGTAATGGTCAGCGTAATGGACAATCTCAAGGTAAAAACCAAGCAGCATTCAGCACAGAAGGTCGCCCAATTCAAGGCAACCAACCTAAACCAGCTCAAAATCAAAACACAAAAAACATGTCTGAAGCAGCACGCCATCAAGCCATGCCGCAACAAGCGCTATTCGTACCACCTAGCCCTAACCGCCATCAACCAAATCGTCAAAATATAGCGCGACCCAATGAGGGTCGGGGTAATTCAGGTAGAACCAATAGCAACCCAAACAGTGCGCACAGGAGCGGTGGTCGAGGTCGTTGATTTAAGTTTTCATCTCCTTTCACGCAGATAAAAAGTCTTACTTAAACATCAATATTTTTCACAAAATAGATTAAAATTCTAACCATAAAATTTTTAACACTTAGATATAGAACAATAGGATAAGGGTAGCCTCATGCAAATTGCAATGAATACAGTAGTAACGATGACTTACGAACTTAAAAACGCTGACGGTGAAGTACTAGAATCAAGCACCGAACCAGTAGCCTACTTGCACGGTGGTTACGACAACATTTTTCCAAAAGTGGAAGAAGCCATGCATAGCAAAAGCGTCGGTGATGTTGTGATAGTAGATTTGCAACCTGCTGATGCTTTTGGTGAATATGATGAAGAATTGGTTCAAATTGAACCAGCAAGCGCTTTCCCAGCAGCAGATTTAAAGGTAGGCATGCAATTTGAGGGGGAAGATGAAACTGGCGAAGTAATTTTATACACTGTCACAGAAATAGCTGATGGCAAAGTAGTTGTTGATGGCAACCACCCTTGGGCAGGTGAGCGTGTTGTATTTAGCGCAACCGTTACTGCAGTGCGTGCTGCCAATAAAGAAGAAGTAACGCATCAGCATGTACATGGCGCTGGTGGTCATCATCATTAGTAGTGATAAGTCTTATATTGAATTGACATCCTCTCCGCCCTAAAGGGCGGAGATTCCTACTGCCAGACGCGCATGCCCGCGCGCAAGAATGTTCTTAGCTGCATTGATATCTCTGTCACTATCTAAACATCCTTGCGCCACACAGTGTGCAAGTCCATTCTCTTATTCGCAAGCCTGCTCTACCTTTTGGACTGTTGTCACTGATGTCGTGACAACACGAGCAGACTTGGGATGTGTACTTTTCATTCACTTCCAAAAACATTACTGACCGCGCATTCGCCCGGGCTATAGCCCGATGTTTTACGCGCAGTTCTGATAAAAAGCCCTCAAAATTGCTTTTTTATTTAGCCATACTTAAGTGATTAAGTTATTTACTTTTTTACTGCAGCTATCATCGAGCGCTCAATTTCCTTGTAAGGTTGCGCACCTAACATACGTTTACCATCACTAAAAATTAAAGTTGGTGTACTTGTTACGCCAATTTTTTTCGCTAATTCACCAATTCTCTCAAGCGGCACTTCACAATTACCTGTACTTTTAGGTAGTTTGTTATTAAATATCCAATCTTCCCAAGCTTTTACACGATTATTAGCGCACCAAATAGACTTAGACTTGTTTGCAGCATCAGGATGCAACTGCTCAATCGGATATAAAAAAGTATATACAGTCACATCGGTAATATTCGCCAATTCATTTTGTTCTAAACGTTTACAATAAGGGCAATCCACATCTGAAAACACCACCAATTTCCGACTGCCATTGCCTTTTACAACTTTAATTGCCTGATCTAGCGGCAAGCTAGAGAAGTCAATTTTAGTTAACTCTTCCATACGCTCGCCTGTAATATCTTTCTTAGTTTTAGGGTCAACTAATCGACCTTCAGCAATCATAAATGTCATTTTTTCATCGGTGTAAATGATTTGTCCGCCCATGAACACTTCGTACAAGCCTGCATAAGGCGTTTTGGTGACACTTTCCACCTTAAATTTTGGATACGCAGATTCTACGGCTTTTTTAACACTTACTTCATCAGCTATGGAGAATGAAGCCGCCGAAATCAATACGACCCCCAATAACGTTAGGCCTACCATTTTCTTAATCATGAGATTCCTTAATTTATTAAAATTTGAATAACTAGGATTAATGCGAAATTGCATTTGAAACCAGAATTTCTTTAATCATCTGAAGCTTAGTCGCAGACAACCCCCAGTTCCTTACTTTTTTTATACCCTTAGTTCGACTTCCAAACAATTGAAAAAGTCCATCGGTTAGTAACAGCATATTCAGTAAATCAGCTTTTCTAAGTCGGGTATAGTGTTTTAGGAGGCTAGCGTCATTTAATGCCTGATATTTATTTTTTTCTTTCACCACGCTAACTAAATCTAGCACATCTCTAAACCCTAAATTCACCCCTTGCCCAGCCATAGGGTGCACCTGATGGGCAGCATCTCCAACTAGCACCACACAATCCTGAACAGCGGTTATGGTTTTTTGCAAGCTTAACGGAAAGCCTAGAATTGGACTAATCAACTTCAAATCTCCCAGCGCCGCACCACCTGCTGACATCACCTTATTTGTAAATTCAATATCAGTTAATTCTAACAACAAATCGGCAGACTTGGTTGACACAGACCACACAATAGAAATTGTAGAGTCTGGTAGAGGCAACCAAGCTAAAATACAATTCGAACCCTCAGCATCTTGCGAAAACCATTGCCTAGCAATATTTTTATGTGATTTCTCAACTTTAAAGTTTGCTACTATAGCTGTTTGGTTATAGGACTTTTTTTGTATATGAAAATTCAGTTGCCGCCTTACCCAAGACTGATTTCCATCTGCAGCTAACAATAGAGAACTCTCCACTGTTATTTTATTGGCTAAGCGCAATGTTGCTTTACTTGGTGTGGCAATAACTGAATCACAAGGACTATCAAAAAAAGTTTTGATGCTCAACGATTTAATTCTTTTTAATAGTGCTTGCATCAAAGCTGATGACTCTACAATATATCCCAAATTATCAGCATTCGCATCATCTGCTGATAAAGTTAGTGGCAACGGATTATCATCAGCAAATATCTCCATGGCATGCATTTCACCAATGCGCGTAGTGTTTATATCTTGCCAAACACCTAAACTTTGTAACCAATATGCATTTTTGGGGCTGATAGCATAAATCCTAGCATCCCAAGTTTCACAAACTTCATCTGTAGCTAAATTATTATTAGCAGGATTTTTACAATCAATAAGCGCTACAGAATACCCTGATTGATGCAAAGCAACAGCCGCGGACAAGCCAACCAAGCCTGCGCCAACAATTGCCACGTCAACAAATAAATCTTTACCACTCATTTACCAAAGCTCATTTTTCTTACCAAATGCTGCTTGGCAGGTTTAAGGACATCAAATAGACTGAGTCCCACACTTCTCAAGCTAGATAAACCGATAATATCATTGGAAAAAATATTCACTAAAAAGTCTGTGAACAACAAACCGCCTTTGGTATCTGACTTGCGGCTTAATTGATAAGTTGCAAGCATTTGTGCGGATCCCAGTGATTCTATGTTTGCAGATGTAATGCTGAGAGCTAATGATTCTGCATCACGTAGCCCCACATTAAAACCTTGCCCTGCTACGGGGTGCATAGTTTGTGCGGCATTACCGATGACAACTAAATGCTCAACATCCAAAGTCTTTAACTGCGATAGTTTTAGTGGGAATGTCATACGCTTCTCTACACTAAGAAATTTCCCAACCCTATCACCAAATTGCTCATGAAATTTTTCTAAAAATTCAGTATCATTCAGTAGAAATAGCGAATTCACATATTCTTTATTACCGGTCCATACCAAAGAAAAATCTCGTTTTCCATTAGGTAACAAAGCCATAGGACCATTCGCTGTAAATCGCTCATAAGCGACATTATTATGTGGTAACTCTGCACTTACTTTAGATATGAGTGCGTCATGTCCATATTCTTTGATTTCTTTTACTAATCCAGCAATCTCATCCAAACTGCGACCGCCATCTGCCAGCACCACTAATTTGCTATTTAAAATCCTCGATACACCATGATCATTGTAAGTAACGCTAGCAAAAGAACTTGTGTGCTCAATGCTTTCTGCCAACGCTTCAAAAACAAAATTTACGTTAGATTCGGTTGCAAGAGCTTCATCTAGAGCTTCACTCAAAGCACCATAAGACAACACATAACCTAGCGCCACTTGCTTATAGTCATGTGCTTGTAATTTTGACCTGCCAAGACTACCTTTTTGTGACACATGAATAGTATTAATGGCAGTGGCACTTTTTGCCAATAGGTTCCAAACGCCCAATTTTTCAAGAATGCGTTTGCTACCATAAGACAAAGCTAGCGCTCTGTTTTCGTTATAAGCTGCGCCTTGTTTACGCGCCTCTAGGACAGTCACCAATACGCCTTGCCTTGCCAGTAATAGGGCTAAGGTAGCACCTACTGGACCACCACCAACGATTACAATATTATCTAGAATTCCACTCATTTAGTTTTTCATTAGAGATTCAATATCAGCTACTGATTTAAGCGCATTTTTGGTCAAGACCTCACACTCCCCTTGCGTAACCAACACATCATCTTCAATACGAATGCCAATATTCCAAAACACTTCAGGTACATTTTCGGCTGGACGAATGTAGCAGCCAGGTTCTACAGTCAGCGTCATGTTTGGTATTAACATACGCCAATTGTCAGCTTTGTCTTTATACTCGCCAGCATCATGCACATCCAGACCTAACCAATGCCCAGTGCGGTGCATGTAAAACTGACGGTAATCACCATTTTCCAGCACAGCCTCTTTACTGCCCTTGCATAGTTTTAAATCAATAAAGCCTTGCACAAGCACATCTAAAGCAGCTTCATGTGGCGCGTTCCAATGATTTTTTGCGCTTACCTTTGCTATTGCTGCAGCTTGCGAAGCCAGCACTAACTCATAAATTTCTTTTTGGGCAGCACTGAATTTACCATTTACAGGAAATGTGCGCGTAATATCCGAGGCGTACCCATCTAACTCACAACCCGCATCAACTAACAATAAATCACCATCCCTCAACTTTGCATTGTTAGCGTTGTAATGCAGCGTACAGGCATTGGCTCCACCTGCGACAATGCTAGTGTAGGCTGGTGATTGTGCTGCATTCCGATAAAACTCATGCAAAAATTCCGCCTCAACTTCATATTCATTTAAATTAGGTTTAACAAAACGCATTGCACGATTATGAGCTGCTGCGGCAATATTGGCTGAGCGTCGCATTAAATCCAGCTCGAATGGTGATTTAATTAAACGCATTTCATCCACTAGTTGACGTATATCACTTACCTCATCAGGTACATGGACGCCACTGCGAGTCTGTGTACGCAAGGTGTTCATCCACCCTATTACACGCGCATCCCAGCTGGTGTTTTCGCCCAAACTAAAAAATAATTTAGGCTGATTCGCTAACAACTTTAGAATCACTGTATTTAACTCATTGATTGAGTAAGCTTCATCAAAACCAAATTCAGTTTTAGCCGCTTCTGCCCCATAACGAAAGCCATCCCAAATCTCCCTCTCTATGTCCTTATCGCGGCAAAACAATATGCTTTTTGGATTGTCGCCAGCTACCAGCACTACAACAGACTCGGGCTCTTTGAAACCAGTTAAATAGTAAAAGTAACTATCATAACGGTATGGATAATGACTATCTCGGTTTCGAATTGCTTCTGGCGCGGCCGGCACAATGGCAATACCTTCACTCATAGCAGTCAAAAACTTATTTCTGCGTTGTTGAAATTCAACTATATGACTCATCGAGTCTATTCCTTTTTCATTCGTTAACTCATTCGCAGTTTTAATTCACTATCCAACATATTCAAACGTTCTGGCGTGCCAATATCGTGCCATACGCCTTGATAAAACTCAGCTGTCGCTTGATTATCGGAAATCGCCTGCCTCAATAATGGTGCAAGCCTTGAAGGCTCGCCGCGTGTAATATTAGCAAATAAAGCTGGGTGATATACGCCAACACCTGAAAAAGTCAGCATTGGAGTCCCTGTATTTTTAAGCACTCCATCTTCAATTGCAAAGTCGCCGTTTGGGTGCTGTGGCGGATTATTCACTAATACAAGGTGCGCGTGGATATTGGGTCGCAGAGCATGCTTTAAACCAGAAAAATCAATCTCAATAAATGTATCACCATTCACAACTAAAAATGGTTCTGACCCGAGAAGAGGCAAAGCATTGGCAATGCCACCCGCTGTTTCTAGAGCTGTTTTTTCAGGGCTGTATTGAATATGTAAATTCAATTGACTGCCATCACCCAGTACTTTTTCAATCTGTTCGCCAAAATGCGCATGATTAATCACAACCTCTTTGAAACCAGCTTTAGCCAATCGTTCCAAATGCCAAACAATAAGTGGCTTGCCACCTGCTTTTAGCAATGGCTTAGGGGTGTGATCGGTCAATGGGCGCATACGCTCGCCACGCCCAGCGGCTAAAATCATGACTTTCATGAATGGCTCCTGTTACCTAAACCACATATTTAGGACGAGGCACACGTCCTTCAAGCGCATCTAGCAGTCGTAACATTGGCCGTAATTCCACATAACGCTCACACACTTTACGTAAATAATGCATCACTAGCGGCATGTCTTTTAAATAGCCATCTTTACCGTCACGGTGGTAAAGCCTTGCAAATATTCCAAGCACTTTAATGTGACGTTGCGCGCCCATCCATTCAAAGTCACGATAGAACTCGCTAAAATCGCTGGCTACAGGCAACCCAGCTTTTTTAGCGGGCTCCCAATAACGTACGGCCATATCAATAATCTGCTCTTCATCCCATTGAATATATGCGTCTTTCAACAAAGATACTAGATCGTAAGTAATCGCGCCACGCACAGCGTCTTGAAAATCCAAAATACCAGGTGTGTTTTCATGCGTCACCATCAAATTGCGTGAGTGATAATCACGATGCACTGTAACTTGGCCTTGTGACAAGACATTTCTATTTAACGCAGCAAGGGTTTGTTGTAACCATGCTTGCTGCTCAGCGTTCAGCGTTTGGCCTAGGTGTTTAGTCACATACCAATCTGGAAACAATTGCATTTCACGCGTAAGCAAGGCTTCATCATAAAATGGCAAATCGTGATTCTTGCTAGCTAATTGCAACTTGATAAGTGCGTTCGTAGCATCGCCATAAAGCATTTGTGCGGTTTCGATATTTAAATGCTGTAAGTAAGTATCGTTACCTAAATCGCTTAATAGCAAAAAACCATTGCTTAAATCTTTTGCTACAACCTTAGGCACATTCAAACCAGCATCTAAAAACTGCTTAGCTATTTTTACAAATGGTTTGCAATCTTCTTGTGGTGGCGGGGCATCCATCGCGATTAAAGTTTGATGACCCAAATGCGCTCTTGCTAAATGCACTCTAAAATAGCGCCTAAAGCTAGCATCTGCCGATGCACTTGTGAGCTTATAATCTGCATCTGGTAAGGCTTTACTTAACCAAACGTTAAGTTGTTGTTGTCTATCATCCACGACTATCTTTCCAATGTTATATAATGGGCTACTAATGTCGTTATCTTGTGATTTTATGCCATTGCTTGCCAAACAAGATAACGTGTTAAAGGACGTAAATACGATTTTTTGATTGCCAAAAAGCCCAATTTATGAGATTTTATCACTGATAAAATATATCACTAAAATATATCACTAAATTAAACTGTCCACCTATAAACTCGTGCCAATTATCCCCTCATTCAAACTCTTAAAAATTTCTGCGGCCGCCATATGGTGAAAGCACGATTTTTAAACGGTATAACTGCTATTCTATTGGCTTGCGGCTTATCGGCACATGCCGATGACGAGACAATAGTCACTAACGACACTCCAACTGAATCCAATGATGCATTAGTGATTGATGGCGACAAGCTTGAGCTACATCTTGATAGAAAAATGCGCGCAATAGGCAATGCCAGTATTAGTCGTGGTAAACAGAAAGTCTTAGGTGATGTAATTGATTATGATATACAAAATGATGAATTACACGTGATAGGTAATGCACAGATCAACTTGGGTAATTCGCAATTAAACGGCCTTGAATTGCGCATGCAGATGTCTGAAAGCATTGGCGAAATAAAAGACGCTTCAATCAGTATGATTGATAATGCAGCGCCAAAATCAACGCGAGGAAAAACTCTACCGAATATACGAAGTTCAGAGGCGTTTTCTAAAAACTTAGGCAACTTGCAAAGCCAGCAAATTGGTGGAGCAGCCGACTATACCGACACATCTTCGACTTCTGATGGTTATGACATTCAAAAAAACTCCGTTAATAGCGCCAGTAATAGTCTGCTACCGCATTCCTCACAAGCACGCGGCGACGCAAAAGTGATTTTTTTTGAAGGTCAAGATAAAAAAAGGTTAAAAGATGCTCGCTATACCACTTGTGCCGCTGGTGTGAATGATTGGTACATTAAAGCCAGCGAATTAGAGCTTAATGATTATACGGATTCTGGTGTGGCAAAAAATGCGTATATTGAATTCAAAGGTGTGCCGCTTATTTATTCACCTTGGCTAAGTTTCTCGTTTAATAATCAACGTAAAAGTGGCCTACTTGCTCCAACCTACGGCACCACATCAAAAAGTGGCTTTGAACTTACAGTGCCCTTTTATTGGAATATATCGCCCAATATGGATGCAACCCTTGCAACCCGCGTATTGAGTAAACGTGGCGTACAATTACAAGGAGAATTTAGATATTTAGAAGATAAATTTTCTGGCATTAACAACCTAGAATATCTGCCAAACGATAACCAAAATAATCAAGATCGTTTTTATGCAAATTTAAAGCATCAACACAATCTGGGTAAAGGCTGGTCTGCGGGTTACAGCTTAGAAAAAGTATCTGATGATGAATACTTTTCTGATTTATCTACACGCATTGTCACCACCAGCCGTATCAACTTGCCACAACAATTTAATATTGATTACGCAGATGAAACTTGGCGCTTTAATGCGCTCGCTCAAAAATTTCAAACATTAGATAATGTATCATTCCCTTATGAACGCTTACCGCAAATGACGTTGAGTGGCAATAAATATTTTGGTGATGTTAATACAAACTTATACACGGAACTTGTTGCATTTGATACCAATAAAAATGCGCCCTCAACAGTAACAGGAGCGCGCTTTACGCTTTATCCAAGCATAAGCTACCCTATGCACAGATCGTTTGGTTATATTACACCTAAAGTTGGTGTTCATCATTCCACTTACAGTTTAAATAACGACGTTAACAATCAGAACTCTTATGATCGTACTTTACCAATAGTGAGCTTAGATAGCGGTTTATTTTTTGATCGTGACTTTAAAATTTCTGATAGAGCATATTCACAAACCATAGAGCCAAGATTATTTTATGTGTATATCCCAGAAGCAAAGCAATCAACTATTCCCGTGTTTGACACTAGTGAATCTGACTTAAACTTTAGTACATTATTCAGTGAAAATCAGTTTTCTGGTAATGACCGCATTAACAACGCCAATCAAATTAGCCTCTCCCTAACCACACGATTAATTGAATCGGACTCTGGCACGCAACGCCTATCAGCATCTATTGGCCAACGTTATTATTTTACAGACCAAAAAGTGGCATTACCTGGCGCGACTTTACGTACTAGCAATAACTCAGATGTCATTGCTGGATTGAGTACAAATCTGAAAACCAAGTGGAACGTTGATGCTTTTTGGCAATACAACACCGATGATTCAAGCGCTGTTCGCACAACACTCACTAGCCGCTACAGACCAGAGCCAGGAAAAACTCTTAACCTCAGTTATAGCTACCGGCGTGACCTAACCGGCAATGTCATCAATGCAGGAATCAATCAATTCGACATTTCAGGTCAATGGCCATTGGGGCAAGGCTGGTATGGTATTGGTCGTGTTAACTACTCTTTACGTGAAGATCAACTCATCGAAACACTTGCTGGCTTAGAGTATGATGCAGGATGCTGGCAAACAAGAACCGTGATGCAGCGCGTCAGCACTGCGACGGCTGATGCCAACTATGCATTCTTTTTTCAACTTGAGCTTGGCGGACTAGCCTCTATTGGCGCCAACCCTTTATCGGTCATTAAGCGTAATATCCCTGGCTATGTCAATACGGGGAATATTCCTGACACTTATCAACAACCTTATTACGAGTAACCATTTTGCGCACTTTAATTCAATATCTGATTCAACCATTATTTTTTGCTGGCTTGATAATCATGGCCTGCCAGCTCAACGTGCACGCTGCCGATGTAATTAAGTTAGATCGTATCGTGGCTGTCGTGGATCAAACGGTAGTCACCGAACAAGAACTAGAAAACCGTATTGCAACCGTCACTGCGCAATTTAAAAAACAAGGCACAGAAATGCCCGCAGAAAATATCTTACGCAAGCAAATTCTAGAACGCCTAATTACAGATACGTTGCAAATTCAATACGCAGCACAAACTGGACTTAAAGTTGATGATAACCAGCTCGATAAAACTGTCGAACGCATTGCTGAACAAAACCAAATGACTCTGACAGAGTTTAGTGAAGCGCTCGCTAAAGATGGCGTTAGCATGCGTAAGTTTAGAGCTGATATTCGTAATGAAATTACCATTGCAAGACTTCGTGAGCGTGAAGTTGATGGGCGCGTGAATGTGAGTGAGTCAGAAATTGACAATTTTTTAACGAGTCAAGCCGCCAATAGTGAAAATCAAGATGAATTTGAAATCTCACACATTTTAATACGTACGCCAGAAGAAGGTGCTACTGAGGACGTACAAAAAGCCAAAGTAAAAGTTGATGAGGCTCTTAATCAACTCAATGCAGGAAGTAGTTTCACTAAAGTGTCAGCAAGCTTTTCAGATGCCCCAAACGCATTGGAAGGCGGAAATATAGGCTGGAAAAGTGGTACGCAAATACCCGCTTTATTTTTAGATGCATTAAAAACCATGAAAATTGGTGACATTTCTCAGCCTCTACGAAGCCCTAATGGCTTTCATTTACTTAAACTAACCAATAAACGTGGCACCAATTCACCATTGCTTGTTCAACAAACGCATGCACGTCATATACTGATCAAACTCTCGGAAATTATGTCTGAAAAAGAAGGTAAGTTAAAAATAGATAATATTAAAGAACGCTTAGATAATGGCGAGAAATTTGAAGCGCTTGCGCGTCAATTCTCAGAAGATAGTACAGCTTCAAATGGTGGGGATTTAAGTTGGGTAAACCCTGGAGATACCGTACCACAGTTTGAAAAAGCTATGAATGAGCTTAAAGATAATCAAATAAGCCCGCCCGTTCGTACGCAATTCGGCTGGCACATCATTCAAGTCATAGAGCGTCGCTCACAAGATATGAGTAAAGAGTCTGCACGATTAAAAGCGCGCCAAGAGATTCGTGCTAAAAAAGCAGACGAAGCTTATCAGGACTGGATTCGAGAGTTACGCGATCGCGCCTATGTGGAACTGAGACTTGAAGATAAATTTTAATCATCTCAAGTTTAACTTCAGCATAATTTTGTGACCGACATTTTAACCAAACCATTGCCTAAAATTGTTATCACTGCTGGCGAACCAGCGGGCATAGGGCCAGATTTATGCATCATGTTGGCAAGCCAACCACTCAAAGCCGAGATAGTTGTGATTGCAGATATAAATATGTTGCAATCTCGTGCCAAGGAGCTTGGTTTAACTATCCAAACCGACTGGTACAATCCTAATTTTTCTACAGCTCATCTCGGCAATGGCTCATTGATTGTACTTAATCAAACACTTAATCATCCTGTAACTACTGGTATATTAGATGCTCGCAATAGCCAATATGTAATCAACACCCTTACTATTGCCGCGCTAGGTTGCATGAATAAGCAGTTTGATGCGATGGTCACTGCGCCAGTACATAAAGGAATCATTAATGATGCGAGCATTTCTTTTAGTGGTCATACAGAGTTTTTAGCCGAACTTACTAAAGGTTCTCATGCAGATACTCCACAAGTCGTAATGATGTTAGTCGGTAGCGGCTTACGCGTGGCGCTCGCCACTACACATCTAGCACTTAAAGATGTGCCAACAGCCATTACAAAAAGCAGCTTAGAAACCACCATTCGTATTTTGCATCATGATTTAGTGCATAAATTCGGCTTAAAAAACCCTCGCATTCTGGTTGCAGGCTTAAACCCCCACGCTGGTGAAGATGGTTATTTAGGCCGTGAAGAAATAGACATTATCAACCCTGTCCTAGAAAAACTGCGTACAGAAGGCATGCAATTGATAGGCGCGATGCCTGCCGACACTCTATTTGCAAAGCATCATTTGAGCACAGCAGATGCAGTGCTAGCCATGTATCACGACCAAGGGTTACCAGTACTCAAGCATGCAAGTTTTGGCGAAGGCGTCAACATAACATTAGGCTTACCTATCATACGCACCTCAGTTGACCATGGCACAGCGCTGGATTTAGCAGGAACAGGTAATATCGAAATTGGCAGCATGCTAGCCGCCATCGAGTTAGCAATCACGCTAGCCAACAACAAATCTATAAGTTAAATCAATCAATGAAACACATCGCAAAAAAGCGTTTTGGCCAAAATTTCCTTACTGACCAAGGTGTTATCACCAGCTTGGTAGAAGCGATTTCACCCAAAGCGGATGATTTAATGGTTGAAATTGGCCCTGGCTTAGGTGCTCTCACAAAACCATTATTGCAAAGATTAAAGGTTTTACATGTAGTAGAAGTAGACCGCGATATTATCGCTTGGATGCAGAATGAATACAGAAAACCAGCTTACGCCAGTAGCGCTATCAATATTCACAATGCCGATGCGCTCAAGTTTGATTTCACCCAATTGGCTGATAAAAAGTCTGGTGTCAAACTGCGCGTCACGGGCAACCTACCCTACAACATATCAACGCCAATCTTATTTCATCTGCTAGATAATGTATCCAGTATCACTGATATGCACTTTATGCTGCAAAAAGAAGTTGTAGAACGTATGGTCGCAGAACCATCCACGCCAGCATATGGAAGGCTTAGTGTAATGCTGCAATATCGCTTACAAATGGATTATTTAATCACCGTGCCGGCAGAAGCTTTTGAACCTGCACCAAAAGTTGAATCTGCTTTTGTTCGCTGCGTGCCACATGCCGTATTGCCCTTCGAAGCAAAAGATGAAGCAATCTTCGCTAGAGTCGTGTTAGTTGCATTCGGACAGCGCCGCAAAACCTTACGCAATACACTAAAAGAACTATTAAGTGACGAAGGTTTTACTGCACTTAATATTGATTCACAACAGCGAGCAGAAAATTTAGCCGTTTCAGATTTTGTCGCTATTGCAAATTACCTAAGCTGATATAATTTAGCCAAAATAAAATTTAAATAAACTTAACTATTCATTGGGGAAAATTTTGCGAATCATTCTATTAGGCGCACCAGGCGCAGGTAAAGGCACACAAGCCACTTTTATTAAACAACACTTTAATATTCCGCAGATTTCAACTGGCGACATGCTTCGTGCGGCAGTGAAAGCAGGCACCCCATTAGGTTTAGAAGCAAAAAGCTTTATGGATAGCGGCGGTTTAGTACCAGATTCAGTCATTATCGGCATGGTAAACGAGCGTATTAAAGAAGCAGATTGTGCAAACGGTTTCTTATTCGACGGCTTTCCACGTACTATTCCGCAAGCTGAGGCTATGAAAAATGCAGGCGTAACGATAGATTACGTAGTAGAAATCGACGTGCCAGACAGCGCAATAATGGAACGTATGACAGGTCGCCGAAGCCACCCAGCCAGCGGTCGCACTTACCACGTAAAATTTAACCCACCAAAAGTTGAAGGCAAAGACGATATTACTGGTGAAGATCTAGTGCAACGAGCAGACGAAGCACCAGACGTAGTGAATAAACGATTAGTTGAATACCATGACCAAACAGAACCATTAGTTGAGTACTATGGCAACTGGGCCAAAAGCGGTGCAGTTGGCGCACCAAAACATGTGAAAATTAATGGTTTAGGTGAGCTAGAAACGATTAAAGCTAATATTTTTGCGACGTTGAAATAATTAAATATGGGGTATTCAAATTAATTCTATTTGCACACCTAACGCTTGCTATAGCAGAGTAGGCTGCTGGCTGAAAAATTAAGATTGAGTGGCTTTGTATCGTGGGGGGTTTTAAAATCCAAAATTAGTGTTTTAAGATTTACGAGCCAATTGATTAACTTAAGCTGATGCACTTAAATTAAAAATCTCTAGACAATCCTATTAAAAGATTTGGCACAAAATTTAAAAGGAATTTATATGAAAAGAGCTATCTCTACCAGAGACGCTATACTTGGTAAGTATGAACGCGCAGATTTTCCTGATGGTTTTGTCCGTAGGAAATACCCAGTAAAGGAAGCTCCATTTCACAATGCTGTGCTTGAGTCTGACGATGCAACTACAATTCCTTACGGCGCAGCACTTAAGCATGCGCTAAATGCCACTATGCCACTCTGCTATCAGAAAAAATTTAACAGTTACTCACCTTTAAGCTGAACCGGCTACCGTCAACTAGAGCAGGGCGCGATAAATGAAGGAGTCATATTTTGAAAAAAGTACTCAACACTTGCTGTTTAATCGCCTTTTCATGCTTGCAACTAAGTTGCGCTTCAGAGAAACTCGTAATTACTGACGAAACGCCACAAGCCACCATTCAATTAAGCGCATATGGCATGGGGCGACGTGATGAAACAAGAATATCTATAGCCGACAAAATTGAATGCAGCTCATTTTTATGGGTTAAGCAAGCCAATAGAAAGGCTACGCCAATTGTGAGTGTATCATTTGCTCAGGCTAAGAACTCGGCAAAACTACCCGCTGGGAAGAACACCTTATTAGTGATTGGGCAAAATATTGACGACAGAACGGCTGTTTTATTTTGGGAAATGTTCGTAAAACCGAATGCAAAATATGTTGTGACTGTTAAAAATGAAGTGAAAGATAAGTTTGTTTTTGGTTCACCTGCAAGTGCATTGTCTATTACCGTGCTAGAAAATGGTAAACCACTCACAGTTAAGCAAGTGGCAGAGCCTACTGAAGAAGATTGCAAGAACAATTAAAGTACCAATATTAAATATTAAAAATTCAACAATCGAATTTGGTCACGTATATTTTCAGCTAACTTTTGTAGCTTATTAGATAAAGTTACTCCCTATATATTAAGCAGATACCACGTCATAATTTTTTATCCAAGCCTAGTTTGATTTAAAAAAATGTATTATTTGAGGTGCCCTGTCATTCAAAATTGCTTGAGCATCTACTAGCGATTTAGCTTAATTAAGCCAAAATCGATGCCTTCAAGGTATAATTTTGGAATTGAATTTATATTTAAAGAATACTCAGCCATGCAACAGCAGTACCCCTTCAAAGAGATTGAACAATCAGCCCAAACCTATTGGGAAACCAACCAAACTTTTGCCGCTTCAGAGCAATCAAATAAACCTAAATACTATTGTTTATCTATGTTTCCTTATCCTAGCGGTCGCTTACATATGGGACATGTGCGCAACTACACGATAGGTGACGTACTCAGCCGTTATCATAAAATGAAAGGCTTTAACGTCATGCAGCCTATGGGCTGGGATGCGTTTGGTTTACCTGCGGAAAATGCCGCAATTAAAAATAATACTGCACCGGCAAAGTGGACGTACGAAAATATTGAGCATATGAAAACTCAGCTTAAGCAGCTCGGCTTAGGTGTAGATTGGAACCGTGAGATTGCGACTTGCAAACCTGAATATTATAAATGGGAGCAATGGCTTTTTACTGAGTTGTTTAAAAAAGGGCTTATCTACAAAAAGACTTCAACAGTTAATTGGGACCCAGTTGATGGTACCGTATTGGCGAATGAGCAAGTAATTGATGGTCGAGGCTGGCGCAGTGGCGCGTTAGTTGAAAAACGCGATATTCCGCAATATTTCATGAAAATCACCGCCTATGCGGAAGAGTTGCTCAATGATTTAGACAAGCTAGATGGCTGGCCTGAGCAAGTTAAAACCATGCAACGTAACTGGATAGGCAAAAGCTATGGTTGCGAAGTGGAATTTCCAATAGTTGGTATAGACGGTAACTTAAAAGTTTACACCACCCGCCCAGACACCCTGATGGGCGCGACTTACGTGGCCGTAGCAGCAGAACATCCTTTAGCGATGCAAGCCGCGCAAAACAACCCTGCATTAGCTGATTTTATCGCAGAATGTAAGCGCGGAAGCGTGGCAGAAGCGGATATTGCTACCGCCGAGAAAAAAGGTATGGCAACAGGCTTATTTGTAACACATCCATTGAATAGAGAGCAATTGCCAGTTTGGGTAGCTAACTATGTATTAGCGAACTATGGCGAAGGCGCGGTAATGGCTGTGCCTGCCCATGATGAACGTGATTTTGAGTTTGCAGGTAAATACAACCTACCCATTAAAGCAGTGATTAAAAACACTGATACTGACACATTACCGATGACTGAGCATGGCGTATTATTTGATTCGGCTGATTTTAATGGTCTAGATTTTGATGCAGCAAGCTCAGCAATCGCTACAGCGCTATCTGTTAAAAACCTTGGTAAACGTCGCACCCAATTTCGTTTACGCGACTGGGGAGTTTCGCGCCAACGTTATTGGGGCTGCCCTATCCCCATCGTTCACTGTGCAAACTGTGGCGAAGTACCCGTACCTGCTGAGCAATTACCAGTGATATTGCCTGAAAACGTGGTGATGGATGGTGTAGGTTCGCCAATTAAAAAAGATCCTAGCTTTTACGTGACGACTTGCCCTACTTGTAGCGGCAAGGCAACGCGTGAAACTGATACTTTAGACACATTCTTTGAGTCTTCATGGTATTTTGCACGCTACGCCAGCTATGATAGTACAACGACCATGGCAGACGAACGTGCTAATTATTGGTTGCCAGTTGATCAATATGTCGGCGGTATTGAACATGCGATTCTGCATTTGCTTTATGCACGCTTCTTTAACAAGCTGATGCGCGATGTTGGTTTACTGAAAAATGACGAGCCATTCACCAACCTGCTTACGCAAGGTATGGTGCTAAAAGATGGCACGAAAATGAGTAAATCTAAAGGCAATACCGTGGACCCGCAAGAGTTGATTGACACTTATGGGGCAGATACTGCACGACTATTCATGATGTTTGCCGCTCCGCCTGAACAAAGTTTGGAGTGGGCGGATAGCGGTGTAGAAGGCGCGAATCGCTTTTTACGCAGGCTTTGGAAAGCGACTTACGATCACGTTGAATTAGGTCAAATTACCGCTTACACAGTTGGTGATTTATCTGCAGAACTTAAAGCAATCCGCTTGCAATTGCACAGCACTATTGAAAAAGTTGCCGATGATTACGGTCGCCGCCATAGCTTTAACACTGCCATTTCATCTGTAATGGAAATGATGAATGCGCTGGCAAAAATAGATAGCTCAGATGACGTGACACGAAGTGTGCGACAAGAAGTTTTACAAAATGTAGCCTTACTACTTTCACCTATCGTGCCGCATATCTGCCAAGCGATTTGGTCTGAGTTATGTCCACAAAGTCACATTTTAGATGCTGACTGGCCAGTGGCAGATCAATCTGCAATGGTGCTCACAAGCGTAGAATACGTGATTCAGGTGAATGGTAAATTGCGTGGTAGCATTACGGTGGCAAAAGATGAAACTAAAGAGGCTATAGAAAAACTGGCATTACAACAGCCTTTTGTACAAAAATTCATTGAAAACGGCATGACTGTAAGAAAAATCATAGTCGTGCCAAATAAACTCATTAACGTTGTTGCGGCTTAGCAGAAGGGAAATGATAATGAAAAGCTTTAGCGCGATAAAAAAACTTTTTTCCTACATAGCGTTACCAAGCATTTTAAGTTTGTTAGTGGTTTCTAGTTTAGCTTTATCTTCATGTGGATTTCATCTTCGTGGCGCTACCGAGATTTCTTTCAAAACCGTCTTCGTTCAAGGCAGCACACTAAGCATTTCCAGAGAACTATATCAGTCATTCAAAAATAATGGCATTATGGTCGTTGATAATATAGCTGATGCAGAGCTCCTAATTGAAATGATTAATGAATCGAATGAAAAACGCATTTTGTCATTAAGTGGTGGTGGCGTAGTACGTGAATACGAGCTCAATTACCGTGTGAATTTTAGAATTCGTGAACCTGCCAACCCACTTTGGAACACACCACAATCGGTACAGTCTCGCAGAGACTTTTCATATAACGACAATGCTTTACTGGGCAAACTAGATGAAGAAGCCAAGTTAAATACTGACATGCGTAGTGATGCGGTACGTGAAATTATGCGCAGATTATCTGCAATTAAGCAGTCGTCTAAATAATTATTCCGAATGCAGTTAGCTCAAACGCAACTTGAAAAACATCTTAGCCTAGACCTGCAATCGCTCTATGTGTTAGTAGGCGATGAGCCATTAGCACAGCGTGAAAGTTTGGATGCTATTCGCACTGCTGCTCGTTCACAAGGCTTTGATGAGCGGAATAGCTTAATGGTTGAGCGCTATTTCAATTGGCAGGAAATTCAATCATATGGTCAATCAATTTCATTATTTGCTACCCGTAGATTATTAGAAGTACATATCCCTTCAGGCAAGCCAGGAATTGATGGCGGAAAAGCACTGCAAGCTTTAGCCAGCAAGGCAATCCCTGACACGACTGTGGTCGTTATTCTACCAAAATTGGAACGTGAAGCTAAAAGTAGTGCTTGGTTTACTGCGCTTGAAAAACAAGCCGTAGTCATTGCAATTGATGAGGTGAATGCTGCGAATTTACCAAAATGGATTGCAGCTCGATTGGCGAAACAAGGCCAACAAGCTAGTCAGCAAACATTGGAGTTTTTAGCGCATCAAGTAGAAGGGAATTTACTTGCAGCCAATCAAGAAGTACAAAAACTTGGGCTTTTATATCCACAAGGGGAATTGACAGATGCCACGGTACGCGATGCTGTGCTGAATGTGTCACGTTATAATGCCTTTCAACTGGGAGATGCTGTACTTGCTGGCGATACCGCTCGAACTGTGAGGATTCTGCAGGGCCTGCAAGACGAAGGTGAAAATGCCGTTGCAGTCATGAATCCGCTGATGTGGGTATTGCGCCCTTTGGTGCGGATTAAACAAGCGGAAATGCGTGGTGAAAATTTGATGAATGCCATGACGAATGCACGCATTTACGGCGACAAGCAATCATTAGTAAAAAGAGCATTGGCAAGATTAAGCATACGTCAATTAGAAGCCGCAATACAGAAGCTCGCTGATATTGATAAAACAGCCAAGGGCGTTATGCTAGGTGATGCTTGGCTGGAGATTTCTCGACTTTGCTTTGGGCTGGCACGGATACGTGGGCGCTAGTACATTACATCAATTAAAAAGTATAATCGCTTATGGATATTAAAAACTACATGCAACAAATGGGTATTGAAGCGCGCAAAGCTTCGCGCTTGATGGCAAGCGCCGATACCAACATCAAAAATATTGCACTAACGCATATTGCAAAAGCAATCTTGCGTGAAAAAGTCGCTCTTCTTGCCGCAAACAAATTAGATTTGAGTGCGGCGCGTGCAAGTGGCCTAGATGACGCCATGTTAGACAGGCTTACCATCACTGAAAAATCTATCAACACCATGGCTGAAGGCTTAACGCAAATTGCTAATCTGACTGACCCGATTGGTGAAATGACTGATTTTAAATATCGTCCTAGTGGCATACAAATTGGGAAAATGCGCGTGCCGCTTGGCGTGATTGGTATAATTTATGAAGCGCGCCCAAACGTAACAGTTGATGCCGCCGGTTTGTGCATCAAGTCTGGTAATGCAGCCATTTTACGTGGTGGATCTGAAGCTATTCATTGCAATCAAGCATTAGCTAAACTTGTTCACGAAGGCTTAGCCTTAGCGGGCTTACCGACTACAGCAGTGCAAGTAGTAGAAACCACGGATCGCGCGGCAGTTGGTGAACTTATCACTATGAAGCAGTATGTAGACGTAATTGTGCCACGTGGTGGTAAAGGTTTAATTGAACGCATATCGAACGAGGCTCGGATTCCTGTAATTAAGCATTTAGATGGTAATTGCCATGTTTATGTAGATGATGAGGCCGATTTTGATAAAGCTTTACGTATTGTAGAAAATAGCAAAACACAACGACTTGGCACTTGCAATACGGCGGAATCACTGTTGATTGCTCGCTCTGTTGCCAAAACCATGTTGCCGAAAATAGCAGACATGCTGACCTCGCACGGTATTGAAATCCGCGGTTGCGCAGAAACTTGTACTTTGGTGAAGCAAGCAAAATCAGCTACTGAAGAGGATTTTTATACTGAATATTTAGCAGCGATTATCTCTTGCAAAGTGGTCGGTGGTTTAGATGAAGCGATTGCGCATATCAACCAACACTCGTCACAGCATACTGAGGCAATTATCACTGAAAACTATACGAAAGCACGCAGATTCTTGCGTGAAGTTGATTCAAGCAGCGTAATGGTGAATGCCTCAACTCGCTTTGCCGATGGTTTTGAATATGGATTGGGCGCTGAAATTGGCATTTCAACCGATAAGCTACATGCACGTGGTCCAGTTGGTTTAGAAGGCTTAACTTCGCTTAAATATATTGTGTTGGGCGACGGTCAAGTTAGAGCTTAAATGCAGTCCCAATCAATTGTTAAAACGATAACACATCCCGTCATTGGGCTTTTGGGTGGCACATTCAGCCCTATTCATTTTGGTCATTTGCGCATGGCGCAAGATCTGGCGGAATCACTCAATTTAGATGAAGTCCGGTTTATCCCATCGGCTAGTCCACCACATAAATTAACACCTCTCGTTTCTGCAGACCAACGTGCAACTATGGTGCAATTAGCTATAGCTAACAATCCACTCTTTAGATTTGACGGCCGCGAGTTGCATAGAATGGCTTCCAACAATATACCATCTTACACAATAGATACGCTGAAAAGCTTACGTGACGAACTAGGAGAAAAAGTAAGCTTAGTATTATTCATGGGTAGCGATGCCTTTAGCAAATTCAACACTTGGCATCGATGGGATGAAATTATTAGCTTATGCCACATTGCACTCGTTCATAGACCTTTGATATCAAACAAAGAACCTTTAGCAAAGGTACTTGAGACTTTTTTACATGTGCATTACACAGAAAATGTCGATGATTTACACGAAGCCACAGCAGGCTATATCACGATGCAACCCATTACACAGCTTGATATTTCATCAACAGTCATCCGTAACAAATTACAAATAAAAGAGTCTATATTTTATCTAACACCTGATTGTGTAATTAATTATATTGAAAGTAACGCGTTATATCATTCGATGACTCAATAACTTAACTATATTTTACTTTTAGGCTCACAAAAAGCCATTAACATATTGGACTATGCTTTTACCAAAGGAATATCATCATGCTCATACAAATATATTCTAAACACTTAATATTAATTTCGCTGACGGCGGTCACATTATTCACTCCTGCATGTGGAACGAATCCCGTGACTAAAAAAAGAGAGTTTCAAATCGTCTCTGAATCTCAAGAAATATCCATCGGTAAAAAAAATTACGGGCCTACCCGCCAATCACAAGGTGGCGATTACATTATCGACCCTGAACTCACTGCATATGTGCAAAGCATAGGTGATAAACTTGCAGCAGTTGCTGACCGAAAACTTCCTTATGAATACGCGGTGCTAAATGATTCTGTACCTAATGCATGGGCGATGCCTGGCGGAAAAATTGCCTTTAACCGTGGTTTACTTTATGAATTGAATAGCGAAGCTGAGCTTGCGGCCGTGATGGGGCATGAAATGGTGCACGCCGCAGCAAGACATGGCGCTAAAAGTATGGAGCGTGGCATATTCATGCAAGGCGCAATGATTGCAGTGGGTATCGGCGCGCAAAATACTGACTATGCAAACCTGATTGTAGGTGGCGCACAAGTTGGCGCACAACTTACCATGAGTAAATATGGGCGCGATGCAGAAAGTGAATCCGACTTGTACGGCATGCAATATATGAAAAAAGCAGGTTACGACCCTGCCGCCGCTGTAACCTTGCAAGAAACCTTTGTGCGTTTAAGTGCTGACCATAAAAGTAATTTTATTCAAGGTTTATTTGCCAGCCACCCACCATCACCTGAACGTGTGGCTGCCAACAAAATTACGCTCGCTCAAGTCGGTGCTGGCGGATTTTTGGGTAAAGAAATTTATGCGCAAAAGGTAGGTAAACTGAAATCTACTCAAGCCGCCTATAAAGCTTATGACGAAGGCGTGAAAGCACTTGCGGCTAAAGATACGACAAAAGCCACCACATTAGCGAAACAAGCTATTGCAGGTGAGCCACGCGAGGCGCGTTTTCAAGAACTATTGGGAGACATTGCTCTAACGCAGAAAAAACCAGAGGAGGCTTTATTATTTTATAATAAAGCCATCAAAATGCAGCCTGATTACTTTAAACCACATATACAAAGTGGCATTGCACTATTCAATTTAGGGAAAAAAACCGAAGCAGAGCCTTTCCTTAAACGGGCAAATGAGCTTCTTCCCACAGCCCCAGGTCATGCGATGTTAGGCCAAATTGCTGAAGAGCGTGGTCAAATAGATTTAGCACTGCAACATTATCAAATTGCTGCAGATTCAAATTCAGATATTGGCAAAGAAGCCACAACACGTGCCGTACACTTAGATTTACCGCGCAACCCAGCGAAGTATATTCAAGGGGGGGCACAGGCGGATAGTGCAGGTAATTTATTTGCCGTCGTTCAAAATAGCACCGCACTTCCAGTTAGTCGCGTTCAAGTGCGCGTAGTGAAATATGATGCCAAAACAGGACGAGCAGTGTCACAAAGCGCGCCTTTAATCATTAAAGGCGGTGTAGCCCCAGGCAAACGTAATCAAGTGGCTGTTGGCACTAAAGTAGCTACAGAAAAAGAAGTACAGTTATATAAAGTGGTGGTAGAGGCTGCCGAGTTGGCGAAATAGGCTCTTGATAACAAAGTGATTAGTGCCTTTGCATAGCAATCTTTAGTATATTTTAGGTTCGCAAACCAAAGAAGTTGCTGATTTTTGTAAGCATGTCAGAATTTTGTTGTGACATTTTCTCAGCATTTTTTTCGACATCTAAGTCATGCTGTAAGCTATCGAGACCAAAGCGACGACTAACAAGTGTATGCGAAATCTCTTCAGCTAACTCTGGACGATTTTTAATAATATTTTCAAATGCCTTTTTATCTAACTGATAGCAGTTGGAATCTTTTGATGCAATGACGGTTGCCGTGCGTGGAGCGCCAGTCATCAAGCCCATTTCCCCAAAATAGTTTCCAGGAAGCAATGTCGATAACTTTCGACGCGGCTGACCAGTAGTCTCCAAGTAAACTTCAGCTTCTCCTTCTATGAGCATGTATAGCCAGTGCGCTATTGCACCTTGGTGAGTAATTATGTCACCTTTTGCAAACTGGGCGTGCTTAAGCCCTCGCGCCACTGCAATGAGTTCATCTTCATGAAAACTATTAAACAACTCAATCTTATGTAAAGCGTCAATTCTCTCCTGGATCCGCTTAGTCTGTTTGGACAGTTCGCGCTTTTCACTCTCTTTGGTCATGTACACGTTATGTTTAGGTAGAGCAAGACGAATATCATCACGCTGCAATGCAACGTAAATGTGATCGCGCACCTCAGAGTCTGTGCCATCATCATACTGCAAGTCGGTTAGCCAGTAGCGCAATGCATAACGGCCATAGCTGACATCAAAATCCATCAGTAAGCATTGTGCGGAGGGTTCTTTGGCAACACGACTAATATCAGCTGCGCGAACTGCGTTTTGTACTATTTCAATTACACGAGATGGTGGTACATTATAGTCCACATTAAACCAGATCCAGCGACGCCATTGCACTGGGGATTCGCCATGACGCCCCAAAACTGAGAATTTTAACTTCATCAATTGACTATTGGGGACGATGACAGTTTCCCAATTACGCGTCTCTATAGCAGTGTGACGCCAGCGAATATCCACGACTTTTCCAACAAGATCATCCACCTTAATCCAGTCGCCAACTTCTACAGAGTTATCTAATTGCAAAGCCAAGCCACCTAGTATATTGCCTAAAGTATCTTGCATAGAAAATGCAATAACTGCTGTAATAACTGCTGAGGTGGTGACTATTCCTGATAAATCCAAGCCTGCATGATGTAGACGGACAAATCCCCAACCAAGATAGGTAATAAAAATAAAGATATCTTCCAGTATGCTTGGCGGTTGCAATCGAACTATTGGCAATAAAAGGCGAAAGATGAACATTCCGCAAAGGCGAATAACAGTAGCGCCTTCTAGAATCAGAAAAGATTCATGTAGCCACATGCCCAAGGTTGCAAAACCCATTTGTCCAATCGCACTACTGGCAATCTGCCCAGCCAAGCTTGCAACAAATGCCACCATGGTTAGCATAGTGGAGCTTCGTGATCCATGCTTGAAACGCGCCAAAAGCGTTCCTACAATGAGCATAAAGAAGAAAAGTACGACAACGTCATCATGTAATGCAAAAATATTGGTACTTTGCCGCAACGAATCTATAACTTGCATTGGTCTATTCTTTTAAAAATTAATTTGAATTGTGTTTTATGTTATTCAGTTTTTCTTCTAGGCGTTCACAAACCATGCGTAATATTTTTATACGTGCATAGTCTTTACTATTAGCCTCAACTAAAGTCCAAGGAGCCAAGCCAGTACTTGTACGATCTATCATGTCAGCAACTGCAGTCTGATAATCATCCCATTTATCCCGATTCCGCCAATCATCTTCAGTGATCTTAAAACGTTTAAATGCAATTTTTTGCCGTTCTTCGAAACGTTTCAGCTGTTCTTCAGGGCTTATTTGTAGCCAAAACTTAAGTAGCAGTGTATTGTTCCGAATCAATTGCTCTTCAAAGTCGTTGATCTCCGCATAAGCGCGCATCCAATCTTGCTCACTACAAAAACCCTCTACTCGCTCAACTAAAACGCGTCCATACCAAGATCTATCAAAAATAACCAAACGACCATGATTAGGAACATGTCGCCAAAAGCGCCATAAATATGGCTGGGCGCGTTCCTCATCGGTAGGTGCTGCAATGGGAATGATGTTATAGATTCGCGCATCAATGGCCTGTGTAATACGGCGAATCGCACCTCCTTTTCCTGCTGCATCAGCACCTTCAAGTGCGATGACGACTGATAGCTTTTTGAAGTTCTCATGCCGTGTAAGTAAATTCAGCTTACCCTGATACTTCTCAAGTTCATCGTTGTATTTTATTTTAGAAATAGACTTACCTAAATCTAGCGTATCCACGATACTCAATTGATCTATAGACCTAATCAATGCGGGTGCAGAAGATTTTCTAGGCTTCATGGCAGGTGACAGCAGGTTGGATTTAATCGACTCTAATACATATTTTCCCGCTGTAAGATTGCGGTAGTTAGCGTCAAAACCTTCAATAATAATCCATGGGGCATTGGCTGTGCTTGTTTCCCTGACCACATGACCGGCAATGCTAAGAAATTTGTCATAAAGCTTGAGGTGTCGAAGGTCTAAATCAGTAACGCGCCAGCGTGTTTTTGGGTCTTTTTGCAATGCTTTAATGCGACTCTTCTGCTTTTCTTTGGATAAATGGAACCAAAATTTAATAACAAGAGCACCTTCATCCGTCAGCATACGCTCAAAACGTACGATTTCCTCCAATGAATTATTAAGCTCAATTTTGCTAGTTTCGCCATAGCATTTTCTTATAATTGGCGCTGTATACCATGAACCAAAAAATATCCCCACTTCGCCTTTCGGGGGAAGTGCTTGCCAAAATGGCAACATTGGAGGTTTCTGCTGCTCGTTGCTTTTTGGCAAATCGAACACATGGGTATGAATCCTGCGCGGATCCATCCATTCATTAAGCAAATTGGCGATTTCACCTTTACCTGCACCATCTACACCAGCAATAATTATAACGACAGGAAATGATTTATTTTCTGCCAGATCATATTGCACATTCAACAGAGCTTCACGTAGTAGCGCTGCTTCTTTTTTATAGACCTCTTTGGAAATATGATGCCCTAATTCTGCTGATTCGAACATATTGATAACCCTTAATAATTTTTAAGTTCATGGCACATGGAAAAATCACCATATGCACTTTCCATCAAAAGTAATTGACGAGATTACTGCTCTATTGTGAACCATACTCTTTGTTTGCGCTAGACATCTTCACATTACACATGTCAGCATTAAATTAAGTGTATATTCCCTAATTTTTATACTTAAGTTCAATATCAATAGTGTATTTTCAAGATAGAATGATTGCTAAAAATCACCGTATAATCTTACAAGTACAATCCAAAAAAATAGATACCATGAGCACTCAAGACAACGCAAACATTCCTTATGACGCTCCTCAACGACATTCCTTAGCCAACAGGTCTACTTGGGTGAGTGTTGTAGTGAATACGCTGCTAACAATCGCCCAAATTGTTGCTGGCATCCTTGCTCATTCTCAAAGCTTGATTGCTGATGGCATGCATTCACTGTCTGACTTAGTGTGCGATTTTCTTGTGCTTGTAGCGAGTCATCACAGCAAAAATCCGGCCGATGAAGGGCATCCTTATGGTCATGGCAGAGTCGAGACTGCCGCCTCATTTGTGTTGGGTGCTATTCTGGTTGCTACAGGCTGCGCCATCATGGTAGCTGCCGCAATCAAACTGCAGAACATTGAAACCCTCCAACCCGTTGCCCCATTGGCATTATGGGTTGCATTGATTGCACTCGTTACCAAGGAGGTTTTATTCCGCTATATGTTGAATATAGGGCAACGGCTACGTTCTCCCATGCTAATAGCCAACGCATGGCATGCACGCTCTGATGCCGCTTCTTCACTGGTAGTGGCGGTAGGCATCGGCGCCAACTTACTGGGATTTATTTACGCCGACTCGGTAGCTGCAATCTTGGTAGGGTTTATGATTGTGCGCATGGGAGTTGTATTCGCTTGGGATGCTTTTCAAGAACTCATTGATGCTGGACTTTCAATTGAAGAAGTAGACAGTATTCGCCAAACCTTAATTGACACGCCCGGGGTTGAAAGCCTACATGAACTACGTACCCGGCGCATGGCACATCGCGCGCTCGTAGATGCGCATATTTTGGTTGATCCACGCATTAGCGTATCCGAAGGACACAGCATTGCAGAGCGTGCTCGTGGGCGTGTACTAAAAAATCATCAAGCAGTCTCTGATGTACTTGTGCACGTTGATCCTGAAGATGACATTGACCATGACAATAATGCCGAGAGGATGCCTGCGAGAGATAGTCTATTAAAGCACCTAACGCCTTTGCTAGACAACCTGCCTAAACCTGAGCGTGTAGTATTTCATTATATTGGCGGAAAAGTTGAAGCTGAAGTTTATTTACCTCATGATTTTTTTGAGAGCGGATCCGTTTTTGCTGAGGCTGAAGATAAAGTATCTAAACGCCTTACAGATAATCAATACTTCAGCTCAGTGTCACTTAACTGCATGGTAAAACCCAAGTAGTGGCTAATAACCCGACCGGCGACATTTAGTCCCATTTTTTCACATTGAAAAATCCTAAGGAAAATATTGGATTATTAGTAGCATTAATATCCTTGCGGAAATTAAATTGAGCTAGACGTATGTGAGTATTCTCATCTAGTTGGCCGCCAATTATTATTTAAGTTGACCAGTTATTCTCTTTTACACTGACCACTTCTTCATATTTAAGTAAATTGATAACAATAGCTAAAATTAGACTTCCTGATTGCAGACGTTCTTGGTCGACACTTCCAGCCAAAAGTTGACCTTCAAAAAACATTAATCCCCATGTACACTACGAATGGATATAATATATAAAGTATATATTATATACTTTATATAATTTGCATTTATTTCATAATTAGTGTAAAACTTACCAACTCTCATTTTTATGTGGAGATTTATATGAGTGTAGCAGTGAAACTGGTTTCTGATTTTCAAGTTCTTTCTAGTCGAAAATCGACTGAAGTTAAAACACATTGGAGAGATATTAAGATTGATATTAATAAAGGCCAACCTATAGTAATTTTTAATCACAAACAACCAGAAGCGGTGATACTTTCGCCTGAAGTCTACCAATCAATGATCGAGGAGCTTGAGGTATCAAGGAAAAGACGTTCAAATGCTCTTGAAGAGTTGACACGTCGTTTTGATGCGAAACTTGCAAGCTTAAATGCTTCTGATTCTGTAGAGAAAATCAATTCACTTTTTACATCTGGCGTTGAAAATAACCGAATTACTCGTCCTAAAGCTGGCCAATCTTTCTAATGAAAGATAGGCCTGTAATTCTTGTTCTTGCGGGTGTAAACGGCGCAGGTAAAAGTTCGGTTCTTGGAAATATCTTAAGCGATCATAATATTGATTTCTACAATCCAGATCAATTTGCCAGAGAGTATTTAAAGCTAGAGAAGACTTCCACTATAGAAGAAGCCAATAGCATCGCATGGGAATATGGCAGGAAAAGTCTGGAATCGGCAATCCAAGAAAAGAGAATCTATGCTTTTGAGACAAGTTTAGGAGGTAATACAATTTCTGAAATGCTTCTAAATGCGACTTCAACCCATGATGTGAAAATATACTATTGTGGCTTGGACAGCGTTGAAAAGCATATCGAAAGAGTAAAACAGAGGGTGGCCATAGGTGGGCATGATATTCCTGAAGATAAAATTCGGGAAAGATGGGAAAATTCAATTTTAAATTTAATTAAGCTGATGCCTTACTTATCTGCTCTGATGGTTTTTGATAATAGTATCGAAGTTGCGAACAATGAAGAAATTCCTAACCCTGTTAAGATGCTTGAAATAATTGATGGCGTTGTAAACTATCCGGATTTTGCAGATGTGGCAGCCATGAACCAGGTAAAGGGATGGGCAAAACCTCTAATCATTGCAGCAGAAGATATGACTGAAAAAATAAACAAACCCAAAATTTCATAAAATTCACGTCTTAGCGATAGCCAACTCTCACACCTAGAAAAATTATCGCAACCAAAAGTTGCTAAGCTTAAAATACACAAATAGGGTTGTATTTTGTTAGTTAAAGCTGGATATAGTCCAGCTTTTTCAAATCGTTTATGTCTGCTATGTGGACTTTCCCCAATAAAGTAGACATTTTTCAATGTCCAATGGACTTCCCACGCTATAGTGGACACCTAACCTTGCTTGTGCCAGACCTCTTCAAATGATTCAGAGTTAATCACACGCATATTCTCATACCAACTCACCATTGATTCTCGTCATGATTGACTAGCACTATTATTCGAACTGACCAGTGATTCTCATGGGCACTGACCATTAGTTAAAGCTATACAGATATTGGAATGGCAGCTTTGTGGCAAGCCAATTCAAGGGAGTATGGGACAAGTTTCGACCCAATTCGGAAGTTCACCAATTTTTAACAGGTGGCAGAAAAAATCCCCCAAGCGGCCTGTCAGCTAAAATATCTCACCGACAAATGTCGACCTATTCTGTTGAAAATCTCTTGGCAGGCCTAGTTTTCAGTAATTTTAGGGCACATGAAATCATTAGGCAGTAAGTGATCGTCGATTATGTATCGATTATGAAGGGCGAGTTTCCATGAGTGCTTTGAAGCGAACACCTGAAAAGAGTTTTTCAACAGAATAGACCCAGAGCCGTCAGTCGTATAATCCATACACCATGCTTATTAACAGGCTTAGGATGGTGTGCTGTGCGATTCAACGTAAGCATCAACCAAGCGACGAATCATACGTTGATATTGTGTATGGTTTTTAGCTGCCTCTGATTTGAAGAAATCAATACTTTTCTTGCTTAAAGCCAATGTTACTTTGACGGCTTCTTCATTAAATGATAATTCAGCAGGAGATGGTAAGAAGTCTTTAATCACTTTTATATCGCCTAAAGTTTCATTCGTGTATTTGATTTTCGTTGTCATAAATTGACTTTCCTTTGCGCCAGTAACCAGCGCCAATAATCCTAATCATTGAAGCGCGATAAGTAAATCGCACCGTTAAAATACCGCCATCAACGTCACCAAAACAATAAAAGCGTTCCTCTGATTGGCTGTGGGTATCATCTTTAGCAATAACACGGAGTGGGTCTGCGAAAGCGTATTGAGCAACTGAAAATGAGACGCCATGCTTCTCTTGGTTCAGAGTATCTTTCTGTTTGTCCCACTCGAATTTTGTTTTTGCCATTAGTCATTCTAGTATAAATGCTTATAAATAGCCATACTTTTATATGGTAAATTATTTAAGATTGAGACTGATGAATATCCTCATCTAGTTGACCACCAATTATTATTCAAGTTGAACAGTCATTCTCATTTCTACTGACCAATGAAGTCACCCACCGCTAAACCCCAAATACAGCTGTTGTAGCGGGGGTTTCTAAGGTCGACAGTCTCAAATGAGCCCTAAGTGTCAATTATGAGCGCCCGCTATAGAAAGCTAAATCTCAATAATCAAATAAACATATTTGAAGTTTAAGTAAAATCTTCTTAAAACTTCTAATACACAAACCTTTACAAATACACATATTTAAATAAAATTTACTGTGTCAAGCTGATGAACTGAGAACCAATGTTCTAGATCATTCAACACAAATTTAACACACTCACTGTGTTAAAATGAACAATACTACACAATCTTATGCAATACTAAAATTATTTAATATATTGATTTTATTATATTTATTGGTGCGCCCGAGATGATGGAGCTGGGCACTGGATAGCGATAGTATCGTTACCATGAACGACTACTTCACGGCAGGCATTTATCAAGCACAAAGGATAACTCACGGCTCACGGCAGTCATATGAAAATTATGGCTAGTCGACTGCAACATCCCCAAAGCGGCCTTCGAATGTGAAGGCTCTGCTTCCTGAGTTACCCTCCACAGCAGACCTTCAGAAATGCAAACGGAAGCCGAAGCTCCCGTCTAGTACTAGTACTTTTTTTCCTATCAGGCTGCTTTGTTTTTACGACGACGTGCAACAGCACCCATCAGACCGAGGCCAGCCATCAGCATGACATAGGTTTCGGGTTCTGGAACCGCAATCACAGAGCTATACCCGCCCATCGATGTGATGCTCACCCCGGCGGGCAGGATGAAACCCAAGTGGGCAGTGTTGGAGAGATCGAACGTAGTCCCTTGCGTTACGTCGGCACGCAACGAATAGGATAGGCTGAAAGGCGTGTCGAGGAGCATCGAGTACGCATCCGATGCCTTTAGCTGTTGGCCAGATATGGTCGAGAGTATGGAAAACTGACTGCCGCGGGGCGCGTTATTTCCGGACTGAAACACGCCGCTATCAAAGCTACCGCCGCCGCCGCCGATTTTCCCTAGCTGCACTGTCGCCTGCCCAGAATACCCATCGTTGGCTATGTTGCCCGTGCCGTTGGCGGTCAATACCACGGAGAAAGCGATAGGTCCAGATCCGGGGAGGCCATGCAAAGTAAAAACGTCCGTACCGCTCGCAATCACTAATCCACCGGAGCCAGTGCTCACATTACCGTCCTCAATGCCACTAGCGAAGGCCTTCAAACTACCGCTTGCTAGATCTACCACGCCGCGCACTGCAGCGGTAGGCCCGGTGACCGAATAGTCGAGAATCACATTGTCGTATTCGAAAAGACTACCAACGCCACCCCCACCACTGTTGCTGTCAATTCCATAAATGACTTGGGCATATGGTGCACAGCCACCGACACCAAATGTGCCTCCGCAGCCTAGGGGCCCGCTCGGGCTCGCTACTGCCTGCTGCCCAGCGAAGAAAAGCAGCGCTGCAGACAGGACTCTAGCTGCCCTGAGGAGGATTGAACGATTGCTGATGTACTCATTCATTATGTTTTGCTCCGGGTTTAAAAAAATTGGCACGGACGTCTATTCGAGCGCCCGATCGTCCTTGATGCGCACTGGCCTCTTATTCACTATAGCGATAGTGATAATAGAGATTTTTTATGACATATGACCACTATAGCTTTGTTAGAGTCCGTGGCAATAGTCCATTCGGACTAACGCTTAATTCGGCACCTGTCACATTCCTGACATAATCGGTAAGTTTTATCAAGATGAAATTTACTGATCAAAAACCAAATGACTGCAAGGTCCCACGTTGATGTCATTTAGCCTCGGTTTTTAGTATCAACAAATGATGCTTGAGTACAAGTTTGTGAATGGCAGCTTTGTAGCAATCAGGTTTTAGCACTCCCAATTGTAACGAGTCATACAGTAATTAAGTATGTCTAACTGCAACATCCCCAAAGCGGCCTGTCAGCTACAATATCTCACCTACAAAATGTCGACCCTTAGCGGCCATTCCAAACATTATAAATTTAAGTGGTCTTTTATGGAGTTACGCTGCATAACCTGCATTTATACTGAGGCAACTCCAAGAAAATCGTCTTTAACAGCTAACGATTAAGGTTTTAAAACTACCTCTAATAATTTTTGTGGGTTGTCCACAAATCCAAAATGTCCTGTATTTTCTAAAGTAATGATATTGATGTTACCCAGTGCTTTTGCAGTACGTTGGCGCTCAGGAATTCTTGACCAATCGTGATCGCCGTAAACTAAGGTGACAGGCGCTTTTACACTTGTGTATAGCGCTCTAGCTTTATCCCAAGATCGCCAGTTTGCAAAAACGTTACGCTCTACATATCTAAAGCCTCTGCGGTAACCCGTGCGATTAAACACACTCAATAGCCCAGACGGCATCCAGCTTTTATTTCTTAACCCACCTTTCATACATAGGCCTAAAAACAGCCAGTTTTCAAAAAAGGCAAAAATGGCACCATGGATAGGTACAGCATAATTGGCAATCACAATGTTGGAAAATAAATTGCCCCTGCGCAAACCATCTGCATAGCGTGTTTCATAGTCGTAGGTGTTAGAGGAAATTACTTTGACAATACGCTCTGGTAACTCACTAGCCACTGTAAGCGCCAACACTGCGCCTATCGATTCGCCTACCAGCGTGACGTCGCTTAAATCTAGTTTCTCAATAAAAGCGACTATTGCCTGTCGCATATAAGGTTCATCGTAATTGACTTTGGTATCGATAGATGATCTACCATGACCAGGTAAATCCACTGCATAAACCGTAAAGTGTTTTGCCAATTCTGGAATGACTTCTTGAAAGTAATCTAACTGCGTGCGTATGGTATGCATCAAAATAAGCGGCTTGCCAGCACCTGCTTTTAGGTATCGAAGTGTGCAGTTGTCACCTATGTTAATTTCCAGAAGTTGTCCTAACGTGGAGATTTGATTCATTGTTGGTTATTCCTTAAGGTTTAATTTGAAGATTTCATTTTCACTATGTTTATGTAGGCTCAATAAACAAACTTAAAAGTTTGTTAACTAGTGGTGCGATGATAAGAATGGCGACAAAAACAATTGGCCATGCAATTGCAAATGACGATGGCCAAATATGTAAAAATCCCTCAAGAGTGCTTGTACGCAAACTAATCACAGTGGCGGAGACAATCATGGATGTAAAAAACGACATGACTAACGCAAAGCAATATACGCGGTAACGAAATGGAATTTTCTTAGCCATGTCTATTTCCTAAACTACCAAGGGAGTGCGTCTGTTTCATGGAAAAAACCACCGCTTGGACCATTTTCATCTAATGTGGCAAGGTAAACACTGGTTTTGTAACTATCTGCAACTTCCATTGGTGCATATTCACCGCCAAGCTCAGTTTTTACCCAACCAGGATGTGCGGAATTCATTTGATATTGGTATCACGCAGCTCGTGGGCTAAATGAACCGTATAAACATTCAATGCTGTCTTTGAAGCGTTATAGGCAAACGCTTTAGCAGGATCAATTGGGGAGTTTGGCATACTGTGCAGAGTTAGTGATGCCAGTATGCTAGATAAATTAACAATGCGTCCTGCAGGAGCTTTGCTAATTAAGGGTAATAATTTCTGTGTAATTTCAATCACGGAAAATAAGTTGGTTTGGAATGTATTCTGTAACGCATCTTTACTTACAGAACTACTGTTATTCTTGCCCATCAATTGCTCGTGGTTGACGCCTGCATTGTTCACAAGAATATCTAACTTCCCATAATGCTTATCAAGATAAGCATAAACATCGTTTGCTGATTTTGAGTCATTCGCGTCGTAGTAAATTGCGTCTGCTTTTATCCCTCTTGAAATTAAGTCATTCGCGGCCGCTTTACCTTTCGCGACATCACGCGCACCGATAATGACTGTTATCCCTAGCTCGCCTAATTTTTTAGCTGTTTCAAAGCCTATGCCACGATTCGCCCCGCTAATAAAAGCCACTTTTTTTTCATGATTACTCATTTTTCTCTCCATAATATTGCTTCATTTTTTTAATTTGTACCAAACGGTAAATAAATATTAAAGGGCATTAATTTATTTGTCAACACATTTATTACCGAGTGGTATAATATTCAACAATTACTTGTAAGATAACTAATAAGTACTATGGATAATCAACAAACAGATGTTTTAAAGCGGCGCGGAAGGCCTCCAGCATTTGAGCATGAAGAGGCTCTAGAAAAGGCCATGCAGACATTTTGGACATTTGGCTATGAAGGCACATCTATGGCAGCGCTTATTGAAGCCATGGATATGAATAAACCTAGTATCTATGCGACGTTTGGCAATAAAGAAGCCTTGTTTAGTCAAGTTTTAGATAAATATGTCTCTGGCCCAAGCGTATTTGTGAAGGAAGCAATGGCAGAACCCAGTTCTTATCAGGTGGCCAAAACGTTTCTAACTAAAGCCGTAGAATTATTAACAAAAAATATAAATCCTCGAGGGTGCATGATTGTTCAAGGTGCATTATCTTGTGGACCAGAAGCAGAAATGATTCAAAAGAAACTTATTACATATCGCGCCAATTTGGAAGAAGGTTTTAAAAAACGCTTTGATTTGGCGATGGACGATGGAGATTTGCCCGAAAAAACCAATACAACCGCACTGGCAAAATATGTCGCTACCATTCATCAGGGGATTTCTGTACAAGCTTCTAGCGGTGCAAGCAAAGATGCGCTAATGGATATTATTGATATTGCGATGAAGAACTGGCCAGTGAACAACAAGAATAATTAACTATGTATGTCCACACCCACGTTGAGATCATTTAGCCTGTGGTTTTAGTATCAACAAATTGTGATTGAGTATAAGTTTGTGAATGGCAGCTTACTGGCAATTAGGTTTTAGCACTCCCAGTTGTAACGAGTCATACATTAATTAAGTATGTCTAACTGCAACATCCCCATAGCAGACTGTCAGTTAAATCGCCTCACCGACAAATACCGACCCGTAGGAGACGTTCACTTAATTTTACTAGCGCCACACGACCGGGTAAGAGGAGGATATACGACTTATAAATAAGAAATACTCACTACAAAACTAGTTACGATTCATAGTTATATTACACAAAACTTGCGAGTTAGATATTTTAGTGATTGGATCTCGGCGTACGACGACGTATTCGATTTCAGCATTAGAATCTAAACGATATCCTTCCTTTTCCTTATTAATGATTTTTGTACTTAGTCTATCTTTTCCACCCTCAGGTTTCGATAGCACTCCAACAGTTAGCCCATTTTTTGTAAGCTTAAACCGTACATTGCCATCATCGTAAAGCTGCTTTTCGATTGCAATGATATCGCCTGCAAGCGGATTTGTTTGACTAATCCCTTTGCTTGCTATTTCATTAGCCAGTGACAAGTCTCCCAAGCCCATTGCAAATACGATACTACTTGGTTCATCATAAGTAGTCTTAATGATTGAAATATCATTTGCAAACGTCTCAAATTTTTTGAAACAACTATCTTGAGTATGAATATAAAGATTTTCTTTCGCGCGGGTAATACCTACATATATTAGGCGACGCTGATAGTCATCTTGAATGAAGTTATTTTCAACCATCAAATACACACTATCAAACTCTTTCCCTTTCGCTTTGTGCATCGTTGAGACAATCACCTTGGCCTTAGTTGATTCAAACTCCTCGAATTCAATCTCGTTGATATATTCTTCAAATGCAGTTGATATAAATTCGGAAGATCCACTTTCGAAATTTGTTTCATTTTCGAACCGTTCTATCACCCGCTGAGCTAATGGGAGCGTCCTAGAGTCCTTATAAAGTTCTTTTATTCGCAAAGCCGCTTCGTCAAAAGATGATTTCTTCCATACTCTTAAAAAAGATTGTAACTCGATCAATTGCCCTAGTCGGAAGCCATCCTTCCCTGTCAAATATTTAACATTAACCCCTTTTGCTTTGAGCATTGAATACATGTTAAGAACAGCTTGGTTGGTTTTACATAGTATTGCAATATTCTCAGAAGTGTCTTTTTCAACGAGATCAGCAATGTTCTGAATCATCGATGTATTCAATGGATATTTGACAATTTGAATGTATCCCTTAGCAGTGTCATTTGCGATTAAATCATCGTGCTTGAGTCGATACTTAAATGACCTGGCAAACGCATTTGAGAGGTTAACAATGTTTGACTTGCTTCGATAGTTATTCAAGAGAGTATAACGGGCAAAGTTACCTGGATTTTCATCTTCATCTTTCTCTTCTGAAGTAGCGCCCTCTTTAAATTCATTCTCAAAAGTTTGCATAAGTGAAATGTCCGCACGATCATTACCCTCAAAATTATTGATACACTGATCATCGTCTCCCACTGCAATAATCCGTTTATTCATTTCCATTTTTTTGAATAACGTCTTGATGAAATCGTAGATTTTTTTACTCACATCCTGATATTCATCGAGTATCAACATGGTTTTGTATGGGATTTCAATCTCACCTTGATCGATTTTATGCGTAGCAATTTCGATCACCTGTTCTAGACGATTTTGATCGCTTGCACGTCTACCGATTAGCTGAAGAGCATAAGCATGAAAGGTCATAATATCGACTTCATATGCCAATCCTCCAATCAGCTTTGCTAGACGATTGCGAAACTCTGCAGCCGCCGCTCTGCCATGGGTTAACATCAAAAAGTGTTCTGGCTTATGGTTTTCTAATGTTATTAGAGATGCAATTTTATGAACTAATGTCTTGGTTTTTCCACTGCCGGGGCCGGCAAGGACCATAATGGCACGATTCGTTTTATCTTCGAATACCTTAGTTTGCTCTTCGTTAAGATCTTCAACAATCTGACGATAACGCTCCTCAGTCAAGGGCAACTTAATGAGCTTCTCATTGAAGTTATAGAGCTTTTTGAAAGCGTTATAGTCCATCGAGAAATAGTCGCTAATGAATTTTTCACATAATCCCCATCGTTCATGAGATAGCTTTTTGTAAAAAACCCTAAGAATATGAATTGACTCGGTTTTTTGCTCATAATAGAGCTTAAGAGTTTTGTTATAATCTCGGATTTTCTGGTAGGGCGTTGATTCCTCGATACGCTCACTTTTCTGGAGAGCGAATGCTTGGTAGTAGATTAAACGCCCTTTCCGCAATTTGAATTCTTTAAGCGTCTCGTGTAGGTAAACAAGCGTATGGTGAAATCCTTCTAGCGAAATTCTTGAAACTTCATTAACGCTCTGTTGAAGCTTTGTAGAGGTGAACTCTACTTCGTCGATGCTGTTTTTTTGTTTTTTCAAAAGGATATCGACAACACTTCGAGCAACCATCTGGCGAATCTGTACTAATTCGATCACCTTCGCTAAGTCTTCTTTTTCGAGAATACGGCAAACATCTTTTTTGAATTTCACTTTAAACTTTTGATTAGCAAGTGATGAGATATGCGTAAAGCTTTGAATGATTTTTCTTGATAAGCCAATATAATTGGTTTTTTCTGATTGCATTTCATTGACTTCACGCAAATTAAACTCATGCTGATAGTCGGGAAGTGCTTTAAAAAACTCTATAAGTTTATTCTCAAATTCAAAGTGTGATTCGAGCTCTTTTTTTACTGCGCTAGTGATATAAGCGCTCACATCATTTTCCATAGCGATTAAATCAAATTCAGCAAGTTTATAAAGAACCTTGTGAACATCGCTTCGGTTGACGCCTGTGTTATCTGCCAAATCATCCACTTCAATAGGATCGAGCTTGCTACGACCAATGATGGCTGCCATGACACGAATCATCTCATCATAAAGATCCAGTATTTCTTCGTGAGGATCAAGTATCTTGTGGACATATTCCATATTGCTAGAATTGTCTTCTTTGTTTATGGATGTTGCATATATCTTGGTCGTGTTTCGCCCACGCTTTATGATTCCAGCTTCTTCCAACTCTAAAAGAGCGGTTTTGATCATTACATCGTAGTCTTTAGAACTGTCCTCTGTATCAATGCCTGCTTTTTCGGCAAGCTGTTTGGTAGAAATAATTACGGGATTCCGCTTTTCTTTTTTGATCTCCTTTAGAATGCGGTTTATTTCACCATGTTCAATTTTAGAACGGTTTTGCCGGTTGAATAGCTTATCAAAGTCGCTGTTGGTATAAAGCACAGTACACTCAGCATCAATGGCGTCAGAACGGCCTCCGCGTCCAGATTCCTGAAGGTAAGATTCAAGTGAGTCAGATGTTTCGTAATGGATAACTGCCTGAATATTCGGCTTATCAATTCCCATACCAAACGCAGTTGTAGCAATGACAATATCAATCTTATCATCGATAAAATCATTAAGTATTTCTGACTTATTGCGACCGATTCGTTTTCCATCTTCGATTTCGCTATCAATCATTGAATAAAACGGTTCGATCTCAAGCTCCATAGCTGTTATGCGGGGATCTTGCAGCAGTTTTTCGGAGAGTTCACGACACAAGCGCGCATTTTGAGGAATGTAGATGATGGTTGGTTTCTGACCAATACGATTAATTTCTACGATAAGTCTTTCATATTTTTCCTTATCATCGGCTACTTCAATTGCTGTGTAATGTAGGTTGGTCCGTTTAGCAGATGCTAGATATTCAACTAGTGTTAGATCCAATCGCTCATGGAAATAACGTTTAATATCTTCCAAAACCTCTGGTTTGGCAGTGGCAGTCAAACACGATACTGGTATGCTCCCTTGAAATGGTGAACTTTCCTGCAAATCTTTGATGAACGTAGCTATATATTTGTAATCATGTCGGAAGTCATGCCCCCAAGATGAGAAACAGTGAGCTTCGTCGATAACAAATCGATCTACGATTCTTTTTTTGATTGCGTTGAAAATTGAATTTGATCGGAGTGCTTCGGGAGCAAGGTAAAGGATATCGATTATTCCGTTTTCTACTTCGGCAATTGCATTGAGTCTCTCGATGGGGCTCAGGAAGCCGCTGATGGCAGCGACCTTGTAGTTTTGGTTTTTTTCACGAAAGCTATCAACATGATTTTTCATCAATGCTTGCAATGGTGAAATCACGATAGTTAAGGCTTTATAAGCGCTTGCCTTAATAAGCGCAGGCATCTGAAATGTAAAAGTTTTTCCCCCGCCAGTTGGGAGAATCACCAGAAGCGACTCATCGTTCAATGCGCCTTGAATAATGTCACGCTGTGATATTTTCTCGGCGTCCATATTAAACAGGTCCGTTCCGCTTTCGCGTGCTTCGAAATCTCTAAATCCTTTGATACCAAATTCATCCTCAGCAAAGCGCTCTAAATCTATCGATTTTGGATCATATTGAAGCTCTTTCAGAAGCATTACGATATGAGGGAATGTCTGCAATACTGCATATTATTGAGCGACAATTATCTTGTCTGGTCTAGCGACAATTAACTTGTCTAGTTGATCTGATAGAGTTCTGCACAGCAAACCACTAGGAGGCGCTGTGTCAGGTA
>Ga0247839_1000021_pt1 | contig 234332 bp, 210 predicted proteins | sample LaCruzMarch2015__6_FD_192405 | JGI IMG/M metagenome (GOLD analysis project Ga0247839, IMG submission 192405) | Freshwater microbial communities from meromictic Lake La Cruz, Castile-La Mancha, Spain - LaCruzMarch2015_16m | ecosystem: Environmental > Aquatic > Freshwater > Lake | place: Spain...
GCCGACAAGTTGTTGCTCAACAGCGCCTTCGAGTCAGACCCCGATCTGTGCCGCGCACTGGCCGCTCATTTCGGACGCCAGTGCATAGTGGCCGGCATCGATTACCGGATGGACGCGCAGGGCCGACGCACCGTGACGACCAGCGCAGGCACCCGGGAGGTGGGCATGGACCTGCCTGACTGGGCGAATTTTGTGCAGGCTTGTGGCGCCGGTGAACTGCTGTTCCAGTCCGTAGAACAGGATGGCACCGGCATGGGGCTCGATGTGCCGGTACTCGATACCTTGCACAGGATGCCCGATGTGCCCTGCATACTTATGGGAGGCGTCGGCAAGGCCAGTCAGATAATTTCGGCTCTGCAGCAGCCGGCGGTGGATGCCGTGGCGACTGCCAATCTGTTCAATTTCATCGGATCCGCATTCCTCGAAGTGCGTCAGACCATTGCAGAAGCAGGCATTCCCATACCGCAATGGGATAGCAAAGAGTACGCCGCGCTGCACAACAGGTTTGCCGTGACACCCACGGGTCAAAGTGATGCCTGAACGCGTTCTAGTGGTCGGCTTGGGTAGCATCGGGCGCCGCCATGCGCGCCTGATTAGGCAGGCCGGCCCAGGCGTGAAAATAGCTGCTCTGCGGCGCGCCGGTTCTTCTCCCGATGGCGAAGAATTGGTCGATCTGGTGTTTCATTCTCTGGAAGAGGCAATCCTCCAGTTCAGGCCCCAGGCAGCTGTTATTGCCAACCCCGCAACCCGGCATCTGGAAACGGCCCTGACTCTCGCTGGGGCAGGTGTTCATCTGCTGGTCGAGAAACCACTCGCTGCAAATGCAGCGGGTGTCGCGGAACTGATTGCGCTGGGTGCCGCGCAGCAGGTGGTGCTGGCAACCGGCTACAACCTGCGTTTCTCTGCCTCCTTGCAGGAATTCCGCAACCAGCTCTGCCGGGCGGGCCAAATGATTTCCGTGCGTGCCGAAGTTGGTCAGTACCTGCCAGGCTGGCGGCCCGATGCAGACTACCGGCAGGCGGTTTCCGCGTCCGGCGCGCTGGGAGGAGGGGCATTGCTGGAACTCAGCCACGAATTCGACTACCTGCAGTGGATTTTTGGGGATGTCACATCGGTCTGTGCATCTGTGGATCGACAAAGTGCACTTGAAATCGACGTGGAGGACACCGCGCACATCGTCATGGGCATGAAGACGCAGACAGCCGATGGCGCTCCTCTGAAAATCCGGCTTGACCTGGACCTGTACCGCCACGACACCACCCGTACCTGCGTCGCAATCGGTTCAGAAGGCAGCCTGCGCTGGAATGGTATCGCCGGAACGGTGGAGTTCTTCGCGCCGGGTGCGGCAACCTGGGAGCAGATGTTTGAACACAAAACGCAGCGTGATGAAACCTACCAGCTGCAATGGGAGCATTTCCGGGCGTGTATTCGTACGGGATCCATGCCTGCAGCCGACGGAAACGCCGGGCTGAAAGTACTGAAGCTCATTGATGCGGCCAGGAAATCGTCCGAATTTTCCTGCACTGTGCCCGTCGGCTGACGGATCCATCCAGTCCATTTACCAGTCTAAATACATGCAGAATATTGCACTCATCTGCGCACGGGGCGGCTCCAAGGGCCTCCCTGGTAAAAACATTCGCCTGCTGGGCGGGCGCCCGCTGATTGGCTGGGCAATAGCCCAAGCCAGGGCGCTGCCGGACATCAATCGGGTTATCGTCTCCACTGACGCCCCGGAAATCGCTGAGGTTGCCCGCAACGAAGGCGCAGAAGTACCGTTCATGCGGCCTGCGGATCTAGCCCAGGACAGCAGCCCGGAGTGGCATGTCTGGCGCCATGCGCTCACCTACCTGCGTGAGACTGCCGGGCGTTATCCGGATGCTTTGGTCGTTGTCCCTGCGACGGCACCGCTGCGCCAGAGCGGCGACATTCAACGCTGTCTGGATGTTTACCGCGAAGGTGACTGTGATGTGGTCATCACGGTCACCGATGCCCAGCGCAGTCCCTATTTCAATATGACCCGGGTGACGCCAGAGGGCCGGTCGGTACTGGTCATGGCGCCCGAGGGGAAAATCATTCGGCGCCAGGATGCGCCTGTTGTGTTCGACATGACAACGGTGGCCTATGTTGCGCGCCCGGAATTCGTCATGGAACACAACGGGCTCTTTGAGGGACGGGTCCGGCAGGTCCATGTGCCCGTGGAGCGGGCGATTGATATAGATACACCACTGGATTTCAGGATCGCGCAATGCCTGATGGACGGCGCATTGGGAGCAACGTAATGAACCGGCTTTCGAAACTGATGGACATGCAGGGCCGTTGCGCCCTGATCACGGGCGCGGCAGGGGGGCTTGGTGGCGTCATGGCCGGCACATTGGCAGAAATGGGTGCAGACCTGATTCTGGTCGATCGTCCGGGGTCGGCGTATGCCCCGGATGTCAGCAGCCTGGGCCAGCGGTATGGCGTCAGCCTGACCCGGGTTGAATGCGACCTGGAGTCGCAGCAGGAGCGCTCGGCGCTCGTAGCGCAAGTTCAGGGCAGCCGTGACAGCCTGCATGTCCTCGTCAACAACGCCGGCTTTGTCGGCACCACCGGGTTGCAGGGTTGGGTCACCGAGTTTGAACAGCAGTCCGTGGAAACCTGGCGGAGAGCGCTGGAAGTCAACCTGACCGCCGGGTTCGACCTGGTGAAAGGGTTGACGCCATTGTTGCGCAATAGCGGCACTGGGTCGGTGATCAATATTGCATCCATCTACGGCATGCTGGGACCGGATTACAGCCTGTATGAAGGAACCGCCATGGGAAATCCTGCGGCCTACGCGGCATCCAAGGGCGGGCTGATACAGCTTTCGCGCTGGCTTGCCACGACCCTTGCGCCCGCCATCCGGGTGAACACGATTACCCCGGGTGGTGTGTTCCGCAATCAGCCAGATGTCTTCGTCGAGCGCTACAAATCGCGCACACCGCTGGGAAGGATGGCCACGGAAGATGATTTCCGGGGCGCAATAGCCTATTTGGCCAGTGACATGTCTGCCTATGTCACGGGGCAGAATTTGATGGTGGATGGTGGCTGGGGTGCCTGGTGAGCGCGAGCCCCTGCATGCAACACCGAGAGCCTGCAATGAACAGCAACTCAGTCAATAACGCGTTTGCCCGGGAGGCTGAACTGCTCGCTGCTCGCCTGAAGCAGAGGCTCCCCGACTTGGGGCCGGTACCGGCCAGCAAGCTGGTCGACAGGATGGTTCAAAAGGTACTGGACCTTGGCCGGCTGCCCTATGCCCGGCTCGCCCTGACCGGTCAGTTGGGTCCAGGCGCGGTGCTTGACATGGAGCACTGTGCTTTGGAGACCGGAAACGGAGTGCTTGTGTTGACGGTGAGCCAATGGCTCAGGGGCGTAGTGGAGTACCTGATTCACTGGTCCTATTGCCTTTTCGCGCTGCTGCTGGTGCGCACGGTTGCCGGCCAGCGCCAGGGAGTGGTGCTGGTGACTGGCGTTAGTACGGAAGCCATTTTCCAGGATGGGCAGGACCTTGCCTTTGCCACCTATTGTAGGAGTTGTCCCGTTGTTCCCTTGCGGGACGGCAGGCACCTGTATGTTCAGACCACCGCGGTGGCACCTGGCGCATCGGATGCCCGCATTACCTATGTGAGAAGACCACTCATTGAACTCATGCGACGGGGGCGGCTGGGTTGGACGGCACGGATGGGGGCAATTTGCTCCCACGCGTACGGCATGCCTGAGTTTCTATGGGGTGCCATACGCGTACCGGAATTCGCATTGCTGGGCCGCGACATTGCCTACGTGCGGGTCGCCACTGCACTGGATGCGGGCAAACTGATAGAGTCCGTAGTGACTACCTGCACAAGCATTACTGAGCAGCCGTTGTGGGGTAGGTGCCTGGTTCATGCAAAGGTCCACATGGTCTGGTACGCCCAGAACTGGAAGCCTGTCGTATTCAAGGCCGATCCAGTGGGGTCTGATATTCCGCTGTTGCACTGGATCCGGGTCGATTCGCACTGGGTCTGGACCCATAAATTTGCAGAATATTTGCAACAGCTAGCGGGAATGACCACAATGCATTCCGTTGGACCCCTGGTCTGGCAGTGTCCGAAATCTGGCCAATCGGAGCTTAGCTCGCTCCAGATTGTTGTATTCGATGTGTCGCCCTATAGCAATGAAACTGCACTATCCTATTGCGAATCCCCGAACTATAACCACCCGGATAATCTGCGCAAATTCATCCAGGATATTGTCTCGCTCCGGATAGCCTGGCAGGCAGCTACCGGCCGGCCGGTCGTGCTGCGGGTGAAGACGAAGCGTGGGTATCAGGCCGCTTATGACAGGGGTTACTTTGAATTCCTGGAAGAATTGGATTCCAAGGGGGAAATCAAGCTGGAACACCATGCGGAAAATATTTACGACATAATTTCCGGCAGCCAGCTGGCCATCGCTTACCCGTTCACATCGACGCCCTATCTGGCGGACGCAGTGAAAGTTCCCTCAGTCTATTATGATCCGACCAGTGAAATATTGGACCAGGATTTTTCCGACAGTCCGACACTCATACATTTTGCATCCGGCAAAAACCAGTTGCATGAATTGGTGCTCAGATTGCTTGCCCCGGAAACATGAAAACTTTGAGGTATGGTTGTCGGATGACACCTCAGAATTCATAACCAAACGGATATTACCCTTGAAAAAAATCATCAAGTCGATCGTTGACAAATCTGTCAGCGTTGCACTCTTCCTTCTGCGTAGCAACTTTGCCGGGCGCTATGTCTATGCCCAGCTGATCGGCCAGACCATGGGACGCAGCCAGCCGGTCCGGCACCAGGGAGTTGACCTGGTATTTGCAACCCCTAACGCGCTGAACCAGTACCGTGCGGATACTTTTTCTACCAAGGAACCGGAAACCCTGGAGTGGATTGACCGGATACCGATAAATTCCGTGTTCTGGGATATCGGTGCTAATGTCGGGCTTTATTCATGTTACAGCGCGAAGCAGCGCGGATGCCGAGTTTATGCATTCGAACCCTCCGTTTTCAATCTGGAACTGCTGGCCAGGAATATCTATCTCAATGGACTGACGCAAAGTGTCACCATAGTCCCCCTTCCGTTGTCAGAATCGCTGACCCGCAGTACGCTGAATATGACCAGTATGGACTGGGGCGGCGCCCTCTCCACGTTTGGCAAGGGCTATGGCCATGATGGAGAGGCCATCCGCAAGGTGTTTGAATTTCCGACCATCGGGCTGTCAATGACCGATGCGGTAAAGCTGCTTGATATTCCGGTGCCGGATTACATCAAGATGGATGTGGACGGTATTGAACACCTGATCCTGAAGGGTGGGATGGACGTGCTGCGCAAGGCCAGCGGGGTACTCATTGAAATCAATGACCAGTTCGATGAGCAGGCCAACGATGCCAACAGGTATCTGCTGGAGGCTGGGTTTGTATTGAAAGAAAAACGCCATGCTGAATACTTTGAGCAGCAGTCGGGCTCTGGCAAACATACCTTCAACCAGATCTGGGTTCGCCAGCAATAATTAGCGGTCTGATCAGTTCAGGCCCTGGAAAGTCGATCAAATGAGCGCCTTGAAAATTGGTATTGCGGGTTTCGGCGTTGTCGGTAAGCGCCGCAAGGACTGTATCGCGCGCAGAACGGATATGCAGGTGGTCGCCGTATGCGACCAGTCCTATGAAGGTGAGGGCGCCCTCGCTGACGGTGTGCGTTATTACAAGAATTACCAGCAGCTGTTGACGGAAGATTTAGACGCCCTGTTCGTCTGTCTGACCAATGACATTGCCGCCGAAGTCACCATTGCCGCACTGGAGGCCGGACTCCACGTTTTTTGTGAGAAGCCGCCTGGCCGCAGCGTGGAGGACATCGAGCGGGTGATTGAGGCAGAGCGCAAACATCTGGGCCTGAAGCTGATGTACGGATTCAATCACCGCTACCATGAGTCGGTTCAGGACGCGCTGCGCATCATGCGCGACGGTGAACTGGGCAAGGTTATCAATATGCGGGGCGTCTATGGCAAGGCCAAGATGATTACATTCAACCAGCCGGACTGGCGCACTAAACGTGCCATCGCCGGTGGCGGTGTCTTGCTGGATCAGGGCATCCACATGGTGGATCTGATGCGCCTGTTCGGCGGTGAGTTTCTGGACGTCCACAGCTTTGTGTCCAACACGCACTGGGGTTATGACGTTGAGGACAATGCATACGCTTTGATGCGGTCTAAGGATGGCGTGGTGGCGATGCTGAATTCCTCTGCGACGCAATGGCGCCACCGCTTCCATCTGGACATTAACTTTGAACGCGGTAGTCTCATTCTTGGGGGAATTTTGTCCGGAACCAAGAGCTACGGGGCCGAAACTCTGACCGTGGTTCGAGCTGATCCGGACAACGACGCTGGCGATCCGAAAGAGCAAACTACACGATACAATCGTGATCCTTCTTGGGATGATGAAATAGCTGCATTTGGGGAAGCAGTTACACGCAACTCTCCGGTGATCAGTGGCACGTCAGATGATGCCCTGCGCACCATGCAACTCGTTTTCAGAATCTACTTCGCAGACCCTCAGTGGCGCGAGACCTTCCAGATTTCCGATCCGGGAACCTGATTGCCGTAGGGGCCCCTCCGTGGGCTCCCGCTTCGAAAATTGAATCGCAAATGAACACTATTGACCGCTTCTACACAGCCGACCCGGTTGCCTTCGCTGATGAGTACCTCAACTATGTCCAGCGTGTGCTGGCGGGCATCAGTCGAACGGATATCGGGCGGTTTATTCAGACACTGCTGGCAGCCAGAGAGCGCGGCGCCACGGTTTTCTTTATTGGCAATGGTGGAAGTGCTGCAACGGCCAGCCATTTCGCGAATGATCTGGCCTATGGAACCAATGAATACGAAAAGCCTTTCAGGGTGTTGAGCCTGACGGACAACGTGGCGGTTTTGACTGCGCTGGGCAATGACTACGGCTATGATGAAATATTTGTTCGCCAGTTGAAAGTGCTAGGCCAGCCCGGCGATGTGCTGGTTGCTATCTCGGCCTCCGGCAACTCTCCCAACCTCCTGCGTGCCATGGAGCATGCCAAAAGCACGGGTATCCGGACGGTGGCGCTGACTGCTTTTGACGGAGGCAAGATGAAGCCGCTAGCCGACGAGGGCATCCATATTCCAACGGAGCCCAAGGAATATGGCCCGGCGGAAGACGCGCACATGGTGCTGGATCACCTAGTCGGTGCGTACCTAATGCGGCTGGTGCACAGTGCGGCCCATAAACCAGCCTGATATCCGTGGCTTGGGCTGGCAAAACCGTATGTGTCACAGGTGCCTCGCGCGGCATCGGAAGGTCCATCGCGCTCAAATTTCGATCCCAGGGGGTGAAGGTCGTCGGAACGCGTACCCGGTCGCTGGGTGCGGATGATGCGTGTGACGAGTGGGTAGTTGCAGACTTCGCAGATGCTTCTCAGATTGAAGCCTGCGCAAAATCGCTTGAGGCACGGGACATTGACATACTGATCAACTGTGCGGGCATCAACAAGATTGCGCCCTTTGTTGAAATTGACCCTAATGATTTCCTGAGAATTCAGCAGGTCAACGTGTTTGCGCCGATGCGGCTGTGTCAGACGGTGCTTCCAAATATGCTGCGGCGCAATTGGGGGCGTATCGTCAATATTTCTTCCGTCTGGGGCAAGATCAGCAAGGAATTTCGTGCGTCCTACTCGGCCAGTAAATTCGCGCTGGACGGCATGACGCTGGCGCTGGCTGCGGAGCATGGTGCGAACGGAATTCTTGCCAATTGCGTATCGCCCGGATTTATCGACACCGAACTGACGAGAGCTGTGCTGGGCGAGAGCGGGATCCGGCAGATGACCCAGGGCGTGCCCGTCAGGCGTCTAGGCCAGGCAGATGAAATCGCGGGAATGGTGTTGTGGCTGGCAAGTGAAGAAAATACCTATTTAAACGGTCAGAACATCGCTGTGGATGGTGGGTTTAGTCGTGTTTGAGACCATGACGATTCAGTCACACAAAGGTGTGTACCGTGTTTTTTTTGACGCAAATCTGCTGGACAATCTGGCCCCCATTTGCGCTGGTGATTGCCACTATCTGGTGGATTCCAACGTGGCGCGGCTGTACCAGAAAGAACTTGGCCCGGTTCTGCAGGCAGAGCGCACGATCCTGATTGATGCGGTGGAGCCCAGCAAGAGTCTGCACAACATCATTCCGATATTTGAGCAGCTGGTTGCCGCCCGGGTCCGACGCGACCACATGCTGGTGGCCATAGGTGGCGGCATTGTGCAGGACATTACCTGCTTTATTGCCAGTACTCTTTTGCGCGGCATGCGGTGGCGGTTTGTGCCAACAACGTTGCTGTCGCAGGCAGATTCCTGTATTGGTTCAAAAAGTTCCATTAATCTGGGTGACACCAAAAACATACTGGGGACATTCAATCCGCCGGATGAAATCTACATTGCGCCGCGGTTTTTGGGTACGCTGGACGAAAAGGAAATTCGGTCCGGAATTGGTGAAATCCTCAAGGTTCATGCCATCGATTCACCAGCGTCTTTTGATCGCGTTGCCCATGCGTACCCGCAAATGCTTAAAGACCAGGCGGTGCTTCTGACCTACATCCGCAGCGCACTACTCATCAAGCAGCGCTACATTGAGCTCGATGAGTTTGACCGCGGCGTGCGCAATATCTTCAACTATGGACACAGTTTTGGCCATGCCATTGAGGCCGCAACCCATTTTGGTATTCCCCACGGAATAGCTGTCACGATGGGGATGGATATGGCCAACAGTATTGCAGTGCGCAGGGGTCTGCTACCTGCCAGTCAGTTCGCCCGGATGCATCCGGTTCTTCGCAGCAATTACTTGCCGTTTGCAAAGACGAACATTCCGCTTGCCGAACTGCTGTCTGCCTTGCAGAAGGATAAAAAGAACACGAGCACAGAACTCGGGTTGGTGTTCCCGCTGGGCGAGGCTGCGGAAGTCAAACGGGTCAACCTGGTGGCCGATGCCGCATTTACAGGGGACTGCAGGGCATTTCTGGAGCACACACGCTATGAATGAAGTCGACAAAGTCGCGGTCTGCTCGCGTTCGTTTTCTGCCAACCGGGTGTTAAGGGTCGAGTTGCTGGGTCGTTACCGGCATGTGACTTTCAACGACCAAGGGCTGTCGTTGAAAGGCGATTCGCTGGTCAGTTTTCTGCAGGGGCATGACAAGGCCATCACGGCACTGGAAGCTGTGGATGAAAAAGTTCTTTCAGCGCTTCCACAACTCAAAGTAATCGGCAAGTACGGTGTGGGTCTGGACATGATCGACATGGCAGCTATGCGCCGTTACGGGAAGCGCCTTGGCTGGACAGGTGGTGTCAACAGGCGCGCAGTTGCCGAACTGGTCATTTCATTTGCCATTGCCATGCTGCGCCACGTGCCCCGGGCCAACCGGGAAGTGCTTGACGGTACTTGGCGCCAGCATGTGGGTGGCAACCTGTCCGGAAAAACCGTCGGCATCATCGGGTGCGGCCACGTCGGCAAGGATCTGGCCGTGCTGTTGCGCGCGTTTGGATGCGAGGTGCTTGCACATGACATCCTGGAATTCCCTGAGTTCTACCGTGAGCACCAGATCCAAGCTGTCTCGTTGGAAGAATTGCTGCGTAGCTCAGATATTGTGTCGCTGCATGTGCCACTGGATGACCGCACCAGAGGCCTGCTCAGTGCAGAAAGGCTCGCCATGCTCAAGCCGGCAGCGGTATTGATCAATGCGGCTCGCGGAGGACTTGTGGACGAACATGCGCTTAAATTGGGTTTACGCGAGGGTCGCGTGGCAGCTGCCGCTTTTGATGTCTTCGCTGTGGAACCTCCGGCGGATCAGGAGCTGCTCGAATTGCCCAACTTTCTTGCAACGCCCCACATTGGGGGCAGTTCGGCAGAGGCCATTCTGGCGATGGGTCGATCCGCAATTGACGGCCTCGATCACCACCATACGCCTGGCGATCCGGGCGCCGGATTTTGACGCTGCACTGAATGAATTGCTGACATGACCATCCGCCCACGTCCGTCCCTGTTGAATCCGGAACTCCAGCGCCCCAGTGGGCTCCAGTCGCAACCCAGGAATCCGGCCCTTATCTGGCTCGACAAAAACGAGAATCTTGATCCGGAACTGATGGCCATCAGCCACCAGGTTCTATCCATGCTGCCGGCTGATGTGCTGGCCACATACCCAGAGGTCGGAGCGCTCTACCGCAAGTTGGGTGCCTGGGCCGATGTAAGCCCGGATTCCCTTTTGCTCACACCCGGCAGTGATGGCACCATTCGCTTGGTGTATGAGGCATTTGTCGAACCGGGTGATGGTGTGATTTATACCGAGCCGACATTTGCCATGTACCCGGTTTACGCGCAAATGTTTGGTGCGCTGGCGAAACCGCAAAAATATGAGAAAAGCCCTGACGGGCCAATCCTTGATTTGCAGCACCTCATGGCGCGCATTCAACAGGAAAAGCCAAAATTGGTGTGTCTGCCCAATCCGGACAGCCCGACGGGTTCGGTACTGAGCCCGAGTAATTTACGCCTGCTGCTGACCTGCTGCGAGTCTGCGGGAACTGTGCTGCTAATCGATGAGGCCTACCATCCGTTCTTCGCCGAGACTGTTGCGTCGTGGACCGGGCAGTCGCGAAACCTGATTGTGGCCCGCACCTTTGCCAAGGCCTGGGGCGTCGCTGGCCTGCGGATTGGCTATGCCATTGCGCATCCTCAGACCATCGCACTGATCCACAAAATGCGCCCTATGTATGAGGTCAGTACACTCGCCACAGAGTTCATGGTGCGCATGCTCGACCATGTCGACGCCATGCAGTCATCCGTACAGCGAACCTTGGCAGGCAAGGCCTACTTTGCCCAGGCCATGCGAGCGCTCGGATTCACAGTGATGAATAACGAGGGTAATTTTTTGCATGTGGGTTTTGGTGAAAACGGCCCTGCGGTGCATGCCGCACTGAAGGGGAGGGTTCTGTACCGGGCAGGTTTTGATATGCCATGCCTGGCTGGATTCAGCCGCTTCAGCATGGCGCCACGGGGAATATTGGAGCCTGTTGTTGGGATCATTGAACAGGCAAAGAGGGACATAGCGTGAATCAGGAAATTATCAGAGTCGGAATCATTGGCTGCGGCCGTATATCCGGGCACCACTGCCGGTCCATCGTTGAGACGCCCAACGCGGAACTGGTGGCGGTTTGTGATCTGGAAATTGAAAGAGCCAATGCATACCGGGATGCCTTTGGTGCGCAGGCTTTCAGTAATTATCACGAAATGCTGCTGAAAAACCCGCAGATCAATACTGTGGCAGTCATCACACCATCGGGCATGCACTTTGAACATGTACTCGACATCATCAAACGGTACCGCAAGCACATCATTGTCGAGAAGCCAACATTCATGAAACCCAGCCAGATGGTCGAGGCTTACAGGGCTGCGGCGGAACATGGCGTGCGGATTTTTCCTGTCTTTCAGAACCGGCACAACAAGGCCGTGCAGCGTGTCATCCAGGGATTGCGCGACGGTGAGCTTGGCGGAATCCGTACCGCAGCAGTGCGTGTCCGCTGGTGCCGGCCCCAACGGTACTACGATCTGGCGCCTTGGCGCGGAACCTATGCCATGGATGGCGGCTGCCTGACCAACCAGGGCATTCACCATATCGATTTGTTGCGGCAACTCGGCGGCGAAGTTCAGCGTGTCTGCTCCAGCTTCAGGACACTAGGCGCAGGTATTGAGGTGGAAGACACAGCGACTGCGGTCATGGAATTCAATAGCGGCGCAATCGGTTCCCTGGAGGTCACAACTGCCGCCCGGCCCACCGACTACGAGGCCAGCCTCTCACTGGTATGTGAAAACGGGCTGGCCCAAATCGGTGGCATTGCGGTCAACGAGCTGCAGATCTACACGCCGGAACCAGGCGCCTGCGCAGACAATTCGGAGGATTTCTCCGGTAATGTCTATGGCAACGGGCACGCGAAGATTTACAGCGAACTGGCAAGCCTGTTTCTGAACGGGCAGGACTTTTCGGTGAAGTATGAAGATGCACTGGCATCCATGCAGTTGCTCAATTCCTTTTACGTAGCAGAAGAATCGGGCGGCTGGGTGGGTGTGGCAGAAGCGGGAGACAGTATCCGGCTGGGGCGTTTCGATGATGCTCTTTCCAACCTGTACCGCACCGCGCCCCCAAACGTTTGAAGAACCGCTTTCACCATTGCAGGTATGCCATGAACACCAAGCCAAGAATTTTAGGAATCATTCCCGCCCGAATGGCTGCATCGCGCTTCCCTGGCAAGCCGCTGCACTCCATACTGGGGCGCCCCATGCTGGAGCATGTGCAACTGCGCGCTGCAATGTATGGGGGGTGGGATGAGCTGGCCATTGCAACTTGTGATACGGAAATTGAGGATTTTGCAAAGTCAAAAGGATTCCCGGTCATCATGACCGGCTCACACCACACCCGGGCGCTTGACCGGGTGGCGGAGGCAGTCACCAGACTCCAGACACCCGCTCGTGACGATGACATCGTAGTTTGTGTACAGGGCGATGAACCAATGATGCGTCCGGACATGATCAGTACGGTCATTGCACCAATAGTAGAGAACGAGAAAATCCCAGCCACCATCCTGGCGATGCACATCGTGGACAAGAACCTCTGGCTCAATCCGGATACGGTCAAACTTGTCTACAACGCATCGGGTGAGGTCCTGTACACGTCGCGTGCGCCGGTGCCCTACTGCAAAGGCGAGTTCACACCCGAGTTCGAAGCACGCCGCATCTATGGCATTTTCGCCTTCCGGTGGAAGTATCTGCGCGCGTTCACTGAACACGATGAGACGCGTCTTGAGCAGCTTGAAGCTTGCGACAGCAACCGAATTCTTGATATGCCCTTCAGGCAATACATAGCGCCGTATCCCAATCTACCGTCCTTCTCGGTCGACAGCCCGCTCGACATTGAACTTGTCGAACGTCACATGACGGGTGATGTCCTCTGGGCCGGGTATCGCTGAATCGTGACCAATATTTCCTACCAAAACAAAGATATTGCGGCCTACTTTGCCAGCAACCGGGTCCGATGGGACCAGTTCTACCCGTCCGAACGCGAAGTCATCACCGCGGTAGCGCCTACCCCGCAAACCAGGGTACTCGACATCGGCTGCGGCTGCGGCGGGCTTGGACTGGCATTGTTCGAAGCCTTTGGAGTCGTGGACTATACCGGAGTCGAGATTAATAAGGCGGCTGCACTTACAGGCATACAGATGAATCCGCGCGCGAAGATTCTCGAGGGGGATATTCTCAACGTGGGCGCGGCCGGTCTTGTGGACCAGCAATTTGATCTTGTGTTCTCCCTGAGTTGCGTCGATTGGAATGTTGAATTCGAGCCCATGTTCAGAACCGCCTGGACCAAAGTTGCGCCAGGGGGCAGTCTGGTGGCCACTTTTCGCCTCACTGATAGTGCGGGTTGCAGGGACATGGACCGAAGCTACCAGTACATAAATTACGAGGGTCGCAAAGAAGGTGAACTGGCAGCCTACGTCGTCCTTAATGCAGCTGAACTGATGTCGATATTCATTGGTCTTGAACCGGCTCGTGTGCATGTATACGGATATATTGGCGGACCTTCCTCGACGGCTGTGACCCCGTATGACCGGCTCTGTTTTGTCGCCTGTTCGGTATACAAGCGCCGCGACAGTGACGGGCCGGAGATTGAATGTGCGCTAGATGTGCCGCCTGAAATCCGGGAATCAATGCGCAAGGAAATGGGAAAAGGTACGCTCGCTTGCAAGGAAATATGACAGACTGCAAACCATCATGCCTCACATGCAATGTCTGAGATCCTGACCGTATGGGATGGCAAATGGCCGGATCCTAACCCTGGCGGCCGATGCTTTATCTGGTCATCCTATAGCGCACCTGAAGGCGCAACCTCCATTCCTGCGTATCTGGACGCCAACGGAATGCGACTGCGGAAAATATACCTAACTTTTATCCAGCAACTGGGCAACCAGCGGGTGGATGGGGTCTCGCTGGTCGACCATCTGAGCTGCAACGATGGCATGAGCTTGTGGTGGATGTCGCCGCTGGCTGAAAAGAGCCCGTTCAAGTCGCCAAACTTGTACGCGTGTCTGCGTCTTCTTGCACTAGAGGAGCTGCTTTCCGAAGCCCTGCTTTCGGCGGACCAGCCAGTGGCGGTGCTTGTCGTGAGTCCTGACCGCATGATGCTCGAAGCTGTAGCTTGTCTTTGTAACAATCTGGGCCTGCGCGTAACTACGGTCTATCGGCGTGAGCCATCCCGTATTACTTGTGCTAGACGGATATACCAAATGTTGCCGTGGAGGCTGCGTGGACTAATGAGCGCGCGGCATATGCTCAAACGGTGGCCGGCGCGAGCATTGCGGCATGTGCCGTGGCGAACTGGCGCACAGACGCTGTTTTTTGTTTCCTACTTTTTCAATCTGGGAATAGAGAAGGCGGCTGCGGGTAGATTCCATTCTCACCAGTGGGAGGCGCTACCGGAACATTTACGATCCAGCGGCTGGCAGGTGAATTGGCTGCACCACTTGCTGTTGACACCGGCGGTCAGCAACGCGCGCAAAGCAGTAGAAATTGCAGAGGGTTTTAACCGGGCCTCGTCTGATGAAGGCGTGCACAGTTATGTCGAATCGTTTCTGGGTGTGCGCCTGATTGGTCAGGCGCTGGCTGAATGGTGGCGTGTTGGTCGGATTGCCAGTCGCATCCGGCCCAAGCTGTGCTTTTGTCCGCAAGGGTCGCGGGCGGACTTATGGTCTTTGCTGAAAGATGACTGGGAGACCTCATTTCGTGGACCGGCAGGATTATCAAATTCAGTCACCCGTAGGCTATTTGACCAGTGCCTACAGGAGGCGCCTCGCCAGGCAAGGGGTGTTTATCTTTGGGAGAACCAGGGATGGGAGGCCGCGTTTATTCATGCATGGAGACGCCATGGGCATGGCGAACTCATTGGCGTGCCCCATGCGACAGTCGCATTCTGGCATCTCAACAATTATGACGATCCAATGATTTTTTCTGCACCGCAGGTCCACGGCAAGCCTGTGCCTGATTGTCTGGCGGTGAATGGGCCCGCTGCGCGTGCAATGCTGGTGGAAAGTGGCTATCCGGAGAGCAGTCTGGCAGACGTTGAAGCCCTGCGCTTTCAGTACCTGACTGGTTTGGGCGCCAGAAAATCTCCGGATCCCTCTAGCCAAGAGACGACCATCAGACTGCTCCTGCTGGGTGACTTCACCCGGGATCAGACGTTGGCCATGGCGAACTGTCTGTCACAAGCGCTAAACAGAATTCGTGTGCCAGTCGAAATAACCTACAGGCCGCACCCGGTCTGTGACGTTGGTCTGGATGAGCTTGGCGGCGTTGCCGGTTCTGTATCCAGAAAGCCATTGCTGGAAATCCTGCATCAGTATGATTGGGCCTTTTCCAGCAATTCCTCATCAGCCGGACTGGATGCCTACCTCGGTGGTTTGCGCGTAGCGGTTTTTCTCGACGATGCCAGTCTCAATCACAGCCCGCTACGGGGAGAAGCCGGAGTGTATTTTGTGAATGACCACTACGCACTGGCCCGCCTGCTGGAGGACAATCCAGTGCACTGCCCGGGCACGGTCGGAAAGTACTTCTGGCTGGATCCGCAGTTGACACGCTGGTCCCGCCTGATCCCTCAACCTAATGAAACCACAGTTGCCGCACGTGAATAGAAAGATCCTCATTACAGGCGGTACAGGACTGCTGGCGCTCAACTGGGCCTGTGCCATGCGCAACACGTGGCAGGTGGTGCTGGGCGTTCATTGTCATGACGTCCGGCTCGACGGGGTCGAGTCGGTTCAACTGAACCTTAATTCAGCGTCTGATTTTGAGCGCACCCTCGATAATGTCTGCCCGGATCTGATCGTGCATACAGCAGGGATGACGAACGTTGATACCTGTGAAGCCGATCGTTTCGGGGCCTTTGACGCCAATGCCAATTCCGCAGAAGTTGTGGCACGTGTTGCGCAGCAGAAATCTGTCCGCCTGATCCATCTTTCAACAGACCATCTGTTTGACGGGTCTATTCCGTTCTGTAATGAGCAGACCGAACCAAGGCCTCTAAATACGTATGCCGAGAGCAAACTGGCGGCAGAAAAACTGGTAACAGAAATGTGTCCCGCGGCCTTGATCCTGCGTACCAATTTTTTCTGCTGGGGAAGTGCCTATCGCCAGTCCTTCAGTGACTGGATCATTAACGGCCTGCGCGCTGATAGCGAACTGCAGATGTTTGATGACGTCTTCTTCACGCCGATTCTTGCGGATGAACTCATCAGGTTTGCCCATGGACTGAATGAAAACAGGGCCAGTGGAGTTTTCAATGTCGTTGGCACCCGGCGCATTTCAAAATATGACTTCGGAGTGGAGCTCGCGCAGTCCTTGGGGCTGCCTGCCGGACGCATTCAACCAGGAAAAGTTGCCAGTGCGCATCTGCGGGCGGCCCGCCCCAAAGATATGTCGCTGAGTAACGAACGGCTTGTCCAAGCCCTTGGTCGTTCGCCAGGCGATTTGCAGCAATGGTTTGAACAGTTGCATTTGCAAGAAGCACAGGGCCGCCGACAGGAACTGATGAATGCTGTCAACAGGCGCGGGGTCGGGCATGTCTGAGACCGGAACGATAGCAAGTGGAGCAATGGGCGATACCCGGTTGAGCGTGGTCATCGCCACACTGGGCGGACCAACGCTGGGACCGACTATCGACATACTCAATAGCGGAACCGTGGTGCCCGCAGAAATTCTTATTTGCATTCCGCAGGTGGAGTCTTACAGGGTCCGGCAGATCAGTGCGCCCAATGTGAAAGTGGTGGTTACCCAGGTCCGGGGGCAGGTGGCGCAGCGTGCAGAAGGGTTCCGACAGGCTGTCTCAATGCTAGTGATGCAGATGGATGATGATATGCATCTGGCGCCTGACTGCCTGGAGCGGCTGATTGAGACCTTGCGGAAATACGGGCCACGGTGCGCAGTGGCACCCGCGTTCTATCTCATGGGAACTAGCAGGTCGGTATACCACGCTCCCGCGGACCCTACGTGGATGGTTAGGGCCTATTACTGGCTGATGAACGGTGCCGCAGGTTACCAGGGTGGAGACGTAGACCGGGCGTGCGGCGCCATGGGTGTGGATCCACAACGTGAACTAGCAGGCCTGCGGGTAAAAAAAGTAAGCTGGCTGCCAGGAGGTTGTGTGCTTTCGGCCAAGGAAGATCTGTTCTGCGATGCCTTCTTCCCGTTCCCGGGTAAGGCCTATTGCGAAGACATCATCCATTCACACCACCGCTCGGTGCGGGGTACGGCCATGTATGTGGACATCACCGCACGCTGTGACATCGAAGTGGTGTATGCAGTCTCCAAGGATCTGCGCAGCTACTTCCGGGAACTGCAGGGCGACGGACGAGCGCGCTATTACTACGCTCGCCTGACCGGGCGCAGTGCACTGCGACTGACAAATTATTATCTGGTCACGGTTGTGATCCAGATTGCTCGGCGGATGGTAGCTGTATGGAGATGACGCAACGCCAACCCGTCGCGCGAGACTCCTGCACAACCATTGCCGTGACCGGTGGAACCGGTTTTGTCGGGCGCCATTTGATGCGGGAGTTGGTGCAGCGCCCGGATGTCAGGGTCAGGCTTTTGAGCCGTAACAGGCCAGATTTTAGTTTTCCGACAGCAAACCTGGAGGTCGTTAGAGGCGACCTTGCAGACAAAGGTGCAGTGGCTGAACTGCTGACTCCCGGCTGCACGCTGGTGAATCTGGCCTATAGCAACGTAAGCACGAAAGAACTAAACCTGTCCAATTCAAGAGCCCTTGCACAAGCGTGCGCGGTGGCCGGGGTTGGCGCGGTGGTGCATTGCAGCACGGCCTCCGTCTTTGGATCCCCCGATGACAGAGTTATTAATGAAGAAGTTAAATGTGTGCCATTCAGCGCGTATGGTATGACCAAGCTCCAGATTGAAGAAGCTTTCAGTCGCGCTTCGAAGGATTCCTACCGGCTCTTCACCCTGCGGCCAACCCAAGTGTTTGGTCCTGGTGGCCCGGCGCTGACAAAATTGATAGATGAAATCAGGCATGGAAATACCTTCGTTCAGTATGTGCGGGAGTGCCTTTATGGCGCAAGGCGGTTGAATCTGGTGTCCGTTTCGACGCTTGTCAACGCCATACTTTTCATGCTACTTGATGAAAAAGTTGTGCCTGGAATCTATGTGGTGTCACAGGATGCATGGCGGGAAAATAATTACCGTTATGTCGCAGACGCTGTGTATGAAGGAGCCGGAAAGGCGAAATGGCTGCCACGCCTGACCATGCCGATACAGTTGCTGCAGGCTTTGCTCAAGTTACGTGGACGTGAAGAAAGCAACACCTATAAAGACTATTCAAGTTCAAAGCTGATTCACTCAGGCTTTAAAAATGACGAGTGTTTTCCAGAGGCATTGAACATATTTATTTCCTCATACCTAACTCAGCGGAAAATTGGTGATTAGAGCGTGCACATACTGAACGTAAATTCCAGTCTAGGCCTGAAAATCGGCGGCGGGACGGCGGAGCGGACCTTTCAAATGAGTCGTTTCTTGGCTCGCCAGCCCGGAATACAGTGCACAGTACTTACGCTCGACATAGATTTGGATGCAATGCGTATTCGTGGGATTCAGCCTGCGAAAGTGGTGCAGTTGCCTTGTCTCTGGAGTCGTTTCTATGTGCCGCGTGGTGGTTGGCAGGCTATCAAGCAACTGGTGGATGAGTCTGACGTTATACATCTGATGGGGCATTGGAGCGTACTGAATTTGATGGTTTACACAGCAGCAAGGCGTGCCAATAAACCCTATGTAGTGTGTCCAGCAGGAGCTTTGCCCTTATTTGGAAGATCCACGCTACTGAAACGCATTTACAATTTTTTTGCCGGCCGAGCAATTGTAAAAAATGCGAAGGCCTGGATTGCCGTAACCGCAGGTGAGTTATCGCATTTTGAGGCATATGGTGTTCCGTCATCTCGAGTTCTAGTTATCCCCAATGGCGTGGATGAGAAATATTTTCCAGAAACAGATAGGCACCAATTTCTAGTTAGCCATAAATTACCGGAGGCGCCAATTTTGTTATTTATGGGTCGACTAAACCCCATAAAAGGACCGGATTTATTATTGCAAGCCTTCATTCAGGTTCGGGATCAGTTTCCTAGTTTCCATTTGGTGTTTGTAGGGCCGGATGGCGGTATGCTGTCCCAGCTAAAAATGGCGGTTTCGAATGAAGGAATTTCGGACCGGGTACATTTCTTGGGATACTTGAGCGGTTCCGATAAGGCCGCCGCCTACCGCTGTGCGCGTATGCTGGTGGTTCCCTCTCGCCAAGAGGCAATGTCCATTGTTGCTATTGAAGCTGGTATATGTGGAACACCGGTGCTTATAACTGACCAGTGTGGATTTGATGAAGTATTGGAAATAGATCGGCGCTGGGTGGTATCCGCCACGGTTTTAGGACTCGCAGAGGGTCTTTGTGTACTGCTTCGGGATGATCATAGTTTGACACAGGTGTCCAAACCATGGCAGAAGTTTGTGGCGCAGCGTTACTCTTGGGAAAACATTGTCTCAAAATATGTAACTCTGTACAACGGTCTTCTGGATCAAAGCTTGTCATCAAGCCCAAAAAATCGACTGCAGTTCAAAGCAGCGTTTCCCTTGGCCTTTTTAGTAAACAATTTGTCAATGACGGCCATGATGGTTGCATTTGCAATGGTTGGTGAGGCTGAAACTGCTGCAGAAATCGGATTAATTCAGGCTTCCACGTCGGCATTGTTCTATGCATTTTCAACCAATGCAAGGAGCATCATATTATCTGCCGATGATTCGCAACTATCCAGAACGATAGTTTCTTTTCGCCTGATACTTTTAATTCCACTGGTTGCCATTGCATATTTGATTAATAGCAATTCTGGATGGATTTTGCCTGTAATTTCAATGGTGTTTATAACTCGCCGTTTAGCTGAATGGATCAGTGAAGTTAATTTAGGTGAAATGGAGCGTATGCATCAAAAATGGCACGCGTACATTTTTATATTTCTCCAAATCACACTATTTATTATTGTTGTCGCTAGTCTGGTATTTGGTCCCGACAATTCAAAGGTTGGATTAATTGCGTGGGCCGTGTGCCCATTGATTTTTTGTGGCGGAACTGTCGTGAGGGGGGTAAAAGAAGCCGTTGACCTAAACTTCGAAAAAATGAGAAAATTGCTTCCCCATTTTGGATCATCCGTTGCTATTGGGGCATCTCTATATATTTTTAGAAGTGTGCTGGTGTCGCTATTGGGAAAAGTTGAAGCAGGTATGTTTTTTTCAGCCTATGCAATTGGTGGGATATTCGGAGCTCTTGCATTTACTGCATTTGGACCCAGCATTGCCTTAGCTGAGAAGACTGGAGGTCGTAGGTTTAAAATTTCAAGGAGTGCGTTTGTTATTCTGTGGAGTTCCTTTTGGGCGGGGCTTGGCATTGTTGTGGTAGCAATAACAGACCCGAGTCAATTTGGTTGGGCTTCTAAACCTATCTATTATTGGGAAGCGATTGGGTATTCAATGATGGGTGGAGTGATTATGGTATATGCTCAAGTCATAAGAAACAGAATACTAATTCACGATTCAAAATCAAATCTCTTTGGTCCTGACTTGGCGATGAATGTGATACTGATTTTGACTATTCCAGTACTATATGCCATTGGCGGTTCTGGATTAATGGCGACTCTTTCACTGTATGGTGCCTGCTTGGCGTTCCTTTTTTATAAAAATAGTTCTTTCAATAGGAAGGGTGGATTTCATGTTGATTGACGAAGCGAGAATAGTTTTTGTTAAGAAAATATTGCTGATATTGGGGGGGGTACTGATTCTATTTCTAACGATAACGACATTACTCAACTATCGTGGTAGTGGTTATATTTATATACTTTTCAGCATTGTGTCATCTATATTGTTGGCGCACGGATTTAGAAAAAATGCTATTTTCTTCGATGCGTTTATTGGTGTTATTTTTTGGATTGGCTTTTGGTTAAAGTTGTCAGTTAGAGTAAGTTTTGCTAACGGCTTGTTTCATGAGTCGGTAGGTGCTTTTGATGGATCAGGAAGTGCATTTGATCGATCGTTAATTGTGACCATGTGTGGATTCGCTGGACTTATATTGGCCAGTTCCATGCGCGAAAAGCTGATTTTTAAATATCCATTAGTTACAGAAGATTTGCGAGATGGGGGGGTGGTGAATATGTATGTAAGGTTTCGAAGATATATATTTATCGGTTTTGCATTGGTGGTTTTAATAATTGCATTGAGTAATGCTATTTACGGGGTGTATCAGAAAGGTTCGATTACACGAACATCATTGCCATTTGGTTTTAATGGTGTATTCAAGTGGCTTTTGCTCTTTGGATTGGCTTCATTTTCTGCCGTTATATTGAAGCTGGAAATATCTTCAAAACGCGGAAATCCTTACCTTGTGGCCTTTTTGAGTTTATTTGAAAATTTTTTCACCAATGTATCGTTGCTTAGTCGGGGGATGGTTCTAAATTTTAGTGCACTGATGTTTGGGATGCTCGCTGAATACAAAATACGTGGTCACAAGGCATCCACTCGGTTTGTTGCAATTGGCTCTTGTGCGTTTCTACTATTGTTTGCCGTCTCTATTTACTCGGTAAACCTACTTAGACAATTTGACGTTCAAAACATGGTCGCATATGAGGGGGTTGAACTCGAACTTGGTACGTCGAATATTGATCGAGCGAAACCTTTAATTCTCGACCGCTGGGTGGGTATTGAAGGCGTTATGGCTGTGTCGAGTAGCTCCCAAATTGGATGGAATCTTTGGCGAAGTGCTTGGGCGGAGCGTTATAACGAGAATGTTATGGCGTTCTACGATGCCAACTTAATTACATCCCCATATCAACAAACCGATTTTACTAAACATCATCATATATCGCTGCCCGGAATATTGGCATTCTTTTTTTATCCCGGCTCGTTGTTGTTTTTGTTCTTTGGCATGTTCGTATTAGGTTTGATGGCCGCTGTTATCGAGATTTCCACTTTCCATATGGGAAAGGAGAATCTGATTTTATGTTCACTTATCGCGGAAGTCGTTGCCTATAGATTTGCAAGTTTTGGATATGTTCCGATTCAGTCGTACTTGTTATTTGGAACGATTTTCCTGAATTTGCTCATTGTCTATTTCATATATAAAGCGGTAAGCAAGTGGGCAAGCGTCGGGAATAAGTTGTAAACGAGACCTATGAATATTTTGGTTGTTAGTCAGTATTTTTGGCCTGAAAATTTTCGTATCAATGATGTGGTGCGCTCGCTGGTTGACCGGGGTGCGACAGTCCATGTATTGACTGGAAAACCCAACTACCCTGAGGGTAAAATATTTACTGGTTATGAGGCGTTGGGCTGCCAAACCCAAGAGTTATTAGGTGCCACGGTCCATCGTATCCCTATCGCTGCTCGCGGTACGCGCGGTGCACTACGGTTGGTTTTAAATTACCTGTCGTTTGTTATATCTGGGATGTTGTTTGGTCCGTGGTTGCTGCGGCGTCAGAAATACGACGCTGTCTTTGTCTACGGTGTGTCACCTATTTTGCAAGCAATTCCAGCTCTATTTATTGGATGGCTTAAAGGGGTGCCAGTGACGGTCTGGGTGCAGGATTTGTGGCCAGAGAGTCTTGAGGCGACGGGATACATTCGCAATCGACGGGTGTTGGGGTGGGTGCGGCAGTTAGTGCAGTTTATATATCGGCATTCCGATTTGTTGTTAGTGCAGTCCAAGGGGTTTGAGGAACCGGTAGCTGCGCTTGCGTCTGGTACACCTGTTGTTTATTTCCCTAACTCTGTAGACGCCATTTTTAGTAATCCTCCTGACGTATCGCTTCCAAATATTGCCCCGTTAGACAATGGTTTTTCGGTCGTGTTTGCCGGCAATGTGGGTGTCGGTCAGGCGGTGGAAGTAATTGTGGAGGCCGCAGCCTTATTGCAAAACCATCCTGAAATTCAGTTTGTGGTGTTTGGTCAGGGTAGCCGTTGGGATTGGATGTGCGATCAAGTGCTGCAACGTGGGCTAAATAATTTACATTTGCCTGGCCGGTATCCTGTAGAGACGATGCCGGGGTTAATGCAAAAAGCGTCCGTCCTTTTAGTGAGTTTGGCAGACCAACCCATCTTTGCCGCGACGGTTCCAAATAAGGTTCAAGCTTACATGGCGGCGGGTCGGCCAATTCTTGCTTGCTTGAACGGTGAGGGTGCCCGTTTGGTGCTGGAGGCCGGTGCTGGATTTGCAGTGCCTGCGGAAGATGCCCATGGTTTAGCTGAGGCTGTGTTGCGACTTTATAAAATGACCGAGGGTGAGCGCACTGCAATGGGGGACAATGGGCGTCGTTATTTCAAAGAGCATTTTGACCACGAGCGGTTGACCGACGAATTATTAGGTCATTTTCAGGTGGTCTCTAAAGGGGTAGAGGACGACGTATGAATGTTTTGGTGCTTGGTGCGAGCGGGATGATTGGCAGTGCGATGTTTCGGGTGTTCAGTGAACGAATCGACTGGACGGTGTTTGGAACACTGCGCTCGGAAGAGGCAAAGCATTTTTTCCCGTCCAAGGCAGCCTGTAATTTGTTGCATGGTGTTGATGTTGAATTGCCCGACGCCCTGCTGCGAGTTTTTTCCCGAGCTCGGCCAGATGTGGTGGTTAACTGTATCGGTTTAACCAAGCACCATAAAGAGTCTGACGATGCATTGCAGGCGATCCCAATCAATGCTCTGTTCCCTCATCGGCTTGCTGTACTATGTGCAGTTGCACAAGCCCGATTAGTGCATGTAAGCACCGATTGTGTATTTTCCGGGGCTAAAGGGGCCTATACAGAAGCGGATGCGTCTGACGCACAAGATGTCTATGGCAAGGCAAAATTTCTGGGTGAGGTTCATTATCCCCATTCAGTGACTCTGCGAACCTCAACCATTGGTCATGAGCTGCAAAGTCAGTATGGGCTACTGGAGTGGTTTTTGGCACAGCAAGGCCATTGCAAAGGCTACCGTAACGCCATATTTTCAGGGTTGCCGAATACGGTCTTTGCACAGTTGGTGCGAGATGTTGTTATTCCCCGTTCGGACTTGTCTGGCTTGTACCATGTGGGCGCAAGCCCCATTGGAAAATACGATCTGCTGCGTCTGATTGCTGGCGTTTATGGCAAGTCTATTGAGATAGACCCAGATGATCAACTTATGATCGATCGCTCATTGAATTCTGAGCGATTTAGCTTGGCAACGGGATATGCCGCGCCCGCCTGGCCAGAATTAATTAAATCAATGCACGCGTATCAAGAGCGCACTAATTAACCATGTTCAACAACAAAGTATTGATGATTACGGGTGGCACAGGATCTTTTGGAAACGCGGTGCTAAAGCGGTTTTTGTCTACGGATGTACGCGAAATCCGTATTTTCAGCCGGGATGAAAAAAAGCAAGAGGAAATGCGCATTGCCCTGAACAACGACAAGCTGAAGTTTTATATTGGTGATATTCGCAATTACGACAGCATTTTGCAGGCAATGAAGGGCGTGGATTACGTTTTTCACGCCGCCGCATTGAAGCAGGTTCCCTCTTGTGAGTTCTACCCCATGGAGGCGGTACGAACCAATGTGCTGGGTGCTGAAAATGTGATGAACGCAGCCATCGCGCAGGGGGTTGAGCGCGTGGTGGTACTCAGCACGGACAAGGCGGTGTACCCAATCAACGCGATGGGCGTGTCCAAAGCCATGATGGAAAAACTGATGGTGGCAAAGGCGAGGATGCAAGAGCCCGGTGAAACCCTTCTATGTGCAACCCGCTATGGAAATGTAATGGCGTCTCGCGGTTCGGTGATTCCGCTGTTTGTGTCTCAAATCAAAGAGGGTAAGGCGTTGACAGTAACCGACCCTAGTATGACGCGTTTTTTAATGTCATTAGATGACTCGGTGGATTTAGTGTTGCATGCTTTTGAGCATGGTCAGCAGGGAGATATTTTTGTTCAAAAGGCCCCCGCCTCTACCGTGGCAGACTTGGCAGCAGCACTGCTGCAACTATTCGGTGGCGCCACGTCTCCTCGCATTATTGGAACGCGCCATGGTGAAAAACTGTTCGAAACACTGGTCTCGCGTGAAGAAATGGCCCGAGTCGACGATATGGGGGGGTATTACCGAGTCCCAGCGGATAACCGTGATTTGAACTATGCCAAGTATTACAGTGATGGGGAAGAAAAAATCTCGCATCTCGAAGACTACACATCGCACAACACGCAGCAGTTGGATGTGGCGCAGATAAAAATCTTATTGAAAAAATTGGACTTTATTCAGGAGCAATTGAATGCTTAAAGTAATGACGATCGTTGGCACTCGCCCTGAACTCATCAAGATGAGCCGTGTGATTGCCGAGCTGGATAAATATACTCGACATGTGCTGGTGCATACCGGACAAAATTACGACTATGAATTGAATCAAATCTTCTTTGATGATTTACAGATTCGCAGGCCGGATTATTTTTTGGGTGCTGTGGGCGACACTGCGGCACAAACCATTGGTCAGGTCATCATTAAATCCGATGAGGTATTTGAAAAAGAGCAGCCAGATGCCGTCTTGTTGTATGGGGATACCAACTCCTGTCTTGCTGTGATTGCTGCCAAACGGCGCAAGATTCCGGTTTTTCACATGGAAGCCGGGAACCGGTGTTTTGATCAGCGTGTGCCTGAAGAACTCAATCGCAAAGTGCTGGACCATTTGAGTGATATGAATCTGGTTTTGACCGAACACGCGCGTCGCTACCTAATTGCTGAAGGGATTCGTCCGGAAACCATTATCAAAACCGGCTCACACATGGACGAGGTGCTTAAGCACTATATGCCAAGCATCGAAAAATCGGATGTGGTGAAACGGCTCGGGTTCAAGCGAGGCGAGTTTTTTGTGGTGAGCGCCCACCGGGAAGAGAATGTGGACACGCCGGAAAACCTGCGCGACTTGGTAGAGACGCTAAATGCCCTCGCCAAAGCCTATGGTTTTCCGATAATCGTGTCGACCCATCCCCGTACCCGCAAGCGCTTGGATGCTTTGGGTGTTACTGATATCCATCCGCTGGTGGATTTTGCCAAGCCCTTGGGATTTTTCGACTTTGTGAAGTTGCAGATGGATGCGAAATGTGTGATCTCTGACAGCGGCACGATTACGGAAGAATCTACTTTGCTGAATATACCCGCCATCACCATTCGCTATGCGCACGAGCGCCCCGAAGGCATGGATGAAGGCACATTGATCATGTGCGGTCTCAAGACCGGGGAAGTGCTGGATGCCGTCAAAGTGGTCTGCGAGCAATATGCCGAGCACGGACCTATGCGCCAGGTAGCCGACTATCTGGCGCCGGCTGTGTCGCGCAAGATTGTTCGGCTGGTAATGAGTTATACCGGCTATGTAAACCGCACGGTATGGCGGCAATGAAGTGGCGCATGAAGCCAGCATGAGTGCTTCCGCCGATTCAATTCTTGTAACCGGTGCATCAGGTTTTGTTGGAAAGGCCCTGTGCGAAGAGCTCTTAAGGCGCAATGCCCTTGTAGCCCCTATAAAACTTGCAGGTGCAGCTCCTAAAAAAATAGCAGTAGCCTTGCGCCAGTGCAGAGCAGTCGTGCACTTGGCTGCGCGGGTGCATGTGATGCGCGACTTCGCCCACGACACGCTGAGCGAACACCGCCGCATTAACGTGGATGGAACTCTTGCTCTTGCTCGCCAGGCCGCTGCCGCCGGGGTGCCGCGTTTCGTCTTTATCAGCTCTGTCAAAGTAAATGGCGAGTCTACGGAGGCCGGGTGTTATTTCAGACCAGACGACGCGCCTGCTCCGCAAGACCCCTATGGAATCAGCAAAATGGAGGCAGAGATAGGTTTGCGCCAGATTGCCGCAGAAACGGGCATGGATGTGGTGATTATCCGCCCACCCTTGGTCTATGGCCCTGGGGTTAAAGCGAACTTTGCAGCGCTGATGCGTGCGGTACAACGCGGTTGGCCCTTGCCCTTGGGTGCTGTGCACAACCAGCGCAGTCTGGTGGCTCTGGGCAATTTGGTGGATTTCATCATCACCTGCACCACACATTCCGGTGCTGCCAACCAGACCTTTCTGATAAGCGATGGACATGACCTGTCCACCACTGATTTGGTGCGCGGTATGGCGCAAGCAGCGGGTGTGCCTAGTCGCTTGCTATCTGTGCCGATGCCATTGCTGCGTCTGTCCGGGCGCCTGCTGGGCATGGCAGACGCGATAGACCGCTTGTGCGGGAACCTACAGGTTGATGACTCCAAAGGCCGCACCTTGCTGGGCTGGGTACCGCCGCTATCCGTGGAAGAAGGATTGCGGCGTGTCGTGAATACGAGGGTTGGTCAAAATGCCCAGCCAATCTAACAAAAAAAGAAACAGACAACAACATGAAAGAGCTCAGTCCAACCATGCCGCTGCTTGGCACAGTTGGCTCGATCACCGGAGTTTTGGGATTCGATCCCGTGCTCCCGGGCGAGTCCGCGGAGCTCTACCAGTCTGGCTTGGCGGCGACCTTGCAGGAAATGGAAGCCCAAACCCCTCTGCAAATCTATCTCGCAGAAAAAATCTTCGACTGCCTTTGGTGGATCCGCCGGTATGAAGATCAGAAGCGTGCGACTTTGGTTCGCGAGATGGCAGATTTGCTGGAAGGAATCGCTCTTGTTCGGGGGATTTCAGAGAAAAATTCAAGAGTTTTGGCGGCGCTCTTTGCCAACAAAATTACCTCTGAAGTAAAGGATTTACTGCGGAAGGGGAATTTCAGCATGGAGTCCCTGCGACAGGCCGCCTATTTGAAGCGACGTGAAACATTGCTGCGGTTTGACGAGATGGTTGCATTAAAGGCAAAAACGCTCGCTGGCTTTCAGGCGTCATACGAAGTCTCCACCAATCGCAAACTTATCCGCGAACGGATGGAGTTACAGAATGCGTTGATCAGGCGTGACCTGGCTGCCATTGAATATGACCACAGCAAAGCAACGCCAGACCAATAAGGTTAATGCCCTTAAGTCAACAGGTCCTCGCTCAGAGGTGGGTAAACGCATTGCCGCCCAAAACGCGCGTGGACATGGTCTAAGTGTGCCTTTACGTGCAAACGCCGCCGATCCAGTTTGCCAAAATGTCGCCGCTTTGATTGAAATGGATGGTGTCAACCGTAATCGCGCCATGGAACTAGCCAGCAAGATCGTCGATTTTGAGCGGACACTCAAATATGAGCGCGAGATTCATGCGCGGGCTGTAGGTCCAACGATGGATTTAAGTGCGAGCGCAATTGCTTGGCAAAGTTCCAAAAGAGGCAAGATTGCCAATGCGCTTTACGGGTTCCGCATGCAGGGTGTTCCGAAACTGGATCATGGGGCAGATGCTGGAATTAGCTTCATGCAAAATATTAATCGCATCAAAGATGATGAGCATCATCGGCGTCAGGTGCTGGACGCGAAGACATCACTGAGATATCTGAAACGAACCAGCAATCAACTGATCAAATCCTTGAAGCGCGCCGCTGATTAGAATGAAAACCGGCAATATTCCATGTCTCCAGCTGGCCGGGGCCTAATTTTTTGCGTGATCAAAACACCTGACAGTAGTTTTCATTCCCGGGCGCTGCCAGTGTGGTTGCATATAATGATATTTTGCCAGTAGAAGACTGACGAGACAATGGCCCCGCCCATCGTCATGCAACCCCCGAAATGCAGTATGTGATTGGCTGTATCTCGGGGAATCTCCTCGCAGTACACTGTGCCAATCGCCAATTGATCTGGTCTACGATAAGTAAAAAATAATTAAGGTTGTGCCAAATTGTGTACAGCCATCATTTTGGGTATGAAGCGTGGAAACGGCTGCGGAGCATGAGTGCTGCGCCAAGCCAGTAAGACCAGCAAAAAATTACCATGATTTTTTACAAAACGAAGCCAATTCCGTATGAGCGCACCCCGTCATCTCCTCATTGCAAGCTGGACTTGAGTCTGTATGAAACGAATATTTGACATGCTCTTATTGATCGCTTTATTTCCATTTTTGACGGTGCCGGTAGCTCTTGTCGCATTGGCAGTGCGATTAACGTCCTTGGGCAACGCCTTCTATTGGTCTGACCGTGTGGGTCGCGACAACACTATTTTTAAAATGCCCAAGTTTCGCACTATGCGAGTGGGCACACCAGTAGTAGCGACCCACCTGTTGAATAACCCAAATGCCTATCTGACACCTATTGGCAGTTTCCTGCGAAAGAGTAGTCTCGATGAGTTGCCCCAACTGTGGAATATTATTAAGGGTGATATGAGTTTTGTGGGTCCCCGTCCGGCCTTGTTCAATCAAACTGATTTGATCGAAATGCGTACCCGGTGTGGGGTGCACCGCCTTGTGCCTGGCCTTACCGGTTGGGCACAAATCAATGGACGAGACGAGTTGCCGATTCCTGACAAGGTCGTGCTGGACGTGGAGTATATGCATCGGCAGTCCTTGATGCTCGATATCAAAATTATATTTTTGACGGCGTTGAAAGTCGTGAGACGCGATGGGGTTTCGCATTAATATAAAATTCAATCGCGTTGTTATTTTTTACTGGAACCATCTATGAACAATTTGATCGATATTCAAAGCCAAATCGCCAGCCTGCAAAAACAAGCTGATGAAATCAAAGCCAAAGATTTCCAAAGCACGGTGCAGGAAATTTTGACCAAAATGCAGGCTTTTGGAATCACGGTCAAAGATTTGCAGGCAGTCAAACCTGGCAAGTTGGGTAAATTGGGTCGTGGTCGCCCGAAGGCTGTCGAATCTAAAGCGGCCAAAGTTGTCAAGGTGCCCAAGAAATCGACGACCCCCGTGGCAGCCAAGTTTCGCGGCCCCAATGGCGAAACCTGGTCGGGTCGTGGGCTTACGCCACGCTGGTTGGCAACGCTGATCGCGCAGGGCCAAGCCAAGGAAGCCTTCGCGATCAATGCATAAGCAGGTGTTGGGTTGGTCACGTGTGGCCAAGCGTTTGGTGGTGATCGCATTGGATGTGGTGCTGGCTTTATTGGCCACTTGGATTGCGTTTACCTTGCGTTTGGACGCGCTGCATCAGCCTGTCGGTGCGCAGTGGTGGGTCTACGCCATTGCTCCGGTGTTGGCGGTGCCGGTGTTCATCAAGTTCGGGCTCTACCGCGCGATCTTTCGTTATACCGGGCAGGCGGCGTTGATGGCCACGGCATTGGCAATCGGTGTATTCGGATTCCTGCTATCGGCAGTGCTGATGTGGAAGCAGTGGCCCAATGTTCCACGCAGCTTGGGATTGCTGCAGCCCCTGATCTTTTTGCTGTTGGTGGGGGCTAGTCGGGCGTTTGCCCGGTTCTGGTTGGCGGGGTTGTCCGGCTCTGAGGCTAACGCGGTTGGTCGCTTGCTGATTTTTGGCGCGGGTATTGCCGGCGTGCAAACGGCTGCGGCATTGGGGGTTTCGCGCCAGTTTCAGTTGGTGGGCTTTGTTGATGACGACACGTCCAAGGTGGGTCGCAGCATCAACGGCGTGCCGGTTTTTACCGCCCTCAACCTTCCTGCATTGGTGCAGGCCGAGAGCATCAGCGATATCTTGCTGGCGATGCCCAGCGCGTCGCGTGACCGGCGCAACCGGATCATTGAATCGCTGGACCGGCTGCCGGTCCATGTGCGCACACTCCCCAGCATGGCGGATCTGGCCAGTGGGCGGGTTTCGGTGCAGGATTTCAAAGAACTGGACATTGAGGACTTGCTGGGCCGCGAGCCGGTGCCCCCCAGTAACGAGCTGCTGGCGCGCGACTTGGCGGGGCAAGTTGTCTTGGTTAGCGGCGCGGGTGGCAGCATTGGCGGTGAACTCACCCGCCAGATCGTTCTCCAGCAGCCCCGCCAATTGCTGCTGCTGGACCACAACGAGTTTGGCCTGTACACCATCCATCAGGAGCTGGAAGCCATTTGCAGTGCCAAGCGCCTGCAGGTGGAGTTGGTGCCCTTGTTAGTCAGTGTGGCGCACGCGGACCGCCTGCTGGCGGTTTGTGAAAAGTACCGCCCGGCCACCGTGTACCACGCCGCCGCCTACAAGCATGTGCCCCTGGTGGAAAGCAATGCCGGGGCCGGTGTGATGAACAATGTGTTTGGCACCTTGAACATGGCCCAGGCGGCGATTGCCGCAGGGGTACACCGGTTTGTCCTGATCAGTACCGACAAGGCGGTGCGGCCGACCAACGTGATGGGGGCCACCAAGCGCATGGCCGAATTGGTGCTGCAGGCCTTGGCGGCAGACCAGTCCAACACCTGTCTGTCGATGGTGCGCTTTGGCAATGTGCTGGGTTCCAGCGGCAGTGTGGTGCCTTTGTTCAGGCGACAGCTCGCCGCCGGCGGCCCATTGACCGTGACCCATGCGGAAGTTACGCGCTATTTCATGACGATCCCGGAGGCGGCCCAACTGGTGCTGCAGGCCGGCGCCATGGGCCAGGGCGGCGATGTGTTTGTGCTGGACATGGGTGAGCCGGTCAAAATTATCGACCTGGCACGGCGCATGGTGCAGTTGTCGGGGCTGGCGCTGCGCGATGATGCGCACCCGGACGGCGACATCGAGATCGTCGTGACCGGTTTGCGCCCCGGTGAAAAGCTGTACGAGGAGTTGCTGATTGGCGATAACCCCGAAGCCACAGAGCATCCACGCATCATGAAAGCCCATGAGCCCTTTCTGCCGTGGTCAGGGCTGCAGCCGGAGCTTATGGCGTTGGAAGTCGCTGCGGGCGAGAACGATGTAACGGCCATCAAGGCTTTTTTGTTGAAGCATGTGCAAGGCTACCAACCGAGTTGATGGGGGCACGATAGACGCGTCGTCGTAGGCCTCCTGAAATAGTTCACAATTTGCGTCTCATCATTCCCCTAACTAAACTCAGCCACCATGCCCGATATCCTAAGCTCCGTTGCCGCCATTGCCCCCTGTGACAAAGCCGAAATCCTGGCCCAGGCCTTGCCCTATATCCGCAAGTTCCATGGCAAGACCATGGTCATCAAGTACGGCGGCAACGCCATGACTGATCCGGCGCTGCAGCGTGCCTTTGCAGAAGATGTGGTGCTGCTCAAACTGGTCGGCATCAACCCAGTGGTGGTGCACGGTGGGGGGCCGCAGATTGAAAGCGCGCTCAAGCGGCTCGGCAAGAAGGGCGAATTCGTCCAAGGAATGCGGGTGACGGATGCGGAAACCATGGAAGTGGTGGAGTGGGTGTTGGGTGGCGAGGTACAGCAAGACATCGTTGGCCTGATTAACCAGGCGGGGGGTAAGGCGGTCGGCTTGACGGGGCGCGATGGCGGCATGATCCGCGCGCAAAAGCTCAAAATGCTGGACAACGCCGACCCCAGCATTGAACACGACGTGGGCCAGGTGGGCGACATCGTCAGCATTGACCCCAGTGTGGTCAAGGCCTTGCAGGACGATGCCTTCATCCCGGTGATCAGCCCGATAGGGTTTGGTGAAAATAACGAGAGCTACAACATCAATGCTGACGTAGTGGCCGCCAAGTTGGCCACCGTGCTACACGCCGAAAAGCTCATGATGTTGACCAACATCAGCGGAGTGCTCGACAAATCCGGAACCCTGCTGACCGACCTGACCGCGCGCCAAATTGACGAGTTGTTTGCCGATGGCACGATCAGCGGCGGCATGTTGCCCAAGATCGCGGGTGCCTTGGATGCGGCCAAAAGTGGTGTCAACGCGGTCCACATTATTGACGGCCGGGTGCCGCATGTGCTGCTGCTGGAGATTTTGACCGAGCAGGCCTTTGGCACCATGATACGGTCGCACTAAGCGGATTCTGTCGGCGTAGCGGCGCTATTGAATTGATAGCTGCTTGCGCACACTCCATAAGGGCTGGAGGCCTAAATCATGCGATTATTGTTGGTGGAAGACGATGTGATGGTCGCCAGCGGCATCAAGCTCGGATTGTCTGACGCAGGCTACGCCGTGGACTGGGTCGGCAGTGCGGAGCGGGCCTTGGAAGTCACCAAATCCGAGGCGTTTGACTTGGCCGTGGTCGACATCGGCCTGCCTCTGATGGATGGCTTGGCCTTGACCCAGCGGCTGCGCCAGGGCGGCCATGCCATGCCAGTGCTAATCCTCACCGCGCGCGATGCCTTGCAAGACCGGGTGCAGGGTTTGGACATGGGCGCAGACGACTACATGGTCAAACCCTTCGAGTTGCCCGAGCTACTGGCCAGGCTGCGTGCGCTGTTGCGCCGCTCGCAGGCGGCCACGTCAGCAACGTTGACCTTTGGTCCCCTTGAGTTGGATACTGCGCGCCGGCTCGCGTGCATCCGCCCGCCCGCCAAAACCCTGGCGCATGGCGCGTCGGTTTTGCCGCCAACCATTCCCATTGAGCTGGGCCCGCGCGAGTGGACTGTAATGGAGTACCTGCTTATGCAAGCGCCCAAGCCTGCAAATAAGGACAAACTGCTGCAGGCCCTGACTGGCTGGGACAAGGAAATCACCCCCAACGCGATTGAGGTCTATATTTCCCGGCTGCGCGGGAAGCTGGGGCCACACGGTATTGCACTGCGCTCGATTCGGGGGTTTGGTTACCGCCTGGAGTTGGTGCCCGGCGCTGGCCTTGCGGGCGACGCACTGTGACCTCGGGTTTGCGGCGGCGCTTGCTGCTGCTGCTGCTAGGGCCTTTGTTTTCGTTGACCGCGCTCAATGTGTGGTTTGACTACCGGCTGGCGGACAACGCCTCCAGTCAGCAAGACCGCCATCTGTTGGCCCTGGTGCCGCTGCTTGCAGATTCGGTCATTGCGCGCGGCGTCAGCGACGGCGCTGCGCCTGCGCTGCTCACCGCGCCGCCGGTGGAGGAGTTTTTGAATGAGCGTCCGGGTGCGTCAGCATTCGCGGTGTTGGGGCTGGATGGCGACGTGTTGGTAGGTGATGCCTGGCTGAGTGGCCCGCCGCCCAGCCTGCGCGAGCCGGAGTTTTCCAGCGAAGAATTCGGCGGCGTCAGCTACCGCATCGTCAGTCAGCGGGTGAACACGGTGGCGGGTGAGTTGGTGTTGCGCTTGGCCGATGGGTCGGATTCACGCCAGCAGTGGTTGCACCAGATGTGGTTCAAAGTGGTTTTGCCCAACGTCATACTCGTCATCGTGGCCCTGCTTTCGGTGAACTGGGCAGTCCATCGCGCGTTGCGTCCATTGATCGAACTCAAGGATGCGGTTGAGCGTCGCTCCCCGCGTGATTTGTCACCGTTGGACCCAAACGCATCACCAGACGAGGTTCGTCCACTTGTGCTGTCCTTGAATCGGCTGTTTGGTTTGGTTAACACCCAAGCGGAGAGCCAAACCCGCTTTGTGGCGGACGCGGCGCACCAGTTGCGCACGCCACTGGCGGGCCTGCAAGCCCAAGTGGAGGCATGGGCGCAGAGCGTCAACCGCAGTGGCAAGGCCGATTGGCGCGATCGGTCAGCCAGCAGTGGCGAGTTATCGTCTTCGCTGGGCGCGGCCGAAATTACGCTGAGCGCCGAACAAATCAACAAGCTGCGCGGCGCGGCACGGCGCACTTCGCAGCTGGCCAACCAGTTGCTGGCCCTGTCCAGGTTGGACTCCCAAAGCACCCACACCCAAGCCATGCAGCGCGTGGACTTGCAGCAGCTGTGCGAGGTGCAGCTGGAAAATCATCTGGATGCCGCGACTGCAAAGTCCATAGATTTGGGACTGGACACAGCGCCCGCGCTGGCCTGGGGCCACGAGTGGTTGCTGCGCGAACTGATGGGCAATGTGGTGGACAACGCCATCAAGTACACCCCACCGGGCGGGCGCGTGACTTTGCGCTGCGGGGCCGGTCAGCGCGATGGGCGGGGACCTGTGCATCCTTATCTGGAAGTTGAAGACGATGGGCCTGGCGTACCACCCGCCGAGCGCGCGCGGGTACTGGAGCGTTTTTACCGTGTGCAGGGCACCGTAGGCGAGGGCAGTGGTTTGGGCTTGGCGATTGCCACGGAAATTGCGCGTTTGCACCAGGGCACATTGCAGCTCGAGTCGGGCAGTACGGGCAGGGGCCTGCGGGTCACACTGTGGCTCATGGCCTAGCCCAAGCCCGGGTAGATGCTGTGCGAGAATGGCCGAAAATCACTGCTTTGCGCACCATGCCAGACGCCCACAACCCCACCCTCCCAGAGTCCAGTATCGCGCCATCTGCGTCCCCATCTGGTCTGGATGACGCGGGTGAACCGGGGCGCAAGCGCCCCAAGCCAGGCGAGCGACGTGTACAAATATTGCAGGCCTTGGCCGCCATGCTGGAGCAGCCCGATGGCGAGCGCATCACCACGGCTGCGCTGGCACAGCGCCTGGGTGTCAGTGAGGCCGCGCTGTACCGGCATTTCGCCAGCAAAGCGCAGATGTTCGAAGGCCTGATCGAGTTCATCGAGCAGTCCGTCTTCTCGCTTATCAACCAAATCATTGAGCGCGAGCAGTTGGCCGACACCGAGCCTGCCGAGCGGGGTGCCCGGCAAGCGGCCAAAGTGGTCGCCATGCTGGTCCAGTTCAATGAGAAAAACCCCGGTTTGGCCCGCGTCCTGGTGGGCGATGCCTTGGTGTTCGAGCACGAACGCCTGCAACAGCGTATCAACCAGTTCTTTGACAAGATCGAAGCCACGCTCAAGCAGTGCCTGCGGGACGACCGCAACGATGCCGCGTTGCGCGCCTCCGTGCTAGTGGCATTTGTGGCGGGGCGTCTGCAGCGCTTTGTGCGGTCCGGCTTCAAGCGCTTGCCCTCTGATCGTCTGGATCTCAGTCTGGCGCTATTACTCGGGTAAACCCGCTTCGGTGTTAGAAAAACGCCTCTAGAACCCCATTTAGTTTGCAGGGCCTTCGCGAAGTACTGCAAAATAGCACGATCGTTCTTTTTGATTGGTGTGCGCACATGTCCCTAGTCCCTTCTGTTGCCAAACCTCTGCGGTCCACTGCGGCGCCAGCCGCACGCGCGCCGTCCGGACGAGTCTCGCACAAGGGTCTGCAAACCAAGCAAGCGATTGTCGAAGCTGCATTGGGCTTATCGACTCAGGTTGGCCTGGAAGGCTTGAGCATTGGGGTCATTGCCGAGGTTGCGCACATGAGCAAGTCGGGTGTATTTGCCCACTTCGGCTCGCGGGAAGAGTTGCAAATCTCGGTAATTCACGAATACTTCAACCGTTTCGAGCATGAGATTTTCTACCCAGCCTTGCGCACGCCCAGCGGCCTGCCCCGTGTTGAGGCCCTGTTTGCCAACTGGATGAAGCGCGTTGCCGTTGAAATCCAGTCCGGCTGCATTTTCATCAGCGGCGCGGTGGAGTTTGATGACCGGCCCGGCCCGGTGCGCGATGCGCTGGCCAGCTCCGTGCAAACCTGGCTCAATGCCTTGCACCGCGCGGTCGTGCTTGCCAAGCAATGCGGGCACCTGCTGCCCGATGCCGATGAGCAGCAAATGGCCTTCGAGATTCATGGCCTGATCCTGGCCTTGCACTACGAAGCCCGCTTCCTGAAAAATCCCGGCTCGATTGAGCGCGCCAATCGCGGGTTTGCCAACATTCTTGCGCGCTACGGTGCCCCAGCGGGTGCCAGCGCTTCCCAGTCAGTTCAACCCAACCCCCAACCCCAAACCGATACCAAGGAATAATCACTATGCCTACATACACCCCGCCCCTGCGCGATATGCAGTTTGTGATGCACGAAGTGCTCAAGGTCGTCGACGATTTGAAGCAAATCCCCAAGCACGCCGAGATGGATGCGGACACCATCAACGCAGTTTTGGAAGAAGGAGGCAAGTTCGCCTCCGAGGTGATCTTCCCCCTCAACATCAGTGGCGATGCGCAAGGGTGCACCATTGACCAAAGCACCCATGCGGTCACCACCCCCACCGGTTTCAAAGAGGCTTACAAGCAGTACGTGGACGGCGGTTGGGCAGCCTTGGGCTGCGACCCCGAGTACGGCGGCCAAGGCCTGCCGTATGTGGCGAATCAGCTGTTTTATGAAATGCTCAACAGCGCCAACCAGGCCTGGACCATGTACCCCGGCCTGACCCACGGTGCCTACGCCGCACTGGAAGCCCACGGCACGCCCGAGCAAAAGAAAACCTACCTGCTTAAGATGACCAGCGGCGAGTGGACCGGCACCATGTGCCTGACCGAGCCCCATTGCGGAACCGACCTGGGGCTGATGCGCACCAAGGCCGAGCCCCAGGCAGATGGCAGCTACAAGATCACCGGCAACAAGATTTTCATCAGCGCCGGTGAGCACGACATGGCTGACAACATCATCCATTTGGTGTTGGCCCGCCTGCCCGATGCGCCCCCCGGCATCAAGGGCGTCAGCCTGTTCATCGTGCCCAAGTTCATGGTGAAAGACGATGGCACCATCGGCGCACGCAATGGCATTTACTGCGGCGGTCTGGAGCACAAAATGGGCATCAAGGCCAATGCCACCGCGCAGATCGTGCTGGACGGTGCCGTGGGCACCATGGTCGGCCAGCCCAACAAGGGCATGAACGGCATGTTCGTGATGATGAATGCCGCCCGTTTGGGCGTGGGTAACCAGTCGCTGGGCTTGACCGAAGTGGCCTACCAAAATGCATTGGCCTACGCCAAGGACCGTATCCAGATGCGCTCCCTGTCCGGCACAAAAGCCAAAGACAAAGCGGCCGACCCCATCATCGTGCACCCCGATGTGCGCAAGATGCTGCTCACCGCCAAGGCCTATGCCGAAGGTGGCCGGGCGCTGCAATGCTATTGCTCCATGCTGCAAGAAAAAGAGCACGGCCACCCTGATGAAAAAGTGCGCAAGGATTCGGGCGAGATGCTGTCCATGCTGACGCCCATTGCCAAAGCCTTCTTGACCGACAACGGCCATATCTCCACCAGTGCCTGCATGCAGGTGTTTGGCGGCCACGGCTTTATCAAAGAGTGGGGCATGGAGCAGTTTGTGCGCGACAACCGCATCAACATGATCTATGAAGGCACCAATACCATCCAGTCGCTGGACCTGCTGGGCCGCAAGATTTTGGGCAACAACGGCGCTACGCTGAAAAAGTTTGGCAAGCTGATCGGCCAGTTGGTGGCAGAAGAGGGCGTCAACGAGCAGATGGCCGAATTCGTCACTCCCATCGCCATTTTGGGCGACCAGATGACCAAGTTTACCACCGAAATCGGCTTCAAGGGCTTCCAGAATCCGGACGAAGTGGGCGCCGCTGCGGTGGACTACCTGCGCGTGGCCGGACACATGGTCTTTGGTTACTTCTGGGCCCGCATGGCACAAGTGGCGCTGCGCGAAATCGCCGCCGCGGAAAAAGAAGGCAAGCCAACTGACCAGTTCTATTTGGCCAAGGTGCAAACCGCGCGTTTCTACTTCGCCAAGTTGTTCCCCGAGACCGCGACCCTGATGCGCACGGCGCGCAATGGCTCCAAAGTGCTGATGGACACCGACGCGGCCCTGGCCTGATCACAAGAACAACAAAGAGGAGTACACATGCTGCGTTCAACAGTTGCTGTTCTATTGGCGGTATCCGGTGCGTCGGCCATGGCGCAAATGAGCCCTGTGGGGCTGTGGCGAACCATCAGTGACAAAGATGGCGTCGCCCAGTCCGAGGTGCGCATTGTCGAGACGGCGGGCGTGGTCTCGGGCAAGATTGAAAAAATCACCGATCCCAAAGCCAAACCGGGGGAGAGGTGCGTCGAATGCAACGACGAGCGCAAAGACCAGCCCATTTTGGGCATGGAGATTTTGCGGGGTCTGAAGAAGGTCGATGGCAAGGATGTGTGGGATGGCGGAACCGTCATCGAGCCCGCAACCGGAAATGTCTACCGCGCCAAAGTAAGCCCGATTGAAGGCGGTGCAAAACTGGAGATGCGCGGCTACATGGGCAGCCCCCTTTTTGGACGCACTGCAACCTGGATTCGCATCCAGTAACCAAATTACAGGAATCAATATGTCCCGTTTCCAAGTCAAAAAAGTCGCCGTGCTCGGCGCTGGTGTGATGGGGGCGCAAATTGCCGCCCATTTGGTCAACGTCAAGGTGCCGGTCATCTTGTTCGACTTGCCCGCCAAGGAAGGTCCTAAAAACGGCATCGTCACCAAGGCCATTGACGGACTCAAGAAGCTCAAGCCCGCTCCCCTGGGGGTGGTTGAAGACGCTGTACTGATCCAGCAGGCCAACTACGAAGAGCATCTTGATTTACTCAAAGACTGCGACCTCATCATCGAGGCCATCGCCGAGCGCATGGACTGGAAGCTCGATCTCTACAAGAAGATTGCGCCCTTCATTGCACCGCACACCATTGTTGCCAGCAATACCTCGGGCCTGTCGATCACCAAGTTGAGTGAGGCGCTGCCGGAAGAAATCAAGCCGCGTTTTTGCGGCATTCACTTCTTCAACCCACCACGCTACATGGCGCTGGTGGAGTTGATCAATACCCCCACCACCGAAGCCGCGTCCCTGGACGCGCTGGAAGCCTTTGTCACCAGCAACCTGGGCAAGGGCGTGGTGCGTGCCAAAGATTCCCCCAACTTCATTGCCAACCGCGTCGGCATTGCCGGCATGTTGGCCACCATGAAAGAAGTCGAGAACTTCGGCCTGACTTTTGACGTGGTCGATGACCTGACCGGCAAGAAACTGGGCCGCGCCAGCTCCGGCACCTTCCGCACCGCCGACGTCGTGGGCCTGGACACCATGGCCCACGTGATCAAGACGCTGCAAGACACCTTGAGCATCGAGACCGATCCGTTCTACGAGAGCTTCGCCACGCCTGTCGTGCTGAAAACGCTGTTGGAGATGGGTAACTTCGGCCAAAAGACCAAAGCCGGTTTCTTCAAAAAGGTCGGCCGCGATGTGATGCGTTTCGATCTGGCATCCAAAGAATACGTGCCAGCTGGCCAGAAGGCCGATGAGGTCTATGGCCGTATGCTGAAGAAGCCGGCGGGCGAACGCCTGAAACTGTTGCGCAACAGCCAAGGGGCGCAAGGCCAGTTCCTTTGGGCTATTTTGCGCAATGCCTTCCATTACGCGGCGGTGCATCTGGCGTCCATCGCCGACAACGCCCGTGATGTGGATTTCTGCATGCGCTGGGGCTTTGGCATGCAGCAAGGCCCGTTCGAGTTGTGGCAAGAAGCCGGTTGGCTGGAAGTGGCCAATATGGTCAAGGAGGACATCGATGCGGGCAAGGCGCTGTGCAAGGCACCGCTGCCAGATTGGGTCTTCAAAGGCCCGGTGGCCGATGCTTGCGGTGTGCACACGCCTGCGGGATCGTGGAACCCTACTACCGGTACTTTTGTGGCGCCGCGCAGCCTGCCGGTGTATGCCCGCCAGCATTTCCCCGAGAGCGTGTTGGGTGCCAAGGCCGCCTCTGCCGCAACGGCAGGAAAAACCATCCACGAAGACGAAGCCATTCGCCTGTGGACGCTGGACGACGAAGTGTTGATTGCCAGCATCAAGACCAAGATGCATGCCATCGGTGCCGGTGTGATCGAAGGCTTGGACAGCGCCATCGATATGGCGGAGAAGGACTACCAAGGTCTTGTGATCTGGTCGCCCGACGAGATGTTCTCCGCTGGGGCCGATCTGCAGTCCATGCTGCCCGCCTTCATGATGGGTGGCGTAAAGGCCATCGACGGCGCGGCAGGCGAACTGCAGCGCGTGATGCTGAAACTGCGCTACGCCAACGTGCCCACCATTGCCGCCATCCGTGGTCTGGCCTTGGGTGGCGGTTGCGAAATGGCGGTGTACTCCGGCAAACGCGTGGCCGCTATGGAAAGTTACATCGGTCTGGTCGAGGTCGGAGTCGGCCTGGTGCCCGGTGCCGGCGGTCTGACCTACATTGCCCGCCGCGCCGCTGAGAACGCTGCGGCATCCACTGGCAAAGACATCGTGCCGTTCCTTACCGAAGGCTTCACCGCTGCGGCCATGGCCAAGGTGGGCACCAGCGCGCTGGAGTCCCGCAAGCTGGGCTATCTGCTGGACAGCGATGTGGTCGTGCCGCACAAAGACGAACTGCTGTTTGTCGCCATCAACGAGGCCAAAGCCATGTTTGCCAGCGGCTACCGTGCGCCGCACAAGCGCCAGTTTGCCGTGGCCGGACGCAGTGGTGTGGCGACCATCAAGGGCTCGCTGGTCAATATGCGCGACGGTGGTTTCATCAGCGCCCACGACTTCCACATTGCCGGGCTGATTGCCGAAGTGGTGTGCGGCGGCGATGTGGATGCGGGTTCCATGGTCACCGAGGAATACCTCATGGCGCTGGAGCGTAAAGCCTTCTGCAGCCTGCTCACCAACGCTAAGACCCAAGAGCGGATCATGGGAATGATGTCGACGGGCAAGCCTGTTCGCAACTAACAACGAATTGAGAGATGCCATGAAACAAGTTCAAGAAGCCTATATCGTTGCCGCCACGCGCACCCCCATCGGGCGTTCGCACCGGGGGTTCTTTCGCAACACCCGCCCCGACGACCTGTTGGTGAAGGTTCTGCAATCCGCTCTAGCGCAAGTGCCGAGCCTGGACCCGCAATCGATCGAAGACCTGATCTGCGGCTGCGCCATTCCCGAAGGCCAGCAGGGCCTGAACATCGCGCGCATCGGTGCGGTGTTGGCCGGTTTGCCGACCAGCGTGGGCGGCATCACCGTCAACCGCTTTTGCGCCTCCGGCCTGTCTGCCATCCAGATGGCGGCCGACCGCATCCGCGTGGGTGAAGCCGACGTGATGATTGCAGCCGGGGTTGAAAGCATGAGCATGGTGCCCATGATGGGCAACTCGCCTTCGCTGTCGCCCACCATGTTCGAGCGCGATGAGAACATCGGCATTGCCTATGGCATGGGTCTGACCGCCGAGAAGGTGGCCAACCAGTGGAAGGTCAGCCGCGATGCGCAGGACGCGTTTGCGGTGGAATCGCACCGCCGTGCGCTCGCGGCCCAGGCGGCAGGCCACTTCGCGGCCGAGACCACGTCGGTCGAGGTGGTGGACCGCAGTCCGAATCTGGAAACCGGCGAAGTCATTGAGAAGCGCCGCACCGTGTCGGTGGACGAAGGCGCCCGCGCCGACACCACGCTGGAAGGTCTGGGCAAGTTGCGCGCGGTGTTTGCAGGGCGTGGCTCGGTCACGGCCGGCAACAGCTCGCAGACCTCAGACGGCGCCGGTGCGCTCATCCTGGCCAGCGAAAAAGCGGTCAAGCAGTATGGTCTGACACCATTGGCCCGTTTTGTTAGTTTTGCCTCCAAAGGGGTGCCGCCACACATCATGGGCATTGGTCCGATCGAGGCGATTCCCGCTGCCTTGCGCTACGCCGGCCTCAAGCAAGATGCGATTGACTGGATCGAGTTGAACGAAGCCTTTGCGGCGCAGTCGCTGGCGGTGATCAACACGCTGGGACTGGACCCGGCCAAGGTCAACCCCATGGGCGGCGCCATTGCCCTGGGCCACCCGCTGGGTGCGACCGGTGCTATCCGCTCTGCGACAGCCATCCACGCCATGCACCGCAATAATCTGAAATACAGCATGGTGTCCATGTGCGTCGGCATGGGGCAGGGCGCTGCTGGAATCTTCGAGCGGGTCTGATTCAGAACCGCTTTCAGGCCACCTGCGGGTGGCACCGTCATCGGTGCAGCTGCGGGTTTGCCCCTCATTTGCACAAGGAATCAAAACGATGACGACACACCCATTTGACACAGCGGTGGCCCTGCAACCGCAGCCGGATGGCACCTGGCTGGGCCACACCAGTTCGGCCTACGCCAACATGGTGGGCCCCTACGGCGGCATCACCACGGCGCAGGCGCTGCATGCGGTGCTACTGCACCCCGAGCGCCTGGGGGACCCGGTCGCCCTGACCGTGAACTTCTGTGCGGCATTGGCCGATGGCCCCTTTTTGGTTCATGCACGCCCAGTGCGCACCAACCGCTCCACCCAGCACTGGGTCATTGAGATACAGCAGGGCGGGCAAGCGGTGCTGACCGCCACGGCGGTGACGGCGGTGCGCCGCGAAACCTGGAGCCTGGACGAAGAACCCATGCCGGTGTGCCCCGCTCCGGCCGATGTGCCGGTGCCCACCGCACACAACCCGCTGGAGTTTGTGAAGCGCTATGAGCAGCGGCACATCACCGGCGGCATTCCCGCCGTGTGGGACGGCAGTGGCGTAAGCAGCCTGTCGCGCCTGTGGGTGCGCGACTACCCGGCACGCCCGCTGGACTTCATCTCGCTAAGCGCCTTGTCGGATATTTTCTTCCCGCGCGTGTTCATCCGCCGCTCCACGCTGGTGCCGGTGGGCACCGTGTCCATGACGGTGTATTTTCACGCGGACGCCGCACAGCTGGCGGACACCGGCAGCGGTTACCTGCTGGGCCAGGCCAAGGGGCAGGCCTTTCGCAATGGCTACTTCGACCACACGGGCCAGCTCTGGAACGAGGCCGGTGTGCTGCTGGTGACGACGCACCAGATCGTGTACTACAAACAGTGATCCCATCGCCCTGAAACTCTTCGAAAATCCGGAGCCCTATGCCATGCAAGACATTCTGATCGACACCGCCGACGGTGTAATGACCCTCACCCTGAACCGGGTGCACAAGAAAAACTCCTTCACCCCCGCCATGTACGGCGCCATCACCGAGGCGCTGGAGCGTGCCACGAATGACGCGGCGATCCGCGTGGTGGTAATTCAGGGTGACATCACCGTGTTCAGTGCGGGCAACGACATTGGCGACTTTCTGCAGCGCAAGCCGGACGGCCAGGAGTCGCCTGCGTTTGGCTTTTTGCGCGGCATTGCCCAGTTCCCCAAGCCCCTGGTGGCCGCGGTGTGTGGCCCGGCGGTGGGCGTGGGCACCACACTGCTGTTCCATTGCGACCTGGTCTATGCCGGGGACAACGCGGCGTTTTCCATGCCCTTCGTCAATCTGGGCCTGTGCCCGGAGGCAGCGTCCAGTCTGCTGGCCCCGCAGTTGATGGGCTACCACCGCGCCGCCGAGGCCTTGCTCTTGGGCGAACCCTTCATGGCCGAAGCCGCGCTGGAAGTGGGGCTGGTCAACCGCATCCTGCCGCCCACCGAGGTCAACGCCATGGTGCAACTGCTGGCCCGCAAGCTGGCAGCCAAACCGCTGGCCGCGCTGGTGGAGACCAAACGCCTGATGAAGAAAGGCCAGGTGGCCCAGGTGCTGGCCCAGATGAACGAGGAGGGCGACAGCTTCGGGCGCCTGCTGCAGGAGCCCGCCGCCCGTGAAGCCTTCACCGCCTTTATGGAAAAGCGCAAGCCAGACTTTAGTGCCATTTAGGCCTCTAGCCCTCGTGGAATATGCGCAAGCAGCTCCTGAAATAATAGCAAAAGGAAATTCTATGAACACCGGCAACACGTCTCTCCAGGGCAAAACCCTGTTCATCACCGGTGCCTCGCGCGGTATCGGCCTGGCCATTGCCAAGCGCGCGGCCCGGGATGGCGCCAATATCGTCATCGTCGCCAAAACGACCGAGACCAATCCCAAGCTGCCGGGCACTATTTACAGCGCCGCCGCCGAAATCGAAGCCGCCGGTGGCCGCGCCTTGGCCTTGTCGGTGGACATCCGCGACGAAGACGCGGTGCTGGCGGCGGTAGCCAAGGCGGTGGAGACCTTTGGCGGCATCGATATTCTGGTCAACAACGCCAGCGCCATCAGCCTGACCAACACCGAAGCCACGCCCATGAAGCGGTTTGACCTGATGAATGGCGTCAACGCCCGCGGCACCTACCTGTGCACCATGGCCTGCCTGCCCGAATTGAAGAAGTCGGCCAAGGCCGGGCGCAACCCGCAGGTGCTCACCATGTCGCCGCCTTTGAGCATGAAGACCCACTGGTTCTCACCCCACACCGCCTACACCATGGCCAAGTACGGCATGAGCATGTGCACCCTGGGCCACGCGGGCGAGTTCAAGAAATACGGCATTGGTGTCAACAGCCTGTGGCCACGCACCGCGATTGCCACCGCCGCCATGCAGATGATTCCAGGCATCGACCTAGCGTTGTGCCGCAAGCCCGAGATCATGGCCGACGCGGCCTATGCCATTCTGTCCACCGCCAACAGCGCCACGGGCAACTTCTATATTGACGACGATGTGCTGGGTGCCCATGGTGTGACCGACCTGGGCCAATACGCCGTCACGCCGGGCAACACCAACTTTCTGCCGGATTTTTTCGTCGATTGAGGTCGTTTTCAAAGTGTCATATTTGCCCGCATCCGCGTGGACCGTCTTTGTGCAACTATGACATTCGACATGATGCTGTCGATTTGGTCACGTCGCATCGGACCTGGACAGGCGGCGTTACGCTCGTTCAGCCGTTAAAGTGCAATCTTGAGCGTTTGGGCCGCCACCTGGAGTGCGGCCAGCGCACCTTCATAGTCGTAACCAGCCAGCAGCTTCTTCACCTCGCGGGCGGACTTTTCCTGGCCCAAAGCCGCCAACTTGGCCACAAAACCATTCGCCGATCTGCTCGCGCGTGAGTCATCTGCCTCCAGCAAAGCCACCAATTCGCGCAGCTCTTCAGCCAAACGATCCCAATCCATCTCACCGGCAGGCCCGTGGACGTCGGCTGATGTCTCCGACTGCGCATCTTGCCCGCTATCACTGGCAAAGATGCGCGCCAGCAGACTGCTGTGTTCTTGCGCGAGCGACTCCAGGGCGCCACTGAGGGTCTCGGTGTCGCCGCGATTCAGCAGGCCTTCCACCACGCCTGCAAGCTCGGCCAAGTGCTGTGCGCCGATATTGCCAGCCAAGCCCCTGAGCGTATGGGCCCCGCGGGTCGCCGTTGCGGTATCGCCACTGTCAAGCGCGGCCTGTATGCGCACCAGGGCGTCTGATTGGGTTTGGTGGAAGCGTGCTATCAACTTGCGTAGCAAAGCGACGTTGCCGCCCACTCGGCGCAACGCCTGTTCGAGTTGCAGTCCCTGAATTTGTGGCAACCCCGCCACGTCTGGCGCGATTAGGGATTGGGCATCTTCTACTGCCACGCCCTGGGGTTTGATCCAACGGGCCAGCGTGGTGAACAACTGGCCCACATCGATTGGCTTGGCTATGTGGTCGTTCATGCCGCTGGCCACACACCGTTCCCGGTCCCCGGCCATGGCATTCGCGGTCATGGCGAGAATCGGCAAATTGGCATGGCGTGGGTCGGCACGAATCCTTCGCGTGGCTTCAAACCCGTCCATCACCGGCATCTGGCAATCCATGAGCACCCCATCGTAGCGGGCACGGCCCAACTTCTCGATTGCCTGCGCACCATTGTCAGCCACATCCACGCGGATGCCCGCCGCCTGCAGGATGTCGACCCCTACCTCCTGGTTCACGTCGTTGTCATCTACCAGCAATAGATGGACGCCACGCAGCGACTGTTGCGCAATCTGGTAGTCGGCGTGCCTGCGTTGGCGCGGGCGCTCCGCCGTGCGCTTGCCCAGCGCATTGAGAATACCGACTAGCAGGGTCGATGGTGTCAGCGGTTTGTGCAGGACCTCGTCAATCCGCACGCCTTGCGCCTGCTGCAGCATGTCGTCTTGTTGGTAGGTGGTGGCCATCAGCAGGACGCGGGTGTTGGCGAGCTTGTTGTCAGTGCGCAGGCGCTTGATGGTGTCGATTCCGTTCATGCCCGGCATCAAACTGTCCACCAGGATCAGGCCGTACAGCTTGTTTTCACGGTGTGCCTCAGTCAGTTCGGCAACGGCTTGCGCTCCGCTGCTGACCGCGGTGACAGTGAATTGAAGCGATTCAAGAATGGCCGCGAGTACTTGTCGGGCGGCGGCGTTGTCGTCCACGACCAGAATGCGCAAGCCCACGCCCTGTTGGAACGGCGCGGCAGGCTTTGCGGCTTCATCCTGGACGCCAAACCGGGCGGTGAAGTGAAAGTTGCTGCCAACCCCGGGCTCGCTGTCCACGCCGATTTGGCCTTCCATGCCTTCGACCAGGCGTTTGGTGATGGTCAGCCCCAGTCCGGTGCCGCCATATTTGCGCGAAGTGGAGGCATCCGCCTGGGCGAAGGCGCTGAACAGTTTGTTGCGTTGGGCAACACTCAGCCCAATGCCGGTATCGATAACTTCAATGCGCAAGCCTACTCTGGCGGTGTCGGAAATGCCGGCATCGAGACGGCGGATGCGAACGGTGATTTCACCGTGCTCGGTGAACTTGATCGCGTTGTTGACCAGGTTGATCAAGATCTGTCCCAGGCGCAGCGAGTCGCCAATCAGTTCGGTCGGCACGGACTGGTCAATATCAAACAGCAGCTCCAGACCCTTTTCATGCGCTTTGGGAACCGACAGGTCGGCCAGTTGCTCCAGGGCCTCGTTCAGCGAAAAATCGGCCTGTTCAAACTCCAACTTGCCGGCTTCGATCTTGGAGAAGTCGAGGATGTCGTTGATGATGCCCAGCAGGTTGCGCGCTGCCGTGGACACCTTCTGGATGTAGTTCCGCTGGTGGACACTGAGGTCGGTTTGCAAGGCCAGATGCGACATGCCGATGATGGCGTTCATTGGCGTTCGGATTTCATGGCTCATGTTGGCGACAAAGTCGCTCTTCGCCCGATTGGCAGTCTCGGCCAGATCCTTGGCGACTGCCAATTCTTCCGTGCGCTGCGTCACCTTGTTTTCCAGTTGTTCCTGGTGGATCTTCAACTCGCGCTCCGCCTGGTCGCGCTCATCAATGCGCACCAACAGGTCTTCCTGGTAGGTGCGCTGCAAGGCCTCACTGGCAACCAACAAGTTAATGCGCTCCTTGATGGCCAGTGCCATTTGGTTAAACGTGTTGGTCAGCGTACCAATTTCGTCCTTTGATGTCACAGGCAGCGCAACGTCAAAATTTCCAGCGGCAATTGCTTGGCTGCTAGCCGTCAGGCGCACCAAGTTCCGGGTGAGCCAAAAGCTCAATACCGCAAGGATCAGGAAGGAGAGTGCCACCAGCCCCGCGGCGATAAAGCTATTTTCTGAAATCAGGCGGTTACGCGCTTTCTCAATGAAAGTCGTAGGAAAGCCGAAACGCAAGGTGCCCAATGTCTGGCCGGCGAAGCTTACGTTAAAGCCTGAATGAAAAACGGGATCCGTCGTGCGCCGCACCACATGCGGCAGGTCGGTGTCTTGTGGGGGCAGTGGCGCACCCAAGACCCAGCCACTCCCCGCCAATTGGGTGCCCTGCATATCAATGAGGATCAAATAGGCCAGCGTTCCATGGGCGAGCGTCTCGTCCAGAATCTGTTGCGCGGTTGCATAGTCGCGCTGTCCCAAAGGCGCGGCCAGCGCGGCATTCAAAGTGGGCTTGATGGCCGCAACACTTAGCTTGGCCTGGCTTTCCAGCTCATCTTCCACGAGTCGAAGGCTATTCGTAATCAGAAAAGAGGTCAGCAAGACGTTGACGATCGTGGCCCAGAAGAGCAGCTTGAAGCGCAATGACATGTTGAAGGGCGTGCTATCGGATGCAACCGGGATCGGACGGCAACAATCCTAGCGGTCAGCGGCGGCAGACATGCGGCGGGTCTCGTCAAGATATGCGTCCAGCGCGTGGACATCGATTTCTTTGGGTGCCAACATGCCGGTGATGCCAGTCAAGGCGGTAAATTTCTTGCCGTCTTCGGTGCCCGGCAAGAACTTGGCAAAGGCGACCCGAATCTCTTGCGCCTCTTTTGCATCCATTTTTGGGCTGGTTAGCACAATGAATGCGCTCACGTCCGCGACCTGCGCGAAGATGTCCAATTGGTTTCGCACATTTTCCGGAATATTCTTGAACTCGCCGTTGCTGCACATCGCTGCGATGGCCTCGCCGCGCAGGATCAGATGCCCGACACTCTCGTCGTTGGCGGCGCTGGCGGTTTTGAAGTCTTTGTCGCGGACCAAGCCTTGCTCACTCAGCCACTTCATGCCGCGCAGCGCGACGATGGATTGCGCATTCGACGTGGCAAGCGTCTTGCCCCGCAGGTCGGTGATGCTTGCCAACGGTTTCTTCTTTTCGTGAACGATGAAACCCTTCAGGTTGGGTGTCCACGCGCCGACCAATTCGTAGCCACGGTCCACCTGCGCCATGCGCGCCCAATTGGCAGACGTGACGATGATGTCGTATTCATTTTTCTTGGTGCGCTGATCGAAGTCGTTCCAAGATGCCGCACTGGAGACCCGCACCGGCCGGTTCAATTCCCGTTCAAGATACTCGCGCACTGGTTGGTACTGAACTAGCAGCACGCGAGCGGTCAAGTTGGGCACGATGCCGAGTTCAAGAGCTCGTTTTTCGGCGGCTTGGGCAGGCGCGAGCGCACCCACGCTCAAACTGATGGCCAGTGCAATGCACATGGAGATAGGCATCAACATGCTCTTCACGTGGCGCTGGGACTGCTGTAGTTTCGCCAGCATCGGTGTTGTCTGAATCATGGATAGTAAATTGAGTGCCATTTTTTGAGTGTCCTTGACCGCTTCGCCGTTGTCAATATTGGATGATGCCCTAAATCCACCTTGTCCACGGGGATGTGGTTAGCGGCGAACCCGACCGTCACTGGATAATTTTTCATCAAATTGGCCTCTAGCCCCCGTGTAGATTGCGCAGCCAGCTATCAAAAGAATAGCGTCAATTGGCGCGCCCAGGCTGCGGGAGCAATCCGTTGAGTTGCGCCAGCAAAGCGTCCTGCACCGCATGGAGCTCGCCCAGTCGTGCCAGCGCCTGTGCGCCATGTCCGTCGCTGTACAAGTCGCACAGCGTGCAGGCCAGCGCGTGCGCCTGCCGGTGGAGTTGGTCCAGGGCTATGAACGCGGGCTCATCGCCATGCCGGGCCAGGCCTTCTTTGGCCAGCCACTGGCCAAAGTGGCATTGGTCGGGGTTGAGTGCAGGGGGGGCTTCGCGTGTTCCCCGCAGGAAGGCTTCCATGGCCTTGTTCCATGCGCGGTGCTCGACCCCGGCAAATAGCAGGGGGAAGTCCTCGCGCTGCACCGGGCTGAGTAAGCCCCAACTTGTGTCCGGTACCCAGGACGTGACCCAGGCAGGCAGCGCCTGCGCCGGCATGGGGCGTGCAATGCCATAGCCCTGCGCCAGGTCACAGCCCAGGCGCAGCAGCATTTCGCCGTGCTCCATGGTTTCAACGCCTTCGGCGATCACATCGCGGCGGAACGCATTGGCCAGTCCGATGACCCCTTCCAGAATCGCCAGATCATCCGGGTCGTCCAGCATGTCGCGCACAAAGCTTTGGTCGATTTTGAGTATCTTTGCCGGCAAGCGCTTCAGGTAGGTCAGTGAAGAATAGCCTGTACCAAAGTCGTCCAGGGCGAAGCTGACTCCCATCCGGTGGCAGGCATCTATGACGTGGGACACGCGCGCCACGTCTTCCAGCGCGCTGGTTTCCAGCACCTCCAGCTCCAGCCACTGCGGGTCGACCTGGGGGTGCGCCTGCAGCAGCGTGCGCAGCCGCTCGATGAAGTTGGGATGCTGCAATTGCCGCGCACCAATGTTGACGCTGACCGGCACTTCCAGGCCTTGTACGCGCCAAAGCTCGATCTGGGTCAGGGCGGTGTCTATCACCCATTCGCCCACCTCAATGGCCAGCGGATGGTCTTCAATCACCGGCAGGAATACGGCCGGGGGCAGCAGGCCGCGCTGTGGGTGCTGCCAGCGAATCAGGGCCTCCGTTCCAACGAAGGCACCGGTGCGCATATTCACTTTGGGTTGGTAATACAGCACGAACTCGCGGGCGTCCATGGCGTGGCGGATGTGCTCCAGGCTCTCGTGGTGGCCGCGCAGGCTGCTGTCGTGCGCCGCATCGAAGACGTGATAGCGGTTTTTGCCCGCCAGCTTGGCCTGGTACATGGCCTGGTCCGCTTGGCGCAGCAAGTGGTCGGCGGCGACATCCTGTGTTTGCGGGTAGAAAGTTACGCCCAGACTGGCCGACACCCGCAGCCACTGATCTCCCACCAGCACGGGCTGCGCGGCGGCAACCAGCAGGCGGTCAATCATTTGCAGACTGTCAGCGGCATCGTTCAGGTCGACCAGCACCGCAACGAACTCGTCGCCACCCATGCGGGCCAGGGTGTCGCTATCGCGCAGCGCCTGCTTCATGCGTTTGGATAGCTCCACCAGCAACTGGTCCCCCGCATCATGCCCGTGGTGGTCGTTGATGGCTTTGAAGCCGTCCAGGTCAAGAAAAACCACCGCCAGCGGCTGCCCGCGCCGCAGGGCCTGGGCCATGCTCTGCTGTAGCCGGTCGGCCAGCAGGACCCGGTTGGGCAAGCCGGTGAGGGCGTCAAAGTGCGCCACATGCTCTAGATGGGTTTGGTGCGCCTTCACGGCAGTGACGTCCGAGATCACGCCCACCAGACCTTGCTTGTTGCCGTTGGCGTCAAAGAACTGCCGGCCCGTCAAATGGCCCCAAAACTCGGTTTGGTCGGCGCGCAGGTACAAGCGGTCCAAATCGACCGCATCCACTTCGCTGGCCAGCAGCGCCAGCATTCTGCGGTGCCCTTCATCGCGTTCCTTCGGGTGCACCAGCGCGACGTATTCCTCCCCAATAAGCGACTCCAGCGGCCGCGCGAACATGGTCGCCATGGCTTGGTTGGCCTGCGTGACGCGCCCTTGCATGTCAATCAGGAATATGGAGACACTGGCCGTGTCCAGGATGCGCCGGTGCACGGCTTCGCGATGGGCCAGGGTGCCCATGAGCAGGTTAAAGCTGCTAATCAGCGCACCGATCTCGTCATGTCTGGTAATAGGCAGTGGCACGATGGATTGCGATGAATCCTGGAGTTTCAGCGTGCGAGCCGCTGCCAGCAGGGGCGACAACTGGCGTCTGAGCATCCAGGAGGTTGCCCACCACGTCATTGCGCCCGCCCCCAGAGTGAGTGCCAGCGTGGCTAGCAGCAGGCGCAGCTGCAGGATGTCGACCACGGCAAAGGCCTCCGCCGTGGGCAGCGTTGCCACCATGAACCAGCCAGCCACCGGTATGCCCTTGGCCGCCGTCAGTTCTTCCACGCCGCGGGAGTTGCGGGCAATACCAAAGCCTTCAAAGCCCTGCATATATTTGTCATGCATGGCATTGATGCCCGCAGGCGGCGTGGCTTGCAGGGCGCGGGTCTTGTCGGTGGCGGTGACAAACAACTGGTATTGCGGGGCGATTAGCAAATAGCCACCCCCTTTGCCGTAGCGGTTCTCGGAAATTTTGTCCAGAAAATTGGGCTGCCCCAGGTTGACAACGCCCACCAGCGCCCCGATCACCACCCCCTGTGCGTCGCGCAGGGGAACGGCCATGCCAATCACCGGGCTGCGAAGTGCCCGGCCCATGACCGGGCGCCCCACAGAAGCCTTGCCTTCTTTGAGCGCGCGGGAAATGTGGTCGCGGTCCATAAAATTGACGCCCATCCGGTCTGCGGTAGGCGGCGCTTCCGCCATGGCGATGCCATCCATGCGGGTGGCCCAGGTTCCACCGTTAAACAGCACTTGCAGCACGGGGCGTTGGCGCAGCAGCGTTTGCATGGCGGCGGTGCTGCCCAAGATTTGCGGAGTGATATCTTTGGCTGCACTTTCCAGCGCATCCAGGCGCAACTGCATTTCTCCATTGACCTGCGCAGCCGCCAGAGACACCGTCGAGAACTGTTGCTCGCCGAGTGTCAATTGCATGTCGTCGCGCAGCATCCGGCTGGCAATGAGCGCCAGCGACCAAATGCTGATGACAAAAATGGCCAGCATGAGCAGGGTCACCCGGGTTTTGAGCGAGCGCCACTGGGAAAACTTAAATTGCATGCAAGTGTCCGCTGTCGGGTTTCTGTTATTTTTTGCCGACAGCAATGGGCGACATGATCCCTGAAGGAAACCACTGTACCACCTGAGGGGGGTGCCAAGCCTTGACCCGTATTAGGTTGCGCAACGCTATTGAGTCAATGGTTTATTTATGCAAAGCAAGCGCTTGTTAAAAATACATTATTTGGGTATGCTCACGCGCAATGACAATGATTGCCGTGCCCCCAACCCTAGCGCCCGCGCTGCCCGACGCGCTGGAGCCCAAACGCCCACGCGGGCGACCACGCAAAACCGAGGACGAGCGTGATGACGGGAACCGGCGCCACGCCTTGCTGGCGGCGGCGGCCAAGTTGTTTCGCCGACAGGGTTTTGATGCCACTAGCACGCGCGACATTGCGGCTGCTGTGGGTATGCACAGCGGCTCGCCGTTTTACCATTTCAAAAGCAAAGATGCCTTGCTGTATGCCGTCATGGAAGAGGGTATGCGCACCGCCATTGCACGCCAGAGCGCTGCAATGGCGCAGGTCGCGCCGCTGCGTTTGGGCCCCATGGCCAAGATGCATAGGCTGATCCGCTCCCACTTTGACACGCTGCATGGGCCTGGCAACGACTTTGTTCCGGTGATGCTTTATGAGCACCGCTCACTCAGTGTGCGCCAGCGCAGCTTGCTCGCCAAGCTGCAAGTCGATTACGAAGCCGCCTGGACGCCGGTGCTGGAGACGCTGTATGCCAGTGGCCATTTGCGCGCGCCGGTCAAGCTCTCGCGGCTGTTGATGCTGGGCGCGCTGAACTGGTCGGTGCAGTGGTTTGACCGCAAAAAAGGCGCCTCGCTGGATGAGCTGACCGATGCCTGTATGGCCCTATTTCTAAAGGAATCTTGATGCGCTATGAATCTGTGTTCGCCCCCAATTTGTTTGCGGGAAAGGTGGTTGTGGTGACCGGTGGCGGCTCGGGCATTGGGCGCTGCACGGCGCACGAGTTGGCCGCACTGGGGGCGCACACGGTACTGATTGGCCGCAAGGCCGACAAGCTGCAGGTTGTGATGGAAGAGATTACCGAAGACGGAGGCAGCGCCAGTTGTTATGTGTGCGATGTACGCCAGGAAGAAGTGGTCAAGGCGACCGTGGCGGCCATCGTTGCCGCACAGGGGCACATCGACGGCCTGGTGAACAACGCAGGCGGGCAGTACATGACGCCGCTGGAGGCTATCAGTGCCAAGGGCTGGGAGGCGGTGATCAACACCAACCTGACCGGCGGCTTTTTGATGGCGCGTGAGTGCTACCTGCAGTCCATGAACAAGAATGGCGGAGCGATCGTCAACATCGTGGCCGACATGTGGGGCTCCATGCCCGGCATGGGGCACAGCGGTGCGGCCCGTGCTGGCATGGTCAATTTCACCGAAACGGCGGCGGCCGAATGGGCCTGCAAGGGCGTGCGCGTGAATGCCATTGCGCCCGGCTACATTGCCTCCAGCGGTATGGACAAATACCCGGTGGAGGTGCGCCCCATGCTGCGTGAAATGGCCAAGACCATTCCCCTGGGCCGCTTTGGTACCGAGGCCGAAGCCGCTGCGGGCATCGTGTTTTTGCTCAGTCCGGCGGCGAACTTCATCAGCGGCTCCACGCTGCGCATGGATGGTGCCCGCCCACAGGTGCGCATGGGCTGGCCGATGCGTTTGCCAGACGAGAAGGTGGCAGCACGCGATTCCATCAAACCGTTCAATGGTTTCCACCGCGCCACGACGCCCGAAGCGTTTTCCTGAATTCCCCAAGGGTTGCACCATGTCAGACGAAAACTACACCGCAGAAGATATTCAAAACATGGAAAACGCTGCACGCAAATTTGTGCAGTCCGAGGTGGCCGCCCATCTAGGCGACTGGGAAGACGCCGGTGAGTTCCCGCGCGCGCTGTACGCACGTGCTGCCGCCATGGGCTGGCTGGAGATGGGCTACCCGGAAGAGTTTGGCGGCACCCCCAGCCCCTGGAAGTTGCGCAACGCACTGACCATTGCGCTGGCCCGCGCGGGTGGCAGCGGCGGCCTGATGGCCAGCTTGTTCAGCCACAACATCGGCCTGCCGCCCGTGGTGCGCCATGGCACGCCAGCATTGCAGCGCGAGGTGATTCCTGATGTGCTGGCGGGGAGAAAAATTGCCGCATTGGCCATCACCGAACCGGGTGGCGGAACCGATGTGTCGGCCCTGCGCACCACGGCCCGGCGGGAGGGCGATGAGTACGTCGTGGACGGGGAAAAAATCTTCATCACCTCCGGCATGCGCGCCGACTGGATCACCGTGGCGGTACGCACCGACCTAAAAAACAAAGGGCCCATGGGCATCTCCATGTTGATGGTGCCGGGTGATGCAGTCGGTTTGAGCCGCAGCCCCCTGAAGAAGATGGGCTGGTTGTGCTCAGACACCGCGCATCTGCGGTTTGACCATGTGCGCGTGCCCGCCCGTTACCTAGTGGGTAACGAAGGGGATGGGTTCAAGATGATCCTCACCAACTTCAATGGCGAGCGTTTGTCCATGGCCGCCATGGCGCTGGGTTTTTCGGAGTGCTGCTATGACGAGGCCTTGAGTTGGGCCCAGCAGCGCAAGACTTTTGGGACGGCGCTGGTGGACCACCAGGTGATTCGCCACAAGCTGATGGACATGAAGATGCGGATCGAGTCGACCCGCGCCTGGCTCAACGCCGTGTCTGCCCGGGCGGACTCCGGCAACAAGGCGGAGAAGGGGGCAGAGTGGGTGGCGCAGGTCTGCCTGCTGAAAAACCACGCCACCCAAACCATGCAGTTCTGCGCCGACCAAGGGGTACAAATTTTGGGCGGCATGGGCTATATGCGTGGCACGGCGTGTGAGCGCATTTACCGCGAAGTAAAAGTCATGATGATTGGAGGCGGCGCCGAAGAAATCATGAAAGAGTTGGCATCGCGTCAGTTGGGTCTGTGAGAATGCGTGCATGACCAAACCCCACAAGCCGGCGGATGCACCAAGCGACATCCCTGAAGAAATAGCGTTCGAAGATGAGTTCGTGGTGGGACTGAAAAAAGTCTTTGAAGAGATGATTGTTTTCAACCAAGTGCTGGGCCTGAAAATCACATCCCTCACGCCTACGCTCGTGATTGGGCGCATCGACATGAAGCCCGATCTGATCGGGCACTTTGCCTACAACCGCATCCACGGCGGTGTCATTAGCGCCGGGCTGGACGCAATGGGTGGCTTGGCCGTGATGGCCGCCATTGGTGCGCGCCACATGGACGAAACCCCCGCGCAACGCCTGCACCGCTTTGGCAAACTCGGCACCATTGACTTGCGGATTGACTACCTGCGCCCCGGCATCGGGGAGTACTTCGAGCTGCGCGCGCAAGTCATGCGCCTGGGCTCACGCGTGGCGTCCACGCGCATGGAGTTTTTGGGCGCGGACGGCAAGCTGCTGTCCACCGGGGCTGGGGCTTACATCGTTTCTTGAGCCTCGGCGTGCCCCATGCTTGGCGCGGCCGGGCGGCTAATCATGCAAACCTTCGAGCGGGTTTTACTACGCTGTTGGCCCAAAAGATCTAGCGCCGAACTTCATTTTTCTAAAAAAGATCCAGGATTCCAGCGTTACGATTGAGTTTCTGCATTGCCGCGTAACCTGCCGGTCGCGAACAGCCGCTTGCTGGAAATCCACTGCATTGCTCGTAAATAGTCGCTATGCGACCAACTACTGTCAAAGTTGATTGCCGTAAAGCAGCCGGCGAGCTTTCGCTTCCCGAAACCGGCCTTTCATTGAATACACTGGATGTAACATCAACACCATCATCAGAGATGAACATTCAACAGATAGTAACGCCGCGTTCAGTCAGGGGAATAATGCTTTGAAAATAACAATCAGGTCTGAAAACGAAGCCGACCACCTCGCCGTTGAAGTATTGACCCGCGAAGCCTTCTGGAACCTATACAGGCCAGGCTGCGATGAACACTACACGACACATTTGATCCGTGGCCATGGAGACTTTCTGCCAGACTTGACCTTCGTAGCTGAGGTAGATGGCGATATCGTTGGTAGCATCATTTACACCCGATCATGGGTGAACGATGAGTTCGGCGAGAGGGTAGAGACGGCCACATTTGGACCGTTGTGTGTACACCCGGCTTGGCAGCGGCGGGGCGTAGGTTCGGCTCTGATCGGGCATTCACGGGCGCTGGCAGCAGAGAAAGGATATCCTGCAATCATAATTCTGGGTGACCCGCACAACTACTGTAAGCATGGCTTTAAGACGGGAAAGGACCTGGGGGTCTGCACTCTAGATGGCAAGTACCCCTTGGGACTGCTGGTGTTGGAATTGCGTCGGGGCTTTTTTGCTTCTAGCCGACAATGGAAATTCCAGACCAGTGAGGTGTATGAGTTTGACGCCACTCAAGTGGTGGTGTACGACGCACGCTTTCCGTCCAAGGAAAAGAAGTATCAATACTCGCAAGAACTGTTTTCCATGCTTGTGCGTGCGGTGGTGGAGTAACCGGGGCAGTCAAGCGCGTCTCAATTTCCTTACCGAAAACCGGCACTCAATGGCGCAAAACGATGAAAAATTCGAACGCCCCCGAGAGGACCGCAGTTGGTCAATTGGATTTGTAGGGTTTGACGATGTGCTCACCAGAAAGCTGAGCGTCGCTTCGTTTTAGCTAATGTCCGGTTAGGAGGATGCAGTTCTGAAAGTCGACGGTCGGCTGAGTGCCTGAAACGGTCATTAGAAAATGATTAAAAGCCACGCCAGTATTGGGTTTCAATGGGGTGCTGGGCCAACAGCGTAGTAAAGCCCCTTCGAGCCAAAAAAGCCACCTTGCGGTGGCTTTTTTGCGCGCGCGATGAGCTTACTTTTTGACGGCTGCAGCGGTACTGCCAAAGTAATCGGACACGGTCTTCCATTTGCCGTCCTGAATTAGTGACAACCTGGACGCATCGCTGCCCAGCCGTTTGGTGGGAGAGAACGTGGCCGGCGCGCTGCCAAAGATGTCGGGCGGGATGCTCATGGTGTCCATCGCCTTGATGAAGCTCTCGGTGCTCAGGTTTTTGCCGGCCTTGGTGGCGGCGTTGGCAAAGGTGTTGATGATGGTGTAGCCGTAGACCGAGAACACGGTTGGATCATCGTTGAACTTGGTTTTGTACTTGTTGGCCCAAAAGCGGATCGGCTGGGATTGCTCATCGGTGTAGGGGTTTTGCACCGTCATGGTGGCATACAGGCCGTCCATCGCTTTGCCGCCAATCTTGTGGATCAGGTCGGTGTAGGACGCACTGGAGCCCAGAAATACCGGGTTGTAGCCCAGCTTGCGGGCTGTACCGATGGTGCCTATGGTTTCCCGAATGATGGTGCCCAACACCACCATATCGCAGCCACTGGCCTGCATTTTGGTGACCTGGGACGAGAAGTCGGTGGCCCCGCGTTTGTACGAGGTTTTCTCGGCAAACTCCATGTTCAGCGTCTTCAGACCCGCCTCGCCGCCGCGCAACACTTCCAGACCAAAATCGTCATCCTGGTAAATGGTGCAGACCTTCTTTGCGCCTTTTTCTTTCACCAGCTTGGGCACGGCGTTGCGCATCTGGTCAAAGTAGGTCGCGGCAAATGAGTACTTGAGCTTGTGGAAGGGCTCATACATTTCACGCGCAGCGGTGATGGGGAAGAAATTGATGACGTTCTTCTCGAACTGCACTGGCATGGCCGCCATGTTTTGCGCGGTGCCGATGTGGCCCACCATCATAAAAATCTTGTCCTGGTTGACCAACTTTTGCGCGGCCAACACCGCTTTCTTGGGGTCGTAGCCGGAGTCCTCGACGAGCAGCTTCATCTTGCGGCCGTTGATGCCGCCCTGTTCATTGATTTCATCAACCGCCAGCATCATGCCCAGGCGTGCCTGTTTGCCAAACCCGGCCAGCGGGCCCGACAAGTCCTGAATCGAGCCGAGCGTAATTTCATCTTTGGAAATGCCCTGTTGGGCACTGGCCGCCGTGGCTAAAAAGGCCAGTGTGGCAAAGGTCACGGAAATTTTCAGTTTCATGGTCTGTCTCCTTGGAAAAAAAATAAACAGGTGCGAGGTTCAATCAACGGTACATGGCTTCGATTTGGGCCGCGTATTTCTGTTCCACCAGTTTGCGCTTGAGCTTCATGGTGGGTGTGAGTTCCTCGTCTTCGGCGGTTAGCTGGTTTTCCAGCAGGAAGAACTTCTTGATTTGTTCTACGCGCGCAAATTTCTGGTTGACACGGTCCAACTCCGCCTGAATCAGCGCCTGCACTTCGGGTGCACGGGTCAAGCTTGCATAGTTGCTGAAGGGCACATCCTGATCTTGCGCAAATTTCTCGACGTTCTCCTGGTCAATCATGATGATGACGGTCAGGTAGGGGCGCTTGTCGCCAATGACAACCGCGTCGGTAATGTAGGGCGAGAATTTGAGGTCGTTCTCCAGCTCACTGGGGGTGACGTTTTTGCCCCCTGCGGTGATGATGATGTCCTTCATGCGGTCGGTGATGCGGAAGAAGCCATCGGCATCCACCACACCCACGTCGCCAGTGTGCAGCCAGCCGTCCGCGTCCAGCGCCTCGGCGGTCTTCTCTGGCAGGTTGAGGTAGCCGGCGAACACATTTTTGCCGCGCACCAAAATCTCCCCGGTGGCCGGGTCCAGCCTTACTTCGTTGAAGCTGGCCGCAGGGCCGATGGAGCCGGGCTTCATCTTGGTCGCGGGCACACCGGTGGATGCGCCACAGGTCTCGGTCATGCCCCAGACTTCCAGCATGGGCACGCCCAAGGCCAGATACCAGCGCACAAGGTCGGGTGAAATAGGTGCGGCCCCGGTGACCAAAAAGCGCGCGCGGTGGATGCCAATGAGTTTGCGCACGTTGTTCAATGCCAGCCACTGCGCCACCGTGAACTTGATTTTCAGCCAAGCGCTCACGGGCTTGTCGGCCAACACCCGGTCGGCAATTGCGGTGCCCACTGCGATGCCCCAGGCATAGGCAGCCTGCTGAATGAAGCCGGCTTCTTTCAACGAGATCATGACACCCGAGTAGAACTTTTCCCACACGCGCGGCACGGCGGTGAACACCGTTGGTGCAATTTCGCGCACGTTCTCGGGAATGGTTTCGGGGTTCTCGACAAAGTTGAGTTTCGCGCCGGTGTACAGGGCAAAGTACTCACCGCCCATGCGCTCGGCAATGTGGCACAGCGGCAGGAAGCACATGCGCTCGTCGCGTTCGTCCTGTGCCACCAGCGTGTTGTAGCCGCGCACGGTAAACACCAGCCCTCCGTGCAAGTGCATTGCACCCTTGGGCTTGCCGGTGGTGCCTGATGTGTAGACCAAAATCGCCAGGTCTTCAGGCTTGCAGGCGGCGGCACGTTGTTGCAGTTCGTCGGGATGGGTCACCAGGTAGCTGCGGCCCAAGGCGCGCAAGGCGTCCAGGCTGATGACGCCCGGATCGTCCAGATTGCGCAGGCCTTCCATGTCGAACACCACGATCTTGCGCAAACCGGGCAGATGTTTGCGGACCTCCAGCGCTTTGTCCAGCTGCTCGTCGTCTTCCACAAACAGCAAGACGGTGCGCGAGTCTTCGCACAGGTAGTTCACTTGCGATGGTGCGTCGGTGGGGTAAATCCCGTTGGACACACCACCGGCTGAGAGCACCGCCAGATCGGCCCAGACCCATTCGACCACCGTGTTGGCGAGGATGGAGGCGCATTCGCCCTTGGCAAAACCGAGGCTCATCAATCCGCCCGCGATTTCACTGACCGCGTCACCGGTCTGATTCCAGGTCCAGCTGCGCCACAGTCCCAAGTGCTTCTGGCGCATCCAGATATTGGGGCCCCGCTTGGCAACGGCGTTCCAGAACAGGGCTGGAATGGTCTCGCCCGTCAGCACGATGTTGTTGTTGGGCTGAATGCCGCTTAAATCCCAAAGTGTGGTCATGCTGTTAGCGCCATGTTTTTTTCTTCTTCCAGCGGCGCTCACCGCGCACGCCGTCTTCCTTCAAACCCAGATAGAACTCCTTGATGTCGTCCTTCTCGCGCAGGTGGGCACAGGTGTCCTCCATGACGATGCGGCCGTTTTCAAGCACATAGCCGTAGTCCGAGGCATTGAGCGCCATGTTGGCGTTTTGCTCGACCAGCAAGATGGTGGTGCCGCGCTCGCGGTTGATGCGCACTACGATCTCAAAAATCTCTTTGGTGAGCTTGGGCGAGAGCCCCAGACTGGGCTCGTCGAGCAAGATCAAATCGGGGCTGGCCATCAGGGCGCGCGATATTGCCAACATTTGCTGCTGCCCCCCCGAGAGCAGCCCCGCGTCTTGCGCGGCCCGCTCGCGCAGAATCGGGAAGTAGCCAAAGACGGCCTCCAGGTCACGCGCGACGCCGTCGCGGTCAGAGCGGGTGTAGGCTCCCATTTGAAGGTTGTCACGCACGCTGAGCAGGGGGAAGACTTCGCGCCCCTCGGGCACATGGCTCAGACCCTGCTGCACGATAAAGGCCGGGTCTTTGGCGGTGATGTCGTCGCCTTTGAACTCAATGGAGCCTTTGCGCGGATCGAGGATGCCGGAGATGGTTTTGAGGATGGTGGTCTTGCCCGCACCGTTAGAGCCCAGGACCGTCGCAATCTCGCTCCGGCGCACCTGCAAGCTGACGCCACGAATCGCCTTGATGGGGCCGTAGGCGCTCTCTACATTGAGCAGCTTGAGTACCGGCAAATCGCTGATGGGGGGCGGTGATGTGCTCATGCGGCCTCCCTGCGCAATGAAGAAACATCGTCGATTGAACCCAGATAGGCCTCGATCACGCCGGGGTCGTTTTGCACTTCGCGCGGCGTGCCCATAGCCAGCACCTCGCCCTGGTTCATGGCCAGCACCCGGTCGGACACCTTGGAGACCAGGCTCATGTCGTGCTCCACCATCAGTACGGTAATGCCGAGTTCGTTTTTGATGTCCTGAATCCAGAAGGCCATGTCGTCGGTTTCCTCGACATTCAAGCCGCTGGACGGCTCATCAAGCAGCAGTAGCTTGGGCTCGGTGCACAGGGCGCGGGCCATTTCCACCACTTTGCGCACACCGTAGGGCAGGCCTGCCACGAAGGCATCACGGTAGTGTTGCAAACCCAAAAAGTCGATGACTTCTTCGGCCTTTTCCCGTGCCAAGAGCTCGGCTTCACGGGCTGAAGCGGTAAAAAACAGGTCGCGCCATACGCCGGTTTTGCGGTGCGTGTGGCGCCCGATCAACAGGTTGTGCAGGACTGAGGCGTGCTCGAAGAGTTCAATGTTTTGAAACGTGCGGGCAATGCCCAGCGCAGCAACATCCTGTGGCGCTTGCTCGGTTAGTTTGATCAGCCCATTGGGGCCGCGGTAATCGATCTCGCCCATGGTGGGGGTGTAGAAACGGCTGATCAGGTTGAAAACCGTGGTTTTGCCCGCACCGTTGGGTCCAATCAGGGTGAAGACTTCACCCTGTTTGACATCAAAGCTCACGTTGTTGACGGCCAGCACCCCGCCAAAGCGGACGCTGAGTTTTTTAGCGGATAAGAGAATTTCGGTCATAGCGTGGAGGTCATTTCAAGCGGTCCGATTTCTGGAAGGACTTTTGCCGCTTGAACATGCCCTTGCGGTAGAACGGAAACATCTGCAGGTAGGTGCGTATCTTCAGCCAGCGTCCATACAAGCCCATGGGCTCAAACAGCACAAAGGCAATTACCACCACCCCGTACACCACGCCTTGCAGGCCAGGGGCTTGCCCGATTGCGGCGGGCAGGTAGTCTTTCACCATGGCGATCGCTTGCGGCATGGTGATCAGGAAGATCGCACCTAAAAATGCCCCATGCACGGAGCCCGCGCCGCCAATCACGATCATCAGCAACAGATCAATGGACTGCAAAATATTGAACTGGTCGGGCGAGATGAATTGCAGCTTGTGTGCGTACAGGGCCCCGGCGATTCCGGCCAGCGCGGCGGACAACGAAAACGACAGGGTCTTGTAGTACGCCAGATGGATGCCCATGCTTTGCGCGGAAATTTCGGAGTCCCGTATTGCCACAAAGGCCCGCCCGGTGGGCGAACGCAGCAGGTTAAGAATGCCCAGCGTGGCCAGCACAGTGATGACCAGGCACAGCCAGTAGAACTGGTCGCCGGTTTCCAGCACCCAGCCAAACATGTCGGGCTTCTTGATATGGATACCTGCGTTACCGCCAGTGACCGACTCCCAGCGTGCCAGCACTTCTTCCACAATAAAGCCAAACGACAGTGTGGCCATGCCAAGGTAAATGCCCTTGACGCGCAGCGCGGGCAAACCCACGACCAGTCCCACCGATGCCGACAAGCCCGCCGCACAGGCCAGCGCAATAGGAAAAGGCACGCCCATATTGGTCAAGACCGCTTGGGTGTATGCCCCCACGCCCAGAAAAGCCGCATGGCCCAGGGAAAACAGGCCGGTGAACCCTGCCAGCAGCATCAGGCCCAAGCCGGCAACTGAATAAATCAGGACAAAGGTAAGTTGTGCCAGCCAGTACTCGGCAAACAGCCAGGGTGCTGCTACCAATAAAAGCATCAGTGCGCCGTACCAAAAGACATGCCCACCATGCTTGGCCAGGTTGATGTCTTGCCCGTAATCGGTTTTGAAGATGAATCTCATACTTTTTTGCGCAGCTTTTCGCCAAACAAACCATTGGGCTTGACCATGAGCATGAAGAGCACCACGACGTAGGCCGCGATGTCCTTGACGCCATCGGGCAGGTAAAAGCCCGAGAAGGATTCCACAATGCCAATCAGCAGTCCGCCCACAATGGCGCCGGGCAGGCTGCCAAAGCCCCCCACCACCGCAGCGGGGAAGGCCTTGAGTCCAATGAACCCCATGTTGGCGTGTACAAACGTGATGGGCGCCAACAGCAAGCCCGCAATCGCGGCAACTGCGGCAGCCAGGCCCCAGGCAATGCCATTGAGCCGCTGCACCGGAATGCCCATGTAATAGGCGGCTAACTGATTTTGGGATGCGGCTTGCATCGCAATCCCAAGCTTGCTATAGCGAAACAGGGCAAACAGCAGCACGCACAACACGCCGGTGGCGCCAATCACCACCATGTGCTCGACATTCAGCACCAGCGCGCCGACGCCGAATTCGTTGCCGCCGAATTTCCAGATCTCGTCTTTGTAGGGTACGGGCAGGGCCAAGGTATCGGTGCCGATGCCGGGAATCATGGTGATCAAGCCGCGTGCCACGTAGCCAATGCCAATCGTCAGCATCACAATGGAAAACGCGGGCTGCCCCAGGATGGGGCGTATCACGATGCGTTCCAGTAGCACGCCAAACGCCGCCATGCCCACGATGGCACTGGCAACAGCAAGCCAGTAGGGGAAGCCCAGCATGGTCATACCGACCAGTCCGCCAAACGCGCCCAGCATCATCAGTTCGCCCTGCGCGAAGCTCACAGTTTCGGTGGCTTTGTAAATGAGTACAAAGCCCAGCGCAATCAGGCCGTAGATGCACCCCTGCGCCACCCCGCTGATCAGCAATTGAAGAAACTGCACATAGCCTCCTGTTGTTCTGACTATGTTTATAGCGGGAGCTTTAGAAATCCTTGATAGGGTTGTCACTGACTACGCGTCACGCACGGGACTATTTTCACGGGCACCTATGACAGGCTCAGTAGAAACCATGAGGGGCGAACGCGGGCACCGTTCCCGGGGGAATTACAAGCAAAATCGGCCTCTAGCCCCCGTGGAACCTGCGCAAGCAGCTACTAATTAGATAGCAGAAGCGGCGCCCGTCTTGGGGATTTCGCGCGGCTTGCCGTTGTCGTCAATGGCCACGTAGGTGAGTGACGCTTCCGTCACCTTCATGTACTGGCCCTGGCGGATGTAGCGCTCCGCATAAACCTCCACCTTCACCGTGATGGAGGTGCGCCCGATGCGGCTGACCTTGGAGAAGAACGACAGGATGTCGCCCACGCGCACCGGCTGCTTGAATACAAACTCGTTCACCGCCACCGTGGCCATGCGCCCCTGGGTGTAGCGCGCCGGCAGCACCGAGCCCGCCAGATCGACCTGGGCCATCACCCAGCCGCCAAAGATGTCGCCATTGGCATTGCAGTCGCCGGGCATGGGAATGACTTTGAGCACCAGGTCCTGGTCGGTCGGCAATTGCACGGTGGCGGGCTTCAAGTTGTCAGACATGGGCACAATCCTCTTGTTAAATAACTTTTGAATTGTCGCCCATGCGCCCTAACGGCCACCCTGCCTCTGTCGACATCGTCCCCGCCGGCTCCGCTACCCCTGTCGCTACCAAGTCTGATTGGGACACCTTGCGCCGCCTGTTTCCCTACCTGTGGGTCTACAAATGGCGCGTCATGGCGGCACTGGCCTTCATGGTGGGTGCCAAGCTGGCCAACGTGGGGGTCCCGGTGCTGTTGAAAAACCTGATCGACGCCATGACCATCAAGCCCGGCGACCCGTTGGCCCTGGTGGTGGTGCCTGTGGCGCTGCTGTTTGGCTACGGCGCACTGCGCCTGTCGACCTCGCTGTTCACTGAGTTGCGCGAGTTGGTGTTTGCCAAAGCCACGGCCGGGGCCGCGCGCAGCATCTCCTTGCAGGTGTTTCGGCATTTGCATGCGCTGAGCCTGCGCTTTCACCTGGAGCGCCAAACCGGCGGCCTGACCCGCGACATCGAACGCGGCACGCGCGCCGTCAACTCGCTAATCAGTTATTCGCTGTACAGCATCATCCCCACGCTGATTGAGGTGACCCTGGTGCTGACGCTGTTGGCGGTCAAGTTTGATGTGTGGTTTGCCTGGATCACCATCATTGCGCTGGTGTTCTACATCAGCTTCACCATTGTGGTGACCGAGTGGCGCACCCAGTTTCGCAAGAAAATGAATGAGATGGACTCCACGGCCAACAGCCGCGCCATCGACTCGCTGTTGAATTTCGAGACCGTCAAGTACTTCAATAATGAGGAGTTCGAGGCCCAGCGCTACGATGAAAACCTGGAGCGCTACCGCCGTGCCTCGGTCAAAAGCCAGACCACGCTCAGCCTGCTCAACACCGGGCAGCAGCTCATCATTGCCGCCGGTCTGGTGGCCATGTTGTGGCGCGCCACCCAAGGCGTGGCCGATGGCCGTATGACGCTGGGTGACCTGGTCATGGTCAACGCGTTCATGATCCAGCTCTACATTCCCCTGAACTTTTTGGGGGTGATCTACCGCGAGATCAAGCAAAGCCTGACCGACCTGGACAAGATGTTCACGCTGCTGGAGCGCGAACGTGAAATTGCCGACACGTCCGGTGCCCAGCCTTTGCATTTGTCTGCTGGCGGTGGCGATGCCAGCGTGCGTTTTGAGAATGTCACGTTCTCGTACGACCCCAAACGCACCATCCTGCACGGAATCAGTTTTGAGATTCCTGCGGGCAAGACGGTGGCGGTGGTGGGGCCTTCGGGCTCCGGCAAGTCGACCTTGGCACGGCTTCTGTTCCGCTTTTACGATGTGCAGCAAGGCGCGATTGTGATTGCGGGGCAAAACATCAAGAACGTCACCCAGGCCTCGGTGCGCCAAGCCATTGGCATCGTGCCGCAAGACACCGTGCTGTTCAACGACACGGTGGAATACAACATTGCCTACGGCAAACCCGGTGCCACCCGGGCGCAGGTCGAAGAGGCGGCGCGGGCGGCCCGCATCCACGCCTTTATCAGCGCGTCGCCACAGGGCTTTGAGACCATGGTGGGCGAGCGGGGTTTGAAATTGTCCGGCGGCGAAAAGCAGCGCGTCGCCATTGCCCGTACCTTGCTCAAAAACCCGCCGATTCTCATTTTTGACGAAGCCACCTCGGCGCTGGACTCGGCCAATGAGCGGGCCATTCAGACCGAGCTGCAAAGCGTGGCGCAGAACAAAACCACGCTGGTGATTGCCCACCGCCTGTCCACGGTGGTCGATGCGCACGAGATTTTGGTGATGGACGCCGGGCGGATTCTGGAGCGCGGCACCCATGGCGAGTTGTTGGCCGCCAATGGGCGCTATGCCCAGATGTGGGCTTTGCAGCAAAGCGCCGAATAACGTTTGGCGCGCCCACTACACTGCAAGCCTTGTCAAACGACTTTCGCAATTCGCCATTGAATCCATGGAAATCCTCACGCTGTTCACCTTGCTCGCTGTGGGCGCCTACATCCTCAAGACCAAGGACCAAAAGAGGCGCATTCATTTGTTGGGCAGCTATCTGGGCAAGTACCAGATCGAGAAACTGATGGAAAGCCTGACCGACGGCTACCTGCGGGCCCTGGGCGAGGCCGACCTGGCGCGGCGTGCCCAAATCTGGAACATGCTGGATTCGGCCGAGGTGACCTTGTGCGAGCAGTTCAACCGTTTTGTTACCGAGTTTTCCAGCGTGGACGCGGCGCAAGTGCGGGTCAGCAAACTGGCGGTGGCGCTGCCCTTTGCCGACCAGCTGTTCGCGGGGGCCACGTTTGACCTGCACAAGGCGCTGGCCCTTCACGCGCGCGGCATTGACCGCACCGCAAAGAACAGCCAGGGCCAGTCGCAGAAGGACAAGGCGTACACGCTGACCGCGGAGTTGTTCCTGATGCAGCACACTTGCCACTGGTATTGCAGATCCAAAACAGTGGCCTCAACGCGGATGTTCACGCGGCACAAGACCTCGTACCCGCAACTTCTGGAAGCGGTGTCTCCCGAAACACGCAAGGCCTATAGCGCACTTATATCGAGTTGAGGTTCACACCATGCCCAATCACATGAGCCGATTGAAAGACTTGTTTCTGGGACGTGCCGCCCGCACGCCCGAGCGGCAGCGGGCGCTGGATTTGATTGCCGCGGTGGACGCCGGTGGCCTTCCGCTCAACCCAGCGCGGGTCAATGACATCGCCCGCAAACTGGGGCTGGAGGTCTCGACCACAGCGCCGGTGGAAGCAACCATTGCGCGCATCCGCACCGCGTTGGCCTACAAAAGCCCGCGCATAATTTGAGCCATGGAAACCAAATGGCTTGAAGATTTTGTCAGCTTGGCTGAAACCCGCAGCTTCAGCCGCTCCGCGCAGTTGCGCCACGTCACCCAGCCCGCGTTCTCGCGGCGCATCCAGTCGCTAGAGGCCTGGGCTGGCACTGATCTGGTGGACCGCAGCTCCTACCCCACGCGCCTGACCCCGGCCGGGGAGACTTTGTACGGGCAGTCGCTGGAGGTCTTGCAGGCCCTGCAAAGCACGCGCGCCATGCTGCGCGGCCACACGGCGGCGGGGCAGGATGTGATTGAGTTTGCGGTACCGCACACGCTGGCGTTCACTTTTTTCCCTGCCTGGGTGTCGGGCTTACGCGCTCAGTTTGGCCCGATCAAGAGCCGCCTGATTGCGCTTAATGTGCACGACGCCGTCATGCGTCTGGTGGAGGGCAGTTGCGACCTGTTGATCGCCTACCACCACCCGTCGCAGCCCTACCAGTTGGACGCAGACCGCTACGAGATGGTCAGTTTGGGGGCGGAGGTGGTGGCGCCCTACGTCAAACCCGATGCCAATGGCGCGCCCTTGTTTCAGTTGCCGGGCAAGCCCGGGTACCCCTTGCCCTACCTTGCGTACGCGCCGGGAGCCTACCTGGGGCAAATGGTGGAGTTGATTCTCAAACAGTCCGGCACCGCCATCCACTTCGACCGGGTCTATGAGACCGATATGGCCGAAGGCCTGAAGGCAATGGCGCTGGAGGGGCACGGCATAGCCTTTTTGCCACACAGCGCGGTCCAGCAGGACTTGCGCGCCAATAAACTGGTGAGTGCGGTGCCCACGGGCATGGCTGGCATGCAAATCACCATGGACGTGCGGGCCTACCGCGAGCGTCCATCGGGCAAGGAGGCCGGCAAATCCGGCGTGCACACCAACCGCAGCGCAGGCGCGGTGCCCAAGCGCAATGCGCAATCCCTGTGGGACTATCTGCTGGCCCAAACCGCAGGGACAATACAGCCATGACACACACCATCACCCTGACCCGCCCCGACGACTGGCATTTGCATGTGCGCGACGGCGATGCCCTGCGCACCGTGGTGCCGCACACCGCAGCCCAGTTCGGGCGCGCCATCATCATGCCCAACCTGCGCCCGCCGGTGACCACCGCCGCTGCTGCGTTGGCCTACAAAGAACGCATCCAGGCGGCAGTGCCGCCTGGCGTGCAGTTTGAGCCGTTGATGACGCTGTACCTCACCGACAACCTGCCCTTTGATGAAATTAAGCGCGCGCGGGATGCCGGTGTGGTGGCGCTCAAGCTCTACCCGGCGGGCGCCACCACCAACAGCGACGCTGGGGTGACCGACCTGCGCAAAACCTACAAAACGCTGGAAGCCATGCAGCGCGAAGGCCTGCTGTTGCTGGTGCACGGCGAGGTCACTTCCCCCGACGTCGACCTGTTTGACCGGGAGGCCGTTTTCATTGACACCCAGTTGATTCCGTTGCGCCGGGACTTCCCAGAACTGAAAATCGTGTTCGAGCACATCACCACCAGCGAGGCGGCGCAGTACGTGCAGGCATCGGATCGGTTCACGGCGGCCACCGTGACAGCCCACCATTTGCTGTTCAACCGCAATGCGATCTTCACCGGCGGTATTCGCCCGCACTACTACTGTCTGCCGGTCTTGAAGCGCGAAACCCACCGCCAAGCCTTGGTGCAGGCGGCCACCAGTGGCTCGGGCAAGTTCTTTTTGGGCACCGACAGTGCGCCGCACCCGGCCCATTTGAAAGAGCACGCCAGTGGCTGTGCTGGCTGCTACACAGCGCACGCGGCCATGGAGTTGTATGCCCAGGCGTTTGACGCAGCGGGTGCTTTGGACAAGCTGGAAGGTTTTGCCAGCTTCTACGGCGCCGACTTTTATGGCTTGCCACGCAACACGGGTCATATCAGCTTGCGCAGAGAGAGCTGGACCGTGCCTGAAGGCTATGCTTTTGGCGAAGCCGTGTTGAAGCCCTTGGGTGGTGGTGAAACCCTGCCGTGGCGTATGGTGTAGTGGCTGCTGGCGAGCTGGAGGCGATTGACTGGGCCGCGCCTTGGCTTGCGCCCTGGCGTTTAGTGGGGGAGCCGTTGGCTATGTATGCGGTCGGCGGCTGGGCGGCAGAGGGCTCTGCTCCGTGTCCCCCGCCTGCTTTGCAGGCTCCTCCTCTACCTACGCAGAGCCCTCTGCCGCCCAGCCGCCTAGTCGAACATGGCTGTGCCGCTGCGCTCAACGCTGCTCCGAACCTTGTCTCCTGCGCTGCTGCCCCGGTGCGCTTTGTGCCGCAGGCCGACCTGCCTGAGGGCGAGGCTTACGAGGCCTTTATCTTTCGCACCGGCCAAGTCCCCACCCGCGACGGGCTGCACGACTTTTTTAATGGCCTGTGCTGGCTGAAGTTTCCCCAAACCAAGATCCGCCTGAACCAGCTGCAGGCGGCACAGATTGCACGCACCGGCATTCAACCGGTGCGAGGCCCGGCGCGCGACGCGCTGACCGTGTTTGACGAAAACTCGGCGGTGTTGCAGGCACCCGATGCGTTATGGGAGGCTTTGCAGGCCAAAGACTGGCACAGCCTGTTTGTGACGCTGCGCCCCTTGTGGAAAGAGGCGCAGTTGATTTTGTTTGGGCATGCCCTGGTGGAGAAGCTGGTTGCACCACGAAAATCGATGACAGCCCATGTGTACCGTGCGCAAGCAGCTAGCAATTCGATAGCAGATATTGACGCCTGGCTGGCGGCCGACCTGAGCGCGGAAAAGCTGGCGGGCAAACCCTTTGCGCATTTGCCGGTGTTGGGTGTGCCGGGCTGGTGCGCTGCCAATGAAGATCCCGCGTTTTATGCGGACGTTAGCGTTTTTAGGCCTGCCAAGAATCCATGACAGGACCCCAAAGGCCATAAGTTTTGCGGGGTTGGAGTGCGCTGTCGCATTGAAATCGGGCTAAACGCCTATACCATTCGCCCCCAAGACCCTCACTTTTCGAGGGAGGTACTGATTGAGAGGAAATCATGAAACGTATTATTTTGTTTTTGTTGACCAACGTGGCCGTCATGGTGGTGCTGGGCATTGTGGCCAGCCTGACCGGGGCCAACCGTTTCATCGGTGCCAACGGCCTCGACATCCCCACCTTGATGGTGTTCTCACTGATCATGGGCTTTGGCGGCGCCATTATTTCTTTGCTGATCAGCAAGCCGGTGGCTAAGTGGTCGTCTGGCGTGCGGGTGATTGAGCAGCCACAAAACGTGGACGAGGCCTGGATTGTGGAGACTGTGCGCAAGTTCGCCGACAAGGCTGGCATCGGCATGCCCGAGGTTGGCATTTTTGAGGGTGCGCCCAACGCGTTTGCAACCGGCGCGTTCAAAAACTCCGCCCTGGTGGCGGTGTCCACCGGCCTATTGCAGGGCATGACCCGCGAAGAGGTGGAAGCCGTCATCGGCCATGAGATCGCCCACATTGCCAACGGTGACATGGTTACCATGACGCTGATCCAGGGCGTGATGAACACGTTTGTGGTGTTCCTTAGCCGGGTGATTGGCTACGCGGTGGACAGCTTCCTGCGCAAGGGCGACAGCGAAAACACAGGCCCCGGCATTGGTTACATGATTACCACCATCGTGCTGGACATTGTGCTGGGCTTCTTGGCCGCCATCATCGTGGCATGGTTCTCGCGCCAGCGCGAATTCCGGGCCGACGCTGGTGCCGCCCAGCTCATGGGCCGCAAACAGCCCATGGTGAACGCCCTGGCCCGCCTGGGTGGCATGGTGCCCGGCGAATTACCTAAGAGCATGGCGGCCATGGGTATTGCCGGTGGCATTGGCCAATTGTTCTCCACCCACCCGCCCATTGAAGAGCGCATTGCCGCGCTGCAAAACGCGCAAGTCTGACCCTTCGCACTCCTTGCCCAAGGCAAGCCCGGTATAGTTCCCCGCATGGAACTATCTACTTGGCTTGCCTTTTTTGCTGCCTCCTGGGCTATCAGTATTTCACCCGGCGCTGGCGCTGTTGCGGCGATGAGTGCGGGCCTGAACCACGGGTTTCGGCGCGGCTACTTCACCACCTTTGGTCTGGTGCTGGGCATCTGGACGCAGGTCATCGTGGTGGGCGTGGGGCTGGGGGCGCTGGTGGCTGCCTCCAGTACCGCCTTTCTGGTGGTCAAGTGGGCGGGGGTGGCCTACCTGATCTGGCTGGGTATTCAGCAGTGGCGTGCGCCCGCTGTGCCCATGGTGGCCCGCGCGGACGAGGGCGCTTTGGTGTCTCGCCGTTCCATGATTCTCAAGGCCTGGATGATTAACGCGGTCAACCCGAAGGGCACGGTATTTTTACTTGCCGTGGTGCCGCAGTTCATGGTGTTGTCGCAGCCGCTGTTGCCGCAATATCTGGTGATTGCTGCCACGCTTGGCTTTACCGATCTGGTGGTGATGGCCGGCTATACCGTGCTGGCGGCGCGGGTGCTGGGGGCGCTGAAGTCGCCCGCGCATATTCGTGCCGTCAACCGGGTTTTTGGCGCCTTTTTTGTCGTGGCGGGTTCGTTGTTGGCACTGTTCAAGCGCGCTGCTTGATGGTGAATCCATGGGAGCAGGGCGCGGATGATTCTTGAATCACCGGGGTTAATTTAACGGCTTGTCTTGTGGTGGCAATTTTGATACCATTTCACCATGCGCGTTGTCATTGATACTAATGTTTTTGTGGGTGCCTGCATCGGCGTTGGGGCGTCCAATGCCGTCATTCGCGCTTGCTTGCAGCACCGGGTTGCGCCATTGATGGGCGAGGCTTTGCTGGGAGAGTTTGAAGCAGTGCTGGGGCGTGAGGCCTTGTTTTCCAAAAGTCGGCTGGACGCTGCAGAGCGCAACACCTTGCTCGATACTTTCTTGGCGCAGTGCGAATGGACCAAAATTTACTTTTTGTGGCGCCCCAACTTGGCGGATGAAGCCGATAACCACTTGATCGAACTGGCCGTGGCGGGCGATGCAGAGATCATCGTTACACGCAATTTGCGTGATTTGCGCAGTGCAGAGTTGCGTTTTTCTACATTGCGGGTGCTTTCACCCGAAGATTTTTTGAAGGAGTTATGACATGACTGCCCTGACCGTGCGTTTACCTGAGGAAAAACACCGCCGCCTGAAAGCTCTCGCCAAAAGTCGAGGCACCCCGCTGAACCGTTTGATCGATGACATGACCACAGTGATGCTGGCCGAGTTTGATGCGGAAACCCGGTATCAATTGCGCGCAGCACGCGGCGCTGGCAAGGAGACTTTGGGCTTGCAGTTGCTGGACAAGGCGATGGCAGGCTGAGTTGCCTGCAAACCGCAGACGAAATTGGGGCGACATCGCGACGAATTGGCCCGCGCTCAGGCCCATAACACTTACCCGGGAATGCCCAGTAGCTCTTTGGCAATCGCCTCGGCCACTTTGATACCGTCCACCCCCGCCGACAAAATACCTCCCGCATAGCTGGCGCCTTCGCCGGCCGGGTACAGCCCTGCCACATTGGTGCTCTGCAAATTCTCACCCCGCGGTATTTTCAAAGGCGAGGAGGTGCGGGTTTCCACTCCGGTGAGCACCGCATCGGCCATGTCAAAGCCCTTGATCTTGCGGCCAAAAACCGGCAGCGCTTCGCGAATGGCTTCGATGGCGTAGTGGGGCAGGCTGGGGGCTAGGTCGCCGAGTTTGACGCCGGGTTTGTACGAGGGCGTTACTGTTCCCAGGTTGCTGGAAGCGCGTCCGGCGAGAAAGTCACCCACCAATTGCCCCGGGGCCTCGTAGTTGCTGCCGCCCAGCACATAGGCACCCGATTCAAGTTGGCGTTGTAGCACGATGCCTGCCAGCGCGGGGGGGCCTTCATGTGTGGGGAAGTCGCTGGGGTCGATGCCGACCACGATGCCGGCATTGGCGTTGCGCTCGTTGCGTGAATACTGGCTCATGCCGTTGGTCACCACGCGGCCGGGCTCGGACGTCGCCGCCACCACGGTGCCGCCCGGACACATGCAAAAGCTGTAGACGCCGCGGCCGTTCTGGGCGTGGTGCACCAGCTTGTAATCGGCAGCGCCCAGCAGCGGGTGGCCGGCATGCCGTCCCCAGCGGGCGTGGTCGATCACACTTTGCGGGTGTTCGATGCGAAAGCCAATCGAAAAGGGTTTGGCCTGCATGGCCACGCCACGCTCATGCAACATGGCAAAGGTGTCGCGCGCACTGTGGCCTAGCGCCATGACCACATGGTCGGCCCGTAGTTCGTAGGTTTGCCCCTTGGCTACGTCTAGCACTTGGAGGCCGCGCAGCTTTAGCTGGTCACCCTGTCGCTCAATCTGCACATCGGTAACGCGCTGCTCAAAGCGCACTTCGCCGCCCAGCGCGATGATTTGTTCACGCATGTTTTCCACCACCTTCACCAGCTTGAAGGTGCCGATGTGGGGGTGGGCCTCGACCAAAATTTCGGAAGGCGCGCCGGCTTTGACAAACTCCTGCATCACCTTGCGCCCCAGGTGGCGCGGGTCCTTGATCTGGCTGTACAACTTGCCATCGGAGAAGGTGCCGGCGCCGCCTTCGCCAAACTGCACATTGCTCTCGGGATTCAGCTCTTTTTTGCGCCACAGGCCCCAGGTGTCCTTGGTGCGCTGGCGCACCGTGGTGCCGCGCTCCAACACAATCGGCTTGAAGCCCATTTGTGCCAGCACCAACGCGGCAAAAATGCCGCACGGCCCAAAGCCCACCACCACCGGGCGCAAGACCAGGTCGGTCGGCGCGTGCCCGGGCGGCCGGTAATCCATGTCGGGAGTGCGTGTGATGTGCGGATGGTTGGCAAACTGGGCAAGCAGTGAAGCTTCCAGGGCCGGGGTCAGCTCCAAATCGGCGATGTAGACCGCCAGCAAGTCGGCTTTGCGGGCGTCAAAGCTGCGTTTGAAAACTTGCAGGCTGTGGATGTCGGACTGCGCCACGCCTAGCGTTTGCGCCGCCAGTTTGTGCAGGGCGGCGATGGGGTGAGGCAGCGGGATGCGGTCTTCGTCGGTTTCTTGTGCGGAATCGGCTGCGCGGCGGGTGTCGACCGGCAAGGCGGTCAGGGGGAGTTTGAGTTCAGAGAGGCGTAGCATGGTGGGCTCGTGGTTATCAAGCAGGCTCCAATGGTACTTCGCCGTGCCGAGGGTTGCACCCCCAGCACGACGGTGCTCACCATTTACGCAGGCAAGAAGCCTTCAATCGATAGGTAACGCTCACCGGTGTCGTAGTTAAAGCCCAGCACCGTGGCACCGGCGGGCAGTTCAGGCAATTTTTGAGCAATCGCCGCCAGAGTGGCACCGCTGGAGATGCCGACCAACATGCCTTCTTCCGCCGCGCTACGGCGCGCGTATTCACGGGCAGGCTCGGCATCCACCTGGATCACGCCGTCCAGCAATTCGGTTTTCAGGTTCTTGGGGATGAAGCCGGCACCAATACCCTGGATCGGGTGGGGCGCAGGGGCACCGCCGGAAATAACCGGTGAACCGCTCGGTTCCACAGCGTAGACCTTGAGTTGCGGCCATTTGGCCTTCAGCACCTGGGCCACGCCACTCAGGTGGCCGCCGGTGCCCACGCCGGTGATGAGGGCGTCAATGCCGTTGGGGAAGTCAGCCAGGATTTCCATTGCCGTGGTGCGCACATGCACGTCGATGTTGGCGGGGTTCTCGAACTGCTGCGGAATCCAAGCGCCGGGGATGGTGATGGCCAATTCGTGGGCGCGGGCGATGGCGCCTTTCATGCCCTTTTCTTTTGGGGTTAAGTCGAACGTGGCACCATAGGCCAGCATCAGGCGGCGGCGCTCGATCGACATGCTGTCGGGCATTACCAGAATCAGCTTGTAGCCTTTGACGGCGGCGACCATGGCCAAGCCCACACCGGTATTGCCGGAGGTAGGCTCAATGATGGTGGCGCCGGGTTGCAAATCACCACTCTTCTCGGCCGCTTCCACCATCGCCAAAGCGATTCGGTCCTTGATGGAGCCGCCGGGGTTGCTGCGCTCGGACTTGATCCAGACCTTGTGCGTGTTGCCAAACAGGCGGTTGATGCGCACATGCGGGGTGTTGCCAATGGTCTGCAGAATGTTGTCGGCTTTCATGGGGGCTCCTGGGGTTGGTAATTTTTGCCTATTTTGAGCTAGTTGAACGATCGTTTCCGATATATGGTTATCCCAGCCGCGATAATCATGGTGTGAAGCCCGCCAGACCACCGCTGGTGCAATTCTGGAAACAGAGCACTGGAGGAACGTCCGGACTGCACAGGGCAGCGTAGCAGCTAACGGCTGTCCACTGAAAGTTCTGAGCGCAAGCAAGGGATATAAGGTGAGGATTAGAGCAACAGAGACGAGTCGCAGTGGGGCAACCCGCTGCGGGTGAAACGGGCAATCTCTACGCGCAGCAATACCAAGTAGGCCAACGTTGACGGGGCCCCCGGAGTTGGCGGGTAGGTAGCACCGAGCCACTGGGTGACCAGTGGCCCAGATTAATGGTGGTCACATGAGGGGAAACCCCCATGCACAGAATCCGGCTTATCGGTGGGCTTCACACTTTTTTGAGGTATGGTGGTGGTTTCAAACCCCTTTTATCCGGAGGCACTATGCGACCCATACTTGAATTGTTGAAAAAGCGCGAGTCAACCATGTGGAGCCTGGCTCCCAATGACAGCGTGTTTGACGCCCTACAGCATCTGGCTACCCACAATGTAGGTGCCATGATGGTCATGGAGCACGGCAAACTGGTGGGCGTGTTCTCTGAGCGCGACTACACCCGCAAAATCGCACTGGCTGGCAAGTCCTCCAAGGACACGCAGGTCAAGGACATCATGACGCCCGATGTGCTGACCGTGTCACCGCAAACCCGCACCCGTGACTGCATGGCCTTGATGAGCCAGAAAAAGATTCGCCACTTGCCCGTGGTGGAGGGTGACAAGGTGCTGGGCATGATCTCGATTCGTGACATCATGAACGACATCATTGCCGACCATGAGCAAACCATCGGTCACCTCACCAGCTATATCGCCAGTTAGAACCGGGCCTGCAGGCCAAAGGTGATTTGACGGACTTCCGTGTCGAGTTGTTCAAACTCGGCACGCAGTCCAATCTTGGAGTCGAGCTGGTAGATTCCACCAAAGCCCATTCCTACATTGGACTTTTCCGCGCTGCCAATGGTCGGAAAGCCGCCCAAGCTCCAATTCGGGCGTATCGCCTCAGTTGAATAGCCGACCTTGCCAAACAGCGAAAACTGCTCTGACATGGGGATCAGTCCCAAGCCCGCAAAGTTCACGCCCGTAGACCTGGAATTTGCATAGCCGCCCTCCAGGGCAAAGCTCGGACTCAATTGGTAGCCCAAGGTCGGCTGGAAACCGGGCTTGTGCAACTGGTGGGTGGACTGGATACCACCAAGGTAGTACAAATCCCCCGCTTGCGCAGCCACGGCCCCGCAGACGCCGGATGCCAATACAGCCAGATGGAGGATGATTTTTGATGCGATGGGTTGCATGGTGGGTGCTCCTGCGCCAGTGGGGTGAACGGTATGGCTCCATCATATTTACGCGCGGGCAAAATTAAAAGCCCAAATAGCGGTGAAATAGTGTCCAGATGTAAACCTTAAAACCGCTCATGCCCGGCCAGATAGCGCCATTGCCCTACCGGCAAGTCACTCAGGGCGACGCGGCCAATGCGGATGCGGCGCAATGCCACCATATCGAGCTGGGCTTTTTCGCACAGGTAGGCGACCAAGCCCGGGTGCGCGCCTTTGATGGCAAACCGCAGCTTGCTGCGCTCGGGGCTGGAGCTGTTGACGCTGACCTTGGCATGGGGCAGCGGGTTGCGCTCGTCCTTCAGGGCGCGGGCGATTTTTTGCATCGCCTCCGGGCTGACTTCGCCTTGCACATCGGCGATCAGTTCGTGCTCCATGGCCCCGATGTCTTCGCTCAGCTTGCGCTCGGTGCGCCAGTCTTGGGTGAACACCAGCAGACCGCTGGCGCCGGTTTCCAGCGGCACGTAGCCTTCCTGGTTGTGAAAATGCCGTTTGAGAACGGGGATGTCTTCCGGGTCCTGCGCGTAGTGGTTGGGAGCCGTCAACAGTTCAATGGCGTTGTTGACCTTGGGTGGCGCACGCCCCCTGGGCGCGCGGGCGGGTGCATCCGAATCGTCCTCGTCGTCATCCTCAATCGTACCGTCCAGCCAGCCGGGCGGCTTGTTCAGCAGCAGGGTGACGGGGTTAAGGTTCAGCAGGCTGGCGTTGGGGTCCAGCACAACGGACTGGTTGAGCACGCGAAACTGCGGCTCTTCCACCACCACGCCGTCCACCCGCACCCAACCGCCTTCGATGTACTGTTCGGCCTCGCGGCGCGAGCAAGGCACCATTTGGGCAACCCGTTTTGCCAGGCGCTCGCTGTCCGGATTGTCCACAGGCGCGCGGTTGTTGTTTGGGGAGCGGTTGGGGCTGCGGGGATTATTCATGTTTTTCTTGGGTGGTGGTGGATGGGAGCGACTGGATGCTCTCCACATGGGCCAGCAGTGAACGCTTGGCCACCGGCCAAACGCGCGGGGATACGTCATCGTAGGCCAAGGGCAGCCAATCGTCCAGCGTGCCTTGCGGGTTGGCTTGCATCACGGCTGCAATTTTGGCCTCGCGTTTAAGCCGGTGGGCTTTCAGGTGGCTGATGGCCTGCAGCGCTTCGCCGTACAAGCCACCCATCACATGGCCGTGTGCGGGCAGCAAGAACTGTACGTCGTGCTCAAGGCTGGCGGCGTGCAGCACGTCCAGCGAGTCCAGGTAATCGGCCATGTTGCCATCGGGCGGGTCGATGACGGTGGTGCTGCCATTCAGAATGTGGTCGCCGGTGAACAGCAGGCCGTCTTCCTGCAGCAGCAGACAGACGTGGTTTGCCGCATGGCCGGGGGTGTGGATGACTTGCAGTGTGTGGCTGAAATTTAATGCCAAATCGGCCTCAAGCCCCCGTGGAATAAGCGCAAGCAGCTCACTATTTGATAGCAATAGGTCGGGAGCAAAGGCGCTGGCGGCGCGTGCGGTGGGTGCCGAGGGCAGCCCGGCGATCGGCGGTTGGTGGCTGCACAGGGCCTGCAAGGGGGCGGCACCAGGGGCGTGGTCCGGGTGGGAGTGGGTGCACACAATCAGGCGAATATTGCCACCCGAGCCATCGGGGTGCGTGGCCGCGTTCCACAGCCGGGCGACGTGGTCCAGGTCCGCTGGGCCGGGGTCAATCACGATGAAGCCGGTGCGCGCGTCGCCCACCAGGTAGCTGTTGGTGCCGGGCCCCGTCATCACGCCCGGATTGGGCGCGGTCAGGCGCAGCACGTTGCGCAGTAAGGCCACGGGCGCGTCGGTCTGCCAGTCGGCGGGCGGCGGCATCGGGCCGTCAGAGGAGTTGAGGATTTGGGAGGGTCTAACCATACAAAGCATTTTGCCGCCAAACGCGCCCGGTCTACGCAGTCCGGCAATTCGCCGGGGATAATCAGCCGCATGCGAATCAAGTTCACCAAAATGCAGGGCGCGGGCAACGACTTTGTCGTGCTGGATGAAACCCGTGGCCGCCTGGGCCTGAGCGCCGCCCAATACCGCTTTTTGGGCGACCGCCACTTTGGCGTGGGTGCCGACCAGATTCTGACGGTGCGCCCGTCCCCCGCAGCCGGCATCGACTTTGAATACGTGATCCACAACGCCGATGGCGGCGAGGTCGAGCAGTGCGGCAACGGCGCCCGTTGCTTTGCCCGCTTTGTGCGCGACCAGGGCCTCACCACCAAAGACAGCCTGCGTGTGCAGACCATGAAGGGCGTGATTGAGCCACGCTTGACGCCGGATGGCCGGGTGACGGTTGACATGGGCGCACCGGTGTTCACACTGCCCGACATCCCTTTTGACGCCGCCGGTTTGCAGTTGCAGTCACAGGGTTTATGGGGTTTTTGGCCTCTAGCCCCCGTGGAGCCTGCGCAAGCAGCTCCTGTATTGATAGCGCCTGTGTCCATGGGCAACCCCCACGCGGTGCTGCTGGTGGACGACGCAGACAGCGCGCCAGTCGCAACCCTGGGCCCACTAGTCCAGCAAAGCCCGTGCTTCCCCCGGGGCGTGAACGTGGGCTTTATGCAGGTGGTGGACCGCAGCCATATTCGGCTGCGCGTGTTTGAGCGCGGCGCGGGCGAAACCCTGGCCTGCGGCTCCGGCGCGTGTGCGGCCGTGGTGGCCGGCATCCGCCTGGGCCTGCTGGACACCCGCGTCGAAGTGCAAACCCACGGTGGTGTGCTGACCATTGCCTGGGCGGGCATGGATGCACCCGTGCTGATGACTGGCCCCGCCACCACCGTATTCCATGGCGAAATTGACATTCCAGAGACCCTATGACCCATCCTTTGAACCAAGCCCTGACCAATCCCATCACCGAAGACGACATTGCCAACTACCTGAGCAATACCCCCGACTTCTTCCAGCGCCACGCCGAGCTGCTGTCGCAAGTGCAGTTCACCAGCCCGCACAGCCACCGCGCGGTCAGCCTGCAAGAGCGCCAGGCCGAAATGCTGCGCGAAAAGATCAAGGTGCTGGAGCACCGCGTGATGGAAATGATGCGCCACGGCAATGAAAACGTCATCTTGTCGGACAAAATTTTGCGCTGGTCGCGCACGCTGCTGCTGACCACCGACGCGCTGGCCCTGCCTGAGCAAATCGTGCTGGAGCTCACCATCCAGTTCGCCGTGCCGCAAGTCGGCCTGCGCCTGTGGGGTATGGCCCCCGAGCACGCCGGTTTGGGTATTGCCCAAGGGGTGAGCGACGACGCCAAAGTGTTCGCCTCTTCCCTGATGGAGCCGTTTTGTGGCCTGAACACCGGCTTTGAGGCCGTCAATTGGCTGGAAGACCCGGCCTCGGTGACCTCCTTGGCGCTGATTCCCCTGCGCACCGGGGTGGCGGGCAGCACGGCCCCCGCCTTTGGCATGCTGGTGTTGGCCTCCAGCGATGCCACCCGTTTCAACAGCGGCATGGGCACCGATTTCCTGAGCCGCATTGGTGAACTCGCCAGCGCGGCGCTGTCTCGCCTGAAGTAAACCTTTGACCGCCGACGCGCCACTCGTCGAGCGTTACCTGGACTACGTCCGGTTTGAGAAGCGCCTGGCGGCCCGCACGGTGGAGTTGTATAGCCTGGACTTGCAAAAGCTCACCCTGTTTGCCGCGCAGGCAGGCGTCGACCTGCTGGCTGTCAAAAACCAGAATGTGCGTCGCTGGGTGGCCCAAATGCACAGTGGTGGGCGCAGCGGCCGTGGCATTGCCCTGATTTTGTCGGGCTGGCGCGGGTTTTATACCTGGCTGGGGCGCCAGGGGCTGGTCGCCAGCAACCCGGTGCAAGACGTGCGATCCCCCAAAGCCGCCAAGCCCCTGCCCAAGGCGCTGGGGGTCGATGAAGCGGTGCAGTTTGCCGACTTCGAGAGTGACGACAACGCCTGGCTGGAAGCGCGTGACTGCGCCATGGTCGAGCTGCTTTACGGCAGCGGCCTGCGGGTGGGCGAACTGATCGGGTTGGATATAGTGGCCAGCCAAACCGCACGCGGCTGGATCGACCTGCAGGGCGCGCAGGCCCATGTGCTGGGCAAGGGCTCCAAGCGGCGCAGCGTGCCCGTTGGCACCGTGGCGCTTAAAGCGCTGGAGCGCTGGCTCGTGCTGCGCGGCCCTTTGGGGACACTGGGCGCGGGCAGTGTCGCCGCTTCTCAGGCCGATGCGGCGGCAGCCCTGTTTACCGGTCGCTATGGCACGCGCCTGACCGCGCAATCCGTTTGGCAGCGCTTAAAGCGCCGCAGTTTGCACGCCGGGCTGGCCACTCCCGTACACCCGCACATGCTGCGCCACTCGTTTGCCAGCCACCTGCTGCAGTCCAGCGGCGACCTGCGCGCGGTGCAGGAACTGCTGGGCCACGCCAACATCACCACGACACAGGTCTACACCCGGCTGGACTTCCAGCACCTGGCAAAAGCCTACGATGCCGCGCATCCACGCGCCAAAATCAAGGATTCCAGCCAGAAGTGAGGCACACTAACGCCCAACGATATAAAGGGTAATTACCATGCGCAACCAAGTATTTGTTCTCTTTGACAAAGCTGTTGAATTTCACCTGACCGTGGACGACACGGCACCCATGGCATCCGATGTTGCCCGTACCTGGCTGGATAAGCAGTTTTTGGACTTGGAGTGCGAACCACTGCGCGCCAGTGGCAAGGTGCTGACGGCTGACAAAGTGCTAGTGGTCACGCAAGCTGCTGGCCCGGCCCTGTTAGCCGATGCCAAGTGGGCGGCTGAATACGCCAGCGCGGTCTATGCCGCTTTGGGCAGGCCCATGATTCGGGTTGACGTGCCCGCTATGGCCGTTACCTACTGATCGGATTCATGAAAAGTATCCGACTGCGCGAAGGTAAAGAGCGTTCCCTGCAGCGCCGCCACCCCTGGATTTTCGAGTCGGCCATTGCCAAAGGCAGCGCCGACAGTGGCGAGACCGTGCGGGTGGATTCGCATGACGGCAAGTTTTTGGGGTGGGCCGCGTTTAGCCCGACATCGAAGATTCGCGCCCGGGTCTGGAGCTTTGACGAAACGCAGCGCATTGACGCTCCTTTTTTCATAGCTGCTTGCGCACAGTCCATAAGGGCTAGAGCCCGATTTGACATAAAAAGTGACAGCATGCGGCTGATCCATGGCGATGCCGATGGCTTACCCGGCTTGATCGTGGACCGCTACGGCGACACGCTGGTGGCCCAGTTCCTGAGCAGCGGTGTCGAGCGCTGGAAGGACGTGTTGGCGGATGCCCTGTTGACTGAGACCCATCTGACCAAGCTGTACGAGCGCTCCGACGCCAGCAGCCGCGCCCTGGAAGGCCTGCCGGAGTCCACCGGCTGGCTGCGCGGCAGTGGCGAGGTAGAGTTGGTGCTGCAAGAGCACGACTGGCAACTCGGGCTGAATATTGCCGAAGGCCACAAAACCGGGTTCTACCTGGACCAGCGTGATAGCCGCAAGCGTTTTGCCGACTACGCCCGCCGTTTGAAGTTCCAGCGGGTGCTCAACTGCTTTTGCTACACCGGCGGTTTTACCGTGGCAGCCCTCTCTAGCGGCGCGGCGCATGTCACGTCGATTGACTCCTCGGCCCCCGCCATTGAGAAAGCCGCGGCCAATGTGGCGCTGAACGGCTTTGCCGCCGATCGGGCCACCTTCATGGACGCCGATGTGAATGCATCCCTGCGCCAGTTCATCGCCGATGGCAAGACCTTCGATGCCATCGTGCTCGATCCGCCAAAGTTTGCGCCCACTGTCGCGCACGCCGAACGGGCGGCGCGTGCCTATAAGGACATCAACCGCCTGGCGTTCAAACTGCTGGAGCCCGGTGGCGTGATGTTTACCTACTCCTGCTCGGGCGGCATCAGCGCGGACTTGTTCCACAAGATCGTGGCCGGTGCGGGCATCGACGCCCAGGTCGACGGCTTTATTGTCGAGCGTATGGGCGGTGCGCCCGACCACCCGATGACGATCAACTTCCCGGAAGGTGAATACCTCAAGGGCCTGGTTGTGATGCGCAAGTAGCCTTTTTTACCCGTGGCTTGAAGTCGCCGCGACTCCCCCCATTTGCTGATTTTTGGATTGCACTATGAGCTTGATTCCCGCCACTATCCTGACCGGCTTCCTCGGTTCGGGCAAAACCACGCTGCTCAAACGCGTACTGGCCGAGGCGCACGGCCAGAAGATCGCCGTCATTGAAAACGAGTTTGGCGAAGAAAACATCGACAGCGATATTTTGGTATCCGACACCACCGAGCAAATCATCCAGATGAGCAATGGCTGCATCTGCTGCACCATCCGCGAAGACCTGCGCGCCACCCTGCGCGATTTGGCAGAGAAAAAGCGCAAGGGCGAGCTGGACTTTGACCGCGTGGTGATTGAGACCACCGGCCTGGCCGACCCCGGCCCAGTGGCGCAGACTTTTTTCATGGACGATGAAGTGGCCGAAAGCTACCTGCTGGACTCGATTTTGACCCTGGTGGATGCCAAACACGCGCAAACCCAGCTCAACGAGCGCCAGGAGGCGCGCCGCCAGATCGGGTTTGCCGACCAGATTTTCATCAGCAAGACTGACTTGGTGTCCAAGGACGAGGTCGATGCCTTGATGCACCGCATCAAGCACATGAACCCGCGTGCGCCGCAGAAGGCAGTGCATTTTGGCGAAGTGGCCTTAAGCGAGGTGTTTGACCTGCGCGGCTTCAACCTCAACGCCAAGCTGGACATTGACCCGGACTTCCTCAAGGACGATGCGCACGAGCACCACGGACACGAGGGGCATGACCATGCCCCCGGTGAACACTGCAACCACTCGTCCCACGGCGCGGACGCCGGGCACCACCACCGCCACGATGACGACGTCAAAAGCTTTGTCTTCAAATCAGACCGGGCGTTTGATCCGGCCAAACTGGAAGATTTTCTGGCTGCCATCGTCAATATCTACGGGCCACGCATGTTGCGCTACAAAGGGGTGCTCTATATGAAGGGCACCGAGCGCAAGGTCATCTTCCAGGGCGTGCACCAGTTAATGGGCAGCGACCTCGGACCGGCATGGGCAGAGGGTGAAAAGCGCGGCAGCAAAATGGTCTTCATCGGGATTGATTTGCCGCAGGATATCTTTTTACAGGGCATGGAACAATCGCTGACCGGCGATTAACGCTACATACTAATATCGGTTTGGGGATCAAATGATTGTCTCGATTTTGCAACTAATGGGTTTTCCTGTGGCTAAGCCTGTACACTCGCGCGCCGGGGAAGCTCCACCAAGCCCGTCATTGAAGGCGAGTGGTGGGGTGGCAGTAGGCACCGATCATGCGCAGGAAAAACCTGCCAGGAGACAAGAAGTGAAAACAATATCTGGGAACGACACCAAGGTCAAAGACGTAAAGACCACCGGCAAGGCGCCTGTAAAGCCTGCCGCCAAGTCTGTAGAAAAGCCGACCAAGCCGGTTGCCAAAACCGTAGCAAAAGCCGAGCCCAAGCCCATCAGCAAAGCTCCGGTCAAGGTGGCCGTTCACGCTGCAGTCAAAGCGCCGATTGTCAAGGCGCCGATCAAGGTGGTTGTGAAAGCGGAAGAAAAAGTTGTAATACCAGTCGCCAAATCGGCTCCGAAAAACCCGGAAAAAGCGGTTCCAGCAACCGCGGTTCCCAAGGCGAAAGTTCAAGTTCAAGTGCAAGTGATTCAACCCGTAGTCAAGGCGGTGACGCCTTCCGTGTCTGCCGCCCCAGTGGCGGTTCCCGCCAAAGCAGGGCGTCCGTCGTCGCGCCTGGCGCAATTAACCGTGCCGTCCATGGCGCAAGCGGTAGCCTCCACGGCTGCCAAAGCGAGTTATGGCCAGTCCGCCCCCTCTTTTGTGGCGCCGCCGGTGTTGCCATCGGTGATCAAAAAAGACCCCAAGCTGGTGGACAACTGGAAGACAAAGCCCGTCGCAGAACTCACGGACGCGGAACTGTTGGCCATGCCCGATTCCGAGTACATGAACGAGACACAACTGGCTGCGTTTCGCTTGAAGCTGGTCGTGCTGAAGCGTGACATTCTTACCAATGCCGGCGAGACCACCGAGCATTTGCGTGAAGACACTTCTGTCGTGCCCGACCCGGCCGACCGGGCCACCATTGAAGAAGAGCACGCTTTGGAGTTGCGCACACGGGACCGCGAGCGCAAGCTGTTGAAGAAAATTGAGCAATCCATTGGCCGCATTGATTCCAATGACTACGGTTATTGCGATGAAACCGGCGAGGCAATCGGTGTCGGGCGACTGCTGGCACGTCCCACGGCCACTCTGTCTTTGGAAGCACAGCAGCGCCGCGAACTCAAGCAAAAGATGTTTGGCGATTGATATTGCGCGTGTGACTGTGCTGCCTGTCCTGTAAGCTGCGTGTATGTCTGAAAAAAGCGATCGTCTAGGCTTGCTGTCCAAGATGGCGCTTTTCGTTCGCAATCCGACGAAGGATTGGTCGGATCTCGATCGCCCCGAGCCCTCGGCAGAGGCGGGGTATGACAAAAACGCCCTGAAGGCCATGATCGAACGCAAGCGGCAAAATGATTTTGTCCGCCGTCGCGAGTTTGACCAATTACGTAAGTTGCGCAGCCGCGAAGCCTCCGGCATGGGGAGTCTGGCGCGCCCCTCTGTATTTCAGACCAGCATGACGACTGATCCCGACGGTCGGGCGGTTACGCTCAAAAAGATCGATGAAATAGAGGCCCAGATGTCCAAGCAATGGTGGAAGGGCAAGCAGGAGCCGGCCCCTGCGGTCGCCGCTGGGCCGGTGCTGAGCCCGCCGCAACCCGCCAGCGAGCCTGATTCCTCCGACCAAGAGTACTCCGGGGGACAGGTGCATGGAAGCTTTGACACCACGCAAAATGCGGAGCACCCCCATGATGCTGCCGAATTCACCGTGACCGAAATGGGCATCGGCGCGGCCGATGCGGCGGATCAGCCGCCCTCGCAGGTCGATCGCAAGGGGGGTAAGCTCACTTTTGTCGGCGGATTGGGTGGCCCGTACGATGGGCGGGATGTTTCGTTTTCCACCTCTGAGTTGTTTGCCATCGATGCCGACGACATGGCCACTGACCCCGAGCTGGAGGAGGCGGCCATTCGATTTGCCAACGGCGATGACACGGGCGCCGAAATCGGGTTGCTGACCGCATTGCGTGGCGAGGCAATTGGGGTCGATGTTGCAGCCTCTTGGGCGGCGGCGTTACTGGACTTCTACCGGGCAACCGACAGTCGCGCCAAGTTTGAGCAAGCGGTGATTGAATTTGGCTTTCGCTTTGATCCGATGGTGCCGCAGTGGGAGTCGATTTCGACGTCTCGGGGCAATGGGGCCGTTGGTCTGGGGACGGCCGTGGCAACGGGCCCTCGCCCCTTGTGGGATTGCCCGGCCGACCTGACCATCCAGGCGATGGAAAACTTGCGGGACGTTATGTCCGCTAACCCTATGCCCTGGCATTTGGGTTGGGGGCGTTTGGCCAGTGTTTCGAGCGATGCAATGCCCTTGCTGGGCGGCTTGTTCGGCAGCCTGTGTGAGGAGCCTGTGGCCTTGTGCTTCAGCGGCGGTGCACGGTTAGCGCAGACCTTGCGCGCCATGATGCCCTCAGGAGACCGGGGTGTGAGCCCTGCGTGGTGGACCGTCCGCCTGGATGTATTGCGTGCGATGCAGTTGCAAGACGAGTTTGAGTTGGCTGCGCTGGACTACTGCGTGACCTACGAGGTTTCGCCGCCCGCGTGGACGCCTGCGCGCTGCCGGTTTGAGATCGTGAATGCAACCTCGGATGCGGCGCAGAGGTCGACACCGACCACCGCCCCGGGAGCGGGTCGGGGTCCATCCGACGCTCTGGAGTTGCGTGGTGATGTGTTGGGCGATGCAAGCGAGGCACTCTCGGGCGGTGGTGATTTCCTAAGCGGTGAACTGATTTCGGTTTCTTGCCATGGTCTGGTTCGTGTCGATTTTTCCGCAGCTGGAAGCATTCTTAATTGGGTCGCTTTGCGCCAGTCGGAGGGCTGCAATGTCCAGTTTCAAGGTGTCAACCGCTTGGTGGCTGCCTTCTTTAATGTCATCGGTATCAATGAGCACGCCCGTGTGCTTCCCCGCCCCATTTGATGTTTTCGGGGAAACGCGAGGTTCTGCTACCCACTTGCTTTTAGGGCGAACGCCCGAATCTAGGACTTCATGGAACAATTTCACGGTACCACCATCATCAGTGTGCGGCGCAAAACTCCCGACGGTGTGCAGGTTGCCATTGGCGGCGACGGGCAAGTGACGCTGGGGAATATCGTGGTCAAAGGAACGGCCCGCAAGGTGCGTAAACTCCACCACGGGAAGGTGCTTGCTGGGTTTGCGGGTGCCACGGCAGATGCGTTCACCTTGTTTGAGCGCTTTGAAGCCAAGCTGGAAAAGCACCAGGGCCACTTGGTTCGTGCTGCAATCGAGTTGACCAAAGATTGGCGAACGGACCGGGTGCTGCGCCGCTTGGAGGCGATGCTGGCGGTGGCGGACCTGGAAGCCTCACTCATCATTACGGGCAATGGCGACGTGCTGGAGCCAGAAAACGGGATTGTGACCATTGGGTCGGGTGGCGCGTACGCGCAGGCTGCAGCCATTGCGCTGTTGAACCACACGGAGTTGTCGGCCACCGAGATTGTGAAGCAGTCCCTGGAGATTGCCGGTGAGCTGTGCATCTACACCAACATGAACCACACGATAGAAACGCTATGACGCCTCAAGAAATCGTTGCTGAGCTGGACAAGCACATTGTGGGGCAGGGTCAGGCCAAGCGGGCCGTGGCAATTGCCTTGCGTAACCGCTGGCGCAGGCAGCAGGTGGAGCCAGGCCTGCGGGCGGAGATTACGCCCAAGAACATCCTGATGATCGGGCCCACCGGCGTGGGCAAGACCGAGATTGCCCGGCGCCTAGCGCGCTTGGCGGACGCCCCGTTTATCAAGGTCGAGGCAACCAAGTTCACCGAGGTCGGCTATGTGGGGAAGGATGTTGACTCCATCATTCGCGACTTGGCAGACATCGCGGTCAAGCAAACGCGGGAGGCGGAAAAGCGCAAGGTGCGCGCCCGTGCCGAAGACGCCGCGGAGGACCGTATTCTGGACATCCTGATTCCGCAGCCCCGGGTGGAGTTTGGGGCGGGCCAGGTGGCGGATACGCCTGAGAGCAACGCACGGCAAACCTTCCGCAAGAAGCTGCGCGAAGGGCAGTTGGCAGACCGCGAGATTGAAATTGATGTAGCGCAGTCGTCACCTCAATTGGAGGTTATGGGCCCGCCCGGCATGGAGGAGATGACCGAGCAACTGCGCGGCATGTTTGGTCAACTCGGGCAGGCCAAGCGCCAGACCCGCAAGCTGAAGATCGCGGAGGCGATGAAGGCGCTGGTCGACGAAGAGGCTGCCAAGTTGGTGAACGAGGACGATATCAAAGCGCAGGCCCTGCATATGCTGGAGCAAAACGGCATTGTGTTTATCGATGAGATTGACAAGGTCACCTCCCGCAGCGAGGGCAGCGGTGCCGAGGTCTCACGCCAGGGCGTGCAGCGCGATCTTTTGCCGCTGGTGGAGGGTACGACGGTTTCGACGAAATACGGCATGGTCAAAACAGACCATATCTTGTTTGTGGCGTCCGGGGCCTTTCATCTCAGCAAGCCCAGTGATCTGATTCCCGAGTTGCAAGGGCGTTTCCCGATCCGTGTCGAGTTGCAGTCGCTGTCGGTCAAGGACTTTGAAGCGATTCTCACCCAAACCCACGCCTCGCTGATGAAGCAGTACCAGGCGCTGCTTGCCACCGAATCCGTGGTTCTGGAGTTCACTGCCGAGGGCATCACCCGGCTGGCGCAAATTGCTTTCGACGTGAATGAGCGCACCGAGAACATTGGCGCCCGGCGACTGGCGACCGTTATGGAGCGTTTGCTGGATGATGTCAGTTTTGACGCCACATCGCTGTCGGGCCAGACCATTTTGATTGATGGCCCCTATGTCGATGCCCGTTTGGGTGAACTCAGCCAAAACGAAGATCTTTCACGTTACATTTTGTAATCGTCCACAAAGTCATTCGCTGACATCGCTTCAAGCATCACTTTCATAACGTGTGCTAAGTCCTTAATTTAGAACGATTTTTGCAGCTTGAGAGCCTGCAGATTCGCTTCTAAGTCCTTGATTTCATTGGAAAAATTTGTTGCAAGCCCCTTGCAAGTCATTGTTTTGCTGATACAGTGCAAAAAAGTGCAATTTAGTGGTGAAAAGTGCCCTTGAATTGTCGTTTCTGACTTGTGTGCGTAAAAAAGGGGTGTTCTGTCGTGTTTCAAGGGGCTTCGTCTCTCAGTCTGGATGCAAAAGGTCGGCTTAGTGTGCCGACCCGGCACCGTGACGTCCTGAGTGCGACTGCGGCAGGCCTTCTGACCATCACTAGGCATCCAGACGGATGCCTGTGGGTTTTCCCCCGCCCTGAATGGGAAAAGTTTCGGACTGGTATTGCTGCCATGCCCCAGTCGGCGCAGTGGGTGAAGCGCTTCTTCCTTGGCAACGCCATGGACGTGGAGATGGACGGTACCGGGCGCGTGCTGATCTCTCCCGAATTGCGTGAAGCCGCTGGTTTGGGCAAGGATGCGTGGCTCATGGGGATGGGTACTTATTTCGAGTTGTGGGATAAGGCAACCTACGATGCCAAAGAGGCCGCCTTCAAGCAGGGCGAGCTACCCGATGCATTCAAGGACTTTTCCTTTTAGGGTATGCCGGTGGAAACTCCCTGGATCCACTCCACAGTATTGTTGAACGAAGCGGTGGATGCGCTGTTCAACGATGGGGATGCCCTGTACCCGGGCGCAGCCGAGGGCACCTACGTCGACGCAACCTTTGGGCGGGGCGGACACTCCCGGCTCATTCTGTCTCGTTTGGCCGCTGCTGGGCGCTTGATCGCGTTCGACCGTGATCCGGACGCTGTTGCGCAGTCCGCAGCCATTCAAGACCCCCGTTTTTCTATTCGCCATGAGGGCTTCTCGCATTTGCGCGAGCTGCCGTCTGGCAGTCTGGCTGGTATTTTGATGGATTTGGGGGTGAGTTCTCCCCAGATCGACAATCCCGTGCGCGGATTCAGCTTCCGGTTTGAAGGACCGCTGGATATGCGCATGGATACGACACGCGGAGAGAGCGTGGCCCAATGGCTGGAAACAGCTGAAGTTAATCAGATTGCGGAGGTGATACGTGAATATGGCGAAGAACGGTTTGCTGGGGCAATTGCAAAGGCGATTGTTGCTCGCCGACAGGAACGGGGCCCAATTTCAACCACCACCGAATTGGCCCAGCTCGTGGCTGACACGGTCAAAACCCGCGAGCAGGGCCAGAACCCTGCAACGCGCACATTTCAGGCTTTTCGGATTTTCATCAACGCTGAGCTTGAAGAGCTGCAACAAGCGTTAGTGGCCAGTCTGGAGGTATTGCAGCCGGGTGGACGTCTTGCGGTCATCAGTTTTCACTCATTGGAAGACCGGATCGTCAAGCAATTTATCGCCAAGCACTCTCGCGACGAATATGACCGTCGCGCGCCGTTTGCAGCCCCCAAGGTAATGAAGCTCAAGGCACTTGACCGCATCAAGCCGGGTGCTGCCGAAGTCGGCGCCAACAAGCGCTCTAGAAGTGCCATCATGCGCGTAGCCCAGAGGGTGGCGCCATGATCCGGCTGAACCTGGTGTTGCTGGTTGCGGTGCTGGTTAGCGCCCTGTATCTGGTCGGCGTGCAATATGACTCGCGATTGCTATTTACCGACTTGGACAAGGCGCGCACTGAAGCGCGTCGCCTGGAATCGGATTTTGAGCGCCTGCAAGTTCAAAAGCGGGCCCAGGCCACCCCTGCACGGGTCGAGCGCTTGGCCAAAGAGAAGCTGCAGATGCGCCAGGCCACCCCTGGAATTACCACGTATGTCACCTACTCCGCCCCGCTGGGCCCTGAGGCACCTGACGTGGTCCTTCCCCGCGTGTTGCCGGCCCAGGGCAAAGTGCAATGAGCCGCAGCGTTCAATACACCTCAAGCCCGCTGCTGGCCAGTCGCACGCCAGTTTGGCGCAGCAAGTTCGTGGTCGGAGCCATAGCCTTGGCGTTTTCTGGCTTGGCTGCCCGCGCTGCCTACATTCAGGTGATCGCGAACGACTTCTTCCAGCGCCAGGGGGAAGTTCGCTTTGCACGGACTCTGGATTTGCCCGCCAATCGGGGGCGCATTCTTGATCGCAATGGTCTGATACTGGCGTCCAGCGTGCCGGCACCCAGTGTCTGGGCGATTCCCGAAGACGTGGACCTGGACAAAGCGCAGTTGCAGCGTCTTGCAAAGTTGCTTGAGTTGCCGGTCGCGGACCTCTCAAAGAAGTTGGCTGACGAAGACAAGACCTTTGTCTGGCTCAAGCGGCAAGTTGATGCGGACGTTGCCAAGCAAATTGCAGCCCTCAATCTCAAGGGAATCTACCAGCGCAAGGAATACAAACGTGTCTACCCGGAAGGGGAGTCGGCAGTTCATGTGGTGGGATTCACCAATGTGGAAGACAACGGGCAAGAGGGTGTTGAGCTCACGTTTAACAAGGCGCTGGCCGGACACAGTGGATCGCGCCGGGTCATCAAGGATCGTCTGGGGCGCGTGGTGGAAGATGTCGGCGAGCAAATCCCGCCAACGGAGGGGCGCGACCTGCAACTCAGCATCGACAGCAAGGTCCAATTTTTCGCATTCCAGAAATTGCGCGATGCCGTTTTGGAGAATAAAGCCAAAGCCGGAAGTGTTGTGGTTCTGGATGTGCAAACCGGCGAAGTGCTGGCACTGGCCAACTACCCCAGTTACTCCCCTGCCAAGCGTGTAAACCTGACCGGTGCCCAGTTACGCAATCGGGCGCTGACGGACACCTTTGAGCCCGGCTCGACGATGAAGCCCTTTGTTATTGCCTTGGCACTTGAAAAGGGTCTGGTCAAGCCGGAAACGCTGATCCAAACCGCCCCGGGACACATCACCGTGGGCGGATCTACCATCACGGACGCGCACCCCCACGGCGCGTTGACCGTCAATGAGGTGATTCAGAAGTCCAGCAACGTCGGCACCGTGAAGATGGCCATGCAGATGCAGCCGCGCGAGATGTGGGAGATGTTCAGTCAGGTGGGCTTGGGCCAGAAGCCACAGGTGCCGTTTCCCGGAGTGGTGAGTGGACGTCTACGGGCCTACAAGACTTGGCGTCCGATTGAGCAAGCCACCATGAGCTATGGCTATGGCTTGTCGACCAGCCTGTTTCAATTGGCCAGGGCCTACAGCGTTTTTGCGCGGGATGGCGAACTGGTTCCAGTCACGATGTTGAAGTCGCCGGAGCGCTCCCCTGGCGTGCAGGTGATGGAGGTGCGACATGCGCACGCGGTCCTGAACATGCTGCACATGGTCACTGGCCCCGGCGGCACCGCTCCCAAGGCGCAGACCATGGGCTACTCGGTGGGTGGCAAGACCGGCACGGCCCACAAGCAAGAGGGCAAGGGTTATGCCGCCAAGAAGTACCGCGGCTTCTTTGTCGGTGTGGCGCCCATCGACAATCCCCGCATTGTGGTGGCGGTCATGATTGACGAGCCCAGCAATGGCAAGTATTTCGGTGGTGACGTTGCAGCCCCCGTGTTCAGCGAAACGGTGCAGCAAACCTTGCGCATGATGGGAGTGCAACCCGATATGGCCGTGCGCCCCCAAGTGGTGGCGCAGGCCGTGGAGGAGAGCTTCTGATGCAAGAGCTAGATACTCCTTCACAGGCGGCGCAGTGGTTGCGCCAGCGGGTTTCTGGCGTTTTGACGGCTGACAGCCGCCGAGTTCAGCCGGGCGATGGCTTTATTGCCTGGCCGGGTGCTGCGGTGGACGCGCGCCAGTTTGTGGCTGCGGCATTTCAGCAGGGTGCCAAGGCCAGCCTGGTTGAGCGCAGCGGCCTCGAAGCCTATGTGCTGAACGATTTCAATGTTGCCAGCTACCGTGGTTTGAAATCGGATACCGGTGCTATCGCGGCAGAGTTCTTTGGCGCACCGTCCGGGCAGCTGGCGGTTGTTGCCGTTACGGGTACGAACGGAAAAACCTCCACTGCCTGGTGGTTGGCCCAGGCATTGTCAGCACTGCCGGCACACCATGGCTTGGCTTGCGGCGTCATCGGTACGCTGGGAGTAGGGCACCCACCGGGCGAGGTCACCACCACTGGCATGACGACACCGGACCCGGTGCTGTTGCAGCAGACATTGCGCCAGATGGCAGACAGCGATCTCAAGGCTTGCGCCATTGAGGCGTCTTCGATTGGCATCGAAGAGCATCGGCTTGGCGGCACACAGATTCGTGTTGCGGTGTTCACCAATTTCACCCAAGACCATCTGGACTATCACGGCAGCATGGAGGCCTACTGGCAGGCCAAACAAAAACTGTTTGCCTGGCCAGGACTGGCCTCGGTGGTGATTAACGTGGACGACCCCATGGGTGCCACCTTGGCTCAGGCCGCCTATGCGAGCGCCCTGGATGTGTGGACCGTGTCACGCCAGCAAGCTGCACGCCTGCAGGCGCGAGACATGGGTTACGGGGCCTTGGGTTTGCAGTTCGAGGTCGTCGAAGGAGATGCAGCGGTGCTGCTGCAAACCCGGATGATCGGCGACTACAACATTTCAAACCTGCTGGGCGTGCTGGCTGCCATGCGCAGCCTGGGTGTCCCACTGCAGGAGGCCGTGGGCGTCTGCGCCACTTTGAACCCGGTACCCGGCCGCATGGAGTGCCTGGGTGGCGTTGACGCACCCTTGGTGGCGGTGGACTATGCCCATACGCCGGACGCATTGGGCCAGGCGCTGGCCGCCTTGCGCACACTGGCTACCCAGCGTGGCGGGCGTTTGTGGTGTGTATTTGGCTGCGGCGGGGACAGGGACGCGTCCAAGCGCCCGTTAATGGGGGCAATTGCTGCGCAGCAGGCTGACCAAGTGGTGGTGACCAGCGATAACCCGCGCAGCGAAAAGCCAGAAGCCATAGTTGCGCAAGTCCTGTTGGGCATGACCGAAGGCATGGAGGTGGGTGTGCAGGTGGATCGCGCCTTGGCAATTGCCGAGGTGATGACGCGCGCCGCTGACTGTGATGTAATTTTGCTTGCCGGCAAAGGCCACGAAGACACGCAGGAGGCAGCGGGAGTCAAGCATCCCTTCTCTGACCGAGCGCACGCGCAGCGCGCCTTGCTGGCGCGGCACGCCGCGCGGCTTGGGGGTGCTGTATGACGCACATGATGACGCTACAGCAAGTGGCGCAATGGTTGCCAGGAGCCCGTTTGGTGGGTGACGGTGCGGTGCGACTTAAACGCGTAAACACAGACACCCGCACGATCGAGCCGGGAGATTTTTTTGTCGCGCTGCAGGGTGAACGCTTCGATGCAAACGCATTTTTGCCGGAAGCACAGCAGCACGGCGCGGCCGCGGTGTTGTGCCATTCGGGCTTGGACCCCGCGCGATACCCGTTGGATTTGCCACGCATCGAGGTGGCAGATAGCAAAGCGGCACTTGGCATGCTCGCCTCCGCCTGGAGGCGCCAATTTGATTTGCCTGTGATCACGGTGGCCGGCAGCAACGGCAAAACCACCGTAACGCAGATGCTGGCCTCCATCCTGGACGCCTGCCACCCGAATGGCGCGTCGCTGGCAACGCGCGGCAACCTGAATAACGACATTGGCGTCCCATTGACCCTGCTGCGCCTGCGCGCACACCATGCCATGGCGGTGGTTGAGCTTGGAATGAACCACCCGGGCGAAATTGCGGCCTTGGCCGCCATGGCCCAGCCCACGGTGGCGCTGGTCAATAACGCGCAGCGTGAACATCTGGAGTTCATGCAGACGGTACAGGCCGTCGCACAGGAAAATGGCGCGGTTATTACCGCTTTGGATCCGCATGGGGTTGCAGTGTTCCCGTCTGATGACGAATACACCCCCGTGTGGCAAGCCTTGGCGGGGGCGCGGCGCACCGTCGAGTTCACTTTGGCCGCCCATGCGCAGGCAACGGTCGACGCCTTGGCTTGCGTGAATGCGCAGTGGGTGCATGGAGCCTGGCAAGTGCATGCGCGCGGCATGGGGGCTGAGCTGCATTACCAGTTGGGCATTGCAGGTCGCCACAACGTAAAAAACTCTTTAGCCGCTGCCGCGTGTGCCTTGGCCGCCGGGGTTTCAGTGGAGGCGGTGCAGCGTGGCCTGCAAGTCTTCATTCCAGTCAAAGGGCGTTCGCGGGCGATGGCGCTTTCAATCCAGGGCCATGAGTTCACCTTGGTAGACGACACCTACAACGCCAATCCCGACTCCGTGCAAGCGGCCATCGACGTGTTGGCGGAGCTTCCCGGCCCGCGCTTGCTGGTGTTGGGCGATATGGGGGAAGTCGGGCAACACGGACCTGAATTTCATGCGGAAGCGGGACGCTACGCGCAGACCAAGGGAATTGAGCACCTGATGGCGCTGGGTGACCTGACGTCGACGAGCGTTGGTGCGTTTGTGGGGGCTCGGCATTTCGAATCTGTCGAGGCGCTGAATGCGGCGGTGCGGTCAGCGCTACCAGAGTTGGGCAGTGTGTTGGTAAAAGGCTCGCGCTTCATGCGCATGGAGCGGGTGGTTGAGTTTGTGATTGGAGAATCCCCATGTTGTTGAGCTTGGCCCAGTGGCTGCAAACCTTGTCGCCTGAATATGGTGCCTTCCGGGTGTTCCAGTATTTGACATTTCGGGCCGTGATGGCGGCGCTGACGGCGCTGGTGATTGGATTGGCCGCAGGTCCCTACGTGATCCGTCGTCTGCGCGAGCTCAAAATTGGCCAACCGATTCGCGGCTATGGCATGGAGAGTCACTTGAGCAAGAGCGGTACCCCCACCATGGGCGGCGTCTTGATCTTGCTGTCGATCGCCATATCCACCTTGCTGTGGGTTGACCTGAGCAACCGATTTGTCTGGATCGTCCTGATCGTGACTCTCGGTTTCGGTGCCGTTGGCTGGGCTGATGACTGGCGCAAGGTGGTGCACAAGGACCCGGAGGGCATGGCATCGCGGGAAAAATATTTTTGGCAATCGGTGATTGGTTTGCTGGCCGCGTTGTACCTCGTGTTCAGCATTTCCGAGAACTCCAATATGCGGGTTTTGGAGTTGTTCTTCAACTGGGTGCGGTCCGGCTTTGATGTCGATCTGCCGCCCAAGGCAGGTTTGCTGCTGCCCTTTATCAAAGAGGTGAGCTACCCCCTGGGGGTTTTGGGCTTTGTCGTCCTGACGTATTTGGTGATCGTGGGTTCCAGCAATGCCGTGAACCTGACCGATGGCCTGGACGGTCTGGCCATCATGCCGGTGGTGATGGTGGGGTCGGCGCTGGGGGTATTTGCCTACGTGGCCGGTAGCTCGGTGTACTCCAAATACCTGTTCTTTCCGCACATTCCCGGCGCGGGCGAGCTGTTGATCTTTTGCTCCGCCATGGCAGGGGCTGGCTTGGCATTCCTCTGGTTCAACACCCACCCGGCACAAGTGTTCATGGGCGATGTCGGCGCGCTTGCATTGGGGGCCGCGCTGGGCACCATTGCCGTGATCGTGCGCCAGGAAATCGTGCTGGCCATCATGGGTGGCATATTTGTCGCCGAAGCCGTCTCCGTCATGCTGCAGGTGATGTATTTCAAGTACACCCGCCGCAAATTTGGCGAAGGCCGCCGTTTGCTGAAGATGGCACCGCTGCACCACCATTTTGAGAAATCGGGCTGGAAAGAAACCCAGGTGGTCGTGCGTTTCTGGATTATCACCATGCTGTTGTGCCTGGTGGGCCTGTCAACCCTGAAGCTGAGATGAGCGCGCTGCAAGATCAAAACGTACTGATTTTGGGGCTGGGCGCGTCCGGTCTGGCCATGGCGCGTTGGTGCGCCCGCCAGGGTGCGCAGGTCACGGTGGTGGACACGCGGGCCGAGCCGCCGCAACGCCGGGCACTGCAAGACACCGTTCCTTCGGCGGTCTTCATCCATTCCACTTTTGACGCGACGCTCGTCGAAAGTACAGGCGTGCGGGCCGTGTTCACCAGCCCGGGACTCGCACCGCTAGACACCCACTCCGTGGTGTTGGCGGCGCAGGCCTTGGGTCTTTGGTTGGGCGGCGAGCTCAGCCTGTTTGCGCAAGCCTTGGCCGACCTGAAAAACGACACCCAATACGAGCCTAAAATTCTGGCCGTCACCGGTACCAATGGAAAAACCACCGTGACCTCCTTGACCGGCCATCTGGTGGCGTGGGCCGGCAAGTCGGTGGTGATGGCCGGAAACATCGGCCCCACGTTGCTCGACACCTTGACGCAGGCCCTGGACACCGAGACCTTGCCCGAAGTCTGGGTGCTGGAGCTGTCCAGCTTCCAGTTGGACCAGCCGTCCCAATTTGAACCCACTGCGGCGACAGTACTTAACGTCACGCAAGACCACTTGGACTGGCACGGCAGCATGGTTGCCTACGCCGCTGCAAAGGCCCATATCTTTGGCCAGCAGGCGTTGATGGTCCTGAACCGGGAAGACCCTGTGGTCATGGCCATGTTGCCCGAGCCGGTGCGCGTAAAGCTGCAACGCCCACAGTCCCGGCCCTACCTGACCTTTGGCACTGACATGCCCCGGCGTCCCGGCGACTTCGGCCTGGAAGAGGTCAACGGCATGGTGTGGTTGGTGCGAGCGCTGGAAGCCGACGAAACCCGCAAAAAACGCAAAGACGACGATGAAGAGCTGCACATCCAGCGCCTGATGCCGGCAGATGCCCTGCGCATACGCGGACGGCACAACGCCAGCAACGCGTTGGCCGCCTTGGCGCTCAGCGCCGCCGCGGGTTGCCCGTTGGGCCCGATCTTGTTCGGGCTACGCGAATACCGTGGTGAGCCCCACCGGGTCGAGTCTGTCGGTATTTTGAACGGGGTCGAGTTTTTTGACGACAGCAAGGGTACCAATGTCGGTGCCACGGTGGCCGCCTTGCGCGGGCTGGGCGAAGACCGCAAGGTCGTGGTTATTTTGGGGGGTGAGGGAAAAGGGCAAGACTTTTCGCCCTTGGCGACGCCGGTTGCTCGCTATGCCCGCGCGGTGGTGCTGATCGGGCGCGACGCCCCCTTGATTCGGGCCGCCTTGGAGCAGTCAGAGGTGCCCCTGGTGGATGTGGAATCCATGGCAGCAGCCGTCGCGCAGGCCAATCAACGGGCCCACGCCGGCGACGCGGTCCTGATGTCGCCCGCTTGCGCCAGTTTTGACATGTTTGACGACTACGAGCACCGTGCCAAGGTCTTCTGTGCTGCGGTGAAAGACCTCGCCATGGCCGATGGTGTGGATATGGAGGGCATCGCATGAGCGCCCTGGGCCAAACCGTGTCGGGTTGGTTTACCGCCAAGCTGGCGCCGGCCGCTGCCGCGCTGCCGGTGCGTTTGGGTGGCCGCGGCTCATTCTCCAGCGTCACCGCAAAGGCGCATGTGCGGGGCTTTGACCAATCACTGGTCTGGGTGGTGGTGGCCTTGTTGCTGTGGGGCTTGGTGATGGTCTATTCGGCGTCCATCGCCATGCCGGACAACCCGCGCTTTGCCAACTACACGCACACGCATTTTCTGGTGCGCCACGTCGTGTCTATTGGCGTTGCCTTTGTGGCGGCATTGATTGCGTTTCAAATACCGGTGCAAACCTGGGAAAAAGTGGCTCCCTGGTTGTTCATTGCCTCTTTGGTCTTGTTGATTGCGGTGCTGATCCCGTTCATTGGCAAAGGCGTCAATGGCGCGCGGCGTTGGATTGCTTTGGGGGTCATGAACTTCCAGCCGTCCGAACTTGCCAAGTTTGCCGTGCTGCTCTACGCGGCCGACTACATGGTGCGCAAGATGGACGTGAAAGAACGCTTCTTTCGCGCGGTGGCGCCCATGGGAGTTGCGGTGGCGGTGGTCGGCACCTTGCTGCTGGCGGAGCCCGATATGGGGGCCTTCATGGTGATTTCTGTCATCGCCATGGGGATCTTGTTTTTGGGCGGGGTCAACGCCCGCATGTTCTTCCTGATCGCAACAGTGCTGGTGGCCGCCTTCGCACTGATGATTGCCTTCAACGACTACCGGCGGGCCCGTATTTTTGCCTATCTCGACCCGTGGAGCGAGAAGAACGCCCTGGCCAAGGGCTACCAGTTAACCCATTCCCTGATCGCCATTGGCCGGGGCGAGATCTTTGGCGTTGGCTTGGGTGGCAGTGTGGAAAAACTGCACTGGTTACCTGAGGCCCATACCGACTTTTTGCTAGCCGTGATTGGCGAAGAGTTTGGGTTTGTCGGCGTGGCGATCGTCATTCTCCTGTTCCTCTGGCTTACCCGCCGCATGATGCACATCGGCCGCCAGGCCATTGCGCTGGACCGCGTTTTTGCCGGACTGGTAGCGCAGGGCGTGGGCATTTGGATGGGCTTTCAGTCCTTCATCAACATGGGTGTGAATTTGGGGGCCTTGCCCACCAAGGGCCTGACGCTGCCCCTGATGAGCTACGGCGGCTCAGCGCTGCTGATCAACATGGTCTCCATTGCGGTGGTGTTGCGCATCGACTTTGAGAACCGCCAACTGATGCATGGGGGGCGTGTATGACCCAGCGTTGCGCTTTGATCATGGCGGGTGGCACAGGGGGCCACATTTTCCCAGGCCTGGCTGTGGCCCAGGCCCTGCGTGACAAGGGCTGGCGTGTTCACTGGCTGGGCGCGCCCAACAGCATGGAAAGCCGCTTGGTGCCACCACGCGGTTTCGCGCTGGAAACGGTAGATTTTTCCGGAGTGCGTGGCAAGGGCTTGAAGACGCTGCTTTGGTTGCCGGTGCGCCTGCTGCGTGCGTTCGCCCAAAGCCTGCAGGTGCTGCGCCGGGTCAAGCCCGATGTGGTGGTGGGGCTGGGGGGCTACATCACGTTTCCCGCAGGGCTCATGGCGGCGTTGCTGGGAAAGCCACTGGTGTTGCACGAACAAAACTCCGTGGCCGGCATGGCCAACAAGGTGTTGGCCGTGCTGGCGTCCCGCGTGTTCACCGCCTTCCCCCAGGTCTTGGCCAAGGGGCAGTGGGTAGGCAACCCCCTGCGCGCAGAATTTTTGACGCAAGCCGATCCCATGCAGCGTTTTGCCGGCCGCAGTGGCCCCCTGCGCGTGCTGGTGGTGGGCGGGAGCTTGGGTGCACGCGCGCTCAACACCGTGGTGCCGCAGGCGTTGGCCTTGATTGAAGCCGCCGATCGCCCCGTGGTCACCCACCAGAGCGGCGAAAAGCAAATCGACGAACTGCGGGCCAATTACGCCGCAGCCGGGGTGCAGGCCACCCTGACGCCGTTCATTGACAACACGGCTCAGGCGTTTGCCGAGGCTGACCTGGTGATCTGCCGGGCTGGCGCCAGCACCGTGACCGAGTTGGCTGCAGTGGGCGCGGCGGCGGTGTTTGTGCCCTTTCCGTCCGCAGTGGACGACCACCAGACGCACAACGCCCGCTTTTTGGTTGATTGCGGGGCCGGTTGGCTGCTGCCGCAGAGCGAGATGACTCCCGGCGGGCTGGCGAATTTGCTACAAAAAACAGAGCGCTCTGCGCTTGTCCTACGGGGGCTGGAGGCCAAAAAGATGCAAAAAATACACGCCACCGATGCAGTGGTGGCTGCCTGCGAGGAACTCAGCCAATGAAGCACGCCATCAAACACATCCACTTTGTCGGCATCGGCGGCTCGGGCATGTCCGGCATCGCCGAAGTGCTGAATAACCTGGGCTACACGATCTCCGGCTCCGACCTGGCGGACAGCGCCACGCTCAAGCGGCTGGCCTCGTTGGGCATCCAGACCTATGTCGGCCATGCGCCAGCCCATGTGGCGGGTGCCGATGCAGTGGTCACCTCCACCGCTGTGCACGCAAGCAACCCCGAGGTGGTGCGGGCACGAGAGATGCGTATCCCCATCGTTCCACGCGCCCTGATGCTGGCGGAGCTGATGCGCCTGAAGCAAGGTATTGCCATCGCCGGCACCCACGGCAAGACCACCACCACCAGCCTGGTGGCCAGCGTGCTGGCCGAGGCTGGCCTGGACCCGACCTTCGTGATCGGAGGGCGCCTTAACAGCGCTGGTGCCAACGCGCGGCTGGGGCAAGGCGACTACATCGTGGTCGAGGCGGATGAGTCCGATGCCTCGTTCCTGAACCTGCTGCCGGTGATGGCGGTGGTGACCAACATCGATGCCGACCACATGGAAACCTATGGCCATGACTTTGGCAATCTGAAGAAGGCGTTTGTCGACTTTTTGCACCGCATGCCATTTTATGGCACCGCCATTCTGTGCACCGATGATGCGGCGGTGCGTGACATCCTGGACCAGGTGACCTGCCCCGTCACCAGCTACGGCTTCAACGAGCGCGCCCAGGTGCGCGCGGTCAACGTGCGCGCCGTCAACGGCCAAATGCACTTCACCGTGCAGCGCCGCAACGGCGTGGTGCTGCCCGACCTGGAGGTGGTGCTGAACCTGCCAGGCCTGCACAACGTGCTCAACTCCCTGTCGGCCATAGCGGTGGCGGTGGAACTCAATGTGGCCGACGCCGCCGTGCTCAAGGCGCTGGCGGAATTCAAGGGCGTGGGCCGGCGCTTCCAGCGCTATGGTGATATCCCCTTGCCCGCGGGCGGAAGCGTCACCGTGGTCGATGACTACGGCCACCACCCGGTGGAGATGGCGGCCACACTGGCGGCAGCCCGTGGCGCGTTTCCGGGGCGGCGTTTGGTGCTGGCGTTTCAGCCGCACCGTTTCACCCGTACGCGCGACTGTTTTGAGGACTTCGTCAAGGTCATTGGCCAGGCCGACTCGGTCTTGCTGGGCGAAGTCTATGCAGCTGGCGAGGCGCCCATCGTGGCGGCGGACGGCCGCGCTTTGGCGCGGGCCTTGCGCATTGCGGGCAAGGTCGAGCCGATCTTCGTTGATGACATCGCGGCCATGCCGCAGGCGGCGGTGGACAACGCGCAGCCCGGAGATGTCTTGCTGTGCATGGGCGCGGGCTCAATCGGCGCAGTGCCAGCCAAGGTAGTTGAATTGCTACAAAAAACAGAGCTGCTTACGCAAGAGGGGCGGGCGTTATGAGCCATTTGACTACAAATCTTGGTAAAGTTGCCGTTCTGATGGGAGGTGCCTCCGCTGAGCGCGAGGTCTCGCTCATGTCCGGCGCTGGCGTATTGAAAGCATTGCTCTCCAAGGGCGTGGACGCGCATGCCTTCGACCCGCTGCAGCGCGACCTGATCGACCTCAAGCGCGAAGGCTTTGACCGCTGCTTTATTGCCCTGCACGGCCGCTTTGGGGAAGATGGCACGGTGCAGGGCGCGCTGGAGCTCATGGGCATTCCCTACACAGGCTCCGGCGTGATGGCCTCCGCCATTTCCATGGACAAGGTCATGACCAAGCGCATCTGGCGTTTTGAAGGCTTGCCCACCCCGGCTTGGAGCCAAGTCACCAGTGCGGCCCAAACCCGCGCCGCTTTTGCCGAGCTGGGAGCCCCCATGATCGTCAAGCCGGCGCGGGAAGGCTCCACGATTGGACTCACTAAAGTTATGTCGCTGGACCAATGTGATGCCGCCTACGCTCTGGCCTCGCAGCACGATGTGCAGGTGCTGTGTGAACAATTTATTGCTGGCGACGAGGTCACCTGCCCGGTGCTGGGCCCGGCCGAGCAGCCCCATGCGTTGCCCTTGATCCGCATCGTGGCACCTGACGGCAATTACGACTACCAGAACAAGTACTTCACCGACACAACCCAGTACCTGGTGCCTGCCGGACTGCCCGCGGGGGAAGAAGACGCCATTGCGGCCATGGTGTGCCGTGCCTACGCCGTGTTGGGCTGCCGCGGTTGGGCGCGGGCTGATGTGATGATCGACGCCCGCACCCGCAAGCCCTACCTGCTGGAGATCAACACCTCGCCAGGCATGACCGGGCACTCCCTGGTGCCCATGTCGGCCCGCGCGGCAGGCATTAGCTACGAAGACTTGTGTGTGCGCCTGCTGCAAAGCGCCGCCACCGATGCAGGAGGCATTGCATGAATCCCACGCTGGCCGCCCCCTTGGACGTCAAACTCATGAACATGACCGCGCAGGTTCTGTTGATGACGTTTGTCGCCTTGAGCGTGGTGGCCGCAGCCCGGTGGATCTCGCGTCTGCCGGCCTTTGACATCCGCGAGATCTCGGTCACCGGCCAAGTGAGCCACAACAACGCCATCACGCTGCGGGCCAACGTAGCGCCGCGCATGTCCGGCACCTTCTTCACGGTGGACCTGGCCCGGGTACGCACAGCGTTCGAGGCGGCACCCTGGGTGCGTCGCGCGGTCGTGCACCGCCATTTTCCGAGCCGTCTGCAGGTGGTTCTGCAAGAGCACCAGGCAGAGGCCTACTGGGGCAGCGATGGGGAGTCCCGGCTGATCAACAGCTACGGCGAGGTATTCGAGGCCAATGTGGGCGAGGTGGAGCAAGACATGTTGCCACGGCTCAATGGGCCGGAAGGCCAGAGCGCAGAGGTGTTGGCGATGTTCCGTGCCGTGGCCCCTTTGTTTGAACAGGTGGAGCTGCCCGTGGAGCAGTTCGAGCTGTCGGGCGGTGGCAGTTGGCGCGCACGGCTCGATACCGGGGCCGTGATCGAATTGGGGCGCGGCACGGTGGATGAGATCGTGGCCCGGTTGGATCGGTTCTTGAAAACATTGACGCAGGTCACCACCCGCTATGGACGCCGGGTCAACGCAGTGGAATCGGCCGACTTGCGGCATGAAAACGGGTATGCCATCCGGTTGCGGGGCGTGAGTACGCTCGGTGCCGATGGTCCAAAAAAGTAGCTCAGAAAATACAGCAGGTGCACATATGGCAAAAGAATACAAAGATCTCGTTGTAGGGCTGGACATCGGCACCGCCAAGGTCATGGTGGTGGTGGCCGAGGTCATGCCCGGCGGAGAGCTCAAGCTGGCCGGCCTGGGTGTGGCCCCGAGCAACGGCATTAAGCGCGGCGTGGTGGTCAACATTGACGCCACCGTACAAAGCATCCAGCAGGCTCTGAAAGAGGCCGAGCTGATGGCCGACTGCAAGATCACGCGGGTCTATACCGGCATCACTGGCAGCCACATTCGTGGCATCAATTCCAGTGGCATGGTGGCCATCAAAGACCGGGAGGTGAGCGCCGCCGACGTGGCCCGCGTGGTGGAGACCGCCAAGGCGATCAATATTTCCACCGACCAGCGCCTGCTGCTGGTGGAGCCCCAGGAGTTCATCATTGACGGGCAGGATGTGAAAGAGCCCATCGGCATGAGTGGCATCCGGCTGGAAGCCAAGGTGCACATCGTCACGGGCGCGCAAAGTGCGGCCGAAAACATCATCAAGTGCGTGCGCCGCTGTGGCCTGGAAGTGGACCAGCTCATGCTCAACCCGCTGGCCAGCAGCCTGTCGGTGCTGACCGCCGACGAGCGCGAGCTGGGTGTCGCCTTGGTGGACATTGGGGCAGGAACCACCGATGTGGCCATTTTCACCAACGGTGCCATTCGCCACACCGCCGTCATTCCGATCGCCGGTGATTTAATCACCAGCGATATCGCCATGGCCCTGCGCACCCCCACCAAGGATGCCGAAGACATCAAGGTCGAATACGGCCACGCCAAACAAATGTTGGTAGACCCCGAAACCCAGGTGGAAGTACCCGGTCTGGGTGACCGCGGTCCGCGTATGCTGAGTCGCCAGGCGCTGGCCGGGGTGATTGAGCCGCGTATTGAAGAAATCTATTCCCTGGTGAACCAGGTGATGCGCGAGTCCGGCTTTGAAGAGGTCTTGTCCTCCGGCATCGTGCTCACCGGTGGCAGTTGCATCATGCCGGGCATGGTCGAATTGGGGGAGGATATCTTCCTCAAACCGGTGCGCCGTGGCATTCCCAAGTACTCCAGTGCGCTGGCCGACATGGTGGCCCAGCCGCGTGCCGCCACCGTCATGGGCTTGCTGGAAGAGGCCCGCATGGCGCGCATGCGCGGCTACAAGGTGGCGCAAAAAAATGGGTCGATGAAGACCGCACTGGGCCAGGTCAAAGACTGGTTCGTAGGGAACTTCTGACCATGAAAAACACAATATGGCTGGCCCGTGGTAGCCCCCACCGGCGAATGCAGTGTGTGGGCCCCCCGCTTAGGCTGGATCCACCGCAATTGACCCCACCACATTCACACGAAATTTAAATTGAAACCTAAGGAGTAATACAACATGGCCATCGAACTATTTGAAGAAGAAGCGTTTAACCAGGGCACGCAGATCAAGGTGATCGGCGTGGGCGGCGGCGGCGGCAACGCGGTCGAGCACATGATCAACACCGCCGTGGGTGGCGTGGAATTTATCTGCGCCAACACCGATGCCCAGGCCTTGAGCCGTAGCACCGCGCACAAGACCATTCAGCTCGGCACCAGTGGCCTGGGTGCCGGCAGCAAGCCAGAAAAAGCACGCGAGGCGGCAGAGTTGGCCGAGGCAGATATTCGCGCCGCCATTGACGGTGCCCACATGTTGTTCATCACCGCCGGTATGGGCGGTGGCACCGGGACCGGGGCTGCGCCCGTGATTGCCCGCATCGCCAAAGAAATGGGGATTTTGACGGTGGGTGTGGTGACCAAGCCGTTTGAGTTTGAAGGCGGTCGCCGCATGAGCAACGCCGACAACGGCTTGTCCGACCTGGAGTCCAACGTCGACTCCCTGATCGTGGTTTTGAACGAAAAACTGCTGGAAGTGCTGGGCGACGACATCACCCAGGACCAGGCCTTTGCCCACGCCAACGATGTGTTGAAAAACGCCGTCGGCGGTATTGCGGAAATCATCAACGTGCCTGGCCACGTCAACGTCGACTTTGAAGATGTGCGCACCGTCATGGGCGAGCCCGGCAAGGCCATGATGGGCACTGCGGTGGCCAGCGGCCCCGACCGTGCGCGTATCGCAGCCGAGCAGGCAGTGGCCTGCCCACTGCTCGAAGGTATAGACCTGTCTGGTGCCAAGGGCGTGCTGGTGCTGATCACGGCCGCCAAGGGCAGCCTGAAGCTGGCTGAGTCCAAGTTGGCCATGAACACGATTCGCGCCTACGCTTCGCCGGACGCCCATGTGATTTACGGTACCGCCTATGACGACTCCTTGGGCGAAGAAATTCGCGTCACGGTCGTGGCCACTGGCCTGAGCCGCCAGGGCATTCGTCGCAACGTACCCTTGGTCGTGCACCAAACCCAGTTGCGTACCGGCACCGACAACGTGCCCTTCACGGTTCCTACTCTCAGCACCATGGCGACTCCCACGGGCGCCACGGCATCCATGGGTGGCGGTGTGGCGCAGCCGGACTACGGCAGCATGGGAACCCCTGCCGTGTGGCGCGGGCGCACTTCGGCGGCAGCCCGCGTGGACGCTTTGTCCAGCGGTGGAATGGATGACTACGAAATCCCAGCCTTCTTGCGCAAGCAAGCTGACTGACCATGTGGCGGATGCCCGGTAAAATCCAAGCTGTGTTGAAACAACGAACCCTCAAATCCCTGACCCGCGCCGTAGGCGTGGGGCTGCACAGCGGGCAGCGGGTGGAGATCACCCTGCGCCCGGCTGCGCCGGATACGGGGATCGTGTTTCGCCGGGTAGATTTACCTGCAGCCATCGATATCCCGGTGTCGGCCAGTGCGGTCACCGACACCCGCTTGGCATCCACCTTGTCCAGCGGCAATGCCCGGGTGCACACGGTGGAGCACCTAATGTCGGCTTGCGCCGGGCTGGGTGTGGACAACCTGTATGTGGACATCACCGCCGAGGAGGTGCCGATTCTGGATGGGTCGGCGGCCTCGTTTGTGTTTTTGTTGCAAAGCGCAGGCATTGAGCTGCAAAACGCGCCGCGCCGCTTCATTCGGTTGACGCGGCCCGTGGAGGTGCGAGAGGGCACGGGTAGCCAGGAAAAATGGGCCCGCCTGGAGCCCTACCATGGCTACAAGCTCAGTTTTGAGATCGAATTCAACCACCCCGCGGTGGACTCGACCGGTCAACGGGTGGAGTTTGACCTGAGCACCGGGTCGTATTCGCGTGACATTGCGCGCGCCCGTACCTTTGGATTTACCAAAGACGTGGAGATGATGCGTGCCAATGGCTTGGCCCTGGGTGGCGGCCTGGACAATGCCATCGTCATGGACGACTACAAGGTACTGAACTCCGACGGTTTGCGTTATGACGATGAATTCGTCAAGCACAAGATCCTGGATGCCATGGGCGACCTCTACCTCGTCGGCAAGCCCTTGTTGGCCAGCTACAGCGCGTTTCGCTCAGGGCATGCCATGAACAACCAGCTCCTGCGTGCGCTGCTGGCCCAGCCGGACGCCTGGGAGGTGGTGAGCTTTGAAGATGAAAAGCTGGCACCCAAGGGCTTTGCCCAACTGGCCCGTGCTTGGTAAGCTGAACCGCAAGGCGCTCGGACCACCATGTTGCTCTTTCGATGGCTCGTCCTCCTGCTCTTGCTGGGTGCGGGCGTTTCATTTGCGTTTTATGCGGGCACCGGCCAAGAGCGTTTCAAGCGCTACGGCCTGATCATCCTGAAGTGGACGGTGCTGTCGGCACTGGGCTTCTTTGCCGTGCTGATCCTGGAGCGGGTCGCGTAGGCGCAGAGCCGGGGACGCTCAGCGCGACGCCACCCAGAAGCACTTAAGTCAGTTTCTGCGCCCGGCCTTGTAAGAGGCCTTGACGCCACTGCCCACCCCGTCCGCCTGCGCCAGCCGGGCCATGGCCTTGCCAGCATGCGCGTGGGTAATCGCCAAACCCAGCGCGTCGGCGGCATCGGTGCCCGGCAGACCGGACAATGTGAGTAGGCGGCGGACCATTTCCTGAATCTGCGTCTTGTCGGCGCGCCCATAGCCCACCACTGCCTGTTTCATTTGCAGCGCGGTGTATTCCGCCACCGGCAAATCAGCCGACACCAGCGCGGTGATCAGCGCACCCCGGGCTTGGCCGAGCAACAGGGTGGACTGGGGGTTGACATTCACGAACACGATTTCAATGGCGGCGCAGGTGGGCTGGTAGTGTTGCACCACCTCACCAATGCCGTCAAACAGCACTTTCAGGCGCGCCGGCAGCGCCTTGGTGTCCAAGTGCTGGGTGCTGATGGTGCCGCTGGCGACATACGTCAGGTCGGCACCCTGCACGTCCACCACGCCAAAGCCGGTGGTGCGCAGGCCGGGGTCAATGCCCAAAATTCTCATGCTATTGTTTTAGGAGCTGCCTACGCAGTATCCACGGGGGCTAGAGGCCAAAATACCACTTGGCGGAGTGAAAAAATACAGGCGCGGCGAAGCACAAGGCATCCACCCGGTCCAACAGGCCGCCCGCGCCGGTTGTGGACTTGATGTGCACGCCCCAACTCGGGATGCCGCGATCGCGCTTGAGTGCCTTCATGACCAAATGCCCCAGCGACCCCGCCACGCAGGCGATAAAGGCAAACGCAAACGCGGTCCCCGGCACCCAGGGGGTAATGCCCGCCAACAGGGCCCCAAGCAAGCTGCCCGCGCCAATTCCAATGCCCCAGCTGGGCCAGTTAAAACTCTGGCTGATGGCCGGAGCCACCGGGCTGCGCTTGAGTTTGCGCGACGCCAGGTGCTGCGCGACCATGCATGATTGCACCACCAGCACCAGGAAGAACACCATAAACGCATTCTTGCTGTCGTAGCCGGGGAACTTCAGCAGCAGCAGGGCGGGCACATGGCTCATGCCGTAGATGCACACCATGATGCCCCACTGCAGCTTGGCATTGCGCTCCAGAAACCGGGTGGGGTCATTGGCCAGCGCGCTGGCCACCGGCAGCGCCAAAAACACATAGACCGGAATAAACACCGCAAACATGTCGAAGTGCTCACTGCCCACCAGCCAGTATTGCAAGGGCAACACCGCAAAAAAGGCCAGCACCAGGCTGCGGTGATCGCCCCTGCGGGTCGGGGATAAGGTCAAAAACTCGCGCAAAGCAAAAAACGACACAAAACCAAACAGGGTCAGTGCCACCCAGTCGCCCGCCACCCAGCTCACCCAAAAAACGAACATCATCACCCAGCTGGTGCGAATGACGCCGTCGACCCCCTTGAGTTCTCGGCGTAGGCGCTCACCCCGGACATCGTCGCTGTAATCCCGAATCGACAGCATGAACGCGGCCACACTGATTAGCAGCAAGAACCCGAATACCAGGACGAACAGTGCGCCCACCTGCTGGGTCGGGGTCAGATCTTTCAGGGTGTAGTACATGGCGGCTCTCTATACATCACGCAGCGCGATCACGGCTTCGCGGGCGCGTTTGAGGAATGCGCCCCGGTCCTCGCCTTCTTGCAGCGCAATGGGCGCGCCAAAGGTCACCGAGCACAGCACCGGCACCGGCACCACTTCACCTTTGGGTAAGACATGCTGCACATTGTTGATCCAGGCCGGTACCAGCACGGCGCCTGGGAATTTGGTCGCCAGGTTGTACAGCCCAGCCTTAAAAGCCTGCGGCTCCTCGGCGTAGCCGCGCGTGCCCTCTGGGAACAAAATAATGGAATCGCCATTGCCCAGCGCTTCCAGCAGTGGCTCCAATGGGTCTTCATCTGCCGTGCGTTCGCGCGACACGTAAATCACGTTGAACACTTCGGTGGTGAGCCACTTTCGGAAAGGGGTCTTGGTCCAGTAGTCGCGGGCGGCAATAGCGCGGGTCACACTGCGCAACTCCCTGGGTAGTGCCGCCCAGATCATCACCAGATCGGCATGGCTTTGGTGGTTGGCAAAGTAAATACGTTGCTCGGCCTTGGGCGGGCAGCCGTGCCAACGCGCCTGTGAGCCGGTAAGAATCCGGATCAACCCCAGCAAGAACCAACCCATTAATTTTGCGAGCATAGGGCGGATGATAAGTGAGATATCAGGGCAGTTGGGCGTCGCCCATGCGCCCGGCGATCACGCCCGCCCGGCCGGACAAATAGGCCGAATTTGGCAACTTTTCGAAATATTTAGGGCGCGGCAGCATCACGGCCAGGCGTGCGGCTTCAAAGGCGGTGAGCTTGGCGGCGGGCTTGCGAAAGTAGTGTTGTGCGGCCGCCTCGGCGCCGAACACGCCTTCGCCCCATTCCACATGGTTGAGGTAGATCTCCAAAATCCGCCGTTTGCTCAGGCAGGCCTCCAGCGCAAAGGTCAATACAAACTCCTGACCCTTGCGCAACAAGGTGCGTTCACCGGACAAAAAAAGGTTTTTTGCCAGTTGTTGGGTAATGGTCGAGCCCCCAACGACTTTGGGCGGTCGCAGCACGGCGGGACCTTGGGTGGCGTTGGGGCTGGGCTTGCGCCCGGCAGCGCGCTGCTCCGCCTTGGCGTTTTTGGCCCAGGCTTTCTCCAAGGCGTCCCAGTCCACGCCATCGTGGTTGCTAAAGCCATCGTCCTCGGACGCAATCACAGCACGCTTGAGGTGGTCGGAGATCTGGCCATAGTCCACCCACTGCTGGCGCCAGCGCAAGGTGCCTTTTTCAGTCGCAAGGCGCCAGGCCTCAGAGCGCTCAAAGGTGGTGGACTGGGGTGCCAGTACCGCCATGCTGGCAATACGGGCCACAAAGAAAACCTGCAGCGCGGCCACAGCCAGTGCGCACAAGCCAAGCCAGTGCAAAAACGGTTTCATGGACTGCTGGAGATCTTGGCTTCCAGCGTCTCATCGCGGGTGAACTTGAAGCGCGAAACCACCACGATTTGGTCGGCCTGGCGTCGCATCGCCTTGTTGAACTTGCCAAAAGGCCCGGCGGTGCGCGCAATGGTGGCAGCGCGCCGGTCCAGCGCGCTATTGCCGGAGCTCTCCACAATCTCGGTGTTGAGCACCCGGCCGTCGTGGTTCACCGTCACCACCATGGTCAGTTCGCCGTACAGCTTTTTGCCGCCCGATTGGGGGAAGTTGTCGGTGCCCCGGTCTTCAATGGAGCGGCGCAAGGCATCGTAATACACCGCATACACCTCCTCGCGTGTGGCCGGGCTGATGTAGCGCTTTTTGGGCCGGGCGTTTTCCTTGTTGATACGCCGCTCAATTTCGGCCAGCAGCTTGATGAGTTGTCGGCGTTTTTCTTCGCGCTCTACCTCTTCGGCCGTTTTGGCCGCTTTGCGTGGGTCGCGCGGTGGCAGTGCTGCCAACTGATTTTTGATCTGGGCCAGCAGCAAGGACTGTTGTTCCTGCAGGTGTTGCAGCTTGCGCGCTGATTCTTCCTCGGCGCTGTCGCCCACATCGGTGAGCGCCGAGGGCGGCATTGGGCTGGTGGCGCGGCCCCGCTCAGCATCACCGCCGCCCGCCAACGATGCCTGGGCAATGGCGGTGGCCTTTTCAGGCTTTTCGTCGCTACGGGAGTTGACCAAAATCACCTCCAGTGGCGTGTCCTCAAACACCCGATTGAACGCCTGTGGGTCGACAAAGCGCACGGTCAACAGCACTGCGTGCACCGCAATGGATAGCCCCAGGGCAATGTGTAGCGTGCTGAAAGACCGAAGGTTCACAGGAATTACGCCGTGGCGTTGTCGCTGGCTGTGTCGGGCGCTTCGTTCACGTCCACCGCAATGGCAATCGGGCCAGCCACGTCGTCGTCATCGCCCTCGGTACCCTCGTCGTCGCACGCGTCCTGCACCGGCGCATCCAGCCGCTCAATGACGGTGCCATTCACGTCTAGCGTGATCAGGTCCATTTCCCCTAGTTTGACGCGCACACGCGCACCCCGTGGCAAGCCCTGCGCACCCAGCACCGGCAGCACCAGAGGAATCTCGTCGGCACGCACCATGTTGTCCTTAAACACGCTGGCGACCAGTTCGGTGATGCCGTTTTGCTGCAAATACTGCATCGTCCAAAAGCGTTCCATGGCGCCCTGGTAGCCGTTGTAGGCGCTGTACGCGGCGTCAAAGCTGGAGATGATGGAGAACAGCTCGGCGTCTTTGGGCTTGAAGGGCGCAGCCAAGGCGGCGGTTTTTCCGTGGCGCGCGCAGGCGATGATTTGCCACTGGTTCACCAGATCGGTGTAGCGGCGCAGGGGCGATGTGCTCCAGGCGTAGCTCTTGACGCCAATGCCGGCGTGGGGTGCGGCCTTGGTGCCCATGCGCACCTTAACGCCCGGCGCAAGGGACGCCTGGCTGCGGTAAATGCCGGGCACGCCCAGCTCGGCCATCCAGTTGCCCCAGGTGCTGTTGGCCAAAATCATGGCCTCGGCCACAATCAAATCCAGCGGTGCGCCCCGCTGGCGGGTGCTGATCTGGACTTCTTCATGCCCTTGCGGCTCGGTGCCTTGCTCGGCCGGGTCGCGCACCAGCCGGAAGTTGTAATCCGGGCGGTTAAAGGTCTCGGGTTTGCCCCGTACGATCTCGCGCTTGCACTTCAGGTTCTTGGCCAGTTGGTATAAAAATGATAGCTGGCTACGCAATTCTGGTAAGGGCTGCGGCTCGTTTTCATGGTTAAAACTGGGGTCTTGCAGCCAGGGCTCGGTGACCACGGTGTCCAGTTGGTCGTGGCGCAGGTTGTGAGCAATCGGCACCCGCTCCAGCTTGGTCTCGGAGCTTTGAATTTCCAGCGTGGCTTCATCAAAGGTCACGTACAGCGACACGGACGGGCAGTCTCGCCCCTCCATCAGGGTGTAGGTCTGCACCACAGCGTCCGGCAGCATGGTGACCTTGTAGCCGGGCATGTACACGGTGGACAGGCGCGCACGCCCCAGCAGGTCGATAGCGCTGCCGGGCACGATGGCCAGGGCCGGGGCCGCAATGTGGATGCCCAAAATAACCGTGCCGCTGCCCAGCCCCTGCACGGAAAGCGCATCGTCAATCTCGGTGGTGGCCGAGTCGTCAATGGAGAAGGCCTGCACGGGCGCCAATGGCAAAACGTCAGAGATGGCGGGCGCTTGCAGCGTGGGGAAACCGGTGCCCTTGGGGAAGTTTTCCAGCAAAAAGCGCTTCCAGTGGAACTGGTAGGGCGAGGCGATGGCCCCCGCCTTTTGCAGCAACTCCAGCGGCGCGGTGTGGGTGGCACGCGACGCGTCGACCACGGCCTTGTACTCGGGCGCATTTTTGTCCGGCTTGAACAGAATTTTGTACAACTGCTCGCGGATTGGCTCAGGGCAAACGCCCGCACCCAGCTCGCCCGCCCACTGGGCGATCTGTAACACCACCTGTTTTTTTTTCTCGATCGCCGCCAATGCCAGGGCGATGATGTCGGCGGGCGCCTTGCGAAAACGCCCTTTGCCCGCGCGGCGGAAGTAGTGGGGGTTGTCAAACAGGCGCACCAGCATGCCTGCTTGTTGCTCCAGCGTGGCATTGGCGGAGAAATAGTCGCGCGCCAGATCGGCAAAGCCAAACTCTTCATCCGGCGAAAACTCCCAGGCCATCTCCAGCTCAATCGTCTGGCTGAGGTCTTGCGCCGCCGCCAGCATTTGGGCTGGGGACGGTTTTTCAAATCGCAGCAGAATGTTGGCGGCTTTGACCTTGACCCGTTTTCCGCTGTCTAACTCCACCTGTGCAGAGGCATCCGCCTCTGACAGCACCCGACCGGCCATGAATTTTCCGGCTTCTTCAAACAATAAAAACATAGGTGGCATTGTCCCAGTAAAAATAGACCGGGGGGTTGGGGCGTGGTCAGGGCTGAATCATAGTTCGCGGGATAATCCCCCCTATGGCGCAACAATTTGGAAAAACTCCCCTGCTTAAGCGAATAGCCCCGTGGTTTTCGGGGTTTGACGGGCCGTTGGCATTTGCCGTGTTTATGCTGTGTAGTGCAGGGCTACTGACCATGTATTCGTCCGGCTTCGACCACGGCACCCGCTTCGAGGCCCACGCCCGCAACATGCTGATTGCCGCGGCGATCATGTTTGTGGTGGCGCAGATCCCGCCACAGCGCTTGATGATGTTTGCGGTTCCCTTGTATGTGTTGGGCGTGACCCTGCTGGTGGCGGTGGCGGTGTTTGGCATCACCAAGAAGGGGGCCAGGCGCTGGCTGAACGTGGGGGTCACGATTCAACCCAGTGAAATCCTGAAAATTGCCATGCCGCTGATGCTGGCATGGTGGTTTCAAAAGCGCGAAGGCCAGTTGCGCCCCCTGGACTTTGTGGTGGCGGGCCTGTTGCTGGCAGTGCCGGTGGCGCTCATCATGAAGCAACCCGATCTCGGAACCTCCCTGTTGGTGCTTGCCGCGGGAATGTCGGTCATCTTTTTTGCCGGCATGAGTTGGAAACTGGTGATTCCGCCGGTGCTATTGGGCCTCACCGGTCTTGTCCTGATCGTGGTGTTTGAGCCTTCCCTGTGCGCGGACGGGGTGCGCTGGCCGGTGCTGCATGACTACCAGCAGCAGCGCATTTGCACCTTGCTCGACCCCACCCGTGACCCGTTGGGCAAGGGTTTTCACATCATTCAGGGCATGATCGCCATTGGCTCTGGCGGGGTGCTTGGCACCGGGTTCATGCAGGGAACGCAGACGCATCTGGAATTCATCCCCGAGCGCACCACGGACTTCATCTTTGCAGCCTATTCGGAAGAGTTTGGGCTGCTGGGCAATTTGATTTTGATTGGTGCCTTCATTTTCTTGGTGTTGCGCGGCTTGGCGATTGCGCTGGATGCACCCACCCTGTTTTCGCGCCTGCTGGCCGGCAGTGTGACCATGATTTTCTTTGCCTATGCCTTCGTCAACATGGGCATGGTCAGCGGCATCTTGCCGGTGGTGGGTGTGCCACTGCCGTTTATCAGTTACGGCGGCACCGCCATGGTCACCCTGGGCTTGGCCGTGGGCATTTTGATGGCTATTTCCAATTCCAAACGCCTGGTGCAGTCCTGACCCCTAGAATCACACCATGATCTCTCGCGAACCCACTATCGAACGTTTGGCTATTGCCAAATCGCTGTTGCTCACCCCTTTTGGCCTGGATGAGTCCCATCTGGCCCGCGCCCTGGCGGAAATCAAGGCGCATCGGGTGGATGAAGCCGACCTGTACTTCCAGTACACCCGCTCGGAGGGCTGGAGCCTGGAAGAGGGCATCGTCAAAACCGGCTCGTTCAGCATCGACCAAGGCGTCGGTGTGCGGGCGGTCAGCGGCGAGAAAACCGCCTTTGCCTACTCGGACGATATTTCGGAAGCATCGCTCCTGGACGCGGCCCGCACTGTGCGCACTATTTCGCGTGCAGCCAAGGCTGGGCGTGCGCGAGCAGCTACTAATAAGATAGCAAAAAGCCGCATCCTGTACGCTGGCGTTGACCCAATTTCCACGCTCGACAGCGCCACCAAAGTCGCGTTGCTGGGCAAGGTGGAGCGCCTGGCCCGGGCCAAAGACCCGCGCGTGGCACAGGTCATGGCCGGACTGGCCAGTGAATACGATGTGGTGATGGTGGCGCGCGCCGATGGCACGCTGGCCGCCGATGTGCGCCCCTTAGTGCGTTTGTCCGTCACGGTCATTGCCGAACAAAAAGGCCGGCGCGAAGTCGGCTCCGCTGGCGGGGGCGGGCGCTTTGGCTTGGCCTACTTTGACGACGAGTGCATTGAAAAATACGTGAATGAGGCCGTGCATGCGGCGCTGACCAACCTGGAAGCGCGCCCAGCACCGGCCGGCGAGATGACCGTGGTGTTGGGGCCTGGTTGGCCCGGCATCTTGTTGCACGAAGCCATTGGCCACGGGCTGGAAGGCGATTTCAACCGCAAGGGCTCCAGCGCCTTCAGTGGCATGGTCGGCAAGCGCGTGGCCGCCAAGGGTGTCACCGTGCTGGACGACGGCACGATCAAGGACCGGCGCGGTTCACTGAATGTGGACGACGAAGGCAATGCCAGCCAGCGCAATGTGCTGATTGAGGACGGTATCCTCAAAGGCTACATTCAGGATGCCATGAACGCCCGCCTGATGGGCGTGGCGCCCACCGGCAACGGCCGGCGCGAAAGCTATGCCCACATCCCCATGCCGCGCATGACCAATACCTATATGTTGGGCGGCGACAAGGACCCGCAAGAGATTGTCAAAAGCATCAAAAAGGGCCTGTACGCCACTAACTTTGGCGGCGGACAGGTGGACATCACCTCCGGCAAGTTCGTGTTCTCCGCCAGTGAAGCCTATTGGGTGGAAAACGGCAAGATTCTGTACCCGGTCAAGGGCGCCACCATTGTGGGCAGCGGCCCGGAGTGCCTGAAAAAGGTGTCGATGATCGGCAACGACATGAAGCTCGACAGCGGCGTCGGCACCTGTGGCAAGGAAGGCCAGAGCGTGCCCGTGGGCGTGGGCCAGCCGACCCTGCGGATCGACGGTCTGACGGTGGGCGGGACGGCGTAAGCCCGATGTTTTTTGACTGTGCTACATTGCAAGCCATGAATTCGGTTTGTTTTTTCTTTAGCTACTTTTGGTTCTCCAGCGCCTGCGGCGGTAGAGAGTTCTGAACGTACCTGAAAAAAACGTCCTGATCTTCCAAAAACCGCCGGCACCCCCGGCGGTTTTTTTATGCTTTTTCGAATCACTTTTTTGACTTAGGAGCCTTCAACATGACTGCAACAGCCCCCGCCACCGCCGACGCATGGTACGGACGTCCGCCCCATCCCGCCGACCGCACCAGTACCACCGACGACGAACGCATCAAGGACATCACCGTGTTGCCACCTCCCGAGCATTTGATCCGATTCTTCCCCATTCGCAGCACGGCCATGGAGACACTCATCAGCGGCACCCGCCGCCGCGTCCAGGAAATCATGGCCGGCAAGGACGACCGCCTGCTGGTGGTCATTGGCCCGTGCTCGATCCACGACCCGGCCGCCGCCCTGGAGTACGCCAAGCGTTTGCTGGTGCAACGTGAAAAGTACGCTGACACCCTGGAAATCGTGATGCGCGTGTATTTCGAAAAGCCACGCACCACAGTGGGCTGGAAGGGGCTGATCAACGACCCGTACCTGGATGAGACCTTCCGTATCGATGAGGGCCTGCGCATTGCACGCCAGTTGCTGATTGAAATCAACCGGATCGGCTTGCCCGCAGGCAGCGAGTTCCTGGATGTGATCTCGCCGCAGTACCTGGGCGATTTGATCTCCTGGGGCGCGATTGGTGCCCGCACCACCGAGAGCCAGGTGCACCGCGAGCTGGCGTCGGGCCTGTCTGCGCCGATTGGCTTCAAGAACGGTACCGACGGCAACATCAAGATCGCCACTGACGCCATTCAGGCCGCCGCCGGTGGGCACCACTTTTTGTCGGTGCACAAGAACGGCCAGGTGGCGATTGTGCAAACCCATGGCAACCCGGACTGCCACGTCATCCTGCGCGGGGGTAAGGCGCCCAATTACGACGCCGCCAGCGTGGCCGCCGCCTGCAAAGACCTGGAAAAAGCCAAACTGCCCGCGACCCTGATGGTGGATTGCAGCCACGCCAACAGCAGCAAGCAGCATGAAAAGCAGGTGGAAGTGGCGCGTGAAATTGCCGCGCAAGTGTCTGGTGGATCGACCAGCGTGTTTGGCGTGATGGTGGAGAGCAACCTGCAGGCAGGTGCCCAGAAGTTCACGCCGGGCAAGGATGACGCAGCCAAGCTGGCCTATGGGCAGAGCATCACCGATGCCTGCCTGGGTTGGGATGATTCCTTGCAGTCGCTGGAATTGTTGTCCGCTGCGGTCAAGGCGCGCCGCATCCGGTGATGGGTGCCGGCTGTGGGGTTATAAGCCTTTTGTGCCTGTAACCCGCACAGGGCCTGCGCAAGCAGCTACTATTTTTGTAGCAATTCAGCCAGCTTGAGGTGGATGCCCCCAAAGCCCCCGTTGCTCATGCACAGGATGTGGTCGCCGGGCCGCACCTGGGCCAGCACTTGGGCTACCAGAGCGTCGATGGTGTCCGCCACCTCTGCCCGCGCGCCCATGGGGGCCAGTGCCTCGCGTGCATCCCAGCCCAAACCGCCGCTGTGGCAGAAGGCCAGGTCGGCTTCCTCCAGGCTCCAGGGCAGTTGCGATTTCATGGCGCCCAGCTTCATGGTGTTGCTGCGCGGCTCGAACACCGCCAGAATACGCGCGCTGCCGACTTTGCGGCGCAGGCCATTGACGGTGGTGCGGATGGCGGTGGGGTGGTGGGCAAAATCGTCGTAGATTGTGACCAGCGCTGGCGTTGAGGCGCCGGTGCCTTCGCTTTCCAACTGCACCCGCGCCCGCACTTCCATGCGGCGTTTGACGTTTTCAAAGGTTGCCAGTGCCTTGGCGGCCACTGCGGGCGCGACGCCCACATGTTCCGCCGCTGCGATGGCGGCCAGCGCATTAAGCTGGTTGTGCACGCCGCCCAAGCTCCACTGCACATGGCCCACCGTCTGGCCGCGGCGCAGTACCGCAAAGTCGTGGGGTTCGCCTTGGGCGGTGAAGTCGCTCACGGCCGCGCCAAAGCTGCTCACCTCGCTCCAGCACCCTGCGTGCAATACGCGGGTCAGGCTTTCTTCCAGGCCATTGGCCACCACCCGACCTGATGCCGGGACCGTGCGAATCAGGTGGTGGAATTGGCGCTCGATCGCCGCCAGATTGTCAAAAATGTCGGCGTGGTCAAACTCCAGGTTGTTCAAAATGGCTGTGCGCGGGCGGTAGTGCACAAATTTGCTGCGCTTGTCGAAAAACGCGGTGTCGTATTCGTCGGCCTCGATCACGAAGAGGGGGCGGCGGGACGGCCGAGGGATCTGCTCCGTGTCCCCCGCCCGCTTTGCGGGCTCCTCCTTTACCTGCGCAGACCCCTCAGCCGTCCCGCCTCCTAATCGCGCGGAAACGCCGAAATTCAGGGGCACGCCGCCGACCAAAAAGCCCGGTTGCAGTCCCGCACACTCCAAAATCCAGGCCAGCATGGCCGTGGTCGTGGTTTTGCCGTGGGTGCCTGCTACAGCCAACACATGGCGACCCTGCAGCACATGTTCGGCCAGCCATTGGGGGCCGCTGGTGTAGGGCGCGCCCGCGTCCAAAATGGCTTCCATCAGCGGGAATTTGGGTGTCCCATCCGCCAAGTGCGCGCGGCTGACCACGTTGCCCACGACAAACATGTCGGGCTGCAACGCCATTTGGTCGGCGCCAAAGCCCTCGATCAACTCGATGCCCAAGGCGCGCAATTGGTCGCTCATGGGTGGGTAGACGCCAGCGTCGCAGCCCGTGACGCGGTGACCCGCTTCACGTGCCAAAGCGGCCAGTCCGCCCATGAAAGTGCCACAAATGCCAAGAATATGAATATGCATAGGGGTATTTTGCCAGTGCAAAATGCGGTCATGGATGCATTGAAAGCAGAAATTGCCGCAGTGGCGGCCCGCATGGTGGCCGAAGAGGGCTTGGCGTACGGCCCTGCCAAGCGCCGGGCCGTGAAGCAGTTGGGCCTGCCGCTTCGCACGGCCTTGCCTGACAACGACGCAGTTGAGGTCGCTGTTGAGGAGTACATTGCTGTTTTTTGCGCCGATACACAGCCTTCTGAATTGCGGGTTTTGCGTGAACTTGCCTTGGCGTGGATGGACCGTTTGGAGCGGTTCCAGCCCCACTTAGGAGGCGCGGTCTGGCACGGGACGGCCACCCAGTGGTCGGATATCTATCTGCAGTTATTTTGTGACGACCCCAAGGCGGCCGAAATTGGCTTGATCGACATGGACGTGCGCTTCGCACCCAGTTCCGTGACTGGCTTTCACGGCGGACCGGTGGACGCGCTGAGCGTGAACGTACGGTGCCCAGAATTTGGTGCGTACGTGGGCCTGCACCTGCTGGTCAATGATCTGGATGATTTTCGTGGCGCACTGTTGCCTGACGCAAGAGGGCGCCGTTCGCGGGGGAGCGCGGCGGACTTGCGCCGTTTGTTGCATGATGGGGGTCTATGACGACTGATAACCTGGATTCTTCGGAGTCAACCGCACCGGCCTTGCGCGCTCCACAGCGTCGTGCCGTGTTGGCCACCGTGGCTGCTTCGGCCGCGCTGGCGGGGGTGGGGCTGGCTTGGTGGAATGCGCAGGCACCGGAAGCGCTACCGCCAGCGGCCCCTGTGGATGGTTTGTGGACCCTGAAATGGAATACCCCCCAAGGTGACCTGTTGCCGATGGAGTCGTTTCGCGGGCGGCCACTGTTGCTGAATTTTTGGGCCACTTGGTGCCCGCCTTGCATCGAAGAGCTGCCGTTAATTAACGCGTTCTTCCAGGAAAACAAGGGAAAAGGCTGGCAAGTGCTGGGCTTGGCAGTCGACGGCTTGCCGCCGGTGCAGTCCTTTTTGCAGAAGGTGCGGTTGGATTTTCCGATCGGGATGGCTGGCATGTCTGGTGCCGAGTTGGGCCGGGGTTTGGGCAACCTCACCGGTGGTCTGCCCTTCACTGTGGTGCTGGGCGCCTCCGGGCAGATCCTGCATCGGAAGCTGGGCCGTTTGGCCGCGGCTGATTTGGCTGCATGGGTTCGCTTAAAATAGCCACTTGACGACCCAAAAAAACGGAACCCGACGCCGGGTCTGCCCGATTTAACTATAAGAAATTCCCACTGGTTATTGAGTTTTGACATCAAATATATATATTTGTCGTCAATTCTGTCATTTTTGTTGTAAATTCCCCGTTCTGTAAATAACGGTTGTTGGAGGTCTCATGGATTTACGAAAACTCAAAACACTGATCGACTTGGTGTCCGATTCCAATGTGTCGGAACTGGAAATCACCGAGGCGGAGGGTAAGGTTCGCATCGTTAAGGGTGGTGGTGCCATGGTGCAAGGCTATGGCCCGGCCCCGGTCTATGCCATGCAAGCCCCGGTTGTGCCTGCTGCCCCTGCCGCAGCGGTCGTGGAGCCCGTGGTGGATGACGGGCATGCCGTCAAGTCGCCCATGGTGGGTACTTTTTATCGCTCGTCCTCTCCCGGTGCCAAGGCGTTTGTAGAGGTCGGGGATTCGATCAAGGCCGGCGAAACCATTTGTATCATTGAAGCGATGAAGATTCTCAATGAAATTGAGGCCGACAAGACCGGAACCGTGTCTAAGGTGCTTTGCGACAATGGTCAGGCTGTCGAGTATGGGCAACCCTTGTTCATCATTGAATAGAACTGTACGCAGCCCCCATGTTTAAAAAAATACTGGTCGCCAACCGTGGCGAGATCGCGTTGCGGATTCAGCGTGCCTGCCGTGAGCTTGGCATCAAGGCGGTGATGGTCTATTCGGAGGCCGATCGCGATGCAAAATACGTCAAGTTGGCAGAGGAAGCCGTTTGCATCGGGCCCGCGGCGTCCGCGCTGAGCTACCTGAACATGCCGGCCATCATTTCGGCTGCGGAAGTGACCGATTCCGAGGCAATTCACCCGGGCTATGGTTTCTTGAGCGAAAACGCTGATTTTGCCGAGCGGGTAGAAAAAAGCGGATTTCAGTTTATCGGCCCAACGCCAGAGTCCATTCGTATCATGGGTGACAAGGTGTCTGCCAAGCAGGCCATGATTCGGGCGGGTGTTCCCTGTGTGCCAGGTTCGGAAGGTGAGTTGCCCGATGATCCCGTTCAGATCCGCCGCATCGCCAAGACGGTCGGTTACCCGGTCATCATCAAGGCGGCCGGCGGCGGCGGTGGGCGCGGCATGCGTGTGGTTCATACGGAAGCGGCTTTGGTCAACGCCGTGGCGATGACCAAAGCCGAGGCGGGCGCCGCCTTCGGCAATCCTGCTGTCTACATGGAGAAGTTTCTCCAGAACCCCCGCCACATCGAAATTCAGATTCTGGCGGATAAGCACAAAAATGCGGTGTACCTGGGTGAGCGCGATTGCTCCATGCAGCGCCGCCACCAAAAGATTCTGGAAGAAGCGCCGGCCCCCGGCATCAACCGCAAGCTGATCGAACGTGTTGGTGAGCGCTGTGTGGCCGCGTGCAAGAAAATTGGTTACCGGGGGGCTGGAACCTTTGAGTTTCTCTATGAAGATGGCGAGTTCTACTTCATTGAGATGAACACCCGCGTGCAGGTTGAGCATCCGGTGACCGAGATGGTGACCGGCATTGATATCGTCAAGACCCAGATCATGGTGGCGGCGGGGGAAAAACTCCCGTTCATCCAGCGGCAGATCGAGGTGCGCGGTCATGCAATTGAGTGCCGTATCAATGCCGAAGATCCCTACAAATTTATTCCGTCGCCCGGCCGGGTCACCATGTGGCATGCGCCTGGTGGCCCTGGGGTGAGGGTGGATTCGCACATCTACGCAAACTATTTTGTTCCGCCGAACTATGACTCGATGGTGGGCAAAATTATTGTGCATGGAGATACACGCGAGCAGGCCATGGCCCGTATGCGAACGGCCTTGGCGGAGACTGTGGTGGAGGGCATCAACACCAATATTCCACTGCACCGCGAGTTGCTGGTGGATGCCAAGTTCATGGATGGCGGTACCAATATCCATTACCTTGAGCAGTGGTTGGACCATCACAAGCGTTAAACGGATCACCCTGCTATGTTTGAACTGAGTTTCATGTGTCCCGAAGGCCGTGTCGAGCGCTTGAGTGACGCGCTGGACGCGCTGGATGCCTTGAGCGTGAGCGTGGAGGATGCGGATGCCCAAACGGATGCCGAGCAGGCGCTGTTTGGTGAGCCCGGCATGCCTCCGCCCAAAGAGGGTTGGCAGCGCTCCCGTGTCACGGCCTTGTTCGCGGATGATTCTCTGGCGCAAGAGGCTGCAGACTTGCTCGCGGTACAGGATTTCTTTGCCGGTTGTCAGTTGCTGGCGATGGCACCAGTGCCCGATCAGGATTGGGTGCGATTGACACAGTCGCAATTTACCCCGGTGGAGATTACCCCGGAATTCTGGATTGTTCCGACGTGGCATGAGCCACCCGCCCAGGCGCGGCAAATCATCCGATTGGACCCTGGTTTGGCCTTTGGAACGGGAACCCATCCCACAACCCGCATGTGTTTGCGTTGGGTCGCCAGCCATCCCGGGCAAGACCGGGTCCTGGACTATGGGTGTGGATCGGGTATTTTGGCCATTGGCGCAGCAAAATTCGGTGCATGTGACGTGGTGGCGGTCGATATCGACGAGGCCGCAGTGCAGTCCACCGAGTTAAATGCAGCCGCCAACGGGACTTCCTTGGTGGCCGGGCTTCCGGATCGCGCCTTGGGGGTGTTTGGCGTGGTGCTGGCCAATATTTTGGCGACCCCGCTCAAGGTGCTGGCACCGCTGTTGTGTGCACACGTGGCACCCGGTGGTAACCTGGTGTTGGCGGGTATTTTGGATCGTCAGGCCGATGAACTGATCGAAGCCTACGCACCCTATTGCCGTCTGGCGGTGACAGACCGTGAGGACGGCTGGATTTTGATGACCGCTACGCTCTGAACATCAGGGCTTGGGCTCTAGAATGTTGCGCTGATGAGTCTGATTACCCAATGCCCCGCCTGCGCCACGATGTTCAAAGTGGTTCCAGACCAACTCCGTATTTCGGACGGTTGGGTGCGTTGCGGGCAATGCGACGAGGTTTTTGACGCAAACGCCCATCTGCGGCCAGCTTCTTCTGTAATTGGAGCAACACCAAGTGATGTGGCGGTTGAGCAGGCCCCGCCGCCCGCGGTACCTTATGACGATCTGGCTGACGTGGCAGCCGCTCAGCACGGTGCGCCCCTGAATTCTTTTGATGAGCCAGTGGCGACTCCGGCGGTGGAGGCAAGTCTAAGTGCCTCTCCATTTTTCCTTGATCCGGGCTGGGATGTAGTGCAAGAACCGCAATTGGACGTCGTTCTCTTGGGTGGCAAGGATGTATCCAGGAGTGCTGAGTTCACCATTTCTCCCGGCTTGCCACTGAGTCTGGACGAAGCGCCAAGCCCATCAGGTTCTGGGATCGATTCTTCTTTGTCATTTATGCGGAGTTCCGGTGAGCAAGCAAAGGGGGCCCATCCCTTAACACGGCTGATGCTGGTCGCATTGTGCGTACTGTTTGGAGCGATGCTCTTGCTGCAGGTGGTGGTTCAAGAACGTGACAGATTAGTCGCTGGAGAGCCTTCCATCAAGCCGATTCTGGAGTCTGTCTGTACCTTGCTTACCTGCAAAATTTCTCCCTTGCGCCAGATTGATGCGCTTGTGATTGAAAGCTCATCTTTCACCAAGGTGCGGCCGGATGTCTACCGCCTGAATTTCACACTCAAAAATACCGCTGCCTTGGATATTGCCGCGCCGGCCTTAGAGCTGACGCTGACCGACTTGCAGGAACGCGCTGTGATTCGGCGCGTTGTGGAGAGCAGTCACTTCGCTTTGAAGTCGGGGGTGTTGGTCCATGGAGAAGAGCTGACTGCATCCTTGCTGATTAGCGTGAAGACGCAAGGAATGTCCGAGCGTGTGTCCGGTTACCGACTTCTGACCTTCTACCCCTGAGCAAGCGAATTTGATTGAAAAAAAAGCCCGGTATCTTTCGATGCCGGGCCTTGCTCCAAGCGAGATGCGCTTATGGCTTGCTGGACGTAGGAAACGGCCATGCGGCCTGCGGGTTCAATGTGGTCTGCGCCGATGGCGTGGTCGATGCATACGGTGCTTTGGTCGCTACCTTTTTTACTGGAGCAGCTTTCTTGGCCTCTACCTTTTTTGCTGGCGCTGCCTTTTTAGCAGGCACAGCCTTCTTGGCTTCAACTTTCTTGGCTGGCGCTGCTTTTTTAGCAGGTATAGCTTTCTTGGCCTCTACCTTTTTTGCTGGCGCTGCCTTTTTAGCAGGCACAGCCTTCTTGGCTTCAACTTTCTTGGCTGGCACTGCTTTTTTAGCAGGGACAGCTTTTTTGGCTTCTACCTTCTTGGCTGGCGCTGCTTTTTTAGCAGGTACAGCTTTTTTGGCCTCTACCTTCTTGGCTGGCACTGCTTTTTTAGCAGGTACAACTTTCTTGGCCTCTACCTTCTTGGCGGGCGCTGCTTTTTTAGCAGGTACAGCTTTCTTGGCTTCTACTTTCGTTGCTGGGGCAGCCTTTTTCACTGGTGCGACTTTTTTTGGGGCTGTTTTTTTTGCAGTTGCCATCGTTTTCTCCTTGATCAATTTACAAAGAGCACTTCTTGCGGGTTGGAATGCAAGAAGCGATGCATGTTGTTGGGGACAATCCCAGCAACATGGACTCGGTGCCACACGCGCCCGCCACTCTCAATACAGTGGTGATGTCGGTGTGAAATTATTAAATTCATTGTTTACGCTAATCCCATGACAGAGCGCCGCCGGATTGGTACTCAATGACACGGGTTTCAAAGAAGTTTCGTTCCTTCTTCAAGTCAATCATTTCGCTCATCCATGGGAAGGGATTCTCTTCGTTGGGGAAGAGCGCCTCCATGCCGATTTGTGTTGCACGGCGATTGGCGATGTAGCGCAGGTAGCCTTTAAACATGGATGCGTTCATTCCGAGCACACCCCGAGGCATCGTGTCTTCTGCGTAACGGTATTCCAGTTCTACGGCCTTCTCGAACAATGCCTTGATTTCCGCCTTGAACTCTGACGTCCACAGTTGAGGGTTCTCCAGCTTCAACTGGTTGATCAGGTCAATGCCGAAGTTGCAGTGCATGGATTCATCGCGCAGGATGTACTGATATTGCTCTGCTGCGCCCGTCATTTTGTTCTGGCGACCAAGCGCCAAGATTTGCGTGAATCCGACGTAGAAGAACAGGCCTTCCATCAAGCAGGCAAACACAATCAGTGACTTGAGCAGTGTCTGATCCGCCTCAGGCGTTCCGGTGTGGAAGTGGGGGTCCATGATGGCCTCGATAAACGGAATCAGAAACTCATCCTTGTCGCGGATGGATTGAACTTCGTTGTAGGCGTTAAAAATTTCACTTTCATCCAGGCCCAATGATTCCACGATGTACTGGTAAGCATGGGTGTGGATGGCTTCCTCAAAGGCTTGGCGCAGCAAAAACTGGCGGCACTCTGGCGCAGTGATATGGCGGTAGGTGCCCAAAACGATATTGTTGGCGGCCAGCGAGTCGGCGGTAACAAAGAAACCCAGGTTGCGTTTAACAATGCGGCGTTCGTCATCGGTCAGGCCGTTAGGGTCTTTCCACAGCGCAATATCTCGCGTCATGTTGACTTCTTGCGGCATCCAGTGGTTTGCGCACGATGCCAAGTACTTTTCCCAAGCCCATTTGTATTTGAATGGGACCAGCTGGTTCACGTCGGTTTTGCCGTTGATGATTCGTTTGTCTGCTGCCCGCATCCGTTGGGGAACGACAGGTACCGCACCCGCTTGTTGGTGCAGCGGAGAACTGCTTTGCGCGGAAACCACCGCCAGTATTTCGGTCGGGGCATGCGAAAAATTCGACGGCGGTGAGGGCTTGACTTCTTCGTCCCAGGTCAACATAAGTGATTCCAATCAGCGGATTATGAGAGCAGCGAAATGAAATGAAAAGTAATCATGCATTTCGCTGCGAATTTGTGTTGTTCAATAGCATCGCGCAATCACGATGACGGCCGTCATGGTCTATTGGCAGGACTCACACGTGGGGTCGTCCACGCCGCAAAACTTGATGTCGGTTGCTGCATTGCTCGCCAGTTCCATTTGCATTTGTGCGGCCGCGGCAGCAGCTTCGAGAGCGCCGGATGCCTTGTTGGAGCCCGCAGCTTCATTGCCCGATGCCACGGAGTTCATGCGGCCCGCGGTAACAGTTGATTTCTCGGCATGGGTGGCCGACATGGTGCGCAAATAGTAGGTGGTCTTTAGTCCGCGTAACCAGGCCAGTTTGTAGGTTTCGTCAAGCTTCTTGCCCGAGGCACCAGCCATGTAGATGTTCAGTGATTGGGCTTGGTCGATCCATTTTTGGCGGCGTGCCGCGGCTTCCACCAACCACCGGGTTTCCACTTCAAAAGCGGTGGCATACAGGGACTTGATTTCCTGAGGGACACGGTCAATGGGGGCGAGGGACCCATCAAAGTGTTTCAGGTCCATCACCATCACGTCGTCCCACAATCCCAGGCGTTTCAGGTCGTTCACCAAATAGCCGTTGATGATGGTGAATTCGCCGGACAAATTCGATTTGACCGACAGGTTGCCGAAGCTGGGCTCAATGGACGCGTCCACGCCGATGATGTTGGAAATGGTGGCTGTGGGTGCAATGGCGACGCAGTTGGAATTGCGCATGCCGTCCGTGGCGATTTTCTTGCGCAGGGCGTCCCAATCCAGGGTCGATGAGCGGTCGACTTCAACGTAGCCGCCACGTGCGAACTCCAGCATGTCGAGGGTGTCCAAGGGCAGGATGCCCTTGTCCCACAAGGAGCCCTTGTAGCTGGAGTACTTGCCCCGTTCGCGGGCCAGTTCCGTGGAGGCCCAGTAAGCGTAGTAGCTGATGGCTTCCATGGACTTGTCGGCAAACTCCACCGCGGCCTCGCTGGCGTAGGGAATGCGCAGTGAATACAGGCTGTCCTGGAAGGCCATCACGCCGAGCCCCACGGGGCGGTGGCGCAAATTGGAGTCGCGGGCCTTCTTGACGGCGTAGTAATTGATGTCGATGACGTTGTCCAGCATGCGCATGGCGGTGGAAATGGTGCGTTTGAGCTTGTCGTGGTCCAGTGCACCATCTTTCATATGCTGCAGCAAGTTGACCGAACCCAAATTGCACACGGCCGTCTCGGTGTCGGATGTATTGAGCGTGATTTCCGTGCACAGGTTGGAGGAGTGCACCACGCCAGCGTGTTGCTGCGGCGAGCGTACATTGCACGCATCCTTGAAGGTGATCCATGGATGCCCGGTTTCGAACAGCATCGTGAGCATCTTGCGCCACAGATCGCTGGCTGCAATGGTGCGGGCGGGTTTGATTTCGCCGCGTGCAGCTTTTTCTTCGTAGGCCACATAGGCCTTCTCAAACTCGGCGCCAAACAAATCATGCAAATCCGGTACGTTGTTCGGGGAAAACAACGTCCACTGCCCTTTTTCCATGACGCGGCGCATGAATAGGTCAGGAATCCAGTTGGCGGTATTCATGTCGTGAGTACGGCGGCGGTCATCGCCGGTGTTCTTGCGCAGCTCCAGAAACTCTTCAATGTCCAGATGCCAGGTTTCCAGATAGGTGCACACCGCACCTTTGCGCTTGCCGCCCTGGTTCACCGCCACGGCGGTGTCGTTCACCACTTTCAGGAAGGGCACCACGCCTTGGGATTCGCCATTGGTGCCCTTAATGTGGGCTCCCAACGCGCGCACGCGAGTCCAGTCATTGCCCAGCCCGCCAGCAAACTTGGACAGCAGCGCGTTTTCCTTGATGGACTCGTAAATGCCGTCCAAATCGTCAGGCACAGTTGTCAGGTAGCACGAAGAGAGTTGTGAGCGCAGGGTGCCGCTGTTGAACAGGGTGGGGGTGCTGGACATGAAGTCGAATGAGGACAAGACCTCATAGAACTCGATGGCGCGGGCTTCCCGGTCAATTTCATTCAGAGAAAGGCCCATTGCGACGCGCATGAAAAAGGCTTGGGGCAGTTCAATGCGGGTCTTTCCTACGTGCAAAAAGTAGCGGTCGTACAGTGTCTGCAAGCCGAGGTAGTCAAATTGAAGGTCGCGCTCGGCCTTGAGCGCCGCGCCAAGACGCGGCAAATCGAACTGTTGCATCTTCTCATCCAGCAGTTCGCAGGCAACCCCCTTTTTGATGAATCCGGGGAAATAATCGGCGTACGCCTGACTCATTTCGGCCTGCGCGACGTCACGGCCCAAAATCTCGCGCGAAATTGTGTGCAGCAACAGCCGTGCTGTGGCGTAGGTGTAGTCGGGGTCTTTTTCAATCAACGTCCGAGCGGCCAAGATCGAGGCCTTGTACACCTCCTCGATCGGGATACCGTCGTACAGGTTGCGCATGGTCTCAGCCAATATCGGTTCCGGTTTGACATCGGCACCCAATCCGTAGCAGGCCGCAGCAATGCGGGACTTAAGTTGGTTCAGGTCGAGTTCAACGCGCTGATCTCCGTCCATGACGTGCAGCACTTGCGCGGGCGGCGCTACTTCAGCCACCTGTTTGGCGCGTTCCTGGGTGCGGCGTTCCCGGTAAAGCACATAGGCGCGCGCGATTTCGTGGTGTCCGCCACGCATCAAGCCCAATTCAGCATGGTCTTGTACATCCTCGATGTGAAAGGTGCCGCCGCCCGGACGGGAGCGCATCAGTGCACGAATGACCTGCTGGGTCAAAAGTTCGACCGTTTCGCGCACGCTGGCGGAAGCGGCACCCTGTGTACCGTGGACGGCGAGAAAGGCCTTCATCATTGCAATTGCAATCTTATTGGGTTCAAACGGTACTACCGCGCCATTGCGACGAATGATCTGGTAGTGGGTCAGTGGGTTCTCTGCGCGTCCCTGCGCTTCGGAGTCTGCATGCGTGGGCAGCACTGCCCATGAGTTGGAGGCCGGTGGGTGAGAAATGGATTGCATTGTTTCCTCGTCTAAATCGATATTTTTGGGAGCTTGGCTGAACTCGGCTGCTGCCTTGCAAAACGATATTCCGCAAAAGCAGTGGAGACAGGCCACACTATATATGGTGTGTCTTGCCGAGGCAAGCACTACCGGTAGTGTTTTGTGGTGAATTCCCTGCGTTTTCCGGTAGAGTTAAATATGCGCTAAGCAGGCATCATTTTTTGGCATAACGCGGTGGGGTTCAATGGTCAGTCCTCAGGCATTGCTCCGGCCGGGGCCGCGAGTTCGGCTCAAAGCTGGGTGCTTACCCCAACCGACTTGGCTCTGTCGGAAAAATCGCGAAGATCAGTTGGGCGTGGCTTTCAATATCACGGTGGGGAAGCTCACAGGGGACGGCCCCAAGGCGTGTTGCAAAAAGGCCCAATCGAACCCGGGCCCCGGATCAGCCTTGCGTGCGGGGGCAATGTGCTCGTGGCCAGCGATGTGCTCAATTTGATACTGATGGGTCAGCGCGGGGATCAGGTCCAGCAGTGCTTGGTACTGCCGTGGCTCAAAAGTGTCGCCTTCCAGGCCTTCCAGCTCGATGCCAATGGAGTCGTCATTGCAGTTGCCGCGGCCGCGGTAGTGCGACGCGCCCGCGTGCCAGGCCCGGTCATCGCAGCTGACAAATTGCCAAAGTTCGCCATTGCGCCGGATGTAGAAGTGTGCGGATACCTGAATGCCTTCAATTGTTTTGAAATAGGGGTGCAACTCCCAATTCAACTGATTTGTGAAGAGCAATTGAACTTCGTCTCCGCCATAGACGCCCGGTGGCAAGCTGATGGAATGGAGTACCACCAGGTCGATTCGTGCGTGTGGGGGACGCGGCCCAAAGTTTGGGGACGTTAATCGATGAGCGCGTTGGTACCACCCGCCATGCCATGGGCTGGCTGAGGGCAAGGCGGTTTCAGGCACTAGGGTCTTCATCCTGGGCCAGCGGGGCGTCAATTTTCAGTCTGGCAATGCGGTACCGGATTTGCCGCAGACTCAGGCCCAAGCGGCTGGCAGCTAGGGTTCGGTTAAAGCCGGTGTCCTTCAGTGTGCTGACCAATATCTCGCGTTCCTGCTGATCCAGATGGCTCTGTAGATCGGTCGGAGCGGGCGCGGGCTTGGCCGTGACAATGTGCCCCTCAGTTTGGGGCGAATGCGTGCTTGTCGCCATGAGTGGCATGGCTGCGCTGCTGTGGCTTTGCAAATCATCCAGCTGTAATTCATCGCCTTCACACAGTGCCACAGCGCGGTGCAAAAGATTCTCCAGTTCGCGGACGTTTCCGTGCAGTGGGTGTAACGCAAGCTGCTCCATGGTGCGGGCGGACAACTGCGGCACGGGCATGCCAGACTCCTGTGCAATACGCTCCAGCAATGCAGTGCAAAGTGCTGGCAAGTCTTCGCTGCGCTCTCGCAACGGCGGGATGACGATGTCAATGACGTTGATCCTGTAGAACAGGTCTTGGCGAAATTTCCCCGTCAAAATTTCCGAAGGCAAATCCTTGTGTGTGGCGCTAATGATGCGGACGTCGACGGGTTCCTCTTGGTTGGAGCCAATCGGACGGACGCAGCGCTCCTGGATGGCGCGGAGCAACTTTGATTGCATGGCCAAGGGCAGGTCCCCGATTTCATCCAGGAAAAGGGTGCCACCTTTTGCTGCTTGAAAAAACCCTTCCCGGTCCTGTGTTGACCCGGTATATGCTCCTTTTTTCGCACCAAAGAACTCCGCCTCCAACAAGCTTTCTGGAATTGCGCTGCAGTTCACAGCCACCCATGGTCCGGTGGATCGGTGGCTGTTGGCATGCAATGCGCAGGCGACTAATTCTTTGCCGGTGCCGGATTCCCCGCGCACGAGCACTGGGGCCATGCTGCGGGCGACTTTGACAATGCGTTCTTTTACGCTGCGCATGGCGGACGAGTCTCCTGCCAATCGCGCCAAGGCCGATTGGCCGCTGGGCAAGCGCGGGTAAGTGTCGGATCGTCGGTTTCCCTGAGCGGGGGCTGCGGTTTGTCTTCGTGTGGTTGCATCCTGCACTGCTGATGCAATGACGGTGCGGAATTGTTTGAGGTCAACGGGTTTGGTCAAATAGTCAAAAGCGCCGGCTTTGAACGACCCGACGGCGTTTTCTGCCGAACCATGCGCGGTGATTACGACACACAGCTCCTTGCGCCGCTGCGTTTTGAGTCCGGTCAGTATCTCAATGCCCAATCCATCCGGTAATCGCATATCGGTGATCACGACGTCAAACGAACGCGCGTCCAGCAGGTGCCAGGCCTCCTGCAGGCTCCCTGCAGTCTCTACCCTATAGCCTTCGCGCAGCAAGGTCAATTCGTACAGGGTGCGCAGATCTGGCTCGTCATCAACGACCAAAATCTGTGCATGGGTTAATACAGGGTTGTTTGCCATGGGGCGTCAGGTATTTCTTGGATATGCGCATGCTCCGAGGGTGGCGCGCTCCGGAATGCAATGATAAATTCATTGCCGTCGACGGCTCTATCGCCGATCGAACGCGTATTTCTCTCGTAAACAATGGTAGCCCCGTGCCCCTCGCAGAGTTCTCTGCAGATGAATAAACCCAAGCCGCTTGAACGACTCTCGGATGAGAAGAATGGCTCGAACAGGTGCCGCTCCATGGATTGGTCCATCGGGGCGCCGTCGCTCCAGATGGCGATTGCCGGGCGCAATGGGTCACTGGCGCTGCCGTTTACTTGGATCGCGTCACACTGGTTGCTCGCATATCGGCGTGCGTTGTCGAGTAGATTGACCAACACCCGACGCAGCTGCTCCGCATCAAACAAAACCATCAGGTCTGGCTCAGGCAGGTTGATTTTGAGTCGCAAGGCGCTACCGCTTTGTTCTGCCCAGTCCATGCAAACGCGGTACACATACTGGTTCAGCTGTACGGCAGACTCCGATTGCGCCCGGTCATGCGGGTGAACGCGCGACACATTGAGGATGTCATCGACAATCTTCTCCAATCGTTTGGCGTTCTGCCCCACCATCTGCGTCAGCCGCTTGAGTTTTGGATCCTCAATATCTTCGTCCAGCAACGCATTGGCTTGGGCGATGGCCGCCAAAGGATTGCGAATCTCGTGCGCCACGGCGGTAGACATCCGCCCCATGCTCGCCAGCTTCTCGGTGCGCATACGGGCTTCCAGCTCACGTTGGTCCTGTAAGAAAAGTACACACAGGCCATCACCGTCCGGGCCCATCGGGGTTGCCAGGCGTGTGCGCACGCGAACCCGCAAAGGGCTATGGCCGTCATGGCGGATGGTGATGCTGTCTTCCTGGTTCTGCCCTGTTCCAACGGTCAGCCGCGTCAAGTCCAGCAGCGGCAGCCAGCCCGATTCATCCCGGAGGTCCAAACTCGTGGAGTTAAGCGCACGTTCGGAGCCCAGCAGTTGCCTTGCCGCCGGATTTGCAGCCCGCACATGCCCCCGGTCATCCACAATCAGGACCCCATCGGGCAACGATTCAATAACCAAGGCGTTGACTTGTCGCTGCACATTGGCCGCCAGTTGATTGAGTCGGGCGCGTTTGCCTTCGCTGACCAAACGAGTGGAGAGTTGATTGGCCAGCAATGCGATCACAAAGTAGCCCGCACCGCCGAGCGCGGATTGCACAAATTGGGGGGTGACATCGGTGGGGCCTTGCAGATAGGTCCACAGGGTGCCACTCAAAAGCAGCACCGTAACCCCGGCCGCGGTGCCAAGCGCCAGGCGCAATGAGCCGAGCACTGAGACGAGCAATATCGGCAGTGCAAATAGCGGCGTGTAGTTGACGCCGCCGGTGCCCTGCAGCAGTTGCAGCGCAGAAAACACCAATAAATCCAACCCAACTAAAAGTCCCCACGCACTGTTGAATGAGCTGCCGAGTGGGCGGGGCTTGGCCCAGAACCGGGTAGCCAGTGTTCCCAGAAAATAGGCCGCGCAGATGGCAATCAGTGTGTTGCTGTGCGATGTTCCGGTTGCATACAGCGCGCCCTGCAAGGTCAGCAATACAAACCCCAGAATCAGGCGTGCCGTCATGAATCCTTGCCACATCCGGCCAAACTCGTGTGGATCATCCCTGGCCTGAGGCTTCGGGTTCAAGACAGTGGGCCCAAACCAGGATTGCCCGGTCGCCGAGTTGTTCATTCAGGGCTCCGCATCCTGGCGGTGTGCCAAGCTGCAATACAAACCACGCTTGCCGGTTATTGCAGTTGCTGCAGGTGTGTGGACCCCGCATTGGCCACAGCTGACAATATCAACAGGTGTGTCGCTGGTGAGCGGGTTATGCCGGGAATCCAGCTGTCGCGCGGCCCGTTCGGTGCGCCATCGCCACGCCAGCAAGAACACCACCAAGAAAGCCAGAAGGTACTTCACGCACCGCGCCCCAAAATAATCTCCATCACAAAGCGTGATCCAACGTAGGCCAGTAAAAGGAAGGCGGACCCAATGTAAAGCACGCGCACCGCCCGTTTCCCGCGCCAGCCAAAGCGCGCCCGCCCTATCAACAAGACTGCAAACGTGATCCATGACAGCACCGAGAATATGGTCTTGTGATTCCATTGCCAGGCCTGCGCATGGCCGTACACCACATCGCCAAACAAAACACCGACCAGCAGGGTCGCGCTGAGCAGCACAAATCCAGCGCTAACAAACCTGAAGGTGAGTCGTTCCAGTGTCAACAATGGCAGGCCACTGTGCGGATCTTCCGCCAGCCGAATTCGGCTCTCCGTGCGGGTCATAAACCAGGCATGCACTACGGCGGTTCCAAACAAGCCATAACATGCGATGCCAAATGCCAAATGCACGGGAAGCCACGCCGATGCTGTTGGCGACATGGTGCCGCCTGGAAATACCAAGGCCAACATGACGGCTCCAGACCCTAAGGCGCAAAGGGTCCAACGCGTTCGAAGTTGCGGGAAGATCTGACTTTCCACTGCATAAATCGCAGCCACCAGCCAGGCAGTCACCGACAACGCGGGCGCGAAGCCAAAATGTGCATTCTCTCCAACCAGGCTCCAGCACAGCAGCGTGCCGTGCATCAGCCAGGCTGCAGCGACCCATGCGCGCGCGGACGCTTGGCTTAATTGCGAGGCCCGAACAGCGGGCCACGCGTAGGCCACGGAGGCTAAAACCGACAGAAACACTTCGAGTGGATGCGCACTGGCTAAAATCATGGGTACAGTTTAGCGTTTTGCTCCCTGCACCGGAATACATCCCATGGCTTCAGCTCTTTCAGACAAACTTTCCCGACTCGTCAAGGAGTTGCGAGGGCAGGCCCGCATCACCGAATCGAATGTCTCTGACATGTTGCGCGAGGTGCGCATGGCGCTGCTGGAGGCTGATGTGGCCCTGCCTGTGGTGCGCGATTTCATTGCCCGCGTCAAAGAAAAGGCCATGGGTGAGGACGTGCTCGGCTCCTTGCAGCCCGGCCAGGTGTTGGTCAGCATTGTCAGTAAAGAGCTGGCGGCCACCATGGGCGAGGGCGTCAGTGATATCAATCTAGCGGCGCAGCCGCCGGCCGTGATTTTGATGGCCGGTCTGCAAGGTGCGGGTAAAACCACCACCACTGCCAAGCTGGCCAAGCATCTGATCGAAAAGCGCCGGAAAAAGGTGCTGACCGTGTCTGGTGACGTGTACCGTCCAGCAGCCATTGAGCAGTTGAAAACCGTTACCGCCCAGGCTGGCGCTGAGTGGTTCCCCAGCACCCCTGACCAAAAGCCGGTCGATATTGGCTTAGCCGCGCTGGACTACGCCAAAAAGCATTTCTTCGATGTGCTGTTGGTCGATACCGCCGGCCGCTTGGCGATTGATGAAGCCTTGATGAAGGAAATCAAGGACCTGCACACTGCCCTGAATCCGGTGGAAACCCTGTTTGTGGTGGATGCCATGCAGGGCCAGGACGCCGCCAACACCGCCAAGGCTTTCAAAGAGGCCCTGCCGCTCACCGGCATCATCCTGACCAAAACGGATGGCGATTCCCGGGGCGGCGCCGCCCTGTCGGTGCGCCAGATAACTGGTGCGCCGATCAAGTTTGCCGGCACCAGCGAAAAGCTCGATGGCCTGGAAGTTTTTGACGCCGAACGCCACGCCGGGCGCATTCTGGGCATGGGCGACATTCTGGCACTGGTGGAGCAGGTCACCGCGGGTGTCAATATGGAGGCCGCGCAGAAGCTGGCGGCCAAGGTCAAGAGCGGTGCCGGGTTTGACTTGAACGACTTTTTGGCCCAAATCCAGCAGATGAAACAAATGGGTGGTCTGTCCAGCCTGATGGACAAGCTGCCCGCAGCCATGGCTGCCAAAGCAGGTCAAATGGATATGGACCGGGCGGAGAAAGATATTGGTCGCAAGCAGGGCATCATCCACAGCATGACGCCGCTGGAGCGCCGCAAGCCCGAACTCATCAAGGCCACGCGCAAGCGCCGCATTGCCGCCGGTGCCGGAGTTCAGGTGCAGGAAGTCAACCGCATGCTCAAGGAGTTTGAGCAGATGCAAGACATGATGAAGAAGATGAAGGGTGGCGGCATGATGAAGATGATGAAACGCATGGGCGGCATGAAGGGCATGCCCAAGATGCCCTTTTAGCCTGCTTTTTTCAGGCAGTCGTTCAGCGCTGTTACGCAGCTTGCATTCTCGCCGTCAAAGAGGATGTTGATCCATTGGGACTCGCGCGTGCGGACCAGGTTGAGAAACGCCCGGGCCCGCTCACCCTTGGAGGCCATGTCTGCAAAGGTGTCGAATCCCGCTTCGAGAAATGACTGCAATGCCCCGACACCAGCCGCCATGGCGGGTCTTCGCATCAACTTGAGCATCAAACGCAGCCCCCGGGTGCGCGTCAATCGGTCTAGCTCCTGCCCCACCGCCATAACTTCATCCAGCTGGTGATTGCGGTCTTCCCGCCGTCCGACTTGCTTCCATGCACGGGCGTACCGCAGGGCTGTATTGCCCTGGATATCTGGCCCGGCATCATCGTTGATCCACGCGACGGCCATTTCATGGTCCAGCTCTTCGGTCAAGACATGCAGTTGGGCCAATGACACCGCGGTGGCAACCACCTGGGTTGGAAAGAACCTTTGCAGTCCTGCCGCGATACGCGCAAATTGCGCATCGCGCAGCGAATAGTCCTTGTCACTGTAGAGCTCATCCAGGAAGAATCGCGCGGCGTCGGCGAACTCGGCAGAGTCCAGCAGATCCCGGTAAGTCCCGGCGAAGCGCTGCGCCTGGAACCCTTTGACGGCTTTGATGGCGTCGTGGTGCGCGGGGCTGGTGGCGGTCCATGCCCGCAGGGCTTCTACCCGTGCGACCGCGTCCCTGATTGTGTATACGGCATCCATAATTACGGTGAGTGTAGGTTCCCGTGAACGCATAGACCTGTGTGCCCACGCAAACACTTTCCATTTTCGTGAAATGGGTGTGAGTAGGCACTTTCAAATTAAACCAATGAGAACAACGAATGCTGTGCAGGCGTCGACTCATCTTTCGGCAAAGACTACATTTTTACGACAGGAAATGATTGTTTGGAGTGGTATCACTAGGGAAAACCCTTATATTCGCCCCATGGTTGACACGAAAGATTTTATTAAAGCCTCGATGGACGTCGGGCGCCACTTTCTGCGTCCGCCTTCAAGCGGCACGGATGAGCAAGTTAAGCCGCGCGTCAATCCGGTCATTGTTCCCATTCGCTCTCTGGGTGCCAATCACCGCGATCGGATTGCCACGCATTTGCTGTCGCTGCAGGGGCATGACCGCTACCTGCGGTTTGGGTATCTCGCGCGGGACGCGCAGATTCAAAAGTACGTGGACTCGTTGGACTTTGACCGGGATGAGGTTTTCGGAATTTACAACCGCAAGCTCGAATTGATTGCGATGGCGCACCTCGCGTATGCCAAGGACAGTGGTTACGACTCTTGTGCTGAGTTCGGTGTGTCTGTGCTGCCGCTTGCGCGTGGCCGGGGCTACGGCGCGCGCTTGTTTGACCGCGCTGCCATGCACGCCACCAATGATGGCATAAGCCTGATGTTCATTCACGCGTTGAGCGAAAATGCGGCCATGCTCAACATTGCGCGCAAGGCAGGCGCGGTGGTGGAGCGGGACGGCTCAGAATCCGAGGCCCATTTGCGGCTTCCCCAAGCGACATTGGACAGCCGGATGACGGAAATGGTGGACGAGCAAATCGCCCAGACGGATTACCGGCTCAAAGTGCAGGCCAAGCAGTTTTGGGACTTTCTGGCTACCCTGCAAAAGGTGCGCCGCGATGTGCTGGACGCGCAAACCCGCAGCCCACCCTGAATCCGCTATCCTCGGGGTACCGAAACAACGGCAGTTATTGCCCCCACGTCAGTGTCCGACCCCCACCCCTCCCGCCATATCGACAAGGAAGACAAGCGCACATTCCTGCAAAAACTCGCCGAGTTTATCCACCCTGGGCCCGACTCAACCGCCGAGCTGATCGAGACACTGGTGGAGGCGGAGGACAACAAGATCATTGGTGCCGAGTCCCGCGCGATGCTCGAAGGCGTGATTCGCATGGCGGACATGACGGCGGGCGATGTGATGGTGCCAGCCACCCGCATGGACTTGGTCAGAATCCAGGCACCGTTTGACGAGTTGCTCAATACCGTCATTGACACCGCGCATTCGCGCTTCCCAGTATTTGACGGTGAGCGCGAGAACATCGTCGGCATATTGATGGCCAAAGACCTGCTCAAGCTGCAGCGGGCCCCGGACTTCAACATTCGGGCGTTGTTGCGTCCCGCCGTGTTTGTGCCAGAAACCAAGGGACTGAACGACCTGCTGCGGGAGTTTCGGGGCAATCGCAACCACCTCGCCATCGTCATCGATGAGTTTGGCCGGGTGGCCGGCTTGATCACGATTGAGGACGTGCTGGAGCAAATCGTGGGGGAGATCGAGGATGAGTTCGACATTGCCGAGGATGAGGGCGATATCTTCGGTTTGCCGGACAAGTCCTACCGGGTCAGTGGCGATACGCCCATTGAGCGCGTGAACGACGCCTTCTCGGTCACCCTGAAGGATTCCGACCCGCAGGACCACTTTGACACCATTGGCGGCTTGATTGCCCATGAAATGGGCCACGTCCCCAAGCGCGGTGAGAAGTTCAGCCTGGGTGGCTTGAACTTTGTCGTGATGCACACCAAAGGCGGTGCGGTGAAATGGTTCAAAGTCGCGCCAGTGGCTTCCTTTAAGCCCTGAATTGATGCCGGGCGCTGTTGTGCGGCCGACCAAGGCCGCGGAATTATTCATTGCGGCCGCTATTATTTTGATAGCTGCTTGCGCACATGCAGTAAGCGTTGCATGGCCTTTTGACTCATATTTCTTAGCGGGTGCTCCGCTGTGGTGGCTGCAGTGCCTGGCGCTGGCTGCGCTGGCTTGGGTGCTGAACCGTTGCACCAGCTGGAAGCAGGCCGCCGCGACTGGCTTGCTGTTTGCAACGACATGGCTGAGTGCCACCTTTTGGTGGCTCTACGTGGCCATGCATACCTACGGGGGCCTGAACGCGGTACTGGCCGGTGCCGCTGTGCTGGCGCTGGCGGCCGCGCTGGCCGTGTACTACGCCGGAGCATGCGCGGTGTTTTGGCACCTTGGCGGCAAGCAGCCCTTTGTGGCGAGCGCCGTTTTTGCCGCCTTGTGGACCTTTGCCGAGATGGCCCGTGGCACCTGGCTGACCGGTTTTGGTTGGGGCGGGGCGGCCTATGCCCATGTGGACGGTCCCCTGGCGTTCTATGTGCCCTGGCTTGGGTCGTATGGCGCGGGCGCGATCGCGGCCTGGGTTGCCATGGCGCTGGCGGTATTCGTGCAAAGCGGGCATCTGCAGCGGGTTTTGTTGGTACTGGTCTTTCTGATCCCTGCCGTATTGCCGGGGCGTTTCAGTGAATGGTCGGTGCCCGCTGGAAGCCTGTCGGTGACCCTGTTGCAAGGCAATATTCCCCAGGACGAGAAATTCGAGCCAGGGTTGGGCGTGCCACTGTCCTTGGACTGGTACGCAGCTCAGTTGCAGGCGGCAAGGGGTGACTTGGTGGTGGCCCCCGAGATCGCCATTCCGGTGCTGATGAATCAGCTACCTGAAGGCTACTGGGATGTCCTGACGCGCCGCTACGCCCAAGGTGGGCAGACAGCTTTGGTCGGCATTCCCTTGGGCAGCTACACCGAGGGCTACACCAATTCGGTGTTGGCACTGGCCGGTCACCAGTCTGTGCCGTGGCGTTATGACAAGCACCATCTGGTTCCCTTTGGCGAGTTCATCCCCCCCTTCTTCAAGTGGTTCACCCGCTTGATGAACATACCGCAGGGGGACTTCAACCGGGGTGACGCGGCGCAGGCTTCGTTTGCCTCCCACGGGCAGCGATTGGCCCCCAATATTTGTTACGAAGACTCGTTTGGGGAAGAGTTGGGCACCCGCTTCCTGGATGCCGCATTGGCGCCCACCATCTTCGTTAATTTCAGCAATGTCGGCTGGTTTGGAGATTCCGTCGCGATGGACCAGCATTTGCAGATGTCGCGCATGCGCGCGCTGGAGTTTCAGCGGCCTTTCTTGCGCGCCACCAATACCGGCACCACGGTCATCATGAACCATCGGGCGCAGGTGACCGCCGCATTGCCACGCCTCACCCGCGGTGTGCTGAACGGCGAGGTTCAAGGGCGCACGGGCACCACGCCGTATGCTTGGTGGGTATCGCGCTTTGGCCTTTGGCCCTTGTGGTTGCTTGGGTTGGTGGTGTTGGCGTGGGCTGCCCATCGCAATCGCCAGGGACCCCCGAGGGAAGACGCCCCGTAAAATGCACGGTTTACTTGAACATGCGTTCCATCATGTGACTGCGCCGCCTTGTGCCGTAGCGTCGACGTATTTGGCCAAATGACCGAGCTTGCCCTCCAACACCATGCTTACATTCCAGCAAATCATTCTTAAACTGCAGTCGTACTGGGCTGACCAGGGCTGCGCCCTTTTGCAACCCTACGATATGGAAGTGGGCGCCGGTACGTCGCACACCGCTACGTTTTTAAGAGCACTAGGGCCCGAGCCCTGGAAGGCCGCCTACGTTCAGCCCAGCCGCCGCCCGAAAGACGGCCGCTACGGCGAGAACCCCAACCGCCTGCAGCACTACTACCAATACCAGGTGGTGTTGAAGCCCGCCCCCAGCAATATTCTGGAGCTGTATTTAGGCTCGCTCGAAGCGCTGGGATTCGATTTGAAGAAAAACGACATCCGTTTCGTCGAAGACGACTGGGAAAACCCGACGCTGGGCGCCTGGGGCCTGGGCTGGGAAGTCTGGCTCAACGGCATGGAGGTCACGCAGTTCACTTACTTCCAGCAAGTGGGGGGAATCGACTGCAAACCCATCACCGGCGAGATTACCTATGGCCTGGAGCGTCTGGCGATGTACCTGCAAGGGGTGGACAACGTCTACAACCTGACCTGGACCGAAGGGCCTGATGGATCAAAGCTGACGTATGGCGACGTGTACAAACAAAACGAGGTGGAGCAGTCCACCTACAACTTCGAGCACAGCGATGCGGACTTTCTGTTCACCGCCTTCACGGCGCACGAAAAGCAAGCCAAGCACTTGATTGAAGCGCAACTGGCGCTGCCGGCCTATGAGCAGGTCTTGAAGTGCGCACACAGCTTCAACCTGCTGGACGCGCGCGGTGCCATCAGCGTCACGGAGCGCGCTGCCTACATTGGCCGCATCCGCAACCTCGCGCGCAGCGTTGCGCAAAGCTACTTTGAGAGCCGGGAGCGCCTGGGCTTCCCCATGGCCCCGCGGGAGTGGGTGGAACAGATGGTGAAGAAGGCGGCATGACTATGAAAAATTTGTTGGTTGAACTGTTTGTCGAAGAGCTGCCGCCCAAGGCGCTCAAAAAACTGGGTGAAGCGTTTTCCGGTGTCTTGGCCGATACGCTCAAGACGCAGGGCCTGGCGCCCCAGGATGCGGTGGTGACCCACTTTGCCTCGCCCCGCCGGTTGGCGGTGCATGTGACGGGTGTGGCGGCGCAGGCTGCCGACAAGGCCGTTTCGCAAAAGCTCATGCCAGTGAGCGTGGGGCTGGATGCGTCCGGCAACGCCACTCCAGCGCTGCTCAAGCGCTTGCAGGCACTGGGCGCGGATGCAAGTGCTGTGGCGGGCCTGACACGCGCCATGGACGGCAAGGCCGAAGCCCTGTTCTACAACAGCACCGTCACGGGCGTGGTGCTAGCCGACGGTCTGCAAAAAGCTGTTGAAGAGGCGATTGCCAAGCTGCCGATTCCCAAGGTCATGAGCTATCAGCTGGAAAGTGATTGCGCGCTGCCGGGCTGGAGCAGCGTGAGCTTTGTGCGCCCCGCCCACGGGCTGGTGGCTCTGCATGGCGCGGAGGTGGTGCCGTTGCATGTGCTCGGTTTGCGTTCGGGCAACAGCACGCCAGGCCACCGTTTCGAAGCGGCTGTCTCGCCGGTGGTGATCGCCCATGCGGATGCCTATGCCTCCACCTTGGCGCAAGAAGGTGCCGTGATCGCCAGTTTTGTCGAGCGCCGTGCTGAGATCGTGCGCCAGTTGGCTGCGGCGGCAGCCAAAGTTGGCGGTGGCTGCAAGCCGATTGACGACGAAGCGCTGTTGGATGAGGTGACTGCGCTGGTCGAGCGCCCCAACGTGCTGGTGTGCGAGTTTGAAAAAGAGTTTCTGGATGTGCCGCAAGAGTGCCTGATTCTGACCATGAAGGCGAACCAGAAGTACTTTCCCTTGCTGGATGCAACCAACAAGCTAACCAACCAGTTTCTGGTGGTCAGCAACATCAGCCCAGCCGACACCAGTTTTGTCATTGGTGGCAACGAGCGGGTGGTGCGCCCGCGTCTGGCCGATGCCAAGTTTTTCTTTGACCAGGACCGCAAGAAAACGCTGGCGTCGCGGGTTGATGGACTTGGCAAGGTGGTGTACCACAACAAGCTGGGCTCCCAGGGCGAGCGTGTAGCGCGGGTGCGGGCCATTGCCAAGGCCATTGCCCAGCACCTGGGTGACGCGTCTTTGGTAGCGCAGGCCGACCAGGCGGCGAACCTGGCCAAGACCGATTTGGTCACCGACATGGTGGGTGAATTCCCCGAGCTGCAGGGCATCATGGGCGGCTATTACGCCCTGAATGATGGCCTGCCCGAGGCCGTGTCCCACGCGATTGAAGACCATTACAAACCCCGCTTTGCCGGTGATGAGCTGCCGCGCAACTTGGTCGGCGTGGCCGTGGCCCTGGCCGACAAGCTGGAAACACTGGTCGGCATGTTTGGCATTGGCAACCTACCCACCGGCGACCGCGATCCGTTTGCGCTGCGCCGCCACGCGCTGGGCTTGGTCCGCATGCTGGTCGAAAAGGATTTGCCGTTGGATTTGCATGCACTGGTGCACAGTGCGGTGCCGGTGTTTGGCGACAAGATTGCGGATCCAAGCGCTGCGCTGACCGACTTCATCTTCGAGCGCCTCGCCGGTTCCCTGCGCGAGCAGGGATATAGCCCGCAAGAAGTCGACGCCGTGCTGGACTTGCGCCCGCAGCGACTGGGCGACGTGCCCAAACGCCTGGCGGCGGTGCGTGCCTTTGCCGCCCTGCCCGAGGCAACCGCGCTGGCGGCTGCCAACAAGCGCATTGGCAACATCCTGAAGAAGACCGACGATGTGGACGCCCATGTCAGCCTGGTGTTGTTGCAGGAGGCGGCTGAAATCGCGCTGCACGACGCGATGCAAGCGGTCTTGCCGCAGGCCCTCGCGCAGTGGGAGGCCGGCGACTACACCGGCTCGCTCCAATCGCTGGCCGCTTTGCGGGCACCGGTAGACGCTTTCTTTGAAGACGTCATGGTCAATGCCGAAGCGATGGACTTGCGCCTGAACCGTTTGGGCCTGCTCAAATGCCTGCATGTCGCCATGAACCGTGTGGCCGACCTCGCCAAACTGGCCTAAGGGCGGTACAACTTGCCTATCCAAATGAAACTTTGCATCCTTGACCGTGACGGCACCATCAACGAAGACAGCCTGGAGTACATCAAATCACCGGAGGAATGGCAGCCTTTGCCGGGTGCACTGGAGGCCATTGCGCGGCTCAACCATGCGGGCTGGCATGTGGTGGTGGCGAGCAACCAATCCGGTTTGGGCCGCGGCCTGTTTGATGTCGCCACGCTCAACGCCATGCACGCCAAGATGCACACCATGCTGGCGGCCGTGGGTGGGCGGGTTGATGCCGTGTTTTACTGCCCGCACGCGCCGGACGAAAAGTGCCGCTGTCGCAAACCAGAGCCCGGCTTGTTTGAGCAGATTGGCGAGCGTTACGGTGTGGACCTCAAAAATGTCCCAGCCGTCGGAGATACGGCGCGCGACGTGCTGGCTGCAGTGGCCGTCGGTTGCGAGGCGCACATGGTATTGACTGGTAAGGGCGCCGCATGGCGGGGCCGCAGCTTGCCTGATAGTTTTCCACCACACACGCAGGTGCATGCCGATTTGGCGGCCTTTGCCGATTTTGTAATTGCACGGCAAAGCACGCGCGCATGATGCCGGTGGTTCGCTCGGCCCTGCACATGGCCTGGATGGCCCTCACGGTCATCCCGTGGGGCTTCACCCTGGTCGTGATCTCGCTGTGGGTGCGGCGCACCCCGCTGTGGTGGTTTGCGGTCAATTGGTTTCGGGTGGTCATTTGGGGTGCGCGGGTCATTTTGGGCATCCAGGTGCGCGTGACGGGCCTGGAAAACCTGCCCGATGGAGCGATGAGCCCGGCGGTGTTGTTGTCCAAACACCAGTCCACCCTGGAGACGCTGCTGCTACCTACCTTGATGCCGCACCCGCTGGCGTTTGTGTTCAAGCGCGAGCTGTTGCGCATTCCCTTCTTTGGCTGGTCGATGGCCCGTCTGGACATGATTCACATCAACCGCGAGTCGCGGGCCTTGGCCATGAAGCACGTCATTGCGCAAGGCAAGGTGCTGCTGGCGCAAGGCACCTGGGTCATCATGTTCCCCGAGGGGACGCGCATGGCCCGTGGCGAAAAGGGCACCTACCAGACGGCGGGCACACGCCTGGCCGTGGAAGCCGGGGCCCCCGTGATTCCGATTGCGGTGACGTCTGGCAAGTGCTGGCCGCGCATGAGCTACATCAAGCACGCCGGGGTGGTGGATGTGTCGATTGGCAAGCCCATCCCCAGTGTGGGCCGCGAGCCCAAGGAGCTGATGCGGGAGGTTGAGGCCTGGATCGAGCTGGAGATGCGCCGCCTGGACCCTGAGGCCTATGCGGCCCCCCAAAGCAGCCCCCACGCGCGTGCACCCGCTGCTTAAATACACGCTGGACCTGTTTGATGCTTTGCCGGCACCCAAGCCGGTGGCCCGCAAAACGCCCGCGCGGACCCGCAAACCGAAAAGCGGTGCGGTTTACAAGCCTTTTGTGCCTGCAGCCCCCGTGGAACATGCGCGAGCAGCTCCTAAAATAATAGCGATTAACGAGCCACAGTTGCCGGCACTGGCGCCGCAGACCTTGCAGCAGGCGATGACACCTGCCGCGTTTGCCCACCCACGGGCCAACCGCGAGCTGCGTCTGGCCAATGCGGTTGTGGCCTATGCGTTCGAGCGTGCCAAGCGCCGCACCATTGGATTTGTCGTGGGCCCGGACGGGCTCGTGGTCAAGGCCCCCAAATGGACACCGATTTTTGAGGTGGAAGCCGCCTTGCAGGCCAAGTCAGGCTGGATCATCCGCAAGCTGGGGGAGACGCAGGAGCGCCAGAGCCGCCGAGACGAGGCGCGCGTGGTCTGGTGTGATGGCGTGGTGCTGCCGTATTTGGGGGGCAGCATCACGGTGTTGCTGGACCCCAGCCACACCTTTGTCGGTGCGGGGGCGCAGCTGGATGCCGGTGCACCGGATGCCGTGGAGCCCGTCATTGCCGAATCCGAAATAGCACCGCGCCTGCTGCGGGTGGGTTTGTCCAAGACCGCCAGCGCAGACCAAATTCGGGATGCGGTGCAAGCCTGGCTGATGCGCCAGGCGCAAGCCAACTTCAAACAGCGGCTAGACCACTTTGCACCGCTGTTGCAGGTGCAGTGGCGACGCCTGAGCCTGAGCAACGCCGGCACTCGTTGGGGCAGTGCCCGTATTGACGGATCGATCCGCTTGAACTGGCGGCTGATTCACTTTCGCCAGTCGGTGATCGACTACGTGGTGGCGCACGAGCTCAGCCACCTGCGGGTCATGGACCACAGTCCGCGTTTTTGGGACACGGTACGCACCGTGGTGCCGGACTACGCCACTTTGCGTGGGCAGCTCAAAGACGACAGCATGCCTAGGTGGTAGTGGTGGCCGCGTATTCCACTCGGAAACTAGGCCACGGTTACCCTGGTCGATACGAAGCACCATGCGTTGGCTATCGATGTCTGTCACCTTCAAGTGTGTGGCCTCGGACACGCGCAGCCCAGCCGCATACGCCGTCATCAAAATGGTCTTGTGCTTGGTGCTCTCGATGCAGTCTAGGAAGTGCATGACCTCTTCGGGGCTCAGAACCACCGGGAGTTTGGATGGCTTCTTTGGCATCGCAATCTCGTCGGGAGCCCAGTTCTGCTTGAACGTGACCTTGTAGAGGAAGCGCAGCGCAGACGTTGCAATGCCAATGCTGGAGGCCGACAGCTTGCGCTCGGCAGTAAGATGCACTTGATAGGCGCGAACCTCCTGCGGCCCCAGAACCTCGGGCGATCGGTGGAAATGTTTGGCGTAGGACGAGACCTGCTGCAGGTACGACAGTTGAGTGTTTGTGGAGAGGTTGCGGATGCCCATGTCTTCGAGCATCCGCTGGCGTAGCGGTGTCATGGCAATACTCCTTTGCGGATTGAAGGGATGAAGTGCTGCAAGCAGCAAGTTCATCGTCCTGCAAAAGGGGTTTGCTGAAAAGCCCGAGGTAGCCTGCGGGGCTAGCGAACCAGATCGCGCGTTAGCGGGTTAGTCCAATGCAGAGAGTCTTTAGCCTACCATTCACGGAATGGCCGATCCAGCTTTGATTCAGCTCTTCAGCCCGCGACCGCCAGGCTAAAGACTCTCTGCAGTAAGAGTCAGTCAGTTTTGTCCGAAGCGGGTATTTAAGCCAGATGTCGGGTATGGAGCGAGGCCTAGACCAGCATCGCAGCAATTGCCGAAACCCATGAATGCCAACTTCCGGGTCAGCTGGCTTCATGCATTTGGTCGTCGGTCAACGGTGGTTAGCAGGCTTTGGCAACTTGCCCGCTATTTACGCTGCCATCTATGCGAACCGGCCACGCAGCCCACCAACGTTGAAGTGGATTGCAATCGCAATACAATGCAACGATGAAAACTGCAACCATCCCCCCCATTCGCGTAGCACCTGAGTTCAGGATCGAAGTTGAGGGTGTCCTTGAGCAAGGCGAAACGCTTTCACAATTCGTCGAAAACGCCGTACGTCAAACGGTTTTGAAGCGAAAGCATCAAGCTGAATTCCTGCATCGGGGCATCGCCGCCATCGAGGAAACAAAGCGAGCAGGTGGCGGCATTGCTGCGGAGCTTGTGGTTGCCAAGCTTGAAGCCAAACTGGCGGCTGCGCGTCGAACCCAGTCTCAGCAGTATTGATGGTTTATAGCGTTCAATTCAGTGCCGCTGCCGACGAAGACTTGGAGAGGCTTTTTGATTTCATTCTTCAACGTGAACTCGACAGTAAGACGGGTGATCTTGACATTCCCGAGAGGGCGCTACAAGCCATCAAAGAAGGCATCGGCTTTTTGAGGTCGTCTCCATTTGCCTGTCGCAAGCTTGGGGAGAGTCCTTTCATCCGAGAGCTCGTGATCACTTTTGGACGCTCAGGCTATGTGGCACTGTATGAAATAGTCGATAACAGCACCGTCATCATCGGTGCGATTCGTCACCAACGGGAAGATGATTACCACTGAATCAACCAATCGTTGCTGATGTGGCATCCATTTGTCGGGAATGGGTGGCCGCGTTCAGGCCTCGGCCGTGCGCTTGGTGCGCTGCTTTTTTAGGCGGATGATGCAGTCTTCCAGGGTTTGGCCAATGATGGTCTGGTCCCGGATCATGGCAATCTTGGGCCAGGTGGCCCGCTCACCGGCCAACACCCATTGTTGGAATTCGGCTTGCGACAAATTGCCCAGGATGTGCTGGTAGTCCTTCAGGCGCACCTTGGGGTGGATGGTGACGTCCCCGTAGTACTGCTGGTCCACCACGGCCACGGTGCCTTCCAGCATGCCTTTGACAATGCCGGCATTCAGGCCATAAGAGGCCAGTTGTAAAACCTGCTTGCTGCGGTACTTCACCTCGTCCTTGACCACATCGGTCAGGAAAAGGGCCCAACCGTCCTTGCGGGTTTGGTCGGTCATAAACGGCAGCACATGCGGGTTGGTCTGGCTGACGATATGGTGGTTCACGTTGTACAGCTCACCCAGGCGTTGGGCAGGCAAGTCGCTCTCAATGGCGCCATCGACCCAGCGGATCGACGCCATATAGGGCCTTTCGTGGCCCAGGCGGTCTTTGGTCATCAGCTTGACGGGGGGGAATAATCCCGGCACCGAGCAAGACGCCAGCACCGCACTCCAGACCAGCAAGTGCGGAGTGGTCAAGTAGTTCAGCAGGCGTGCATGCTGGTTGCGGTCTACCGGCGACACGGTGATGTTGATGATGCGTTTGGTCCGCTTGAACGCTTCTTCAAACGTGTACTCGCCAATATTTTTGCGCAAAAAACGCTCCAACTGGTGGATGTCCATGATGGACTTCTGCCTCAGCATGTCGCGCAGGCCCAGGCGGCTCCACAGGTGGAAGTCCATTCCGTCGCCCCGGAACAAGGCGTCCAGCTCACTGTCACGTCGGGTGCCGACAAAGGCTGCAACCACCGATCCGGCACTGGAGCCAGAGATGACCCTTGGCAATAACGCGTGCTCCCGCAACGCCTTGATTACGCCCATATGGAACATGCCCATGTTCGCGCCGCCGCTGAGCATCAGGGCCGAGCGCCCAAAGCTCTGTCCGGTATGGCGGAAGAACATCAGTTTTTCGCTGTAGGGCAACTCTGGAATGTTGTGGTCGCACACATAGTTCAGCAGTGCGGTGACCTCGGTGATGTAGGCGTCAATCAAAAACTTGGTGCCTACGCGGGTGTGCTTGTACAGCTCCGGATTGGCCAGGTTGCCCAGGTTGCGGTGCAAGCCCTCACGCAGGCTGAAAATCAGTTGCGCCCAATCGCCCGCCTTGCGCCAGTTGCGCAGGTTGATGAGACGCTGCTGGATCAGTGTGTGTTGGTAGAACGGGGAGTTGGGGTTGCCCTTCCACACGTCCATGCCTTCCAGTGCATCCATATCCACCGCGTGGGTGCGCCAGGTGTGATAGTCGGTTGCGGTCTCCATCACGCGCAGGTTTTCGGCGCTCATCCTGGGTCTCATCGTTTTTATTCCTCTTGGGTGGGGTGTTTTTTCAGTCTAAGCCCATGCTGACCCTGCGGCAAGGCAAAGGTCAAGGGCGTGCCCTCTAATGAAACCGGTAAACCCCATCCACGCCCAGTGTGCGCTGCAGTCGGCCGTCAAACCACAGCAGGTGCAAGTGCGCGATGGCCTCGCCCATGGCAAAGGTGGTTTGGTGCATGTCCAGCGGGCGCTTGAACAGCACGGGCAGGATGTCGGCCGCACTGCAGGGTTGCTGTGCGCAGGCGTCCATGACTTCATTCAGGCGGTCGCGGTGGTGGTCGTGCAGCTGCGCAATGCGCCGGTGCAGGCCGGTAAACGGCTTGCCGTGGGAGGGCAGCACCAAGGTGTCTTCGGGCAGTGGCTTGAATTTGTCGATGGAGTCCAGAAACTGGGCCAGCGCGTTGGATTCCGGCTCCTGCTCATAGACGCTGACATTGGTGGAAATACGCGGCAGCATCATGTCACCGCCGATCAGTACGCCCAGGGTTTCGCAGTACAGCGCAATATGCTCGGGCGCATGGCCGTAGCCGCTGATGCAGCGCCAGGCGCGGCCACCGATCTGCACCACCCCGCCATCCAGCAGGCGGTGGTATTGCGTGGGCACCGATGGCACCAGTGAGGGAAAGTAGTTGGTGCGCGCGCGGATTTGCGCCACCTTGTCGGGGTCGGTCAGGCCGTGCATTGCAAAAAATGCGGCGGCTGGCTCACCGCCAAAGGCGGTCGGGCCCATGCAGCCAAAACGGGCCACCTGGTAGTCGGTGGCGCTGATCCACAGTGGCACGCCCCAGCGCTCGCACAGCCAGTGCGCCAGCCCGATGTGGTCCGGGTGCATGTGAGTGACGATGACGCGCAACACCGGCAGGCCGTCCAGCTCGTGGGCGAAGATCTCTTCCCACTGGGTTTTGGCTTCTTCTTTGTGGATGCAGCAGTCCACAATGCTCCAGCCCTGCACGGTGCCGCCCGCGCTCTGCATCTCGTCGCGCAGCAGCCACAGGTTGATGTGGTTCAAGGCGAATGGCAGCGACATGCGCACCCATTTCACGCCGGGTGCGACTTCCAGGCAGCGCCCTTCGGCCGGAAGGGCGTCGCCCAGGGGGTAATGCAGTTGCAGTTCCAATTCGTTCATGGCCTTGTCTTTTTGCTTCATAATTGACGTTTACGTAAACGTCAACTGATTGGGCATTTTAGGTGGCCTGCTCCGCAAGGGGTGTCGCCCATGTTTCGCATACTTTATGAGCATCACCTACAGCATTGGCGATCTGGCGCGTGAGTTCGATCTCACCACCCGCGCCATCCGTTTTTACGAAGACCTGGGCCTGCTGCAACCCGAGCGCAGCGGCCCCGGCGGGCGTTCGCGCGTTTACAGTGGGCGCGACCGCACCCGGCTCAAGCTGACCCTGCGCGCCAAGCGCCTGGGCCTGAGCCTGACCGAGGCCAAAGACATCATTGAGATGTACGACAGCCCGCGCGACACCGGCGCGCAGATGCAAAAATTCATTGACGTGCTGGCGCTGCACCGCAAGCAGGTGGAAGAACAATTGGCCGAATTGCAGGCCAACCTGGACGAAATCAAAGTCCACCAGCGCGAGGCGCAAGCCCTGCTGCTGAAACAAACCAAAGCCAAAACCACAACCCCCAACGGAGACAAAAAATGAACCTGCCTGGCCTGAATTTCCAACTTGGTGAAGACATTGACGCCCTGCGCGACGCGGTGCGCGACTTTGCGCAAGCCGAGATCGCACCCCGCGCTGCCGAGATCGACAAAAACGACCAGTTTCCCATGGACCTGTGGCGCAAGATGGGTGACCTGGGCGTGCTGGGCATCACCGTGAGTGAAGAATACGGCGGCGCCAACATGGGCTACCTGGCACACATGATCGCAATGGAGGAAATTTCCCGCGCCAGCGCCTCAGTGGGCCTAAGCTACGGTGCCCACAGCAACCTGTGCGTGAATCAGATCAAGCGCAATGGCACCGAGGCCCAGCGCGCCAAATACCTGCCCAAGCTGATTTCCGGAGAGCACGTCGGCGCGCTGGCCATGAGCGAGCCCGGTGCCGGCTCGGATGTGTTGTCCATGAAGCTGCGCGCAGAAGACAAGGGTGGTTACTACCTGCTCAACGGCAACAAAATGTGGATCACCAACGGCCCTGACGCCGACACCCTGGTGGTCTACGCCAAGAGCGAACCCGAGCTGGGCGCCCGTGGCGTTACCGCCTTTTTGATCGAAAAAGGCATGCCCGGCTTTAGCATTGCGCAAAAGCTTGACAAACTGGGCATGCGCGGCAGCCACACCGGCGAGCTGGTGTTTAACAACGTGGAAGTGCCACTGGCCAATGTGCTGGGCCAGGTCAACGGCGGCGCCAAGGTGCTGATGAGCGGGCTGGACTACGAACGCGCCGTGCTGACCGGTGGCCCCTTGGGCATCATGCAATCGGTGATGGACAACGTCATTCCCTACATCCACGACCGCAAGCAGTTTGGCCAAAGCATTGGCGAATTCCAGCTGATTCAGGGCAAAGTGGCTGACATGTACACCGTGCTGCAGGCCGGCCGCTCATTTGCCTACACCGTGGCCAAAAATCTGGACCTGTTGGGGCTGGAGCATGTGCGCCAAGTGCGCAAGGACTGCGCCTCCGTCATTTTGTGGACGGCTGAGAAAGCCACCTGGATGGCGGGTGAGGGCGTGCAGATCTTTGGCGGCAACGGCTACATCAACGACTACCCGCTGGGTCGCCTGTGGCGTGATGCCAAGTTGTACGAAATCGGGGCTGGCACCAGCGAAATTCGCCGTATGCTCATTGGCCGTGAACTGTTCGCCGAAACCATGGCGTGACCCTCATATAACCCATGCGCACAACGCCTCATCCTGCGGCCTTGCGCGCATCTCCCTGAAGAACTAGAAAGTTGCCACCATGTCGGATTTGAAATCGCTCTTTGCCAGTAACCGCCAGTGGGCCGCCGAGATGGAAGCGCGCCGCCCTGGCTTTTTTACCGGCCTGGCGAACCAGCAAAAGCCCCAGTACATGTGGATTGGCTGCTCGGACAGCCGCGTGCCGGCGAACGAAATTATTGGCCTGGCCCCTGGCGAGATTTTTGTCCACCGCAACATTGCCAACGTGGTGGTGCACTCGGACCTGAACGCCCTGTCCACCATCCAGTTTGCCGTGGAGCGGCTCAAGGTCAAGCACGTCATGGTGGTGGGGCACTACGGCTGCTCGGGCGTGCAAGCCGCACTCGAGGGCGCGCGCATTGGGCTGGCAGACAACTGGCTGCGCCATATTCAAGACGTGCGTGACCGCCACCGCAACGTGTTGGAACTGTTACCCGAACACGGCCGGGCCAATGCGCTGTGCGAGCTCAATGTGATTGAGCAGGTCGTGAACGTGGCCCAAAGCACCGTGCTGCAAGACGCCTGGGCCAATGGGCAGGACGTGACCCTGCACGGCTGGGTGTACGGCCTGCATGACGGACTAGTGCAGGACTTGTGCATGGACGTCAGTGGCAATGGTCACCTGGAGGCGCTGTACAGCGAGGCCGTCTCCGGGGTACGCCTGATGCCCCGTAACCAGTAAAAAATGCATCAAAATGCCCTCCAGCCCCCGTGGATATTGCGTGACCAGCTACTAAAAGCATAGCAAATACTGTTTCTATGTTTCCCACCCGCCTCGACTCATCGCTCGCCTACGACATCGCCAAAGCGATGATGGACGGCTTCAACCGCCACTACCGGCTGTTTCGCACCGAGTCGGCGCGTGCCAAGCACCGCTTTGAGACGGCAGACTGGCACGGCCAGCAGCGCGCCCAGCGTGAGCGGATTGAGTTCTATGACCTGCGGGTGTTGGAGTGCTCTAACCGGTTGGAGCGCGAGTTCAAGGCCGGCGAGCAGCCCATGGATATCTGGCAGCAGATCAAGCTGCACTACATTGGTTTGCTGGTGAACCACCACCAGCCCGAACTGGCAGAGACCTTCTTCAACTCGGTCACCACCAAGATATTGCACCGCAGCTACTTCCAGAACGACTTTATCTTCGTGCGCCCGGCGGTCAGCACCGAGTACATAGAAAACGATGAGTCCGAGAAGCGCCCCACCTACCACTGCTACTACCCCACGCGTGACACCATGCAGGCGGTGCTGGTGCAAATGGTGCAGGACTTTGATTTTCGCCTGCCCTTTGCCCACCTGGAGCACGATGCCGGTCTGGTGACCGCCGCCATGGCTGAGCGTTTGGGCGACGCCAAGCTGCGCGCCAACTTCCAGATCCAGGTGCTGACCGGTCTGTTTTTCCGCAACAAGGGCTGCTACATCGTCGGCAAGCTGATCAACGGCTTCAACGAGTTTCCGTTTGCGCTGCCGGTGCTGCACAACAAGACGGGCAGGCTGGTGATTGATGCGGCGCTGTTTGGTGACGACGACTTGCTGATGCTGTTCAGCTTTGCGCGGGCCTACTTCATGGTGGACATGGAGATTCCGTCGGCCTATGTGCAGTTTTTGCGCAGCATGATGCCGCGCAAGCCGCGCAATGAAATCTACAACGCGCTGGGGCTTGCCAAGCAGGGCAAGACGCTGTTTTACCGCGACTTTCTGCACCACCTGCGCCACTCCAGCGACAAGTTTCGCATTGCCCCCGGGATCAAGGGCATGGTCATGCTGGTGTTCGATCTGCCCAGTTTTCCCTATGTGTTCAAGGTCATTAAGGACTATTACCCGCCGCAAAAGGAAACCACCCGCGAGCAGATCAAGGGCAAGTACCGCCTGGTGAAGCAGCACGACCGCGTGGGCCGCATGGCCGACACGCTGGAGTACAGCGAGGTGGGCTTCCCGCGCGACCGTTTTGACGACGAGCTGATTGCCGAGATTGAAAAGTTCGCTCCCAGCCAGCTGGAAATCAGCGACCGCGATGGCGATGGCCAGGTGGAAGTCATCATCAAACACGTCTATATAGAGCGGCGCATGATCCCGCTCAACATCTACCTGCAAGAAGCCTTTGACGCGGGCGGTGCCAACGCAAACGACCACAGCCCCGCAGCCCAGCGTGGCCGGGTGCAGATCGAGCGCGGCGTGGTGGAGTACGGCAACGCCATCAAGGACCTGGTGGCGGCCAACATCTTCCCCGGCGACATGCTGTGGAAAAACTTCGGCATCACCCGCAACGGCAAGGTCGTGTTTTACGACTACGACGAGATCGAATACATCACCGACTGCGTCTTCCGCAAAGTGCCGGAGCCGCGCAATGAAGAGGACGAAATGTCGGGTGAGGTCTGGTACAGCGTGGGCCCCAAAGATGTGTTCCCGGAAACCTTTGGCCCCTTCCTGCTGGGCAACCCGGCGGTGCGGCAAGTGTTCATGAAGCACCACGCCGATTTGCTGGAAGCGTCCTTCTGGCAGGCGCACAAGGAGCGCATTCAGGCGGGCTATGTGCACGACGTGTTCCCGTACGACAAAGACAAACGCTTTGCCCCCTTGGTCGGCGATTCCACTGCCGAACCCAATCCATCCAGTTAACCCATTGCATTTTTAGGAGAAACCAACATGACCGATTCCATCGTTATCGTCAGCGCCGCCCGTACCCCCATGGGGGGCTTTCAGGGCGACTTCTCGTCCCTTGCGGCCCATGACCTGGGGGGCGTCGCCATCAAGGCCGCGGTCGAGCGCGCTGCCGCCGGTTCCAAATTCACGCCCGAACTGGTCAATGAAGTCATTTTTGGCAACTGCCTGATGGCAGGCCAGGGCCAGGCGCCTGCGCGTCAGGCCGGCTTCAAGGGCGGCTTGCCCAAGAGCGCCGGGGCCGTCACGCTGTCCAAAATGTGTGGCTCCGGCATGCGCGCTGCCATGTTTGCGCACGACATGTTGTTGGCTGGCAGTGCCGATGTGCTGGTGGCTGGCGGCATGGAAAGCATGACCAACGCGCCGCACCTCTTGCTCAAAGGCCGCAGCGGCATCCGCATCGGCCACGACCGTGTCATGGACCACATGATGCTGGACGGCCTGGAAGACGCCTATGAGGCCGGCCGCTCCATGGGCACCTTTGGCGAAGACTGTGCGGCCAAGTACAGCTTCACCCGCGAACAACAAGACCATTTCGCCACCAGCAGCGTGCAGCGTGCGCAGGCAGCTATTAAATCAGGAGCGTTCGAGGCCGAGATCACCCCCGTTGCGGTGAAGACCCGGGCCGGTGAAGTGCTGGTGTCCATCGACGAAGGCCCGGGCAAGATCAAGCTCGACAAGATCCCCACGCTGAAAGCCGCTTTCAAGAAAGATGGCACCATCACTGCCGCCAGCAGCAGTTCCATCAACGACGGCGCTGCTGCCATGGTGATGATGCGCGGCACCACCGCTGCCGAGCTGGGCTGCAAGCCCTTGGCCCGCATCGTGGCCCATGCGGTGCACGCGCAAGAACCCAACTGGTTTGCTACCGCCCCGGTGGGCGCGGTGAATAAGGTGCTGGCCAAGGCCGGTTGGACCGCTGCGGACGTGGACCTGTGGGAAGTGAACGAAGCCTTTGCCGTGGTGCCTATGGCACTGATGCACGACCTGGCCATTCCGCACGACAAGGTGAATGTGAACGGTGGCGCCTGTGCCCTGGGCCACCCCATCGGTGCGTCCGGTGCCCGCATCATGGTCACGCTGATCCATGCCTTGAAGGCACGCGGACTGAAAAAAGGCATCGCCACGCTGTGCATTGGCGGCGGTGAAGCCACTGCGGTTGCCATTGAAATGCTATAAATTCAGGAGCTGCTTGCGCATATTCCACGGGGCCTAGAGCCCTATTTCATATAAATTTTCTACGGATGCCCTCGGGCCAACCCCCATGCTGCTGACCTTAGACCAGGAAATGATTCGCGACGCGGTGCGCGCCTTCTCGCAGGAGCAGTTGTGGCCACACGCCGCCCGCTGGGACAAAGAACACCACTTTCCCAAAGACGCGCACCAGGGGCTGGCCGCGCTGGGTGCCTACGGCATTTGTGTGCCGGAAGAGTTTGGTGGTGCCAACCTGGACTACCTCACGCTGGCGCTGGTGCTGGAAGAAATTGCGGCCGGTGACGGTGGCACCAGTACCGTCATCAGCGTGACCAACTGCCCGGTGAACGCCATCCTGATGAAATACGGCAACGCCGAGCAAAAGAAGCACTGGCTGACCAAGTTGGCACGCGGCGAGATGCTGGGTGCCTTTTGCCTGACCGAACCCCATGTGGGCTCGGACGCTTCCAGCCTGCGCACCACCGCGGTGAAAGAGGGCGACGAATACGTGATCAACGGCGTCAAGCAGTTCATCACCAGCGGCCAGCATGGCGACGTGGCCATCGTGATTGCCGTCACCGACAAGGGCGCAGGCAAGAAGGGCATGAGCGCCTTTCTGGTGCCGACCAACGCGCCGGGTTATGTGGTGGCGCGGTTGGAAGACAAGCTGGGCCAGCACAGCAGCGACACGGCGCAGATCAATTTTGACAATTGCCGCATCCCGGTGGAGAACCTGATCGGCAAAGAGGGCGAAGGCTACGGAATCGCCCTGGGCGGGCTGGAAGGCGGGCGCATCGGCATTGCCGCGCAAAGCGTGGGCATGGCGCGCAGCGCGTTTGATGTGGCGGTGGCCTACGCCAAGGATCGCCAGAGCTTTGGTCAACCCATCTTCAACCACCAGGCCGTGGGTTTTAGGTTAGCCGATTGCGCCACCCAATTGGAGGCCGCGCGTCAACTCATCTGGCACGCGGCCAGCCTGCGCGACGCCGGGCGCCCTTGCCTGAAAGAAGCCGCCATGGCCAAGCTCTTCGCCAGCGAAATGGCCGAGAAGGTCTGCAGCGCAGCCATCCAAACCCTGGGCGGCTACGGCTACGTGAGCGACTTCCCGGTGGAACGCATCTACCGTGACGTGCGGGTGTGCCAGATTTATGAGGGCACCAGCGACGTGCAGAAGATCATCATCCAACGCGCATTGGGTTGATGGGGTCTTGCGGCAGCTGGGTAAGGGGCATGGGTGGCTGGTATGGGGGCGTAACCTGCCCGCCACGAGTGGCTGGGTTCCTGGGAGTCCACCGTATTTCCGGTCAGGAGTCGTTTGTATACTTCTCGTCTGCCGCGATTCCAGTCGTTCGGGTTAGTTGTTCAATTGGGATGGAACTCCGCCAAAAAGTGCGATAGGCCAACCGGCGAGTTTTTTTAATATACCGGTACATTCCCACTCTATATCGCGGCAGGTTCCTGATTCTCATGATGATTTTCAAATTTGCGTGGCTAAGTTTTCCGCCTAGCTCCAGCGTTATCCTGCAATACTGCGGGATATATCAATAGTTAGGCCGCCACGATTCAAAGGGTTTTGGCCCATACGAGATAGGGAGTTAGCCATGTATTTGATTCGCAGCCTGTTGTTTTTCTCAGGAATTTTTTTCTCCTGGATGGCAGTCGCCGCGGAATTCAGTCCGATACCAAGCGCTTCCCGTGTTACTGACGTGGCAAGAGCAGTTGTGCCGTTTGATCTTGCCACGCTCAAACGGAATTGGAAGCAGCGTATTGCGGCCATGCGCGCGGCGGGTGTCATGCCGATCATCGACATTGAATCAAACCTGGCGGAAGACCTCGATATCCAGTCATTCGCCCGCAGCATGGATGAAGAAGGCGTAGCGCTCATCGCGTTTTCCGGTTCGGCCCGGGGCAGAGGCTGGAGCGACGCCGCCCGGTATGCTGTTGCTGCGGACCCCTGGCGCTACATTCCCGCCGGGGATGGCGGGCTGCCGCCCGACTGGAAATTGAATCCTATTTCTTTCGCGACGACATCAATAGAGAAGGTCGTCAGGGATGGCTACCCGATGATGGGGGAATACGAATTCCGCCACTATCCCTCACCCGATCAGATCCAGCGTGGCAACTTGCAGCGCGATGAGGATCTTCCCATTGACGGCTCTGCCGGACACAAGCTGTTTGAGTTTTCCGCGAAAAGCGGCATCTCGTTTCAAATTCACCAAGAGATCGAAGACCGCTACCTGACCCCGTTGGAAAAGATGCTTGCGCAGTATCCCACGGCAAAAGTCATCTGGTGTCATCTAGCGCAAATGCGCTATCAGGCCCGCAATACTGTTTATGGGCCCGCCTACGTCCGCAAACTGATTGACCAGCACCCTAATCTCTACTTCGATTTGTTCTCCGGCCCGCCAGACCATATCTATCCAGCAAGCAACGAATACCCAGGGAAATACTGGGACCGCGCGACAGGTAAGCTCACCCCGGAGTGGGCGAAATTGATTGCCGATCATCCATGGCGATTCATGGCAGCGCTCGATCTCAACCAGTTCATCATGCCGGCATTCTCGCGCAAGGTGGCCATGCAGCGCGCTGTCCTGGAGAGTCTGCCCGAGTCGGTGAGGGAGATCGTCGCGTACAAGGCAGCCTGGAAGCTGCTATTTAACGAAGATATTTGAGTTCGCCAACGCATAACCCGCCGCTGAACCCAGACGCGCATGAAGCGGCGCGCCGGCTAGCTCCACGTTAGCCTTCCTTCTGAGTGACGGCTTCAAAACGCCCGCAAAGTCGGCTCCCAGCCCATCGCGGGTCCTGGCTTTGACGAAGTACTGGCCACAAACCTGCCTATCGATCTCCGGTTGCCAATGACCGGTGCGGAGCAGGCAGATCGCAATTGGCTACAGCCGGTAAGGGCCTGAAGCAGCCGCGTGCGGCAGTCACAAGCGGGTTGGCTTGGTGGCTGACTACTGTCCCCAGATGTATATCGACCTGGCACATCCAAGAAATTCATCAAATAGGCCTGTAGCCCTCGCAGAATATGCGCAACCAGCTATGAAATACATAGCATTTGTGATGCGTTGCTCGGCCACGCTGGTTTGTGTATGATGTACATCTGTTTTGTACATTACGAGCAAGGCCATGCAAACACTTCCATTTTCTGAGGCGCGCGCCCATTTGGCGGATGCTTTGCGCCGTGTTGAAGCAGGGCACGAGCCTGTGCTGATTTCGCGGCGCGGGCAGGGGGCTGGCGTACTGATGTCGTTCGAGCAGTACCAGGGGCTCAGCCATCAGGCACCGGGGTTTGGGGCGCGACTGGATGCGTGGCGTTCTGCGTATTTGGAGCCCAGCCAGGGTGAGCCGCAGCACGATCCTTTTGCCAACGTGCGCCAAAACGACGGTGCACGGAGCTTTGCCTGGTGAGCGCCGTAACTTGGCTGCTGGATACCAATGTGGTGTCCGAGGCGGCGCGGCCAGTGCCGCATCCGGGTGTTTTGGCTAACCTGCGCCGGTATGAGGGGGAGCTGGCCATCGCCGCCCCGGTCTGGCACGAATTGCGCTACGGCTGGCTGCGCATGCCCGCCGGACAACGCCGCGATGCCGTTGGCCGCTTTGTCCAGGATGTGGTGGGCCAATTGCCAGTTTTGCCCTACGATGCCCAGTCGGCGCGCATCCATGCAGAATTGCGCACGCAGCGGGAACAGTCCGGTCAGACGCTGGCGTTTGTCGATGGGCAGATTGCAGCCATTGCCATCGCCCACGGTACGACGCTGGTCACCCACAACACGCGGGACTTCATGGGTCTGGGCGGGCTGCGCATGGTGGACTGGTTTGATGTAGTTTGACGAAAATAAGGAGCCAATATGCCCATCACCAAAGGATTCCGTGCCCTCGTCGACGAGGCCATGACCCAGGTCATCACCTATTCACCGGCACAAGTGCAGGCCCGCTTGGGCGACCCGGCGGTGCAGATCGTCGATATCCGCGACATCCGTGAACTGGCCGAGGGCACGGTGGTCGGCGCTTTCCATGCTCCACGCGGCATGTTGGAGTTTTGGGTGGACCCCGAGTCGCCCTACCACAAGAAGATGTTTGCGGACGAATCCAAAGAGTTCATCTTGTTCTGCGGTGCCGGTTGGCGCAGCGCTTTGGCGGCCAAGACCTTGCAAGACATGGGCATGGCCAACGTGGCCCACATCGACGGCGGGTATGCCGAGTGGGTCAAAGTAGGCTGCCCGACCGAAACGCTGGAGCAGCAAAAGGCCCGGCGCGTGCCCAAGGCATGAAAACCCACACCTTCCTGGACCCTTGCTGTTGCGGGCGCCAAAGTGCCAAAGGCCTTCCCGTGGGCTATGGGCAATGCTGCGGCCAGTGGCTGGAGACGGATTTGCCCGCACCGAATGCCGAGAGCCTGATGCGCAGCCGCTACAGTGCCTTCTGCCTGGAGCGGACGCCGTATTTGTTGCGGACCTGGCATGCCACGACGCGTCCTGCGGCCATCGAGTTCGAGCCGGGTGTGAAATGGCTGGGGTTGGAGGTGCGCTCCCACACGGTGCAAGACGCCACCCATGCCCAAGTGGAGTTTGTCGCCCGGCAGAAGTCCGCAACCGGCCCCGCCGTGCGCCTGCACGAGCGCAGCCGCTTTGTGCTGGAAGACGGACGCTGGGTCTACGTGGACGGGGACGCGCTGTGAAAACTCAAGGCCGTGTGTCGGGTGCCGGTGTGGTGGGTACCCCTTGGGCGGTGGCCGCCGCATGCTGTGCCGCCATCGCCCGCTGGTACGCAGGCCGGTCTTGCAGGCGCTGCCAATAGGTGGCCACCGCAGGGCTGAACTGCGCTTGCAGCCCCAAATGCTGCGCCAGCAACAGGGCGTAGCCCACCGCCACATCGGCGGCGGTAAAGCGGTCGGCACACAAAAAGGAGTGGCCCTGCAAAGCGGCATCCACCGCGCGCAGGCGGGCCAGAAACCAACGCCTGTAGTCTTCGGCAACCTGGGGCTGGCGGCGCTCAGTCGCTTCAAAGTGGGCGTAACGCAGCACCAGGGTTTGCGGGAAGGTGAGCGTGGCGTCGCTCATGTGCAAGCAGTTCAGGTAGGCACCAAAGGCGGGGTCGTTCACGGCCACATCCAGTGCTCCCGCGCCGTGCCGGGCAGCTAGGTACTGGCACATGGCGGTGGACTCGGTCATGCGTGTGTCGCCTTCCACCAGCAGCGGCACGGTGCCCAGCGGGTTTTCCTGCAAAAACGCGCGCGCCAAGGCCCGGGGCGGGAAGGGCAGCATCTTCAGTTGGTAGGGTAGCCCCAGTTCTTCAAGTGTCCACAGGGGGCGAAACGAGCGGGCACTGACACAGTGGTACAGGGTAATCATGGGTCCCAGTGTAGGGAGTCCCCGGGGGCGGTGTGTGCCACCAAAGGGACAAATTACGCCAGCGGAGTGGATTGCTTTCGAAACTCGGCGGGTGATACGCCGGTCCAGCCTTTGAAAGCCCGCATAAAACTCTTCTCGTTCTGAAACCCGGCGGCCTCGGCGACTTGTTTGATCGGGCGGTCCGTGCGGTTCAGTAAATCAAGTGCGCGCGCCTGGCGCACTGCGTCTTTGAGGCCTTGCAGGGTGGCACCTTCCTCCTTCAGTTGGCGGTGCAGGGTGCGCGGCGATACGTGCAGCAGGATGGACATGTCTTCGGCGCTGTGGGTCCGCTCGGGGTGGGCTGCCATGGCTTGGCGCACGCGCTGTACCAGCAGCCGGTCACGCCGGTAGGGAAGTACGGTCAGCGGCAAGGCGCGTTGCAGCATTTGCTGCAGGGCCTGCTCGTCCCGCCTGGGTGCCATGGCCAGGTAGCGGGCATCAAACTCGATGCTGCAGTGGGCTGCTGCGAATTCGGTCAGGCCCGAGAACAGCAGGCGGTACACCTCCGCGTGCGGGGGCGCCGCGAAGGGAAATTGCGCGTGCTGCACCGGAATGCGCGAATCGATCAGCCAGCAGGCCACGCCGTGGATGTTACGCAGCACCGATAGCAGGCAAAACTCCCGCAACGCGCCCAGGTCGCGGCGCTGTGCAATGGTGATACTGGCCACCGTGCCCGAAACACCCACGCTCAGCGCGATGTCGTCCGCAATCAGGCTGTGGTGGCGGCACCAGCGCTTGAGCGCAATCCCCAGGCTGGGCGCGCTGATGGAGGCGCGCGCCAGCATGCCGTAGCTGCCCCAGGGCAGGCGCCGGCTGAACCAGCCCAGCGCCTCGTCGTCCAGCTCCTGCATGGCCGTGCCCGAGATCACCTCCATTTGCCAGGCAGAAATCCGTGCGGTTGAGTTTTCCAGCGATTCTGGCGCAATCTGTGCCTTGTGCAGTGCTGCGGACGGGTCCACACCATAACGCTCATAGGCCGCCACAATGGCTAGCACAAAGGCGATGGGCGTGGCAGAAACGGGGGCTGGTTTTGGCATGGCTGAAGTGTGCCAAAAAAATCAATTATGTGGCGCGATTTGCAACCATTTAGACGCCAAAAAACTACTTGGCGCTTATATGCTGGCAGGTGACAATGGTGCAGCCGCTGTCGTCGTCATTGACCCATAGAAAGAATTTCATGACCGTTTTGGAGACCAAACTCAACGCCCGCTCTGCGGAATTCGTCGCCAACGCCGCCGCCATGCGGGCGCTGGTGGTGGACCTGAATGTGCAGACGACCAAGGCGGCCTTGGGTGGCGGTGCGGCCGCCCGCGCCAAGCACACCGCCCGTGGCAAGCTGCTGCCGCGCGACCGGGTGGGCATGTTGCTGGATCCCGGCACGCCGTTTCTGGAGTTGTCGCCGCTGGCCGCGCTGGCCATGTACCCCGACCGCGACGGCTCTGACAGTGCACCCTGCGCTGGGGTGATTGCCGGTATCGGCCGCGTCAGCGGGGTGGACTGCATGATTGTCTGCAACGACGCCACCGTGAAGGGCGGCACCTACTACCCGCTGACGGTGAAGAAGCATTTGCGTGCCCAGGAAGTCGCGGCGCAAAACAACCTGCCGTGTATCTATTTGGTGGACTCGGGCGGCGCCAACCTGCCGAACCAGGACGAAGTGTTTCCCGACCGCGACCACTTTGGCCGCATCTTTTTCAACCAGGCCAACATGAGTGCGCAGGGCATTGCCCAAATTGCCGTGGTCATGGGCTCTTGTACCGCCGGTGGCGCCTATGTGCCCGCCATGAGTGACGAGACCATCATCGTCAAGAACCAGGGCACCATCTTTTTGGGTGGCCCACCGCTGGTGAAAGCGGCTACGGGTGAGGTGGTCACGGCCGAAGACCTGGGCGGTGGCGATGTGCACACCCGCCTGAGTGGCGTGGCGGACCACCTGGCGCAAAACGACCTGCACGCGTTGTCGCTGGCGCGTGAGGCGATCTCCCATTTGAATAGAAATAAGGCTCCAGCCCTTACGCCGCGTGCGCAGGCAGCTCCTAAATATGTAGCGGAAGAGTTGTACGGCGTGATCCCCACCGACACCCGCAAGCCCTTTGATGTGCGCGAAATCATCGCCCGCATCGTCGATGGCTCCGAGCTGCATGAGTTCAAGCCGCGCTACGGCACCACGCTGGTCTGCGGCTTTGCGCATATTGAAGGCATGCCGGTTGGCATCATCGCCAACAACGGCATTTTGTTCAGCGAGTCGGCCCTGAAAGGCGCGCACTTCATTGAACTCTGTTGCCAGCGCAAGATTCCGCTGGTGTTCCTGCAGAACATCACCGGCTTCATGGTCGGGCGCAAGTATGAGAACGAAGGCATTGCCCGCAACGGCGCGAAGATGGTCACGGCCGTGGCCACCGCGCAGGTGCCCAAGTTCACCATCATCATTGGTGGCAGCTTTGGTGCTGGCAACTACGGCATGTGTGGCCGGGCATTTGCGCCGCGCTTCTTGTGGATGTGGCCCAACGCCCGCATCAGCGTCATGGGGGGTGAGCAGGCGGCCAGCGTGCTGGCCACCGTGCGCCGTGATGGTTTTGAGGCCAAGACCGGGCTCAAAGGCGAAGCCGCCTGGAGCATGGAGGAGGAGGAAGCCTTCAAAGCCCCGATCCGCCGTCAGTACGAAGAGCAGGGCCACCCCTACTTTGCCACCGCCCGCCTGTGGGACGACGGCATCATCGACCCGGCCGACACGCGCCGTGTGCTTGCCTTGGGTTTGAGCGCTTCGCTTAACGCCCCGATTCCAGAGACTAAGTTCGGCGTGTTCCGGATGTGATGAGGATAAAGACCATGTTTACCAAAATTTTGATTGCAAATCGCGGCGAGATTGCCTGCCGAGTGGCCGCCACTGCTGCGCGGCTAGCTATTAAAACCGTAGCGGTTTACTCCGACGCCGATGCGAATGCCAAGCATGTGGCCGCGTGTGATGAGGCGGTCTACATCGGTGGCAGCTCGCCGAAAGACAGTTACCTGCGCTGGGAAAAAATCATCGAAGCCGCCAAGGCCACCGGTGCCCAAGCGATTCACCCCGGCTACGGCTTTTTGAGCGAAAACGAAGAGTTCGCACAAGCCTGCGCTACGGCGGGTCTGGTCTTTATTGGCCCCCCGGCCTCGGCCATCAAAGCCATGGGCCTGAAAGCCGAGTCCAAACAACTGATGGAAAAAGCCGGTGTGCAGTTGGTGCCCGGCTACCACGGTGCCAACCAAGACGCCGCGCTCTTGCAGGCCGAGGCTGACCGCATTGGTTACCCGGTGCTGATCAAAGCCAGCGCGGGTGGTGGTGGCAAAGGCATGCGTGCGGTGGACCAGAGTGAGGACTTTGCCGCGGCCTTGGCCAGTTGCAAGCGCGAAGCCATTAACAGTTTTGGTGACGATGCGGTACTGATCGAGAAATATGTGCAGCGCCCGCGCCATATCGAGATTCAGGTGTTTGGCGACACCCAGGGCAACTACGTGTATTTGTTCGAGCGCGACTGCTCGGTGCAGCGCCGCCACCAAAAGGTGCTGGAAGAAGCGCCAGCCCCCGGCATGACCCCTGAGATGCGCCAGCAAATGGGCCTGGCCGCCGTGGCCGCCGCCCGTGCCGTGAACTATGTGGGCGCAGGTACGGTGGAGTTCATCGTCGAGCAAAAGCCTGATGGTTCCATGCAGTTCTTCTTCATGGAGATGAACACCCGCCTGCAGGTGGAGCATCCGGTGACGGAGGCCATTACCGGGCTGGACCTGGTGGAATGGCAACTGCGCGTGGCCTGCGGCGAGCCGCTGCCTTTGCGCCAGGACCAGCTGCAGATTCAAGGCCACGCCATTGAGGCGCGCATTTGCGCCGAAAACCCCGACAACAACTTTTTGCCTGCCACCGGCGCGCTGAACGTGTACGGCCTGCCGCCCCATGTGACCTTTGCGCTTGCGCCCCACGGCGTGCGGGTGGATTCCGGTGTGCGCGAGGGCGACACCATCAGCCCGTATTACGACTCCATGGTGGCCAAGCTCATCGTGCATGGCGCGACCCGCGCCGAGGCGCTGGCGCGCATGGATGCAGCACTGGCGCAAACCCACATCGTGGGGCTGGCGACCAATGTGCAGTTTTTGCGCCATGTGGTGACCAGCAATTCGTTTGCCACCGCCGATCTGGACACCGGGCTGATCCCGCGTGAGGCCGCTGCCCTGTTCAACCAAGAAAAAGTGGGCTTGCCGCTGGCCGCAGCGGCGCTGGTGGCGCACACCCTGACGGCCGAGCAAACGGCCGCTGCCAAGCCCAATGTGAACGGCTGGAATGACCCCTGGGCACAGCGCGACGGCTGGAAGTCGCACGGCCCCTCCTTGCGCCCCTTTGCCGTGGAGTTTCAAGGGGCGCCGCACACCGTGGTGCTGACGACTTTGCACGGGGCCGCTGAGTTGACACGGGAGTTGCAGGTGGACGGCGTCACGGCCCAGCTGCGCTACGTGAGCGCCCCCAATGGCGCCCTGGATGTGCGCCTGGGTGTGCAGCACGCCATCGTCAATTTATACAAAAAAGGCGAGGTAGCCCACGTATTCACTGCGCAAGGCGCTACACAAATCATAGCGGTCGACGCGCTGGCGCATGCCGGTGATGCCCATGGCGAAGTGGGCCGCCTGACCGCACCCATGCCGGGTAAGGTGGTGTCGTTTGCCGTCAAGGCAGGTGACAAGGTCAAAAAGGGTCAGCCACTCGCCGTGATGGACGCCATGAAGATGGAGCACACCATAGCTGCCCCAGCCGACGGCACCGTGGCAGAACTGCTGTTTGCCCCCGGCGACCAGGTGACGGACGGCGCCGAGTTGCTGCGCATGGAAGTCGCCACGCAAGTCGCCGCTTAGGTCGTCGCATCATTCATCAAGAGGCGAACCACCATGCGTGTTGTCTATTTCAGCGCAGACCAGGACGCCGACAAATGGCTGCCCGGCCTGCGTGCCGCTTTGCCGAACGCCGACGTTTCCGCATGGACACCTGGTGCCGCCGCCGCCGACTACGCCGTGGTGTGGAAGCCGCCCCAGCAATTGCTGGACGAGCAGCCGCAGCTGAAAGCCATTTTCAACACCGGTGCCGGGGTCGACGCGCTGATGCAGCTGCATTTGCCCCCGGGTGTGCCGGTCATTCGGCTGGACGATGCGGGCATGTCGGTGCAAATGGCCGAATACGTCTGCCATGCGCTGATTCGCCATTTTCGGGAGTTTGATAAGTACGAGGCCGACACGCTTGCGGGCAAATGGTCGTTTCGCAAACCACGGTCCCGTGCCGATTTTCCGGTGGGCATTTTGGGGCTGGGTGTGCTGGGCGAGCGCGTGGCACGGGCGGTGGCGCAGTTTGAGTTCCCGGTGAACGGCTGGAGCCGCTCACCCAAGGTTGTGCCCGGAGTTCGCTCCTATACCGGAGTGGCGCAACTGGCCGAGTTTCTGGCGGCGAGCCGGGTGCTGGTGTGCCTGCTGCCCTTGACGCCGGACACCCGCGATCTGCTCAACTTGGCCAACCTGTCGCAATTGCGCCCAGGGGGATATGTCATCAACGTGGCCCGTGGCGCACATCTGGTGGATGCGGATTTGCTGGCGCTACTGGACAGTGGCCACTTGGTCGGTGCCACGCTGGACGTGTTTCGCACCGAGCCGCTGCCGCCACAACATCCATTTTGGACCCACCCCAAAATCACCGTCACGCCGCACACCTCCGCCCGCACCCTGCGCCTGGAGAGCATTGCGCAGATTGCGGGCAAGATTGCGGCACTGCAGCGCGGCCAACCGGTGGCGGGGATTGTGGAGTTGGTGCGGGGGTATTAGAGGGTATGTGCGACATATTCGCGCAAAACGTACAATAAGCATTAATGTTTTCATTAATACTTGGGGTAAGGGGATCACCATGACTTTGCGAACCAGTGACATCGTTCCCATCAGCGACGCGCGCGCGCGCCTGACGGAGCTGGCCCAGGATGTGGTGGATGGGGGGGCTGAAAAAGTCCTGACCAAGAACGGTGCGAGTTACGTGGCCCTCGTGGATGCCAGAAAGCTGGACTACTACCATGCCCTGGAGGAAGAACATGCGGGCTTGGTCCTGCTGGATGATGCCGAGTTGGGGCTGCGGCAAATCGTGGCTGGCCAGCGTATATCGGCAGCGGAGTTGGCGCAGGCATTGGCGGACTGATGACATTGCCGGTCAACGCGCGGGTCGAGGCGGCCCCCAATTTCCTCGCCAATCTGGCAGAGGCCCATGCATTTTTCACGCTGCAAGATGCCGACTCTGCCAAGGCACGTCTGAAGAATTTGAAAGCCGAATTGCGCGAAATGACGGCCATTCTGGCTTGGTCCCCTGGATGCGGCCGTCCCGCGCGGTTTCTGGTGGGTAAATCGGCACAAGCCCGCTTGCGCCTGGAAATCGTCTTGAGTTTGGCGCAACAAGCCGGACTGCCGCACTTGCGTGAATATGTGGTGGCGCAGCACCTGGTCTTGTATGCGCACTCGGACATTGAGGTAGTGTTGCTGGCCTTGAAGCACCAAAGGCAACTGATTTACAGCGCCTGACTTTTTATTATTTCATTTGTGAGATTTCCATGACCCTCCCCACCCGCGTCAAGTTAGTCGAAGTCGGCCCCCGTGACGGCCTGCAAAACGAGAAACAACCGGTGCGCGCCGCCATCAAGGTCGAGTTGGTGCACCGCTTGCAAGACGCTGGCCTGACCGAGATTGAAGTCACCAGTTTCGTATCACCCAAATGGGTTCCGCAGATGGCCGACAACGCCGAGGTGATGGCCGCCATCAACCGCAAGCCCGGCGTGCGCTACTCGGTGCTCACGCCCAATATGCAAGGCTTTGAGGCGGCGCTCAAGTCCAGCCCCGACGAAATCGTGGTGTTTGCCTCCGCCAGCGAGGCTTTCAGCCAGAAGAACATCAACTGCTCGATTGCCGAGAGCATCGAGCGTTTTGCGCCGGTGGTGCAGGCGGCGCGCGCGGCCGGCATTTACGTGCGCGGCGCCATGTCGTGCACCGTGGGCTGCCCGTACGAGGGCGAGATTGCCCCGGAGCGGGTCGCCTATCTGGCTGGCCTCATGGCGGGCATTGGCGTGCAGCATGTGGGTGTGGCCGACACCATCGGCGTGGGCACCCCTCTGAAAGTGCAGCGCGCCATCGAGGCCACCTTGCAGCACTACGATATCAACGACATTTCAGGCCACTTTCACGACACCTACGGGCAGGCGCTGGCCAACACCTTGATCAGCCTGCAAATGGGCGTCTGGCAGTTCGACACCTCGGTGGCGGGCTTGGGCGGCTGCCCTTATGCCAAGGGCGCGACTGGCAATGTTGCAACCGAAGACGTGGTCTACCTGCTGCATGGCATGGGCATTGAGACCGGGATCGATTTGGACAAGCTCATTGACGCCGGCAAGTTCATCAGCGACTTTTTGGCGCGCAAGCCCAATTCGCGCGCCGCCACGGCGCTGCTTAACCAGAGGGCTGCCTGATATGTGCGGTGCTGAAGTGAAACCATTGCCCGATGGCGTGCGCCGCGTGGCCGAAGCCTTGCTGGCCAAGGGCCACCCCCATGCGCCGGTGATGCTGGACGGGGCCGCCCGCACCGCACAGCAAGCGGCCGATGCACTGGGTATTTGCGTGGGGCAGATCGCCAAGAGCATCATCTTCCGGCGCACCACGGACGATGCCGCCGTGCTGGTGGTGACCTCGGGCGACCAGCGGGTCGATGAGAAAAAGGTCACTGACTTGGTTGGCCCCCTGGCGCGCGCGGATGCGGCCTTTGTCAAAGCCAAGACCGGTTTTTCCATTGGCGGCGTATCACCCATCGCCCACGCCACGCCCTGCGTCACCTTGATCGACCAGGAGCTGTTCCGTTTTGAAGAGATATGGGCGGCGGCGGGCCACCCGCATGGCGTGTTCAAGCTGCGCCCGCAGGACCTTAGCGGTCTGTCGGGCGCGCCGGTGGCCAACGTGGCGGTTGATCCGGTCTGGGAGAAACCCGACAATGCTATTGAATTAATAGCTGCTCGCGCACAGCTGGCAAGGGCTACAGCCCTAAATGTGCCTTCACCTTGTATATCGGTGTGCCGCATGAACCAGCAGAGCTGGCTGTGCGAAGGCTGCTACCGCAGCATCGAGGAAATTCGCCAATGGGGTTCCGCCAGCGATGCCGACAAGAAGGTGATTTGGCAGCGTATAGAGCAACGTTTTTCTGCGGAGTTGGCATGAAGCACATCACGTTTTACCTGGATTTCATCTCGCCCTATGCCTATCTGGCGTTCGAGAAGCTGCCGCTTGTCTTGATGGGCCACAGCTACAGCGTGACCTACAAGCCCATTCTGTTTGCGGCCCTTCTCAAGCACCATGGCCAACTCGGCCCGGCCGAAATGCCATCCAAACGCGACTGGACCTATCGCCAGGTGCAGTGGCTGGCCCACACACAGGGGGTGGAGTTGCAGCTACCTGCCAGCCATCCGTTCAACCCACTGGCGCTGCTGCGTCTGGCCGTGGCCGGTGACGCGCAGGGGCTGCCCAACCGCTATGTGTGCGAAACCCTGTTTCGCCATGTGTGGCGGGGCGGGGCTGAGGCCGCCGATGCGCTGCGTCTGCAAGCTTTAACCCAGCAGCTGGGCTTTGCCCGCGAGGCCAACAGCGAAGAGGTCAAAGCGCAGCTCAAGGCGCACACCGACGAGGCGCTTGCGCTTGGCGTATTTGGTGTTCCCACCTTGGTGGTGGATGGCAAGCTTTTTTGGGGGCTGGATGCCTTGCCCATGCTGCAGGCCTACCTGGCGGGCGACGCATGGTTTGAAGACGGCGCGTGGGAGGCGGCTGCAAGCGTGGCGCAAGGTGTGAAGCGCTGAATCCTATGACGTATGCCAAATGCTTTCAATTTTTCAGCCTCGCCGTTTGATTGTCTGAACCAGGACGAGCAGCGGCTCGTGCGCAACAGTGTGGATGTGGTTTATTTCCCGGAAGGGGAAACCATTCTCGATGTGGGCATTGCGCCCACCCACCTGTTTGTCATTATCAAAGGCTATGTGACCCAGCTGGAGGGCTCCGAGGTCATCACCACCTACGGGCCGGAGGACTGCTTTGACGGCCGGGGGCTGGTCGCAGGCAAGGTGAGCAGCCGCTTTGTGGCGGCCGAAGAGGTGGTGGCCTACCAGTTGGCCCGGCAGGCCGTGAGCGACCTGATCGCCGCCAACGTGACGTTTGGTGCGCTGCTTTTTTCGGACCTCAGCAACAAGCTCAGCGCGCTGTCCGAGCGCAAGAGCCAGCACGAACTGCAGTCGCTCACCATGTCGCGTGTGGACGAGGCCTTTTTGCGGCCCGCCCACTTCGTCGACTTCGACACCGATATCCTGACCGTCGTTCAGCTGTTTCAGGACAAGCGCGGCTCCAGCGTGCTGGTGCGTGACACCCGGGCGCAGCCGCGCCGTTTGGGTATTTTTACCGCCACCACGCTTCAGCGCGCCGTGCTGGACGGCCGCCCACTCAACCAGTTGCCGGTGGGCGAGTTGGCCAATTTTTCGCTCATTGAAGTGAAGCCCTCCGACCAGTTGGGCGACGCCATGGCGGTGATGTTGCGCCACCGGGTGCACCGGCTGGTGGTGGCTGAAGCGGGGCAAATCATCGGCATTCTGGAGGCGCTGGACATGTTCAGCTTTCTGTCCAACCAGTCGCACCTCATTACCGAAAAGATTGAAGAGGCCATAGACCTGGAGGGCCTGACCCATGCGGCCGCCCAGATCACCCGCATGATTTCCACTCTGTACCGCAGCGGTTCACGTGTCAACCTGATTGCCAAACTGGTGCAGCAACTCAACGCGCGTTTGTTTGAGCGCGCCTGGCAGCTGATTGCCCCGGCAGACCTGCTGGCCAACAGCTGCCTGTTTGTGATGGGCAGTGAGGGGCGGGGCGAGCAGTTGCTCAAGACCGATCAGGATAATGGATTGATCCTGCGCGACGGCTTCACACCACCCGAGCAGTTGGATGTGCTGTGCCTGCGCTTCTCGGAGGCGCTCAAGTCGTTCGGCTATCCGCCGTGCCCCGGCAACATCATGGTGAGCAACCCGCAGTGGCGCAAGCACGCCAGCGAGTTTGGCCAGATGACGCGCCAGTGGCTCATGCTGCCGGACGAAGACAGCCTGATGAACCTGGCGATCTTCATGGATGCCCATACGGTGTGTGGCGATGAGCGGCTGCTGCAGGACGTGCAGCACAGCCTGATGACCTTGGCCACCGGCAGCGATGCCATGTTGGCCCGCTTTGCATCCGCCATTGATGCGTTTGGTAACACCACGGGCTGGTGGAACCGGCTGCTGGGCTTGGGCGAGTCGGAGCAGCGGCTCAACATCAAGAAAGAAGGCATTTTCCCGCTGGTGCATGGGGTGCGCAGCCTGGCGCTGGCCAACCGCGTTACGCAAACCAGCACCACAGGGAGGATCACCGCCTTGGTGGCGGACGGAAAACTGAGCGCCGGGATGGGTGCCGACCTGACCGATAGCCTGCACTTCTTCATGGGCCTCAAACTCAAGGCCGGGCTGGCCGAGCTGGACACGGCCAAAGCGGTGACCGGCGCCATTGATGTGGCCAAGCTCAGCAGCCTGGACCGCGATTTGCTCAAGGACACCTTGGGCGTGGTCAAACGCTTCAAGATGCTGCTGCATCTGCGTTTTCATCTGGATGTGATGGGCTAGCCGGATGACCGAAATCCTGTCGCCCCTGCGCTACTGGCATGCGCTCAAGCGCGGATGGCTGATTTACCACCTGGGCGACCCCTCCTACCGGTTCATGTTCGAGCCGCCACCGGCCAATGAATGGGTGTCGCTGGACTGCGAAACCACCGGCTTGAACGTGCGCAGTGACGAGATTATTTCGATTGGCGCGGTGCGCATCGTCGGTAACCGCATCATGACCAGCGAGCGGTTGGAGTTGTTGGTGCGCCCGGACCGGGGTGTGTCCGCCGAAAGCGTGCGCATTCACCGGTTGCGTGAACGGGATGTGGCGCAGGGCCTGCCCATTGAGGAGGCCATGAAGCAGCTGCTGCATTTCATTGGCAGCCGGCCACTGGTGGGCTACTACCTGGAGTTTGACGTGGCCATGCTGAACCGGGCCCTCTGGCCCATGTTGGGGCAGGGCCTGCCACAACCCAAGATTGAAGTCTCAGGGCTGTACTACGACTACAAATTCCGCAAGCTCCAAGCCTATGAGCAGCAGGGCAATGTGAACATTGATTTGCGCTTTTCCACCTTGATGAACGATCTGGGCTTGCCCCTGCGGGAGGCCCACGACGCGCTGAACGATGCGGTCATGGCCGGGCTGGCGTTCATCAAGCTACGGCAGTTGCGGGGCGATGATTGAGGCCAACTCCGCCACGTTGTTGACCTGGAGTTCGGCGCTGAAAAAGTTCTGGTTCTGCGCCACTTGGCGAATGGCGCCGGGCAGCTCCGCCCCGACTTGTCCCTTGACCATATAGCCCATGGCACCGGCGTGGTACATGGCCGCCACCCGGGGCAGATCCGCATGGGCCGACAGCCCGATCACCTTGACGGCGGGGTGGTCAGTTTGCAATTGGCGGGTTGCATCCACACCATTTAAGCCAGGCATATTCAGGTCCATGCACACGACATCGGGCCGGCTGTGCGCCACCTGCGCCAGCACCTGCAGGCCACTTTCCACTTCCGCCACTACCTCAATGTCGGGCGTTAGTTCCAGCACCATGCGCAGTGCCTCGCGAAACAAAGCGTGGTCGTCGGCCAGTAGCACGCGGATAGTCATCGGCTTCTGCGCTCCGTGGCTTGGGTGATGAATGCCATCAAACTGTCCAAGTGCAGCGGCTTGAAGTGCAGCGCGATTCCGCGGTCGGTCATGCTACGGATCACGGCCGGGTTGGTATCGCCGGTGATGATGATGGCTGGCAAATCGACCCCAAAAAGATGGCGCGCCGCCTCAATCACCTGGAAGCCCGTCTCGCCGGCGCCCAAGCGATAGTCCGAGATCACAATATCGGGCGCCTGGTTCCCTAGGTGTTTTAGCAGTGCGCTGCAGCTGGCCGCGGCCACAACCTGGTGGCCGAAATTTTCCAGTGCCAGCACCAGTGCCTGGCGCACATCGGGGTTGTCCTCCACCAATCCGATTCGCAGAGGGCGGACAAGGGTTTGCATCGCCTCGGCTTCGGCGGGCAGGTTGATCCGCCCGATGGGCAATTCAACTGCAAACATGGAGCCACGCCCAACACGCGATCGCAAATGGATTTTCAGGCCCAGCACGCTAGCGGTCTTGGCGACGATGGCCAGACCCAAGCCGCTGCCCCGGTTGCGCGCATCGTCCCCGAGTTGGGTGAACTCGTCAAAAATGGCTTCGCGCATGTTCTCCGGAATGCCCATGCCAGTGTCCCAGACCTCAATCCATAGTGCGCCCGCACGGCGCCTGCAGGCAACCAACACGCCCCCGGTGTGGGTATAGCGGATGGCATTGGCAATGAGGTTGTTGACAACGCGCGCCAGCAGGCCCGAATCGGTGCGTGCAACCAGGCCCCCACTGGGATGCAGGCGCAAGCGCAGCCCTTTAAGATTGGCCTCGGCGGCGTGCACCGTTGTCAACGGTTCCAAAAACTCATCCACAGCAAAGTCGGATAGTTTCGGGGTGATTACTCCGGCATCGAGTTTGCTGACGTCCAGCAAATCCGATAGCAGTTGGGTCAGGCTGTCACAGCAGGCCTCAATGCGAGCCATGAGGTCGTTGTTCTCTGGAGCTACCCGACTTTTGAGCACGCCAACGTACAGGGACAGTGCCGAAAGCGGTTGGCGCAGGTCATGGCTGGCGGCGGCCAGGAAGCGGGACTTGGCGTGATTGGCCTTTTCGGCCTCGGCTTTGGCGGCCAGAAGAGCGGCCGCATTTTGTTTGCGCCCGGTGATGTCGCGAACAAAGGCGCAGCTATATTCCTTGCCATCAAATTGCACGTAATTGGCGATCACCTCTACCGAAATAAGTTCGCCGCTTTTGGCGTGGTAGGCAGTTTCAAACTTAAGCGCGCGGGACTGCCGGAGCTCGGAAAAATGCTTGTGCCAGCGTGCTTCAATGTCCGTCGGGTCGCGGACCATATTCGTCACGCTCAGTTCCAGCAGCTCCGCTTTCGTATAACCAAACATCTGGCAGGCCGCCGCGTTGACATCCACAATGTGGGCGTCCGGCGCAATCCAGAACAAGGCCTCGGAGGTGGCCTCAATACTGAAGCGCGTCAAACTCAGCGCTACTTCCGCCTGCTTGCGCTGGGTGATATTGCTGTGCGAGATCACCACGCCTTGGCGCTCTGGCCCCAGCGGCGTCACGTGCATGTTGAACCAGTGGGTCTGCTGCGGCGTGTCGCAGGGGTACTCCCGGGTGAAGTGGGGCAGGCTTCCATCCAACACGGCTTGGATGCCATTGCAAACGCTTTGCGCCGGATCTTCTCTGGCGACCGACGCACTTGCTTTGCACACCGCGAGGTAGTTGGTTCCTATGTCGGTGTGCAGTGTTGCTTCACCAAGTACAAGAGCGTTGGATGTGGAAAAATCTCGCCAGGGTTGATTCACCGCCACAATGACGCCGTTGCGGTCCAGGACGGCAATTTCGGCGCCGACCGAGTCCATGATGGCGCGGGTAAAGGCTTCACTCTTCAATAGGGTTTGGTTCTGACGCCGCGTTTCCTCTTCCCGCTTTTGATCCGATATGTCGGTAAGCACGATGCGCAGCACCTGTGCGCCATCGGATTCAACCGCGGTCGCGGCACTCAGTTGCATCCACACCAAGGTGCCGTCGTGCTTGATGATGCGTAATTCGCAGGACTGGGTTCCGTTCGTCGCGGACACTCTCTTGCGCAGCAGGTAGTAGGCGTCCTGGTCGTCCAGAAAAATGCATTGGCTGAACATGCTGTTGATCAGCGTGCCCCTCGTCCGCCCCAAATAGTTTGCTGCGGTCAGGTTGATTTGCAATATCGCGCCGCTGGCGCCAACCGTGCAATAGCCCACCGGTGCCAAGTCGTAAAGGTCAAAGTAACGGGCTTGCTCGGCGTCCAGTGCGTTTTGGGTCTGACGGAGTTCCTCGTTTTGCATCTCCAGTTCGATCTGGTGCACCCGAAGCTCGTGGAATGCCTGCTGAATTTGTGCCAAAGACATCGCCTGAGGGTCCTGGGCCGCCGGGGTCTGGCGCTGCCTCTGTGCGGCAATGGCCTCGGCCTGCTGGCGCAAGGCTTGCATACGGTCATTGAACTGAACGGCATTGCTGGCGTGGAAGGTCATGCCCACCATTGTGCCGCGATTCGGCCAAAAAAAACCGGGCGCGTGGCCCGGTTGATATTTCGCAAGCGTGGGCCGTGACCCACTTGCTTGAATTTGCCTTTTAGTGGCCAGAGGCACCCGAAGCACCGTAACCGGTCTCGGAACGCACTTGCTGCGCTGGGAACGCGGCGCGTTCTTTGGCTGCTTGTGGGCTGCGATCCAGAATCGAGAACAACCAGATACCGATAAAGCCAATGGCCATGGAGAACAAGGCTGGCGAAGAGTAAGGGAACAGTGCCGAGCCTTTGGGGTTGCCCAATGTGGCTTCCCACACGGATGGGGACACCACGGTCAGGCCCACGGACGAGATCAGACCCATAAAGCCGCCGGTGACAGCGCCCTTGGTGGTGCAATCTTTCCACAGCACGGACATGAACAACACAGGGAAGTTGGCAGACGCAGCAATCGCGAAGGCCAAAGACACCATGAAGGCAATGTTTTGCTTCTCGAACAAGATGCCCAGCGTCACGGCCACCACACCCAGAACCAGGGTGGTGATGCGGGACACTTTCAGCTCGGAGTCGCTGTCGGCGTTGCCCTTTTTGATCACGATGGCGTAGATGTCATGGGACACCGCTGACGCGCCTGACAGTGTCAAACCTGCGACCACAGCCAGAATCGTTGCAAATGCCACTGCGGAGATGAAGCCGAAGAACACATTGCCACCGACCGCTTTGGCGACCAGCACCGCAGCCATATTGGCAGATCCGCCACCGCCCTTGATGACGCCCTTGGCCGTGTCCGCAAACTCGGGGTTGGTCAACACCATGGTGATCGCGCCGAAGCCGATGATGAAAATCAGGATGTAGAAGTAGCCAATCCAGGTGGTGGCCCACAGCACGGACTTGCGCGCTTGCTTGGCATCAGGCACCGTGAAGAAGCGCATCAGGATGTGGGGCAAACCAGCAGTACCGAACATCAAAGCCAAACCGAAGGAGATGGCAGAGATAGGGTCCTTGATAAAGCCGCCAGGTCCCATGAGGGCTTGGCCAATGGTGGCTGCATCTTCAGCAGTCTTTCCGCCGCTGATGGCGATGTCGGTTTTGACTTTTACGCCAGCTGCGAACAAGTTTTCAAAGCTGAAGCCGAAGTTGGACATCACCATGAAGGCCATGAAGGTCACGCCAGACAAGAGCAAAACCGCCTTGATGATCTGCACCCAAGTGGTGGCTGTCATGCCGCCAAACAGCACGTAAATCATCATCAGCGCGCCCACAATCACCACGGCCAGCCAGTAGTCCAGGCCGAACAGCAGCTTGATCAGGGAACCCGCACCCACCATCTGGGCAATCAGGTAAAACGCCACCACCACCAGTGTGCCGGATGCCGCAAAAATGCGGATCGGCTTTTGCTGGAAACGGTAACCGGCCACGTCCGCGAAGGTGAACATGCCCAGATTACGCAGGCGTTCAGCCATCAAAAACGTAATGACAGGCCAGCCCACCAAAAAGCCGATGGAGTAGATCAGGCCGTCATAGCCGGACGCCATCACCGCAGCGGAAATACCCAAAAAGGAGGCCGCAGACATGTAGTCACCTGCGATGGCCAGGCCATTTTGAAAGCCGGTGATGCCGCCACCGCCGGTGTAGAAGTCGGCGGCTGATTTCGTCTTTGACGCAGCCCATTTGGTAATGAACAAGGTGCCCACCACAAAGGTGGTGAACATGCCGATGGCAACCCAGTTGGTGGGCTGTTTTTCAACTTGCCCGAGGTCGGCGCCCGCGGCCATGGCCAGGCCGGAGGCCAGTAGCGCCAGCAGCGCTACGAAGAGAGTTTTGGTCATTTTCATTTGGAGACGTCTTTCAGAATGGCGGCGGTGAGGTCGTCATATTCGCTATTGGCGCGGCGCACGTAGATGGCCGTAATGATCACCGTAAAAACGATGACACCCATACCAATAGGGACGCCCACCGAGGTGACACCGTCACCCATGCGTTGTGCCAGGAATGGTTTGTTGAACGCGATCAGAGCGATGTAGCCGTAGTACACGACCATCATCAACAATGTCAGGAACCAGCCGAAGCCGCCGCGTTTGGAGCGAAGTTCGAGGTACTTCGGATGCTTTTGGATCTTGTCGACCACGGGATCACTCATAGGGGTTTCCTTTGTGAATGGTTGAAATAGTGTTGGATGTGTTGTTAGCACATGCGCCGGATTCTGCAAATGGGGACTGACCCGCCCCTTACGCAATCTGCCGGTGGACAGTGCGGGGCATTGGTTCCGCCGTAAAGACCTTCTCTTTTGTAAGTCGGCACCATTTCTTGCTATCGGAAACCCTAATGGGGAAATTCTTGATTTAACTTAGTTCAGCCCAATATTTCGCATTGCGAAATTTACTACCAGGGTTAACACTTATTTCGTAAGTCGCCATTCAGGTTGGAGGAAATAGTGTAAATATTTCGTCAGAGTTCCGTCAGAGTGTCCCTTGATAGTCCAAACCAGATGCCCGGCGTGGCGTCAATCAATCAACCTCGTAGGAGACAAAATTATGGCAACAGCAGCCCCACGGCCGATGTCCGCAGAAGAGAAGAAAGTTATCTTCGCTTCTTCACTCGGCACCGTTTTTGAATGGTATGACTTCTACCTGTACGGCTCACTTGCAGCGATTATTGCCAAGCAATTTTTCAGCGGCCTCGATGAAGGCTCGGCTTTCATTTTCGCCTTGTTGGCGTTTGCTGCCGGTTTCATCGTGCGTCCCTTCGGTGCGCTGGTGTTTGGCCGTTTGGGTGACATGATTGGTCGTAAATACACCTTCCTGGTGACGATTCTGATCATGGGCTTGTCCACCTTCATTGTGGGTATCTTGCCTAACTACGCAACGATTGGTGTGGCTGCCCCCGTGATCCTGATTGCCCTGCGCATGCTGCAAGGCCTGGCACTGGGCGGTGAGTACGGTGGTGCCGCGACCTATGTGGCAGAGCACTCCCCTCATGGCAAGCGTGGTGCCTACACATCCTGGATCCAGACCACAGCCACATTGGGCTTGTTCTTGTCCCTGATGGTGATTCTGGGTACCCGTACCCTGATTGGCGAAGCAGCTTTTGCTGACTGGGGCTGGCGTGTGCCGTTCCTTGTCTCGATCCTGTTGTTGGCCGTTTCGGTTTACATCCGTTTGAGCATGAACGAGTCTCCCGCTTTCACCAAGATGAAGGCCGAAGGCAAGACCTCCAAGGCACCTTTGTCCGAATCTTTCGGTCAATGGAAAAATCTGAAGATCGTTATCTTGGCCCTGATCGGTTTGACGGCCGGTCAAGCGGTGGTGTGGTACTCAGGCCAGTTCTATGCTTTGTTCTTTTTGACGCAAGCCCTGAAGGTGGATGGCGCTACCGCCAACATCATGGTGGCGATCTCCCTGATCATCGGCACACCGTTCTTCATCGTGTTCGGCTCATGGTCTGACAAGATTGGCCGCAAGCCGATCATCATGGCCGGTTGCCTGTTGGCTGTGGTGACTTACTTCCCCGTGTTCACGGCCTTGACCAAGGCTGCCAACCCTGACCTGGCTGCTGCACAAGCGGCCAACAAGGTGGTGGTAACGGCGAACCCTGCGGAATGTTCGTTCCAGTTCAACCCAACCGGTACGGTCAAGTTCACCAGCTCTTGCGACATCGTCAAGCAGGCGTTGGCCAGCGCTTCGGTGAGCTATGACAATACAGAAGCACCTGCCGGAACCGCAGCGACCATCACGGTCGGCACCACGGTGATCCAGGGCTACACCTCCAAGGGCTTGTCCAAGGAAGATGCCAAGGCGCAGGGCGACGCGTTCAAGAAGTCATTGTCGGACGCTCTGAAAGCTGCTGGCTACCCAGCCAAGGCTGACATGGCCAAGTTCGACAAGGTGACCGTGGTTGCCATCCTCACTTACCTGGTGATTCTGGTGACCATGGTGTACGGTCCTATTGCTGCCATGCTGGTGGAAATGTTCCCAACCCGCATCCGCTACACCTCCATGAGCTTGCCTTACCACATTGGTAACGGTTGGTTCGGCGGTTTGTTGCCCACCACTGCGTTCGCCATCGTGGCGCAGACCGGCAATATGTACAACGGCTTGTGGTACCCGATCATCATTGCCGGTATGACTTTCGTCATCGGTATGATTTTCGTGAAAGAAACCAAAGACGTGGACATTTACGCCAACGACTGATGTGTTGAATGAGTTAACGGCCCCGGTCTTTAATGGATTGGGGCGTTTTTAGGCTCCCCTACTGGGGGGCTTTTTTTTATGAAGGAAATGGTATGTGGAAGATTGCAGTGGGTTTTGTCGTGTTCGCCGGTTTGGCCCTGTTCATTTTGAGCAAAGGTGGCGATATTGATATGAGTGGCGAGAAACATGGCGATACCAGCCATACCGAAGCTCCGGCGACCAGCGCAGCGGCCCCCGCAGCTCCTGTCGCACCTGCGGCGCCAGCACCTGTAGCACCGGTACCGGCAGTGAGTCCAGCCAAGTAATTTGCGCCTGATTCGCCACCACGGGGTGGCGATCGGGGCCTTTTTCAACGCCAGGGGATGTGGTTTTCCACACATCCAGAAAGTACTGTGAAATACATAAAAACAGAGACCGGCCAAGCCGCTTTCAAGGCGCGCTCGCCGCAGCTGTCGACGCGGCAGCGTTCCCTCTTTATTTTGTTTGATGGCCACAAAGACGCCACCCAAGTGTTGGCCGACACCGCAGGCATGGGCGTCACCATGGCGGACGTGGAACACCTGTTGGCCCAAGGCTTTATCGCGCCAGTTGGCGGATCGGCTGCTGCTGCGGTCATTCCTGTGGCGGCCGTCGCAGGCAGCACCCAGTGGACGTCGACCGAAGGGGCCATAGCCGAGCGCCGCGACCGTACCGAACAAGATCGCTACAAAGACGCCAAGCCCCTGGCCACCCAACTCACGGCCACGTTAGGCTTGCGCGGGTTCATGTTGAACATGGCGGTGGAGTCGGCCGGTGGCTATGCGGAGCTACTGGTATTGCTGCCCAAGATTCAGACTGCGGTGGGCACCAAGGCGTGTCGGGAATTGGAGCGCGCCCTCAAAGGGTAATCACTCCTGCCTAGAATGTCTCTCCCCCAACCAGAGAGCATTCACCATGTCCCAGGGCACCATCCGTATTCGCGGAGCACGGCAGCACAATCTTAAAAACCTTGACCTGGACATTCGCACGGGTGAGTTGACCGTAGTTACCGGCCCCAGCGGCTCTGGCAAGTCCAGCCTGGTGTTTGACACGCTGTATGCCGAAGGCCAGCGCCGCTATGTAGAAACCTTCTCGGCCTACGCCCGCCAGTTTCTGGACCGCATGGACAAACCCGCCGTGGACCGCGTTGACGGCGTGCCCCCGGCCATCGCCATAGACCAGACCAACCCGGTGCGCTCCAGCCGCTCCACCGTGGGCACCATGACCGAGCTCAATGACCACCTAAAGCTCTTGTTCTCCCGCGCGGGCAGCCTGTTTGACAAAGCCACCGCACTGCCAGTGCAGCACGATACGCCGGAGACGATTTACGCCGAGCTGGTGCGCCGGGCGCAAGCGGCGGCGCAGCCCCGGCTGGTACTGACGTTTCCCGTGGAGCTACCAGCCACCACCAGTGCTGAGGAGGTCACCCAATGGCTCAGCGCCAGCGGCTTCACCCGCGTGCATGGCGAACGCGAGGTGGCCACCGTCAGCGGCCCCCGTAAGGTGCTGGACGTGGTGGCCGACCGCTTTCGCATCGACAACGTGGAGAAAGCCCGGGTGCTGGAGGCCATAGAGGTAGCGCTCAAGCGTGGCAGTGGCAGGCTCAACGTTTATGTATCAAATGAGGCTCTAGCCCCCGTGGATATTGCGCAAGCAGCTCCTGAAATAATAGCAAATACGTCGGAGTCAAGCTGGCGATTTTCCACCGGCCTGCACTGCCCGCAGAGCGATTTGCGCTACGCCGACCCCATTGCCTCCATGTTTTCTTTCAACTCTGCCGTGGGCGCCTGCGAGGCCTGCCGTGGCTTTGGTCGCGTGGTTGGGGTGGACATGGGGCTGGTCATTCCCAATGACAAACTCACTTTGCGCGCCGGGGCCGTCAAGCCGATGCAAACCCCCGCCTGGCAGGAGTGCCAGGATGACTTGATGCGCCACGCCGAGGCCGGTGGTATTCCGCGCGATACCCCCTGGTACAAGCTGACGCCGGAGCAGCAGGGGTGGGTGATCAATGGCTCGCCCAACTGGAATGGCAAGTGGAACCAGCATTGGTTCGGGGTGAAGCGTTTCTTTGAGTACCTGGAGACCAAGGCCTACAAGATGCACATCCGGGTGCTGCTGTCCAAGTACCGCAGCTATACGCCGTGCGGTACGTGTGGCGGGGCGCGTTTGAAGACCGAAAGCCTGTTGTGGCGCATTGGCACCAAGCTTCAGGCGGATGCGGTGTTGGCACCTGCCAAACGCTTTCTGCCCCAGGGGGTGACGTGGTCGCGGGAGCAGTTGGAGGCTTTGCCGGGGCTGTGTTTGCACGACATGATGTTGATGCCGCTGGACCGTTTGAGGCGCTTTTTTGATGCGCTGCAGGCTGGGCTGGGCGAAGCGGGGTCGCCGGGCTCCTCATACGTCCGCTTCGCGGCCTCGAAATCGTCACCCGGCGACCCCACTCCACCCAGCCCAGCGGGTTCATCCAGCCCAGCCAACCCCGCTTCTAATGTTGTTGGTTCGCCTACCTCGGAGGCGGATGCCAAAACCCTCAAACTCTTGTTTGAAGAGGTTTGTACCCGCCTCAAATACCTGTGTGAAGTAGGCATTGGCTACCTCACGCTGGACCGCCAGAGCCGCACGCTCAGTGGCGGGGAGGTGCAGCGCATCAACCTGACTACCGCCTTGGGCACCTCGTTGGTCAACACCCTGTTTGTGCTGGACGAGCCTAGCATCGGCCTGCACCCGCGCGATATGCACCGCATCATTGTGGCCATGCAGCGCCTGCGTGATGCGGGCAACACGCTGGTGGTGGTGGAGCACGACCCGGCGGTGATGCTGGCGGCCGACCGCATGATCGACATGGGCCCTGGCCCGGGCGAGCGCGGTGGGCAAATTGTGTTTGACGGCTCCACCGCCGACCTGCGCAATGCCGATACCCTAACCGGCGCCTATTTGGGTGGCCGCAAGCAAGTGGGTATGGGCTTCAAGCGGCTGGTGGCGGCAAGTAACCCGCGCCTGATTCTGGAAGGTGCAACCGAGCACAACCTGAAAAATATCTCGGTGGAAATCCCCTTGCAGCGGCTGGTGTGCATTACTGGCGTGAGCGGTTCGGGCAAGTCCACACTGGTGCAGGATGTGTTGGCCCCGGCGTTGTTGCGCCACTTTGGCAAGGCCACGGAAACACCCGGCGCCCATGCGAGGTTGCTGGGGGCCGAGCTGATCAGCGAAGTGGTGTTTGTGGACCAGTCACCCATCGGCAAAACCGCACGTTCCAACCCGGTGAGCTATGTGGGCGCGTGGGATGCCGTGCGTGAGATTTTTGCCACGGCCGACTTGTCGCGTGAGCGCAGCTACACCGCCAGCAAGTTCAGCTTCAACGGCGGCGACGGGCGCTGCCCGACCTGTGGCGGCTCGGGCTTTGAGCACATCGAAATGCAGTTCCTGAGCGACGTGTACCTGCGCTGCCAGGACTGCGATGGCAAGCGTTACCGCCCTGAAATTTTGGAAGTGATGGTGGAGCGCAAGGGCCGACGCGTCAATGTGGCCGACGTGCTGGCGCTGACGGTGAGCGAGGCGGCCGATTTGTTCAGTGCCGACCGAGATGTGATCCGGGTGCTGCAGCCGATTGTGGATGTGGGGCTGGAGTACGTGAAGCTGGGGCAACCCGTGCCCACGCTGTCGGGCGGCGAGGCGCAGCGGCTCAAGCTGGCGGGCTTTTTGGCGGAGGCGGCCAAGGGCGGCACCGCCAGCAAGCAAGCCGTGTCCAAACGCGGTTCGCTGTTCATGCTGGACGAGCCCACCACGGGCTTGCATTTTGACGACATTGCCAAGCTGATGCGGGCACTGCGCAAGCTGCTGGATGCAGGTCATTCGCTGGTGGTGATTGAGCACAACCTGGATGTGATTCGGGCGTCGGACTGGTTGATCGACCTGGGGCCAGAGGGCGGCGATGCGGGTGGTGCGGTGGTGGCTTACGGTACGCCCGAAGATGTGCAACTGCACCCGACCTCGCACACCGGCAAGGCGTTGCGGGACTACGCGGCGGCCATGGGAGAGGTGCATGCGGTGCAGGAAAGCCCAGCAGCGGGGGCGTATTTGGCACGCGTTGCCGGGGATGGGGTTGCGCCGGGTGACGATTTCGAGCTTGCGTATGAGGATCCCGGCGTAACCCCGTCCCCGGCGGGCCATGGTTCGCCGACAGCCCCAGCGCCAATAAGAGATAGCACTTCCCTTCGTTTACATACGCGGCCAAATACGGCAGTTCAGGCTCCCTCTTTCGCCCCGGCGGGGGCGAGAGAGGGCGGGGGGAGTGAGGGGGGAAATAACACTATTCGTATCGTCAACGCGCGGGAGCACAACCTGAAATCCCTGAGCGTGGATATTCCACGCGGCAAATTCACCGTGGTGACGGGGGTGTCTGGTTCGGGCAAATCGACCCTGGCGTTCGATATTTTGTTCAACGAAGGGCAGCGGCGTTATCTGGAGTCGCTCAACGCCTATGCGCGCTCCATTGTGCAACCGGCAGGGCGGCCGGAGGTGGATGCGGTGTATGGCATTCCGCCCACCGTTGCCATTGAACAGCGCCTGAGCCGTGGTGGGCGCAAGTCCACTGTGGGGACCACTACCGAGGTCTGGCACTTTTTGCGGCTGCTGTACGTCAAGCTGGGTACGCAGCATTGCATTAAAGACGGTGCGGCGGTGCAGCCGCAGTCGGCTGACAGTATTGCGGCGCAGTTGCTGAAAAGCTTCCGGGGGCAGCACATTGGGCTGCTGGCGCCGCTGGTGTCCGGGCGCAAGGGCGTCTACACCGAGTTGGCGGACTGGGCGCGGCCGCGTGGCTACACCCACTTGCGGGTGGATGGCAACTTTTTGCCGACCACGGGGTTCCCGCGTATTGACCGTTTCAAGGAGCACAACATCGAGCTGCCGGTGGCCAGCCTGGATGTGAATCCGGCGCAAGAGGCCGCCCTGCGCGCCGCGCTGGCGGTGGCGCTGGTGCATGGCAAGGGTGTGGTGCATGTGCTCAGTGGCATGGACGGTTTGCGTGAGGCCATGGTGGCCGGCACCCCGGCGGCGGGTATTGGGCGTGTGCAGGTGTTTTCCACCAAGCGGGCCTGCCCGGTGTGTTCTACCTCATACGCGGAGCTGGACCCACGGCTGTTCAGCTACAACAGCAAGCATGGCTGGTGCCCGGATTGCGTGGGCACTGGCGTGGCGCTCACCAAAGAGCAGCGCAAGGTGTTTGACGATTCCGTGAAAGACGACGAAAACAAGGGCCGAGAGCAGACCTTTGCCGAAGCTGACGTAGAAGACTTGGTGGACGCGGTGTGCCACAGCTGCCTGGGCACGCGCCTGAACGCCACGGCCTGCAATGTGAAGTTTGGCGCGCAAACCGAAGATTTTGAGTCAAATAGGCCTCTAGCCCCCATGGATACTGCGGGAGAAGCTATCACTACCATAGCAAGGCTGAGTGTGACGGACGTACGCAAGTGGATTGAGAGTCTGCAAGTGCCGGGCCGTTTGAGCCAACGCGAAAACGACATTGCGCGTGACCTGATTCCGGAGATCAAAAGCCGGCTGGAGTTTCTGGAAGAAGTGGGCCTGGGCTACCTCACGCTGGACCGGGGCGCGCCCAGCTTAAGCGGTGGCGAGGCGCAGCGCATCCGCTTGGCGGCGCAATTGGGCAGCAATTTGCAGGGGGTGTGCTACGTGCTGGACGAGCCCACCATTGGCCTGCACGCGCGGGACAACCAAATTTTGCTGGGTGCCTTGCAGAAATTGAGTGACAAGGGCAACACGCTGGTGGTGGTGGAGCATGACGAGGACACCATTCGTGCCGCCGACCACATCATTGATATCGGGCCGAGTGCGGGCAAACGCGGTGGGCGGCTGGTGGCGCAGGGCTCTGTTGCGGATGTGCAAGCTGCGTCCGAGTCTCAGACCGGGCGTTATCTCTTGCATGCGATGAAACACCCTTTGGCTGTGCGTCGGTCTGTGGTGTCGTTTGAGGAGTCGATGGCGCTGGCTTGTGCACTCGCTGCGGAGGAAGCCGGTACGCCGGGTTCCTCGTCGCGTAGCTCAATATCGGCCCCCGGCGCACCGACTTCCACCGCGGGTCAGGTGGGCGCACAGGCTGTAAAAATATCAAAAGGCAAGGCGGCCAAAGCAGCAGCTGTGGCTGCGGCAAATGCTTCGGCCAGCGTGGCAGCAAATGCGGAATTGGCTGACCGAACGCGAGTTGCTGGCGAGTACGCAGAATTGGCGGACCGATCACTTGCCAAGATGACCAACGTAGCAGTGGGTGCCCTTGGGGTGGGTGACGATTTGGCAATCGCGCAGCGAGTGTATGAGGAGCCCGCCACAAGGGCTCCCGCTGCGGGAACAGCCACAGCGCTCACTTGGCTGACCGTCACTGGAGCCAGCCTGCATAACCTGCAAAACGTCACCGCCCACGTCCCACTCAAACGCCTGGTCGCCATCACCGGCGTCAGTGGCTCCGGCAAATCAACCTTGGCCAGAGACGTGTTGCTCACCAACGTACAAGTGGCCGTGCAAAAGCGTAGCACCAAAGCCGGCCGTGACGCGCTGGACGCCGGTGAAAAAATCCCATGGACCGGCTGCGAAGGCGTTACCGGTTTCGAGACGGTGGACCGCGTGCTGGAAGTGGACCAAACCCCCATCGGCAAAACCCCGCGCTCCTGCCCCGCCACCTACATCGGCTTTTGGGACGTTATCCGCAAACTCTTTGCCGACACGCTGGAGGCCAAGGCGCGTGGCTACGCGCCCAACCGATTCAGCTTCAACACCGGCGAGGGCCGCTGCCCCGGCTGCGAAGGGCAGGGCATTCGCACCATTGGCATGAGCTTCTTGCCCGACGTAAAAGTGTTGTGTGAGACCTGCAAAGGCGCCCGCTTCAACCTCGAGACGCAGGCCGTTACCTGGCGCGGCAAAAACATTGGCGATGTACTGCAAATGGAAGTGGACGAAGCGGTCGACTTCTTTGCCGCCATGCCGGTCATTGCGCACCCGCTGCAGCTGCTCAAAGACGTGGGCCTGGGTTACCTCACGCTGGGCCAGCCTTCACCGACATTGAGCGGGGGCGAGGCGCAGCGCATCAAGCTGGTCACCGAGCTGTCCAAAGTGCGTGACGACGTGGGCAAGCGTGGCAACAAAGTGCCGCACACCCTGTATGTGCTGGACGAACCCACCGTGGGCCTGCACATGGCGGATGTGGAAAAGCTCATCCATGTGCTGCACCGCCTGGTCAACGGCGGCCACAGCGTGGTGGTGATTGAACACGATCTGGACGTGATCGCCGAGGCCGATTGGGTAATTGACCTGGGCCCGGACGGCGGCAACGCCGGTGGCCAAGTCGTGGCTGCGGCCACTCCAGAGGCCATGGTGCGCCTGAAGACGCACACCGGTGTGGCGCTGGCGGGGGTGCTGGCGCGGTGAGTATTTGCCCTGCTCTACACGTTACCCTGCAGCCTCTTGCCAGCGGCGCACATCGATGCCCTCGCGCTGGTAGCTCGTCGGCACCGCGCACACCAAGCGCGGCAGCCGTGCGGCATCGCCTGCAACGGCCAGCCATTTGCGCAAGCCCTTGAACAAATCGCCGGTGACGGTGGCTGACGACTTGATTTCGATGGGCAACAAGCCTTCGGGTTCGTCCAGTAGTAAATCCACCTCCAATCCCACGTTGTCACGCCAGAAAAACAGGTTGGAGGCAAACCCTGCGTTGAATCGTGCCTTGAGAAATTCGGACACGATCAGGGTCTCAAACAGCGCGCCCCGCAGCGGGTGAATGGCCAACTGGGTGGTGGTTTGAATACCCATGAGCGAGGCCGCCAGAGCGGTATCCAGAAAATACAGTTTGGGCATTTTGACAATGCGTTTACCCAGATTGCGATGGTGCGGCTGCAGCAAAAAAACAATGTAACTGGCCTCAAGCACCGACAGCCAGGCGCGTGCCGTGGTTTGGGCGATACCCGCATCCTGCGCCAAGCTGGTCAGGTTCAGCAGTTGGCCGGTGCGCCCAGCACACAGGCGCAAAAAACGCTGAAAGGCCGACAGGTCTTGCACCTGGGTGATTTGGCGCACATCCCGTTCAAGGTACGACATGGTGTAGTCCGCCAGCCAGCGTGCCGGGTTGAGCGCGCGCGCATAAAGCGCAGGGTAGCCGCCGCGCAGCATCATGGCATCCAGATCAGCGGGCAACTGCCCGCATGAGGAAAGCTCGGCGATTGAAAGGGGTAGCAATTGCATCAAGGCCGATCGGCCCGCCAGGCTTTGGGTGATATTAGCCATCAACGCAAAGTTTTGTGAGCCGGTCAGCACGTAGCGGCCCATCTGCCCACAGGCATCCACATCGGTTTGGATCCATGAGAAAAGCTGCGGCACATGCTGCACCTCGTCGATGATGGCACCAAAGGGCCAGCGCGCCAAGAAACTGCGCGGGTCGGTGGCTGCGAATTCGCGTTCATCGGGCGTTTCCAGGGAGACATACGGTTTATCTGGAAAAGCGGCACGCGCAAGGGTGGTCTTGCCAGATTGGCGTGGCCCTGTGATGGTGATGACGGGGTAGCCTAAGCGCAGTTCGTCGAGCAAGGGGGTGGCTAAGCGTGGAATCATAGAAGTCCTTACAAATTCACTTTTTGTTCGTGGAATTGTAAGGTTTTGGTGGGCAAAGCCTTGCAGGTTTCAGTCAAAGCGTGAACCCGCCGCCACGCCCGAGGTCGCGGTGCGCCTGAAGACGCACACCGGTGTGGCCTTGGCGGGGGTGTTGGCGCGGTAGCCGTGGCGCAATTCAGCGGATATTGTGGGAAAAGGGGTTTCAGGTAGGATGGTCAATGGCTATTTTCAAGACCGCCCGCCCATCCGACGACATTGCTGTCTTGCTGGACCAAGTTGATCCCCAGGCGGATCTGGCCCATCGCCATTTGTGGTTCTTGGCGCTGATGCGCTGGATTCGCGGCGACAGCAGCTCGGTGGACCTGGCGTTGAGCCGCGTGAGGGTATTGCTTGATGTGCTGCAAGCCCGGCCTGAACTGGCCGCCTTGGTGCAGGCGTGGTGGTGGCGTCTGCTGGACACCGTGGACGGCAGCGTCTTGTTGTCCGACTATGGGTTTGCCTCCCGCAGTGCGTTTGTCAGTGAGCTGGTGGAACGATTGCACCGCAAGCTCCTGCCCGCCTCGCCCGAGACCACCGACGCGGGGGAGTTGTTTTCACAAGCGCTGCACACCGAATTTGATGCCCGGTGGTTGGCCGCCTTGCCGCCTGAAACCCTGGCGCGCTTGGCGCAGCTGCTGGCGGCCCCCGCACCGTCTGGCAGAGGGCGCAACATCAGCCACTGGCAGCACATGCTGATGGAAGCCATTACGTTTTGTACCAGCCAGATTCGCGCAGTCGGGTTTTCCCCGGAGGTGCGACTGCGCATGAGCGCGCCCGCACACGATGCCAGCCCGTTTCATGCGCTGTCTGCCGATTGGGACGCGGTGCGCGACGCATGGCTGTCCAACCAAGGATTGGACGAGGCGGTGCAGCATTTCAAGTTGCAGCTCGAAGCCTGCCGCCAAGCGGCATCGTCGGTATATGCGCACCTGGATGCCAATGGTATTTCGGTGGATTTGGTGTTTCGTTTGCGTCAGTTGCGCGAGCGGATTTTGCGCATTCGTACCCTGATGGACTGTTTACTGCAAGACGCAGACCACCGCTACGCCGCGCAGCTGATCGCACATTTGGCGTTGGTGGGGCAAGATCAGCGCAGCGTGCGTGCGCTGATCAATGCCAACTCGTCTTTGCTGTCCGCCAAAGTGGCTGAGCGCAACTCTGAGGCCGGCGAACACTACATTACGCGCAACTGGGCCGAATACAAGACCATGCTGCGCCAGGCCGCCGGTGGTGGGGGCTTCATGGCCTTGACCACGGCGCTGAAGTTTGGCGTGATGGCGCTGGGTTTTTCCGCCTTTTGGTACGGGTTTTGGGCCGGAGTGGTGTATGCGACGAGCTTTGTGCTGATTCAACTGCTGCACTTCACAGTGGCCACCAAACAGCCTGCCATGACGGCCCCCGCCATGGCAGCCAAGCTCAAGGATATGTCGGCACCTCAGGCGGTCGAGGAATTTGTGGACGAGGTTGCGCATCTCGTGCGCTCGCAGGTGGCGGCGGTGCTGGGCAACCTGGCGCTGGTGTTTCCGTCAGCCATTGCGCTCTCCACCGTCTCATACCTGTTTTATGGCCACGCCTTGATCAGCCATGAAACGGCCGACTACGCACTGCATTCGATCAGCCTGCTCGGGCCATCGGCCCTGTTTGCGGCGTTTACCGGGGTGCTGCTTTTTTCCAGTAGTCTGATTGCGGGCTGGGTGGAGAACTGGTTTGTGTTGCACCGGCTGGATTCGGCCCTGCGTTACAACCCATCCATGACCGGTTGGCTTGGGCTTGCGCGCGCAGATCGTTGGGCCCACTTTTTGCGGCGCAATATCTCCGGTTTTGCTGCCAATATTTCGCTGGGACTCATGTTGGGCCTGGTGCCCCCCATCCTGGGGTTCTTGGGGCTGGGGCTGGATGTGCGCCATGTGACCTTGTCGGCCGGTCAATTGGGCATGGCCTGCGCTGCCTTGGGCTGGGGCGTGGTGAAGACCTCCGCCTTTTGGTGGGCGCTGGCCTGTCTGCCGGTGATGGGCTTTCTGAACGTGATGATCAGCTTTTGGCTTGCCTTTCGGGTGGCACTGCGGGCCCACAATGTGAGTGAAGTGGGGCGCCGTGCGGTGTCAGGCGCTATCCGTCAGCGCCTTCGTCAAGAACCATCGCGGTTCTTTTGGCCCGCACCAGAGTCTTGAACCCATTGGCTGACTCTGGCTTTGGCATCCTCAATTTGCTGCGCATCCATGAGGGTCAGGCAGTTGTCCAGATTGGTTCTGGCGGTGCCCAGCTTGCCTTCGCTTGCAAGAAAGAACCATTTGTAGGCTTCAACCAGGTCTTGTGCCACGGGCTGGCCAACGGCGTACATCAGTCCCAGCCGTTCCTGCGCGGCCGCCAAGCCTTGCTCCGCCGCCTTGGAAAACCAGGCAAAAGCCTCGTCCAGTTTCGGCTCGCCGGATAGTCCCTGCTGGTGAAGAAGTGCCAGGTTGTACTGCGCTTCGACGTCGCCCTGGGTTGCCGCCTGTTGCAAGAGCACGGCGGCTTTGCCCAGATCCTGTGGCACGCCTTGCCCGGTTGAGTACATTGCGCCCAAGGTGGCTTGCGCTGGTGCAAATCCCTGGTCGGCGGCTTTTTGATACCACTGCGCGGCACGCGGCGCGTCCTGATCAATGCCATTGGTGCCGTGTGCCAGCATGCTTGCCAAGTTCCACTGCGCCGTGGCATCGCCTTGTTCCGCAGCTGCAGTGATTGAATCGGTAGTGTCAGAAACGGGGGGCGTGGGCGTGGGGGCGGCAGGCTCCGGTTGTTGGCCGCGCGCCCACAGCAGCGCCTCGGTTTGCGCATTTCGAAGTGCCACGGTCCCGATGCCCAGCTCAGCACACAAGCCCTTGATGCTGCCTGTGCCGACCTGTTCACAGGCCTCCACCAACTGGAGCAGGCGAGCGTAGGGGCCCGTGTGCTCCAGCAAGGCGGCATTGACTGCCTCAGGCAGGTCAAGCGCCTGCACCAAGGCCGGTGCCGGAATTTGCAGCATCACGTCAAGCAAGGAGAGCACGCCCGTCAAAAACAAATCTTCCGGCGGTGCCGAAGACACCGTTCCCGCCAGGAGCTCCATCATCCGCCCGCGCACCAGCGCGTTTTCCAGCAACGCACTGTTTTCCGAGTGCGACGGTGAAGATGCACACAAGAGCACAACCAGCCAGCGAAAAAGCGGCTCCCGACCAATCAGCAAGATTGCGTCTTTCAGCGCCAGAACCTTGTGCTGTGCTCCGATAGCGGCGGAATTGGCATAGCAAAGGATGCGGTAGGACAGCAGTGGATCGCGCTTGATGTCGTCAATGATCGTTTCCATCTCCTCGTCCGCGCGCAGACTGTTAACCAGTGCGACCAGGCGCAGGGTTCCGGGATCGATGGTGTTGTTGCGCCAATCCCGCCTATGGGTCACAAAGGGGCCAGTAAAACCCTGCATGCGCAAACGGCGACACACTTCAAACTCTTCGAAGGAGTTGACGCCGGATGCATACAGCGGCAACTGGGGGTGTAGGACGCTCAGCTGCCGGGTTGATTGAAGCAGGTCCGGCGGTATGAGTTGGTCCACCGGCAAAAACCCCATGCTGGCGAGATGCCCAAACTCTGGACGCGCCAGCGCAATGCGCGCATCGGCCAGCCCAAGCCGCATGCCTGCTTGGTGCAGGGTCTGCATGCGTTCCAACAGGCGGTCCAAATCGGGGGCACCCGGGTCGATCCGCACCAACACGCTGACGCCAGCGCTGGCCAGTTGCTCCAGGATGGGGTTGTAAACAAGGTCTGCAGAAACAGTGGCGTAAGTGCGTCGCGTGCCAAGCAGGTCACTGGCAATCACCGATTCCACGAACTTGAGAAACGACGCGGCTCCATCGGGATTTTCGGGGTCCGTTTCCGCCGCGTCAGGCTGATAATACTCATAGCCGATCACCTTCTTGTCTCGGCTCAGCACCGAACGGCGCACAACGAGCACGTTGTCGCTTGCGTCCGCATCCTCGTCCCCATCCGTCCCCACTTGCGGATCCATCTCACCAGCGCGACGCGGGCTTGCGGTGGGAACGGCGGCATCGCGACGCTTCAACAATCGATGGAAAAAAGCGGCGACGGGCGACAGGCTTGGTGTATTCACAGGCTTGGAGTATTGAACAACATGGGACGCTATCGCTGCTTTTTGTCCCACGGGCAGGGACAGTACAGCGTGGAGATGATTAGCCGCTGATCATAAAAGACGCCTTGATACCGGCCAGCCCTCTGATGCATACGGCACCTTGGCACACAGTATCGCTCCTTCGAAGGGATCTCAATCTGCGTCAAAGCACTGGGTTTCTCATCCATAAATTCGGTTTATTCCTCCAGCAGGGGCGAAATTGAAACCATGTGGACTGAAATTTCAATTGTGCGCAGGGTCGTTGCGCTACAGCAAAGGCTTTGGCGGTCCATGACGATCAAGCGGCATTGTTAGCGGTGTTCAATTTCTTCGCTTGTTGCCGTACTTGGCTTCGGTCAACACACAAAAATGAGGAGCGCCCACATGACACCAGCATTGACAGGCATTAATCCCACCAATCATTGGAGCGACAAGCGCTGGCTGTGGCTCCTCAGCCCCTCCATACCTGTGGCATTTACAGGGTCCTTGCTCGCATTTGTATGGAGCGGCCAATGGTGGTGCCTCCTGTTTGCCCCCGTCTTCGTCCACCTGTTCATGCCCTTGCTTGACGTGGCATTTGGTGAAGACTGCAGTAACCCCCCAGAGTCTGCGCTCAGCGTGGGAACTGCAGCGCGAACGCCTTAACCGGCAGGGCAAAAGCGTGTGGAATATCGACAACGACAACCTTCAGGCCTGGACTCTGAGCCTTGTGTTTTACGGCGGTTTGGCAGTCTGGTTGGGGTGGTCGGTGCTGGTTTTTCTGGTGTTGCAAGGTCTGTACGGCGCATCGATGCTGGAGGTGGTGAACTACGTTGAGCACTATGGGCTGCTGCGCGAAAAGGACGCGTCTAATCGCTATGTGCTCTGCGAACCAGAGCACTCCTGGAACAGCAACCATATCGTTGGAAACATCCTGCTGTACCACCTGCAACGGCACTCTGACCACCACGCCCACCCCGCGCGTCGCTACCAGGCGCTTCGGCATTTTGATGCGGCATCTCAGCTACCCGCAGGCTACGCCACGATGATCACCGTGGCCTATTTTCCGCCCCTGTGGTTTGCCTTGATGGACCATCGCGTTGTAGCGCACTATGCGGGTGATCTGAGCAAAATGAATATGCAGCCGTCGGCACGGCAAAAGCCGAAATGACCGGCGCGAACGAAGGGTCAAGCCGCAGTGGGAAACAGCGCAGCCACCACATCTTTCAGGCGTTGAGAGGATATCGGCTTGATCAGGGCGGCATCAAACCCATTGGCCAAAAATCGCTCGATATCGTCTGGGCCGGCGTGGGCGGTGTAAGCAATAATTTTCAAGCCAGAAAAAGCGGGGTCTGCACGCAAGCGCTTGCAGACATCTTCCCCGCTGAGGTCAGGCATGCTGATGTCCAGCAAAACCAGATCCACCGGTGGGTGGGTGCGGAGCCACTCGATCGCGACCAAACCACCATCCGCCTCGGGTGTTTCCCAACCCATTTTGGACATAAAGGCGATGGCAAGCTTGCGATTGAGCATCACATCGTCTACTACTAAAACCTGTCGGGTCACGCTTTTTGCCCCTGTTGTCATTTTTTAACTACGCATTTCGTCGCCAGACGGTAGTACAACATAAAAAGTGGAGCCTACATTCGGGGTTGACGTCACGCCGATTTCTCCCCCCATGTGCTCCACCAACTCTTTGGCCAGTGTTAACCCCAACCCCGTGCCCTGTTGACTGCGTGTGACAAAGGATTCGCTTTGCCGGAATTTTTCGAAAATGACGTGCTGGTCTTCTGGCTTGATCCCCACACCCGTGTCTTGCACCTCGATGCGAACACGGCTACCTTCGCTAAACGCGCGCACCGTGACGCTCCCCTGATCGGTGAATTTCAACGCATTGCTGGTCAGGTTAAGCAAAATCTGGCGCAAGCGCACCTTGTCGGCAAACACTACCGGGGGCAAATTGTTGTCGTCAAATTCCAGCGCCAGATTTTTGGTCTGCGCATGACCCCGTTGTAAGCCCACAATTTCAGACAACAGTGCCGGTAGCTCCACAGGGCTTAGATCGAAGTCCATACGGCCGGCTTCAATTTTGGCCAAATCCAGTACATCGGTCACCAAGGCCAGTAAATGCTCGCCACTGGTACGAATGGTTTGCGCATACTCGCGTTGTGCGGGGTCTTGCAAGTCCATTTCCAGCAACTCGGCAAAGCCCAAAATACCATTGAGCGGTGTGCGCAATTCGTGCGACATATTGGCCAAAAACTCGCTCTTCATTCGGTTGGCTTCCTCGGCCGAATTGCGCGCATCTTCCAAGCGACCAAACGACTCTTGCACTTCGCCTGCCATTTGGTTGAATGACTTGGCTAGCTCCGCCATTTCGTCTTTGCCGCGCACCTCCAAACGGTGCGACAAGTCGCCCTCTTGAAACCGGCGAATGCCACCGCTCATTTCGGTGATGCGATTGGTAAGCACATTGGCCATCCAGATCGCAATGACAATCACCAGCACAATCATGACCAGCGTGGACGCTGTCAGGCCAAAGGCGGTGTTGCCCAGCCGCTCGCCAATGGTGGTTTGGAGACCTTCGCGCTCCAGCTTGAGTTTTACATCCGCTGCACCAATCAGGGAATCAATACGCTTGCCCGACTCGGTAGCGGCCTTGTGGAAGTCGTCCACATTCGCGCCAATAGTCACGTAACCAAAACCACGCTTGCTCTCCCCGTACTGACCGGTGTAATAGGGAATGGCCGCCGCCGTGGTGAGCTTCCACAGGCCCGAAAAAAAGATCGCAAATGAGCCCGAGCCGCCATGCTCGGTTAGCGCGTCCCATCCGTGGCACTGCGGTGAAAAATTGAGGTAACGACAATCCAACGCGACGCTACCCGACTTGCCAGACTCCGGCTCGGGTTTGCGTTTGAGTGACTGGTCTTGAAAAGCGGGCACCGTCGGTTGGTACTCGTGCCACGGCTTGCCGCTGGCCTTCCAGTTGGCCCACAACTCGGTGTCCATCCATGGGGCCGCAGGCTCGCCGGTCTCAGGGTCATATCCGACAATGAAGTAGTCCCTGGGGTGGGAGATGGAGCGGCTCTTTTGGTCCCAGATAAAGGCGTAGTTGCCCGATGCAGGGTCTGCAATCGGTGCAAAACGGTCTGGCGTGGGGCGGACCTTGTTGCTAAAGGCCATCAAGTGGGCGTGGTCCAGCGCCAGGGTCACGTAGCCGACCACGCGCCCGCCCTTCTCCACAGGGGTGGCCCAGCGCACGATGCCGCGAAAATGCTTGCCCACCGGATTTTCCAGGCCCGCATAACCCGAGGCTTCCGGGGTGAAGGGCTTTTTCAGATCTTCAGCGCGGGCTTGGGTGTAGGGGCCAATCAGCTGGGTGGGCACATAGGGGCCAATCACCTCCGAGACATAAATCTCGCCGGCTTTGAGCTTTTTCAAGGCGGGCCAGTAGGTCTCTGCCTTGACGAAGGTGTTTTCACGCCGACTCACATCGCGCAGCCCCGGCTTGAGCAGATCACCGTGTTGCACCTTGACCTTTTCGACGCCTGATGCATCAACATAGGTCATTTCCAGAAACAGGGGGCGCAGGGTCTTTTTGCCATAGTTTTCAGGTAAGCGGGTGTGGAAGTCTTTGGCGTTGTCCGCAAGCGGTGGGCGCACCGGGTTTTCGCTGTTGAACGGTTCTGCAGGCACCCACGCTTTGCCGTCAGCTGACGGTACATACTGGCCGTGCTCATAGAGTTCGCGGGTGGTGCTGGTGATGAAACGCCGGTAGCTGGATTCCGACGGTTCTACGGCAGACGCTTGCAGCACGTCTTTGTCGCGGTCGTACAGAAAGTCTGCCACTTGCCGGGCCAAATCGGTGGTGAGCGATTCGATCGCCTCGCGGGAGCGTTCGTCCAGCGCGCGCACGGCATCGTCGTTGGCGGTTTTACCGGTTTGCTGCTGGGTTACACGCATGGCATCGGCCATCTCCAGCGCACGGGTGGACACGCCATCGCCCAAACCCAGTGTGGCTTGCCATGCATACCAAGCCAGCAATACCAGCGGCACAACCTTGATGGCAACAAAAATAGCGATGAGCTTGGCGCGTATGCCCATACGCTCAAAATATTGAGAGGCGTTATTCATCTTGCTCCAACACGACGTCTTATTGAGTTTTATTAATGTAGTGCACCTCATGTCATGCAAAGGAAATATTTGTAGCCCAAAACCGCGAGAAAACCCGCGTACAGAGCGCAGTGGCGCCCCACCCGGCGGAACCTGCAAGAGATACTACTGAATTGCCAAAACAAAGGATGCAGGTGGCTTGTCCTTTTTGCTACTAAAAAAGGAGCTGCTTGCGCATGCTGATATTGGCCTGCAGCCCTATTTGGCATCTATTTCTTGGATATTGACGCCCATGATTACCTTCTATAACCACCTCCACGCCCAGCACCAGGGTAAGTTCGAAATGTTTCGCGGCGGGCTGGTTCCGTGTTTTGAAGTACCGGCCCGTGCAGACCATGTGCTGGCCGAGTTGACCCGGCGCAAGCTGGGCACCGTGCAGCAGCCCGGCGCGTTTGACGATGCGGCCCTAGCCCGCATCCACAGCCCGCGCTACCTGAACTTTCTGGCCACCGCGTGGGACCAGTGGGTGGCGCTGGACCCGGCTAACGTCGATAAAGACATATTGCCCTCGGTCTGGCCCACGCGCACCTTTCGCACCGATATCGAGCCGGAGAATTTCTCCGCCCGCATGGGGCTGTACTCCTATGACGCCGGTTCACCCTTCACCGCCGGCACCTGGGTCGCGGCGCGGGCCGGTGCGCACTGCGCCCTGAGCGCGGCGCAGCAACTGGTGCAAGGCGACCGCGCGGCCTTTGCCCTGAGTCGCCCGCCGGGCCACCACGCGGGCATGGACTTTTTTGGCGGCTATTGTTTTCTGAACAATGCCGCGCTGGCCGCGCAGCACCTGCGCGATGCGGGCATGGCGCGGGTGGCGATTTTGGACATTGACTACCACCACGGCAACGGCACGCAGGCCATTTTTTACGACCGCGCCGATGTGTTCTTTGCCAGCATCCATGGCGATCCGCGCACCGAATACCCGTTTTTCCTGGGCCATGCTGACGAGACCGGTGTGGGCGCGGGGCTGGGCTACAACCTGAACATGCCACTGCTCCGTGGCACCGGGTTCGAGGCCTGGTTGGCCGCGCTGGAGCACAGTTTGCAATCAATTGCCACCTTCGGCGCCGAGGCCTTGGTGGTGTCGCTCGGCGTGGATACTTTTACGGGCGACCCGATCTCGGGCTTCACCTTGCAAAGCGACGACTACCTGCGCTTGGGCGAGCGCCTGGCCCAGGCGGGCCTGCCCACGGTGCTGGTGTTTGAAGGCGGCTACGCAGTGGCCGAGGTCGGCGTGAACGCGGTCAATGTGCTGCAGGCGTTTGCCTGATGCGTGCCGCGCTTAGAAGCTGGATGCCTTGCGCGCGCGGATGAGTGCTATCAATCCGATAGCTGCCACCGCAATCAGCACGCCGGGAAAGCCCACATTGGGGGACCAATCGATCAGCGCACCGGACGCCGCAGAGGCGATCAGCCCGCCCAGCGTGTAGGTCAACACCAGCACCGAGGTGCTGTTGACCAGGGTGATGCCTTTTTCCCGGGCGCCAATGTCGGTCATGGCCATGGTGTACAGCGTGCCGCCTGCACCACCCCACAAAAACACAATCGGCCACGACAGCCACGCAGTCTGCGCGACCCAGGGCATCACCCCGGTGGCCACCAGCATGATGCTGGCGCTCACCACCATCAGCGTGCGCCGGCCCCGGGCCTGGTCACGGAAACGATCGGCCAGCAGCCCTGCCGGCATCATTAGGGCGACGCCGCCCAGCCCGCTCACCGACACCAGCAACGCTGAGGCCGCCACCCCCATACCCAGTGCCAAGCCGTACAGAGGCAGGATGGAGGTGACCCCTGTTTCAAAAAAGCCGCCGACAAACCCGGCCAGCATGATGATGGGGTGGGCGCGCAAGGCCAGCCACAGGCCATGCAGGCCCACCCGTGCGGTGTCGAGATCAGCCGCCTCGGGTACCGGGGGGATGAAGGCCGTCCACAGCAGCCCGAGTACCGAAAATGCCACCACCACCCACAGCGTGGCGGGGTTGTCGGGCCCCAACCAGACCATGGCGGCGGGCCCAACGATGAAGGTGGTACTGACCAGGGTCTGAAAAATACCCACATAGCGCCCGCGCTGCTCGGGCGGTGAGAATTCTGCAATCAGCGCTTCGGCCAGCACCCAGCGCAGGGCCATGGCAATGCCCGACACCATATTGAGCGCAAACCACAACCACAACTGGTCGGTCAGGGTGAACAGCAGCGCCGCGAGCGTGAGCACACCGCCCGCCATCCACAAGGCAGGCCTGCGCCCAACCCGGTGGGCAATGGCCGAGGCAAAGGGCGTCATGACAAAAATACCCAGCCACCCGGTGGAGGCAAACAGCCCGGCCACGGTGGTGGAGACATCGGCACCTTTCATGCGCAACAACAACAAGGGCATCAGCATGAAGTGCGACACCAGCTCCAAAAACGTGGAGCCAAAAATACTGAACAAGCCCAATGTTGCGCCGGGCACGGGAGGCAGGTCAGCCGCTGCGGGTGCTGGTGTTTCCGGTTGCGCTGGGGCCTCCTGTAACGCGGTCATGCCTTGCGCGCCTGCAAAATGGCCTGCGCCACTTCGGCAAAGCCCGCACCGCGCTCGCTTGGTGCGATGTAGCGCGGCAGGTGCGTCAACTCCGCTGCATAGCGGCGGATGTTGTCCACGCCCACGCTGTGGGTGAAGTGCTGGAACATGGCCTGGTCATTGCCCGAGTCGCCCACAAAGACCCAGCGGTCCAATTCCAATGGCAAATCCCGTTGCAGCAGCGTGTGGGCAATCCAGCAGGCGCCCGTCCATTTGTTGAAGTCGCCAAAGCAGCCGTGGATGTGGATGCTGCTGACCGAGGTCTGCATGCCCAGGCGGTGCAATGTGTCCACCACCTGTCGCACGGTTTCTGGCGACAGCCGGGCGTGTTCGTTGTAATCAAACGCCAGGTCCGTTTCGCGGCCCGGGCTGTCACGGGTGGTGAAGACGCCCGGCACTTCAAATATCACGCGGGCCGCGACTTGCTGCATGCGGAGCTGGTTGTCAGCGCGTGTGGCGGCGTCCTGTTGATATAGTTTTGATAGCTGCTTGCGCATATCCTGTCCGGGTTGCAGGCCTTTTTCATGGGTAAATGCGACAGCGCCGTTTTCGGCCACTATGGCATCCACCGGCCACGCGGCGTGGGGTGTGCCCGTCATGAAAGGCTCGCACCAGCCAATCGGCCGACCGGTAATCGGTATCACGATCAGCCCCGCCGACTTCAGGTCCGCCAAGGCCTGCAGCGCGTCCGGCGTGATGGCGCCTTTGGTGGTGAGCGTGTCGTCAATGTCCGTGAAGACACCAACGATGCCACGCCGCTCGGCGGCGGGCCAGTCTGCTAGTGGTTTCATAGCGACAAGCGTGGGGGCAACTGCCGCAGCGCCGGGCCGCCCCAAGCAAGGCACGGCCCCCTCGGGGGGCAGCGCAGTACACACAGTGACAAGCGTGGGGGCACTATTAGCCTGCGGTTTGCAGTGCCAAGCCCGCGTGCTCGCGCAGCGGGTGGAAGTGGATTTTGGGAAAACGCTCTTGTGCCAGACGCACGTCGTATGGGCTGGTACACAGGTAGGCCAGGGTGTTGGCCGCGTCACGCGCCATGCGCATGGGGTAGGCCTCGCAAAACGCTTTGAGCTCGGCCGGGGTGTCGGCCGTGATCCAGCGCGCGCCGGTGTACTGGCTGCTTTCCAGCCGAATGTCGGCGTCGTACTCGCCTTTGAGGCGGTGCTGCACCACTTCAAACTGCAGTTGTCCGATCGCGCCGAGGAGCATGTTGCCGCCGATCTCGGGGCGAAACACCTGGATCGCGCCTTCTTCGCCCAACTGCGCCAAACCTTGCTGCAATTGCTTGGTGCGCAAGGGGTTGCGCAGCACCACGGTCATGAACAGTTCCGGCGCAAAGAAGGGCAGGCCGGTGAACTGCAGGTTGATAGAGCCGTCGGTAATGGTGTCGCCCAGCTGCACGCCGCCGTGGGTGGTAAAGCCGACGATGTCGCCCGCATAGGCTTCTTCCACAGCCTCGCGGCGCTGGCTCATGAAGGTCACCACGGAAGTGGGTCGCAGCTCTTTTGCGGTGCGCATGATTTTGAGCTTCATACCCGGCGTGTACTTGCCCGACGCCATGCGCACAAAGGCGATGCGGTCGCGGTGGTTGGCGTCCATATTGGCCTGCACCTTGAACACCACGCCAGAAAAAAAGTCGTCTTCTGGCTGAATCTCCTTGACCACCGGTTGGCGGTTGACCAGGGTGGAGCTGGTGCGCGACTGGGGCGAGGGCGCCAGGTCCACCAGGGCGTCCAGTACTTCCATCACACCAAAGTTGTTCACGCCGGAGCCGAAGAACACCGGGGTTTGTTTGCCCGCCAAAAAGGCGTCGTGGTCATAGGCGGGGGAGGCACCAGTGGCCAACTCCATGCTTTCCATGGCGGTCTCAAACTCGTGGCCAAAGCGCTTGAGCAGGGTGGCCTGGTCGCTTAAGGGAATGGTGGTGAAGTCTTTGGGGCCGCGGTCGCTGCCGGGCTCAAACACGGTCATGGCCTGTGTGCGCAGGTTGATGATGCCGCCAAACAACTTGCCCTGGCCTACGGGCCAAGTCATGGGCACGCAGGGCATGCCCAGTTCCCGCTCAATCTCGTCCAGGATATCCAGTGGTTCGCGCACTTCGCGGTCCATCTTGTTGACGAAGGTGATGATGGGCGTGTCGCGCTGGCGGCAGACCTCGATCAGGCGGCGGGTTTGCGCCTCCACCCCGTTGGCGGCGTCAATCACCATCAGGGCCGAGTCCACGGCGGTCAGCACGCGGTAGGTGTCCTCGCTGAAGTCTTTGTGCCCGGGTGTGTCCAGCAGGTTGATCACATGGTCGCGGTACAGCATCTGCATGACGGAGGATGCGACGGAAATACCCCGTTGCTTTTCGATCTCCATCCAATCCGAGGTGGCGTGGCGTGTGGCTTTGCGTGCCTTGACCGAACCTGCGATCTGGATCGCACCCGAGAACAGCAAGAGCTTTTCGGTCAGCGTGGTTTTACCGGCATCAGGGTGGGAAATGATCGCAAAGGTGCGGCGGCGGCGGGTTTCGGCAAGGAAGGACATGGGTTCCAGAAGGTGGGTCCGGGTGCGCGTGCACCCTGCGGGCGTTCGCCCGGGAGGGGCGGATTTTACCGGAGGCGCCAAACCCTGTGCTTAATGCGTTTGGCACACGTGCCCGCACTTTCGTATAATCCGCCAGTTCCGAGGAGCGTTGCAGCTCGATACCCCGTTCGCAAAGCGACGGGTGACGCGAGTGAGGCTCGGAACACGCCGCCCTGTTTGGGGTTGCGACAGTCAACGGCGCTCACCCACTGGTCTGTGCGGTGAGTCTATTTTCAGCTTTCGCATGGCACAGTGGCATTTAACCAATGTATGGAGCCATCATGAGTGCTGTTCTCAAACCCAATGTCGATTACGTAATTGCCGATCTGTCTCTGGCCGCCTGGGGCCGCAAAGAGCTGACCATCGCCGAGACCGAAATGCCCGGTCTGATGGCGATTCGCCAAGAATTCGCCAAAGCCCAGCCGCTCAAGGGCGCACGCATCACCGGATCGTTGCACATGACGATTCAAACCGGTGTGCTGGTCGAAACCCTGCAAGCGCTGGGTGCAGACGTGCGTTGGGCGTCTTGCAATATCTTCTCCACCCAAGACCACGCCGCTGCGGCGCTGGTCGAAGCGGGCACTCCCGTGTTTGCCTACAAGGGCGAAAACCTGGTCGACTACTGGGACTACACCCACCGCATTTTTGAATTCAGCGGCAAAAAGGGCACTGCAGGCGAAGGCCCGAACATGATTCTGGACGACGGCGGCGACGCCACGCTGCTGATGCACCTGGGTGCCAAGGCCGAGAAAGACATCAAAGTGCTGGCCAAGCCCGGTAGCGAAGAAGAGATTTGTCTCTTCAACGCCATCAAAGCCAAGCTCAAGCTGGACCCCACCTGGTACAGCCGCCGCCTGAAAAACATCGTGGGTGTGACCGAAGAAACCACCACTGGCGTGCTGCGCCTGAACGAAATGTCCGCCAAGGGTGAGTTGGCGTTCCGCGCCATCAACGTCAATGACTCTGTCACCAAGAGCAAGTTCGACAACCTGTACGGTTGCCGTGAATCACTGGTGGACGCCATCAAACGCGCCACCGACGTGATGATCGCCGGCAAAGTGGCTTGCGTCGCCGGTTACGGTGACGTGGGCAAGGGCTCTGCCCAAGCCCTGCGCGCACTGTCTGCCCAGGTGTGGGTGACCGAGATCGATCCGATCAACGCGCTGCAAGCCGCCATGGAAGGCTACAAAGTGGTCACGATGGAATACGCTGCCGACAAGTGCGATATTTTTGTGTCTGCCACCGGCAACAAAAACGTCATAACCTACAAGCACATGGAGGCCATGAAAGACCAGGCCATCGTTTGCAATATCGGTCACTTCGACAATGAGATCGATGTCGCTTCGCTGGAAAAGTGCAAGTGGGAAGAGATCAAGCCCCAGGTGGATCACGTGATTTTCCCGGCCAAGGGCAAGAAGCCTTCCAAGCGCATCATCCTGTTGGCCAAGGGCCGTTTGGTGAACCTGGGTTGCGGCACTGGTCACCCCAGCTTTGTCATGTCTTCCAGCTTCGCCAACCAGACCATCGCCCAGATTGAGCTGTTCACCAAGCCCAAGGAATACAAGTCTGGCAAGGTCTATGTGTTGCCCAAGCATTTGGACGAGAAAGTGGCCCGTTTGCACCTCGCCAAAGTGGGCGCCATGTTGTCGGAACTCACCGACGAACAAGCGGCCTACATCGGCGTGAGCAAAACCGGTCCGTACAAAGCCGACACCTACCGCTACTAAGACAGAGAACCTACCTATGCGCATCGATCAGCTTCTCGTGGCCCGCGGCTTGGCCAGCACCCGTTCCCAAGCCCAACGCCTGATTGCCGACGGTGTGCAATGGCAAAAAGTGGGTCTGGCTGGCGAAGAATGGAGAACCGTCGTCAAAAATGGCGACGAGGTTCCTGAAGACGCCCCCATCCAGCTCATGGACGACTCCGAAGCACGTTACGTGTCGCGGGGCGGCCTGAAGCTGGAAGCGGCTCTGAAAAAAGTGGGCTTGTCCGTTACCGGACTGGCCTGCCTGGATGTGGGCCAATCCACTGGCGGCTTTACCGACTGCCTGTTGCAGCACGGTGCGGCTTCGGTGGTTGGGGTGGACGTGGGCAGCGCCCAGTTACACCCAAGCCTGCGCGAAGACCCGCGGGTGTTGTGCATTGAGAAGGTCAACGCCCGTGCGTTAGTTGCTACTGATTTGATAGCTGCTTACGCATACAGTACGGGGGCTGAAGGCCAATTTGATGCTGAAGATGAGGACGACTTCGGTGAAGAGGCGGACGAGCAAGGCGACGGTCACGAAGTGGACGGAAACGAAGAAGAAGTCGTGTCCGCTGCGGAATTTGCCCCCGAGTTCGACCTGATCGTGGCCGACCTGTCGTTTATCTCGCAGACCCTGGTGCTGCCGGCCGTGGTGCCATTTTTGAAGGCGGGCGGAACATTGCTCACGCTGGTGAAGCCGCAGTTCGAACTGCAACCCGGCCAAGTAGGCAAGGGCGGCATTGTCAAAGACGACGCCATGTACCCGCTGGTCGAGCAGCGTCTGCGCGACGCCTGTGCGGCGCTGGACCTGACCGTGACCGACTGGTTTGATTCCCCCATCGATGGTGGCGACGGCAACCGTGAATTTTTCATTTGCGCACGAAAGCCGATGGCTCCTGCGCATTGAGACCTTGTTAGAAGGACGACCATGACCGAGTTATCCCGAATTCCAGTCAGTCTGGAATTTTTCCCACCCAAAACACCAGAGGGCGCCGACAAACTGCGCACCGTGCGCCAGAATTTGTACGCCCTCCAACCCGAGTTCTGCTCCGTAACGTTTGGCGCAGGTGGCTCCACGCAGGAAGGCACCTTCAACACGGTCCGCGAGATCCTGGCGGAGGGTGTCAGCGCAGCCTCCCATTTTTCCTGCGTCGGGGCGACCAAGTCCACGGTGCGCGAGCAGTTGGCCTTGCTCCAAACCATGGGCGTGAAGCGCCTAGTGGCGTTGCGTGGTGATTTGCCCAGCGGCTACGGCATTGGCGGTGAATTCCATTACGCCAGTGACCTGGTGGCCTTCATCCGCGCCGAGACCGGCGACGATTTTTTCATTGAGGTGGCTGCCTACCCGGAAATACATCCGCAGGCCAAGTCGCCCGCCAGCGATTTGCAGGCCTTTGCGACCAAGGTGCGCGCTGGTGCCAATTCCGCTATCACCCAGTATTTCTACAATGCCGACGCTTACTTCCGCTTCGTCGAAGAGGTGGACGCTTTGGGGTTGGACGTTCCCGTGGTGCCGGGCATCATGCCCATTACCAGTTCCACCCAGTTGATGCGTTTCAGCGATGCCAGTGGCGCCGAAATTCCGCGTTGGATTCGCTTGCGGTTGCTGAGCTATGGCGACGATGTGGCGTCCATCAAATCGTTTGGACTCGATGTAGTGACTGACCTGTGCGAGCAACTGCGTGCCGGTGGCGCGCCAGCGCTGCACTTCTACACCATGAACCAGAGTGTCGCCACACTGGCCTTGTGCGAACGCTTGGGATTAACCCCCCGACTCCAGTGAAAACGTGGCGTGTTGGTCCTGCTTGAGCAGGGCCACCATCTGTGGCAGTGCCAGTTGCAGCGCCGCCTTCAGGGTGTGTGGCGGGTTGATGATGAACATGCCGCTGGCCGGAAGGCCAGGCCGAACCACTTCCCCCTCGGCGTCTTGCAGTAGCTTGCTGGATTTGACGGTGAGTGTCGCGTGCAGCCAACTCTTGCCCGCCTTGTTGGCCAGCGTCTTCAGCTTCTTCGGCAGATCATGCGCTTCCGGGCGCGGAATGATGGGGTACCACACCGCATAGGTGCCGGTGGCAAAGCGCTGCAGGGAATCCGCGACCATGGCAGGGACGCGGGCGTAATCGTTCTTGATTTCGTAGCTGGGGTCGCACAACACCAAGGCACGGCGGGCAGGCGGAGGCAGGAATTTCTTGATTCCTTCAAACCCGTCCTCCATCAAGATGGCCACTTGCCTGCCCACTTCCAACTGGGCGATATTGGCGCTCAGGGTTTTGGAGTCGGTGGGATGCAGTTCGAATAATTTGAGCTTGTCTCGGCCTTGCAGTTGGCTCTGAATGATGAAGGGTGAGCCCGGGTAGACCTTCCATTGCCCTTTGGCATTGAAGCTCGCAACCATGTCCAGGTAGTCCTGCAGGATGGGTGCAAGCGGCTCTTTGGACTGACGGGTGGCGAGTTTGACAAATCCGTCTGCGGCTTCGGCGCTGGTTTGCGCGTAATCGCCATCCAGCCGGTACAGACCAGCGCCGGCATGGGTGTCGAAAACGGTGAGCGCGGTGTCTTTAAGCGCTAAATGCTTCAAGACAGCCAGCAAAACCGTGTGTTTGAGTACGTCGGCATGGTTGCCAGCGTGGAAGGCGTGTCGGTAACTGAACATAGGGCGGAATGTTAACCTGCAGAGGCCGTCTTGGGGGGATTTGGAGAAAACTGCGAAGCTTTGTATAATCTTGGGCTTCGCAGCGCATTTGTGGTTCCGCGGCGAAGCAACTCTCAGTATCGTCTCTTGAGGCGTGCGCCGAGTGAACCCCACCTAAGAGATTCCCAGTAGAGGAACGCCGACCGTGGAAAAGAACCCGACAAACCTTCTTTTCAAAGAGAAAACTCATGACCAAAACTTTCAGCGCCAAATCCGCTGACGTGGTGCACGAGTGGTTTGTGATTGACGCGACCGATAAGGTCCTCGGACGAGTAGCCAGCGAAGTTGCTCTCCGTTTACGCGGCAAACACAAGGCCATTTACACGCCTCACGTCGACACCGGTGACTTTATCGTCATCATCAACGCATCCCAATTGCGTGTCACCGGCGCCAAGCCGATTGACAAGGTGTATTACAGCCACTCCGGCTACCCAGGTGGCATTTCTGCCATCAACTTCCGTGACATGCAGGCAAAGTTCCCTGGCCGCGCTTTGGAAAAAGCCGTCAAGGGTATGTTGCCAAAAGGCCCGTTGGGCTACGCCATGATCAAGAAGCTCAAGGTCTACGGTGGTGCTGAGCATCCCCATACCGCCCAGCAGCCTAAAGTGTTGGAAATTGCCGGCATTTCTGCCAATGCAGTTAAAAGGGAGTCCGCCAAATGATCGGTGAATGGAACAATGGTACCGGCCGTCGCAAATCCAGCGTCGCCCGTGTATTCCTGAAAAAAGGCTCCGGCCAAATCGTGGTTAACGGTAAAGACATTTCCAAATTCTTTGGCCGTGGCACTTCGATCATGATCTGCAAACAGCCGTTGCTGTTGACCAACCACGCTGAAACGTTTGACATCATGGTCAACGTCGCAGGCGGCGGTGAATCCGGCCAAGCTGGTGCAGTGCGCCACGGCATCACCCGTGCCCTGATTGACTACGATGCAACGCTCAAGTCCGAGTTGAGCAAAGCCGGCTTCGTGACGCGTGATGCGCGTGAAGTCGAGCGTAAGAAGGTCGGCTTCCACGGTGCCCGTCGCCGTAAGCAGTTCTCGAAGCGCTAAACCGGTCCATGGATCGAATCAAGGCCGCCCCGGCATTGTTTGGGGCGGCCTTTTTTTTGGAGGCTATTCTTTGCGTTTTCGTCTTTTAAAACGTCGCCTGACGATCAGCGCACCCCGCATGGCGGTGCGAAGCGCTCTGCCATGGCCTTTTCGGTGGGCGCTGGTGGCGATCGTGATGGGGTTTTGCGCAGCCATTGGTCTGTGGGCCTTTGAGTTCGGTCGCGATATTGCGGGCCTGGAAAAAGGCTCCAAAGAGGAGTTGATGCGTTTGCGGGAAGATGTTGGGGAGTTGCGAACCCTTCTGGCAGATGCCAAAGAAGAGCGGGATCAAGCGCAATCCATCGCTAACACAGCGGGAACCTTGGTCACCACAGAAAAGGCATCGCATGAGCGGCTGCTGGCACAGGTGAAGCAGCTTGAAATCGACAACCGCACAATGCGCGATGACCTTGGTTTCTTTGAGAAGCTGATGCCGGCAACCGGTGAGGATGGCGTCACCATCCGCGGCTTGCAGGCTGAATTGCATAACGGTACGAAGGTAAAATGGCAGGTGCTGGTGATTCAGGCGACCAAAAATGCGTCAGAATTTAATGGACGCCTGGAAGTGTCGTTCTCAGGATTTCTGGACGGCAAGCCTTGGACCGCGCCGCTTGCGAGTGGTCCACGAACACTCAAGCTGCGGCAGTATGCGCGCTTGGAGGGTGAGTTTGAGGTGCCGGCGCGGGTGGTCGTGAATAACGTTACGGCCAAGGTTCTGGATGGCACACACATGCGGGCAAGCCAGTCCGTCAAGTTATAAATTCTTAATGAGGTCCAAGATGTTCAACAAGAAAAAACAACCCCCAATCAAAAGTTTGATTGCTGAAGGTAGCCAGATCGCCGGGAACATCTCCTTCACGGACGGCTTGCGTGTTGATGGCGACGTGGGCGGCAACATTCGCGCCAAGGACGACATGGCCAGTATTTTGGTTATTTCCGAGACGGCCCATGTCACCGGTGAAATCACTGCCGACCACATCATCATCAACGGCACCGTGAAGGGGCCCGTGAATGCCCGCATGATGCTGGAACTGCAGCCTAAGGCGCGCATCGAGGGCGACGTGCATTACGCCGCGCTGGAAATGCACCAGGGCGCGCTGATTACCGGGCAGTTGCGCCCGATTTTGGTTGGCGAAGAAAAGCCCACACTGAAACTAGCGGCAAATAACCAGTAAAAGAATTCCCGAGCGATTTGCTGTACTATTTCGCCTATTCTTCATTTGACCGGAGTCACCCATGAGTGCCGTAGCTGAAAACATCCAGACAGAAATGCCCGTGCCTATCCTGTTTACCGACAGTGCTGCGGCCAAAGTGGCGGACCTTATTGCAGAAGAGGGCAACCCCGACCTGAAATTGCGTGTGTTCGTACAGGGTGGCGGTTGCTCAGGTTTTCAATATGGATTCACGTTCGACGAAATCACCAATGAAGACGACACCACCATGACAAAAAATGGTGTCTCCTTGCTGATCGACGCCATGAGCTACCAGTATCTGGTGGGTGCCGAGATCGACTACAAAGAAGACTTGCAAGGTGCCCAGTTTGTGATCAAGAACCCTAACGCCACCACCACCTGTGGTTGTGGCTCGTCGTTCTCCTGATAATCGCCGCGCCTTGGCCTGACCGGGTTCAGGCGGGATAGATTGCACCAAGAATACGGGCGCCTTTGGCGCCCGTTACGCTTGGGACGCTGGCAGACTTGCGCTCCATGGCTTGGCGTGCCAGCCAGGCAAACGCCGTTGCCTCCACCTGCAGCGGGGGCAGACCAAATTGCGCAGACGACACGACCTGACACGCCGGCAGGGCGGATTGGATTCGCACCATCAAATGGCGATTGAAGGCACCGCCACCACACACAATCAGGGTCTCGCAGCCCGTAGTGGTTGCCAGCAAGCTGCTCGCGCAGGCTTGGGCCGTGAGTTCGGTCAGTGTGGCCTGCACGTCTTCGGGCGGCAGGGTATCCAGCCCCGCCAGCTTTGGCAAGAGCCAGGGTGTGTTGAACAGGTCGCGCCCCGTGCTCTTGGGCGGTGCCTTGGCAAAGTAGGACTCGTCCTGCAGGCGGGACAGTAATTCGGTGTGGACCGTTCCTTGTGCCGCCCAGCCACCGCCCTCGTCAAAGGGTTCGCCCGTGTGCTGCAGGCACCAAGCGTCCATCAGCGCGTTGCCAGGGCCGCAATCGAAACCGTTAACAGGCTGCACCGCGAAGGGGTCGAGTACTGTGATGTTTGAAATGCCGCCAATGTTCAACACCGCCCGCTTTTGGTCTGGGTGTCCGAAAAACGCTTGATGGAACGGGGGAACCAGAGGTGCGCCCTGTCCGCCAGCCGCCACGTCCCGGCTGCGAAAATCGGCCACTACATCAATGCCGCACAGCTCTGCCAGCAGCGCAGGTTGATTCAGCTGCAGTGTGTAGCCGGTGCCGTCAAACTCCAGCGGGCGGTGGCGTACGGTTTGGCCATGTGCACCAATAGCGCGCACCGCAGACTCGGCCACGCGGCATTGTTGCAACAGTACCTGCACCACTTGTGCGTACACCCTGGCCAAGCCATTGGCCGCTAGGGCGGCACGGTGCAACTCGTTGTTTGTGGGGCTGTTGAGTGCCAGCAGTTCAATTTGGAGGTCTGGGGTCAGCGGGGCGCTGCAGTGGCCCAACACCACGGGGCGGGCTCCGGAGAAGTCGGCCAGTACGGCGTCCACGCCGTCCAGAGAGGTGCCGGACATCAGCCCGATGTACAACTCGGACACGGCAGACGAACCCACTGCCCGGACTATTGCGCGCTACCGGCTTGCATTTGCTCGGCGGCAGCAAGTTGGGCGCGAACCATGGTTGCAGTCTTGTCAAACAGGGGTTTGATGGCTGCGGTCACTGGCACCGACTCGCTTTGGCGTGCGACCGTCAAGGGGTCGTGGTGGACGCCGTTGATGCGGAATTCAAAATGCAGATGTGGCCCGGTGGCCCAGCCGGTGGAGCCAACCAAACCGACGTTTTGCCCTTGGCTGATGCTCTGGCCGCGCTGCACATTGATGCGGCTCAAGTGTGCATACACCGTGGTTTGGTTGTTTTGGTGCTTGACGAAGACCACATTGCCAAAGCCATTTTGTGTGCCGGCAAACTCTACAACGCCATCACCTACGCTGCGCACCGGGGTTCCGGTAGGTGCGCCGTAGTCCACGCCCAAATGTGCACGCATGGTTTGCAAAATCGGATGAAAGCGCATTTTGAAACCACTGGTCACCCGGGAAAACTCCATGGGAGATGCTAAAAAGGCGCGGCGCAGGCTTTCGCCGGCCAGCGTGTAATAGCCCCCTTTGGAAAGGGAGTGGGAAGCGGTGGCAGATGCGACTGCGCCAACCCTCACCGGCTCCTGGAACCACATCGCCTGGTGGGTCTTGCCCGCGTTGACAAACTCGGCACTCAATACGCGGCCCGCCCGCAAGGGTTCGCCATCACCCTCCAGCGATTCGTAAACCACCGAAAAACGGTCGCCTTTGCGCAGGGCGCGGTGGAAGTCGATGTCGCCCGAAAAAATCTCCGCCAGCTGGATGGCAATGGCATCCGGGATGCGCGCGTCATCGGTGGCAGCAAACAGGGATGACTTGATGGTGCCACTGGCCAGGCGCGCGGACGCGGCCAAGGGCAGGGTTTCAATGCGGGACTGAAAACCGGCGGCGGTTTTACTGATCGTCAATCGCTTGAACATGCCGTCATCTTCAGGGCTCCAGCGTGCGCTCAAGGTCAGCAGGGCGTTGCTTTCGCTGGTTTCGATGGTGACATTGCGGCCGGCTCGTCCGAGCAGCGTTTGCTGCACCTGTGGGTCGGTGCGCAAGAAAGTGGCGGCTTCGGGGTCAAACACGCCCATGCGCTTCAGGAGCGATTCAGCGGTGTCGCTCGAGCGGGTGACGTCCGAGCGGTATAGGCGCAAGGTCAGGGATTCTAAGGCCGCGGTTTGGGCGAGCGTGGGCAGCGCTTGCACTGTTTCTATCAGCGTCTTTACAGGCAATTCAGATGCATCCGGGGCCAAGTTGGCTACGGCAAATGTGGCGCCAGCGCCGCCCAACAAGAGCGTTGCAATGGCTGTGGTGATGCGCTTGGGGTGGCGGGTGGCGACTTGTGTGGCGAAGGCTAACAGCTCTTCGGCGGCGCGGGTCATTGCGAGGATCAAATTAGGGACTCCATTGGGCGAGGACGGTGCCAAATGGCTGAAGCCCCCTGAACTGTGACAATGGCGCGACTAAAATCCAGCCGCTGGCCACAAACCTGTCACAGGAGTGAGACAGCAGTATAACGGCCAACGGCACCCCTGCATCGAGAAAAACCCTTATGAATCAAGCCTCAAGCCCAAAATTTGTTGTAACTGATCGTGTCCGCGAAGCGCTGGCCGTTTCCTTGCGCGGGTGCGATGAGCTCATTCCGCAGGAAGAATGGGTGAAAAAGCTGGCCCGTTCCGAGGCCACCGGAACGCCTTTGCGCATCAAGCTCGGGCTGGACCCGACCGCGCCCGATATCCACATCGGCCACACCGTGGTGCTCAACAAAATGCGCCAGTTGCAGGACCTGGGCCACACGGTCATCTTTCTGATTGGCGACTTCACCAGCATGATTGGCGACCCATCCGGACGCAACACCACGCGCCCACCCCTGACGGCTGAGCAGATCAAGGTCAACGCCGAGACCTACTACCGGCAAGCCTCCCTGGTGCTGGATCCGTCCAAAACCGAGATCCGCTACAACAGCGAGTGGAGCGACCCTTTGGGCGCGCGCGGCATGATTGCGCTGGCCTCGCGTTACACGGTGGCCCGCATGATGGAGCGCAACGACTTTCACGACCGCTTCAAAGCGGGCTCGCCCATCGCGGTGCACGAGTTTTTGTACCCTTTGATGCAGGGCTATGACAGCGTGGCGCTCAAAAGCGACCTGGAACTGGGTGGCACTGACCAGAAATTCAACTTGCTGATGGGTCGCACCCTGCAGGCCGAATATGGCCAGGAGCCGCAGTGCATTTTGACCATGCCGCTGCTCGAAGGGCTGGACGGCGTGGAGAAAATGTCCAAGAGCAAGAACAACTACATCGGCATTTCCGAAGAGCCCAACACCATGTTTGCCAAGGTGTTGAGCATTTCGGACGTGTTGATGTGGAAGTGGTACACCCTGCTGAGCTTCAAGTCTGAAGCCGAAATTGCCGCGTTGAAAGCCGAAGTGGACGGTGGGCGCAACCCCAAGGACGCCAAAGTGGCGCTGGCCAAAGAGATCACAGCCCGTTTTCACAGCGCTACAGCGGCCGATGCGGCGGAGCAGGACTTCAACAACCGTTCACGCGGCGGCGTGCCCGACCAGATCGACGAGGTCACGCTCCCACTGGGGGATGGCGGTGCGGCTGTTGGCATCGGTGCCTTGCTCAAGAGTGCCGGGCTGGCCGCTTCCAGCGGCGAGGGCAACCGGCTGATTGATGGTGGCGGCGTGCGCATCGACAGCGGCGTGGTCAGCGACAAGGGCCTCAAGCTGGGCGCGGGCACCTACGTGGTGCAGGTGGGCAAGCGCAAGTTCATGCGCGTGACGCTGGCGTGATGCATTAGTTGCTATAAAAATAGTAGCTGCTTACGCATAAGCTATAAGGGCTGGCGGGGTTATTTGTGCCAATTCTCCGCCAGGGCTGCGCAATGCAGCGCGGCGGTTTCGAAGTCCAGTTCGGCCGTGGCATCACTCAGTGGGTCCAGTTGTGCGCCCAATTCCACCCCAAATTGCTGTTGCAAATCGGCAAGCGATTGCATCGCTTGCATATCGCCATTGCGCAGCAGTTTTTCCAGGACCTGCAATGCATTCACCAGCGCTGGTGCGTCGAACGATGCCCGGCGCGGTTCGGCCGCCGCGGATGGCCGAGGCTGCTGCACTTGCATGGCGTGCAACGCGTCCACCAGTGCCTTCAGGCCTGGTTTGGCGTGCTCGATGGCTAGGCAGGCCTGCTGCACGGCATGCGCCAGCGCTCCGGGCGAACCCGTGGGCAGCGTATCGATGGCCAGGTGCTTTTCACATTGCGCTGCCTGTGCGGCCAGTTCTGTGGCGCCCAGCGTAGCCGCAAGCCCTTTCAGGGTATGGAGCATGCGCTTGGCGTCCGCAGTGAGAGCCTGCTCGGCAAAGCCCCGCAGTTGCGCTGGCATGGTGCCCAAGTCTTTCATAAACGTGGTCAGCATGCGCTGGTAGATGTCGTGCTTCCCGCCCAATCGGGCCAGCGCTGCGGGTAGGTCGATCCCGCTGCGCTCTGCTGCATCGCTCACACCATCGGTAAGCGCGACCGCGTGTGGATCGGGGCCCATGTCGGGATCGGTCCAGCAGGCCTGCGCGCGCAGTACCTGCACCAGTTGGTTCAAATCGAACGGCTTGGCGATGTGGTCGTTCATACCTGCTGCCAGGCATGCGGCGCGGTCGCTGGCCATGGCATTGGCTGTCATGGCCACGATCGGTAGCGCGTCCAGTCCCAACTCGGTGCGGATGTGGCGGGTGGCAGCAAAACCGTCCATCAGCGGCATTTGCAAATCCATCAACACCACGTCAAAGGGCGGGTTGGCCGCAGCCACCGCTTGCACGCCTTCTTGCCCGTTATTGGCAACCTGCACCGTGGCACCTTCGTATTCCAGCAGCTCGCGCGCGACCTGTTGGTTGTTATGGTTGTCCTCTACCAGCAGCAGGCGCATACGGGCCAAGCGGGGCGGGCTTGGGGGTGCATCTGCCGGTGCATCTTGCAGCATCAGGGCAGGCATTGGCACGGGTGCGGGTGCGGGTGCGGCTAGGGTGCTGGGTGCTGGGCTGGAGTCGGGTTTGGGGTTGGGTGGCGCTGGCGGGTCTTGCGCCAGCGGCAGCGTGATGGTGAAGAAGAACAGACTGCCCTCGCCCAAGGCGCTTTGCAGTTCCAGTTCTCCCCCCATCATTCGGACAAACCGCTTGCTGATGGCCACCCCTAGCCCAGTGCCCCCATAGCGGCGTGTGGTGCTGGCCTCGGCCTGCGTGAATCCGCTGAAAATGCGGGCCTGGTTTTCCGCCGCAATGCCAATGCCAGAGTCACGCATGCTAAAGCGCAGCGCCGCCGCGTCCCCGTCTTGCTGCACGACCTTGATGCCAAGCACCACCTCACCTTCAGAGGTGAATTTAATGGCATTGCTGCCCAGGTTCAGCAGCACTTGCTGAATCCGCATGGAATCTCCAATCAGGCGCGCCGGGGTTTTTGGGTCGATGTCAAACAGCAGCTCTACCGGCTTGGCACCCAGGCTGGCCGACAGCAGCACAGACAGGTCTCTCAGCATCTGGTCCATGGCAAAGGGCTGGGGGTCCAGCGCCATCTTGCCGGCCTCGATTTTGGAGAAGTCCAAAATCTCATTGATCAGGCCCAGCAAGGCGCGCGCGGCCCCTTCGCTTTTGGCGGCGTAGTCGGCTTGTTTGGGCGTGAGTGCCGTTTTGCGCAGCAGGGTCAGCATGCCCAGAATGGCATTCATGGGGGTGCGGATCTCGTGGCTCATATTGGCCAAAAACTGGCTCTTGGATTGGGATGCCGCCTGTGCGGCCTCGTTGGCCCAAACCAGTTCGGAAATGTCCACGCGGAACCCGACGATATGGCCGTCTGGCAGCTTGCGTTCAATGATGCGCAGGGTCCGGCCGTTGGCCAGTTTTTGTACCAGCGTGGTGTCTCCCGATTGGTGTGCGGCCAAGCGTTCGGCCACCCATTCTTCCAGGCGCCCGACCGAATCAGGGTATTGGCCGTACTCGGCACCCGCCCGGATGATGTCTTCAAAGCGTGCACCGGGCACCATCAAATGGGCCACCTCCTGGTAGGTGTCGCGGTAATTTTGATTGCACAGCACCAGTCGGTCTTCGGGGTCAAACAGGACGAAAGCCTCGTCTACAGCCTCAATGGAGCCGATCAGCAACTCCCGGCTGCTTTGAACCTCGGCCTGCGCTTTTTTACTGTGCGTGATGTCGGTGCGAATCGAGATATAGCGGTCAATTTTCCCATCGTCACCGATAAACGGGGCAATAAAAGTGTCCGCCCAGTACAGCCGACCATCTTTGGCGCGGTTGCAGAGTTCGCCCCGCCAGGGCATGCCGGTGGCGATGGTTTTCCACATGTCCGCCCAGAAAGCCTGCGAGTGGGTGCCCGAGTTGACGATGCGGTGGTTGGAGCCGACCAACTCATCGCGCGTGTAGCCGCTGACGTCGCAAAACGCATCGTTGACCTGCGTGATGGAGCCCAAGGCATCGGAAGTCGAAATAATGGCGTGCAGGTTCAGCGTGCCCAACAGTGCATCGCTGTCACGCAATGCTGCTTCAAGGCGCAATTTTGATTGGCGATGCTCGGTAATGTCGATGCCAATTTCCATAAAGCCGGTGTGCTGGCCTTGGTCGTCAAACTGGGGCTGAATCTCGGTATCGGTCCAGTACTCCCGGCCGCCCTTGGCCCGGTTGAGGATTTCCACCCGGCAGCTTTGTCCGTTGCGCGCCGCGTCGACCAGGGTTTTTAGCGTTTGTGCGTCCGCCTTGCCGCTGCCCAGCAACTCGGCAGGGGTCTTGCCCACCGCTTCTTCCGCGGTGTAACCCGTGATGGTGGTGAAGCCCTCGTTGATCCAGGTAATACGACCCTGCCGGTCCGCTGTGGACACCGCATTGGAGGTGTGTTTGACCACTTCGGCCAGGCGGTTCAGGTCCGCGGTCATGGCGCGGGCGCGCGCCTCGGCTTTTTGGCGGCCATTAATTTGTTGGCGCAGCATCAGCGCCAACATGGCACTGAGCAGCGCGCCGCCGACCAGCGCGAACCAGCTGGCGCGGTAGTCAATCGAGGCATCAAACTTCTGGGTGCTGTTCATGCTGAGTGTGAACTCACGGCCGGGCAGAAAAAGCGCCTGGCGCGTGGAGAAGTCGCGGCCCGCGTCTGCGCTGCGCCCGGCGGCGAGCTGGGTGCTGACATGGTCATCCGCATCAAACATCAGCACACCGTTGGGTGCGCTCACGGGCGAGTCATACACCTCAAAGTCCAAGAGCCCGGTGGTGGTGTCAGGCATACCCACCATCAGATCGGCAACCACGATAGGGGCGAACAACAAGCCGACCAAGGCAGCACGACGCTCGGCCACGGTCGTGGCGTGGCTGCCGTGGCGGTAGACCGGGACCAGCACCACGACCGCTGGGGATTTCGTGTTGTCCTGCAAAAGCGTAACGGCGCCGGAGATGGTGGGCAGGCCCGTGTCTGCGGCCTGCTGGGCGGCCGCACGGCGCAAGGGTTCTGAGCCGATGTCCAGTCCAAGTGGTTCCGCATTGCTGGCCAAGGGTTCCATATATTTCAGGATATACAGCGTGGCATGGCTTGTGTCGTCGAGCTGGCGCACCGTGAAGCCGGGGACGCCGCCTTGCCGCTCGGCTTTCGCAAAACGGTCCACGTCTGCGCGCAACACCTGCTGAATGAACCCGAAACCGCGCACGCCCGGAAATTCCGCAGCCAGGTCACGTGACTCCACATAGGCGCGAAATTCGGCGCGTTCGACGGTACGGCTGGCAGCATACAGGCCGCGGGCACCGTTCAAGCCGTAAATGGATTTGCGAAAGCGGGCTTCAATTTCCGATGCCGTTCGGGTGCTCATGCGCTGGAACTCGGTCAGCGCGCCTTCGCTGATGCCTCGGTACAGCCAAGCGCCGATAGCTGCAGTGACGGTCAAGCCTGACAAGAAAACCAATGCGGGCAGGATTGCGCGGGTACGTAGCAGGGATTGTTTCCAACTTTTCATTCCGTGACCCGGTTCAGTGTGGCTCAACTTGCTCTGTTAACTGCACTGTGCCACATCAGCGTGGGCACGATTGCCAGTGAATCCTGCAAACTCGCTTTTGCTATATTAATAGTAGCTGCTTGCGCATATTCCACGGGGGCTAGAGCCCTATTTGGCTTATAAATTCAGTAGGGATTTTCAAACCCCAGACGGGCCATGATTTCTGACTCGCGCAGCTCCATCACCTGCGCGTCTTCGTCTTCGTCATGGTCCCAGCCTTGCGCGTGCAGTGCGCCATGCACCAGCAGGTGGGCGTAGTGTTCCTGCAGGGTTTTGCCTTGTTCTTTGGCCTCGGCGGCCACGACCGGGGCGCACAGCACCAGGTCGGCGGTGACGATTGGTTCCTGCGTGTAGTCAAAGGTCAGCACGTTGGTGGCGTAGTCTTTTTGGCGGTAGTCGCGGTTCAGGGCTTGGGCCTCAATGGTGTCGACAATGCGCACCGTGATTTCGGCGTCGGTTTGCAGCGCATGGCGCAGCCAGCGGGCGACCTTGTGGCGGGGCAGGGCGGCGCGGTGGATGGGCGCGTCGGCTACCCTGCCAAATTGCAGGGACAGGGTGAGTTCGTTTAGCAAAGCGGTCATGGGATTTTTTTTGGGGTGGGTTTGATGGCCCGTGCACCGGGCGTGCGCACTTTGGCCAAGCCCACACGGGGCAATTCGGGCTCGGGTTCGGGGATTGCGGCCGCAACAGAGATCGGTGGCAGATCGTCGAACCGTGCCGCATCGTAGGCATCCACAATGCGGGCCACCAGCGGGTGGCGCACGATGTCGCCGCTATTGAGGCGGGTGATGGCGATGCCAGGCACGCGCCTCAGGATGCGCTCGGCCTCGATCAGGCCGCTGAGTTGGGTCTTGGGCAGATCGATCTGGCTCACATCCCCAGTGATGACGGTCTTGGTGCCGAAGCCGATGCGGGTCAAAAACATCTTCATCTGTTCGGGCGTGGTGTTTTGTGCCTCGTCCAGGATCACAAACGCATTGTTCAAGGTGCGCCCGCGCATGAAGGCCAGCGGGGCGATTTCCAGCATCTGGCGCTCAAAGGCTTTTTGCACCTGCTCCACGCCCATCAGGTCGTACAGCGCGTCGTACAGCGGGCGCAAATAGGGGTCGACCTTCTGGTTCAAGTCCCCCGGCAAAAAGCCCAGGCGCTCGCCCGCTTCCACCGCTGGACGGGTCAGCACAATGCGCTGCACGGCGCTGCGCTGAAGGGCGTCCACTGCGGCGGCCACGGCCAGGTAGGTCTTGCCGGTGCCCGCCGGGCCAATGCCAAAGGTGATGTCGTGCTCGGCAATGTTGTCCAGGTACACCGCCTGGTTCTGGGTGCGGGGCTTCAGGTCGGCGCGGCGGGTTTGCAGGCCGGGGCCGGTGGCCGCGTCCATGGAGCCGTCGCCTGACAGCATGAGTTGCAGGGTGGCGGGTGAGATCGGGCGCGCAGCCTGCTCGTACAAGGCTTGCAGCATTTCCATGCCGCGTTGGGCGTTGGCCTTGGGGCCTTCGACCTTGAACTGCTCATGGCGGTGGGCGATGCGCACCTCCAGTGCCCGCTCGATCGTGCGCAGGTGTTCGTCCGTGGGGCCGCACAGGTGGCCCAGGCGGGTGTTGTTGAGCGGGGAGAAGAGGTGTCTGAGAATCAAGCTGATAATTCCTTGTAATGATCCCCATGATAGGCAAAAAATGATCGGCAAACTCACAGGCATTCTGAGCGACAAAAATCCACCGCAGGTCATTGTGGACTGTGGCGGGGTGGGTTACGAGGTACAGGTGCCCATGAGCACGTTTTACAACCTGCCCGACTCGGGCGCCCGGGTGTCGCTGCTGACCCACTTTGTGGTGCGCGAAGATGCGCAAATCTTGTATGGATTTTCCAACGCGGTGGAGCGCGAGGCGTTTCGCGAGTTGATCAAAATTTCCGGCGTGGGGCCGCGCACGGCGCTGGCGGTGCTGTCGGGTATGAGCGTGGCGGAGTTGTCACAGGCCATTACCCTGCAGGAAGCGGGTCGCCTGATCAAGGTGCCGGGCATCGGCAAAAAGACGGCGGAGCGTTTGTTGCTGGAGCTGAAGGGCAAGCTGGGTGCCGATATCGGTGCGCCCATGGGTGCTGCCAACGACGCGCAGGCCGACATTTTGCAGGCCCTGCTGGCCCTGGGCTACAGCGACAAGGAAGCCCCGCTGGCGCTCAAAGCCCTGCCCCAGGACGTGGGCGTGAGCGAAGGCATCAAGCTGGCACTTCGGGCGCTGGCCAGATAGGCGATGGTATGGAAAAATGCGGCAACGACTTTACTTTGACTTTTGAACCTTGAGAGGTACCGATAATGCCCATTATTTCCATGTTTTACGGGATCATCATTCGCCTGTACCTCATCGACAACAAGCATCACAACCTGCCGCATATCCACGCAAAGTACGCAGAGTTCGAGGCGTCTATTGGCATTGATGATGGCGAAATTCTTTCGGGAGAGTTGCCTCGTAAACAAATGCGCCTGGTTCAAGCATGGATCGAGTTACATCGCGATGAGTTGATTGCCGATTGGGAAATTGCCGTCAGTGGCGAAAGCCCTTACAAAATCGCTCCCTTGTGAGGTCACCATGTACTGGGATGCAAAAATTGTCAAACCACTAGCCGACTACCGTATCTACGTCGAGGTGGAAGATGGGCGCAAGGGCATTTTTGACCTCAAGCCTTACCTTGAGCACGGTGTTTTTCGTGAACTCAAGGATGTGCACTATTTCAACCGGGTTGCCATTTTGTTCGGTGCGGTGACTTGGCCTAACGAGCAAGACATAGCCCCTGAGACCCTGTTGGCAGAAATGTGCCCTTTGGAGTCTGCTGCGTTGCCGGCTATTTAACGACTACTGACCATCACGCACCGGGCGGCCGTTCACGGGCTGCACTGGGCGGGCGTTGTTGGGGTAGAGCTGGCTGAACAGCTTGTACTGCACTTTGCTGATTTTCATGGGTTGCTTCAGCACCATCCACAGCACGCCTTCGGAGCAGGGTGGGGTGGTCAATGAACCCATGAACTGGTAGTAGCGCTGGTCAGCGGGCAACAACTCGTTCATGTCCAGCAGCTCGCGCGGCATGGCGACCCGGTCGCCAGTGTCGAGCGGCATGTAGGTCCAGACCTTGTCGATAAGCGGGTTGGTTCCGGCGACTTCCATCAGTACCGCGACCACCGCCAACTGGCCCGAGTCGCTCTTGTGCACCAGGTGCGCCACCATGGAAAACCGCTTGCCGTTGACCTGTTCTTCCGAAGGGGTGTGAAAGTGGAACTGCGCCAGACGGTAGTTGGTGCCGCGCACGGTGATGGAGTTTTCACCCTGCACATCCACTTGAATGGTGTGGCCGTTGTTGACCACGATGCCGTTGCTGGGGGTGTAAGAGAACTGAATGGGTTCGGCCGGGCCCGCCAGTGTGTTGCCTTCTTCAATATTGATGGGCGACTGGCGTTTGCCAATGGCGCACAGGTTGAACTCGGGCTTCAGCTGGCCCCAGTTTTGCGGGCCGTTGACGCCCTCGTAGTCCCAGTGCACATCGCCACCGTGGGAGTTCGCCATGCCTTGCCCACCCTTGGCGGCGGCGGCACGCGCAGCCAGCGCGGCGCGGCTGCTTTGCGGTGTGACGGCGGGGGCAGAGCCATGGCCCGCCGCTGCGGTGGCCACGGCCTTGCCGTTGATCACCAGCGTCAGCTTTTTATTGGGCGAGGCACTGGTGCCCAAGGCCTCGCGCACCTTGTCGGCCATTTCCTTGGGGCTGGCGGCAGGGGGCTCTTCTTGGGCAATTTTCTTGGTGGGTGCGTCGTGGCCGTCGGCGGCAAATGCAAAGCCACCTGCCAGGGACAAGCTGACTGCGCACAGCAATGGGCGCAGTTGAGAGATCAGGCCGGCGTGCGTGGGGGCAGCAAAATCAGAATGGGACTTCATGGCGGGCAGAGCCTCTTAAAAACGTGCGCGATTTCAGACCCACAGCATCATAGTGGGGGCGTATGAGAATGGTATCGGCATTTCAGGGGGCGATCTTGAGGGGCCAAGGCCAGGCCACGGCTGGCCCACGCTATAGTCGTTGGCATGAGTATCCAGACCGACGATTTTTCTGCCCCACCCCCCAAACGCATGGTGTCCGCTGCACCCGTGTCACCCCAGGAAGAGGCGGTAGAGCGGGCGCTACGCCCCAAGCTGCTGGACGAGTATGTGGGCCAGGCCAAGGTGCGCGAGCAGCTGGAGATTTTTATTGGCGCAGCCAAAAAACGCGATGAGGCGCTGGACCATGTGCTGCTGTTCGGCCCACCGGGCTTGGGCAAAACCACGCTGAGCCACATCATTGCCCACGAGCTGGGGGTGAATCTGCGCCAGACCAGCGGCCCGGTGCTGGAAAAGCCCAAGGATTTGGCGGCGCTGTTGACCAACCTGGAAAAGAACGATGTGCTCTTTATTGACGAGATCCACCGTCTGAGCCCGGTGGTGGAAGAGATCTTGTACCCTGCGTTGGAGGACTACAAGATCGACATCATGATCGGCGAAGGCCCCGCAGCCCGCTCCATCAAACTGGATTTGCAGCCGTTCACGCTGGTGGGTGCCACCACGCGCGCCGGCATGTTGACCAACCCGTTGCGTGACCGCTTTGGCATTGTGGCGCGGCTGGAGTTTTATACCTCCGAGGAGCTGGCGCGCATCGTCAAGCGCAGCGCAGGCTTGCTCAAGGTGCCGATGGACGAGGAGGGTGGCTTCGAAATTGCCCGCCGTGCTCGGGGCACCCCCCGCATTGCCAACCGGCTACTGCGCCGGGTGCGCGACTATGCGGACGTGAAGGGCCGGGGCGAGATCACGCTGGACATCGCCAACCGGGCACTCACCATGCTGGATGTGGACCCGCAAGGCTTCGATTTGATGGACCGCAAGCTGCTGGAGGCCGTGATCCACCGTTTTGACGGCGGGCCGGTGGGGCTGGACAACATTGCCGCCAGCATTGGCGAAGAGCGCGAAACCATTGAGGATGTAATCGAGCCCTACCTCATTCAGCAGGGCTACCTGCAGCGCACGCCACGCGGGCGCATTGCCACGCTGGCCGCCTACCGCCACCTGGGCGTGACGCCCCCGCAAAGTGCAACTGAGGCTACGGGCCTGTAGACTCCATTCTTTCACTTCTCTTACAGGAATTTGCCATGGGTAATTTGGTTAAATACACACTTGACGATGGCGTTGCCACGCTGACGCTTACCAACGGTAAGGTGAATGCCGTGTCGCACGAAGTGATAGCGGAATTCAATACGGCCCTGGACCAGGCTGAGCAGGACCGTGCCGTGGTCATCATCACCGGCCAGCCTGGTATTTTGTCGGGCGGCTATGACCTGAAGGTCATGATGCAGGGCCCGCAAAGCGCGATTGACTTGGTGGCGGCAGGCTCCACCCTGGCGCGGCGCATGCTGGCGCATCCCCAGCCCATCATCGTCGCTTGTTCCGGCCACGCCGTGGCCAAAGGTGCCTTTTTGTTGCTGTCGGCTGACTACCGCATTGGCGTCGAAGGCGCGTTCTCCATCGGCTTGAACGAGGTGCAAATCGGCATGACCATGCACCATGTGGGCATTTTGCTGGCGCGTGACCGCCTGAGCCATGCCGCGTTTCAGCGCAGTGTCATCAGTGCCGAAATGTTCACGCCCGCAGCCGCAGTGGAAGCTGGTTTTCTGGACCGCGTGGTGGCCCCCGAGCAGTTGATGGTGACCGCGATGGAAGTCGCGCAGCGCCTGAAGAAGCTCAATATGGGCGCCCACAAAGGCACCAAGCGCAAGGCGCGCCAAGCGCTGCTGGAAGCGCTGGACGCGGCAATCGAGGTGGACAAGGGCAGCAGCGTCGTCTGACGCCACTCAAAGCCAAGCTTTGCGCAGGGCTTGGTGCAAGGCTCAGCGGCGCGGATGCGCGGGACGTGCGTGGTGCACGATCAGCATCTGGGCCGCGTAGTAAGTGCACAAAATCCACAGGGAGGACAGCGGCACGGGTGTCAGGAACTTGTTGACGGCAATGAGCGAGTCACTCAGCATGAACACACAGGCCCCCACCGCCACCCAGCGCGCGGCGGAATCGCCCAGCACCACGGCGCGGCCAATCGCCTGTGCGGTCATCAATGCAATCACACTGACGTAGGCGGCCACCGCAACCTTCAATACCGGGTCGCCCAGGTTGCTCCATAGCAGGCTGTACATCACCGCGCCGAAGCCCAGCACCCACAGCAAGGCGGTGCGACTGGGAAACCAGCCCTGCCCCTGGCGCAGCAGCGCGATGTAAAACAGGTGCGCCACCAAAAACGAGCCCAGGCCGGGGATGAAGTAGTTGCCAGGCAGCATCAAAAATACATCGCCGCCCAGAGAAAACAGCAGTGCGCCCACCAGAAGCGCGTCAAATTTAGTGCCAAAAGTGCCTGTAGCCCCCGTGGAATGTGCGCGAGTAGCTACGAAAACTATAGCAATTACCATCGCCATGGGTTTGAACACCAAGTGACCACCGACCATGCCAATGGCGCTTAGGGTGGCCAGGGCAGCGCACTGTAGCAGCAGCACCTCCAGCATGCTCAGACGGCTTTGCATGAACAAGCCCAAAGCCCACAGGGCGCAGGACAGGGCGAACACCCAGATGGCGGCCTCCGCCATGGGCATCGTGTCGGCGTGCCACAAAAAGATGGAAACCGCGCCCAAGGCCAGCCCAAATTGCAGCACGGCAAACCACTGCTGCGCACGGCCCAGCGGCGGGTCGTAAGTGGTGACCGATGCCAGTTTGAAGGCTGGGTAGGGGTGGCTGCGCGCCAGGTCGGCGGGTTGCCAGCCCGGTGGCTTGAACCAGATGCGCAGCTTGTCGCCCCAGTGTTGGGTGCGCCAGGAGTCTTTGGCCAGCGCCCAGTACACCTCGGCATTGGCCCACAGCGGATCCCAGCTGTTCAGCGCGCCGCGCGTGCCATACACGCAGGGGTCGTTGTCGTTTTCGACCTGAAAGCTTCCAAAGATGCGGTCCCAGATGATGAGGATGCCACCGTAGTTTTTGTCGATGTAGTTGTCATTTACGGCGTGGTGCACACGGTGGTTGCTGGGCGAGCAAAACCAGCGGTCAAACCAGCCCAGTTTGCCGACCTGCTCGGTGTGCACCCAGAATTGGTAGAGCAAGTCGATCAGCGCCACGGTGCCAAACACCATGGGCGGCACCCCGGCTGCCGCCATGGGTAGGTAAAAAATCCAGGAAAAAAAGCCGCCGCTGGAGGTTTGCCGCAAGGCGGTGGACAGGTTGTAGTGCTGGCTTTGGTGGTGCACCACATGCGCTGCCCAAAACAGCGCGACCACATGGCCGGCGCGGTGCGTCCAGTAGTAGCACAGGTCGTAGAAAATCAGCGCCAGCACAATGCCGTACCAGCTGTTCCAGAACTCCACGCGCGGGAAAATGGCCACCGCACCAAACACGACGGTGTAGATGCCAATTGTCAGCACCTTCAGCAGCACCCCGCCCAGCTGGCTCATGATCCCCAGGCTGATGCTGTTGATGGTGTCGTTCAGTCGATAAGGCTGTTGGCCCGCAGTGCGGCTGGCCCGGGTGCGGCTCCAGAAGAACTCCAGGGCGATCAGCAGAAAGAAGACGGGGGTGGCGAAAACAATAACTTTGCTCATGGCTCTATTTTCACAGAGCAAACGCTTGGCGTATTAAGGGGGAACCCTTGGTCGGGGCCTCATTCCATTTCTAAATCATCCGTGTCGTTGTTGCTTCGCCTTGTCGTGCTATAGCACTGCCTGCGGCTTCGCGCCTAGACAAGATTGATTTGGAAACGGAATCAGGTGCTGGTTTCGTCCAACGCACCCGTGTCCAAGTGCCGGGTATCGGCCCAACCGACCAGCGTGAGCGCATCGGGCGTCCACAGCAGTCGGTTAATAGTGGCGTTGCCCAGCTCCCAGGTGCGGGGCGCGCCGACGTCCTGCTGCGTGGCCAGCCGGTACAGCATGTCCAGCACCCCGCCGTGGGCCACCAGTACGATTTGCTCGCCCAAATGGGGCTGGGCCAGCTCCGCCAGCGTGCGGGCGACCCGCTCGCGCAGTTGCTCCGGCGTTTCGCCACCGGGCGGTGCAAAGTGGGGGTCACGCTGTTTCCAGCGTTGGTTCTCTAGCGGCCACTGCTGGGCGATCTCGGCGTGAGTTTGCCCTTCAAAAATGCCAAAACCCCGCTCGCGCAGGCCCGAGTGCAACTGCACTTCGCGTGCCTCAGGCACGCAGGTCTTGCGGGCGATGGCCTGCGCCGTGGCGTGCGCCCGGGACAGGTCGCTGGCGTAAATGCGGGTAATGGCTTCGTCGGCCAGGGCTTCGCCAACGCGTTCGGCCTGCCAGCGCCCCCGGTCGTTGAGGTCGATGTCGATCTGGCCCTGGATGCGGGTGTCCACGTTCCAGGCGGTCTCACCATGGCGTACGGCAATGATGCGGGTGGCGCTCATCAGCGGGGCTCCTGTCCCTTGGGTGGGAGTTCAATTACCACTTTGCGCAGCCCTTGGGGTGGGTTGGGATAGCCTTGTAGCGCGGCTTCCAGGATGGCTGGCAACAGGTTTGCGCTGTCGGACCAGGGCCCGTCAAAGCTGGCGGTGGACTCGAACGCCACCTGCGCCGTGGTGGTATCGCGTAACAGTAGGTGCACCGTGTGGCTGTACCAGGGTGGCTCCAGAATCAACATGGGCCCGGGGTAGAACAGGGAGCCATTGGCAGCCATATAGGGGCCGCCGAAGTGGCGCGAGCGCGTGTGCCGCGGCTCGGGCTGAAACTGCACCACGCCCACCGTCACCTGAATGCTGTAGTGGGCTTGCGCTTCATTGCGCACCAGTCCTACGCGGCCCAGAGCCTCTTCGGCCAGGGCCTCCACGCGTTCATGTGCCGCGCCCTGGGCTTGCTGGGACGGCAGGCGCTCAAAACGGTAGCTGGCACCGGCCACTGCAGCGGGTGTGCCGACAAAGCTTTGGACGTCGCTGTCAATCATGCGCGGCAGGGCGCAGCCGCCCAGCAGCACACTGGCCACCATGGCGATGAGCCAGCGCAGGGGGCGGGATGCCGACAGCGTTGGCATCAGATGGACACCACCTGTAAACCGGGCAGGGTGGCCTGGGTGGGGAGTTCTTCGTCGTCAAAAGCCTTGTCCCCGTTTTCGTCGGGGATGCCGGTAGTTTTGAGGTTCTTGAAGTCATGCAGCTTGGCGTCCATCAGGTGCGATGGCACGACGTTTTGCAGCGCGGTGAACATGGTCTCGGTACGGCCGGGGTACTGCTTTTCCCACTCAAGCAGCATTTTGCCGGCTTGCACGCGTTGCAGGTTTTCCTGGCTGCCGCACAGGCTGCAGGGAATGATGGGGAACTGGCGGTGTTCGGCCCAGCGGATCAAGTCCTTCTCGGCCACATAGGCCATGGGACGGATGACGATGAACTCGCCGTTGTCGCTGGTCAGCTTGGGCGGCATGCCCTTGAGCTTGCCGCCGAAAAACATGTTCATGAAGAAAGTCTGAAGCATGTCGTCGCGGTGGTGGCCCAGCGCCAGCTTGTTGCATTTCAGACGCCGCGCCACGCTGTACAAAATGCCCCGGCGCAGGCGGCTGCACAGGCTGCACATGGTCTTGCCTTCGGGGATGTTGCGCTTAACGATGGAGTAGGTGTCCTGCGTCTCGATGTGGTACTCCACACCCATGCTTTTTAGGTATTCGGGCAGGATGTGGTCAGGAAAGCCCGGCTGCTTCTGGTCCAGGTTGACGGCGACGATTTCAAATGTGATGGGCGCGCGCTGCTGCATCTTGAGCAGGATGTCGAGCATGCCGTAGCTGTCCTTTCCCCCTGACATGCACACCATGATGCGGTCCCCCTCTTCAATCATGTTGAAGTCGACGATGGCCTGACCGACCTGACGGCACAGGCGCTTTTCCAGTTTATGGGTCTCTCGTTCGATTTTCAACTCTTTGGCTGCGGGAGTGATTTCGTTTGTCGTCCAGGCTGCGCTCATAACTTCTTTCTTGGTTTCCATATTTACCACTCGCCGGTTTCCATGCGGATGGCGACTTCACAGTCGTCAAAAATTTCCAGCTTGGCAATTTTGACCCGCACACCCAACACGCCCGGCAATTGCATCAGCCGGTTGGCGAGTTTGCCGATCAAGCTTTCCAGCAGGTTGACGTGCTCGGCGGTGCATTCGCTGATGATGATTTGGCGCACCTTGCGGTAGTCCAGCACATGGTTGATGTCGTCGTCGTGCGGCAGCAGGGGCTGGATGCCCAAGCGTAGCTCGGCATCGACCTGGATCGGCTGCGGCGCGGTTTTTTCGGTTTCCAGAATCCCGAGGTTGGCGTCAAAGCGCAGGCCGGTCAGGGTTAGGGTCTGGGTGCCGGTGGTGGTCATAGGGCAAATTCTTTCATGCGAAACACTTCAACGCCGACGCCGGCACAGTCCGGGTACACATCGGGTTTGCAACTGGACAGGCGCACGGCCTGCACCTTGGGGTGCGCCAACAACTGGGTTGCCAGGTCGTCACACAGCGTTTCTTGCAGTTCAACATGGCCGGCACTTACCCGGCGGGCGATCAGTTCACGGACAAAATCGTAGTCCACCACTTCGGCCAGTTGGTCCGACTGGGGGGTGGAGTGGGCGTAGGGCACAAACAACTCTACGTTGAAAATCACACGCTGGGCTTGGGTTTTCTCAAAATCATGGGCGCCGATTTGGGTTGCCACAACGTGGTCACGCAAAAAAAGGCGGCGGCACTCCAGGCTCAGCCGGGTCAGGGGGTCTTGTGTCATGGGTTCGCCTTCGGGAGGGCTTGCACTGCAAACATCACGTCGCGCGACAAGGGAACCAGGTGCTGCCCGTTGTCCACAGTCAGGGTCACGCCGGTGATGCACGGGTTTTCGGCCAGAAACAGGCAGCTGGCAGCCACCTGCTGCGGGTCGATGGCGCGGCGCATCAGGTTGACCTGGGCCGCTTGGTCAAAATTGTCCTGGGTCTGTGGGCCGCTCAGAAACATCAGGCCCGGTGCCACACCACACACCCGCAGTTGTGGCGCCAGTGCCTGCGCCTGCAGGGCAATCGCACGCTCCAGCGCGAGCTTGGAGACGGTGTAAGAGAAGTAGTCGGGGTTCAGGTTGAAGACTTTTTGGTCCAGCACATGGATGATGCTGCGTGCCCCCAAGCACTCGCCTGTGGGCAGGCTTTGCGCCATCAGGCTGGCCAGTGATAAGGGTGCCAGCAAGTTGACTTCCAGCTGTTGGCGCGCGCCCGCAACATCCAGTTGGTCGGCACTGTCGGGCTCGAAGCTGGAGGCGTTATTGACGATGCAGTGCAACGCCCCCGCCTGTGCGGTGATGTGTTCCACCATCTGCCGGCGCTGTGCCTCAATGGCCAGATCGGCTTGCACGGTGTGGGCGCTTGCCCCGAGTTGCTGCAGCGCATGGCACAGCGCCTGCGCTGCGTCTGCAGAGCGGTGGTAGTGGCACCAGACCTCCCATCCGGCCTGGGCGAAGGTGCGGCAGATGAGCGCACCCAAACGGTACGCGCCGCCGGTGACCAGCACGCGCTTTGAGCTACGCGCCGCCTCGGTAGATAGGGCGTCACTGAGAGCCGTGGTGGATATTGGGTGCATCGGTTTAGTGGGTGGGTTGCCGGCTGAGGACTGGTCCTTGGTGTTGGCCGTCAAGGTGGGCGAACATTGGGAGACAATTCAGTCAGATATGACAACACCTCCGATTTTAACGAGCCCCTCGGTGGACCGCACGGCCCAGGACATTCATACGGCCCTGGTGGCCCACATTCAGACGCACATTCGCAGCCTGGGCGGCTGGATTGGCTTTGATGCCTTCATGTCGCAGGCCCTGTATTCCCCCGGTTTGGGCTACTACGCCCATGGCTCCACCAAGTTTGGCACCATTGCGGGCAGCAGCGACTTCGTCACCGCCCCGGAGATGACACCGCTGTTTGGCCAGGCGCTGGCCCGCCAGGTGGCGCAAGCCCTGGCCGCTACCGGCACGGATGAAATCTGGGAGTTTGGCGCCGGCACCGGTGCGCTGGCATTGCAGCTGTTGGATGCCTTGGCCGCGATGGGTGTGCAGGTGCGCCGTTACACCATTGTGGATTTGTCTGATTCGCTGAAAGCGCGCCAGAAAGCCACGCTGCACGCCCATGCCGATACCGTGCGCTGGGTGGCGAAGCTGCCCACCGACCTGCGCGGCGTGGTGGTGGGCAACGAGGTGCTGGACGCCATGCCGGTGCAACTGCTGGCCCGCGTCAACGGCGTGTGGCACGAGCGGGGAGTGGCCTGCGGCGATGCGGGTACGGTGCCGAGCAAAGCGGCGAATTTTGTCTGGCAAGACCGGCCAACAGCGCTGCGCCCGCCCGTGGAGGTGGAGGGGCCGCACGACTACCTGACCGAAATCCACCCGCAGGGCGAGGCCTTCGTGCGCACCCTGGCGGACCACCTGCAGTCCGGTTCCGTCTTTTTACTGGACTATGGTTTTCCGGAGGGCGAGTACTACCACCCCCAGCGGCACATGGGCACCGTGATGTGCCATCGTGCCCACCAAAGCGATACGGATCCGCTGGCCGATGTGGGGCTGAAAGACATCACGGCGCATGTCAACTTCACCGGCGTCGCCTTGGCCGCGCAGAACGCGGGGCTGGAGGTGCTGGGCTACACCAGCCAGGCGCATTTTTTAATCAACTGTGGGCTGGTGGACGCCATGCAGACCGCCGCCCTGCCCGAGCGCGTGGCGGCACAAAAGCTCATCCTGGAGCACGAGATGGGGGAGTTCTTCAAGGTGATTGGCTTGACCAAGGGGCCTGTGTGGGATGCCCTGGGGTTTGCGCACGGTGACAAGACGCACCGTCTGTAACAAGTCGTTGAGTAGTCGCAATAAGTTGGTAACTTGGTAACAACCCGGTAACCCAAGGGGGTGGTTGCGGGGTAGTATTAATGAAAAATTACCAACCAGAGACACACGCCCGCCATGCCCACGCCCTCGCCCTCGCCCTCGCCCGACTCCACCCGAACGCAGACCATTGAACGCACCCACCGTCCTTGGGGTTGGTTTGAAACGGTGTCTGAGGTGCCTGGCAACAAGATCAAGCGCATCGCAGTGCTGCCCGGTCAGCAGCTTAGCCTGCAAAAGCACCACCGGCGCGCCGAGCACTGGGTGGTGGTGCAGGGCGTGGCACAGGTCACCCTGGGTGAGACACAATTCGCGCTAGCGACCGGTGAGCATTGCGACATCGCCGTGGGCCAAGTGCACCGGTTGGCCAACACCACCACGCAGCCGATGGAAATTGTCGAAGTGCAGTTTGGTGTCTATCTGGGCGAAGACGATATCGTGCGGCTGCAAGACGATTACGGTCGCCCCTAGTCCCACCAGCAGTCCCACCAGCAGTCCCATACATTCAAAGTCAAGTCAAAGTCAAAGTCAAAGTCAAAGTCAAAGTCAAAGGCCAACCCATGAAGCAAGCGTTCTCTATTCCCGTTGTTCAACTTGCCCCAGGCGCAGCGCCGGTCGCTTGCGTCGATATTGGCGGCACCAAAGTCGCGGTGAGCGTGGCCGACGAACACGGTGTGCGCGGCAAAGTAGCCGAGCCAACGGCCAAAGAGGGCGACCACGGAGCGCTGGCGGCCCAGATCATTCGCATGGTGGGGCAAAGCTGCGCCATTGCAGGCGTGGCGGTGGCCGACATTGCTGCGGTGGGCGTAGCGTCGTGCGGCCCGTTTGTGATGCAGGGCGGCCTGGTCGAGCTGGCGGCACCCAATATCTGCGGTGGCTTGGCGGGCAAGGCGCGTGGCCTGCCCAACGACTGGACGACTGCCTTGCTAGAAGCCCCGCTGCGTGCCGTGTTCCCCAATGTGCGGGTGGAAAACGATGGCGTAGGCGCCTTGGAAGCGGAGCGCCGCTGGGGTGCCCTGCAGGGTTTTGATCACTGTGCCTATGTCACCTGGAGTACGGGCATCGGCATGGGCTTGTGTGTGGATGGGCGTATTTTGCGCGGCAAAAACGGCAACGCCGGCCATGTTGGCCACACCTTTGTCAGCGACAACGCAGACGCCCTGTGCGGCTGCGGCAACGTGGGGGATGTGGAGGGTCTGGTCGCGGGCAACGCCATTCCCCGGCGCTTTGGCGCACAGGGCTACACCGATTCTGCTATGCTTTTCGTAGCTGCTAACGCAGGTGATACGGGGGCTGTGGCTATTATTGATGATCTTTGTCGGGTCATGGGGCGCACGCTGTACAACATGATCGCCACCCTGGACCTGCAGGCCATCAGCATCGGCGGCAGCGTGTTTTGGCACCACCGCGACTACCTGTTGCCCAAACTGCGCGCCCACGTCCACGGCAAATTGGGCGCGTTGACAGATGGGGTGCAGATCGTGCCGGCCGGGCTGGGCGATCGGGTGGGGGACTTTGCCGCGATTGCTTTGGTGGTGGCCTGAACAATCAGGAGAGCCTTTCGGTCCGGCCCGTTAAGGCCCATCTGCGGTGCGGCTTATTCAGACTGTTCTTGCGGCAAGGTAATTCGAAAAGTCGATCCTTGGCCCGGGGTGCTTTGAACCTCAATCGTGCCGTGATGCCGTTTTACGATTTCCCATGAAATGGACAATCCCAAGCCGGTACCCTTGCCCACCGGTTTGGTGGTGTAGAAGGGCTCAAAGATCCGCTTCTGTATGTCCTCCGACATGCCGCAGCCCGTATCGCTGACCTCAATCCACACGGTCTTGTCGGCTCCGGTGCCGGTACGCAGTGTGATCTTGCCCTGGGTTTGTATGGCGTGCGCGGCATTGACCAGTAGGTTCAAGAACACCTGACTGAGCTGCGAAACAATGCAGGCGATGGGCGGCAACGGCGCCAACTGTTTGACCACCTCGGCCTTGTACTTGAGCTCGTTACTCGCCACATTGAGGGAGCTTTCCAATGCCTGGTTGATGTCCGCCGGTGCCCAATGGTCTGCATCCACATGGGAGAAGTCGCGCAAATCATTGACGATGCGTTTGACCCGTGCAAGGCCCTCTTTGGATTCGGTCAGCAATGCTGGCACATCCTCCCGCAGGTAGTCGATCTCCAGGCGTTTGCGCACCTCTTCAATCGCCGTTCGCTGGGCCGGTGGCAAGCCTGGGCTGGACTGCTCATAAGCGCTGATCAGTTCAAACATGTGCGAAACATAGGTGGACAAGGACCCCAGGTTGGAACTCACGAAGCCGATGGGGTTGTTGATCTCATGGGCGACACCGGCGGCCAGTTGCCCCACTGCGGCCATTTTTTCGGACTGCAACAACTGGCCTTGGGTTTGTTCCAGTCGGCCAATGGTCTCTACCAGCGTCTGTCGCTCACCTTGTAGCTCCGCATTGGCTGCGGCCAAGGCGTGGGTACGTTCTTCCACGCGCGCCTCCAGCAGGCTGTTGACGGCTTCCAGTGCTTGCTTCGCGTGGCGCACCTGCTCGTTTGCCAGCGTCAAGGTGCGATTGCGTTCGGTGAGCAAAGAAAACAGATCAACCAATGCCGCGGTGTACACCGCTTGGGGCGCGCCCTCGGGGGCGTCCAGTTCGGCATAGGCCAGATCGGGCGTGCTGCCCGTCTGAATGGCCAGCACCTGCCGGGCCATGCGCTTGTCTTCCGACAAGATATGAAAGGTCAGCCAACTGGTCAGGAAGTGCAGCAACTCGTTGCCGCTCAGGTTGCCACCCGACTCGTATTGCTGTCGCATCTGAAGGACTTCTTCAACAAAGATTTCATGCGTGCGGCAATGCTGCGCAAAATAGTCGGGCGCCACATGGACTTGTTGCATCAAACTCTCTTCAAACTTGAAGTGCGTAGCGGCGTAGTTGATCAGCTTGTCCAGCAGGGGCCCCACTTGCTGCCTGGCATCGTCGCCCCCGCTGGCCAAGTGGGGTGCTGCGGTGTTGATCATGTCAATCAGTGCACGGTGCTGCGCATCGACCGGGTCAATCCCGGATACAAAATGGTCACTCCAGGTCATCAGATTCATGGTGCGGTCACTTCCTTGCTCTCGATGGGTAATGTCACTCGGAATGTGCTTCCCTGTCCGGGCGAGGACCGGACGGAAATTGTTCCCTGGTGCTGCTGAATAATGCCAAAGCTAATGGACAAGCCCAAGCCGGTTCCCTGACCCACCGGTTTGCTGGTGTAAAACGGCTCAAAGATGCGGGCCTGGTTTTCAGTCGATATGCCACAGCCGTCGTCTTCCACCTCGAACCAGACCTGGTCGCTCTGCACGCCGGTGCGCAGGGTGATGCGGCCCCGATCGGCAATGGCCTGTTCGGCATTGATGAGCAAATTCATAATGACCTGGTTGATCTGCGACGCCACACAGTGCACCAGTGGCAATGCCCCAAAGTCGCGAACCACCTCAACTTTGTACTTGATCTGGTTCCAGACGATGTTGATGGTGGCTTCCATGCCCGCGTGCAGATCGCTCCACTCCTTGGTCCCGTCGCCTGAGCGTGAGAGATTCTTCAGGTCCAGCACAATTTTGCTGACGCGTTGCACGCCCTCACGCGACTCTTCTATCAATTGGGACAAGTCCTTGATCAGGAAGTTGTAGTCCAGGTCCAGCTTGCGCGCACGTACGCCCTCAAATGCGTTGGCAAATGGTGCCCCCAATTCCTTCTCGGCGGCCTCATAGGACGCAATAATTTCAAGCAGATTTTCCACATAGCCGGCCAAGGAACCCAGATTGGATTTGACAAAACCGATGGGGTTGTTGATCTCGTGCGCCACCCCAGATGCCAGTTGGCCGATGGAGGCCATCTTTTCGGACTGCAGCAGCTGCAATTGCATATCAGAGAGCTTCTTGTTAACGACGACCAGCTCTTCCACCCGTTGCCTAAGCGCCGTCTCAGCACGCGACCTGCGTGCGATGCGCCACAAGTCGTTGCCGATGAGGAGCAGCGTGTCCACATCGAAATCGGTGTAATCAAGCTCCTTGTTGCCTACCCCCAGCATGAGCCGTACTTTCCCGCTTTCTATGATGGGTACCGAGGTCAAGCGGGTCATCGCGACGTGGCCCTGCGGCAAGCCTTTTTTCTTCGTGTAATTCGCATAGTCATTGAAGACAACCGGCTTGCCTTCGCCCAGGCAATCTGCCCAAATACCCGCCTGGCTTACCGGGTAGTGTGTATCAAATGCTGCGGTGCAGCCCTTCAGGGCAGAGGAGGTCCAAGTCACCAGCTCCAGCGTTTCCTGATCGTCATTCACAAAATGAAGAAACCCGATCTTGCTGCGTGTCAGCTTCTCGGCCAGTTCCAGCCCGGCGGTCAGGAATTCTTTTTCGGCAAGCTCGC